>Ga0207641_10000003_pt1 | contig 496984 bp, 482 predicted proteins | sample KBSSwiS62_FD_184306 | JGI IMG/M metagenome (GOLD analysis project Ga0207641, IMG submission 184306) | Switchgrass rhizosphere microbial communities from Kellogg Biological Station, Michigan, USA - KBS Switchgrass S6-2 (SPAdes) (version 2) | ecosystem: Host-associated > Plants > Roots >... | reverse complement strand
CAGGTCGGCCTGGAGACCAGCGGCGGTCTGGTATCGATCCTCGGCGGTCTTGGCCAGGCACTTCAGGATGATGGCGGAGATCGCCGCGGGCGCGTCCGGCCGGCGCGCGACCGGCGGCTCGGGCGCGCAGGCGATGTGGCGGTGGACCCACTCCATCGGATCAGACGCCGAAAACGGCGGAGCGCCCGTCAGCATCTCGTAGAGCACCACGCCGAGCGCATAGAGGTCGCTGCGGGTGTCGACCGAGCGGTTCATCCGGCCGGTCTGTTCGGGCGCCATGTAGGCCAGCGCGCCGGCGAAGGTCTCCGGGGGCTCGGGCGCGGGATGCTCGCGCGGCAGACGCGAGGCCTGGCCGAAGCCCGTCAGATGGACGACGCCGCTCGCCTCGTCCGCCAGCACGTTCGCCGGCCGGATATCCTTGTGGATGAGCCCGCGTCGATGCACCTGCCCCACGGCGGCCGCGAGACCGATCGCCAGGCGCAGGAAACGGGCCGTGTCCAGCGGCCGGTCCAAGAGCTGGGTCAGGGAAACACCGCCGGGATCGGCCAACACCAGCAGGCTGCGCCCCCGCTCGCGCGCGAGCTCCAGAGGCGTGGCCGCCCATGCCCCGTCAAGTTCGTCCTTCAGCCCGTATTCGTGGGCCAGGCGCTCCAGCGTGGCGGGCGCAGGCGGGTCGGCGGCGGGCGCCACAACAATGACCGGCCCCCGCGTGTCGCCCTTCCTGCGCCATCCCCTGGAGATGACGAGATCGCCATCCTGCCGCACGGTCTCCAGCTCCAGGAACGATGGCGCGGGCCGCGCGATTTCAAGCGCATCGGCGCGCGCATCATCGGGCGGACGCGCCTGAAAGCTTTGCCGATGATCTTTCGGGCCCCGATGCAACTGTAAATTGCCTCTTTGACTTCGGTGCGCTCAGGCAGATCGGAGCGACACCTGTACATGAGCCCTTTCCTGCTGGGTCGTCAAGTTAATGATTATTGATTTATTTGCAGTTTGGCGGCTCATTGTAATGGTTGAGACCAGTAAAAAATCATTCGTTGTCGAGATAATACTTTCTCTAGACTGTTATACCCATGGATCCGGCTGCTCAGACCTCGCCATTCTCACGCCCGATCCAACGGCACGGCTGTCCGGAATCCGCATGGGCTTGAAAGGAAGCTCGTGGCGCTTTCCGCCGCCGAACCGAGACGCGCGCATCCGCGGCGCGAAAAGACGCCCGGTCATGACGGCGCCTGCTATGCTGGGCCCGCGCGCTCGGCTATGGCGCGCTTCGCGACCTCATCAGGGCGCCGGCGAACCCGGAGCCGCTCACATGGAAGACGATCTCCGCACCATGACGGCGGCCGAGGCCTCCTCCAGAACCCCGCCGGCCCGGCGCGGCAGACCGCGCCGGCTTGAGCTCGCGCAGGTCATCGAAGCGGCCCTGGCCGTCGGCGTGCGGCAGCTGACGATGGCCGCGGTGGCCGAGCGGCTCGGGGTCGGAAAGGCGGTTCTCTATGGCTATGTCGGAAGCCGCGACGAGCTCGTCCAGTTGGCCACGGCGCACGCCGCGAGCCGGCATCGGTTTCCCACCGACGAGGGGCAGCCGTGGACGCTGTGGGTCCTGGAATACGCGCGGGCGCTGTTCGAGGCCATGACCATGGAGGGGGACCTGTTCGAGGCCTGGCTGACGGCCCGGCAGTCCCCGATGGTGGAGGTCGACGCCGCCGAGATGTGGCTGCAGGTGCTGACCCGCCGCGGGTTCAGCGGCGAGGCGGCGCTGCAGTTGCGCCGCGCGGTCTCGCATCTGGTCATCGGCGCGGCCGCGGGCATGAAGCACGATCGGGCCCTGCTGCAGAAAGGACGGCCGCGGCCCAGCAGCGCCAAGCAGGCGGTGCTGAGCCGGCCTCCCGAAGAGACCGCCCTGCTCCGTCAGTTCGTGGACGTCTTCGCGCGCGAGGTGGACGAGCGCAGCTGGGAATTCGCGCTGTTTCTGCTGCTGCGCGGCGTCGCCGCCGGACACGAGGCTTTGGAGTTGCGGGACGGCGACGCCCGCGACCTGTTCGCCGAGACGCCGCCGGCCTGATCCCACATATTTCCGACCCTATGGTCGGAAAAGATTGACCAGCGCTTCGGGACGGTCATAGTCGGCGCTCACCGCTTTGCAGGCTGCATCCAGAACAGCCGCGGCTCCAGGAGGAGACGTCCATGGCGTCCACGCCCGTTCAGGCCCGCATCGACGCGGACGCGCCGGACCTGCGGCAGGGCCGCGCCCCGATGGCGGGCGCATCTTTCTGCTGTTCCTCACCCAGTATTGGCCGCCCTGGATCAACGGCGCCATGCGGACCGACGTGATCGCCGCGGCCTATCGAGGCCTGGGCGGAACGGCCGTTCAAGACAAACCCAAGCGGGCCGCCGCCGGCGGGCCGTAACAAGGAAAAGACCGGATGCCGCAGGACCGCAAGGCGACCTTCAGCTTCACCAAGCTCATCGTCGACGACGAAGAGCGGATGGCCGAATACTATCACCAGGTCTATGGGCTGAATAAGCTTCAGCGCGTGCAGAACGACGCGAGCGCCGCGGTCGGTCGGCTCCGCGAGGTCATCATGGGCCCCGGCGAGACCCTGTCCGCGGACTCGGAATCGCTGGTGATCATCAAGTTGCTCGACCGGCCGCCGCCGCGGGACCAGGAAGCCATCCTCGGGTTCATCACGCCGGATCTCGACGCCCTGGCCGGGCGCGTGCTCGCCCACGGCGGCAAGCACCTCAGCCCGATCAAGTCCATGCCGGAACACGGCGTCCGCGTGCTCTTCACGACCGATCCAGAAGGCCGGCTGAGCGAGAACGTCGAACTGCTGAACGCCTGAAGCCGCCCCCTCGCACGATCAAGGATTGGAGCCAAAACATGGAACCTTTCGTCATTCGCCCCGTCGCCGAGCCCCGGATCATCGACGACGTCTATACGCCCGACCAGCACGCGCGAATGCTGGAGGTGGTCCGCAAGCAGGGGCCGTGGAAGATGGTCCTCGCCCAGCATTTCGCCTCGGCGGAAGAGGTCATCGCCACCAGTGCCGGCGAGATGCCCGAGGGCGTCACGCCGACCTTCGACATGTTCCTGACGCCCAATTTCCGGGGCTACTTCGGCATGAACGGCATCTGCCTGTTCCCGGAACTGGACGACGTCTTCTTCAACAGCAGCCACATGGCGCGGGTGCGCGCCTACTGGGGCGCAGACTACGCCGCCCCGGACTCGATGAACTTCATCATCCAGGGCTCGTCGCAAAATCTTGATCCGGCCCACCTGGACGGCGTGTCGTTCCGCGGCGTTGACCAGGGTAACACCCCCATCTGGCTGCTGAACACCATGGGCAAGTCCGGCCTCTTCCAGAAGTGGATGCTCAAGAAGGGCCAGGTGATCGCCTGGTTCTACCGCGGCGCCATCGGCGGCGGCTTCACCTACTGGCCCGACGGCCCGAAGGCGCAGCCGAAGCGGCTGGCCATGCCCTCCTGGAACCGCGGCGTCGTCACCCAGAACGAGATGATGTACCACCGCGGCGAGGCTTGCGGCCCGGTGGACAAACGCATGCCTGAGGGACTGGCCTTCGAGTCGCTCTGGTCCGCCGATCCCGAGGTCGCCGACGGCTGGCGGATCACGACTGACGAGCGTGTCATCGAACGGGTGCCGGCGGCCGAGACGCGGCTCATGCTGCACTGGACGGCGAGCGTCTACGCCGACCTGGCCGAGATGAAGCGGGTCTTCGACCACAAGGACGACCTGACCCATGAACAGGTCTTCGACATGTTCGCAGCCGATATGCGTGGGCGCGGCGTCGCCGCGACGATCCCGTCGGATCCGCTGAAGGATCGCGACTTCATCCGGCTGCTCACCCGCGTCTACGACACCGGCCGGCCGGCCATCTACCCGGCCGAAGCGCCCGGCCCGCACCAGGCGCAGATCGCGGCCTGAGCGCCGCGGCCTGCGGCCCGCCATCCGACGACCCCAGAGATCGAGAACAGGTAGGAACCATCGTGTCCACCGAACTGGCAGAGCTGATGGCGGGCGACGCCGTCGAGGCGAGCGGACGTTTGCCCATGGCCGACAGTCCGCAGCTGCGCGAGGCCCTCGCGGCCGCGAACCTGCAGACGCTGCTGATGGTCTATGTGCATCTGACGCATGACGAATCCATGCTGGACACCTTCCAGCTGCACATCCATCCGCCCTACACCAATCCCGACTACCAGATCCCGCAGGACTGCATCGACGACCTGCGGGAGAAGCTGCGCGCGGTGCTCACCACCCCGGGCGCCGCGCGCAGCGACGATCCGCCTCTGCGGCTGCTGCAAAGGATGATGTCGGTCGGCGTCGGCGAGCCGGTGCACGACGAGTTCATCCCCATGGTCCTGGAGCAGGGCGGGTTCGAGCGGGCGCCGGCGCGCAAGAGCAAGCCCGGCCGCACGCCGCCGCCGCCCGGCTTCAAGGTCCTGGTGATCGGCGCCGGCCTTACCGGCCTCTTGGCCAGCATCGAGCTCGAACGCGCCGGATACGACCACGTCGTCATCGAGAAGAACGAGGAGGTCGGCGGGACCTGGTGGAAGAACCGCTACCCCGGCGTCGGCGTCGACACGCCCAGCCACTTCTATTCCTACTCGTTCGAGATCAGCCCGGACTGGAACCACTACCATCCGCACGGGTCAGACATGCGCGAGTACTTCCGCAGCGTGGCCGACAAGTACGACATGCGGCGCAACATCCGCTTCGAGACCCGCGTCCTGAGCCTGGTGTTCGACGACGACGAAGCGCTCTGGCGCGTGACCGTCGAAGACCTGAAGACCGGCCGGCGCGAGGTCATCAAGGCCAACGCGGTGTTCAACGCCTTCGGCCCCGCCGACCGCTGGAGCCTGCCCGAGATCCCCGGCATCGAAGGCTTCCGCGGGGTCCTCACCCACTCGGCCGGATACGACGAGGCCATCGACCTGAAGGGCAAGCGGGTCGGCGTGATCGGCACGGGCGCCAGCTCGGCCCAGATCGTCGCAACCATCGCCAAGGAGGTGGGCGAGCTGACGGTGTTCATGCGCACCCGGCACTGGATGATCAACAATCCCGAAGTGACCAAGGAAGTGCCGGAGCCGGTGAAGTGGGCGCTGCGCCACATCCCGCACTACAAGCAGTGGTTCCGCTTCCGGGTGTTCTGGTTCGCAGCCGATGGCCTCTATCCGAACGTCGTCAAGGATCCGACCTATCCCGAGGACGGGATCGCCGTCTCGGCGCTAAACGAGGGCATGCGCCAGTACGCCCTCTCGCACATGCAGCACAAGCTGGCCGGCCGCCCGGACCTGCTGGCGAAGCTGACGCCCGACTTCCCGATCTTCTCCAAGCGGATCGTCATGGACGCGGGCTGGTTCGACGCCCTGGTTCAGCCGCACGTCACGTTGGAGGATACGCCGATCGCGGCGATCACCCCGACCGGGGCGCGGATGGAGAACGGGACGGAATACGCCTTCGACGTGATCATCTGCGCGACCGGGTTCCGCCACGCCAAGCTGGTCAAGGACCTGGAGATCAAGGGGCGCAACGGGCGCGACCTGGCGGTCGACTGGGCCGACGAGGAAGAGCGCGCCTACATGGGCACGACCATCCCCGGCTATCCCAACTACTTCATGTCGGTGGGGCCGAACGCCGGCCCGAACCACGCCGGCGGTCTCAACATCGTCAGCGAGGCCCAGGTCCACTACATGATCGAGTGCCTCGATTGGATGAACGCCCAGGGCGTGCGCACCATCGAACCCACCCTGGCCGCGTTCGAGCGCCACAATCGGCGCATCGACGAGCGCATGAAGCAGATGATCTGGACCCATCCGAAGGCGCACAGCTATTACCAGAACAGCAAGGGCCGACCGGTCGGCCCCTGGCCATTCCGCCTGGTCGACATGTGGAACGAGATGCGCGCCCCCGTGCGGGAGGACTACCAGCTGCGTTAAGGAGACATGTGACGGCGACGCCTCGCGCCGCCGCAATCGCGCCGTTGGGCTGAGCGGCCGATCCAAATTCCGCCTCGCCGGCGGTCGAGCCAGGCGCGGGCGACGAAGCGAAATCCGTCGCCCGCTGGCGGCTCCTTCAACAGCCTCCTAGAAGATCCAGTTCGAGGTGTCGGCGGCGGTCAGGCGGCCGGTGAACGCCAGCACGAAGTCGGCATGGCCGTCGCCGTTCTGATCGAGCTCGAGCACCGTCTCGCCGCGGCTGGAGGCAAGGAGGGCTTCGCCCGCGTGGCGGCTGAACGCGGCGACCAGATGGAACGCCTGATCGCCCGCGGTCGCGAGGTCAGCGTCGATGCGGGACAGGTCGATGACGTCCGTTCCCCGCTCGAAGCCGCGGATCAGGTCCGACACCCCCGGAGCCGAATCGGCGACCGAGCTGAAGACGAACACGTCGTGATCGTCCCCGCCGGTCATGGTGTCGCCGCCTTCGCCGCCGTAGACCGTGTCCGCCCCGGCCCCGCCGTTCAGCTCGTCGGCGCCCGCGTCGCCGAACAGGACATCGCCGCCCTCGCCGCCCTGGATGCGGTCGTCGCCCGCGTCGCCGTGCAGCACGTCGTCGCCGTCTCCGCCGTTGAGCGAATCCGCACCCTCGCCCCCGAACAGGAAGTCCGATCCCGCCTGGCCGTGGATGCTGTCGCCGCCAGCGCCGCCATAGCCCCAGTCGTTCCCGTCTCCGAGCATCAGGGTGTCGTTTCCGGCGTCTCCGTGAACGTGATCATCGCCGGCCTCGCCGAACAGCCGGTCGTCGCCCTGGTAGCCGTGGATCGTGTCGCCGTTGGCCGAGCCGCGCAGCGTCTCGTCATGCTGGCCGGGGACGGCGTTCAGCACCTCGCCTTCCGCGGACGGGTTCGCATTGTCGACGTAGAGAACCTGGATCTGGCCGCCTTCGACCTCTTCGCCGCCCACCTTGTAGTGGGCCTGGGTGTCCAGCAGGTAGGCCCGTCGGCCGGCGCTGCCCAGGATGTCGGTGACGTCGATGACCCCGGAGGCTTCCTCGTCCTGATTGAAGGGCGCGGCGGGCAGGTGGTTCGGATCCGGCACGTTGGACCCGGGCGTCAGCTCCTCGCCGAAGCGCGCCTCGTCGTGGCGGGCGAGCTCGGTGAGCGTGTCCGTCGCGCGGTCATAGTCCCACACGCGTCCGGCGCGGGGCGAGTTGCCGACGTCTTCGAGCATGATGATGTGCCCGTTCGGCGAGACGGTGATGTTGTCCAACATCGCCTGGCCTTCCGTGCCGTTCAGCAATTCCTTGACCGTGCCGCCGAGCTCCGGACGCCTGACGTCGGTGAAATCGAGCTCCCAGAGGCGCGAGGCGCCCGGGTAGCCGGCCGTCGTCACGAAGACGTACTTGGAAGGATCGGTCGGATCCCAGGCGCCGTCCTCAGGGCGGTTGAAGCCCGATTGCCCCGCCGCCAGGCCCGCGGCCTGCAGCTGAGCGGCGTCCATGGCGCTCACGTCACCCAGGTTCAGCAGCTTGAACTGCGCCTGGTAGCCGGAGCTCGCCAGATCATGGGCGTTGTCCTCGTTGGCCTGGCCGCCGAAGCCGCCGACGACCTGCACCACGTTGAGGGCGCCGCCGACGAGCCCGGCCTTCTCGATCGCCGTGCCGGTCGCCTGCTTCTCGCCCGCATAGAAATAGATCTGGCCGCCGCCGGTGTCCTCGTCGCCGGCGACCAGGGTGAGGTCGCCCGTGCCCCAGTTCGCCAGCTCGTTCTCGACGGCGTAGTTGCCGAGGCTCGCCAGTTCGTAGGCGTTGTGCGCCTGGTCGCCCGTCACGACGTGGGCGATGATCCGGCCCTGGTCGCCATTGGAGATGGACTCCTCGCCGTTCAGGAAGATGCGGTCCTGCGAGCCCAGGCCGGTGGTGGCGTTGTAGTAGGCGCGCGGATCGGCCAGGTCGGCCGAGCAGAAGCGGGCGAAGTTCAGCTGGGTCCCGGTGGCGGCCACATAGCCGTGCGAAGCCGTGTCCCAGCTGAAGACGTGCTGATCGAGATCCTGGCCCGAGACCACGCTCAGGTCGGCCTTGTTGATAACGTACTCGCTGACGAACGAGCCGGTGGTGTTGCCGTGGGCGCGCGGCGCGCCTTCGGCGGTCGTGAACTCGTGGTTCACCAGCAGGGTGAAGGTCCCGTCGCCGTTGTCGAAGGCGCCGAGCCCGTCCGGCGTGCCGTCGGTGTCGTAGCCGGCCACCTTGTCGTCGACCGTAAGGACGGACGTGAGGCTGACGCCGGGCGCGGTGGGTACGATGTAGGGTGTCTGGGTGGTCGAGGGACCGATAGCCATCTGCTTCCTCCGGATTAGCTGCAGGAGGCGTGGCTAGCGGCGCGAAGCGAAACCTAGACGAAACATAAGCGAAACCTTTGCAACACAACCTGGGCGTCATTTATTGACCGGGCGCTCTGGATAGGCGCAGGCGGCGCCCCGAGCTGGGGGTCGGCAAACGAGGATGCAGGGATGGCGCCGACGGCCGAAGTTCGTCTGGAGCTCGCCCAGCCGCCCAGGGCCGTGTGGCTCGACTACGAGGGCGCCGAGGGGCTCGACGACCTCGGCCTCGTGGCGGCGGCCCGATGAGACATGGCCCGCATCGAGCGTGCGTATACGCGGGGCTCTAAGCGCCTGGCGGCTTTCGTGTTGCGTGTCGGCGACAGATAGTCCCCGCGGAGGCGGTTTTGCACCCGGAGCAGCTCATGCCCCGGACCGGAGCGAATAGGCTGATTATGCGGACGCGGGACGACGACGGAAGAGCCCGAGCCGACCAGGGATCCTCGCTCTTGCCGGCATCGTCGCCGGCTCCGACACGGACAACTCTGTCGGTTCCTCGATCTTCCCGGGCGGTGTTGTCTCGGGCGTTGTCTGAAGCGCAGGCGCAGGCGTTGGAGGCTGCGCCACGGCTTGCGCGGGTGTCGACGTCTTGCCAAAGCCCGAGCGGACGGCCACGGCGGAGCGGGCGGCCGAGAGATTGGCCGCCACCATCGGATAGTCCGAAGGCAGCCCCCATTTGGCGCGATACTCTTGCGGCGTCATTCCGCGCGCAGAAAGATGGCGCTTCAGTTGCTTGTAGGGCTTGCCGTCCTCAAAGCTGATGAGAGCTTCGGCCGTGATCGACTGTTCGATTTGAGCGCTCGTCAACTTTTCGACCGCTGGCGCCGGCGCTGCGGGCGACGGTCCAACCGACTCTGCGCTGGAAGGCGGGGAATCCCCAATGGTCTCGGGCTGTGTCGGATGGCTCTGTTGGACCGCCGCAGCCGCCGGGGCCCCGACGGCGTCCGCAGCGGGGGGCGCAATCTGGGGGGCCACCTCGATGGGCGGAGCCGCCTCAAGCCCTTCGCGAATAGCGGGAGCTTTTTTGCCTGCCGAAGCCCGGCCGCCCAGGCCGATCGACCGCGCCACCTGCGCGCGAGCCTCGCTGTAGCTGGGCGCCACCATGAGGTATTCCTCCGGAAGCCCCCACTTTTCCCGGTATTGTTCCGGCGTGAGGCCTCTGGCGGCCAAGTGCCGGCGCAGTGTCTTGTAAGGCTTGTTGTCTTCGAAGCTGATGAGCGCGTCGCGCGTGATCGAATTGCGGATCTGAGCCGGCGTGAGCTTCGGCCTCTCCACCTGGGCCTCGACGGGGGTCTTCGTCGGCGCACCGACAGACCCGAGGCCAGCGGCGATATGATCGATGACCGTCGATATTTCGGCGGGAGTTACGTGGGTCTTCGCGAAGTATGCGGCAGCGACCTCGGCAACCAATTTCTTGAGGTCAAACAGGTCTGACAATACGATCTCTCCGGCGTCTGTGATGCGGACGGAAACAGGAAGAAAAGCCGCGAGTCAACGTGCCGCGAGGTCAAAGCGGCTGCGGCACTGCGTCAAGGTAGCGGCTCAGTCCAATGGCGCTCCCACTTGCCGGCAGTCGTGCATTCTATTCAATGCGTCCGAGGTCGCGCGCCGCGTTCGTGTGTACGGCAGACGGCCTAGGGAATGCAAAGATGTCGACCGAACGCGAAGTGCCAGGGGTCCGTCCCTACGATGCTCCAGCCGGAGGGTGGGGGGCGCTGCGGGCGACGGCCAAGGCCGTACGTGAACAGATGGACTTGGTCGAAGCTCCCAGGCTGCTCCTCAGGACCAACAAGCCGGACGGGTTCGACTGCCCCGGCTGCGCCTGGCCCGACAAGGAGCACAGCTCGACGTTCCAGTTCTGCGAGAACGGGGCCAAGGCGGTCACCTGGGAGGCGACCCGCAAGCGGGCGACGCCGGCCGTTTTCGCCGCCCACACCGTGGCCGAGCTGTCGGGCTGGAGCGACCATGCGCTGGAGGACGCCGGGCGGCTCACCCACCCGCTGGCCTACGACCGCGCCAGCGATACTTATCGGCCGCTCACCTGGGACCAGGCCTTCGCCCGCATCGGCGAGGTGATGCGCGCCCTGCCCGACCCCGACATGGCCGAATTCTACACCTCCGGCCGGACCTCCAACGAGGCGGCCTTCCTCTTCCAGCTCTATGCGCGGGAATTCGGCACCAACAACTTCCCCGACTGCTCCAACATGTGCCACGAGGCCACCAGCACCGGGCTGCCCAAGTCGATCGGCTTCGGCAAGGGCACGGTCTCGCTCGACGACTTCGACCATTGCGACCTGATCATCGCCATGGGCCACAACCCCGGCACCAACCATCCGCGGATGATGGGGACCCTGCACGACTGCGCGCGGCGCGGCGTGAATATCATCGTCTTCAACCCGCTGAAGGAGCGGGCGCTCGAACGGTTCGCCGACCCGCAGAATCCGGTGGAGATGGCGACGCTCGGCTCGACGCCGATCGCCGCCAGCTACCACCAGGTCAAGGTCGGCGGCGACGCCGCCGCGCTAAAGGGGATCATGAAAGCGCTCCTGGCGCTGGACGACGCCACGGGCCAGGCGCTTGACCACGCCTTCATCGCCGAGCACACCTGCGGCTTCGAGGCTCTGGCCGCCGACCTGCGGGCCACCGACTGGGCGGTGATCGAGCAGTCGAGCGGGCTGGCCCGGGCCGATCTCGAACACGTCGCCGCGCTCTATGCCTCGTCGACCGCCGCCATCCTCACGTACGGCATGGGGATCACCCAGCACATGCGCGGCACGCGCACGGTGCAGCAGATCGCCAACCTGCTGTTGCTGCGCGGCAATATCGGCAAGCCGGGGGCCGGCGTCTGCCCGCTCCGCGGCCATTCCAATGTCCAAGGCGACCGCACCGTCGGGATCACGGAAAAGCCCGGGCCGGCGCTCCTCGAGGGCATCGAGCGGGCGTTCGGCTTCCGCCCTCCGGAGCGCCACGGCCACGACGCGGTGGCCGCCATGCAGGCGATGGTGGACGGTCGCGCCAAGGTGCTGATCTGCCTCGGCGGCAATCTCGCCGTCGCCCTGCCCGACCCCGTCGCCTGCGCCGCGGGCATGCGCAACCTCGATCTCTGCGTCCACGTCTCCACCAAGCTGAACCGTTCGCACCTGCTGATCGGCAAGGAGTCGATCATCCTGCCGGTGCTGGGGCGGACGGAGCTCGACGTTCAGGCGGCCGGTCCACAGGCGGTCACCGTCGAGGACTCGATGTCGATGGTGCATGCCTCGCGGGGCAAGCTGGCTCCGGCCTCCGAGCACCTGCGGTCCGAGCCGGCAGTCGTCGCGGGCATGGCGGCGGCGACCTTGCCGCACAGCAGAGTCGATTGGCTGCACCTGGCCGAGGACTACGATCGCATCCGCGACAAGATCGAGGCGGTCTTCCCGGACTTCCACGACTACAACCAGCGCATCCGGGCGCCGGGCGGCTTTCGCCTGCCGATCCCCCCCGCCGAGCGCGTCTGGAAGACCCCGTCGGCAAAGGCCGAATTCCTGGTGCTCGACGGCGTCGCCGGGGATACGGCGGACCTCGGGCCAGACGTGCTGAAGCTGGCCACCATCCGAAGCCACGATCAGTACAACACCACCATTTACGGCTTCGATGACCGCTATCGCGGAGTGCTCGGCCGGCGCGACGTGCTCTTCATGAACGCCCAGGATCTCGCCGAACGCGGACTCCAACACGGCGACCTCGTCTGGGTGGAGCCGACCGTCACCGATGGAGCCGCGCGGCGGCTTCGGCTGACCGCCCTCCAGTACGACATCGCCCGCGGCTCGGCAGCCGCCTACTATCCCGAAGCCAACGGCTTGGTGCCACTCGACTGCCACGACCCCGAGAGCGGCACGCCCGCGTACAAGTCCGCGCCGATCCGTGTCGCGAAGGCGGACGGATGACGTCGGAGGAGCTGTCCAGGCCTTGCCGGCGCTCCAGCCCCGCAGGCGGCTTTTCCAAGCTCATGGCCGCAGATTCCCGCCGAGTTCGAGCCGTGGGAGCGGCTCACGGCGTCAGAGAAGCACGACGTGCTTGCCTTGCCCCCCTCCGGCAAGCATCTCGACGAAGGCGCTCGGCGCGCTGTCGAGCCCATGGTGGAGCGTGCAGATCAACGGCGCCTCCCCGGCCCGCAGATAAGCCGCGATTTCGCGGCGCGCATCGGCGTGTCGGGCCGCCGTGTCTGCGCCCCGGAATCCACGCAGGACAATGGACCGGTCGAGAATCTGCCGGAAATTCGACAGGGTGACAGGCCGCTCGTCCTGGTAATGCGCGATCAGGCCGCAAAGCCCGATCCGGCCGCCGTCGGCCATGTTCGCCAGAACCGGGTCGAGCATGGGGGCGCCCACATTTTCGAAATGGCATTGGATCCCGCCCGGCGCCGCCGCCGCAAGCGCCGCGGCGACGTCCTCCTCCTTGTAGTCGATCGCCGCATCGAACCCGAGTTGGCTGCGCAGGAGGTCCGCCTTGGCCGCCCCACCCGCGACGCCAATCACCCTGGCTCCGCGAAGTCGCGCCAGCGATCCGGCCACGCTGCCGACCGCTCCTGCCGCAGAGGTGACGCAGAAGGTCTCGCCGGGGCGGGGGGCGAGCAGCTGCACCCCTGTCCAGGCGGTCATTCCCGACGAGCCGAGAGGGCCGAAATGAGCGGCGAGCGGCAGATCGAGATCATCCAGGACGCGTAACCCGTCGGATGGTCGGACATCTCGGTCCGCCCAACGGCCGAAGCCGATCACTAGGTCGCCTTCGCGCAAGCCGTGCGCGCGCGAGTCGATTACCTGCCCGATGGTCCAACCGCTAATGACGCCTTCCGCCCACGCCAGATCCCGCGACCAGTCTCGCATTCGCCGCACAAGGAACGGATCAAGTGAAAAGGCGAGCGTACGGGTCAGCACTTCCCCGGGTCCGGGGGGGCGCAGGTCCAACGTCTGGACGCGGAAGTCGCCAGGGCTGATGCGCCCAGGCGCCGGTCCTGCGAGGCCGATTCTGCGTGTCTGCATCGTCTCGCCGAGTTCGCGGGATGATCAGTCTTTTTCGGTGATGCTGTCGCGCCGCACAAGTTCGGGGGTCAACACGAGCAACCTGCTCAGCCCACCCAGACGACGCTTCCGGGGACGCGAACCGCGCTTCTCAGTCCCTCGGGGTGAACCTGCTGGGCAGGTCAAATGCGTCAGCCTGTCGCCTGCAGGCCGCGAGGGCGATCGCGCCCCGATCTCGGGTCGCCAACGCCGCGCGCGCGAATCCATCGCATATGTACGGATTTCGCACCGCGCGCGGCCCGCGCCTTCCCAAGGCGGCCAACTCGTCCATCTAGGGCGATGCGCCGTCGGCGCACACCTTGCAACTTGGGCGGCTCAAAGCCGCCCTGCTCTTTCTTCGCACGGGCGCCGGATCAAGATGAAGCCAATCTATATCGTTTCCGCCGTGCGCACCCCCATCGGGGACTTCGGCGGCGCCCTGAAAGACGTCAGCCCGTCCGATCTGGGGCGTCTGGTGATCGAGGAGGCAACGCGCCGATCGGGTTTCGCGCCCGATGTCGTGCAACAGGTGGTGATGGGCCAAGTGATTCCGAGCGAGCCTGGGGACGCCTATCTCGCGCGCGTTGCTGCGGTCAAAGCCGGGCTGTCGATCGCCGCGCCGGCCCTGACGCTTAACCGCCTCTGCGGCTCGGGCCTCCAGGCGGTAATTTCTGCGGCCCAAGGCATCGCGCTCGGCGAATATGACGTCGCGATCGGCGGGGGGGCCGAGAGCATGAGCCGATCGCCCCACGTCATCACGGCGGCGCGGTGGGGGCAGCGCATGGGCGAGGCCAAGGTTCTGGACGCCATGCTTGAGGTGCTCAAGGACCCGTTCCACGCCTGCCACATGGGTGTGACCGCGGAAAACGTCGCCGATCTCCACCACGTCACGCGCGAGGAGCAGGACGAAGCGGCCGCGGAGAGCCACAGGCGCGCGGCGCGGGCGATCGTGGAACGCCGCTTCGCCGAGCAGATCGTCCCGGTGGACGTGAAGAGCCGCAAAGGGACGGTCCGGTTCGACACCGACGAACACGTGCGAGGCGACGTGAACACGGCGGAGCTCGCGGCGCTCAAACCTGCGTTCCGCAAGGATGGCACGGTTACGGCCGGCAACGCCTCCGGCCTGAATGACGGCGCCGCAGCGGTCGTCATCTGCAGCGAAACAGCCCTCGCCAGCCGTCGCCCTCTCGCGCGCATCCTGGCGTGGGGCCATGCGGGAGTGGAACCACACCTAATGGGACTTGGTCCGGTCGAGGCTGTCCCGATCGCCCTGCGCCGCAGCGGGCTCTCACTCGACCAGATGGACGTGATCGAATCGAACGAAGCGTTCGCCGCGCAGGCCTGCGCCGTCGCCAAGTTGCTTCGGCTCGACGCGGAAAAAACCAATCCGAACGGCTCAGGCATATCGCTCGGCCATCCGATCGGTGCGACGGGCGCCATCCTGATAACGAAGGCGGTCTATGAATTGCAGCGGGTGAACGGCCGCTACGGCCTGATCACGATGTGCATCGGCGGCGGCCAGGGCATCGCCATGGTCGTCGAACGCATCTGAGCGCGCGGCCCGGCCAGGGCGCCGGTCGCCCGCCGGTCCGCGAACGAAAGCTTGGCGTCAGCGTTCGCTCTTGCTTCTCGCCTTGAATAGGCGGCCTGCGATTTGGGCCGCCTGAAGTGTCAGCGCAGGAGCGACCCCTGGGGATCGGCGTCGATCGCCAGGTGATGACTGCGGCGTTATGGCGACGCGGGGGCTCTGTTGCAAAAATCGCGATCGGGCTCGATGGAGCGCATAGCCGCAACGGCGTGGATCCCGCCTTGACTTGCGCGTGGACGAGACCGGCGCCACGTTACGCAGATCAAGGCGCGCTGGCGGCTTGGGCGCCTCGCCGCCGGCGGCGCGAGATCACGCCGACTGGCGCTTGGGGAAGCAGCCGAAAGGGAAAGGCATGCGCTTCAAGGGGAAGGTGGCGGTGGTCACCGGAGCGGCGTCGGGGATCGGCAAGGCGACCGCCACGCGCCTCGCCGCCGAGGGGGCCGAGGTCGTGCTGGCCGACCGCGACGAGGCGGGTGTGCGGACCTTGGCCGACGCCTTGCCCCCCGGCGCCGCGCGGCCGGTTGCGTTCGACGCCGGCGACCCGGCGTCCTGCCGCGCGCTGATCGCCGCCGCCACGGCTGGCGGCGGCCCGCTGGACATCCTGTGCAATATCGCCGGCGTCCTCGACATGGCGCCGCTCGCCGACATCGACGATACGCGCTGGGCGCGAATGCTGGGCGTCAACCTCAGCGGCCCGTTCCACCTCTGCCGGGCGGCGATGCCGCATCTGCTCGCGCGGCGCGGCTGCATCGTCAACATGGCCTCGGCGGCGGGCCTGGTGGGCGTCGCCTACAACGCGGGCTACGTCGCCTCGAAGCACGGGCTGGTCGGGCTGACGAAAGCCCTCGCGCTGGAGTTCGCGAGCGAAGGGGTGCGGATCAACGCGGTCTGCCCGACCGGTGTGAAGACGCCGATGATTGCCGCGCCGCCGGCGCCGGGCGTGAGATGGGACCTCGTCATGCGGGCCGCCTCCTGGCTGAACGACGGCGAGGCCTGCGAGCCGGAAGACGTGGCCGACGCGGTCCTGTTCCTCGCGTCCGACGAGGCGCGGATGATCACGGGGATCGCCCTGCCCGTGGACGGCGGCCAGACGGCCGGCTGACCTTACAGGAGCCCATGCGATGGACACCCGCCTCCAGGCGCTGCTCGACGAGCGCGAGATCGTTCGCGGCCTGAACCGCTTCGCGCGCATCCTCGACGGCCGCCAGTGGGAGGCGGTGGGCGAGGTCTTTGCCGACGACGTCGGCTTCGACTACGGGGACGGGCGCGACCAGAGCGGCCTAGAGGCCATGCGGGACCAGTTCCGTCGCTTCCTCGATCGCTGCGGGCCTTCGCAACACCTGCTGGGAAGCATCATGGTGGAGGTGGACGGCGATCAGGCGCTGAGCCGGGCCTATGTGCAGGCCCGCCACCAGTCCCCCGATCCCCGGCCGGACGCGCTCTTCGACACCAACGGAGAATATGTCGACCACTGGGAGCGCCGCCGCGAAGGCTGGCGGATCGTGCGCCGCGACGTGGTCTGGTTCTCCCAAACGGGCGATCCCTCGATCGTCTGGGGCGCTTGAGCGACGGCCTCGAGGCGCGCGTCGTCCAGGGCTGGCCGCGGGCAGCGTCGCCCAACCTGGTCGGGGGCTCGTCCCTCGTCGCCATCTGGCGGGAACAGCGCCTGGCGCGGGCTTCGGCCCGCAGGCCGGGTCAGGTCAATCAATCGCCGCCGCCGGGAATCGCACTGATCAGGTTTTCAGGCGGCGTCTCGGCCGGGCGCACCCTCAATCGCCGCCAGACGACGGCCTCGGCCGAAGGCGCCCCGATTTCCGCCGCCTCCCGCAGCGGCCAGAGCCACAGGATGGCGTCGCAAACGCAGACTTGCCCGGTCTCGGCGCCGAGGAGGTCGAGCGTGACGCGCTCGGCGGATTCGCCGAGCCGCCGGCCCCAGGCCTCGGTCGCGAGACGGAACGCCTCGGCGGAGGCGCCGGCGGCGCGGTGGAGCAGGATCGCGAGCTTGTCCCGGCCCGGCCGTTCGAGTCCCCGGGCGGTTCCGGCGAGCAGCCGCTCCGCCGATCCGGCAGGCCGGATCGCCGACTGGTCCATGAACCTGCGCTCGTCCGCGTGCAGCCTGTCTCCGACCGGCCCGTCCATCAGCGCCGCCGCGCCCCCCGGGTCGGCGGTCCAGAACTCGGAAATAGTGTCGAACCCTGCGTCGCCGTGGTCCTGGAGATGGTTGCGGACGTACTTGGCGAGAGGAAAGGTGCGGGCCGCCAGCGGGGCGTGGTGAGCTTCGTAGTAGCGGTGGAACTCGGACCGCGGGATGTCCGGCCGGCGGCTCAGGAAGCAGATGCTCTTGATCATGGACGACTCCGAAACGGGCGAGTTGCAGCCGGCCTTGCATGTGGGCGGCCGAAAGCGGCGGACCGGCCTTAACCGCAGACGGAGCCGGCCCTCGACCGCCCTCGTCCTTCGGTAATTTTACGCAGAACCTCGCACCTTGAGGCTCCATTTGTCCAGATCGCGTAGCCGCGAGGCCTGCCTTGCCCGCGCCCCGAGGGTGGGATATCGACGCATCTCCATCACGCGACGCCGCCGTCCGGCAGAGGAGATGAGGATGCTTTCCAAGGTCACCCTGAACAACACGGACCTCGAGGTCAGCCAGCTCTGCTACGGCACGAACATGCTGGGGACCGCCATCGACCAGCAGGGGGCCACCGCCCTGCTCGACCGGTTCGTCTCGCTCGGCGGCGCATTCCTGGACACGGCGCGCTCCTACGGAGATTGGATCCCCGACGCGCCGCCGGGCGCGAGCGAGCGGGCGATTGGCGCCTGGCTGAAGACCCGCAACCGCGCCGACCTGGTGATCGCCACCAAGGGTTGCTTCTACGATCTGCGCGCCGGCGACTGGCGCAACCGCGTGACGCCCGCGGACCTGGAGAAGGACCTCGCCGAGAGCCTCGACCACCTGGGCCTCGACACGATCGATCTCTACTGGCTGCATGCCGACAATCCGCAGGCGCCGGTGGGGCCGATCATCGACGCCCTGATCGGCCATCAGAAGGCGGGGCGGATCCGCTACTTCGGCGCGTCGAACTGGTCGCCCCAGCGGGTGCTCGAAGCCCAGGCCTACGCCAGGTCCGTGGGACACGCCGGGTTCGCCGCCGTGCAACCGTTCTGGGGCCTGGCCAAGCCGAACGCCGAGGCTGCGGCCGCGCAGGGCTACGTGTTCCACTACGAAGACGGCTTCGCGGCCGTGCACGAGAGCCTGCCGATGATCCCCTATGCGGGCCAGAGCCGCGGCTATTTCGCCAAGGTCGCAAACGACGGCGAGGCGGCGCTGCGCGACGATCTCAAGGCCATGTTCCTTAACGACACCAACCGGCGGCGACTGAAGGCGGCGCAGGCGGTCGCCGAGAGGCACGGCGTCAGCGTCAACGAGGTCGCGCTGGCCTTCCTCGTCCGCCAACCGCGGCAGACGGTGCCGATCATCGGCGCGAGCCGTCCGGAGCAGCTCGACGAAAGCGTCAAGGCCGCCGGCCTAGCCCTAAGCGCCGAGGAGTTGCAGCAGCTGCAGGTCGATTAGCCGAGGGCCGATCAAGCGCAGCGCGAGCTGCATTTAGATGCGACCATCAATAGAGCGATTGCTTACATCGCCTTTGTAACCTTGGCTTTGTGCGTGAAGCCGAGGTTTGACAGCCTATTTCTTGCAAGAATTCTCACGGGGAGTAAGCTTTAGGCGAGCGGAAAAATTGCTGGGGCGAAAACCCACGTGTCCGAATCCGAGGCGCCGCCAGCATCTGATGAACAAGAGGTGGAGCCTGATCTTTTAGACGCGTTCCATTCCATGCCCCATGGAGTTGTCCTGCTCGACCGAAAATGGCGCGTCACCTTCGTCAGCCGGACTACGGCTGCCGAGGTAGGCGTGGACGAGAAGCAGGGCTTGGGACGACCCATCTGGGAGCTCTGGCCGCGCATCTTGGGGACACCCCTGGAGGCGGCTCTCCGCAAGACCATGCGGGAGCGAGTCCATCAAGAGCTTGAACTCGCCTCAGACGAAGGTCCGGTGGTCATTCATGCCCTGAGCCTCTTCCCAACGCGGGACGGCCTTGGCCTCATGCACCGCGACGCCACCGAAGAGCATCTGCTGCGCCAACGCGAACGGTCCCAGGCGGAGCTGGCGTTCGCGGCCTCCGGCTTGGGAGACTTCAGCTGGGACATGAAAACCGGGACCGTCACGTGCTCGGCGCGCGCGGCCGCCATCTTCGGGACGCCGAGGCGGTTCGACGCCCAAGAGGGCTTGCTGCAAATCGACGTGCAGGATGCCGATCGCATACGCAGCGCGGGGGACAAGGCGCTGCGCCACGGAACGCCGTTCCACCTCGAGCACCGACTGTCCCGGCCACAGGACCGCGAAACCTGGGTCATATGCTGGGCCCGGCCTGAATACGACAAGAACGGGGAACCGATCGGACTCATCGGGGTCGTCGCCGACATCACCCACCTCAAGGTTCAGGAGGCGAAGCTTCGTGAAAGCGAGGCGCGCTTCCGCGCCTTCGCAGACGAGGCGCCGGCGCCGCTATGGGTCGCGAACGCTGACGGCACGATTGAATACATGAACCAAGCCGGCATCGGATTCAGCGGCCTGGACCCCGCCAAATTTCGTGACGCCGTAGCCTTCACGGCTCAGGTGGTGGCATTGATCCATCCCGACGACCTCGAGCGAGTCGAGCTCGCTCGCGTGGGGGGGAAGGCGGAACACGCGCCGATCGACCTGGAGATTCGAGTTCTTGACGTGCACCGAGCCTGGCGGTGGCTGCGCCTCATCTCGCACGCGCGCCATGACCAGGATGGGCGTTATCTCGGCGACATCGGCATGTTCGTGGACGTCACCGACGTCCACGAGGCGCAAGCCCGTCAGCGGCTCCTCATCGACGAGCTCAATCACCGGGTGAAAAACACGCTCGCGACGGTCCAGTCCATGGCCAGCCAGACCCTTCGCGCGGGCCTCGACGCAGGCCAGGCGCGAGAGACCTTCGTTGACCGCCTTTTCGCCCTCTCGGCGGCGCACAATGTCCTCACGCGCGAACACTGGGAGAGCGCGGACTTGGCCGAGATCGCTGCACAGGCCGCGGCGCCCTTCAGCCCTAGTCCGGAGCGCCGCATCGAAATCAAGGGCCAGTCTGTCCGCCTGGCCTCGAATGTCGCGGTGGGGATGGCGATCGGCTTGCATGAGCTGGCGACCAACTCGACCAAATACGGCGCCCTGTCGAACGCCAACGGACGGGTTGCGCTCAGCTGGCGATCGGTCGGCGACGGCTCCGCCGTGGAGCTGATCTGGCGCGAGCAAGGCGGGCCTGCCGTGCATGCGCCCATGCGCCAAGGGTTTGGCGCCCGCTTCCTGACCCGAAACCTGGGGGCTGACCTCGCCTATCGGCCCGAGGGCCTGACCTGCACTTTGCGGATCGAGATCATCCAGCCGCGCCAATAGCCGCGCTTCGCCGGCACAATCTGGCGCCGACACCCCGCCGGCGGCTCTCGCCAGGGGCTACGCGAATCTTCAACCCGCGCATAGTTACGCCAAGCAATCCCCTTTGCGACATTCGGGTGGCTTTTGCGCTGTATATTCGCCATATCAGTACGTATATTGTTGGCAACGAAAACGTCGAGGGAACGCTATGTCAGAGCTGGTCGGCGAGGGGAGACCGCTGCCCGACCGCGAGCATTTGCTGGAACTGGCGAGCGCCCGCGCGGGGCTGACGGACTTCGGGGACCAATGGTTCCTCGAGCCGATGGATCGCTTCCTGCAGGCGGCGAGCCGCGAGGCCCACCTGACCCCGGCAGGGGTCGCCGCCCAGACCGAGGTCATCGTCAAGGGCCTGACGAGCCGACTGCGGATGATCGAGGATCTCAAGCAGCATCCCGAGATCCTCGACGAGCAGCTGTCCGTCGCCGGCGTGATCCTCGGCCTGCCGCGGACCGGCAGCACCGTCTTCCACCGCCTGCTGGCCAGCGCTCCGGGGATGACCGCGATCCGCTGGTTCGAGGCGCAAAACTACGCCCCCTTTCCCGGCGAAACCCCGGGCGATCCGGTGCAGCGCAAGGCCTACGCCGCGGGGATGATCGAGGGCTGGCTGCAGACCGCCCCGGAACTGGCCTCCATCCATCCGCTCGACCCGGAAGCCCCGGACGAGGAAATCCTGATCCTCGGCCAGATGTTCGTCTCCACCATGGTTGAGGGCATGACCTTCGTGCCGAGCTTCGCCCGCTGGCTCGACGACTACGACCAGTCGGCCGGCCACGAGGACCTGAAGACGATCCTGAAGTATCTCCAGTGGCAGAACCCGGCCCGGCGCGGCCGCAAGTGGGTGCTGAAGAGCCCGTCCAACCTTCCTTACGCGGAGACGGTGGCTAAGGCCTTCCCCGAGGCGCTGCTGATCATGACCCACCGGGACCCGCTCGACACGGTGCCGTCGTACATCAGCATGCAGATCGCGCTCTACAAGCTTGGCGCCACGCTGACGGACCGGCAGGTGGCGGACTTCTGGTTCCCGCGCCTGGTGCAATGGATGCGCCGTTTCGAGGCCGCCCGCGGACGCATCGGCGAGGACCGTTTCGTCGACATCGATTATCGCGCGGTGGTCCGCAACCCGCTCGGCGAGGCCGAGCGCGTGCTGCGGCGCATGGGCGTGGCGGTGGACCAGGGGGTGGGCGACGCGCTCGCCGAGTTCATGGCCGGCAATGCGCGCGAGCAGCGGCCCGCTCACGCCTATTCGCTCGAAAGGTTTGGGCTGGATGAGGCGCAGGTTCGCGAGGCTTTCGCGGAGTACCGCGCGCGTTACGTCGGCTAGCCGCCCGCGGGCGCCGATCGGGAGGGAACAGATGCTGCTCAAGGACAAGGTGGTGGTCGTCAGCGGCGTGGGCCCTGGCCTCGGCCGCGCGCTCGCCGAGATCGCGGCGGCGGAAGGCGCCAAGGTCGTGCTGGCGGCGCGCAACCTGGCGTTCCTGGAGGAGGTCCGGTCGGGAATCGCGGCCGCCGGCGGGACCGCCACGGCGATCGCCTGCGACATCACCGACGCGGAACAATGTGCGCGGCTGGCGAGCGGTGCGGCGGCGGCGTGCGGCGGGCGGATCGACGGCCTCGTCAACAGCGCCTACCTGCACGGCGAGTGGAGCGGCGTCGAAGACGCCGACGCCGCCGACTGGGCCCGGGTCTACGACGTCAACTGCCTCGGCGCGCTGCGCCTCAGCCAGGCGGTCATTCCCTTCATGAAGGACGCTGGCGGGGCGATCGTGAACGTCTCGACGATGGCGACCGTACGCCCCTATGGGAGCGAGTTCGGCATGGAGATGGGCTACGCCGCGTCCAAGGGCGGGCTGAACGTGCTCGGCAAGTACATGGCGGCCGACCTCGGACAATACGGCGTCCGCGTCAACACCTGCCGGATGGGCTGGATCCACGGCGCGCCGGTGCAGCAGTTCATCGATTCACAGGTCGCCGCCGGCCGCCCCGAGGCCGAGGTCGTGGGCGCCATCACCAAGGACATTCCGCTGGGGAAGATCCCGCCGCAGGACGACTGCGCCAGGGCGGTGCTGATGTTCCTATCCGACTACACCAAAGCCGTGACCGGCGCAGTGCTCGACGTGAACGGCGGCCACTGGATGGCGCCCTGACCGGCGCCGCTCGACCTCCAAGTCTGCTGACACCTGCCGAAGGGACAAGGACGATGAGCGACGCCTACGATCCATTCCAGATCTATGACCGGTCGATCCTGGTGGCCTCCCAGCCGGTCGAGATCGAGGCGCCGGCCGCCCTCGTCTGGGAGGTCCTGGTCGACCTGCCGCGCTACGGCGAATGGAACCCCTTCTGCGTCCGGGCGGAATCCACCCTGGAGATGGGCGCGCCGGTGAAGATGAGCCTGGTGGACTACGCCAACCCGGGTCGACTCGTCCCCAACGTCGAACACATCTGCGCCTTCGAGCCTGGGCGGATGATCTCTTGGGAACTGAAGTACGACCCGGCCTGGCCCTATCCGGCCCGGCGGGACCAGATCATCACCCCGCTCGGCGACCAGCGCTGCCGCTATGTCTCGACGGACGCCTTCACCGGCGAGAACGGGATCCACGTGATGCGTTTCGCCGGCGCCTGGGTGGAGCGGGCCTTCAACGACTCCGCCCGGGCGCTGAAGCACCGCGCGGAGACCCTCCATCGGGAACGGGGCGCGGTCCAGCCGCGGACCTGACCCTGGCGGAGCGAAACTGCACGCGGCGGCGAGCGCCGCTCGTCCCGATCTGGAGGTCGCATCAGTGGATCGTCTGCAGGGCAAGGTCGCCGTCGTCACCGGCGCGGGACGCCTCGGCAACATCGGCGTCGCGGTGTGCGAAGCCTTCCTGCGCGAAGGCGCGGCAGGCGTCGTCGCGACCGATCTCCGCACCGACCGGGCGGAGGAGATCACCGCTCAGGTCGCCGCAACCGGCTCCGGACGCTTCCTCTTCGTCCAGCACGACGTCACCTCGGAGGACGGCTGGCGGGCTCTCGTCGATCGCGTCGTGGCGGAGTTCGGTCAGCTCGACGTGCTCGTCAACAACGCCGGGGTCGCCCTGGACGGCGGGATCATCGACGTGACGCTGGAGTCCTTCCGACGCTCGATGGCGGTCAACGCGGACTCCGTCTTCCTGGGCACGAAGTCCTGTGCGGCGCTGCTGGAGGCGGCCGCGTCGCGACATGCCGGCGGCGGCGCGATCATCAACACCGTCTCCATGGGGTCCTATTCGCCGGACCCCTATCACGTCGGCTACAGCGTCTCGAAAGCCGCCGCCCGCATGCTCACCCTGTGCGCCGCCGTCGAGCTCGGGCGAAGGAAGATCCGCGTTAATTCCGTCCATCCGGGAATGACCATGACGCCGATGCTGCGCGAAGGGTTCGAGCATTACGTCGAGCGTGGCCACTGGGCGTCGATCGAGGAGGCCGAAGCCTCGCTCGCCGCGCTGAGCCCGCTGAACACGGGGAGCGTCCCTGAGGATGCGGCGCACGCCTACGTCTATCTGGCCTCCGAGGAGGCCCGGTTCGTCACCGGCGCGTCCCTCTACCACGACGGCGGGTTCGGGCAGCGTTACTGAGGCCGCCCGGACACTCGCAAGTCCTTGTGTCTAGAGCACGATGCGATCAGGCGGAATCGCCTGATCGTTGAATCGTGCTCTAGAATCAAAAGTTTGAGCGCGTTCTGATCGCAAAACCGGATCCACTTTTGCGGAACGCGCTCCAGTGTTCTTCTGAGGATCCGAAGTTCGCGCCGGCGGGTGACCGACAAGCTGGCGAACTTTCAGATCCGGCACACTAGAGCTTCACCACCTTGCAGCTGGGAACGGGATGCGCCTCCGCCTCGATCCAGCGCCAGAGCGCAGTGCCGCGGCGATGTCCGGCCAGGTCGATCCAGTTGCCGAACCCTGGATCCCGGTCGGCGCAGACCACCACGACCCGGCCGTCCGGCTCCAGCTTCGCCTGCGCGTTGTTGATCCAGATCTTCTGGTGCACGTGATCGAGCGACTCCATCCACCAGTTGTCGAGCTGGAAGTTCCAGAACCGGCAGGGGGGCGGCTTCACCTCGAGCACCCAGGCCTCGCCAGGCTGCAGGTCGTAGTAGGCGTGGCCGTACCAGATCTTGGGGTCGCCCCCGGCCCTGTACCAGATGGCTTGGTCCGCCTCGTAGATCCGGTTGGGGGCCGCCTTGAACCACTCCGCCCAATCGGCGAAGGTGTTCGCCGTGCCGCGCACCCAGGCCGCGGACTGCTGCAACTGGGCGCGGATCTTCTCGGGCGTCAGCAGGGCTGGCGCGGCCGGGCCGTCGCCGATGCGCTCCACATGAATCTCGGCCGGGACCTGGGCGGCCTTGTCCTCGAACGTCTGCCGGATGATCAGCAGGCTCGTGTCCTCGGACATCGGCAACCAGTTCCGGCCTTTCGATTCGCGGCTGGCGATGATCTCGAAGCTCCCGTCCGGCCCGAGCTCCACGTTCGCGAACTCGAGCTCGCCGGTCGACACCATCGTTCCGTCGGTGGCGTAGCGGTTCGCCTTGCTGCCGATGCTGAGGTAGGGGACCGAGTTGCGGCGCCCCCAGATCCGGTAGTCTCGGTCGCCCGAGACGACGACCTGCTGGTAGAGGTTGTCGGGATTGTCCGCGCCGATCTTGATCTTGTCGTCCGTCAGCAGGAACAGCCGCGGGAAATCCGCGTCGGACGAGTCGACGAACATGTTGAGCGCGGTGCGGGCGAGGCGGCTGAGGTAGCGCACCCCTTCCGCCTGGTCGAGCGATGTCGCCGGCGCCTGCGGGCGCAGCAGGATCTCGCCGGCCTCGGCGAGCTCGGCGCAGAACTCGCGCCAGACGCCCGCCAGCCGCGCGTCGCCCGGGCCGCCGGCCGGAACGTGGGAGTCGATCTGGGTCACGAAAGGTCCTCCTGCCGAAAATCCTGCGCCCCTGGGCGGGGGCGCCGCAAGGCGCGACTGTGTTTCGCGCCGCCCTGGCGACAGTTTGCGGCTGCGGCGCAGGTCTCCCCTCCCCCGAAAGACGGAGCGGGCGGCGAGCCCCTTGCTCGACCCCACCCCCCGGCCTATTGTTGAAGCGGGCGCTCAGGGTGCGTTTCGGCGACGCACAGCCCTAATGAAAACCCATTGGTAGGGAGAAATGCGTCGATGTCGAGAGATACGGATACGCAACCCGCGCCCGCCCGCTCGTTGGGACATGTCGCGCTCCACTACGGCCGGGTCGAGGAGGCCCCGCTCGCGGCGAAGCTGTTGAAAAAGCTCGGCTTCACTGAGACGCAGGACCTTCCGCTGCCCCAGGGCGGTCGTTTCTACCGCTTTGTCGTCGACCAGAAGCATTACGCCCGCGGCGATGGCATCATCTACCTCTCGCCGGCGCCGCCAGCTCAGAGGGCGCTGATCGAGGCCGTACGCAGCGCGCTGAAGGTCGGATCGCGCGACGAGCACCCCGCGGTGAGGGGGCTTCGCGACGCGATCGCCGCCGACCCCGAATACACCTTCCACGTGGGCATCCTGCTGGAATCCCTCGAAGCGCTGGAGCAGACCATTCTCGACCTCCAGGCCGACGAGGACCTGAAGGACCGGATCAAGGTCTGCCTCAATCGCCCCCGCCCCGGCAATCCGGAGGTAGACGCCAGGCTCGACGCCTCGCCGGTCTACGGGCGGGTCGAGCGCTACGCCTACGGGGCCAATGGCGTGCAGGCGTTCATCGAGACGGACTTGCTGAGCAGCGGCGTGCTCGGCGAGAGTCTCGTGATCGAGCTGGACTATGTGTTCCCGAACTACGCGAACCACGTCCTGTCCGTCGTGGAGATGTGAGCGCGGCCTCACGGCGGCCGAGGCGCGGCAGGACGACCTGCCGCTTGCACTAGCCTCATGGATAAGGGCCGCGCGACGGGCGCGGTGAAGGAGATCCGATGTCAAAGGAAGAAGAGGTTTTCGGCGGCGGCGTCGCGGTGATCACCGGGGCCGGCGCGGGCATCGGCTCGGGCCTCGCGCGCCGGGCGGCCGAGATCGGCATGACCGTCGTCGTCACCGACGTCTCCGCCGCGCGCGCGGACGCCGTGGCCGGGGAGATCCGCGCCAAGGGCGGCAAGGCCGAGTCCCTGGCGGTCGACGTCTCAAAGCCCGCCGAGCTCGATCGCCTCGCCGAGACCGTGTTCGAGCGGCACGGGGCCGTCAGACTGCTGGTCAACAATGCCGGGATCGAGACGATCGGGCTTTCCTGGGAGATCCCGGTCGAGCGCTGGGAGGCGACGCTCGACATCAATATCCACGGCGTGGTGCACGGCGTGCGCGCCTTCGTCCCGCGCATGATCGCCGCCGGCCAGGAGGCCTGGATCGCCAACCTCGCCTCGATCGGCGCCTTTGGGATCATGCCGACGCAGACGGCCTACATCATGAGCAAGCATGCGGTGGAGGCGTTCACCGAATGCCTCCACCTCGAGATGGAGGTGGCCGGCGCGCCGATCCACGTGAGCTCGGTGATGCCGGGCATGCTGAAGACCAGCATCTTCGACGCCGAGGCCGGCGCGGGCGAGCCCGCGGGCGCGAGCCAGCACCGCAAGGTCATGCATGACCTGATGAAGGCCTACGGCATGGATCTCGCCGAGGGCTGCAACCGCATCATGGCCAGGATCGCCGCAGGCGAATTCTGGGTCGACACCCAGCCCGAGATGACCGAGCAGGCAGTGGAGGGCCGCATCGAGTTCCTGCGCAGCCGCAAGGCGCCGGTGCTGGCCAGTCAGGCCCGCGACCTGCTCGGGCGCTGAGCCGGCCCCTAAACAGATGGAAACCTTCCGATGAAGCGCGTGGTGCTCGTCACCGGCTCCGCCTCTGGCATCGGGCGTGCGACCGTCACACGGCTGGAGGCGCAGGGGCACAGGGTCATCGGCGTCGATCTCCGGGACGCGGACATCGAGGCGAACCTGGCCGACGAGGCGGGGCGGCGGCGGATGATCGAGGAGGTCGCCCGGCTGGCGCCGGACGGGCTCGACGGCGTACTCGCCGGGGCGGGTATTTCCAACCCGGAGCGGGCCGCCGACACCGTGTCGATCAACTACTTCGGCGCGGTCGCCACGCTCACGGGATTGCGGCCGATGCTGGCGCGTTCGGCCGCGCCGCGAGCGGTCGCGATCTGCTCGACGGCGGCCCTGCTGCCCGTCGACGAAACGGCGATGGCCGCCTGTCTGGCCGGAGACGAAGCCAGCGCACGCGCGACGATGGCGGGCAGTCCGCAGCTGGCCTACATGACGTCCAAGCGGGCGCTCTCGCTGTGGCTGCGCCGGGCCGCGGTCGATGCGGCCTGGGGCGGCGCAGGCGTGCTGCTGAACGGCGTGGCGCCTGGGATCGTCGAGACGCCGATGAGCGCGCCCCTGTTTCGCGACCCGGCGATGGTCGCCCTGATGGCGCAGTCCAATCCGATGGCGGTAGAGGGATACGCCCAGCCGGAGGAGATCGCGGAGCTGATCAGCTATCTGCTGACCTTCGAGGGCCACTATCTGCTGGGCCAGGTCATCTTCATCGACGGCGGGACCGACGCCATCATGCGGCCGCAGAGCTTCTAGTCAGGCCCCAGAGCTTCTAGTCAGGGTAGGCGCCGCGGGCGGGCAAGGCCCGCCCTCCCGCCGCCGGTCCTCAGGCAGCGTCGGCCTTGCCCTTCCCGGGCCGGTTGTCGATCTTCGAGACCACGCCGTTTACCCGGCGACGGAACTCGGCGGCCTTGGACCGCGGATTGTAGAACTGCCAGTACCAGGACCGCAGCTTGCCGTAAGGCCCGTCGCCCGGCGTCGCCAGCGGATGGATGCAGGCGCGCTTGTTCTGCCAGATCTCCACGTCCTGGGCGAAGGCGAGCCGGGCGTTCTCCTGGTACGCGAAGGCCCTGGCGCGGTCGTCCTCAGTGATCTCCTTGGAGCCGTCGCTCACCTTGACCATGAGCCCGTGCCAGACGCGCACCCGGCCGTCGTCGATCGGCGTATGGGCGATGAACATCAGCGAGGGCTCGCCGCCCAGCATCTCCGACTGCAGGATGCCGGGTCCGGTGTACCAGGTGTTGGTCTCGAGCAGGGAGCCCGGCGCCGTCACCAGCGTCCGGTGACCGGAGCCGAAGTACTGGTAGACGAGGTGGTCCTTGAATTCGTTGATGAAGTAGGCGATGTCCGTCGAGCCGTGGATCGGCGTGAAGTGGCCGACGTCGACCATGTTGTCGAGGATTTCACACGGGTGGATGTCGAGATCGCCCATGTGGTCGATCTTCCAGCGGACCCAGCCCGGCTCGTCCCAGCGGCCACCGAAGTCCGGCAGCGGGAACTCCGGCTCGAACCCCTCCGGATCGTGCCACATCCAGATGATCCCGGAGCGCTCGACGACCGTGAAGGTCTTCAGGCGCGCGGCCTCGGGGATGGCGGTCGTGTAGGGAATGTGGTCGCATTTGCCGTCCGGCCCGTAGCGCCAGCCATGGAACGGGCAGCGGATCGACTCCCCCTGCACCTGCTCGCGGTCGCGGACGATATAGGAGGTGGTGTTCTTGGCCAGGTGCGCGCCCATGTGAGGGCAGTAGGCCTCGACCAGATACGGGGCCCCGCTCTCGCCGCGATAGAGCACCAGCTCCTGGCCGAAGAAGCGCACGCTTACCGGCGTGTCGCGAACCTCGTCGGACCCCGCCGCCATGAACCAGCCCCTGGGAAACTGAAATTCGCCAAACCCGTAGTCTTTGGTGGTCGCCATCGGGGTATCTCTCGCATCCGGCCGTTGGGTCGTCGCGGTAAACGTATAATAGGCGGCCTCCCGGTGCGAGGGGCGTAGGCGATGCACATCCCCTGTGCTTTAATGCACTGCGATGGACTGGAACGATCTTCGCGTCTTTCTGACCGCCGTGCGTACAGGCTCCTACACCGCGGCTGCGGCGCCTCTGGACATGAACCGTACGACCGTCGGCCGCCGGGTCGCCGCCCTGGAGGCCGCGCTGAACGCCACCCTTTTCCGCGAGGGGCCCTTCGGCCACGAGCCGACGCGGGAGGGCCGCCTGGTGCTGGAGGCCGCGGCGCGGGTGGAATCGGAGCTCATCACGCTAGGCAAGGCCCTGGAGGGGGCGGCCCGGGAACCGGTGACGATCCGGATCGCCAGCAGCGCCGGCATCGCCACGGAGTTCCTCGACCTGCTGGGCGACTTCCAGCGCCACAATCCCCAGGTGGCGATCGAGCTGCTCGGCGCGCTGGATCCGCTGGAGATGGTGTCGCAGCGGCGTGCGGACCTCGCGCTGGCGCTCAGCCGAAGCTGCCCGCGCCGCTTGACCGGCGTGCGGGTGGGGCCCGTCCAGCAGGCGCTCTACGCGCGGGCCGGCGCGGACGGGACGCGCCGGCTGACCTGGGGGCGCGAGATGGAGCTAGCGCTGCCGGGCCAGTGGACCGCCGCAAACGCCGCCGGCGCCGGCAGTTCGAACGGCTTCAACAACTGGTCCCAGCTGAAGCAGGCCGTGCTGCAGGGAGTGGGGGCGGCCTGGCTCTTCTGTTTCGCCGCGGACCCGGAACCGGGCCTCGTGCAGCTGCAGCCGCCCGAATCGCGCTGGGAGACGGCGCTCTGGTTGCTGCACCGGACCGCGGCGCCCCTTCACCCGGATCTCGCCGCCATGATCGCCTTCCTCGCGCCCGCGCTGCAGCAGCGGCTGGAGTCTCCCATCCCTGCCTTGGCTTAGCCGCCGGCCGCGCGCTCTCGGCCGCCTCCGAGGGCGCGCGCCAAAGCGTGGCCGATTTGCGACGTTCGCCAAAAAACGGCGCCGCCGCTCAATTTGCCAAGCCATAGAGGCGCTCCTCCCGGGCATATGATTGACTGGAACGAGCGAAGATGATCAAAGGCGATCAATTCGTTCGCGAATGACGCAACAACTGCGCATACACGGGGAGACACGCCACCATGAGCAACGACCTGCGCCGCATTACCCTCGGACTCCTTACGAGCGCCGCCACCATCGCCCTGTGCGCGCCGGCCGAGGCGCAAAGGGCCGCGAGCCCACCCGCCGACGAGTCCACCGTGGCGACCATCGGCGAAGTGGTGGTCACCGCCACCCGCCGGCAGGAGTCGCTGCAGGAGGTGCCGATGGCTGTCGACGTGGTGACCGGCCAGCAGCTGTCGAAACTGAACATTCTCGACTTCCACGATGTCTCGCAGCTCGCGCCGGGCGTCCAGCTGACCAACAACGACGGCCGCTCCAACATCATCAGCATGCGCGGCATCACCTACGATCCGGATTCCGGCGCGCCGCCCGCCGTCGATCTGTACGTCAATGAATTCCCGATCGATGCGCAGACCGCGCTCACCGCCATCTACGACGTTGGCCAGATCGAAGTGCTGCGCGGCCCGCAGGGGATCTTCCGCGGCCGCACCTCCCCGGCCGGCTCGATCACGCTCACCACCAAGCGGCCGGACCTCGACGAGGTCACCGGCTATGTCCAGGCCAGCGGCTCGAACCGAGACGCGGAGAACCTCCAGGGGGCGATCTCGGTGCCGCTCGTGAGGGACAAGCTCGCCCTGCGCGTCGCCGGCCTCGTCGATCACAACCGCGGCAACGGCGTCCGCGACCTCAACGTCGGCGACGACTATTCGCGCGGGCGGACGGAAAGCTACCGCGTGTCGCTTCGCGCCCAGCCGACCGACACCTTCGACGCCAACCTGACCTACCAATACCTGCACTCCGACGTGACGCCCTACATCGCCGCGTTCGGCGCCGGCGGCGAGGTGTTCCCCGGCAGCGGCCTGATCAGCGGCCCGCCGCTGTCGATCGAAGACCGTCGCTCGGTCACCGGGGGCATCCCCCGGTTCCAGAACCGCACCAACCTGCTGACCCTGGAGGCCAACCAGCAGCTCGGCTGGTCCACCTTTTCGGTGAACCTTGGCTACCAGAGCTCCACCCTCGACCAGATCCGCGCCCTCGACAGCGTCAACGCCGTTCCCGGCTTCGTGCAGCGCCAGCACGTCCAGACCAGCTACAAGGTGTTCAACCTCGACGTCCGGCTGTCGTCCGTGGGCAACGGCAAATTCAACTGGATGCTCGGCGGCACCTACAACAACAACGACGACCACGCCCTGGTCCACCAGTCGAACGACCAGTTCCTCTACTTCCCGTTCGACGCCACGCCCATCGCCAATTTCCTGCCCGGCCCGTGCCTGACCACCCGTCCCACGGTGTCGATCTGCGACGTCCCGGTGAACGTCTTCGTCGACACTCCGCCCGCGTCGGTCGTCTACTCGGCATTCGCGACGGTGGGCTACCGCTTCACCGACAAACTGCGGCTGCAGGCCGGGGCCCGCTATTCGGCCTACAACCAGTCCCAGCAGAGCTTGCTGACGGTGGTCGCCGCCGGCGCCCCGGTGCTGACGAACTTCCCGACGGTGGTCCCCGCATCGGCGACGCGCGACTACCACCCGGTCACCGGCGGGGTCAGCCTGACCTATGACTGGACGCCAGCGCTGACGACCTATGTCAGCTGGGGCCGCTCGTTCCGCGTCGGCACCGCCGCCGTGGGCGTCGTGGTGCCGCTCGCCTCCGATCTCCTGGTGACGCCGGGGGAAACCTCGAACTCCTACGAGATCGGCCTGAAGGGCCAATTCTGGGATCGCCGGATCAGCTTCAACGGCGACGTCTTCTACCAGAAGTTCCATAACTACATCGGCCACCTGCCGAGTGTGAACGTCTCCAGCACCGCCAACGGGGTGATCGACAACGGCGCGCCGCTGAACACCGTGGGCGACGCCATCTCGGCCGGCTTCGAGGCCACCGTCGCCTTGCGCCTCGGCGGGTTCGACGGCTCGGTGCAGGCGGCCTATGCCGACGCGCACTACGACAACGCGAGCCTGCCCTGCAACGCCTTCGACGCAGCCGGCAATCCCGTGGTGCCGGTGGGGCAGCAGGTCGCCGTCTGCACGCGCAAGGACCGGATCAACCAGGTGCCGAAGTTCAGCCTAAGCTCGACGCTCGAGTATCGCTTCGACGAGATCTACAACACCACGCCGTTCATCCGGACCCTGATCTCCTATCGCCCGGCGTTCCACTCCAACGTGGACGATTTCAACTACCCCGCCTTCACCAACGTCAATCTGTACCTCGGCGTGCGGGGTCCGGAGGATCGCTGGGAGTTCAGCGTCTGGAGCAAAAACCTGCTCGATCAAGCCCGCCCGCTCTCGGTCAGCGATTCGATCCAGACGCAGCAACTGATCAATGGCCTGGGCGGCGCAAATCCGTTCCTGGTCTCGGGCTACCGGTCGGCGGTGATCACGCCGCCGCGGGAGTTTGGCGCGACCTTCCTCGTCAACTTCTGATCCGCACGCGCCTGCGCGCACATCAGACGGCCGCCGCAAGCGATTGCGGCGGCCGTTCCGCTTTTGAGGGCAGGCTTCAGGGTCCGGGACGTCGGCAGCGCCGCGGCGGCGTCACCCGCCCGCAACGATGTCCAGGAACGGCGGACGCTCGCCCCCGCCGTGCACCTCGAGCGCCGCCCCGGTGACGTAAGACGCCGCCGGCGAGGCCAGGAAATAGACCGCTTCGGCGACCTCCTCGCTGCGCCCGAGCCGCCCGGCGGCGATGTTGGCGCCGATGGCGGCCTGCTTAGCCGCGTCGCCATAGGTCGCTTCCGTGGTCTCCGTCTCGACGCAGCCGACCACCACGGCGTTCACGCGCACCTCAGGCCCCCATTCGTGGGCCAGGCTCCGTGTCAGCGCGAGCAGGCCGGCCTTGGCGGCCGAGTAGGCCGCGGTTCCTGGTGACGGACGCAGGGCCGAAACGCTGGCGATGTTGACGATCGATCCGCCGTGGCGCCGGAGTTCGGGATAGACCGCCTGGGAAGCATGGATCGGCGCGAGCAGGTTGAGCGCCACGATCCGCTCGGAAAACCGCGGCGACGCGGTCGCGGCCGCCGCCTGCGGCGAGCCGCCGGCGTTGTTCACCAGCACGTCGATCCGACCAAACCGCGCGACCACCTCCTCGACCATCCGGGCGACGGCGTCGGGATCCCGCACGTCGCAGACCGTGAAATGAACGTCCGGCGGCGTCTCGACCACCGTGCGGCCGCAAGCCACGGTCGTGGCTCCGGCGGCGGCGAAGCGCTTGCAGATGGCGAGCCCCAGGCCCCGGGCGCCGCCGGTCACGATGACCACCTTGCCTTCCATGCCGATCCGATCCATCAGCGCTCCTCCCAAGCCTCGCTCAGGCGACGTCCGCCCGGGAGAGGGATCGCATACGCGGCGGAGTTCCGCAAATCGCCTGACGCCACCCGATCTTTATGCAAGTTTGCGCAGGAGTCAGGGCCAAAAGCCGCGCGCCAAGCACGACGTCGGCTCAGAGCGGAGCCACGTTGAACTCGAACTTGACGATCTCGGCGGCGATCGCCGGCGCCAACGCCGACACCCCTTCGATCGCCGCCACGTGGTCGAGCAGGAAGGCGTTGATGTCACGGAACTCCCGGAACGCGACAAGAAGTTCGATCTCGTAGGGGCCGTTCATCACATTGACACCCAGCACCTCCGGCAAGGCAGCCAGCTCGCCGGCGACTTCGCCGCAGCATCGCCCGGCCACCTTCACGCCGATCGCCGCCAGCGCGGTGTAATCCCGCGCAGCGAAATCGGCGACCGCGACGAGGCGGATGGCCCGGGCCTCGTCCAGGCGGCGCAAGCGCGCGGACACCGTCGCGGCGGTCACCGACAGCTGGTCGGCTATCGCCCGGTTGGTCGCCCGCGGCCTGAACCGCAGGATGTCGATGATGGCGCGATCCAGGTCATCCATTCCGGGCAGAACGTCGCCCTGGCCGTCTTTACCCTGCATCAGCAGCCGCCGTCGCGGACCGGCGTCACGCGGCCCCCCCAGGTGCTGTCCGTCATGCGCGCGCCGGGCGGGGGTCCCGGCGCATCGGACCTGGCGGCCACCCGCACCCTCGCCACCGCGTCCTCGCCGATCTCCTGCACGAGCATCGAGATTCGCCGGCTGACCGTGCGGGCGATGAGCCAGCGGTCGTCGCGGCGCACGAACGTGTCGTCGTAGCTCACCGCTAGTTGGGTCAGCCGGGCGCTGTCCGTGTCGATCTGGAAGAAGAAGCAGTCGAACCAGCCAAGGGCGCGGTCGGGCGCGACCAGCTCGACGATCGGGTTCTGCCCATGATGCATGTCGATGATGTGCGGCTGGCAACCCAGGCGCGCGAAGGCCTGGGCGAAAGCCTCGCCGCTGGTGAACAGCGGGAAGCCTTCGTAGTCGATCACGGCGTCCGCCGTGAAGCAGTCGGCGACCACCTCCGGCTGCTTCCGATCGCAGGCCCGCAGATAGCGCCACTTCAGCGCCTGGATCGCGCTGACGTCTTCGAGGGCGGCCAGGCGGCTGGCGAGCGAGGAGCCCGCCTCGTTGATACCATCTTCCATGAGCAGGCTCAGCGCACGATCGCCGGGTGCGGGATTCGCGGGTCGCCCAGCAAGGCGCGGTGCGACGGCGGCTTGCGGCCCCCTGCCTCGGTGATCCCGTAGCGGTCAGCCAGCTCCGCCCCGATCTGGGTCGAACCGCTCAGGCTCATGCGATCGGGGTCGGCGTGCACCGCCGCGATCAGGCGGCCGGTGTACTCGGGCGTTTCGGCGTCCGCCATGAAGGCGGCGTATTGGTCCGGCCGTTCCTTGAGCGAGCGGGCGCTGCGCTCGGTGAGAAGCGGCCCCATCCAGATCGAGATCGTGGCGACGCCGTGGTCCTTCAGGTCAACCGCCATGTCGGCGGCGAACTTGTCAACGCCGGCCTTCTGCGCCCCATACGCCGGGCCATGCATGTAGCAGGCCGAGCCGAAGGACGAGGTGAAGGCGACGAGCCCGCCGCCGGTCTCGATCATCAGCGGCGCCGCGTAGTAGCTGGCCACATAGGCCGAACGCAGGCCGACATCCAGGATGTCGACGAGGCCAAGCGGCCGCTCCCAGAAGCCGCCGGGCGTGATCAGGGCGTCGTGGATGTCGGCCGCGTTGTTGACCAGGATGTCCAGGCGGCCCTCGTCCCTGCGGATGCGCTCGAACAGCGCCTGCACCTGGGCGTCGTCCCTGTGGTCGACCGCGACCGGCACGCCCCGTCCACCGCTCGAGGTGACGGCTTGCGCCGTCGCCCCGATCGTCCCCGGAAGCGGCGCGGCGCCCTCCTGGAGGGTGCGGCCGGTGACATAGACGGTATGGCCCGCCTCCCCCAGCGCGCGCGCAATGCCGGCCCCGGCCCCGCGGCTCGCGCCGGTGACAACCGCCACCTTGCCGTTCATCACTCGACTTTCCCTAGCCTCCGCCTGCTCAAACGCGGCGTCGTCCATGCGCCGTGGCGATGATCTGCGTAACGGTACACGGATTCTACGCTGCGAACCCGCATTCCAGCCGTGCAGAGCTGCACGATCACGACGCCGCGCGCCGCCCGGCGTCGGCTCAGGGCGCCTTGGGCAGAGCCGCGAGTTCGTCTTCGATCTTCCGCGCCACCTGTTCGGTCATCTCCGGCAGGTAGGGCTGCATCGAACGAAGCGAGGTCTGGGGCGCGAGGCCGATGTTCTGCGACGAGGCCAGGGTAGGCAGGTATTTGTCAAGGATCGCCCGGGCGCGCGGATCGCGCATGAGGTCGCCGAGATTGGAGTCGAGGCTCAGCCGGTCCGTGGGGGCGGCGGGCTTCGCGCCCGCAAGCGGCGGAAGCTCCCCGGTGCGCGTGGCCCGGACCGTGACTTCCTTGGCGCCCCGCGTGGCGACCACCCTCAGCATCGGCGCGTTCGGCGCAGACAGGATACGGCCGCCGCTCACCGTCGCGCGATAGCCCCGCGGGAAGCTCGGCGCGGGCATGCGGATCTCGGTCGAGAGCCGACTGCGGTCCACGCCGTCTGGCCCAACCGTCGACCAGCGATAGTCCAGCCGCCCGGCGTCGGCGTCGAAGGCGAGCGCCGCAGGCGTGCCGGCGGTGGCGGCCGGATAGGGCCGCGCATAGGCCCGCAACACCGCCTCGCGGTTCACCGCCGGCTCCTTCGCCGCGGCCGGGTTCACCAGATCCTCGAACGGTCCGCGCCCCCAGGCCAACCAGGGGATGAAGCGGTTGTCGAAGTCCTGCGCCTGGGCCGCCAGATCCGCGGCGTCGTTGCTGAAGCCCCATTCGGTGTTGAGGATCGCGGCTTGGCGGAAGATGGCGTTCTCCAGCGCCGAGGCGCTCACCCGTTCGCGGATCGGCCGGAACGGGCCGTAGTTGTGATACGAAAGCCCCTGGCGGGGCGCCCCGGGCATGGGGGTCCTGATCGGGACGCCGAGCGCCCCCTGCAGCATGAAGGGCTCGACGAACAGGATCGTCCGAGGCGCGGCCGACGCCACGACCTCGCCGGCCTTGCGGTAGAAGGGCGCCAGATAGTCCTGTTCCAGCTCCGGGCAATTGGCGGACCTCGGGTCTGGCTGAGCGCAGCGCGAGCCGGTCGCCGGCTCGTTCATCAGGTCGAGGCCGAACACCGCCGGCTCGTCGGCGAACCGCCTGGCGACCGCCGAGACCGCGGCCAGATAGGCCTCCTGCACACCCTGTCCGCCGACGACCGGCCGGTCGGCCCAGAAGCTGTCGAAGGCGGCTTGCACCGCAGGGTCCTTGAAATAGCCGTTGGGGAAGCCGAGTCCTGGTATCCGCTGGCGTCCGCCCGTGAGCGTCATCCAGTCCGGCATGCCACGCACGCCGACAGACGGGCCGTATTCGTCCTGATGAAAGTCGATCAGCACCGCCACCCCGGCCGCCTTATAGGCGGCGACGGTGGCGGCCACGGCATCCAGGTAGGCGCGGTCGATCACCTCTGGCCGCGGCGTCACGCGGTCCATGAAGATCGCCAGGCGGACGGCGTTGAAGCCGGCGGCGGCGAGCTTCCGCGGAGTCTCGGGGTTCCAGGGACGGCGCCCGGAGCCCACCCCGTTCAGATGCGCGTCGCCGGCCAGTTGGACGACGTTCCCGCCATGCAGGATGACGACTCGCCCCTGCGGGTCGGTCAGCCAGCGGCCATGATGCCCGAGACGCGGCGGCGCCAAAACCTGGGGGTGGGCCTGGGCGGGCGCCTGGGCCGCCGCGGCGCACAGCAGGAGCGCGATCGCAAGTACCCGCCCCGCCCGCGGCCGCCGACGAGGGCCGGCCCTGGCTGTGTGGATCGCTCTGGTCATGCACATGCAAAGCGCAGACATCATGATCGATCCTAACGCGTCAAGAGCGGTTATGATCACTTGCAATCGTTCTCGCGCAGACGGGTACGCGCGCCCGTCGCCGGGCCGCAAGACAGCGTCCCGGCAAGTCCGCCCGCGGCGTCAGAGCCGCGCTTCGACCAGCCGCCGGAGCTTGCGGACCGCGGCGTGCGGCGTGGTGAGCACGGGTTCGCGACGGACCGCGCGGACCGCCGGCGCGGCGGCCATCATCGAGAACTGCCCCAGGATCAGCGCATCGAGCCCGGGCAGATCCTTCGCAGCCTCGGTGATCAGGCGCTCGTGGCGCTCGGCGTCGCCCTGCTGCAGGGCCGGGAGCGCACCCTCAGCCACACGGCCGACGATCTCCGGCGCCTGCTGGCCGCGCGCCGCGGCGATCGCCCGCATTTCCGCCGTCAGCGGCGCGAGCGAGCCTTCGAAGGTCAGCAGCAGGCCGATCCGCCCGCCGCCCGGCGCCTCGCGGCAGAGGTCCAGGGCCTCCTCGAAGGCGCCTTCGTTCGGCGCGACGACCGGAATCGGCAGCTCGGCCTTCACCTGGTCGATCGCCGGCCCGAAGGCGGAGCAGGTGAACAGGAGGCCGGCGGTGCGCAGGCGTCCGTCGGTGGCCTCGGCCGCATAGCGCCCAAGGGCGAGGAAGCGCGCGAAGATGGCCGGAGTGAGCCGGCCGAGCGCCGCCAGGTCGCTGGCGAGGGAATCGTCCAGCAGGTTGTTGAACCGCGCCTCGGGCCATGACTCGCGCATCGCCGCCTCGGCGGGTGCGGGCGACTGCGCCAGGGCGCTGATCAGGGTGACGCGAGGCATCCGGAACTCCGGTCGGGTTGAGGGCGGCGCGACGGCCAGTCCCCGCGATATCCAACGGCGTCGCCGCCGTCCGTCGCACGCCAGCAGTGCATCGCCTTGATGGTTGCCTCCGGGGCGTTGGTAACGAAAGACAAGCGACCCGGAGGAGGAGGTCAAGATGCCGAGGCTCGATGGAAAGGTCGCAATTGTCACGGGATGCGGCTCGTACGCGCCCGGATGGGGCAACGGCAAAGCGATCGCCGCCCTCTTCGCCCGCGAGGGCGCGACGGTCCTGGGGGTGGACCTGGACCTCTCGGCGGCCGAGGCGACGCGCAGGATCGTCGAGGGCGAAGGCGGACGCCTGCACGTGGCCGCCTGCGACGTCACCTCGAGCACCCAGGTGGACGCGCTGGTGAAGGACTGCCTGGACCAATTCGGCCGGCTGGATATTCTGGTGAACAACGTCGGGCGCTCCGAGCCCGGGGATCCCGCAACGATGGACGAGGCGGTCTGGCGCCAGCAGCTCGACCTTAACCTGACCAGCGCCTTCCTGACATGCAAGGCGGCGCTGCCGGTGATGGCCGACCAGGGCGGCGGCGCCATTGTCAACATCGCCTCGGTGGCTGGCCTCCGCTGGGTGGGCAAGGACCAGGTGGGCTATGCCGCGGCCAAGGCGGGTCTCATGCAGTTCACGCGCGTGACCGCGGTCGCCTACGCGGGCCGCGGCGTCAGGCTCAACTGCGTCGTGCCTGGCCTGATGCTCACCCCGCTGGTCCAGCGCCTCGCCGAGCGCTACGCCGACGGCGACTACGAGGCCATGGTCGCCAAACGTCACGCGCAGGTTCCGATGGGCCGCATGGGCGACGCCTGGGATGTGGCCCACGCCGCCCTCTTCCTGGCCTCGGAGGAGGCGAAGTACGTCACCGGAACGGAGATCGTCGTCGATGGCGGCCTGACGGCCTCCACCGGCTGAAGCCGCCGCTGGGGAGATCCCGCACCGATCCGGTGAGCGCGCGCCTGCGCGGCGGTCCGGACCAGTGCGGCGCGCCCTCATTCCTTCAGGCGCGGCGTCTCCACCCCCGCCCGCTCGCAGGCGAGCTCCAGGAGGGCCGAGTAGTCCTTCCCGGCGTAGGCGCCTGCACGCGCGCCGCCGAAGACGGCGTAGGCCGCAGCCCCCACCGGCAGGCCCATCCTGCGTTCCGCCGCGGCGGTCATCGCCAGCCCCATGTCCTTGAAGGCCAGGTCGATGGTGAAGCCGGGCTCGACATCGCCCTTCAGCACCTTGTTGACCATCAGCGTGTGGAACTGGCCGTTCTGCGCGGTCGTGGCGGCGGTCACGTCCCGCATCGTCTCGATCGGCAGCCCGAGCTTGGTCCCCAGCGCGATCGCCTCGGCGCAGACCTCGGCGACGGTGAGCAGCAGGAAGTTGTTGATCACCTTCATGCGCGAGCCCATGCCGGGGGGACCACAGCGATGGATCGCGGTGCCCATCGCATTCAGCAGCGGCTCGACGCGCGCGAAGACGGCGTCTTCGGCGCCGACCATGAACAGCGACTCGCCCCGCTCGGCGTGCAGCACGAGGCGGCCGACCGGGCAGTCGGTGAAGGCCACGCCCTTGTCGGCGCAGGCCGCGGCGATCCGGTCCGTGCCGTTCGCGTCGATCGTCGACATGTCCATGAGCACGGCGCTGGGGTCGATGTTGGCCAGCACGCCGTCGGGACCGAGGACCACGGCCTCCACGTGCTGGGTGGCCGGCAGCATGGTCACGACGACGTCCACGCCCCTGGAGGCCGCGGCGACGGTCTGGGCCACGCTGGCGCCCAGCCCGGCCAGCTTGTCGACCTTCGCCTGATCGACGTCGTAGGCGACCAGCTCGAACCCCTTGCGTTGAAGGTTCGACGCCATTGGGAGCCCCATGGCTCCCAGCCCGATGAATCCGACTTTTGTCGCCATCGTCGTATCGCTCCTGCGGTCCTCAGACCACGCCGTGATTGATGTAGGCCGTCTTCATCTCGGTGAAGAACTCGGCGCTCGCCGCGCCCTGTTCGCGGCCGCCGTAGCCCGAAGGAGCGCGGCCGCCGAACGGCACGTGATATTCCAGCCCCGCGGTCGGGGCATTGACCATCACCAGCCCGGCGGTGGACTCCCGCCGGTACCGCTCGGCGTTGCGCAGGCTGGTGGTCGCGATCCCGGAGGAAAGCGCCAGCTCGCAGTCCTGGGCCACCGCGATCGCCTCGTCGAAGTCCTCGACCTTGATGACGCCGGCGATCGGCCCGAAGGTCTCCTCCCGGTTCAGCTCCATGGCGTTGGTGGTGTTGAGGAACAGCGTCGGGGCCAGGAACAACCCGCGGGTCCGCGCCTCGACCGCCTCGCCGCCCGCCGCCAGCTCGGCCCCCGCGCGCTTGGCCCTGGCGATGAAGTCCAGGTCCTTCTCGAATTGCGGCCGCGTCGCCACCGGTCCCACCTGGGTGTCCGCGTCGAGCGCGTGGCCGACCTTGAAGCTCTTCACCGCCTTGAGCAGCCGTTCGACGAAAGCGTCGTGGATGCGCCGGGTGACGATGATCCGCTCAGAGCCGGTGCAGCGCTGGCCGGTCTGTCCCCAGGTGCCCTGGGCGGCGCAGTCCACCGCCACGTCCAGGTCGGCGTCGTCGAGAACGATGAAGGGGTTCTTGCCGCCCAGCTCCAGCTGCACCTTGGTCATGGTGGGCGCGGCCATCTGCAGGATTCGGCGGCCGGTCGGCGTCGCCCCGGTGAAGGTCACGGCGTCGGCGCCTTCGATCAGCGTCTGTCCGATCGCCCGCCCGTCGCCGAGCAGCAGGTTGAAGACGCCCGCGGGCAGGCCCACCTGTTCGAGGATCTCGGCGAGCACGACCGCGCAGCCGGGCACATATTCCGACGGCTTGAGGATCACCGTGTTGCCGTAGGCCAGGGCCGCGGCGGTCTTCCAGGCGGCGATGGCGATCGGGAAGTTCCACGGCGTGATCGCCAGGACCACGCCCACCGGCTCGTAGGTCACGAGCACGTTGTGGCCGTCGCGGAGCGAGTCATACCACTGCCCCGGATGGCGCACGACCTCGCCGGCGTAATAGTGGAACACGTAGGCCGCGCGCTGGACCTCGCCGACGCCCTCCTTGAGCGTCTTGCCCTCCTCGCGCGCGAGGAGGGTTCCGATCTCATGAGCCCGGGCGAACAACACGTCGCCCACCTGGCGCAGGATGTCGGCCCGGGCCTGGGTGTTGAACCGGCGCCACGCAGGCAGCGCCCGCCGGGCCGCGGCCAGGGCCTCCTCGGCCTCGCCAAGGCCCGCCGGGGCGTAGCGTCCGACGACCTCGTCCAGGTCGGAGGGGTTGTGGGTGGTCAGCACGAGCTCGGCTTCGCGCCAGCGCCCGTCGATGAAATTGCGGCCGTTCATCTTACAGTCTCTCGGCTATGATTCCGCTCCGGCTGAGCCGGCCGATGGTATCCTCATCCAGCCCCAGCACCTCGCGCAACACATCGCGCGTGTCCTCCCCGGAACGCGGCGGGGCGCGCTCGTAGCGGGCGGGGGTCGCGGAAAATTGACTGGGGAAACCAAGGACCTTGACCCGGGTCCCGTCCGAGCGATCCATTTCGTGAACCAGGCCGCGCGCCTCGACGTGCGGATCAGCGAGGATCTCCGGGATCTCGTTCACTTTGCCCCCTGGGAGCTTGGCCGCGTCCATCGCCGCCAGCAGGTCGGCCGATCGCCAGCCCGCGAGCTCCGCCCGGAGCTCGGCCTGCAGCGCCCGGCGCCCGGTGCTGCGCCCGGCGTTGTCGACGAACCGCGGATCCTCCGCCAGGTCGGGCCGGCCGAGCAGTTCGCAGAAGGCCCGGAACTGACGGTCGTTGCCCAGGGCGACCAGGACCTCGCCGTCAGCGCAGGCGAAGTCCTGGTAGGGCACGGTGTTGGGGTGCTCGTTGCCGAGCCGCCTGGGGACCATGCCGCCGTTGAGGTAGTTCGACGCCTGGTTGGCGAGCAAGGCGACCTGGGTGTCGAGCAGCGCGCAGTCGATGTGCTGACCGCGGCCGGTCCGGTCACGGTGATTGAGCGCCGCCAGTATGGAGATCGTCGCATAGAGGCCGGTGACGAGGTCGCTGATCGGAATCCCGACCTTCATCGGCCCGCCGCCCGGCTCGTCGTCCGGCCGACCGGTGACGCTCATCAGGCCGCTCATCCCCTGCACGAGGAAGTCGTAGCCGCCGCGATCCCTGTAGGGTCCGTTCTGGCCGAAGCCGGTGATCGAACAGTAGACCAGCCGCGGGTTCAAAGCGCTCAGCGAGGCGTAGTCGAGACCGTATTTGGCGAGGCCGCCGACCCGGAAGTTCTCGACCACGATGTCGCAGTCGGCCGCCAGCCTACGGATCAGCGCGGCGCCTTCCGGCTGCGCCAGGTCGATGGCGATCGATCGCTTGTTGCGGTTGGCGCACAGGTAGTAGGCCGAATCCCGCGACCCGTCGGCCAGGAACGGCGGCCCCCAGCGGCGGGTGTCGTCCCCCTGGCCCGGCTGTTCGACCTTGAAGACCTCGGCGCCGAGGTCGCCGAGAATCTGCGTCGCCCACGGCCCGGCGAGCACGCGCGAGAGGTCCAGCACCTTGACGCCGTCGAGCGCGCGTGGCGGCGCCGGGTCGTGCGGAGCGGCGGTCGGACTGGGCATCAGCGGTCGCCGAACCGGGGGGCGCGCTTCTCGAGGAAGGCCGCCACGGCCTCCTCGTGGTCGGCCGTGTGATGCGCCAGCGCCTGGAAGGCCGCCGAGAGCTCGAGCAGGGGGCCGAGCTTCATGTCCTGGCCCTCGCGCAGCAGGCGCTTGGCGAGTCGCACCGCTGAGCCGGGGTTGGCGGCGATGCGGCTGGCGACCTCCTTGGCCGCATCGAGCAACCGGTCCGCGGGCGTGACCTCCGCGACGAGACCGAACTCGAGCGCGCGCCGAGCATCGATCGCGTCGCCCGTGAGGATCATGAGGCTCGCACGCGCAACGCCGATCACCCGCGGCAGCAGCCAGGCGCCGCCGTCGCCGGGCACGATGCCGAGCTTGACGAAGCTTTCGGCGAAGATGGCGGTGTCCGCGGCGATCCGTACGTCGCACATGCAGGCCAGGTCCAGTCCGGCCCCGATCGCCGGGCCGTTGATCGCCGCCACGACGGGCGTTTCCAGCTCGTAGAGCGCCATCGGGATCAGCTGGATGCCTGAGCGGTAGCTGTTCCTGAGCTGGTAGGGCGAGCCCGCAAACATCCCCGTTCGGTCGCGCATCTTCTTGACGTTGCCGCCGGCGCAGAAGGCCGAGCCCGCCCCAGTCAGGACCACGGCCTTGATTCCCTCGTCGGCGCGCACCTGGTCGCAGAACGCCTGGATCTCGGCGATGTGCTCGGCTTCCGAAATGGCGTTGCGTTCCTGAGGGCGATTGAGGGTCGCCGTGACGATGGGTCCGTCACGTTCCACGAGGAGGAAGGGGTCCACGGAAAGCCTTTTTCTCTCGTCCATGCGCGTCTGGACAGGCTCAGCGCTAAGCGCGGCGGCCGGTTGAATCTAATATCGAATGCGGAATGGACGATATCGCTGAGATATCATCGCAAGGCGCGCTCGCGGCGCGGCGCGAGGCGCGACCTGTCTGGCCCATTCAATGGCGGGCAAGCGATACTCACCTCGTATCGCTTGGCCACCAATCAATATTGGATGAGAATGAGATGCTGCGGAAGGACGGAGTGGCCCCGCCGCAATCCGGCGCGGGGCCGCAAGGTTCGTGGAGCCCGATTGTTCGACACCCTGACGCTCTCGCCCCTGCCGCCGGCCGATGAGGCATTGCGCGGGCCGGTCCGCGCGCTCATCGCGGAGCGGATCGCCGACCTGCCGACCGATCGCCGCGCCCGCTCCTGGCTGGGTTTCGACGCTGGCTTCAGCCGCAGTCTCGGCCAGGCCGGATACCTCGGGCTGACGCTGCCAAAGCGCTACGGCGGCGCCGAGCGCGGCCCCTTCGCGCGCTTCGTGGTGGTCGAAGAGTTGCTCTCCGCCGGCGCGCCCGTCGCCGCCCATTGGATCGCCGACCGGCAAAGCGCGCCGCTGATCCTGAACTACGGAACGGAGGCCCAGCGGCAATTCTACCTGCCCCGCATCTGCAGGGGCGACGCCTTCTTCTGCATCGGCATGAGCGAGCCGGGCTCCGGCTCCGACCTGGCCAGCGTCCGCACGGCTGCGGAGCGGACCGATCGCGGCTGGCGACTGAACGGCCAGAAGATCTGGACCACCAACGCGATGCACAGCGACTACATGATCGCGCTGGTGCGGACCTCCGGCGGCCCCGCCGACCGCCATGCGGGCCTTTCACAGCTGATCGTCGACCTGCGCGCGCCAGGCGTCACTGTCCGGCCGATCGTCGACCTCACCGGCGACGCGCATTTCGCAGAGGTCTTCTTCGACAACGTCGAGCTTGCTCCGGACGCCCTGATCGGATCGGAGGGCGAGGGCTGGAAGCAGGTGACCGCCGAACTCGCCTTTGAGCGCAGCGGGCCGGAACGCATCTACTCCAGCGTGGTGCTGATCGACGCCTGGGTCCGCCACCTCGCCGCCGGCGGGCGATCGGACCCCACGAGCACGCGCCTGGCCGGCGCCCTGACCGCCCGCCTCGCCACCTTGAGGGCGATGTCGATCGCCGTCACCGCGCGGCTCGCAGCCGGCGAGAGCCCGGTCATCGAGGCCTCGCTGGTGAAGGATCTCGGCACGAGTTTCGAGCAGGAGGCGCCGGGGCTGATCGGCGACGACCTGGCCGCCCATCCCGACGAGCCGCTGGATCCGGACCTCTACCGGACCCTGCTCTATGTCAGCCAGATCGCGCCGAGCTTTTCCCTGCGCGGCGGGACCCGCGAAATCCTGCGCGGGATCATCGCCCGCGGGCTGGGGCTAAGGTAATGGACGCTCACGAACTCCTGGATCCCTTCGAGCGCCTCCTCGGGGATATCTCCCCGCCCGCGCGGGTGCGCGAGATCGAGGCCGGCGCCAGCCCAAAGGCCCTGTGGGAGCCTCTGGCCGAGTCGGGCTTCCTGGACGCCCTGACGCCGGAGTCGGCCGGCGGCGCCGGCTTGTCGCTGGCGCAAGCTGCGCCGCTTCTGCAGGCGCTAGGCCGCCACGCCGTCCCCGTTCCCGCCGCCGAGACGATGGTGGCCCGCGCCCTGCTGGGCGAAGCCGGCGTTGAAGCGCCGGAGGGACCGATCGTGCTGGCGACGTGCACGGGCCCGGCCGCGGCGCCGACGCCGCTGGCGCTGACGGCGAGCCACGCCCTTGTCCAGCGGGGCGAGCGCCTGGTCCTGGCCTCGCTCGCCGACGAGACCATCCAGGCGACGGGCGCGCGCGACGGCCTGGCGGGCGTGGTCGCCCTGGCGGCCGACGCGGCCGGCCCCACGTTGCCGGCGCCGGAGGCCGGCCTGCGCGCCGTGGCGGCCGTCGTGCGGGCCGCGGCGATCGCCGGGGCCGCCGACCGCCTGCTGGAGATGAGCGTCTCCTACGCCAATGCCCGGACGCAGTTCGGCAAGCCGATCGGCCGGCAGCAGGCGATCCAGCAGCAGCTCGCGGTGATGGCCGAGCAGGTGGTCGCCGCGCGCATCGCCGCCCAGATCGGTTGCGCCGGAGGGCTCGGGACCTCGGTGGGCGCCGCAGCCGTCGCCAAACATTCGGCCAGCCTCGCCGCCGTGCAGATCGCCAGGATCGCCCATGCGGTCCATGGGGCCATCGGCGTCAGCGAGGAATACGATCTGCAACTCTACACCCGGCGGCTCTACGACTGGCGTCTGGCGGACGGCTCCGAGGCCTACTGGGCCGAAGTGCTGGGCGCCCGGCGGTTGGCGGCGGCAGATCGCGGCAGCGTCGATTTCCTCCGTGAGCATACCGCGCCCTGATCATCCCAAGGCGCCCGAGGGGCTAAGACGGAGGAAAGCTCCGGCGCGTCCGCCGCGCAACGACGCCGCCCTCCCGCCGGCCGGCGCGCCCGAGCGACCTGTTTGAGGAGAATATCGTGTCTGCAGACACACCCCCTCCCCCAACCGCCGCCGCCGGCGCCGACCTGCGGCTTCCAGACTTGGCGTCCGTCCCTTCCCAGGCGGCGATGAAGTCGGCGCTGCAGGCCTACGTCGACGCCATGAACCGGGGGGACGTGGCCGGACTGCTCGCCCTGTTCGCCCCGGACGCCACGATCGAAGACCCGGTCGGGACGCCGGCGCGCGGCGGCGCGGAACTCGCGGGATGGTTTTGGGCCTCCGTCGCCGTAGGGGCCAGTCTACGGATTGCGGCTCCCAGCCGCGGATCGTGGGCGAATGAGGCGGCGCTGATCTTCGAGGTGGAATACAACGCCGACGGGCGGCGGCTTCGCGTTCACACGCTGGACGTCTGCACCTTCGACACAGACGGCCGGATCACCCAGATGCGCGCGTTCTGGGGCCCGGAGGACGTGGAAGATATCGGCCCGGCGCACTTCGTCTGACGCAAGGTCAAGCCGGCACCGCTTCAGCCGCCCTCCCCTATGCAACTGCTGTCGGTGCGTTCGACTGCAGGAAGGCCTGCATCTGCTCGGCGATCACCCTTGGGCCGTGCTGCGCCGGATCCGGAACGCGTCCCCGCGCCAGCAGGAAACAGGTCTCGTCGAGCTGACCGAGCAGCAGCCGCGCGCGCAACCTGGCGGCTGGATCGCTCCGCGCCTGACGGAACGCCGCGAAACGCTCCCCCAGATCATCGATCAGCCTGTCGCGCTGCCCAGCCAGCACCGCGTAGAGCCGTTCCTCGAGCCCGGCGACCTGGGTGAGGAGGCCGCACACCGCCATGTGCGTCCGGTGGAACTGGAGGTGGCGGGCGGCCCATTCCTCGAGACCGTCCACCGAGGGAGCCTCAAGGGCCATCAGGGCGTCGAAGGTCGGCCGCCATTCCGGGACGAACTCGGCGGCGATCTCGCAGACCAGGGAGAGCTTGCCGTCGAAGTGGGCGTAGAACGCGGCGCGGCTGACTCCGGCGCGCGTCAGCACATGCTCGACCGAGGTGTCGAGATAGCCGCGCTCGCCGAACACCTCTCGGGCGGCCGCCAGCAGGGCTTGGCGGGTCTGGCGGTGCTGATCCTCCTGAAGGGGATTGCGGCCGCGCGTCAGCGGCTCCCGCCGCTGCGCCGCGCCCTCGGCTTCTGTCCGGCGGCTCATGCCGACCCTATGCCGGTGGGGCGAAGGGACGACAAGACGCGCACCGGCTCAGCCCGCGGTCGCTGGACGGGAGCGCCTCGCCTGCATCATGCGCCTGCGGCTTCGAGCGCAGCGACGGCCTCGGCCGCGCGGCGGATTGCCCCTTCGATGTAGCCGACGCCGGCGCCGTCGCCGATCTCCCTGACCGCCAGGCCGGCCGCACGCAGCTCATCGGCGAGAGTCGAGTCCCCGCGGGCGCCGCGGGCGACGATGACATGGTCAGCGGGCTCGGCCCGGGCCGCCCCCTCCCCGTCGACGAACTCGACTGTCCCGCGGGTGATGCGGACCTCGCGCGCGTCGGCGTGAAGGGTCACGCCGTGCTCGCGCAGCTCAGGGATCAGGCGCATCCGCCGCACCACGGTCAGGCCCTTGCCGAACTTCGGGCCTTCCTCGATCACGGCCACCTTGCGGCCCCGCTCGTTGAGGAACTCGGCCAGCTCTAGCCCCACCAGCTCTCCGCCGACGATGACGATCCGTTCGCCGAGCGGCATCCACTGATGGGTGGCCTTGCGCACAAGATCGAGGTTGGCGGTCACGCCGGTCGCCGCGCCCAAGCGGGTCGCCAAGCGCGCACCGAACCCCGTCTTGCGCTTGAGCGCCTCGCTGCTTTCGCCCAGCATCAGCTGGCGCATGTCGTCGCCGCTGAATACGTGGTCGAGATCAGAGCCGGGAATCGGCGGCATCTCCCGCACCGCGCCGGACGCGACGATCACCTCGTCGGGCGCCAGTGCGCGCACGACCTCGGGCGTCGCCGCGGTCTTCAGCTGCACCGTTACGCCCGACTTGCCGATCTGGCCGGTCAGCCAGTCCAGCAGACGCTCATTCGGCGCATAGGCGAGGGCGGCGAACCTGAGCGTCCCGCCCAGCCGGTCGCCCTTCTCCAGCAGGATCACCTCGTGCCCGCCGGCGTCCAGCCGCCGCGCCGCCTCCATGCCGGCCGGCCCGCCGCCGACCACCACGACCCGCTTGCGGCCGGGATGCGCGTCGCGCTTGGCCTGCAGATGCTCGAACCCGGTTTCAGGATTGACGGCGCAGCGGACCTGCTCGCGGACGTAGGCGGTGCTGACGCAGGTGTAGCAGTAGATGCAGGGACGAACGTCTGCCGATCGCCCCGCGGCGAGCTTGCGCGGCAAGTCCGGGTCGGCCAGCAGCTTGCGGCCCATCGCCAGGAAGTCGAACGCGCCCTGCGCTATCCGCCGGTCGGCGGCCTCCGGCTCGATCCGGCCGGAGGCGATCACCGGGATCTTCAGCCCGGCCTTGATCGCCGCGGCGGGCGGGATGTTCAGCTCCGGCTCGTGGGGGATGTTGGAGCCGGAATGCAGCTTGCCCTGGCCCACGTCATGATAGGCGCTGACGGTGATCGCGTCGACGCCGGCCGCTTCCAGCAGCGCCGCCAGCCGCTTGGCGTCCTCCAGGACAATTCCGCCGGCCCTTCCGATCTCCCGCGAATCCAGCTTGCACCAGACTGGGAAGTCGCGTCCGACGCGCTCGCGGACCGCCTGCACCACCTCGAGCATGAGCCGGGCGCGGTTTTCGAGCGAGCCGCCGTACTCGTCCCCGCGCTTGTTGGTGGCGGGCGAGAAAAACGACGACAGCAGGTAGCCATGGCCGCCATGGATCTCGACCCCGTCGAAGCCGACGGCGCGGGCGCGCCCCGCCGCCTCGGCGAACTGCCGGACCGCGAGCTGGATGTCGTCCTTCGTCAGCACCTTGACGGTGGGAGCGGCGACGCCGGCGAAGGCCGCCATCTCCTCGGGCAGGAAGGCGTCGGGAAAGTCGCCCTCGAACGGCGGCGGAACCGAAGGACCCCAGAGCGGCAGGCCGAACTGGGCGGAGTGACCGGCGACCAGGCCGCCGTGATGGAGCTGGGCGGCGATCTTCGTCCCGTGTGCATGCACCGCCTCGGCCAGCCGCCGGAGGCCGGGAACGAAGCGGTCGTCCGAGATCGCCGTCTGGTTCGGTTGCACGGCCCCGACCGGCCAGGCCACGCCCGTCACTCCCATGACGATCAGGCCCGCGCCGCCCCGCGCCTGCGCCTCGTGATAGGCGATGAGGCGCTCGCCGCAGACCCCGTCCTGCTCGGCGAGGCTGACGCCCATGGCCGTGACGATGATGCGGTTGCGAAGCTCGAGCGAGCCGATCCGGCCCGGCGACAGGAGATGGGCGTAAGCCGTCGCTCGCGGCCGCTCGCTGACGCTGAACATCTCCGTCCTCCCGTCGTTCGTTTCTGGGGCGAGATCAGACCATACAGAATGTATTGTCAATTCGCCAGGCGACGACCTCAAACGTCGGCCGGCGAGCCGGCGATGTCGGTCACGCGACGCAGGAGCAGCACGAGCTGCGACTGCCGTCGCGCGCCGGTCTTGGCGAAGATCGCGCGCAGATGGGTGCGGGCGGTGTTGTAGGAGACGCCCAGCAGCCGCGCCGCTTCGCGCAGCGACGCGCCGCCGGCGATCTGCGCGGCGAGCGCCGCCTCCTGACGCGTCAGCTTGAAGAAATCGCGGATCGCCTCGCTCGCGGGCGGCGCCGCCTGACCGGTCTCGCTGATGAACAGCGCCAGCGCCGCGCCGCCGCCGGCCCGCAGGTAGGCGGGGCCGAGCGCCGGCTTGGCGACCATCGACAGGTCGCGCGCACCCGAGGGGCGCTCGATCCGCAACCGGATCGGCGGCACCGCCGACGGCTCGGCGGTCTGCTCCAGGCGCCGCAGCATCTCCTGCAGGCTGCGGTTGGCCGCCGACGCCGCGACGATCAGCTTTCCGCCGACGGATTGGACGCCATCCCGCGCCGCCAGGATCCGTTCCGCCACCGGGTTGGCCTGTAGTACGAGGCCACGATGGTCGAGGATGACCGTGCCCACGGCGAGCTGGTCGATCGCACCTCGATAGACGCCCTGTTCGATCGCGGTGTCCTGCAGGCGGCCGAACAGCGCCAGGGCGCAGCGCAGGTGCGGAATGAGCCGCTCCAGCCCGGCGCGCTCCGGCGGGCCGAAATCAGGCGCGGTCGCCGCGCGCGTCACCCGCAGCCGCGCCTCGAAGCCGTTGTCAGCCCGCAGGTCGATGCCGAGGATGTGGTCGCTTCCGGAGAATTCCATGAATTCCCTGTAGAATTCGGACTCGACGATCCGGCTCCCCGCCAGGAACTCGCGCAAGCTCGTCACGCGGCCCTCGGGCAGCCCCTTGAACGGGTCCCTGGCGAAATACCGGGAGACATAGGTGCTGGCCCCTCGCGGATCGCCGGTGGCCGTCATGGCGGGCGGGACCTCGCTCTCCGGCGCCAGGAGGATGAGGATGGCGTTCTCCGCATCGATGTGCGCGGCCAGGGACTGCAGGAAGGCTTGCCACGGCGCCTCCTGCAGCAGGCCGCCATAGAGCTGCGTGAGCAAGGCAGAGAACGGCTCGACCTCGGGCGCCGCAGAGGCGGCTCCTGCTCCGGGAGACGATGCGCCTGGTTTCATCGACGGCAGCTTATGACACAGCGCCAGGGGGAGGATGCGCCATAGGATGGGTGCGGCGGAGCCTTCGGACGCGCAACGCCGCGCGGGCGGCGGCCGGCCCCGCGAAGAGCCGGCCGCTTAGGCCAGGAGGAGGCCGGCTCAAGCGCCCGTCGGGTGCAGCGCCCGCCTCAGCGCGTCGAGGGAATCGCCTAGCGCTTGGCCCGCGAGACGTGCGCCGGCCGCGATCTCGAAGCCGTGGTAGGCGCCGGGATAGACGTGGAGCTCGACCGGAACGCCGGCGTCCATCAACCGCCGGGCGTAGTCCAGATCCTCGCCGAGGAAGAGATCGAGCCCGCCGACGTACATGAAGGTCGGCGGCAGGCCCGCGAGGTCTTGCGCACGGGCCGGGGCCGCATAGGCCGGGACGTCGTCCGCGCCGGGCTCGCGGCCCAGCAGCGCGGACCAGCCGAACCGGTTCGCCGCCCAGGTCCAGACGAATTCCCCCCGCCCGGGCGGAGGCTCGGCGGCCGCCGTGCGGTCGTCCAGCATGGGATAGATCAGGTGCTGGAAGGCGAGATGGTGCTCGCCGCGGTCACGGGCCAGCAGCGCAAGCCCGGCCGCCAGTCCGCCGCCCGCGCTTTGGCCCAGGACCCCGGTCCGCGTTGGATCGACGCCGAGGGCGCCGGCCTCGCGGTGCAGCCAGGTCAGCGCCGCGTAGCAGTCCTCCAGCGGCCCCGGATGGCGCGTCTCCGGCGCGAGCCGGTAGTCGACGCAGGCCACCAGGCAGCCGGCGTCGACCGCCCGCTGGCGGTTGAGGGCCTGAGACATCCTCGCCGAGCCCATCACGTAGCCGCCGCCATGGATCTCGAGCACCGCGGGGAGCGGGCCGGAGACCTGCCGCGGCCGATAGGTGACGATCTCGACGCGTCCGCCGGCGGCGACCGGCGCGCTCAGGACCTCGCAGTCGACATCGGCCCCGTCGTTGACGGGCTCGGCGGCGACGGCGTCCATCTGTGCACGAATGAACGGCAGCAGCTCCGCGGAGAGCTCGTAGGGGGGCAGGAGGTCCAGGCCCGCCCGCAGTTCGCGGTCGACGAGATGCAGGGTCGACGGGTTCAAGTCCGTTCCTCCTCCGGAAGCGCCTCCGCGCACCCGCTCACGCCGTCCGGGCGATCACCGTGTCGGCGAAGCGTTTGAGATCGTCCACCTTCTCGGCCAGCGGCTGACGATCCTCCTCCACCGCGTAGAGATTGCGGAACGCCACGACCATGTCAGTGACGCCGAGCTCGGCGTGGCGCTTGACGCTGTCGGCGGTGACCTCGCCCATCGCCGAGGCGAAGATGCGATACGGCGCCGCCGTCGTGGCGGCCTCCTCGCGGAAGCGGCCGAGCCTGGCGAGCAGGTCCTCGAGCTGTTCCGGCGGGCCGCCCGCGTACATGAACCCGTCGTTGCGGGCGGCGCGCTGGAGCGCGACGTCCGAATGGCCGCCGACGAGGATCGGCAGCGGCCGGGCCGGAACGGGGTTCAGCTTCACGGGCGGCAGGTCGTAGAACTCGCCGTGGAACTCGAAATAGCCGCCTGCGCAGAGTCCGCGAACGATGGCGATGCACTCGTCCATCCGCTTGCCGCGCTGGGCGTAGGGCACGCCCATCACCTCATAGTCCTCCGGCCAGACGCTCAGCCCGACGCCGAAGTTGAACCGGTCGCCCGTGATCGCCGCCAAAGAGGCGGCGAGCTTGGCGGAATAGAGCGGGGGCCGCACGGGCAGCTTGACCACATTGGTGGTGAATTCCAGCGTCCGCGTCGCCCCGCCCATTGCGGCGGCAAGGACAAAGCTCTCGACGAACGGCTTGTTCTCGAGGAACTCGCGCCCGCCGTCGTCGGTGTAGCTGTAGCGGGTGTCGCTAGCCTTGGGATAGATCAGGCTATCGGGAATGGTGAAGCCGGCGAAGCCGTTCAGCTCCGCCGCCTGCGCCAGCGGCAGGTAGTTGGCCACGGCGGTCATCGATTCCCCGTAGTGGAAGCGCATCTCTTCCCTCCCTTGTGCGATCCGCATGGCCATTGATGGTTTGCGCGGCGTCTCCGGCGTAATATATACGCATATCGCGCCCGCTGAAGTCGCGCCCTGAGGGTTCGCGATGACAATTTCGTCGCCAGGTCTCCGCGGAGAGGCGCTCACGAAAGCGTTCGCCGGACAGCGACGGCGCGGGCGCCGGGGAGGATGACGATGGCCTATACCCTGCAGCAGCTTTCGGATTTCGAGGATATCCGTTCGCTCAAGCACCGCTACTTCCGCTGCATCGACACCGCGAACATGGCCGAGCTGGCGGAGCTGTTCACCGAGGATGTCAGCGTCGATTACCGCGGCGGCAACTACCGCGTGCGCCTCACCGGTCGCGAGGCGATGCTCGAGTTCCTGGCCAACAGCTTCCATTCCGACGCCGTGGCCATGCACCACGGCCACATGCCGGAGATCCGCCTGACCGGCGAGGACGCGGCCGAGGGCGCCTGGTACCTGGAGGACATTTTCATCAACGCGGCCGAGCGGACCCAAACGGCCGGCAGCGCCATCTATCGCGACCGGTACCGGCGCGAGGGGGGCGGGTGGAAGATCTGCTCCACCGAGTACGACCGCATCATCGAGCTCGTTCAGCCGCTCCCGGAGGGGGCGCAGATCACCGCGCACTATCTCGCCACGCGCGGCCTCCGGCCGGAGCAGCGGCGGGACATCTCGCACTATATCCAATGGGCGGCGGCCGACGGCTGAGCCGAGGGCGCGAGACGATGGCGGAGGATTCCCGGTGAAGACCCGGATCTCGAGGCCGGCGCCGCGCCCCGGCTCGGCCGCGACCGCCTGCGAGCTGCTCAGGCGGGTGCAGGATGTCGGGGGCGACGTCGAGGGGGTCGTACGGCGCGCCGGCCTGCCCCGCCGGGCCCGGTTCTGGCTGGATCCGGACCGTGGGAGCGCCTTGGCGCGGGACCAGTTTGCTCGTCTCTACGCCGAATGCACCTGGGCCCTGGACGCCCACGCCGCCGCTCAGGAGGGACGGGCGCCGCTGGCCAAGACCGAGTTCGACCTGCTCTGCCACTGTGTGATCAGCTGCGGCGACCTGCGCGAGGCGATCGCCCGCACCGCCGACTTCTCCGCCATGCTGTCGCCGCGAACCGCCCGCCTTGAGCTCGACGCCTGCGGAGGCGAGGCGGAGCTTCGGATGCTTTCGGTACGCCAGCACCGCGATGTTAGCGCCTTCGTCTCGGACCTGACCGGCCTTTCGAGCCTCCACCGGCTGTTCGGCTGGTTGATCGGCGAAGAGATCCCCCTGAACGAGGTCCGCATGCGCTATCCGGCGCTGCTGAGCGACGAGGCCGCCTCGCGGCTGATGCCGCATCCGATCGGCTATGGCGCGCCGGACAACGCGATCCGGTTCCCCGCGGCTTACCTGGAACGCCCCGTTGTGCGCTCGCCGGCCGAGCTGGTGCGGCTGCTGGAGCGGTTCCCGTTCGACCTGGAGGAGCCGCAATCGAAGCTGGTCAGCCTGTCCGAGCGCGTGCGCCTCGTGCTTGGCGCGGCCCAGGCCCAGGGCGCAGCGCTGCCGACGGGCGCCGCGCTCGCCAGGCAGTTCAGCATCAGCCCGGCGACCCTCAAACGGCGCCTCTGCGAGGAAGGGACGTCGCTCAGCCGCCTGAAGGCCGCAGGGCGGTGCGGGCTTGCGCAACAGCTGCTGGGCGGCAGCGGCCTGGCCCTGACGGAAATCGCCGCCCGCGTCGGCTTCAGCGACCCGACGACCTTCAGCCGCGCCTTCAAGGGCTGGACCGGCGAGTCGCCGCGGCGCTGGCTTCGGGGCCGTGGCGCCAGGTTCATCGGGACGGGCGGTCAGGATTGCTGAGGTCCTGGAGCGCGCGCATGTCGAGCGGGCGGGCGGCGACCAGCAGCGCGTGCCAGGCGCGCGGCAGGCGCGAGCGCCGGCGGTCCTCGTCCGCCAGCCGCTGGAGGTCCTGCCGGAACTGCTCGATGCGCTCCTCCACCTGAGCGAGGCCGGCCGAGGACAGCTTCATCGTCTCGACCATGTAGATTGCGGCCGGATCGCCATAGTCCATCTCGACGAACTGGCCTTTCAGATGTCGATCAAAATGCCTGCGCATCGGACCGCGCCGCCAGAGGATCCGGCGGTCGACGCGGCTGCGGACGTAGCCCGCGGCGGTGCGATCGATCAGCGCCAGCCGCTCCAGCCGTCGAAGCTGCGCCTCGATGACCTCGAGCGGGACACCGAAATCCTCGTGCAGGTCGCCGGGGGGCCAGCCGCTCATGACGGAAAAGAACAGGAACGACAGAAAGGGACTCTCGGTGAGCGCCTGCTCCTGGGCGAGGGTCAGCTGGGTAGCCAGGCCGCGGGGCGGCTGAGCGGCGAGCTCGGCCAGTTCGCCCAGGGTGAGGCCGGCGAGACGGCAGAGGTCCTCCAGCCGGTCGACCGCCAGGCCGCGACCGGAGAACCAGCGCTTGACCGTCGCCTGGCTGACGCCCAGCCGCTCTGCGGTCTCGCGGACGCCGAACCCGCCGGCGCGCAACAGTCGGCGCAGGACGACCATCCAGGCGTCGAGTTCGCGGCTGACGTGTGACATGAGGCCCCTCCAATCACGGCTCGTCTGACGAGCCCTGGAAGGTCGCTAGATTAGCTGAAACCGACCCCCTTGGCTTGTAGGCGGTGTCGTGCGGACGCACCCTTCGCCTAGCAGACGCGACCCGGGAGCGGCGGCCTCAGCCCCACGCACGGGAGCGCGCATAGAGATCGCCGACGGCGCGAGGCTGGCGGCGACCTCAGGAGGAACCGCAAATGGTGGAAGTCAGCCAGGCCGATTACGAATACTTCAACGGCGCGGCGCGCAAGGTCGCGACCGAGAGTTCGGTCCTCGTCAGCTCGTCGCCGTACCTGAACGATCCGCAGCTGCGCGCCCTGATCGCCCAGGAAATGCTCCGGCGCAACGGGGCCGATCTGCCCAACACCGCCTTCATTCCAGAGGTGGCCCAGCTGCTGCACAATATCGAGGATCTGCCGACGATCCTGGCGCTGTTCGCGACGGAGAAGGCGCGCCTGCCGGCCTTCAAAGCGTGGCTGGAGGGCCGTCGCGTGTCAAATCTGAGGGCCCCCGAAGTCGAGCACTGCAAGCCGGGTACGCTCGGTCACGTGATCCACGATTTCCTGGCCCACAGCGGCTACAGCAACGATCTGTTCTTCCAGGGAATGTCGGTCGACAGCGACTTCACCTTCTACCTCAAGGAACGGGCCTACACCCACGACCTCGAGCACATCCTCACCGGCTTCGAAACCAACCACGCGGGCGAGATCGCCCTGCTTGCGGCCAATTCGCGAGCCTACTATCGCTACTTCCGACCGGAGCTCGCCTCCTTCTTCAACCGGGTGCCCGCCTACCTGAAGGCCAAGACCCTGATGAAGGACACGCTCTATTATCCGCAGGCCGCGGCGGTTCACTTCGATGCCGAGGACATCGGCGCGGCCCAAGGGCGGGCCTGGAAGATGCCGCTGATGATGCTGCCGTGGCGCGACCTGATCGACGAGCCGATCGAGGAGATCCGCCAGGCGTACGGCGTCACCAATCCGCCGCCCTCCGGCGACTGGGCCTGGACGACCGCCGCCGCCGAGGACCCCCGCGAGCCGCAGCCCGCGACGTCGCGCGCCGCCGCCGAATAGCAGGCCGGCTTCACCCGGCATTCCAGAAGCCGCCGGCTCCGCAGGATCCGGCGAACGCGATCGGACCGAACATGAGCGACATTCTCATCCAGAACGGCACAGTCGTGGACGGGACCGGCGCGCCCGCCGTCCGGGCGGACCTGCGGGTGCGCAACGGACGCATAGCCGAAATCGGCCCGGGCCTCCTGCCCGCGCCTGGCGAGCGCACCGTCGATGCGACCGACTGCTACGTCACGCCGGGCTTCATCGAGGCTCACACCCACTTCGACGGCTCGATGTGGTGGCAGCCGGACTTGAGCCCTCTGCCCGGCTACGGCGCGACGACGGTGATCACGGGCAACTGCGGCTTCTCGACCGCGCCGATCTCCGACGACGAGGCGGCTCGGCGGGAAGTGGTGAAGATCTTCTCGTTCTTCGAGGACCTGCCGGAGGAGCTGTTTCTCAGGCACCTGCCCTGGGATTGGCGCCGGTGGTCCGAGTACAAGGCTTCGATGACCCGCACGGTCAGGCTGCCGGTGAACTACGCCGCCATGGTGGGCCACATCCCGATCCGGCTCGCCGTCATGGGCCTGGAGGCCTGGCAACGCGAGGCCACGGCCGAGGAGATCGGTCGGATGTGCGAACTCCTGGACGACGCCTTGGCCGCCGGCGCACTCGGCATGTCGACCAACCTCATGGACCATGACGGCGCCGACCGGCCGGTGCCGTCGCTGAAGGCCGGCGACGCCGAGCTTCGGGCGCTGTTCGAAGTGCTCGACCGACGCCCGGGCGTTCTGGTGCAGGTCATCGTCGACACCTTCATGCGAATGACGGCCCCTGCCTCCCTCGAGCGGCTGTCGCGCCTGCTCGACGGGCTCAGCGTGCGGATGCAGTGGGCGGGCCTGCCCACCCTCGATTTCCAGCGACCGGTGCTGCCGCTGCTGCAAGCCGAGCACGAGCGCTTCAAGGCCGAGGGCAAGGACTTCTGGACGGCCTTCACCCATGTTTCGCCGGTCAACACCCTTTCGCTCACCAAATCGCTAATCTTCGCCCAGTCGAACGACTACGCCTGGCACGAGGTGGTGCTCGCCGAAACCGACGAGGCCAAGGAACGGCTGTTGCGCGACCCCGAATGGCGGGCCCGTGCGCGGGACTCCTGGGACACCAAGGCCTGGCCGCACGCGCCGATGAACCGTCCGGACGCCTTGCTGCTGCGGAACTCGGACAATGGTGCAGGGCCGGTCAACCTGACGTTAGCCCAATACCAGGCGCAGACGGGCGCCGCGCACCGATCCGACGCGATGGCGGACTGGATCCTCCGCAACGGCGTGAAGTCGACCGTGCACATGGCGCCGTTCCCGATGAACGAGGAGATCGTCATCGAGCTGCTGCGCGATCCGATGAGCGTGGGCAACGTCAGCGACGCGGGGGCGCACACCCAGATGTTCTGCGGCCCGGGCGACAACATGCTTCTCTTTACGCATTACGTCCGCAACGGCCGCATCACGATGGAGGAGGCCGTCCACGTTCAGACTGGCAAGCTGGCCCGGCACTTCAACCTGCAGGGCCGCGGCGACTTGAAGGTCGGCGCCTGGGCCGACGTCACCGTCTTCCATCTCGACGAGATCGAGCAGCGCGAGGAAGAGAAGATCTTCGACGTACCCGACGGCCGCGGCGGAATGACATGGCGCTATACGCGCAAGCCCGCGCCCGTGCGGCTGACGTTGGTGAACGGCGTGCCGACATTCGACCGCGACGGCGAGACCGAGGCCAGGCCGGGAGCGTTCCTGAGCCCCGGCGCGGACATTGGAGACGTCGCGGCGGCGGCCGAGTAGGCCGGAACCGGTCGCCGCCTGACGCCGCGACGCGCTCAGGTCTCGACGAAGGCCTTTTCCAGCACGAAGTCGCCGGGGTTGGCGATCGAGCCTTCCTGGAAGCCGCGGTCCAGCAGGATCTGCTTGAGGTCGGCCAGCACCGGGGGGCCGCCGCAGAGCATCAGCCTGTCGACGGCGGGATCCAGCGACGGCACGCCGAGGTCCTCGAAGATCTTGCCGGAGGCGATCAGGTCGGTGATCCGGCCCTGGGTCTTGAACGGCTCGCGCGTCACGGTCGGGTAGTAGGTGAGCTTGTCGCCGATCAGCTCGCCCAGGATCTCGTCGGCCCTCAGCTCTTCCTCGAACAGCTCGCGGTAGTTGAGGTCGCCCACCTCGCGCACGGTATGGGTGACGATCACCTCGTCGAAGCGCTCGTAGGTCTCCGGGTCGCGGGCCAGCGACAGCCAGGGCGCCAGGCCCGTGCCGGCGCCCAGCATGTAGAGCCGCTTGCCCGGCTTCAGCCCGTCCATCACCAGGGTGCCGGTCGGCTTGCGGCCGATCAGCACCTGGTCGCCGACCTGGATCTTCTGCAGCCGCGAAGTCAACGGGCCGTCCGGCGCCTTGATCGAATAGAATTCCAGCTCGTCGTGCCAGGCCGGGCTGGCGATCGAATAGGCGCGCACCAGCGGCCGGCCTTCCTCCGTCATCAGCCCGACCATGACGAACTGGCCGCTGGTGAACCGCAGGCCCGGGTCGCGGGTGGTGCGGAAGGAGAACAGCTGCGGAGTCCAGTGCTGAATCCAGGTGACGGTCTCGACGCGCTGGGCGCCCGACAGCTTCGCAGCGGCGCTCATTGCGCCCACGTCAGCGGCAGCGCCTTAAGCATCAGGGTCGCGCCGGTGAGGGTCTCGATCACCGCGCCTGGCGCGAGGCGCAGCTGCGGCATCCTCGGCAGCAGCTCTTCCAGCATGACCCGCAGCTGGGTGCGGGCGAAGAAGGCGCCCGGGCAGAGGTGCGGGCCCGCGCCGAACCCGAGGTGCTTGACCCGCCGCTCGCCGCCCCGGCCGAAGTCCACTGTCAGCGGATCGGGGAAGGCCCGCGCGTCAAGGCCGGAGATCGGCGTCGAGGCGACGACGGGATCGCCGGCCTTGAAGCGCACCCCGTGATATTCGAAATCCTTCGCCGCCATGCGGCCGATATGGGAGATGCCGAAGCGCCGCAGCATCTCCTCCAGCGCCGCCGGGATCAGGTCGGGCTGCGCGACCAGCGTCTCCGCGTGCCCCGGATTCTCCGCCAGGAACCGCATGATGTGGGTCATCTGCGACGTGATCGTGTCGAGGCCGCCGGTGAAGAGCATCATGGTCATGGCGTGCATCTCGGCGAAGGTCAGCGGCCGCCCGTCCACGCGCGACCGGTGCAAGGCCCGGAACATGCCGCCCGTATTGGCCTCGGGGTCGAGGAGCTGGGCCTGCAGCCATTCGGAAACAAAGGCCTGGGCGTCGGCGAAGCCGCGCGTGGTCTCCTCGAGGGTTCGGCCGCGGAAGATGTCGTAGATCCAGCCGATGCAGTCGTCCCGACGCGCCGGGTCGAACCCCATCAGCAGCAGGAAGACGTCGATCGGCAGCTTGTAGGCGAAGTCGTGCACGAACTCGCAGCGCCCTGGCGCGAACGCGGCGTACAGCTCGCGCGCCTTGGCCCGGCTGTCGCGCTCGAGGCTGGCCAACGCTCTCGGCGAGAACAGGTTCTGGGTGAAGATCTTGCGGTACTTGGTGTGCTCCGGCGGATCGAGGCTGTTGGGCAACAGCGGGGCGGGGTTCTCGATCTTCGGGATCGCCAGCGAGGTCGCCGTGAAAAGGTCGTGTCGCGAGAAGACCTCCTCGATCAGTGCGGCGCGGGTGACGACCCAATATCCGCCCAGGTCCGGCGAAAAGAATATGTCCGGGCGATCGTTCATCGCCGCGAGGTAGCGCCAGGGATCGCTGCGCAGCTCCGGGTCGTTGCGGAAGTCGAAGCGGATCACGCGCTCCGGGGGAACGTGGGACGGCACGGCCGGCAGGGGGGCGTTCATGATTTCCTCCACATCGGCGGCCGTTTCGGCGCCTGCCCCAATCCTCTCCGCCGGCCGGCGCCGCGCAACGGTTTCGGCTTGCGGAATCCGGACGGATTTCCGCGGATCCGACGCAAACCGCCGGGGTCGACTCCCGCGGGCCGCACGGCTCCCGAATATTCGCGCAGCCCTTTCCTGAAGAAGATACGCATATTAACAACTGCTGGCGCACCCGACCTTGTAGCGCGCAGCCCCGGCGCAAGGGCGCCGCCATCCGGCGGACGCAGGGCCTACGATGGAGGAGACCCCCAATGACCCAGGACTTCCCGGACGGCGCCGCCATAGTCTTTGGCGGGAGCGGCGGTATCGGCCAGGGCGTCGTCCTCGAGTTCGCCAGGGCGGGAACTGCGGTGGCGATCTGCTACCGCTCGAAGCAGGACGTCGCCGAACGCACGGCCGAGGCCGTCCGCAGCTGCGGCGTCGGCGCCAGCATTCACCAGGTTGACGTCCGCGATCGCGGCCAGGTCCAGGCCGCGGTTGCCGCCGCAGCGGCGGAGCATGGGCGGATCCACTCGGCGGTGTGGGGCGCAGGGCCGCTTGTGCCCCAGCTGTATATTTCCGAGATTTCCGAAGAGCACTTCCGCAACGCCATGGAGATCGAGGTCTTCGGCTTCTTCCACGCCACCCAGGCGCTGCTGCCGCATTTCCGCGAGAAGGGCGGCGGCTCGTTCGTGCACCTGGGCTCCGCCGGCCAAGACTGGTGGCCGAACAAGGACGGGCTCTCGGTCGCGCCGAAAGCCGCCAATGAGTCGCTGGTCAAGGGAATCGCCAAGGAAGAGGGCCGACACGAGATCCGCGCCAACTCGGTGCTGGTCGGGGTGATCGACGCCGGCATGTTCCATGAGCTCACCGCCCAGGGCCACTTTGGGGAGGACTGGATCCGCGAGACCCACAAGCTGCTGGCGCTCAAGCGCTGGGGCAAGGCCGAGGACATCGGCCACGCCGCGGTGTTCTTCGCCTCGAACCAGGCGCGCTATATCACCGGCCAGACCGTCTCGGTCTCCGGCGGCTTCGGGGTCTGACGTGACGGCCGCGCCGACGGGGAGCTCTGCGCCAGCGCTGACCACCGGACCCTGGACGACCGCTTCGAGGTGATCGCCCGCGGCCGCTGCCTCGAGCTCAGCCGCGCGCCGGACCCGCGCCGGCGATCGCCCGGCGCGTGCTGTCCAGCGCGCGGCGGGCGCGCTCCAGGGCCCCGACGTTGGCTTCGATGAGGTCGTCCCGCGGCGCCTCGACGCTGGTTCTGACCCCTATCGGCAGGCTCGCGGCGAAGCCGGCGACGTCGAGGGCCCCCTCGCCCGGGTAGAGCCGCTGGTGCGAGGCCTCCCGTTCGCGCGCATCGGGCGGACAGTCCGCCGGGGCGTCGCTGAATTGGCCGTAGACGATCGCCCCGGCCGGGGCGGCGCGCAGCTCGGCGAGCGATCCGCCCGAGCGGACGAGGTGCAGGTAGTCGACGTTGACCCCGGCGTTCCCGGCGACTTCGGCCAGCGCGAGCGCCTCCTCCAGTGTGCGGACCTGGGACGGCGGATAGAACTCCAGGGCGACCCGCAGGTGGTGCTCCTGCGCCAATGCGCAGAAGCGCTCGAAGCTTTCCACCCGCTGGCTGGGGTCGCGAATGTAGACGAGCGCATTGGCCGCGACCGCGCCCAGTTCGGCGGCGGTCTCCATCGCGGGGCGGAAGGCCTCGATGTCCGTCCACTTCGCCAGGGTGAAGGGGTAGACGAGGTCGACGCCGACCCCCAGAGCGCCCAGCCGCGCGCGGGTCTCGCGCTGCTCGGCCGGATCGCCGATCAGCGAGAAAGACGCCATCCGCGGAAGGATGGTCATGGTCTGCAGAAAGAGGCAGACCGCGCGCGCGCCCGCGGCCGCCGCGACCTCGACGAGCTGCGACGGCGTCGCCTCGGCGACGGTCAGGTGGTCGAGGGCGAGCATGCCGCGGGCTGGGATCAGGCGGCGCCCGCGCGGGCCTTGACCATGTCGAGGGCCACGTCGACGATCATGTCCTCCTGGCCGCCGACCATCTTGCGCCGCCCGAGCTCGATGAGGATGTCGCGGGTGTCGAGGGCATGGTCGGCGGCGGCCTTCTCCGCATGCCGCAGGAAGGAGGAATAGACGCCGGCGAGCCCCAGGCTGAGGGTCTCGCGATCGACCCGCACCGGCCGGTCCTGCAGCGGCCGGACCAGGTCCTCGGCGGCGTCCATGAGCTTCATCACGTCGCAGCCGTGATTCCAACCCTTGCGCTCGGCGGCGGCGACGAAGACTTCCAGCGGTGCGTTCCCCGCGCCGGCGCCCATGCCGGCGAGGCTGGCGTCGATGCGCACCGCCCCCTCCTGCGCGGCGACGATCGAATTGGCGACGCCGAGCGATAGGTTGTGGTGGGCGTGCATCCCACGCTCCGTCTCCGGCTTCAGCACCCGGTCGTAGGCGCGCAACCGGTCCCGGACGCCGTCCATGTCCAGCGCACCGCCACTGTCGGTGACATAGACGCATTGCGCCCCGTAGCTCTCCATCAGCAGCGCCTGCTTGGCGAGCGCCTCGGCGTCGATCATATGGCTCATCATCAGGAAGCCCGAGACGTCCATGCCCAGGTCGCGGGCGATGCCGATGTGCTGCTTGGAGACGTCGGCTTCCGTGCAATGGGTGGCGACGCGCACCGAGCGGACGCCGAGATCGTAGGCGCGCCGCAGCTCCTCGACCGTCCCGACGCCGGGCAGGATGAGCGTCGTGAGCACCGACTGGGTCAGCACCTCGGCGACGCCTTCCAGCCACTCCCAGTCGGTGTGCGCGCCGAATCCGTAGTTGAAGCTGGCCCCGCTCAGGCCGTCGCCGTGCGCCACCTCGATGGCCGCCACTCCCGCCTCGTCAAGCGCGCGGGCGATCGCCCGCACGTGCTCGAGCCCGTACATGTGGCGGATGGCGTGCATGCCGTCGCGCAGGGTGACGTCCTGGATGTACAGCTTGTCGGTCGTGGGATTGAACACGTTGGTCGTTCCTTATGCGCCGCGGGAAACGTCCCGAACGGCCTGAAGATCATCGGCTTCCGCGGCCTCTGGCCATGATGGCGCCATCGTCCCCTAGTGTCCCGATTCCGAAGTTCGCATGCGCCTTGTGGCGGGCTCGGACGAACTTCAGATCCAGCACACTAGGTCGCGGCCAGCCCGGCCACGGCGCCGGCGCGATCCATGATCCTCTTGGCGAGCAACTCGCCGGTGGCCTTGGCCGCGGCCGTCATGATGTCGAGGTTCCCCGAGTAGCTCGGCAGGTAGTCGCCGGCGCCCTCCACCTCCAGGAAGATCGAGGTCTTGACGCCGGTGAACTCGCCCTGGCCCGGGATCTTCAGCGGGTTGTTGTCGCCGAACCGCTCGAACTGCACCTCCTGCTTCAGGCGGTAGCCCGGCACGTACTTCTGCACCTTGCGGACCATCGCCTCGACCGAGGCGCGGATGGCTTCCTCGTCGGCGCCTTCGGACAGGGTAAAGACCGTGTCGCGCATGATCATGGGCGGCTCGGCCGGGTTGAGGATGATGATCGCCTTGCCGCGCTTGGCGCCGCCCACCGCCTCGATGGCGCGCGCCGTCGTGCGGGTGAACTCGTCGATGTTCGCGCGCGTGCCGGGCCCCGCCGACCGGGAGGACACCGAGGCGACGATCTCCGCATAGTGGACGGCGGCGACCTGCGAGACCGCCGCGACCATCGGGATGGTGGCCTGCCCGCCGCAGGTGACCATGTTGACGTTGCCCGCGTCCAGGTTGGCCTCCATGTTCACCGGCGGGACGGTGAAGGGACCGATCGCCGCCGGCGTGAGGTCGACGACCTGCTTGCCGTCGGCGCGAAGCGCCGCGTCGTGCGCCTTGTGGGCATAGGCCGAGGTCGCGTCGAAGACGATGCCGACCTGCGGATAGACCGCCATTCTGCGGAAGCCGTCGATCCCCTCGTGGGTGGTCGCGACGCCGCGCTCGCGGGCCATGGCCAGGCCCTCCGAGGCCGCATCAATGCCGACGACCGCGACGAGCTCCATGTTCTGCGGGTATTTGACCATCTTGATCATCAGGTCCGTGCCGATGTTGCCGGATCCGATGATCGCCGCCTTGACCTTGGTCACTGTTCTAATCCCTAGATAAAGCGGGCGGAGCAGCGCCCGACGCCATGCAATTCCATCTCAAAGATGTCCCCCGCCACCGCCGGCGCCAGCGGCACCAGCGATCCGGACAGGATGACGTCGCCGGCGTCGAGGCTGACGCCGTAGCGGCCGAGGGTGTTGGCGAGCCAGGCGACCGCTTCGGCGGGGGAGCCCTGCACCGCCGAGCCATAGCCTTCGCTCAGCGGCGCGCCGTTCTTGGTCACCGTGACGTGCAGGCTCGGCAGGTCGACGCCGGCCGGGCTCGTCCTGGCCTCGCCGAGGACGAAGACCCCGCACGAGGCATTGTCGGCGACGGTGTCGACGATGCCGATCTTCCAGTCGCGGATCCGGCTGTCGACGATCTCGAAGCACGGCGCGATGGCCTCGGTGGCTTCCACCACCTGCTCGGCGGTCACGCCCGGCCCCCGCAGTCCGTCGCGCAGGATGAAGGCGATCTCGGCCTCCGCCCGCGGCTGGATCAGGCCCTGGCCTTCGATCTCGATGTCGCCCCTCACCCACATGCGGTCGGTGAGGAAGCCGAAGTCGGGCTGATGGACGCCCAGCATGTCCTGCACGGCCTTGGAGGTGACGCCGATCTTCTTCCCGATCACAAGTTCGCCGTCCGCTCGGCGAAGCTCGAGGGCGCGCAGCGAGATCGCATAGGCGTCGTCGATCGTCAGGCCGGGCTCCTGCTCGATCAGCGGCGTCACGGTCTCACGGCGGCGGAGCGCGTCATAGAGCTGCCGCGCATAGGCGTTCAGCAGGTCGGCGCGGGGGTGGCTCGGGGTCAATGGCAGCGTCCGTCATCATGGATGAGCGGGGGCGTGAGCGAGGTCACTGCAATCCCGACCGGCCCGCCGGGACCGCTGGCGGCCGCGATCGCGAGGCCGGAGGCCAGACGCCGCATGGCCAGCCGCAGACCGTTTGCAAGTCCAGCGGCGCGGCCCTCGGCTGCGGCCACGCTAGTCACGGAGGAACTCGATCGAATACCGGTTGAATTCCTGGGTTCGCTCGACCTGCACCCAGTGGCCGACCTTGTTGAAAGTGATGAAGCGGGCGTCGTCGCACTGCTCCAGGAAGTAGTTCATGCCTGTCAGCGGCATGAACCGGTCCTGAAAGCCCCAGAAGCCGAGAATCGGCATCTTCAACTCCCCCAGCCTGGGCTGGAGGTTGGGCGTCCGCATCCGCGCGATTACGTCCTTCGGCTGGATGCGGGCCACGGCGTAGCGTTCGGCGACCAGCTCGTCGGTGATGTGCGCCGGGTCATAGACCAGGCTGAGGTTGAGCCGGCGCTGGTCCTCGGCGGAATATTCCGGGCTGCCGAAGGCGCTGCGCATGTTGGCGATGCCAGGCATCGCAAAATAGATCGGCAACTCCTCGATGCAGCCGGGCGACATCAGGATCAGGCGCTCGGCGAACTGCGGGTGGTCGAGCGCCATCTGGATCGCCACGCCGCCGCCGAGAGAATTGCCGACGAGGATCGCCCGCTCGAGGCCGTGGCGACCCAGCGCCTCGTACAGGGTGTCGGTGAACAGGGCGAGGGTGTAGTCGAGCCCCTCCGGCTTCGACGATGCCCCGTAACCGATCATGTCCGGCAGCACGACCCGGTAGCCCGCCGCGACGAAGGCGTCGACGTTCTGGCGGAAGTTCGACAGCCCCGAGGCGCCTGGGCCGCTTCCGTGGATGAACACCACGGCCGGCCCGTCGCCGGCCTCGTTGATGCAGATCTCGTAGTCACCGGCGACCCGGTGGACGGTCTTGCGGATTTGCGCCTGCATCGCCGCCTCTCCTAGAGGAATATGAAGCCGGGCGGCTGCCCGGTCAGGCTTCCGACCACGTCGCCGGCCATGTTGCCGGGATCGTTGGCCACGTGGGCGCGGGCCGCGTTGAGGTCGAGCCAGGGCTGGACTACCGGGCTCGAGGTGTAGATGGCCCGCCCCCCGAGCAGCGGCAGCAGGTCGTCGACGAGATCGGCGCAACGACGCACGACGCTGGCCGACTGGTAGCGGTAGAGCGTGCGCTTCTCGATCGGCACGTCGCGGCCGGCGTGGGCGCAGGCCATCATCTCGTCCATGTTGCGGCGCAGCACCGCCTCGAGTTCATCGATCTCGGCGTAGGCCTTGGCGACCGCGTTGATCAGGACAGGATCGCTCTTGGAGGCCTTCCCGGTGTTGGTCGATATGCGCGACTGCATGATCTCGACCGCGCCCTTGACCGCGGCCCGGGCGCCGCCGATGGCCGCCGTGGAGACCAGCCGGACGAACACCTGCGCCCAAGGCATGCGGAAGAGCGGTCCGTCGTTCAGCGCCTGGCCGGGGTTGCGGCAGAGGAACCCGTCCACCGAGCGGTGCGTGCGGTGCTCCGGGACGAACGCCCGCTCCACCACGATGTCTTGACTGCCGGTGCCCTGCAGCCCGAACACCCGCCAGGTGTCGTCGATGACATAGTCCGAGCGCGGCACGAGAAAGGTGCGCATGTCGATCGCATCGCCCTCCTTCTCCGGCGGAATCATCGCGCCGAGGAGAACCCACCGGCAGTGCTCGGAACCCGAGGAGAACCCCCAGCGCCCGGAGAGGTAGAAACCGCCCGGTGCGCGCTCCACCTTGCCTACCGGCTGGTAGGACGAGGAGATCAGGACGCTGTCGTCCTCCCCCCAGACGTCCACCTGGGCCTGTTCGGGGAACAGGGCCAGCTCGTAGGGATGGCCGCCGACCACGCCGTAGACCCAGCCGGTGGACATGCAGCCCTCGGCCAGCAGCTTCTGCACCTCGAAGAAGACGTTCGGATCCAACTCGTAGCCGCCCCAGCGGCGCGGCTGCAGGATCCTGAAGAAGCCGGCCGCCTGCAGGTCCGCGATCGTCTCCTCCGGGAGGCGGCGCTCTGCCGTGCAACGCGCCGCGCGGGCCTTGAGCGTCGGCATGAGCGCGCGAGCCCGCTCGATGAGCTCCTCCGGCCTCGGCGACTCGGCGCATCCCGCCTTCGCCGCGTCAGCGGCAATTGCGTTGGAAGCGGTCATGGGCTTGCATCCTCATTCACTGACAGCCTGGCGTCGACTGACGCAATTCGTAGCGAACCCTAACTACAGGTACGCAAACGTCAAGTGAATGGGGAATTTCAGCGGGATCACCATTCAGTTGACCGCCCCATCTCGGCGCGGATCGACGCCGCTCTGGATGAAGAAGTCCGGAGCGTTGATCAGCTCGCCGCCGGCGAAGCGCGCCGCGTCGGGGTGGGAGGCGAGCCAGGCGACTGTCCTGGCGGTCTCCTCCGGCCGCCGGGCGACGAAGCCCGCGCCGATCGCCTCGGCCTGGTCTCCCAGCCGGGCGCGCAGGGTGTCTGTCATGGTGAACTGCGGCTCGACCAGGAAGGCGAGGATGCCGTCCTTGGCGTGCTCGTAGTGGATGTAGGCCGGGATGCGATGGAAGGCCGCCTTGCCGGCGGCGTAGAGCAGCCCTGCGTGGCCGTTCGGCGCGCTGGTCGCGGCCAGGCTGCCCATGAAGACCAGCCGGCCCTGCCCTTGGCGGCGCATCGCCGCGATCGCCAGCCGACTGGCGTAGATCTGATTGACCACCATGCCGCGGAAGTTGTCCTCGGCCGCCGTCATCGAGAAATCGGCGACCGGCAGCATCATCTCCGGCCCCTGATAGATGCCATTGTTGACGAGGACGTCCAACCGCCCGAAGCGGTCCATCGTCGCCGCCATCGCCGCCTCGATGCTGCTCCGGTCCAGCAGGTCGAGACGCACGCCGAGGGCCGCGCCGCCGCCCTCATGGATCGCCGACACGACGCCCTCGATGCTGCCCGGCGCGACGCCCTGGCCCTCCGCCAGGGTGCGGCCGGTGACCACGACGGCGAAGTTGTGGCGGGCGAGCTCCAGGGCGATGGCCCGCCCGATGCCGCGGGTCGCGCCGGTCACCAGCGCGACCTTCGACGCCGCCGGGCCGCGGGTCATTCGGCCAGTTCCGGCGCCCAGGCGACGCCGTTGATGTGGCCGCCCCCGTCGGCGAAGATGGTGTTGCCGGTGACGTAGCGCGCATCCTCGCTGGCCAGGAACAGGGCGACGCCGCCGATATCGGCCTCCGGATCCCCCATCCGCCCCATCGGATTGGCCGCGGCGGCCGCGGCGGCCAGCGCGGGCTGCTGCGCCTCGAACTGACGGAACGAGGCAGAAGCCGCCGCCGGACAGATGACGTTGGCGCAGATGCCCAAGCCCGCCCACTCGCGCGCCGCGCTGCGGGTCAGGGTCCGCAGGGCCTCCTTGCCGACGTTGTAGTCGGCTGTGCCGACGTGGGCGTTGATCCCGTTCAGCGAGCAGACGTTGATGATCCGCCCCCATCCCTTGGCGCGCATATGCGGGAAGGCCGCCGCCATCGACCACCTGGCCGCCCAGAAGTTGATCCGGAACGAGTCCTCGAACCAGTCGTCGGCCATGCGCTCGAGGCGGGCGAGGCCGCGCCCGCGGTAGGCGTTGTTGACCAGGATGTCGATCGCCCCGAACCGCTCGACCGCGGCGCCGACCATCGCCTCCACCTCGGTCCGGCGGGTGACGTCGCAGCGGAAGAATTCCGCCCGCCCGCCGTGCGACGCCAGCTCCTGCGCCGCCGCGCGGCCGCTCTCCGGATTGAACTCGGCGACCAGCACCGCGGCGCCCTCCGCCGCGAAGCGCCGGGCCATGCCGAGCCCGATCCCGTCGCCGGCGCCGGTTATCACCGCCGCACGGCCCGCCAGACGGCCTTTCGTCATCAGATCCTCCCTTCCGTGGGGTCTGTCGCCCCGCGCATCTCGTTCGTCCCGGCCAGGTCAGAAGGCCTTGGTCTGGCCTCCGTCGACCATGAGGGTCTGGCCGGTGATGTAGGCCGCCGCATCGCTGGCCAGGAATACGGCGGCCGCGCCGATGTCGGCCTCGCAGTCGCCGATGCGACGCAGCGAGACCTTGGCCAGCTGCGCCGCGTAGTCCGCCGGCGCATATTCCGCCCACGCCTGCACGCCGGGCGAGTTGGCGAAGGGGCAGATCACGTTCACCCGCACCCCTTCGGGGCCCCATTCGCTGGCGGCGATCTTCGAGATCGCCCGGATGGCCTCCTTCGCCGCCGAGTAGGACCCCTGGGTCGGGATGGCGTCGAAGGCGGCGCCGCTGGCGAAATTGATCACCGCCCCCCGGGCCCGCGACAGGTGCGGAAAGGCCGCGCGCATCAGCACGAACGTCGGCCAGAAGCCGGTGTCGAAGGCCAGCTCCATGTCGGCGTTGCTGGTCTCGGCCAGCGGCAGCTGCCGCGAGGCCTGGGCGGCGTTGACCAGGACATCGAGCCGGCCAAACCGGCTCACCGCGGCCTCGACGATCGTCTCGAGGTCGTCCCGCCGCGTGAGATCGAACGGCAGAAAGTCCGCCTCGGCGCCCAGCGCCCTCAGGGCCTCCACCGTTCCCTGTCCAAGCTCCGCCTCGCGGTCGACGACGAGCAGCCCGGCGCCGGCCTTGGCGAAGGCCGTGGCGACGCCCTTGGCCACCCCGCGCGCGGCGCCGGTGACGATCGCGGCCTTGCCCTGCAGCGGCATGATCCCTGTTTCCTTTCGACGGCGGTCACGAGAAGTAGGCCCCGCCGTTGACCGTCACGACGCTGCCAGTGGCGAAGCTGCCGTCGTCCCCGGCGAGAAACGCCGCCGCGCCGGCGATCTCGTCGGGGCTGGCCAGGCGCTTCATCAGGCTGTCGGCGGCGATCGCCTGCTTTACGTCTGGCGGCAGCGAGGCATAGATCGGCGTCTCGGTGGCGCCCGGGTTGACCGCATTGACGCGGATGCCGCGCTCGGCGAGTTCGCGGGCCATGGCGCGGGTCATGCCCAGCACGGCGGCCTTGGCCGCGCAATAGGGGACCGGCCCATCGCCGGCGACCGCCGCGGTCGAGCCGATGTTGACGATTGAGCCGCCCGCGCCCGCTTGCGCCATCAGCCGAACCGCCGCGCGCGAGCAGCGGAAGACGCCGTCAAGCGTCACCGCCAGGACCCGCGACCAGCCGGCGTCCTCGCAGTGGAGGGTCTGGTCGGCGAAGACGGTCGGCGCCTGGCCGGCGGCCACTTGCGCCTGGCGCGCGGCCTTGGCGGCGTAGTAGCGGTCCATGCCGTCGCCCGGAGCGCTGCCGACGCCGGCGTTGTTGACCAGGACGTCGAGCCCGCCGAAGGCGGCTTGCACCTCGGCGAAGGCGCGATCGACCGATGCGGTGTCGGTGACATCGCACGCGAGGCCGAGGTGCGGCTCGCCCAGCACCGCGGCGGCTCGATCGGCGTCAAGGTCCAGCACCGCCACGCGTGCGCCCTCCTCGGCGAGACGGCGGGCGATCGCCGCGCCGATGCCCTGCGCCCCGCCGGTCACGACCGCGCGGCGACCCTCCAGGCGTCGCATGCGCCCTAGTCCTCGACCGCCGGGCGCCACGCGACGCCGTTGATGTGCCCGCCGCCATCGACGAACAGGGTGTTGCCGGTCATGTAGCCGCTGGCCTCGCTGGCCAGGAACAGAGCCACCGGCCCGATGTCGGCGCAGGCGTCGCCGATGCGGTGCGCCGGCACCTGGTCCAGGATCCGGTCCAGCATCTCCGGATTGGCGGCGAAATAGTCCTGCGCCTGCGGGCTCGCCGCGGAGGGGCAGATCACGTTGACCGTGACGCCGTGCGGCCCCCACTCGACCGCGGCGGTGCGGCTGAGCGCCCGCACCGCCTCCTTGCTGGCGTTGTAGGCCACGGTGAACATGTGGGCGTTGACGCCGTTGAGCGAGCCCAGGTTGATGATGCGGCCGTACCGCTGGGCCTTCATGATCGGAAACGCCGCGCGCATGGCGCGAAACACCGCCCAGTAGTTGAGGTCGAGGGCGGCCGCCATGTCTTCGTCGGTGTGGTTCTCGAGCCGCTTGGCGAAGCTCGCGCCGGCATTGTTCACCAGGATGTCGAGCCGTCCGAAGCGCTCGGCCGCCCCCTTGACCATGGCGTCGACCTGATCGGCCTGAGTCACGTCCGCGCGCAAGAAGGCCGCCTCAACGCCATAGTTCTGGCGCAGGAAGGCCGCCTCGGCCTCGCCCTGGTCGGCGTTGCGTTGGGCGACCACCAGCGCGGCGCCCGCCTGCGCCAAGGCCCGGGCGATCCCCTGCCCCACGCCCTGTCCCGCGCCAGTGACGAGCGCCACGCGCCCGTGCAGGATCCTACTCATCGGACGCGGCCTCCATCGTCTCGCTCAGAGTCCCGTAGTCGGTGTAGCCGCGGCGGTCGTCGCCATGGCCGGTGTAGAAGGTGTCGCGATCCTGGCGGGCGAGCGGCGCGCCCCGGCGGAAGCGCTCGACCAGATCAGGATTGCTGATGAAGGGGCGTCCGAACGAGACCGCATCGGCCCGTCCCTGGGCGAGCAGGGCCCGGGCTGTGGCCAGGCTGAGGTTGTTGTTGGCGATGACCGGGCCGGTCCAGTTGGCGCGGACCAGGTCGAGCGCGTCCATCCCCCCGAGCGGTATCTGGACCAGGTGGACATAGGCCAGGCCGAGGCCATCCACCGCCTGCAGCAACGTCGAATAGGTCTCCGCCGGGTCCGCATCCGCCATGCCGTTCAGCGTGATCCCCGGGCAGATGCGGAATCCCACCCGGCCCGGCCCGATCGCCGCCGCCAGGGCTTCGAGCGTCTCAGCGACGAAGCGCACCCGGTTTTTCGCCGGGCCGCCGTAGCGGTCCGTCCGCCGGTTCGAATTGGACGACATGAACTGCATGGGCAGATAGCCGCTGGAGCAGTGCAGCTCGACGCCGTCGAGTCCCGCCCGACGGGCGTTGCGCGCCGCCGCGACGTACTCGGCGATCACCGAGGAGATCTCGTCGGTCTCGAGCGCGCGCGGGCTGTCGGTCGCCTGCGGGACGCCGTCCGGCCCCGGGATCGGATCTGGGCAGGCGATCGCCGAGGGCGCCACCGTCTCCGCCTGCGGATCCTTGTTCGCCCGCACGCTGGCGCGCCCGCAGTGCATCAGCTGCACCACCATCCGGCCGCCCGCGCCGTGGACCGCCTGGGCGACCGCCCGCCAGCCAGCGACCTGCGCTTCGGTGTGGACGCCCGGGGTGCGCCAATAGCCCTTCCCCGCCGCCGAGGGCTGCGTCCCCTCCGACACGATCAGGCCGGCGCCGGCGCGCTGACGATAGTACTCGGCCATTATCGCCGTCGGCGCATCGCCGGGTCCGGCCCGGTCGCGGGTCATCGGCGCCATGACGATGCGATTGGCGAGCTCCAGCTCGCCGAGCGTCGTGCGAGAGAAGATGTCGCTCATTCCCGCTCAGCTCCGGACCCGCGGCTTGGGCAGGGGCCTCCCGGCGCGCATCGTCTCGATGAACCCTTCCAGCGGCGCAGGCTCCGCCACCGGCGCCTCGGAAGGCTCGCCCGCCCGAGCCCAGAACGCCTCCCACGACGGAAAGAGGTCGTGAAAACTCCCCTGGTAGGGCGCGACGCCCGGCCAGCGCATCTTGCGGTCGCCGATCGGCGGCTTGTTGAGGTCGGTGGCGTACCAGTAGAGCGGCAGCCGGCGACGGAAATACCAGCGACCCTCGATCCGCTCGTAGCGGTCGAAGTACATCATCTGCATGATGACCCATTCGGGCCCGGCCTCATGCTCGTTCTTGGAGTAGACGATTCCCTGGGCATGGTCCGGGTCGTCAAACTCGATGATGTGGCCGCCGATGTGGTGCGAGGTGCCGTCGAACTGTCGGGAATGGGTCTCGTCGAACCAGTCGCGCAGCGCCTTGCGGCCCGTCTTGCCGCCGCTCCGGACGTCTTCGGGGAACAGGTTCGCCCAGGCGTCGGAGTCGCGCATGTCCAGGGCGAGCGCGTACTTGGCCGCGAGCTGCCGGATCGCGTCGATCGACTCCAGGCGGTCGAGCCGCCGCGCCAAGTCCTCCAGGCTGTGCGTCATTCCACTTCCATGCGCCGAGATGCCTTGGCTCGAGCGGCGGGCGGCCCATCAGCCCCTCGCTCGCACCGTGAGGCCCGTAGAATTCCCCCGCGGGCCCCGCGGCGGAATGGCAGGATGGCTCAAAGAACATGGCGCCATGGCTCGCGGCGCGAGCGAGGCGGCCGGAACGGCGCAGCCGCTCCGGCCCGGACAGTCGTCAGGCGACCAGCGCCTCGTCGGTCGGGTCGGCCGGCACGTTGTGCGGCGTGCCGAGGTCGTAGACCTGGGTCAGCAACTGGATGAACCGCACGTCGTGCAGCGGATCGCTCGGCATCTCGAAGACCTTGCCGCGGGCGCGCAGGTCCTTGAGGAATACGTCGAAGACCTTTTCGTGGTTCAGGTCGTCGGAGTGGTCCATTGTGACCTTGAGCTCCTGGTAGTCCATGAAGAGCTGGGCGCTCCAATGGATCAGGAAGCGGAATTCCTCTTCCGGAATGCGCTGGATGACCTCGCCCTCGGTCGAGATCCGCCAGCCGCCGGGCGCGTCCGGATCGGCCGCCATGGTCGAGCTGATCGCCAGGCCCGCTGGGCGGCGCAGCGCCACCGGGCCGTTGCCCTGGGCGCCGTGGTACATCATCTCGTTCTCGACGACGACGGCGCGGCCCCACATCGGCGCCGGCAGGAGCTCCGGATCCTTGCGCGGCCCATTGGGCCAGTAGTGGAAGCCGCCGCCGATCTTGCCCTTGTAGTACCAGGCGATGACCTGCGCCTTCCTCGCCTGCCACTGACGGAACAGGCCGGACTTGGTCATGGTGTTCATCAGCCAGAGCGGCGTGTCGAACATGGTGAGGCCGCGGAACTGCGTGCCGTCGACGTGGGGCGCGCCGCCGCCGCTGCAGGGCCCCTGGATGTTGAACAGGAAGGTCTCCGGCTGGGCGTAGCGCGCGCCGGCGTAGTTCCGGACGAGGTCCAGGAACTTCGGATTATGGTAGCAGTCCTCGATCTCAGGATAGAGGCAGACTCCGCCCTGGGCGAGGTTGCCGCGGAACACCGGGGTCAGGAACATGTCCCAGGTCGGCTTGAAGCCGTCGGGAATGCTGCCCGAGGTGGTGGCGACGACCTCCTCCGGCGACTTGAAGTGCTGAGCCAGGATCAGCTTCCAGGGCCCGTTGTCGCGCACCACCTTGAGGAGTCTGTGGTGCTGGTCATCGGTATAGGCGCCATCGATCACGCGCGGCGGCGCGACCGGCAGGAAATTGTCGGCGATGTCTTGGCTCATATGTGTCACCTCGGCGGTTCAGGTCGGCCGCGGCTCCGCGGGCGCAGCGCGACAGGCGCGCAAATCTAGTCGCGCCGGACACCCCCCTCAAGCACTTTCCGAATCACATTCGAAAATGTCGCGCGACCCCTCATGGAGGCTCGGGGGCAGGCGCCGAGGCCGCGTCCGGCAGGATCTCCCCCCGTTCCGCGGCGACCCCACGCAGCAATTGCAGCAGGGCCGCCTCCCAGCCGGTCAGCATCTCCTCGCGGCTGAAGAGCTCGATATGGCGTCGAAGCACCGGCAGCTCGTTCAACGGACGGGCGGCGACGGCCCGGCGGGCGCTCTCGGCATAGGTCTCGCCGGCTGCGCCGAGCGCGCGCGCGTGAACCTTGGCCGCCGCGGCGCCGATCGCGAGCAGGCCCACGGACCGCAGCAGGCGCAGCGCCTCTTGCGGGGCGAAGCCGCGTCGGGTGAGCGCCGCCATCCAGGCCTCCGCGCGGTCCACCTCCGCCGCCGGTCCGAGGCCGCCGCCCATGAAGGCGACGATCAGCTGGGCGTCGCCGACGAGCAGCTCGAAAAGGGCCCAGGCATGGGCGCGGGCGTATTCCGACCAGTGCTGGCCGGTATCGCTCGGGAAGCTGTGGCGTTGGGCGGCGTGGGCGGCCGCAATGCTGACGAGCTGCTCGCGGCCCTCGACGTAGCCGTACAGGACCGCCGTAGACACCCCGAGCCGCTCGGCGACGCGCGTCATCGTCAGGCCCTCGAGGCCAGCCTCCAGCGCCGCGTCCAGAACCTGTTCGAGGCTCAGGCGCCGCGGACGGCCCAGGCGCCGCCGGGCGGGGGGTGAATCGGGGGAAGCGCGCTCGGTCATCGCGGCGATGATGCGGCGGATCAAGTCCGCCGTCTCCCCCTCGCAGCCGCTTCAGAGCGCCGTGTGGTCCAGCACCGCGCGCGTCACCTCGCCCGCCCTGAGCGCCTCGATCGCCTCGTCGATCTCCCGCAACGGCCACACCCGGGTGATCTGCGCCGCCACGTCGAGAACGCCCTCGCGCGCGAGCGCGATCAGCTCCGGATAGTCCTCCTGCGGCCGGGCGCCGCCGTTCATCACCGAGACGATCTCGCGCCCGGCGAGCAGGGCGTCGAGGCTCAGGCGGACGCTCGCCCCGGGCCGGCTCATTCCGACCAGGACGATCCGGCCGCCGCGCTTGACCGCCTGGACCGCCGCCTCGACGGCCGCCGGTGCGCCGCTGCACTCGACCGCAAGGTCGATCGGCGCCAGCCGCGCCTGAATCTCCGCCGCCAGCTGCTCGGGACCGGCGTCACGGGCGGCGAGCAGGAAATCGGCCGCGCCCATGCGCCGGGCGACCGCCGCCTTCGCCGGATTGACGTCGACCGCCAGCACCTGCGCCCCGGCGAGCCGCGCGGCCTGGATCGCGTTCACGCCCACGCCGCCGACGCCGATCACCACCACCTGGTCGCCCGCCCGCACCCGCCCGAGGTTGCAGGCGGCGCAATAGCCGGTGGAGACGGCGCAGCCGATCAGCGCCGCCTGTTCCGGCGGCAGTCCCGCGGTTGAAAACAGCTGCGCGGCCTTCACCACGATCTCGCCGGCGAAGGACGAGACATTGGCGAAGGAGGACACCGGCCGGCCGCGCCAGCGGAACGGCTGGCGCGGGACAAACCCCCAGGTCTGGTCGCAGTTGGCGGGCTCGTGGCGGACGCATTCCCGGCACGCTCCGCAAGGCGTCTGGGCGCCGACCATCACCGGCTCGCCGACGGCGAACCCAGTCACGCCTGGCCCGCACTCGGCGACCACGCCGCCCGCCTCGTGCCCCAGGACGACCGGAACGCGGATCCCCGGCGTCTCCATCATGTTGAGGTCGCTGTGGCAGACCCCCGAGGCCAGCACGCGCACGCGCACCTCTCCTGGCCGGGGCGGCCGGACTTCGAGGTCATCCGCCACCACCATCCGTCGCCCGTCCCAGATAGCGCCGCGCATTCTGCCTCCACGTCCCCGCCGAGTCCGCCGCGCCGGACGGAGCCTCAGCGGCCGCTGCGGCTGCAAAGCGGCCGCAGCCGATCATTGGGCTTGCATCGCCGTTCGCCAATCGGCATGAGTTGCGAACAACAAAGTTCGTAGGGCATGTTAGTCCCTGGTACGCAAAGTGCAAAACGTACAGTGGCCATCCATGCAGAATGGGCTATTATTCGACGCTCCGGTCGCGAACCTGGGCGCCGCTCCCGCCGCGGCTGCGCGTCGGCCCCCCGCAGCCCATGCGGCGCGGGAAGCGGACTGGTCGTCGTTCCTGACGGCCGAAACTAAAAGGAGAGGCGTCGCCTGATGGTCAGTTCGCTGGGATACATTGTCGTCGACACGACCAACCTCGAGCGTTGGCTTAGCTTCGCGACCAACATTCTCGGCGTCATGCCCGCGGCGTCCCCCCGTGAGGACGTGCTGCTGTTCCGGATGGACGACCGTCCGTTCCGCTTCTGGATCCAGAAGGCCGACCGCGACGCCTTCGTCGCCCCAGGTTGGGAATTCGCCTCGCAGCCCGAGTTCGAGGCGGCGCTGGCGCGGCTGCAGACGGCCGGGCGTCCGGTGGAGCGGGCTGGCGAGATGGAGGCGCGGGCGCGCCAGGTCTATGCGCTCGCCAGATCGTCGGACCCGGCCGGCAACGCCATGGAGCTGTTCTATGGCCGCTTCTGCGACTACGCGCCGTTCGTTTCGCCGGCGGGCGTCAGTCGCTTCGTGACCGGCGAGAACGGCGACATGGGCCTGGGCCACGTGGTGCTGGCGGCGCTCAATTTCGACGTGACCCACGCCTTCTACAAGGATGTGCTGGGCTTCGGCGACACCGACCTCGGCCGGTTTTACCTGGCGGGCGGCGGGCCGGACGATCCGGGGGTGGGCTTCGCCTTCCTGCATGCGCGCAACGGCCGCCACCACAGCCTGGCCCTTGGCCAAATGCCTCACGGCCCGGGCGGGGCGGTGCACATCATGCTGGAGACCGGCGCGCTCGAGGATGTCGGCCGCGCCTATGACCGCGTGCTGAAGAGCAAGGGCAAGGTCCCGCTCTCGGCGACGCTCGGCCGGCACGTCAATGACAAGATGACCTCCTTCTATATGCAGTCGCCCGGCGGATTCGACATCGAGTTCGGCTGGAACGGCCTGATTATCGATCCCGAGACCTGGGTCCCGACCACCAGCATGGCGGTGAGCGATTGGGGCCACAGGTGGGCGCACGAGAAGGATGACTGACGCGATGCTCGACAAGCGGATGACGATCGAGGCGATCGTCGCGGAGCTGAAGGACGGGATGACGATCGGCGTCGGCGGGTGGGCCACCCGCCGCAAGCCGATGGCGCTGGTGCGCGCGATCGCCCGCAGCGGCCTGAAGGACCTGACGATCGTCTCCTACGGCGGCCCAGACGTCGGGCTGCTGGCGGCGGCCGGCAAGATCCGCAAGCTGGTCTTCGCCTTCGTCAGCCTCGACCACTATCCGATCGAACCGCACTTCAAGGCCGCGCGCCAGGCGGGCGCGTTCGAGGTCCTGGAGCTCGACGAGGGCCTGTTCCACTGGGGCCTCAGGGCCGCGGCGATGCGGCTGCCGTTCCTGCCGACGCGAATCGGCCTGGGCACCGACCTCGTCAAGCAGCCGGAACTCTCGAAGACCGTCGTCAGCCCCTTCGCGGACGGCGAGACGCTGATCGCCATGCCGGCGCTGAAGCTCGACGCCGCCCTGCTCCATGTGCATCGGGCTGACGCCCGCGGCGACGTGCTCACGCTCTCGCCGGACCCCTTCTTCGATGAGCTGATGGCGCGCGCCGCCGACCGCACGTTCGTCACCGCCGAGCGGGTCGTGCCGACCGCCGAGCTCGACATCGCCGCCAACAGCCGGTTCAACATCATCGAGCGGGCGCTGGTCACCGGCCTCGCCGAGGCGCCGTTCGGCGCCCATCCGACCAGCGCGGCCCCGGACTACCAGCTCGATCTCGCCCACCTGAAGACCTACGTCGACGCCGCCGCCTCCACGGAGGCGCTCGCCGCCTATCGCGCGAGCTTCGTCGACGTCGACGAGTCCGCCTACCTCGCCGCCGTCGGCGGGGCCGAGGCCGTCCGCGGCCTTCCGAAGCCGATCTACTGAGCGAGCCTGCGCATGAACGACGTGAGCTATTCCCTCGCCGAACTGCTGATCGTCGCCATGGCTCAGGCCTGGCGACACGACGGAGAGGTCATGGGCACCGGCATCGGCCCCCTGCCCCGCCTGGGCGTGAGCCTGTGCAAGGCGCTCTACAATCCGGCGCTGGCGACGACGGACGGAGAGTGCTGGTACACGACCGACCCGCTGCCCCCGGGCGGCCGCACGGCTGACGCCGAGATCGAGGGCTGGTCGCCCTATGACCGGGTCTTCTCCGGGCTTTGGGGCGGCAAGCGCCACGCCTTGGTGGCGCCGGTGCAGATCGACCGGTTCGGCCAGAGCAACATCTCGGTCATCGGCGACCACGCACGTCCGAAGTCGGCGATGCTTGGCGCGCGAGGGTTTCCGGGCAACTCCATCCACCATCCAAACAGCTTCTTCTTCCCGCAGCACAACCGGCGCTCCCTCGTCGAGGGTGAGGTCGATTACGTCTGCTCCGCTGGCTACAACCCCGCGCGCTATCCCGGCGGCAAGGTTCTGCCGGGGGTCGATCTGCGCCTGATCGTCACCAATCTGGCGGTGCTCGACTTCGGCGGCCCGGAGCACGCGATCCGGCTCGTCTCCCTGCATCCAGGCGTCAGCTTCGACGAGGTGCAGGACAACACCGGCTTCGAGCTGGTGCGCGGCGAGTCCATCCCCGTGACGCCGGCGCCCACCGCCGAGCAACTGGCGCTCATCGACCGGCTGGACCCGAAGGGCGCTCGCCGCAAGGCGCTGAAGGACGATCCCCCCGGGGATCGCCGGGGGGCGTGAGATGAAGCCGCCGCGCCCCATCGCGGCCCCTCCGGCGATCGCCGACAAGGATTGAGCCCATGGATCTGAACAGCCTCGTCGAACCGAAGCAGGCCGAGATCGTCTACGAAACTGACGAGCCGGTGCTCTATGCGGTGGAAGGCCCGGTCGCGACCGTGACCTTGAACCGGCCGAAGTACCACAACGCCCAGAACAGCCAGATGACCTATGCGCTCGACGCGGCGTTCCGGCGCGCCGTCGACGATGACGCGGTGCGGGCCATCATCCTGGCGGGCGCCGGCAAGCATTTCTCGGCCGGCCACGACATCGGCACGCCCGGCCGCGACGTGACCAAGAGCTGGGACCGCAGGCTGCTGGTTCCGGATCACACCAACAAGCCGGCCGCGGAGTTCCTCTACACCCGCGAACATGAGGTCTACGTCGGCATGTGCCGGCGTTGGCGGGACATTCCCAAGCCGACGATCGCCGCCGTCCAGGGCGGGTGCATCGCCGGCGGCCTGATGCTCGCGTGGGTGTGCGATTTCATCGTCGCGACCGACGACGCCTTCTTCCAGGACCCCGTGAACCGCATGGGCATCCCCGGGGTGGAGTACTTCGCCCACGGCTTCGAGCTGCCGCCGCGGATCGCCAAGGAGTTCATCATGCTCGGCGAGCGGATGAGCGCCGAGCGCGCCTACGCCTTCGGCATGGTCAACCGCCTCTCGACCCGAGAGCGCCTGATGGAGGACGTCCGGGCCATGGCGAACGACGCGGCCGCCCGCCCGCGGCTGGGCAACTGGCTGACCAAGCAGGCGCTGAACCAGGTGGAGGATCTGCGCGGCAAGCGCGCGGCGACCGACTCCCATTTCCACATGCACCATTTCGCCCACGCCCAGTCGGACCTGGTGTCCTCCAACAGCCTGGGCGGAATGGACGCCAAGTCGATGGCCGCGGCGAACAAGAAGGCGGCCGGGGAAGACGAATGAAGGAGCCGCTGCACACCGCCATGGTCGAGCGGCTGGGCTGCCGCTGGCCGATCATCCAGACCGCCATGGGATGGATCGCCGAACCCTCGCTGGTGATCGGCAGCTGCGAGGCCGGGGCGTTCGGCTTTCTCGGCGCGGCGGTGATGACGCCGGACGAGGCGCGCACGAAGGTGCTCGAAGTCCGCCGCGGCACCGACAAGCCGTTCGGGGTGAACTTCCATTCGTTCCAGCCGGGCGCCGAGCAGATCGTCGAGCTGATCATCGCCAACAAGGCGCAGGTGCGGGCGGTCTCCTTCGGGCGCGGCCCCGACGCCAAGATGATCGCCCGCTTCAGGGAAGCCGGCATCCTCTGCGTGCCGACCGTGGGCGCCCTGAAGCATGCCCAGAAGATGGAGCAGCTGGGCGTCGACATGGTCAACGTCCAGGGCGGCGAAGGGGGGGGCCACACCGGCTCAGTGCCGACGACGGTGCTGCTTCCCCAGGTGCTGGACGCAGTGAAGATCCCGGTGATCGCCAGCGGCGGCTTCGCCGACGGGCGCGGCCTGGTCGCGGCGCTCGCCTATGGGGCCGTGGGCATCGCCATGGGAACGCGCTTCCTGCTCACCCGCGAAAGCCCGGTGCCGGAGGCGACGAAAGCCGCCTACCTGAAAGCGGGAACCGACAACATCATCGTCACCACCAAGCTCGACGGCATTCCGCAGCGGATGGTGCGTACTCCGCTGATGGACCGGATCGAGCGCTCCGGCCCGCTGGCCATGTGGCTCCGCGCCCTGGAAGCGGGCCTGGAGATGAAGAAGCAGACGGGCGCCTCCTGGGCGGACTTTATAAAGACCGCGCGCGGAATGACCTCCCACGGCGCCATGCCCCTGAAGCAGGCGATGATGGCGGCGACCATGCCGATGCTGATCCAAAAGGCCGTGGTGCACGGCGACGTCGAGCACGGGGTGATGGCCACCGGCGTCGTCGGCGGCCGGATCGGCGAGATTCCCAGCTGCCGCGAGCTCGTCGACCGCATCGTCGACCAGGCCCACGCCCGCCTGGCCGCCCTGGCGGCGGCGGGCCAGGAGCCGGCCGCGTCCGCCTCCGCCGCCTAGGAGACCACGATGCCGATCACCATGACCGTTCGAGACCGGGTCGCGGAGATCCTGTTCGACCACCCGCCGGTCAACGCCTTCGACACCCAGGGCTGGGCATCCATCCCGCCGATGGTCGAACAGGCCTCGGCCGACGAGAACGTGCGCTGCGTGCTGATCCGCGCCGTGGGCCGCGGCTTCTGCGGCGGCGTCGACATCAAGGAGATGCAGGCCCACCCGGAGCGCATCGCCAAGCTTAACCGCGACAACTACCTGACCTTCAAGGCGATCCGCGACTGCGCCGTCCCGGTCGTGGGCGCGCTGCACGGCTTCGTCATCGGCGGCGGGGTGAACATCGCCGGCGCGTGCGATGCGCTGATCGCCGCCGAAGGCGCGTACTTTTCCCTGCCGGAGATCGACCGCGGGGCCATGGGCGGCGCAGCTTTGCTCGAGCGCATGCTGCCGGTCCAGAAGGTCCGAGCCAACTTCTTCACCGGCGGGAAGATCCCCGTGGAGGATCTCCACCGGCACGGCTCCGTGGAGAAGATCGTGCCGCTCGACCGCCTGGAGGAAGAGGCCCGGGCGTTCTGCGCCGTCATCGCCGGCAAAAGCCGCGCGGCCCTCGTCATCGCCAAGCAGGCGCTCAACCTGATCGAGCCCAACAACCCGATCGACGGCTACCGGATCGAACAGGGCTTCACCCTCGAGATGTACGCACACGAAGACAGCCAGACGGCGCGCGACGCCTTCGTCGAGAGCAAGGGCGCGGCGAAGTTCTGATGGACCTCCGCTACACACCCGAACAGGACGCCTTCCGCGCCGAGGCCCGCGCCTGGCTGCAGGCCAATGCGCCGCGCGAGCCCCTCGAGCACTTTGACGCCAGCCGCAAGGGGTTCGAACAGCACCGCGCCTGGGAGCGGACCCTGAAGTCCGGCGACTGGGGGATGGTGACCTGGCCTCGCGAATACGGCGGGCGGGGTCTCGACCTGATCCAGTGGCTGATCTTTGAAGAGGAATACTACCGGGCCGGCGCGCCCGGCCGGGTCAATCAGAACGGCATCTTCCTGCTGGGCCCGACCCTCATCGAATTCGGCACGCACGAGCAGAAGGCGCGGTTCCTGCCGCCGATGGCGGCGGGGGACGAGATCTGGGCCCAGGCCTGGTCCGAACCCCAGGCGGGCAGCGACCTCGCCGGCGTCCGCTCCACCGCCGTGCGCGATGGGGACGAGTACGTCCTCAACGGCCACAAGATCTGGTCGAGCCGGGCGGTCTTCGCCGACTGGGCCTTCGGCCTGTTCCGCGCGCCCGGCAGCGAACGGCACAAGGGGCTGTCGCTGATCCTGTTTCCGCTCGACGCCCCGGGGGTGACGGTCAATCCGATCCGCAAGATGAACGGCCACGTCGGCTTCGCCGAGATCTTCCTCGAGAACGTGCGCGCGCCGGCCTTCAACCGCCTGGGCGAGGAGGGCGCGGGCTGGCGCATCTGCATGGCCACCGCCGGCTTCGAACGCGGCCTGATGCTGCGCTCGCCGGCTCGCTACCAGGTCGCCGCCGCCCGCCTGGCCGCCTTGTACCAGGCCCGCCGCGACGCCGCCGATCCAGCGCTGGAAGCCGAGGTGGTCCGGGCCTGGATGAACGCCGAGGCCTACGCCCTGTCGATCTACGCCACGGCCAGCCGCCTGATGGCCGGCGGCTCGATCGGGCCCGAGGCCAGCACCAACAAGATCTTCTGGTCAGAGCTCGACATCCACCTGCACCAGACGGCGCTCGCCATCCTCGGGCCGCGCGCCGAACTTCGGCCCGAGGCGCCCGACGCGGGCGAGGTCGGGGAGTGGCTGGACGACTACGTCTTCTCGCTGGCCGGCCCAATCTACGCAGGCTCGAACGAGATCCAGCGCAACATCATCGCCGAGCGGATGCTCGGCCTGCCGCGCTGAGGGCGCCGCCATGGATTTCACCCTGACCGAAGAGCAGCGGATGTTCGCCGACACGGCGCGGACCCTGCTCGCAGACACCTGCGCCTCAGCGGACCTGCGGCGGCTCGAGGCTTCCGGCGAGGCGCGCGACCCGGCCCGTTGGGCCGCCATCGTCGAGACCGGCCTGGCGTCCGTGCTGCTGCCGGAGAGCGCCGGCGGCATCGCGCTGCAAGAGCTCGACTTCGCCCTGATCGCCGAGGCGGCCGGCTACTACGCCCTGCCCGAGCCGCTGGTGGAAAGCGCCGGCGTCGCCGCGCCGATGCTGGCGGCGGTCGCGCCGGACCGGGTGCTGGCCCATCCGCAGGCGACCTTCGCCGTTCAGCATCCGGTCAATCCGTTCGTCGCCGACGCCGACACGGCCGCGGCCCTGCTGCTGCACCATGAGGGCGATGTCCATCTGGTCGATCCGGACGCGACGACCCTGACCCGCGAGCCCAGCCTCGATCCTTTCCGCCGGCTGTTCCGCGTGGACTGGACGCCGACTTCCGAGACCCGGATCGCTTCTGATCCCGGCCTGTGGGACCTGACGCTCGAGCGGGGGGCCCTGTTCGCGGCCGCCCAGGGCCTTGGCCTGGCCCAGCGGGCGGTGGACCTCGCGGTGGCCTACGCCAAGGAGCGCACCCAGTTCGGCCAGCCGATCGGCGCCTACCAGGCGGTGAAGCATCACCTGGCCTCCGCCCAGGTGCGCATCGAGTTCGCCCGTCCGGTGCTGCACGCCGCCGCCGCGCAACTCGCCGACCGCGACGCCTACAGCCGCGCCCGGGTCAGCCACGCCAAGCTGGCCGCTCTCGAGGCCGCCGACGTCGCCTGCCGCACCGCGGTCCAGGTGCACGGCGCGATGGGCTACAGCTGGGAGGTCGACGTCCACTACTTCCTGAAGCGGGCGCTCGCCCTGACCTTCGCCTGGGGCGAACCCGCCTTCCATCGCCGGCGCGTCGGCGCCCGTGTCTTCGGACGTCCGGCCGGCCCCGATCAAACCTTCGCCCGCGAGTGCGCACATGCCTGAAGCCTACATCGTCGACGCAGTCCGCACGCCCGTGGGACGCAAGAAAGGCAGTCTCGCTCACCTGCATCCGGCCGATCTCGGGGCCCATCCGCTCAGAGCGCTGATCGCGCGCACGGGGATTGATCCGGCGGCGGTCGAGGACGTGGTCTGGGGCTGCACCGAGACCATCGGCGGCCAGGCCGGCGATATCGGCCGCACCGCCTGGCTGGTGGCCGGCCTGCCGGAGGAGGTGCCGGGCGTCACCATCGATCGCCAGTGCGGCAGCTCGCAGCAAGCCGTCCACTTCGCGGCTCAGGGAGTGATGAGCGGGACCCAGGATCTGGTGGTCGCCGGCGGCAGCCAGGCGATGAATCAGATCCCGATCTCGGCGGCGATGATCGTCGGCAAGCAGTACGGCTTCGACAGCCCCTTCCTCAGCTCGCCCGGCTGGCTCGCCCGCTATGGCGACGAGGAGGTCGACCAGATCAAGTCCGCCGAAATGATCGCCGCCAAGTGGGGGATCAGCCGCGAGGCCATGGAAGCCTACAGCCTGGAATCCCACCGGCGCGCTCAGGCTGCGATCGACGCCGGCTGGTTCAAGGCCGAGATCGCCCCGGTCGGCGATTTCGCGACGGACGAGACCGTGCGCCCCAACTCGACGCCCGAGGGCTTGGCGGCGCTGAAGCCGGTGCGAGAGGGGGGCGTCGTCACCGCCGGCGTCGCCAGCCAGAACTGCGACGCCGCCGCCGCCCTGCTGATCGCCTCGGAACGCGCCCTCAAAAACTACAACCTGAAGCCTCGGGCGCGCATTCACCACCTGTCGGTCCGCGCCGACAACCCGGTATGGATGCTGACGGGACCGATCCCGGCCACGCGCCACGCCCTCGCCAAGGCCGGGATGACGATCGACGACATCGATCTCTTCGAGTGCAACGAAGCCTTCGCCTCGGTTCCCATGGCCTGGATGAAGGAGCTCGGCGTGCCGCACGAGAAGGTCAACGTCCAGGGCGGCGCGATCGCGCTGGGCCACCCGATTGGCGCGACGGGGGCCCGGTTGATGACCACCCTGCTGGGCGCCCTGGAACGCACCGGCGGCCGTTACGGCCTGCAGACGATGTGCGAGGGCGGCGGCCAGGCCAACGTCACCATCATCGAGCGGCTCTGAACGCGCCGTGCCCTGCTACGCATACCAGGGGATCATCCCGGTCGTGGACCCGACCAGCTACGTCCACCCGCTGGCCGTGCTCATCGGCGACGTCATCGTCGGGCCGGGCTGCTTTGTCGCGCCGGGCGCCTCGCTGCGCGGCGACTACGGCCGGATCGTCGTCGAGGGCGACACCAGCATCCAGGACAACTGCACCGTCCACGCCTCCAGCGACCGGGACACCATCATCCGGCGCGGGGCGACGATCGCCCATGGCGCGGTGATCCACGGCTGCGAAATCGGCGAGAACGCCCTGATCGGCATGAACACCGTGGTGCTCGACAACACCGTGGTCGGCGCCGAGAGCCTGGTGGCGGCGATGTCGCTGGTGAAGTCGGACCAGGTGATTCCGCCCCGCAGCCTGGTGGCCGGCAATCCCGCCCGCATCGTGCGCGCGCTCGCGCCCGAGCAGGTCACCTGGAAGAACGACGGCCAGGGGGAATACCAGCGGCTCACGCGCGAGGCGCTCGTCGACTTCGTCGAGACCGCCCCGCTGCCGGCGCCGGAGTCCGACCGGCCTCGCCTGCGCTCGCAGGCCATCGCCGTGCGGCTCACGGGGCCGGCGGCGGAAGAACGCAGGCGGCGCGCCGCGCAGCAGCAACACGAGAGAGAAGGCTGATGGCAGGGATCTGCGAAGGACGGGTGGTGATCGTCACGGGGGCCGGCAACGGTCTTGGCCGGGCCTATGCGCTGGGATTGGCGGCGGAGGGGGCCAAGGTGGTGGTCAACGACCTCGGTGTGGGCGCCCACGGCGAGGACGGCGTCACGCGCGGCGCCGCCCAGAAGGTGGTCGACGAGATCGTCGCCGCCGGCGGCGAGGCGATCGCCGACACCGGCGACGTGGCCAGCTGGGAAGCCGGCCGGCGCATGGTGCAGGCCGCCGTCGAGACCTTCGGCGGCCTCCATGCGGTCGTGAACAACGCAGGCTTCGTTCGGGACCGGATGTTCGTCTCGTGCAGCCTCGAGGAGTGGGAAGCGGTGCTGCGCGTCCACCTCACCGGCCATTTCTGTCTCAGCCGGCACGCCGTCGACTACTGGCGCGCCGAGCAGAAGGCCGGCCGGCCGGTCGAGGCGCGGATCGTCAACACCACCAGCGGCGCTGGCCTGCAGGGCTCGGTCGGCCAGTCGGCCTATTCGACGGCCAAGGGCGGCATCGCCACCCTCACCCTGGTCCAGGCCGCCGAGCTCGGCCGCTATGGGATCACCGCCAACGCCCTCGCCCCCAACGCACGCACGCGGATGACCGAGACCGGCGCCTTCGACATGGACGTGAAGCCCGGCGAGTTCGACGTCTGGGCGCCGGAGAACATGTCCCCCCTGGTGGCCTATCTCTGCTCCGAGCGCTCCAAGGGGGTGACCGGCCAGGTCTTCGAGCTGAAGGGCGGCCGGGTGTTCCTTTCGCAGGGCTGGACCGACAGCCCCGACTACGACAAGGGCGCGCGCCTCGCAGCCGCCGAGCTCGACGGGGTCGTCCGCGACCTGATCGCCCGGCGCGAGCCGGCCAAGCCCGTCTACGGCGCCGCCTGATGGATTTCGCCCTCTCCGAAGACCAGCGTCTGATCGCGGACAGCGCGCGCGGCTTCCTTGCCGACGCCTCCGGCCTCGAGCAGGTGCGCGCCGTGGTCGACGGAGAGGCCGGCTGGGCCCCGGGCCTCTGGAGCGGCCTGGCCCGCGACATGGGCTTCGCCGGCCTGATGATCCCCGAGGCCTACGGCGGCTCCGGGCTCGGCGCGGTGGAAATGGCGGTCGTGCTGGAGGAGACCGGCCGTCGGCTGGCGCCGGCGCCCCTCTTCGAGACGTCGGTCCTGGCCGCGCAGGCCATTCTCGCCGCGGGTGACGAGGCGCAGCGGGCGTCTTTGCTGCCCGCGATCGCGGCCGGCGATACGCGCGCCGCCTTCGTCGGGGCGGCCGAGCGGCCAACCCTGGCCCGGGGGCGGCTCACGGGCCGCGCGCGCTTCGTGACCTTCGCCCACGTGGCCGACCTGCTCGTTGTGGCGACGACCGACGGCAGCCTCGTCGCCCTGCGCGCAGCCACGCCGGGGATCGTCGTCGAACGCACGCCCAACCTCGACCGCACGCGCCCCTTCTCGAGCGTCACCTTCGACCTGGAGGTCCCCGACGAGGCGGTGCTGGGGGGCGCCGGCTCGGCCGTCTCAGCGATCGCCCGGACGCTCGCCGTCGGCGCTGGGCTGCTGGCGGCGGAGCAGACCGGGGGCGCCCAGTTCTGTCTCGATTCGACAGTCGAATACGCCCAGCAGCGCGTCCAGTTCGGACGTCTCATCGGCTCCTACCAGGCGGTCAAGCACGAACTGGCCGACATGATGGTGATGATCGAGGCCTCCCGTTCGGCGGCGCTGTACGCGGCCGCGGCGATCGACGAGGGCGGCGAAGAGCTGGCGGAGGCCTGCGCGATCGCCGCCGCCTGGGCCTCCGAGTGCTACCTCCACTGCTCCGGCGAAGCCATCCAGCTGCACGGCGGGATCGGCTTCACCTGGGAGCATCACGCCCATCTCTACTTCAAGCGCGCGCGGGCGACCTCGACCTGGCTCGGCACGGTCGAGGCCCACCGCGAGGCGCTGGCCAGGATCATCCTCAAGGAGACCGCATGACCGTCACCTCGCCCGTCCCGGCCTATCCCGAGCCGCGAGGCCTGCTGAAGGGCAAGACCGTGGTGATCACGGCGGCCGCCGGAACGGGGATCGGCTTCTCGGCCGCCCAGCGCGCGGCCGAAGAGGGCGCGACGGTGCTGATGAGCGACTTCCACGAGCGCCGCCTGGGCGAGGCGGCCGACCGCATCGCCGACAAGCTCGGGACCCGGCCCGCCACCTTCGTCTGCGACGTCACAAGCGAGGAGCAGGTGCAGGCGCTGCGCGACGCTGCTCTGGGCGCGCTCGGCCGTGTCGACGTGCTGATCAACAACGCCGGCCTGGGCGGCGAGGCCGACATCGTCGAGATGACCGACGAGCAGTGGAGCCGGGTGCTCGACGTCACCCTCACCTCGCTGTTCCGCATGACCCGCGCCTTCCTGCCGGCGATGTACGCCGCCAAGGCCGGCGTGATGGTCAACAACGCCTCCGTGCTCGGCTGGCGCGCCCAGCGCGGCCAGGCGCATTACGCCGCCGCCAAGGCCGGCGTCATGGCCTTCACCCGCTGCGCCGCGATCGAGGCGGCCGAGCACAATGTGCGCATCAACGCCGTGTCGCCGAGCCTCGCCATGCACCCCTTCCTGGCCAAGGTCACCACCCAGGAGGCCCTCGACAAGCTGGTCGAAAAGGAGGCCTTCGGCCGCCCCGCGGAGGTCTGGGAGATCGCCAACGTCATGATGTTCCTGGCCTCGGACCTGTCCTCCTACATGACCGGCGAGACCGTCTCGGTCTCCAGCCAGCGGGCCTGAGCCCCATGGCGGTGATCTTCCAGAGCCCGCGCGACCTCCTCGGCAAGGCGGGGACCCGGCTCGACCCCAGCGCCTGGCTGCAGATCGACCAGGCGCGCATCGACGACTTCGCGCGCGTGACCGGCGACCTGCAGTGGATCCACGTGGATCCCGAGCGGGCCAAGTCGGGCCCGTTCGGCGCGACCATCGCCCACGGCTACCTGACGCTCGCCCTCGTCAACATGTTCCTGCCGCAGATGATCGAAGTCCGCGGCATGTCCTCCGGGGTCAACGTCGGCGCCGATCGGCTGCGCTTCCTGAGCCCGGTGATCGTCGGGTCACGGATCCGCGGCGCAGGCGAAATCATCAGCGTCGAAGAGGTCCGGAACGGCGCGATTCAGGCGGTGACCCGCGTGACGGTCGAGATCGAGGGCCAGGACAAGCCCGCCTGCGTGGTGGACACCATCAGCCGCTATTTCCCGGAATAGGAAGGAGACGCCCGTGCCTACACCCGAGCAGATGATCGCCGCGGTCCACGCCTATGTGGCCGCATTCGAGACCGGCAGCGCCGACGCGGTGGCGGAGCTCTTCGCGGAAACCTCCACCGTCGAGGACCCGATCGGTTCGCCCCTCCACCGCGGGCGCGCAGCCGTGCGCGAGTTCTATGCGCAGTCGATGAGCACGGGGGCGAAGCTGAAGCTGGAAGGCCCGGTCCGGATCGTCGGCGACTATGCCGTCTTCCCCTTCTCGGTGAACCTCGTCGTGGCGGGCGAGCCGAAGCGGATCGACGTCATCGATTCCTTCAGGTTCGACGACCAGGGCAAGGTCTTCGAAATGCGGGCCTTCTGGGGGCCCGTCAACATGCACGGTTTCTAGAGGATCAGCATCATGCGGGAAGCCGCCATCGTCTCCACCGCCCGCACCGGCGTCGCCAAGGCCTACCGGGGCGCGTTCAACGACACCGAGGCGCCGGTCCTGTCGGCGCACGTGGTCAACGCCGCCCTGGCCCGCGCCGGCCTGGATCCCACGCGCGTCGACGACGTCTACCTCGGCGTGGGCAACCACTGGAACACCCAGAGCTACAACCTCGGCCGGCTGACGGTCCACGCCTCGAGCCTGCCGAACACGACCGCCGGCTTCACCCTCGACCGCAAATGCTCCTCCGGCCTGAACGCCATCGCCCTGGCCGCCCGTGGGATCATCGCCGACGAGATCGACGTGGCGGTGGCCGGCGGGATGGAAAGCATCTCGCTGACCATCGGCAAGCATGCGCCGACCTACCGCAACCGCTCGGAGTTCGTGAAACAGCACGACCCCTACGCCTATATGGCGATGATCGAGACCGCCGAGGTCGTCGCCGAACGCTACGGGGTCAGCCGCGAGGACCAGGACCGGTTCGCCGCGCTCAGCCAGCAGCGCGCCGCCGCCGCCCAGGAGGCTGGCCGCTTCGACCAGGAGATCGTGCCGATCACCGTCGCCAAGGCCCTCTTCGACAAGGAAGGGAACGAGACCGGCAAGGAGGAGGTCACCCTGACCCGGGACGAAGGCGTTCGGGCGGGCACGACCTACGAGGCGCTGGCGGCCCTGAAGCCGGTCTTCAAGGATGGCCTGTTGATCAAGGAAGGCCGGCACGTCACCGCGGGCAACGCCAGCCAGCTGTCCGACGGCGCCTCGGCGCAGGTCGTCATGGATCTGGCGACCGCGCAGAAAGAGAACCTGCCGGTTCTGGGAGTCTACCGTGGATTCCAGGTCGCCGGTTGCGAGCCCGACGAGATGGGCATCGGGCCGGTGTTCGCCATCCCCAAGCTGCTGCAGCGCGCCGGGGTGAAGATGGACGAGGTCGGCCTGTTCGAGATCAACGAAGCCTTCGCCAGCCAGGCGATCTACTGCCAGCGCAAACTCGACATCGATCCCGACAGGTTGAACGTCAACGGCGGCGGCATCGCCATCGGCCACCCCTTCGGCATGACGGGCTCGCGCCTCGTCGGCCACGCCTTGATCGAGGGCAGGCGCCGCGGGGTGAAGTACGTGGTCGTCTCCATGTGCGTCGCCGGCGGCATGGGCGCAGCCGGACTGTTCGAGGTGGCGTGATCCGATGAAACTCGCCTTCGCGCCCGAACTGCAGGCCTTCCGCGACGAGGCGGCGGCCTGGCTGGCGGCGCAGCTCGCCGGCCCCTTCGCCGCGATCCGCGGGCAGACCAACCAGGTCGACAACGTCGAGCTTCGCCGCGCCTGGGAACAGGCGCTCGGCGCAGCGGGCTGGAGCGTGGTCGGCTGGCCGAAGGCCTGCGGCGGACGCGGGGCGAGCATCGCCGAGCAGGTGATCTTCGCCGAGGAGTATGCGCGCGCCAAGGCGCCGCCGCGCGTCGGCCACCTGGGCGTGGAACTCCTCGGCCCCACCCTCATCGCCCTGGGCTCCGAGGACCAGAAGCGCCGCTTCCTCCCGGACATCGCCCAGGGCCGCGCCGTATGGTGCCAGGGCTATTCCGAGCCGGGCGCCGGCTCGGACCTCGCCAATGTGAAGACGCGGGCGCGTCGCGATGGCGGCCGCTACATCATCGACGGCCAGAAGGTCTGGACCTCGATGGGGACGATCGCCGACTGGTGTTTCGTCGTGGCGCGGACGGAGCCCGGCAGCGTCGGGCCCAAAGGCCTGTCCTTCCTGCTCGTGCCCATGGACCAGAAGGGCGTCGCGGCCCGGCCGATCCGGCAGATGACCGGCGAGGCGGAGTTCGCCGAAGTGTTCTTCGACGGCGCGGAGGCCGCGGCCGCCGACCTGGTTGGCGAGGAAGGCGACGGCTGGCGCGTGGCGATGGCCCTGCTCGGCTTCGAGCGCGGCGTCTCCACGCTCGCCCAGCAGATGCAGTTCCGCAACGAGCTCGACGAGATCGTCGAAGCCGCCAAGGCCAACGGCAAGGCCCGCGACCCGATCTTCCGCCAGAGGCTGGCCAGGGCGCACGCCGGGTTGAAAATCATGCGCTACAACGCGCTTCGGATGCTGGCGAGCGCCGAGACCGGCGCGCTCAGCCCCGAGGCCTACACCTATAAGCTCTACTGGTCGCAATGGCACCGCGACCTGGGCGAACTCGCCATGGAGGTCCTGGGCCAGGAAGGCGAACTCGGCCTCGACGACCATCGCATGCGGCCGCTCGCCAACATGTACCTGATGTCCCGGGCCGACACGATCTACGCCGGGGCGAACCAGATTCAGCGCAACATCATCTCCGAGCGCGCGCTCGGCCTGCCACGGGAGCCGCGCGGACGATGATCGAGCCTCTCGGCGACTGGCCAAAGACCATCCCGGGCGCCGCGGCGGCGGCCGCCGAACGCTGGCCCGAGGCGCTGGCGCTGATCGAGGGCGAGCGCGGCTGGACCTTCGCCGAGCTCTGGGCCGACGCGCGCGCCGCCGCCTCCGCCTGCCTGGCGAGCGGGATCGGGGCCGGCGAGCGCGTCGCGATCTGGGCGCCGAACGGCCGCGCCTGGATCCTGGCCGCGCTCGGGGCCCAGGCGGCGGGCGCGTGCATCGTGCCGCTCAACACACGCTTCAAGGGCAAGGAGGCCGGCGACCTGCTGCGCCGGGCGCGGGTCACCACCCTCTTTACCGTCGAGGGGTTCCTGGGCACCGACTACCGGGCCCTGATCGCGCAGGAGTCCCTGCCGGACCTGCGCGAGAGCGTGCTGCTCGACGACTTCGACGCCTTCCTGGCCCGCGGCGGTGGCCCGGCCGACCCGGCGGTGGACGCGGCGCTGGCGCGGATCGCACCGGACGACGTCTCGGACATCATCTTCACCTCGGGCACCACGGGAGCGCCGAAGGGGGCCGTCACCGCCCACCGGCAGGTGACGCAGATCTTCGGGGACTGGGCGGTGCGGGTCGACCTGCGCGCTGGCGACCGCTACCTGATCGTCAATCCCTTCTTCCACACCTTCGGCTACAAGGCCGGCTGGGTGGCTTGCCTGCTGCGCTGCGCCACGATCGTGCCGATGCCGGTGTTCGACGTGGCCGAGACGGTCCGGCAGATCGAGCAGAACCGCATCAGCTTCATCCCCGGTCCGCCGACCATCTATCAGTCGCTGCTGGCCGAGCTTGCCGGCGGAAGGCCGCACGACTTCTCGTCGCTGCGCGTCGCCGTGACCGGCGCCGCACCGGTGCCGCCCGCGCTGGTCGAGCGCATGCGCCTCGAACTGGGGATGCAGAACGTCGTCAACGGCTACGGCATGACCGAGTGCGGCGCCATCGCCATGACGCGCCAGGGCGACGACGCCGAGACGGTGGCCCACACCTGCGGCTATCCGCTTCCCGGCATGGAGCTCCGCTGCGTGGACGAGGCGGGCCAGGATCTGCCCGCGGGTGAATCCGGCGAGATCCTGGTCCGTAGCCACGGCGTCATGCGCGGCTACCTCGACGATCCGGCGGCGACGGCCGAGGCGATCGACCCCGAAGGCTGGCTGCACACGGGCGACATCGGCGTGATGGACGCACGCGGCTACCTGCGGATCACCGACCGCAAGAAGGACATGTACATCTCCGGCGGCTTCAACTGCTATCCGGCGGAGATCGAGAAGCTCCTGTGCGATCATCCGGCGGTGGAGATCGCCGCTGTGATCGGCGTGCCGGACGAGCGTCTGGGGGAAGTCGGCAAGGCCTTCATCGTGCTGCGCCCCGGTGCGAGGGCCGCCCCGGGGGAGATCATCACCTGGGCGCGCGCCGCCATGGCGAACTACAAGGCGCCGCGGCTCGTGGAATTGGTCGACGAACTGCCGCGCAACGCCGGCGGCAAGGTGCTGCGAATGGAGCTGCGAAAGCGCGAGGCCGGCGAGGTCTAAGGCGGGCCTCGCCCGGCAGCCGCCTCGCGGACAGGGAAGGTGATCGCGACCCTCCGAAGTCGCGGTCATGTGACGGCCGCGGATCGGCCGAGCTTGAGGGTATTGAGTGGCGGCCTTATCAAGACGGACTTTCACCCTTTTCGGCGCAGGCGCCTTGGTGCTCGCTCCGCGCGCCGGGCGCGCGGGCCCAGGCGTCGACGACGGCGTCTATCTGAACTCCGAATACCGGCGCTTCCTGCCGATCCTGCGTAAGACGGCGTCTTCGCCGCCTCTGACGCGCGAGACGCTCGCCGCGGTCCGATCGCCCGCCGTGGCGCCGCCCCTGCCGCAGCCGGCGGTGTCCGAGCGGGTCATCCCCGGGCCTCGCGGCGCGCCGGACGTGAAGCTCTACATCATCAACCCCGGCGCCCCCGGGACCGCGCGACCGGCGATCCTGCACCTGCATGGCGGCGGTTTCGTCGGGCAGAGCGCCCGAGGCGCGGTCCGCGAGCTTCAGCGACAGGCGGAGGCGCTCGACTGCGTGATCGTCACCGTCGAGTATCGCCTCGCGCCGGAGACGCCGTTCCCCGGAAGCCTCGAGGACAATTACGCCGCGTTGAAGTGGCTCTATGCGAACGCAGCCTCGGTCGGGGTCGACCGCACCCGCCTCGCCGTGGCCGGCGAAAGCGCGGGCGGCGGGCACGCGGCCATGCTGGCGATCGCCGCGCGCGATCGTGGCGGACCGCCCGTCATCTTCCAGGCCCTGACCTATCCGATGCTCGACGACCGAACCGGCAGCACGCGCCAGCCTCCGCCGCACATCGGGCAGTTCCTGTGGCGGCGCGAAGACAACCGCTTCGGCTGGACGTCCTTCCTGGGCGCGCCGGCCGGATCGAACCACCCGCCCTACGGGTCCGTTCCGGCGCGCGTCGAGGATCTCCGCGGCTTGCCGCCGGCCTTCATCGCGGTCGGCTCGATCGACCTCTTCGTCGACGAGGACATCGCCTACGCGCGCAGGCTCGTGAACGCCGGCGTGCCTACCGAATTGCATGTGTACCCGGGGGCCTTCCACGGATTCGACCTGTTCCCGACGAAGCTTACGGAGCGCTTCCGAGCAGCGCGCCTCGAGGCCCTGAAGGCGGCTCTCTATCCGTCATGAGGCGGGGTCGGAGCGCCGTCGGTGGCGGGCCATCCTGCGCCCCGCCGGCGGGAAAGGCGGGCCGGCAGACCCGCCCCGTCGCCGCCCATATCGCTGACCCTTGAACGCAAAAGCGCCGCTGTCACCTGCGGGCTGCCGACATGGCGCGGCCCGGCCTCTCGGAGGACAGCCGCGGCGATCCCGATTGACAGCCGGCCGCGCCGGTGAATGATGAGGAAACGAAATCGTACCGCACCTGCGGGCGGAGGAAACGCGATGCGGATCATCGATGTCGACAGCCATTTCAACGAACCCGTCGACTGGTTCGAGAAGGCCAACCCCAAGCTCGCCGCCAAGCTGCCGAAGATGACCGCGGCGGAGCAGTTGATCGACATCGTGGTCGGCGACCTGTTCTCGTCGGTGCCGCCGGGCTTGCGTCCCGATCCGCTGACCCTGGTTCCGGAGGCGATCCGCAAGGCCTACGAGGAGAACCTGGACGGCGGCGCGCCGCCGCAGGTGGCGATCGCCGCCGGCGCCTTCCTGCCCGCCGCCCACCAGCCCGAGCCGCGCCTGGCCTGGATGGACGCGCGCGGCATCGACAAGCAGATCCTGCTGCCGTCCAACGGCTACCACCCGTACCGCCACGCGATGCGCAACGCCCCAGAGCTCGCGCTTGACGCCCTGGACACCTACAACCGTTGGGCGCTCGAGCAGGTCCACGGCCACACGGACCGCCTCATCCCGGCCGTGGTGGTCGACCTCCTGGACGTCGACTGGTCGATCGCCCAGGTGATCGATGGCCGCAGGCGCGGTTCGCGCGCGGCCTTCGTCAAGGCCGATCCACATGGCGACAAGGCGCTGAACCATCCTGATTTCGAGCGCTTCTGGGCGACCTGCGAGGAGCTGGGCGTGGCGATCCTGTTCCACGTCGGCGGCGGCCGCGCGGCCATGCACCCGGGCTGGGCCAACAACGGCGGCGACACCAACTCCTTCTACCGCCTAGCCTCCCTCGCACGCCGTCTCGTGCCGCAGATGGCGCTGGGCGCGATGATCTTTGGAGGCGTCCTCGAGCGCTATCCCAGGCTCGCCGTCATCGTCTCGGAACTCGGCATCGACTGGCTGCCGGATTTCCTGGAGGTGATCGACGTCGAAGCGGACAACGACCGGCCCCGCCTGCTGTCGTTCGCCCACTACGACCTGCCGCTCAAGCCCAGCGAGTACATGCAGCGCCAGGTTCGGGTATCCGTCGTCCACCAGCAGGACCGGCTCCGGCCGACCATCGAGCGGGTCCCGCAGGGCATGATCGTCTTCTCGTCCGACTTCCCGCACGTCGAAGGCCACCAGGAAGCGGTCGCGCTTTACGACCGCCAATGCGAGGGCCTGAGCGCCTCGGCGCGCGAGAGCTTCTTCGGCCGCTCGGCGGCCGAGCTGCTTCAGCTGTAGGCGTCTGGCGCGGGAAGCATCGCGCGGAGCTTACGCCCGCCGCTGGCGGATCCCGTTCAGGAACAGGTCCACCGCGCTGTCGACGAACGCCGAGAAGTCGGCCCGGCCGGGCGGCCCGCCTCGCGCGTAGCCGTCGGCGATCTCGCCGATGACGACGCGGGCGAAGGCGGTGGCGACCCGCCGGGTGTCGAACGCGCGGGCCGTCTCCCCCGGTTGGCTGTCGAAATAATCCCTGAGCGGCAGGATCTGGGTCCGGACCACCTCCTGGCGCATGACCAGGTCAAGCTCCGGAATTCGCTCCTGCTCCTTCTGCAGGAGGCGCAGGAAGCGGGCGATGTTCGGGGTCGCGTAATGGTCGTAGAGCGCCCAGGCGTATTTCCTGAGGGCCTGGTCCAGCGGCAGGTCCGGCGGCAGCGACAGCGCCGCCTCCGTCGCCTCGCCGGAGAGCCAGTCCAGCACGCCCATGAAGAGCGCCATCTTGTTGGCGTAGAAGCCGTAGAGGGTGCGCTTCGACATCCGTGCGGCCGCGGCGATGGAGTCCATCGTCACCGACAGTCCGTGCTGCAGGAAGAGCGCCGTGGCGGTCTCGAGCAGCGCCCGGTGTCGCCCGGCCGGCGCGCCCGCGGCGAGCGTTGCGGCGGCGGTCGGAAGCGGGCGCTCCAGCGTCGCGGGCGTCGCCGCATCGCGCGGCCCGGTCGTCCTCGATCGCACCCGCGGAGTCCTTCCATCGCAGCATCCGATGGGGAAGACCTAATGCGGACCGGCCGGTTCGACCAGCGCCCGCCCTCCAGCGGCCCCGCGCAGCACGGCCCGCAATCCCGCATTGACGATGGGGCGCGAGCCGATATGGTGCCCCATGCGTACGCATTGAAGCGGTTTTTTGCGCAATTGATGTCCAGGCCGCGCTTCGCGCCGGCAAGTTCGGAGGAAGCTCGCCATGGCGCGAATGGCCGGGAAGACCGCGATCGTCACGGGCGGCGCTCGCGGAATGGGCGCCGCGACGGCGCGCCTGTTCGCCGCCGAGGGCGCCCGGGTGATCGTCGCCGACGTGCTCGAGGACGAGGGCCGCAAGCTTGCCGCCGAGATCGGCGAGGCGGCGATGTTCCAGAGGCTCGACGTCACCCGGGAGGACGAATGGCAGGCGCTGACGGATGAGGCGGTGAGCCGCTTCGGCCACATCGACGCGCTGGTGAACAATGCCGGCGTGGTCGCCTTCGGGCCGATCGTGGAGATCACGCCCGAGACGATCGACCGCGTCTTCGGGGTCAATGTGAAGGGCCCGATGCTGGGCGTGAAGACCGTAGGCTCGGCGATGCTGCGCCGCGGCCGCGGCGCCATCGTCAACATCTCCTCGCTCGACGGCCTGCGGGGGGTCAATTCGGTGAGCGTCTACTCGGCCAGCAAGTGGGCGGTGCGCGGCTTCACCAAGAGCGCCGCCCTGGAGTTCGGCCCGCACGGAGTGCGGGTCAATTCGGTGCATCCCGGCGGCGTCGACACCGTCATGGGCAATCCGCAGGGCCAGACCGGCGACACCCGCAACCAGGGCTACGAGCGCGTGCCGCTGCAGCGGATCGGCGAAGCCGAAGAAGTCGCCGCCGCCAGCCTGTTCCTCTGCTCGGACGAGGCCTCCTACATCACCGGCGCCGAGCTCGCCGTCGATGGCGGCTGGTCGGCGGGCTACTACCACAGCTTCTTGCCCGGCGCGCCGCCGAGCCTAGGCGGCCGCTGAGGCCGACCGGACCGGCGGAAAGCCGGCCACCAAGGGAGACGCCTATGGCGGGACGACTGAACGGCAAGGTCGCGGTCGTGACCGGCGGAGCCTCCGGCATCGGCCGGGCGGCGGTCGAGCTCTTCGTCGCGGAGGGCGCCCGGGTGGTCGTCGCGGACATCCAGGACGAGGCCGGCCGGGCGCTCGAAGCACGGTTTCCCAACTCTGTCCGCTATGCCCGTTGCAACGTCATCCACGAGTCCGAGATCGGCGCGGCGCTGCAGCTGGCCGTCGACGCTTTCGGCGGCCTCGACGTCCTCTTCAACAACGCCGGCGTCTGCGACCAGATGAACGACGTCACCGCGATCGACGCCGACGAATGGGACCGGACCTTCGCCATCCTGCTCCGCGGTCCGATGCTGGGAACCAAGCTGGCGGCGCCGCTGATCGCCGCGCGCGGCGGCGGCGCGATCATCAACACCGCCTCGGTCGCCGGGCTGCAGGCCGGCTGGGGGCCGGTGACCTACTCCACCGCGAAGGCCGGCGTGATCCACATGACCCGCGGGGCGGCGGCCCAGCTCGCGCCCCTGCGGATCCGGGTCAACGCCATCTGCCCCGGCATGATCGCCACCCCGATCTTCGGCGCCTCGCTCGGCATGTCCAGGCCGCAGGCCGAGCAGGTCGTCGCCCAGGTCGCCGAGGCCTGCGTCCACATGCAACCCATCCCAAGGGCTGGCGCGGCGGAGGACATCGCCCGTGCGGCGCTCTACCTCGCCTGCGACGACTCGGCGTTCGTCACCGGAACGCATCTGGTGGTCGATGGCGGCCTGACCATCGCTCCGCGCCACGCCTGGGATCCCGCCGCCGCCTCCCCCCTGGCCGAGGCGCTCGGCGCGCCCGCCTGAGGCCCGCGGCAGGCCGAGCACGGGAGGCGCCGGATGAACATCGAGGGCTGGGAGATCGAATCCGAGGTTGCGGCCGGGGAGGTCTGGGCCGCGGTCGCGACGCATGCGCCGGTCGTGCGGATCGACCGCACGCACCGCCTTGACCGCCTGGGCCTTGGCCTGCGTCTCTCCCCAGCGGCGGGCCCGGCGCACGGTCGGTTCCTGGTCGGACTGGGCGGCGGCGGCTTCCGGCGGCTGGGACGCATCGTCGCCACGCCGCCGCACGCGCCGCTGCAGGTCGTCAGCAGCGGGGAGCCGGCCCGGCGCATGCTGCATTGCCAGGTGCCGGACAGGGTGGGCCTGCAGGTGGACGACCGGCTGCTGGCGAACTGCCTCGACCTGCGCGACGCCGGCGTGGAGGCCAGCCTCGCCCGCCTGGCGCGGGAGACGGCGGAGCCGGGGTTTGCGACGCGCGCGGTGGTCGAAGGGCTCGGCCTGCTGCTGGGCGCGGAGATCGCCCGCCTGGTCGCCGGCTCCGCGCCGCGTCAGCCGCCGCACCGCGGCGGACTCGCCGCCTGGCAGCTGAAGCGCATCGACGACCACCTTCATGCCGGCCACTGGGACTGCACAGTGACGGAGCTGGCCAGCCTCTGCGGCCTGAGCGCGAGCCATACGATGCGCGCGTTCCGCCAAAGCGCCGGCCGCACCCTGGCCGCCCATATCGCCGAACAGCGGATCGCCCGCGCCTGCGACCTGCTGGCCGACGGGGCGCTCAGCATCGCCGAGATCGCCCAGGCCGTCAGGTTCGGCGGCCCCTCGAGCTTCTCGGCCGCCTTCCGCCGCAGCATGGGCACGTCCCCCGGGCGCTATCGACAACGCCGCCGGAGCAGTTGATCCGCGTCGCTAAAGAAGCTTGATAGGCTGCAAGGTGCGCCCCTGACCCGTCATTCGCCGCATCTTGCGGCGTTGCGAAGGCCTTCCCCTTTGCATATCGTTGCACGCAAGGCGGCCGCAGCCGCACAAGGCAAAGGGAGGCGCGGGCGTCATGAGCATGTTGGCGGACAAGATCGCGATCGTCACCGGCGCCGGCCAGGGTGTCGGGCGAGGCGTCGCCCTGGCCCTAGCTCGACGCGGCGCGCGAGTCGCCCTCGTCGGCCGCACCGAGAGCCGGCTGCGCGACGTCTCCGCCGAGATCGCCGCCCGCGGGGAGGCCGAAGCGCTGCCGCTGGTCTGCGACGTGAAGAACGCCCTCGGCGTCGCGGCGACGGTGCAGGCGGTCGCCGAGCGTCTGGGCGGCGTCGACATCCTCGTCAACAACGCTCAGGAAGTCCCGCTCGGCGCCCTGCTCTCGGTGCAGGACTCCGAGTTCGAGGCCGGGTTCACCTCCGGACCGCTCGCCACCTTCCGTTTCATGAAGGCGTGCCATCCGCACATGAAGCGCCGCGGCGGCGGGGTCATCATCAATCTGGCGACCTCGGCGGCGGTGCGCTGGGACATGGCGGGCTACGGCGCCTATGCGGCGGTGAAGCAGGCGATCCGCGCCCTCACCCGCGCGGCGGCCGCCGAGTGGGGCGTCGACGGCGTCCGCGCCCTCGCCATCGCCCCGCACGCCAACTCCCCGGGCCTCGCCGGCTGGATCGAGCACAATCCCGAGGAGGCGGAGGCCTTCTTCCGGACCATTCCGCTGCGCCGGATCGGCGATTGCGAGCAGGACATCGGCGAGGCGGTCGCCGCGCTCTGCGGCCCTGAATTCGGCTATCTGACCGGCGCGACGATCCCGCTGGACGGCGGGCAGGCGAACTTCGGCTGAAGCGCCGCGGCTTAAGGGGACGCTGCATGGAAAAGATCATCTACGGGCTCTGGCGCGACGCCGGGGTCGACCGGGCCGGGTTCAATGCGCGCCTTCGGGACGTGGTCGCCCCGGAGCTGGCCGCGCTGGCCCACGCCGTGCGCCTCAACCTGCAGGACGAGACGGTGGCGTCCAGCCGCTCGCCGCGCATCGTCTCGACCTCGCCGCAGATCGAGGCCGTCATCCAGGTCTGGGTCGACAGCGCGCGCGAAGGCACGCGCAAGCCGCTCGACGCGGCGATCCGCAAGGTGGCGCCGCGGTTCGCCGCCTGGCTGGTCGCCGAGGCCACGGAGATACCCAACACCGCCCACCCGCCGCGCCCCGGCGCGCGGACCGAGGGCTTTGCCCAGGTGGTCTTCCTGGGACGACCGCCGCGACTGACCTGGCCGGCCTGGCGCGAGCTCTGGCAGGACGGCCACACGAGAATAGCGATCGAGACCCAAGCCAACTTCGAATATGTCCAGAACCTCGTGATCCGGTCGCTGACCTACGGGGCGCCCGACTACGCCGCGATCGTCGAGGAGTGCTTCCCGCCCGAAGCCATGTTCGATGAGGCGGTCTATTTCGACGCGCAGGGCGCGCCCGAAAGGTTGAAGGCGAATCAGGCGGCCATGGACGAAAGCTGCGCGCGGTTCATCGATTTCGATCGCACCGACTGCATTCCGACCAGCCAGTTCGAGTTCAAGCCGCTCCCGCTGGCGCGCACCCGATGACCGCCATCGCGAGGGACAGAGAGATGAACATCGCCGCTCGAGGAAGCACGACCGTGGCGGAGGTGAAGCCTGGCTGGGACGAGGAGGTCGACCTCCTGATCGTCGGCTCGGGCGCCGCGGGCCTGACCGCGGCCGTAGCCGCCGCGGAACGCGGCGGCAAGGTGCTGGTGATCGAGAAGAGCGGCGAATACGGCGGGACCTCGGCGACCTCGGGGGGCGGAATCTGGATCCCCAACAGCCATCTGGCGGCGCAGGCCGGGCTTCAGGACAGCGAGGCCGAGGCTTTCGATTACCTGCGCGGCCTGAGCGCCCCGAATGTTCCGGACAGCGTGATCCGCGCCTACATCCGTCGCGCACCGGAGATGTTGAAGTGGCTGGAGGCCGCGACGCCGGTGCGTTACGCCAGCCTACCCTATCCGGACTACCACGTGGAGAACCCCGGCGGCAAAGCAGGCTTCCGCACGCATCTGCCGCTGGAATTCGACGGTCGGCAACTCGGCGACGACGTGCTCACCCTTCGCAGCGCCTCGCCCGCGGCGAGCCTGTTTGGGATCGTGAACTGGAATTTCGCCGAGACCTACGCCCTGCTGTTCCGCCCGAAGGGTTGGCTGCGGACCCTGGCGAGCATGCTCTGGCGCTACGGCAGCGACCTTCCCCACCGGTTCCGCTCGCGGAAGGACCGACGGCTAACCCTGGGCACCGCCCTCGTCGGCGGCCTTCGCTGCGCTATGAACCGGGCGGGCGCGCCCCTCTGGCTCGACACCGCCCTCGTCGAGCTGATCGTCGAGGAGGGCCGGGTCGCCGGCGCCAGCGTGAACCGCCGCGGCCGCACCCTGCGCATACGCGCGCGGCGGGGCGTGCTGCTCGCCGCCGGCGGCTTCGAACGCAACGCCGAGCTTCGCAAGCAGCACCTCGCCGCCTCCAGCGACCCCACCACCAGCGGGTCCCAGGAGAACAACACGGGCGACGCGATCCTCGCCGCGGCGCGGGTCGGCGCGGCGCTGCGCAACATGCACTCGACATGGTCAGCGCCCGTGTTCAAGGCGCCTGGGGAGGCGCGCTCCCGACTGTCAACCGTCGAGCGCGCCCTGCCCGGCTCGATCATCGTCAACCAGGCGGGCCGCCGCTATATGAACGAGGCGGCGTCCTACCACCTCGTCGGGCGCGAGATGGTGGCCAAGGACCGGCCGGAGGCGCGCACCCAGCCCTCGTGGTTCGTATTCGACAGCACCTTCCGCGGCAAATACCCGGCGGGGCCGGTCCTGCCGCTGATCCCCGACGCGCTGCAGCTTCCCAGCGCCCGCAAGGTGCTCAACAAGGCCCCGACGCTGGAGGGGCTGGCGCGCAGGATCGGCGTCCCGCCGGAAGCCCTGCGCAGCACCGTCGAGCGCTTCAACGCCGGCGCCCGCGAGGGCGTCGACACCGAGTTCGGCCGCGGCGGCCCAGCGTACGACCGCATGTACGGCGACGCCCGCGTCCAGCCGAACCCCACCCTTGCGCCCATCGTCAAGCCGCCGTTCTACGCCGTCCCGATCTACGCCGGCGACATCGGCACCAACGGCGGGATCGTCACCGACGAGCACGCCCAGGCGCTCGACGCGCGCGACCGGCCGATCGCGGGGCTTTACGCCGCCGGCAACAACGCCGCCTCTGTGATGGGCGAAAGCTATCCGGGCGCCGGCGCAACCCTGGGACCGGCGATGACCTTCGCCTACGTCGCGGCCCGGCACGCCATGGGGGCGAACGACTAAAGCGCGTTCCGCAGACGCCGATCCGGTTTTGCGATCAGACCGCGCTCAAGCTTTTCGGGTCTAGACATCCGCTTCGAATGAAGCGGATGTCGCGGGGTGGCGCAGGGCGCCCTGCGCCCTACTCCGCCTCGATCGTGCGCGGCGAGATCTGGGCGAGGCCCGCTTCGTACTTGACGTTGTGCACGGAGATCGAGGTCTCGACCTCGCGCACGCCGGGCAACGACTTGATCTTCCGCGTCAGCAGCTCGTTCACCTGTTCCACCGTCGAGAACAGCCCCATCGCCAGCAGGCTCCAACGGCCCAGCAGCACGATTACGCAGTTGATCTCCTCGAGCTGCGAGAGCTGCTCTGCCAGCGTCGCGACCCGGTTCGGATCCGCGGTGATGCCGAACATGACCAGGTTGGGCGAACCGGCCATGCGGAAATCGGTGATCACCGTGAACTGGATCAGCCCCTCGGCCTGCAGGCGCTTGATTCTGGTCCGGATGGTGCCCTCGGTGACGCCCAGCGCAGCTGCGATCGCGCGGTTCGACACGCGCGCGTCGCGCGCGAGGCGATCAATGATCTCGCGGTCGAGATCGTCCAGCCGACTGCCGTTCAAAGCGGCACCACGTTGAATTCGAATTTGACGATGTCGGCGGCGACGCCCGGCGTGATCGCCGAGACCCCCTCGATTGCGGCGACGTGATCAAGCAGGAAGACGTTGATTTCGTGGAAGTCGCGGAACGCAACAAGCAGTTCGATGTCGTGGCCCCCGTTCATCATGTTGACGCTGAGCACCTCGGGCAAGCGCGCCAGGTCGATGGCGACGTGGGTCACGTCACGCCCGACGACCCTGACCCCGACCGCGACCAGCACATTGTAGCCATAGGCGGAGAAGTCGGTAACGGCGACGACGCGCATGGCGCGCGTCTCGTCGAGGCGGCGAAGCCGCGTCGAGACCGTCGCGGCGGTGACAGACAAGCTGTCCGCAATCTCTTGGTTGGTTGCGCGCGGATTGCTGCGCAATCTCTCGATGATCCCCAGGTCCAGGGTGTCCAGTCCCGGGCCCGTCAAAGCTCTGCCGTTTCTGATCTGCATCTTCGCCCCTGCGGGACGCTCCGTGCGTCGCCTTGGCCAGGACGACGCCGGAGGGCCCCCGACTCTGCGCATTCTGGCGCCTGAAGCCCGCTGTGCACAAGCGGACTCGGCGCGGGCGGCGGCCGACGGTGCGCCGTGCACGGACGGACCTTTCAGCAAAGCCCGCGCGAACCTCGGACCGCCGGTGCGAGTTCAGCTTCGCGATCCCGGCAGCGCGGCCGTGTAGCCGCGCAGGAACAGGCATGCGGCGGTGGCGGCCATCCGGTCCCGCTCGGCCGCATCGAGCGAAAGATCCGACGTGAGCCAGCGGTTGCCGCCGGTCGCCAGGGTCAGGAACCGTTGCGCCGCCAGCTCCGGATCGTCGAGCTCGAGCGCACCCTGGTCGGCGGCGTGGCGCAGCCATTGCGAAACGGGCATGGCCAACGGGGTGCGCGTGCGCCGATAGACCTCTCGCGCCACCTCCGGCGCTCGCCGCGCCTCGGCGATCACCGTGCGATGGAGCCGCACCGACTCGCCGCCGCACAGGAGCTCGGCGGCGCTCCTCGCCGCTTGCCCGAGGCGTTCGGCCAGGCTTCCGGCGACGGGCGCCGGCGGCGCCTGCGCGGCGAGGTCGTCGGCGGCCTGCAGCATGGCCGCGGCGAACAGGCCCGACTTGCTCCCGAAATGACGATAGAGGGTTCCACGTCCGACGCGCGCGGTGGCGGCGATCTCGTCCAGGTTCGCGCCGCGATAACCGCGGGCGTGAAACTGCAGGACGGCCTCCTGGAGCAGGGCGCGGAGGTGGGGCTCCGGCTCGGGCGTCGGCGGCCGCGGCTCGAGCGCCACGGGCGGCAGCGCGACGTCGCCGGGCGCCACCAGGCAGCCGCGGAGATAAAGGCCGACGGCGCGCGCTGCTGCTGCGTCGCGCAATCCGGGCGCCGCCGGCGGCCACCCCATCAGGTAGCGCGGCCCCTCGATGGCCAAGGCGCCCAGCAGGGCGGCGAGCTCCAGCGGCACCTCCTGCCGCCGGTCGCTCGTCGAGGCGAGCTCTTCCAGAAGGACGCGGATCGGCTCCATCCCCGCCAGGCCGTCGGCGCTGAGAGTGGCGGCGAGGTCCGGGAACTCCCGCGCCATGCAGATCGTGATCCAGATGAACGATCCGCCGTCGGCGTCCACGGTCGCGTCGTGGATCGCCCGGACGCAGCGGACCAGCAGATGCTCGGGATCGGCGCCCGGATCGCGTCGCGGCAGGCGCCGGGCGAAGGGATCGTCGAGCCTCTCCACCGCCGCGCGGAACAGCGCCGCCTTGTCGGGGAAATAGCGGTAGATGGTCTCCTTGCTCACACCCAGGACGCGCGACAGCCCGTCGATGCTCAGATGCTCGTAGCCATGCGCGAGAAACTGGGTCCGGGCCGCGGCCAGCAGGCGCGCGACCCTTTCGGAGCCGAACGGCGGCGCGTCGGCGGGCGCAGCGGGATTGGCGTCGTCCAAGTGCAGAGCCGGCGTCCAGGAATCGTCGTCTCTTCATAACAGGCGCGCGGCGCCTGCGACAGGCGCGCGGCCGAGGGCGCTGCGGCCGGCGTCTGCAAGGGGGTTGCGCCAAGCCGAACGGTCCGATACCGTTTGGTCAATTCGGCCCCGCAGAGGCCGCGCGCCAGGAGGAGACGCCATGCCGCCGTCCGCAGGGTTCGCGCGCGAGGCGCTGACGCCGTTCGGCGTCCGCGTGGAAAGCGACCTTTCAAGGCCATTGGATGCGCAGGAGCAGGAGCAGTTCCGCCGCCTCTTCGAGCGCGAGAAGCTGCTGGTGTTCCACGATCAGAAGCTGAGCGAGGCCGACCAGGTGCGGGTTCTCGGCTACCTTGGGCGGGTCCTTGGCCGCCGCGGCGAGTACCGCGAGATTTCCGCCGACGGCAATCTCGGCGCCGCGGCGCTGTGCTTCCATTCCGACCTGTCGTTCACGCCCGAGCCGTTCAAGGTCCTCTCCCTGCACGCCCTTGAGGTTGTCGACGGGCGGACCTGGACCAGCTTCGCCAGCGGGATCGCGGCGCTGGAGGCGCTTCCCAGAACGCTGCGGCTAAGGGTCGACGGCCTCGCGGCGGTGGCCGCTATCTCGCAGATCCAGTCGCACCGCGCCGTGCCCTACGCCGTGCCCGACTTCCTGCCGCAAGTGACGCGGCCGGCGCTGATCGCCCATCCCGCCACCGGCGAGCCGATCCTCTATGTCACCGAAATGCAGACGGCCCGCATCGAGGGCCTCGCCCCGGCGGAGAGCGACGCCCTGCTGGCGGAGCTGTTCGGCTATCTCTACCGACCAGAGAATGTCTATCGCCACACATGGCGCACCGGCGACCTGGTGATCTGGGACAATCTCGCCCTGCAGCACGCTCGCCCCGATCTGACGGGCTGCGTTCCGCGTCGCCTGCAGCGCGTGGCCGTCGCCGACCGCAGCTTCTTCGACCTCTGCCCGCAGTTCGCGCTCGACGACCCGCGCATCGCCGCCTGGGCCGCGGGGGAGGCCCTCGCCGTTTGACCGTTGGTTCCGGCGCCGCGCCGGCCTGTCCAGGAGATCGCCATGGATGACGCCCCCGACTTCATGCTGAAGTCCCTCATGCCGCTCGCTGCGGACTGCAGCGTCATCCGCACCTCCTCGAAGTACCTCAACGATCCGGAGCTTCGCGACTGGGTGGCGATGATCCTGCTGCGCAGGAACGGACCGGACTTCGACCCGCCGCGCGAGATGGGCCTGCTGCTGCCGATCCTCGAGCGCCTGCGCGACCACGACCGGATCGAGGCGCTTTTCACGCTGGAGCGGAAGACAAATCGCCGCCTCGACGCCTGGATGACCGAGGGCTTCGTCTCGACCTACCGGATCGAGGATTTCAGCGGCTACGGCCCGGACACCGTGGGCGGCCGCTTCTACGCCTACATCAACGGCAACGGCTATCCGCTGAAGCTGATGTCCTGGTCGCCGCCCAGGACGCAACTGGAGTTCTACAACCTGCGCTCCGGGCAGACGCACGACTTCGAGCACATCCTCTGCGGCGGCGGGTTCGACTACATGGGGGAGCTGGTGCCGTACTGGTGCCGCCTGACCAACGTCTTCAAGTTCATCGAGAACAAGGAGCTCGCCGGGGAGCTGTCGGTCCTGCAGATGCTGGGATCGCTGCGGTACACGGTCCGCACGCTGCTGCACTATCCCCAGGTCTGGCCCGTCGCCGTGAACTGCATCCAGCGCGGCATAAAGGCCGGCCAGGAATCCGACGCCTTATTCATGGCGAAGATGGAGACGGTCTTCGACCTGCCGGTGGCCGAGGCGCGCCGCCGGCTGGGAGTGCGCGGCGTCGCCGACGTCGAGACGCAGGAAGCTGGCCGGATCTGGGCCGACGGCGCTGCGGTCTGAGCCGCAGGACCAAGGAGGGCGCGGATGCGGTTCGACTACGATTTGGTGATCCGCGGCGGCCTGGTGGCCGACGGCGGCGGCGGCGAGCCGTTCACGGCGGACGTGGCGGTGCGCGGCGGCCGCATCGCCGCCGTCGGGCCGGCGCTGGCGCGTGGGGCTGAGGAGGTCGACGCCACCGGCAAGCTGGTCACGCCCGGCTTCGTCGACATCCACACCCACTACGACGGCCAGGCGATCTGGTCGCGCCGGCTCGACCCCTCCGCCTCGCACGGGGTCACCACGGTCGTGCTCGGCAACTGCGGCGTGGGGTTCGCCCCCTGCCGCGCCGAGGACCGCGGCCTGCTGATCAAGGTCATGGAAGGGGTGGAGGACATCCCGGGCGCGGTGATGGCCGAGGGCCTGACCTGGGACTGGGAGACCTTCCCGGAATACCTCGATGCGCTCGAGGCCCGGCCCCGGGACATCGATGTCGCGGCCTTTCTGCCGCATTCGCCGCTCAGGGTCTATGTCATGGGCGAGCGCGGCGCGGTCGGCGCGCCGGCGACCGCCGAGGACCTGGCGCGCATGCGAGAGCTGGCCCGCCAGGCCGTAGAGGCCGGCGCGCTCGGCGCGGCCTCCTCGCGGATGTTCGCGCACCGCACCGCAAGCGGAGCGCCGATCCCCAGCTACGCCGCCGCGGCCGAGGAACTTAAGGCGATCGCCTGCGGCGTCGCCGACGCCGGGGCCGGCGTCCTCCAGGTCGTCCCCGACATTCCCCATCTCGACTGGGAGGACGAGATCGACCGTCTCGTCGAGGTCGCCGCCGTCTCCGGTCGGCCGCTGACCTTCTCCATGGGAACTCCGAACGGCGGCGAACCGGTCTGGCGCAAGGCCCTGGCGAAGGTCGAGGCCGCCGCCGCCCGCGGCGCCCGCCTCATTCCGCAGATCCTGCCACGGCCCGTCGGACTGATCGCCGGCCTCGAGCTGTCGGTGAACCCGTTCCGGCTCTGCCCGTCCTACGCCGCCCTCGCCGATCTTGCGCCCGCAGCCAGGACGGCGCAGATGCGCCGGCCCGAGGTCCGCGCCCGCCTCGTGGCCGAGCAGCCGGACCCGGGACATCCGTTAGTGGTCCAGGGCCGCATGTGGGACTGGATGTTCCCGCTCGCCGATCCGCCCGACTACGCGCCGCCGCTCGAGCGCAGCGTGGCCGCCCAGGCGCGCGCGCGCGGGGTCTCGCCGGCGGAGGTCGCCTACGACCTGCTGCTGGAGAACGACGGGAAGGGGATGCTCTACATCACGCTCGGGAACTATCACGACGGGCGGCTCGACGCGCTGCACGAGCTCCTCGAGCGGCCCGACACGGTGCTCGGCCTCGGCGACGGCGGCGCCCACTACAGCGCGATCTGCGACGCGAGCTACCCGACCTTCTTCCTGACCTACTGGGCGCGCGACCGGCGCGGCACACGCCTGAGCGTGGGGCGGGCGGTGCAGGCGCTGGCGCGGCGGCCGGCCGAAGCGGTCGGCCTGCGCGACCGCGGCCTGCTGCGGCCGGGCTACAAGGCCGACATCAACGTGATCGACCACGCGCGCCTGCAGCTGCACGCTCCGCAGGTGCGCTACGACCTGCCGGCCGGCGGACGCCGCCTCGACCAGGCGGCCACCGGCTACGAAGCGACCATCGTCTCGGGGCGCGTGATCCGGCGGCAGGACCTGCCGACGGAGGCCTACCCCGGACGGCTGGTGCGCGGCGCACAGGCTTCGCCGGGCGACTAGCCGGCCATCGACGCCCCTGCCGGGGCCCACGGGTTCAGGCCGACAGGCCCAGGATCATGTCGGACGCCTTTTCGGCGATCATCATCACCGGGCCGTTGGTGTTGCCGCTGGTGACCCGGGGCATCACCGAGGCGTCCACCACGCGCAGCCCGCCTACGCCGCGCACGCGCAGCTGTGGATCGACCACGGCCATCTCGTCGTCGCCCATGCGGCAGGTGCCGCTGCTGTGAATGTCGGAGACCGCCGTGGCGCGAAGATAGGCGTCGAGCTCGGCGTCGCTCTGCAAGGCGTCGCCGGGCGCGAGCTCCGGTCCGCGCAGATGGTCGAAGGCCGGCTGCGCGAAGATCCGCCGAACCGCGCGAATCGCGGCGCGCCCCAGCGCCATGTCGTGGTCGGCGGCAAGTATATTCGGATCGATCAGCGGCGGCTGCAGCGGATCGGCCGAAGCCAGTCGGATCTCCCCCACGCTGTGCGGCTGCAGCAGGTCGACATGGGCGAAGAAGCCGTGCTGCCGGATGATCTTCCGCCCCATCGACTCGTAGAGCGCCATCGCCAGGATGATCTTGATGTCCGGTTCGGCCGAACCCGGCAGGGTGCGCAGGTAGGCCACCGCCTCCGTCGGGGGCTGGGCCAGGGGCCCGCGCTTGAAGAGGACGAAGTCGGCGACGCCTCTGGCCGCGACCAGCGGGTTGAAGAAGTTGAACATCGAGACCGGCTGGGTGCACTGCTGCTTGACGGTCACCGCCACATGGTCGCGATAATTCTGTCCCACGCCGGGCAGATGGTGCACGACCTCGATCCCGTGCGCGGCCAGGTGCGCCGCCTCGCCCAGGCCGGAGAGCATCAGCAGCTGTGGCGAATGGATCGCCCCGGTCGAAACGATGACCTCCCGCGCCGCGCGGGCCTGGCGCCGGGCGCCCTCCGCCAGCCATTCGACGCCGACAGCGCGGCGCCCCTCGAACAGAATCCGCGTGGCGTGGGCGCCGGTGGCCACGGTCAGGTTCCGCCGGCCGCGGGCCGGGCCGAGGTAGCTGGAGGCCGCGCTGGCGCGCCGGCCCGGCGAGGCGGTGACGTCGCTCGCCCCGACGCCCTCCCGCACGGCCCCGTTGAGGTCGTCGTTATAGGGAACGCCGGCGCTCTGCGCCGCCGCGCAGAACGCCTTGGCGATCGGATGGCGCACGCCCGGACGCCCGATGTGGACCGGCCCGCCCCGGCCGTAGACCGCCGGGTCGCCCCCCGGCGTGTAGTCCTCGAGCCTGCGGAAGTAGGGCAGCACCTCGGCGTAGGACCAGCCGGCGGCGCCGAGCTGGCGCCAGCCGTCGTAGTCGGCCGGCGAGCCCCGGTCGTAGACCATGCCGTTGATCGAGCTGGAGCCGCCGAGCACCTTACCGCGCGGACTGAAGACCACACGGTCCTGGGCGTGGCGCTGCGGCACCGTCTGGTGCATCCAGCTGAACCAGCCCTGGTGCATGATCGGCAGCAGGCCGCCCGGCGCATGGATGAAGACGCTTCGATCGCGCCCGCCGGCCTCCAGCAGCAGGACCCGCGTCGAGGGGTCGGCGCTCAGCCGGTTGGCGAGCACGCACCCGGCCGAGCCTGCGCCGACGATGATGAAGTCATAGGGCCCGGCGGCCGGCATGCTGCGTCTCCTGGAGCTGGGTGTGGACGCCCCGAGCGCAAGCGCGCCCCGCGCTTCCGTCTGCAGCCCCGGCGGCCCGGGCCAGACTAGCTGACCGCGTCGCACTTTCAACTCCGCGCCGGTGCGCAGAGCGACATAATCAGGCTCCGTTATCCGTGTTATACGTTTTGTTGAAGGTCATTGCCCCCGCAGACACAAAACCTCTTCTTGCCAGGTCCGCCAAAACCAGACAAATGTTCACTTACAGAACGCCGGGAGGATCTCCTCAGTGACCGCTCACGTGAACTTCGCGCTCGACAGCGAGCGCAGCCTGCCGATCGCTGACCATGACTCGCTGCGCGCCGCCCTGGAGGAGGCGAACCTCCCGACCCTGCTGATGGTCTATGTCCAGCTGACGCACGACGAGGAGCTGCTGGACAGCTTCGCCCCGTTCATCACGTCGCCGTTCTCGCTTGAGCAGAAGACGCCGCCTCCCGAGCTTCAGGCGCAGCTCAAGGCGAAGCTCTTTGCGCTATTGACCCAATCGCCGCCGCCGGCGAGCCCGCCGCTGTCGCGGGAGCTGATGCGCCACATGATGGACGTCAGCGTCGCCGAGCCGGTGGACGAGGAGTTCGTTCCGCTGCTGCTGGAGCAGATGGGCTTCGAGCTGCCGGCGCCGCGCCTGGCCAATCCCGAGCGCCCGCGCCCGCCCGCCGGTTTCAAGGTGCTGATCATCGGCGCGGGCCTGACCGGGATCGTCGCGGCCATCAAGCTCGCCGAGGCGGGCTATGACCATGTGATCGTGGAGAAGAACCCGGACGTCGGCGGCACCTGGTTCGAAAACCGCTATCCGGGTGTCGGCGTCGACACGCCGAGCCATTTCTACTCCTTCTCCTTCGAGATCAACCCCGAGTGGAGCCATTACTACCCGAAGGGCCGCGAGATGCAGGAGTACTTCCTGCGGGTGGCGGACAAGAATAAGATCCGCGACCGGACCATTTTCAACACCAAGGTCGTCTCCTGCATTTGGGACGAAGTCCGCGGCGTCTGGAACGTCACGACCCGCTCGGGCGATGGCGTCGAACAGGTGATCGAGGCCTATGCGGTGATCAACGCCCACGGCCCGCTGAACCGCTGGCAGCTCCCGAAGATCCCCGGCCTTGCTGACTTCAAAGGCCCCGCCATGCACACCGCGGCCTGGGATCAGTCGGTGGACCTGCGCGGCAAGAAGGTGGTGATGGTGGGAACCGGCGCGAGCGGAATCCAGCTGGCGTCCGCGGTCGCTCCCCTGGCGCAGCACCTCACCATCTTCCAGCGCTCCCGCCATTGGGTGATCCGCAACCCCGAGGTCACCAAGGCCGTGACCGAAGGCGAGAAGTTCGCGCTGCGGCGCATCCCGCACTACAAGGAATGGTTCCGCTTCCGCGTCTACTGGTTCACCGCCGATGGTCTCTTCGCCAACGTGCTGCGGGATCCTGAATGGCCGAACCAGGAGATCTCGGTCTCCGCGCACAACGAGATGATGCGCCAGTGGGCGAGCGGCTACATGCACAGCAAGCTGGGCGACCGGCAGGACCTGATCGAGAAGCTCGCCCCGGACCACCCGATCTTCTCCAAGCGCGTCCTGCTTGACGATGGCTGGTACGACACCCTGCTCCGCGACAACGTCTCGCTCGAGAACCGCCGGATCGACCGCATCGAAGCCGATGCTGTGGTCCTGGAGGATGGAACCCGAGTGGAGGCCGACGTGCTGGCCCTCGCGACCGGCTTCAACGTCGCCAAGATGCTGGGCTCGTTGACCGTGGTGGGCCGCAGCGGCGCCAATCTCGGCGAGATCTGGGGCGAGGAGGATCCACGCTCCTATCTCGGGATCACGGTTCCCGGCTTTCCGAACTTCTTCCTCACGGTAGGCCCGAACAGTGCGCCCAACCACGCCGCGGGCCAGAACCTGCTGTCGGAGGCGCAGATCCACTATATCATCGAATGCCTCGACGCGGTCGTCGCCAGCAAGGCGAAATCGATTGAGGTCAAGACCGATGCGTTCAAGAAATGGAATGACCAGATCGATCAGCGAATGCGGCAGATGATCTGGACCAGCCCGAAGGCGAACAGCTACTACAACAACAGCAAGGGGCGGAATTTCATGTCCTGGCCCTATCGGCTCGTCGATTATTGGAACATCACCCGGCGGCCGGACCTCGACTCCTATCACATCGAGAAATAAGAACAGCCAAGCGCGGAGATAAAGTCATGGCTCTGGATCCTCAGGTCGCGGCGATGCTGCCGTCGGCGGACGTCTGGCCCGGGGCGGCGAACATGCCGCTCGCCGAGCTGCGGGGGTCGGTGCGCGCCTTCAGCACCATGGCCGGGCCGCTCCCGGTTCCCCTCGCCGACGTTCGCGACCAGGCGATCCCCGGGCCCGGCGGCGATCTGGGCCTGCGGATCTACACCCCGGTCGGGGCGGGCGCGCATCCGCTGATCGTCTACTTTCATGGCGGGGGATACGTCACCGGCGACCTCGATACGCAGGACATGATCGCGCGCGCACTCTGCGCCGGCGCCTCGGCGGTAACCGTCTCGGTGGATTACCGGCTGGCTCCGGAACATCCCTTCCCGGCGGCGCCGGAGGACGCCTATGCGGCGCTGCAGTGGGCCGCCGCCGCCGCCGGCGACCTGGGGGCCGATCCGCGCCGCCTTGTCCTCGCCGGCGACAGCGCCGGGGCCAATATCGCCGCCGCCGCCGCCCTAATGTCGCGCGACCGCGGCGGACCGCAGGCCCGCGCGCAGCTCTTGTTCTACGGTTCGGCGAACTATCCGGACCACGCCACGCCCTCTGCGCAGGAGTTCGTCGAAGGTCCGATCCTGACCGGGAGCGACATCGCCTTCTTCTGGGCGCAGTACCTGCGCGACCCTGAACGCGAGCGCGACGACTATCGCGCCTCCCCGGTCCGCGCCTCCCGGCACGATGGACTTCCCGCCGCCTTCGTCGGGACCGCCGAATGCGATCCCACGCGAGACGACGCGGAGCTCTACGGGCGCAAGCTGGCCGAGGCCGGGGTCGAGGTTTCGATCAAGCGCTACGCCGGCATGCCGCACGGCTTTGTCTCTTGGCTCGGCATGGTCCCCGCCGCCCAGCAGGCCGTCGACGACGCCTGCGGATTCCTGGCGGAACAGCTGTCGAAGGCCTGAGCAGGCTTCAGCCGCCGGCGGGCTGCGCCGAATCTGGACGGCCGTGCGCGGCTGTCCAGGCAGGCGTCCGCGAGGCGCTAGTGTGCCGGATCCGAGGTTCGCCCGAGCCAGCCACAATGCGCTGGCGAACTTCGGAATCGGGACACTAGGCGGCGACGCGCAGGGGTGAAACTGCGGCTCCAGGCGGGTACATCAGCGGCTGGCCGATGTCGTAGGCGCTGTTGAGCGTCCGGATGAACTTCGGATCGTGCAGCGGATCGCTGGGGGCGTCGATCTCGATCCCCCGCGAGCGGACGTCCTTGATCAGGGTGTCGAACACCCGATCGAAGGTCAGGTCGTCGGTGTGCTCCATGTTCTTCTTCAGCTCCGCCATGTCCTCGAACACCTCGGCGGACCAATGGACGAGGAAGCGCAGGTCGTCGGTGTGGTAGCGGGCGATCACCTCGTCGCCGGTCTTCACCACCCAGTGGTCATGGCTCGCCGGATCGCCCGCGAAGACGCTGTCGAAGGCGAGCCCCTTCGGCGACTGCTGGTCGAGCGGTCCGTTGGCCTCCCCGCGGTGCATCATCATCTCGTTCTGCACCAGGATGCCGCGATTGTAGATCGGCGCCTTCAGGCGCTTCGGCGCCGCGCGGGGACCGTCGGGCCAGTAGGTGAAGCCGCTGTTCGGATCGTGCGACCACCAGGTAATCGCCTGGGCCATTTTGATCAGGTAATCGCGGAACAGGCCGGACTTGCCCATGACGGCGCAGAGCCAGGTCGGCGAGTTCTCGAAGCGCACCCCGCGAAAGCTGGGACTGTCGAGATGGCCCGGGTCGGTGTTGGCGCACGGACCGTTAACGTTGAACAGCATCTGCGTCGGCTTGGCGTACCGCGCCTTCCAGTAGTCCTTGGCGAGTTCAATGAACTCCGCATTATAGTAGCAGTCGTTGATCTCCGGGAACAGGCAGGTGGAGTAGTTGCCGAACCAGTTCCGGAAGGTCGGCGTCAGGAACATGTCGAGCGTGGGCGTGAAACCGTCCGGGAACGACCCGGACATCGTCGCGATAAGCTCGTCGACCGAGGCGAAATGGTGGGAGATGATCAGCCGATGCGGGCCGGACGCCCGCATGACGTCCAACATCCGCTGCAGCTGGTCTTTGGTATAGGGCTTGTCCAGCTCGCGGGGCGCCGCCGCCGGGCGCAGAATCCGGGCGAGTTCATCCTTCTGGGCGTCTGTCAGCATCGCCTTGTTTCCTCGTGCCGGCAGCGCTATGGCGCGCTGAAACCGATAGATATGCGTATCTACGAGACGCCTCATATGTGCGTCCCATCGATATTTTTGCCATTTATCGCGCATTCTGCGTAGACCATCAAGCTTGGCCACGCCGCACCTCGGGCTGGCAGCGCATGCGCGGGCCCGGCCGGCGGATCGCCCTTCGTCTCTCGCCGTGAATCCTCTTGCCGGGGAGCGGGCTGCGCGGCGAAGTGCCGCCTCGCCCCGCCCGCCCCCCATCAGGAACAACCCGACATGAGGCGACCGCCATGAGCCGCAAGCTGGCCCTGGTCACCGGCGCCTCCGCCGGCATCGGCGCGGCCTTCGCCCGGCTGCTGGCGGCGCGCGGCTACGACCTGGCGCTGAGCGCCCGGCGCGTCGGGCGGCTGGAGGCGCTGGCCGCCGAGCTTGGCGAGCGGCATGGGGTGGAGGCGCTGATCGCGCCGGCCGACCTGGCGGATCCCGCCGGCCCGTCACGGATCCTGCAGGCGATCGCCGCCCGCGGCCGCGACGTCGACGTCCTGGTCAACAATGCCGGCTACGGCCTGCCCGGCGGCTTCGTCCAGACCGCCTGGGCCGAGCAGCAGGCCTTTCTGCAGGTGATGGTCGCCGCGCCCTGCGAGCTGGCGCACGGGGTGGTCGCCGGCATGGTCGAGCGGCGCTTCGGCCGCATCGTCAACGTCGCCTCGGTGGCCGGCCTGCTGCCCGGGGCGGCGGGACACACCCTCTACGCCGGGGCCAAGAGCTTGCTGATCAAGGCCTCGCAGAGCCTGCACCTGGAGGTCGCGCCGTACGGCGTCCACGTCAGCGCGCTCTGCCCCGGCTTCACCTACAGCGAATTCCACGACGTCAACGGGACACGGGCGCGGGTCAGTGCGGCGACCCCGAAATGGGCCTGGCTGCAGGCCGAGGCGGTGGTCGCGGCGGGCTGGGGCGCGGTCGAGGCCAACCGCGCGGTCTGCGTGCCGGGCCTGGCCTACAAGCTGATCTGCGGCGCGGCGAAGCTGGTCCCCGAGTCCTTGGCGCTCGCCGTCATGCGCGCCCAGGGCCCGCGGTTTCGCGAGCTGTGAGGCCGCAACGCCCCCTCTGGCGCTTCGCGTCACCTCACCCGCGTTGCGGTGGAGGATCTGGGCCGAGATGCTCCACCGCTTGCGGGTGAGGGGGCGTTCGGCATGTCCAACACCCCTGCATCTCAAGGGGAGGATCTCACTTTCCGTAGGGCGTCGCCGCCTCGGCGCGGATGAAGCCGCGGGTCGACTCGGCGACGCCGCCGAGAATGAACTGCACGGCCATGGCGCAAAGGATCAGGCCCAGCACCCGCACGACGATGGTCAGGCCGATCCGCCCCAGCAGCCGGCTGATGACCGGGGTGGCGAGGAAGGCCAGGAGGGTGCAGGCGCTGACCGCGGCGATGACGCCGACGCCGATCGCCGCCCCGCCGAGGCCGAACATCCGCGCCTGGCTGGCGTAGATGACCACGGTGGAGATGGCGCCGGGGCCAATCAGCAGCGGCATGGCGAACGGCACGATCATCCGCTCGAACCGCCGGCGCGCATAACCGCGGCCGCCGGCCGCCGGCTCAGGGGCGTCGGCGGCCTCGGCGAAGGTGGCGGTGAAATCGTCGCGGGCCATCTCCAGCCCGAGCAGGAACAGGATCACCCCGCCGGCGATGCGGAAGGCGGGCAGCGAGATGCCGAAGAAGGTCAGCAGCGACAGGCCGGTGAAATAGAAGAAGGTGGTGAAGGCCAGCACGAACAGCGAGACGTAGAGGGCGATCTGCGCCCGGTCGCGGCCGCTGGCGCCGGCGGTGGCCGCGGCGAACACCGGCACATTGCCCAGGGGGTCCAGCAGGGCGAACAGGGCGACGAAGAAGTTGACCGCGAAGTCCACCTGGCTCATGCAGCCCCCTTAGCCCAAATCGACGCGCGTCGCACCGAAGCCTGGCCGCCGCGCGCCCTCTGACCGGAGCCCGCCCATGGCCGCCGCTTCTGCGCCCGCGCCCGCCTCGATGCGCGCCGACCCGCGCCTGATCGTGCCGCTCGACACCCCGACCGCCGAGGAGGCCCGGGCCCTGGTGGCGGCGCTGGGCGACACGGTCAGCTTCTACAAGGTCGGGCTGGAGCTGTTCGCCACCGACGGCATGGCGCTCGGCCGCGAGCTGAAGGGGCAGGGCAAGCAGGTGTTCCTCGACTGGAAGCTGCACGACATCGGCACGACAGTGGAGCGGGCGGCCCGCGCCCTGGCCAGCTCCGGCGGCGACTTCCTCACCGTCCACGCCGAGCCGCAGGTGATGGCCGCTGCGGTGCGCGGCTGCGCAGGCTCGGGGCTGAAGGTCCTCGGCGTCACCGTGCTGACCAGCCTGACCGACGCCGACCTGCAGGAGATGGGCTATGCCGAGACGGCCCGACCGCTGGTCGAGCGGCGCATCCGCCAGGCGCTGGCCGCCGGCTGCCACGGGGTGGTGGCCAGCCCGCAAGAGGCCGCGCTCGCCCGCCAGATCGGCGGCCCGGACTTCCTGGTCGTGACCCCCGGCGTCCGCCCCGACTGGTCGGCGAAAAATGACCAGGCCCGCGCCGCCACCCCCGCCGACGCCCTCCAGGCGGGCGCCTCCCACCTCGTCTGCGGCCGCCCGATCACCGCGGCCCCGGACCCGCGGGCCGCCGCGCTGCGGGTGGTGGCGGAGATGGCCGCGGCCTGAGCTTTCTTGACCTGAGTTCTCCACAGGGGCATAAGCGCGCCCTTCTGGCGCAACCTCGGTCAGCGCCCTCCACCGCCACGACCCCCATCACCATATGGGACGAGGGCGGCGAGGCCCCCCGTCGACGTGATCGTCCACGGGGGTCGATCGCGTTTGGGTCCCTGCCTTGTCGCAGCCGCGACAAGGTCGGAAAGGAAAAGCGCAATTCGGCTCCGCGAATTGCTGACGGGATTGTTATGTTCGACGCACTGACAGATCGGCTATCCGGCGTTTTCGACCGTCTCGGCGGGCGCGGCGTGCTGTCCGAGAAGGACGTCGACGAGGCGCTGCGCGAGGTGCGCGTGGCCCTGCTCGAGGCCGACGTCGCCCTGCCGGTGGTGCGCGAGTTCATCGCCAAGGCCAAGGAGCGGGCGACCGGCGAGGCGGTGATCCGCTCGGTCCGCCCGGCCGACCAGGTGGTGAAGATCACCTACGACGGCCTGGTCGAGATGCTCGGCGGGGACGGCGAGCCCGTCGGCCTGAACCTCGCGCTCAACCCGCCGACCGTGATCCTGATGGCCGGCCTGCAGGGCTCCGGCAAGACCACCACCGCCGCCAAGCTGGCGCTGCGCCTGTCGAAAGAGCGCAAGAAGGTGCTAGTCGCCTCCCTCGACACCCGCCGTCCGGCGGCCATGGAGCAGCTGGCCACCCTGGCCCAGCAGGCCGGCGTCGAGAGCCTGCCGATCGTCGCCGGCCAGTCGGCGCCCGACATCGCCCGCCGCGCGCTCTCCGCCGCCCGGCTGCAGGGCTATGACGTGGTCATCCTGGACACCGCCGGCCGCACGACGCTGGACGAGGCGATGATGAACGAGGCGGCGGAGATCGCGAAGATCTCCAGCCCCGCCGAGACCCTGCTGGTCGCCGACAGCCTGACCGGCCAGGACGCGGTGCGCACCGCCAAGGCCTTCCACGAGCGCCTGCCGCTGACCGGCCTGGTGCTGACCCGCGCCGACGGCGACGGCCGCGGCGGCGCGGCGCTGTCGATGCGCGCGGTCACCGGCCTGCCGATCAAGTTCCTCGGCGTCTCGGAGAAGATCGACGGGCTCGACGTCTTCGACGCCCAGCGGGTGGCCGGCCGCATCCTCGGCCAGGGCGACGTCGTGGCCCTCGTCGAGAAGGCCGCCCAGGATCTCGACCTGGCCCAGGCCGAGGTCATGGCCAAGAAGATGGCCAAGGGCCAGTTCGACCTCGACATGCTCGCCGAGCAGTTCCGCCAGATGAAGCGGATGGGCGGGATGGAAGGGCTGATGGGCCTGCTGCCTGGCGTCCAGAAGGCCAAGAAGCAGATCGCCGAGGCCGGCATCAGCGACAAGACCATCGATCGCCAGATCGCCATCATCGGCTCGATGACCAAGGGCGAGCGCAAGAAGCCCGACATCCTGCAAGCCTCGCGCAAGCGCCGCATCGCCTCCGGCGCCGGCGTCGAGGTCTCCGAGGTCAACCGGCTGCTGAAACAGCATCGCCAGATGGCCGACGCCTTCAAGGCGATGAGCAAGAACGGCGGCAAGGGCTTCGCCCAGATGGCCTCGATGCTGGGCGGCGGCGCGCCGGGCGGCATGGACATGTCCAAGCTCAAGGCGCTCGGCGGCGGCAAGGCGCCGACGCCGGAACAACTCGAACAGGCCATGGGCAAGCTGCCCGGCCTCGGCGGCGGCGGCCCCAAACTCCCAGGACTGGGCGGCCTGCCGCCCGGCTTCAATCCGTTCAAGAAATAGCTGAATCCAAGAGGACTAAGACCATGCTGAAGATCCGTCTCGCCCGTGGCGGCGCCAAGAAGCGCCCCTACTACTCGATCGTCGTGGCCGACAGCCACTCGCCCCGCGACGGCCGCTTCATCGAGAAGGTCGGCTCCTACAATCCGCTGCTCAAGAAGGACGACCCGAATCGCGTCGTGCTGAAGGTCGAGCGCATCGAAGAGTGGATCAAGAAGGGCGCCCAGCCCACCGACCGCGTGGCGCGCGAACTGGCCAAGCAGGGCCTCGTCCAATGGTCCGCCGGCAGCAACCCGAAGAAGGGCGAGCCGGGCTCCAAGGCCAAGGAACGTGCAAGCGAGCGCGCCCAGCGCGAAGCCGACCGCGCCGCCGCCGCCGCTGAAGCCGCCGCCGCCCCGCCGCCCGCCGAAGAGCCGGCCGTCGAAGACGCTCCGGTGGAAGCCGCCGCTGAGGCGCCGGCCGAAGAACAGGCCTAAGAGTCAGACTTCGTCCGTCGTCCTGGTCGCCGCTTGCCGGCGGCCTGGATGACGCGCGCGGGCGTGATCGTGAGCTCCGACAATCTGATCTTCGTCGCCCGCGTGGCCGGCGCCTTCGGCGTCAAGGGCGAGGTGCGGCTTACGGCCTTCACCGCCGACCCCATGGCCCTGCTGGGCTACCGCGATCTCAGGCGCGAGAACGGCGCGCCGGGCCTGACGCTGACCAGCGCCCGGCCGGCCAAGGGCGGCGTCGTCGCCCGGGCCAAGGAAATCGAGACCCGCGAGCAGGCCGAAGCGCTGCGCGGCCTACGCCTCTACATCCCGCGCGAGATCCTGCCCGAGCCCGAGGACGAGGACGAATACTATCTCGCCGACCTGATCGGCATGGCGGTGGTGACGCCGCAGGGCGAACCGCTCGGGGTGGTCCGCACGGTGCACGACTTCGGCGCCGGCGACCTCCTGGAGATCCAGCCGCCGCAGGGCGCCAGCTGGTGGCTGCCGTTCACCAAGGAAGCCGTTCCTGACGTGCGCCTGGCGGATCGCACCTTGGTGGCGGTCCGTCCCGAAGAGAGCGAGTAGCTCAGAAGGCGCCCAGCGCCTGGGCCGCCCAGCCGAAGGCGAACCCCGCCGCGGCGATCAGGCTGAAGTAGCCCCAGGCGACGCCAGGATCGTCGGGCGCGGGTCGGTGCATGAGCGACGGGCCATGAGCCATCGGCAAGCTCTCCCCTGCTGGCGCAAGGAGAAGCGCCCGCGCCGCGCAAGGGTTCCGCCGCGAAACGAATACGGCGGCCGCATCGCTGCGGCCGCCGCTTCCGAACTCGGAAAGGTCGGAGGCCCTAGGCTTCCGAGGTCTCGACCGGCTTCTGCGACTGTTGGCGTTCGGCGATCCGGGCCGACTTCCCGCGGCGGTCGCGCAGGTAGTAGAGCTTGGCGCGACGCACGACGCCGCGGCGCTTGACTTCGATCGATTCGATGTTCGGCGACAGCAGCGGGAACAGACGCTCCACGCCTTCGCCGAAGGAGATCTTGCGGACGGTGAAGTTCTCGTCGACGCCCTGGCCGGCGCGAGCGATGCAGACGCCCTCATAGGCCTGAACGCGTTCGCGCTCGCCTTCCTTGATCCGCACGTTGACGCGCACAGTGTCGCCCGGACGGAACTCGGGGATCTTGCGGGCGGCGAGGAGGCGCTCGGCCTCTTCCTGACGGAGTTGTTCGATCACGTTCATGGTCTTCATCCTTACCGGGCTTTACTCGCCCTTTGCCTGTTGATTGGCGAGGCGCCGCGCCCACAAATCCGGACGCCGCTCCCGCGTGGTCTCTTGCCGCTGCATCTGCCGCCACTTCCGCACTTCCGCATGGTGGCCGCTCAGCAGCACTTCGGGGATATCGAGCCCTTCGAACGTCCGCGGTCGCGTATACTGCGGATGTTCGAGAAGCCCGTCCTCGAAGCTCTCTTCACTCAAACTTTCAGGCTGGCCCAACACCCCGGGCACGAGCCTTACACACGCTTCGACCGTCACCAGCGCGGCGGCCTCGCCTCCGGCCAGGACCGCATCGCCGACGGCGACCTCTTCGAACCCGCGAGCGTCGAGCACCCGCTGATCCACGCCTTCGAACCGACCGCAGAGCACGATCAGGCCAGGGGCCGTCGACCACGACTTCACCCGCGCCTGGGTGAGCGGCCGACCCCGGGCGCTCATGTACAAAAGCGGCCGTCCCCGCCGCTCCACGCTATCGAGCGCAGATGCGATGACGTCCGCTCGCATGACCTGCCCAGGACCGCCACCCGCAGGGGTGTCGTCGAGGAAGCCGCGCTTATCCTTGGAAAAGGCCCGAATGTCCACTGTTTCCAACGTCCACAGCCCGGCCTCGCGCCAGGCGGTCCCGATCAGGGAGACGCCGAGCGGGCCGGGAAAGGCCTCCGGAAACATGGTGAGGACGCTGACGTCGAAAGACATGCGGCTTCCTTGGCCCCGGCGAAGGCCGCCGCGTCAAGCCTTGCCCGGCCTTTGGGCCGCGCGTAAGCGATGGACCCGCCCCAGCTGCAAGGAAAGCTTCCGCCATGACGGAGATCGACCTTCGCGAGACCCTCAAGCTCGAGCAGCTGGAAGTGAACCTTTTCCGCGGCTTCAGCCCCGCCCCGGACGCCGGCCGGATCTACGGCGGCCAGGTGATCGCCCAGTCGCTGCTGGCGGCCTATGCGACGGTCGAGGGCCGGGTCTGCCACTCGCTGCACTGCTACTTCATCCGGCCCGGGGACCCGAAGATCCCGATCATCTTCGAGGTGGACCGTTCGCGCGACGGCCACAGCTTCACGACCCGGCGGGTCATCGCCGTGCAGCACGGGCGGCAGATCTTCAACCTGGCGGCCTCCTTCCAGACGCCGGAGACCGGCTTCGAGCACCAGGCGGAGATGCCCCAGACTGTCGGCCCCGAAGGCCTGCCGGACCTCGCCGAGGCGCTCGGCCGCGTCGGGCCGCACCTCTCCGAGGAGCAGCAGCGGCCGATCTACCTGCGCCCGGTCGACATCCGCTTCATCGACACCACCGAGCCCAATCCCGACGGCGCGCCCCTGGAACCGATGCAGCGCGCCTGGTTCCGCATCGCCCATGCGCTGCCGGACGAGCTGCTCTGGCATCAGGTCACCATGGCCTACGCCTCGGACATGGGGTTGCTGTCGACCTCCCTGCGCCCGCACGGTTCGATGTGGAATGCGCCGCAGATACAGGGCGCCAGCCTCGACCACGCCATGTGGTTCCACCGGCCGACCGACTTCACCCAGTGGCACCTCTATGTGATGGACAGCCCTTCGGCCTCCGGCGCCCGCGGCCTGAACCGCGGGACCATCTTCCGCCACGACGGGACGCTGGTGGCGTCGACCGCCCAGGAGGGCCTGATCCGCTACCGCCCGCCCAAATAGATCGCAGAGCGGGCGCGACGCCGCCTACCAGGGACAACCTTCCGGATGCTGCGGCAGGCCATCGTCCAGCTTGAGCCAGGCAGGCTTGGACGCCACCCAGATGTGCATCTCCGGCGGCAGCCGGTCCGGCTCGTCGACGGCGGCCAGCCCCACCGCGATATAGCCCGGCCGGTCCACCGGCTCGGTGTAGACCATGGTCCCGCACTGCGGGCAGAAGTGGCGCAGCAGCCGCTGCGACGACGGATGGCTCCGCGTCTCGCCCGTGCGCTCCAGCGCCTCGGCGCGGAAGATGGCGCGGCCGTACATCAGCCCGCCGCTGGCCTTGCGGCACAGGCCGCAATGGCAGATCCGCACGTTGACGGGTTCGCCCCGGGCGGTGAAGCGCGCCTGGCCGCAGAGGCAGCCGCCGGTCACCAAGGTGGGTTCGGTCATGCGCTAGTTGAAGCGCCAGTGTGCGGCAGGCGCAAGACCATGAAATCGGAAAGGATCCGGTCGACGCCGCGTTGCGGCACTAGACGCGGGCAGCCCCAAACACCTAGATGCAGGCCATGTCCGGCAAGACCCTCTACGACAAGATCTGGGACGCCCACGTCGTCGACCAACAGGACGGCGAGGCTATCCTCTACATCGACCTGCACCTGATCCACGAGGTGACCACGCCGCAGGCCTTCGCGGGCCTTCGCGCCGCCCACCGGCCGGTGCGCCGGCCCGACCGCACGCTGGCGGTGGCCGACCACAACGTGCCGACCGAAGGCCAGGAGCTCGGCGTCGACAAGGTCGCCGACGAGGAGGCCCGCCTGCAGCTGCAGACCCTGGCGCGCAACGTCAAGGACAACGGCATCGAGTTCTTCCCGATGGGCGACGTTCGCAATGGCATCGTCCATGTGGTCGGCCCCGAGCAGGGCCGCACCCAGCCGGGCATGACCATCGTCTGCGGCGACAGCCACACCTCCACCCACGGAGCTTTCGGCGCCCTGGCCCACGGCATCGGCACCTCCGAGGTCGAGCACGTCCTCGCCACCCAGACCCTGCGCGCCAAGAAGGCCAAGAACCTGCGCGTCACCGTCGACGGCGAGCTCGCGCCGGGCGTCGGCGCCAAGGATATCGCGCTCGCCATCATCCGCGAGATCGGCACCGCCGGCGGCACCGGCCATGTCATCGAATATGCCGGCTCGACCATCCGCGGCCTGTCGATGGAAGGGCGTATGACGCTCTGCAACCTGACCATCGAGGCGGGCGCCCGCGCCGGCCTGGTGGCCCCGGACGAGGCGACCTTCGACTATCTCCGCGGCCGCCCCGCGACGCCGAAGGGCGGCGCCTGGGATATGGCGCTGGCCTATTGGAAAGGCTTCTTCACCGATCCCGACGCCATCTTCGACCGCGAGGTGACAATCGACGCCGGGACCATCGCCCCGCTGGTCACCTGGGGCACCAGCCCCGAGGACGTCATCGCCGTGACCGAGCGCGCGCCGGACCCGGCCAGCTTCGCGACCGCCGACAAGCGGGCCTCGGCCGAGCGCGCGCTCGACTACATGGGCCTCGCCGCCGGCCAGCCGATCACCGAGGCCAAGGTCGACGTGGTCTTCATCGGCTCGTGCACCAACAGCCGGATCGAGGATCTGCGCGCCGCGGCGAAGATCGCTGAGGGCCGCCAGGTGGCCGCGCACGTGCGCGCCATGGTGGTGCCGGGCTCCGGCCTGGTGAAGGTGCAGGCCGAAGAAGAAGGGCTCGACGAGATCTTCAAGGCCGCCGGTTTCGAATGGCGCGAACCGGGCTGCTCCATGTGCCTGGGCATGAACCCCGACCGGCTTACGCCGGGACAGCGCTGCGCCTCGACCTCCAACCGCAACTTCGAGGGCCGTCAGGGCCGCGGCGGCCGCACCCACCTGATGAGCCCGCCGATGGCCGCCGCCGCCGCCATCGCCGGACATATCGCCGACGTCCGGGATTTCCTCTAGCGTGCTGGATCTGAAGTTCGCCTACATGTGGGTCACGCGCGGGGGCGAACTTCAGATCCAAAAAGCACGCTAGAAACTTACACTTGCTAGTGTCCTGATCGATTCCGAAGTTCGTCTGGAGTCGCCACGGGCGCAAGCGAACTTCGGAATCGGGACACTAGATGCAACCGTTCACCCACCTCGACGCCAAGGCCGCGCCACTGCCGCTGGCCAACATCGACACCGACCAGATCATCCCCAAGCAGTTCCTCAAGACCGTCGAGCGCGAGGGGCTGAGCAAGGGGCTGTTCTACGACTTCCGCTTCGACGAGCAGGGCCACCCGAAGCCTGACTTCGTGCTGAACCGGCCGGAGTACCAGGGCGCCGGCGTCCTGGTCACCGGCGACAACTTCGGCTGCGGCTCGTCGCGCGAGCACGCGCCCTGGGCGCTGATGGACTTCGGCGTCCGCTGCGTCATCGCCACCAGCTTCGCCGACATCTTCTACAACAACTGCTTCCAGAACGGACTGCTGCCGGTGGTGCTGAAGCCCGACGAGGTGCAGGCGCTGATGGAGGAGGCCAAGGGCGGCAACCACGTCATGAGCGTGGACCTGGCGACCCAGACGGTCACTGCGCCCTCGGGCGCGGCCTTCCGCTTCGAGATCGATCCGGTGCGCAAGGAGAAGATGCTGAAGGGCCTCGACGCCATCGGCGAGACCCTCCAGAAGGCCAGGTCGATCGACACCTATGAGATGAAGCGGGCGCTGGACCGGCCCTGGCTCGAAGGGACGTGAGCGTCGTCGTCGCCGGGAGCTTTCGCATTCCGGCAGAGACCTTCGATGCGCTCAGGCCGCACCTGCAGGCGGTGATCGCCGAAACCCGCAAGGAAGACGGCTGCCTCGCCTATTCCTATGCCGTCGACGTCGCCGACCCGGAGCTGATCCGGGTTTTCGAGCAGTGGCGCGACCAGGCCTGCCTCGACGCCCACTTCACCACGCCGCACATGCTCGCCTGGCAGGCGGTGCGGGCGCAGCACGGCTTCCACGACCGGCAGATCTCGAGCTACGACGTCGGGGATTTTCGGCAGATCTAGCGGCGCCGTTCGGCGGAAGCGACTGCGGCCGGCGCCTTGGGCTGGACGGCCCCGGAGGCCAAGACGAATTGTAGGGAAGTCGCGCCCGAAGCCGATCCCGTTCGCGGGGTTCGTGGTTCAAAAATAGCCGAACGCCCGCTCCCACAGAGAGGGGGTTTCAAGAACCCGCCACTTCCCCTAGGACGTCCGCGCACTGCAACCACGGGGCCCATCCCATGACCGACCTGCTTCTCCTGCCTGGCGACGGCATCGGCCCGGAAGTCATCGCCGAGGTGCGCAAGCTGGCGGCGAAGCTGGCGCCGGACCTGGTGATCGACGAGCGGCCGTTCGGCGGCTGCAGCTACGACGCCCACGGCACGCCGCTGACCGACGAGACGCTGGCGGCGGCGAAGGCCTCCAAGGCGGTGCTGATGGGCGCGGTCGGCGGGCCGAAGTGGGCGGACACAGCCCGCGACAAGCGTCCCGAAGCCGGCCTCCTGCGCCTGCGCGCCGGGATGAACGTCTACGCCAACCTGCGGCCGGCGCTCTGTTTCGCGCCGCTCGCCGACGCCTCCAGCCTGAAGCGCGAGATCGTCGAGGGTCTCGACCTGATGATCGTGCGCGAGCTGACCGGCGGCATCTACTTCGGCAGCCCCCGCTTCATCGAAGACCTGCCGGAGGGCGGCAAGCGCGCCGTCGACACCCAGGTCTACACCACTGCCGAAATCGAGCGGGTGGCCCGCGTCGCCTTCGACCTGGCCCGCGGCCGGCGCAACAAGGTGACCAGCTGCGAAAAGGCCAACGTGATGGACAGCGGCCTTCTGTGGCGCGAGGTCGTCACCGACCTGCACAAGCGAGAGTTCGCCGATGTCGAACTGGAGCACATGCTGGCCGACAACGCCGCCATGCAGCTGGTCCGCAGCCCCCGGCAGTTCGACGTCATCGTCACCGACAACCTGTTCGGCGATATTCTTTCCGACGAAGCCTCGCAGCTGACCGGCGGCCTGGGCCTGCTGCCGTCAGCGGCGATCGGCGCGCCGGGCGCGCCCGGGCTCTACGAGCCGATCCACGGCTCGGCCCCGGACATCGCCGGCCGGGGGATCGCCAATCCGCTGGCCGCCATCCTCTCCTTCGAGATGGCGCTGCGCTGGTCGCTCGGCCGCATCGACCTTGCCGACCGACTGTTCGCCGCGGTGGTGCGCGCGCTGGAGACCGGGGCGCGCACGCCGGACATCGGCGGCAAGCTGACCACCGCGCAGATGGGCGAGGCGGTGATCGCCGGCCTTTGACGCGCAGCGGCCGCAGCGCCGACACCGCGGAGGCAGTTTCGGTTCGCACTGCGTTCGATGAACACTGCGGCCAGAAAGCCGCTGTTAACCGCGATCTGGCTCGATAGGGCGGTCATAGGAAGACGCAGGGGAAATTCAGGTGTCGCGCGACGCGTCCACGAACGTGAGACATCGACCCTCCGAACGGCGGACCCGCTAGCCGTGGGCCTGGACCCCACCTCTCGCGCGCGCTTCAATCTGAAGGACGCCTCGGTCCTGCTGCTCGACGCCACGCCGCTCGGCATGAGCATCCTCGTGCAGATCGTCACCGGCCTGGGCGCCAAGACCCTGCACCGCTGCAACGACCTGGAGACCGCGCAAACCGCCGTCGAGGGCAACCAGATCGACCTGGCGATCGTCGACAGCCTGCCGCCGAGCGGCGAAGGCTATGACTTCGTCCAGTGGATGCGGCGCGAGGCGGGCGAGCCGAACTGCTACACGCCGGTGCTGATGACCACTTCGCACACGCCGCGCAGCCAGATCTCGCGCGCGCGAGACTGCGGGGCGAACATCATCATCAAGAAGCCCTTCCCGCCGATCACCGTGCTGGAGCGGATCATCTGGTCCTCCAAGGAGGGGCGGAAGTTCCTGTTTTCCGAGACCTACGTCGGGCCGGACCGGCGCTTCCGCAATATCGGCCCGCCGAAAGGCGGCAAGGGCCGGCGACGCGAGGACTTCACGGCCACGCCGCTGCCGCAAAACCACGTCGGGCTTGCCGACACCGTCGACCAGCTCGCTGCCCGCGCGCGCGCCGAGACGGCTGAGATCGACGACGCGCCCGAGCTGGATGGTGACTAGATGACCACGGCGCGCTTCACCGTCCCCAAACAACGCCTTGCGCAGCTGCTCAAGACGCCCGGTGGCCTTCCGGTGGCGGAGGCGATCGCCGCCGCCCAGGGAAACCTCGCTCAGCTGAAGCCGCTGTGCATCGGCGAGCTCGACCGTTTGCTGGCGACCGCTGAAAAAATCTTCGCCGCGTTGGGGTCGGCCTATGACGAGGACGGCGTAGGCGCGCTCTACGAGACGGCGGTGCGCGGCATCGGCCTGGGCGACGTCTGCGGGGCCGGCAGCGTCGACATCGCCCTGCACAGCCTCTGCGACCTGCTGGACCATCTGCAGACCCATCATCGCTATGACCCCGAGGCGGTGGGCGTGCACCTGCGCGCCTGGAAGCTGCTGATCAGCACCGAGCTGCCGCCGGAGGGCGCCCAGGCGGTGCTGGCCGGGCTCAACAAGGTCAGCGCGCTCTATTCCAGCCCGAAGGCCGGCGAGGGCTGAGCCCGCCGCGCAGGGGCGTCCGCCAGCTCATGTTCCGAAACGGGCTTGCGTTCCGGCTGCGGCCTGGCCATCTGCCGGTTCTTGCGTCGCCGGACCGAAACGCGTAACGGAGCGCTCCCCCAATAGATTGCGGAGATTTTGCGATGGGTTACCGGGTGGCCGTCGTCGGCGCCACGGGCAACGTGGGCCGCGAGATGCTGAACATCCTCGAGGAAGTGAAATTCCCCGTGGACAAGATTCATGCGCTGGCCTCGCGTAAATCCATCGGCGTGCAAGTCTCCTTCGGCGATGCGATCATCAAGTGCGAGGACATCGAGCGGTTCGATTTCTCGACTGTCGACCTGGTGCTGATGAGCGTCTCCGGCGCCTTCTCGAAGGAATGGTCGCCGAAGATCGGCGCCGCCGGCCCGATCGTCATCGACAACTCCTCGGCCTGGCGGATGGACCCCGACGTGCCGCTGATCGTGCCAGAAGTGAATCCGGACGATGTCGAGTGGGCGAACCGCAAGAACATCATCGCCAACCCGAACTGCTCGACCGCCCAGCTGGTGGTGGCGCTGAAGCCGCTGCATGACCGCGCGCGCATCAAGCGGGTGGTGGTGGCGACCTACCAGTCGGTCTCCGGCGCCGGCAAGGAAGGCATGGACGAGCTATTCGACCAGACGAAGAACGTCTTCGTGCTGGGCGCCACTCCGCCGAAGAAGTTCCCCAAGCAGATCGCCTTCAACGTCATCCCCTACATCGGCTCCTTCCGCGACGACGGCTACACCGACGAGGAAGCCAAGATGTGGGACGAGACCCACAAGATGATCGATCCTGAGATCAAGCTCACGGTGACCTGCGTGCGGGTGCCGGTGATGGTCGGCCATTCGGAAGCGGTGAACATCGAATTTCATGAGCCGCTCGACGAGGACGAGGCGCGAGACATCCTGCGCGAGGCCCCGGGCCTGATCGTCATCGATAAGCGCGACGAGACCGGCTACATCACGCCCAAGGAAGCCCAGGGCGAGTTTCCGGTCTTCGTCAGCCGCATCCGCAACGACCCGACCGTCGAGAACGGCCTGTCGATGTGGGTGGTGGCCGACAACCTGCGCAAGGGCGCCGCCCTCAACGCGGTGCAGATCGCCGAGCTGCTCCACGCGCGCGGCCTGATCCGCCAGACGGCCCTCGCTTAGAGCCCTTCCCGCTCACGGTGGATCGTGGGTGGATAAGGCGCTCGATATAGAGCGACGACCCTGTCCCGATTGGCTTGATTCAACATGATCGGGACAGGGTCCGGCGCCGCAGCCGGCGCCAAACAGGAGGCCCGCCCCGGGGTTTGATCAGCCCATGGGCCGATCAAACCGAAGGATGCGAGGATTGACCACTTCCAACGCTGCGCCGTCCGCCACTTCGGCGGGAGATGGTCGCGCAACGGCGGCGGCAATTTCCTGTTACCTGATCTGGGGGCTGATCCCGCTGGTGTTCCAGCGGCTCGGCCACATGGGCGCCGGCGCTTGGGAGATCCTCGCTCACCGCACGCTTTGGGGCGCGCCGGCCGCATTGGTCTTCGTGCTGTGGACCCGCCAGGGCGACGCGGCGCTGGGCCTGATCCGACAGCCGCGCACCCTGGGCTGGCTGGCGCTCTCCGCCGCGCTGATCGCGGTGAACTGGAGCACCTTTATCCTGGCGGTGAACTCCGGCCACGTGCTCGAGACCAGCCTTGGTTACTTCATCCTGCCGCTTATCAACATGGCCGCCGGGGCGCTGATCTTCGGAGAGCGGCTGGATCGGCGGGGCGCGCTCGCCATCGGCCTCGCCGCCGCGGGCGTGGTCCTGCAGGCGGTGGCCATCGGCCACCTGCCGCTGGTCGCCCTCATCCTGGCCGTCTCCTTTGGCGGCTACGGGGTGGTGCGCAAACGCGTCGCCGCCGACGCGCAGACCGGCCTTCTGATCGAATGCCTGCTGCTGGCGATCCCCAGCAGCCTGTTCGTGGTTTGGCTGCAGAGCCACGGGAGCGGCCACTTCGGCCGCGGCCTACCGATCTCCGCCGGGCTGGTCGCCTGCGGGCCGATCACCGCCGTTCCCCTGGTGCTGTACGCCTGGTCAGCGCGACGCATTCCACTGTCGGCCATGGGCTTCCTGCAGTTCATCACGCCGACCATGACCTTCGTCATCGGCGTGCTGCAAGGCGAGGTGTTCAGCCCGCTGCGCGGCGTCTCCTTCGCCCTGATCTGGACCGGGGTGGCGGTGTTCGCGCTGGGCGCCTGGCGCAGAAGCCGGCTCGTCCTGCAAGCCGCGGCGGAGGCAGCCCCGGCTCAATAGGGGGGCGCCGCCAGCGCCTGCGCAAAGCTGATCAGAGCGCCGCGTAGACCGCTTCGATCAGCCGCTTGGGCCGCAGGTCGCCCATCAGCTGGGTCCCCTGCTTGTTCATGACATAGGCGAGGCCGAGCCGGGCCTCCGGATCGGCGACGGCGCAGGAGCCGCCCCAGCCGGAATGGCCAAAGCTCTGCATCGCCGGACCCCAGGGCTTTTCCGTCTCGTTGCGCATGACGCCGGCGCCCCAGCTCATGACGAAGGGCAGCACCAGGTCCTGGCCGCGGATCCGTTCGCGCGCCATCTCGCCGATCACCGCTGGCGAGAGGATCTCGCCGCCGTCCAGCCAGCCGTCGCTGGCCAGCGCGCCCATCAGTCGCGCCAGCGCCTCGGCGGTCGCATGGCCGTTGGCGGAGGGCAGCTCCATGCGGCGCCATTCGTCCTGGTTCCGTCCGGCGGGCGAGGACCAGGAGTTCAGGAAGGCGGCGACGGTCGGTGCATTCTTTTCGCCGAACTCCGCCGGGCCGTTGGGTCTTTGCAGGTCGGCGACGCGGTCGAACTCGGCGTCCGGCAAGCCGATCCACAGATCGAGGCCGTAGGGCTGGGCGAGGTCCTCGCGCAGCGCCGTCCCCATGGTGCGGCCCTCGACCCGCCGGAAGATCTCGCCAGCGAGGTAGCCGAAGGTGATCGGATGATAGCCGCTCGCGGTTCCGGGCGGCCACAGCGGCGCCATGGCCGCCAGCCTGGCGCAGATGGCGTCCCAGTCGAACCAGAGAGCCGGATCCATCTTCTCCGGAAAGCCGCTCAGCCCGGCCTGGTGGGAGAGCGCCTGCTCGACGGTGATCCCGGCCTTCCCGGCTTGGGCGAACTGCGGCCAGATGTCGGCCACCGGCTGGTCGTAGGTCAGCCGGCCGGCCTCGACCGATCGCGCGATCAGCACCGCGGCCAAGGTCTTGGTGGTCGAGAAGATCGGCGTCAGCGTGCGCTCGTCGAACGGCCGCGTTCGCGCGCGGTCGGCGTGGCCGGCCCAGAGGTCGACGACGACCTCGCCAGCCTGGACCAGAGTGAAGCGGGCGCCGAGCTCGAGCCCCTGCTCGACGTTGTCGGCGAAGATATCCTTGACGGCGGCGAAGCGCGGAGCCGCGAAACCGGCGATTTCGACCATGCCGGACGCCTACCGCGCGGCGGCCTCCAACGCCATCGGCAATCGTTCAGACTATGGGGCCCTGGCCAAACCCCTGGCTGCCGTCGTCCTCGGCCGGGGCCCGACGCACCGCCGCGACCCGCGCCGCCGACGGGCCGCGGGCGCAGGCCTGCTCCAGCTCAGCCACCGCCTCAGGCGCGCCGATCGCCAGGATCTCGACCGAGCCGTCCATCCGGTTGCGCGTCCAACCGCTGAGCCCCAGACGCCGGGCCTCCGTAACCGCCCACCAGCGGTAGCCGACGCCTTGGACGCGGCCTTCAATGCGCAGGTTGGCGGCTATGCGGGTCATGCTCGCGGAATGCGCCTGCCTTGGGCCATTCGCAACCCCGCGCCTTGCGTTCTACAGCCGCTCCACCCGCACCGCGGCGGTCGGTGTCGCCAGCTGTTCGGCAAGCGCCACGATCGGCAGATCGACGACACCCCATTCCAGCGCCTTCTGCACCATCTCGGCGGCGACCCGCGCAGCGCGCTCCGCCGCCGCGGGCGGGGCCATCCCCTCGATGAGGCCGGCGCCGAAGCTGGCGGTGACCAGGTCACCTGAGCCGCTCGGAGCATGGGCGAGCCGCTGGTGGGTGAACAGCACCGCCTCGGACGCGTCGCAGAACAGCACGCCGATCTCCCCCTTCCCGCCCGGGACGGAGGTGACCAGCGCCGGCCGACCGATCTGGCGGCAGGCGGCGACCGCGCCGGCGGCGTCCCGGATCGGCGCGCCGGTCAGGTGGCCGAGCTCCCAGACATTTGGCGTGATCCAGTCGGCGAGCGGTATGAGGCGCGCGGCGACTGCCTCGGCGACCCGCGGCTGGACGTAAAGCCCCTTGGGGTCATCGCCCATGATCGGGTCGACCACCACTGTCGGCGGCCGGCTTGCCTGCGCGCGGATGCGCTCCAGAAGGCTCGCGGCGATCTCCACCTGTTCCGGAATGGCAAAATAGCCGGTGATCACCAGGTCGACCTGGCCGAACATCGCGTCGGCTTCGATGTCGCCCAACATCCGGCGAAGGACGTCGGGCTCCGTCACATCGCCGGCCGCGCCTGTGGCGGGGTTGCGGCCAAACAGGACGGTCGGCACCAGGACCGGATCGATCCTGTGCGCCGCCAGCACATACTGTTGCGCGCCTCCGCCGATCCGGGAGGCCGCCACGAACGAAGACAAGATAAGCGCCACGGGCATGGCGCCAGCCTTACAACCTGAGCTCTAGTACCGGTAGTGGTCCGGTTTGAATGGGCCCTGCTGTGACACGCCGAGATAGCTCGCCTGCTCGTCCGACATCACCGTCAGCTTCGCCCCGAGCTTTTCAAGGTGCAGCATGGCGACCTTTTCATCGAGGTGTTTGGGCAGGGTGTAGACCTTGGTCTCGTACTTGGCCGCGTGCAGCCAAAGCTCGATCTGGGCGAGGGTCTGGTTGGTGAAGGAGGCGCTCATCACGAAGCTCGGGTGGCCGGTGGCGTTGCCGAGGTTCACCAGCCGGCCTTCCGACAGGATGATGATCTTCTTGCCGTCCGGGAACTCCACGTGGTGGACCTGATCCTTGATCTTGTCCCACTTGTAGTTTTTCAGGCCGGCGATCTGAATCTCGGAATCGAAGTGGCCGATGTTGCAGACGATGGCATTGTTCTTCATCCGTCGCATGTGGTCGACGGTGATGACGTCCTTGTTGCCGGTGGCGGTGACGAAGATGTCGCCGCGCTCGACGGCGTCGTCGAGGGTGTTGACCTCATAGCCTTCCATCGCCGCCTGCAGGGCGCAGATCGGGTCGATCTCGGTGACCACCACCCGAGCGCCGCCGCTGCGCAAGGAAGCCGCCGAACCCTTGCCCACGTCGCCGTAGCCGCAGACCACCGCCACCTTGCCCGCGAGCATGACGTCGGTCGCCCGGCGGATGCCGTCCACCAGGCTCTCGCGGCAGCCATAGAGGTTGTCGAACTTCGACTTGGTGACGCTGTCGTTGACGTTGATCGCCGGGAACGGCAGCTCGCCGCGCTCGGCCATCTGGTAGAGGCGGTGGACGCCCGTGGTGGTCTCTTCCGAGACGCCGGTGATCGCCTCGCGGATGGCCGAATAGAAGCCCGGCTTTTCCTTGAGGTAGCGCTTCATCACCGTGAACAGCGCCTCCTCCTCCTCGTTGCCCGGATTGTCGAGCACCGTCGCGTCCTGCTCGGCCTTGGGGCCGAGGACGCACAGCAGGGTGGCGTCGCCGCCGTCGTCGAGAATCAGGTTGGGATAGCCGCCGTCGGACCATTCGAAAATCTTGTGGGCGTATTCCCAGTACTCGATCAGGTTCTCGCCCTTGATCGCGAAGACCGGCGTGCCCTTGGCGGCGATCGCCGCGGCCGCCTGGTCCTGGGTGGAGAAGATGTTGCAAGACGCCCAGCGCACGTCGGCGCCCAGGGCCTGCAGGGTCTCGATCAACACCGCCGTCTGGATGGTCATGTGCAGCGAACCGGCGATCCGCGCGCCCTTCAGCGGCTGCTGCTTGCCGAACTCGGCGCGCACCGCCATCAGGCCGGGCATCTCGGTCTCGGCGATCTCGATTTCCTTCCGGCCCCAGTCGGCCAGGGTGATGTCCTTCACGACGAAGTCGGTCATGTCTTGTCCTTGCACAGGCCAAAGGCCGCTGGCGGCTCTATAGCCGCCGACGCCTCTGGCGGCAAGGATCATATAAGGAAATCCTTATGTGATTTTGCGCCGGACGATCCGGTCAGAGCCGGCTGTACCGGGCCTTTTCGGTAAGTTCGGTCTCCAGCGTGGCCGCCGCCGAGATCAGCGTGTCGGTCGGGTGGGCCGCGCAATATCTGTCGACCCAGCCGCTGACCGTGGGCTGGTCGATCTTGGACAACACGTCGGCGCCGTCCTTGCCGCTGCGCGACAGCCAGCCCAGCACCCAGTTGAGCAGCAGCGCCTTGTCGAAATCGTCGTAGGACTGCTGCAAGGGCCAGGCGGTGCAGGTCGCCTCCCCCATCCACTTGGCGTGGCTCGACGCAGCTTGGGCACGGGCTCCGGCGAGCGCCAGGCCGAACGCGATCATCAAGGCCATTTTCATGGCGCCCTCCGTTAGCTCTTGCGTTTCCTCCGGCTCCATTTGTCTGGAGCTCTGGATTTCGACGCGGCCGCGGACGGCCGCCCGTTAACAAAGCGTCAAAAGTTACGGACAGGCAACGTCATTTCATCTGGGTCGGGGGTCTCAACGCCAGAAGGGCTCGACCTGGCCCAGCCGGCGCAGCGCCTTGGCGGCCCGGGCTATGTGGACAGGCTTTTTCGCCGACGCCCGGCCGACCAGTTCGCCGCCGGCGAAGGCGGCCTCCGCGCTGAGCCCCAAGCCGCCCAGCAGGGTCTCGGCGGTCGCCAGGTCGTTGAGCGCTCCGAGCTCGTCCTGCACGGCCTTCAGCGCCTTGACGTAGTGGTCGGTCTCCTTGCGGCCGAACAGGCTCTGGAAGCCTTCGATGGTGTAACGCAGCTTCTTGACGTCGATCCGCACCTCGTGACGGTGCGCGTCGTCAAGGTGCTTCAAGTGCTGGCCGTCCGTCAGCAGCCTGCGCAAGCGTAACCGCAAGGCCTTCGCGCCGAACGGCCGCGCCGGCGCATTGCTCAAGGGGTGCGCCAGCCAGTCGCCGGTTTCCACCCAACCGGTCACTGCGATCAGCAGGTCGCGGAAGCGAGCCGAGCCGACCGCCTGCTGGACTTCGACCTCGGCCCGCTCCCGCGCAGCCTGGATGGCGGCGGCCAGCGTCCTCAGGCCCGCGGCCTGCGGTTCGGCTCGGATCGCCGGCGCCAGCAGCTCCTTGGCGAAAACGTCGAGGTTGCGGGCGTCGTCGCACGACTTGGCCAGCCAGCGCAGCTCGTCCTTGATGCGCTGGTAGTCCTTGTCGTCCACCGCCTTGCGGAAGGTGGTGAGGGCGCTGCGCAAGGTGCGGGTGGCGACCCGCAGCTGGTGCAGCGCCTCGGCGTCGGGGCCTTGGCGCAGCAGCTCCGAATTGGCGGCGATGGCGCTCAGAGCGCTGCGGGCGATCGTCTGGAAGACCTCGCCGACGACGGCGTCTTCACCGAGCGGCGCCCGCACCCGGCGGTGGACATGCAGCGGACGGCCGGCGACCAGCGCCTCGCCGCGCTGCGACTTGGTGGCGAACGAGAGATAGATCGGCGCGGCATGGCTCAGCTCGCGGGCGAGGTGAAACAGGGCGACCGGCGCGCCCGACTTGAGCTCCAGCTCGACTTCGCTGATCTCGCTCACCCGCTTGCCGCCGCGAACCTCGCCCTGGTCAAGGGCCAGCTCGATCTCCGCCCCCTCGAAGCGCACCAGCCGCTGGCGGCGCATGACCCGAACGTGGAAGGCCGGCTTCAGCTCGCCCCGCACCCCCTGCGGCAGCAGTTCCGGCAACGGGCCGAGGCTCGGGTCGGGCGCGTCGCCGGCGATCGGCGACTCGTGTTCTTCCCGCGCCAGGCCGTCGCCGCGCTTCAGCGTCTGCACCCGCCGGCCCTGGCTCTCGCGCACCCGCAGCGAGGCGCCGGCCTTCTGCAGGTCGAGGTCTGGGGTGTCGAAATAGACGCTGATCAGCTCGCGGCAGTCGTCGTCGCCCTCCGGTGCGGCGGCGAGAACGCGGCCCAGGTCCTGCGGCGCGCAAAGGAACTTCAGCTCAATCTCTTGAGGCTGCGGCATGGTCACGCTCTCCGTGCACCGCAAAATACACCGGCCGACAGCATCTGACATGCGCCATATCAACTTCCGGCGCGCCGCCGGGTCGCGCTGCGCCGTGGTTGCCGCGAACGGCTTTGGCGTATAGGTGCGGAAGGAGTTTTCTCTGCTACGCCTGAGGAGCCGGCATGAACGCGCCTGTCCTGCCCGCCACTGTCCTGTCCGCGACCGCGCAACCCGCGACGGCGATCGACCGCGCCCAGCCGCGTCACGACTGGACGCTGGAAGAGGTGGAGGCGCTGTTCGAGCTGCCGTTCACGGAGCTGGTGTTCCGCGCGGCCGAGGTGCATCGGCGCTGGTTCGACCCCACCGAGGTGCAGCTGTCGCAGCTGCTGTCGGTGAAAACCGGCGGCTGCGCCGAAAACTGCGGCTACTGCAGCCAGTCGCAGCATTTCGAGACCGGCACGCCGGCCTCGAAGCTGATGGACGCCGAGACTGTCATCGCCGCCGCCCGCGACGCCCGCGACGGCGGCGCCCAGCGTTTCTGCATGGGCGCGGCCTGGCGCGATCTGAAGGACCGCGACCTGCCGAAGGTCGCCGCGATGATCTCCGGGGTGAAGGCGCTGGGCCTGGAGACCTGCGCGACCCTCGGCATGTTGAAGCCGGAGCAGGCCAAGGCGCTCAAGGACGCCGGGCTCGACTACTACAACCACAACCTCGACACCGGTCCGGAGTACTACGGCAAGGTCGTCACCACCCGCACCTATCAGGACCGCCTCGACACCCTGGAAGCCGTGCGCGACGCAGGTCTTTCCACCTGCTGCGGCGGCATCGTCGGCATGGGCGAGACCCGCCGCGACCGCGCCGGCCTGCTGCAGCAGCTGGCCAGCCTGCCGGCGCATCCCGACAGCCTGCCGGTCAACGACCTGATGCCGATCCCCGGCACGCCGCTGGGCGACGCCAGCCCGGTCGACGGGCTGGAGTTCGTGCGGATGATCGCCGTGGCCCGGCTGGTCTGCCCGAAGTCGGTGGTCCGCCTTTCCGCCGGCCGCGAGCACATGTCGCGCGAGCTGCAGGCGCTCTGCTTCCTGGCCGGAGCCAATTCGATCTTCGTCGGCGGCAAGCTGCTGACCACCTCGAACCCCGACCAGGACACCGACGCGGCCCTGCTGGCTGACCTGAAGATGCGGCCGATGACGATGGGCAAAGGCTGATAGGCCGCAACGCCCCCTCCGTCTCGCTACGCGAGCCACTTCCCCCGCTGCGCGGTGGAGGATCTGGGCGCAAGATGCTCCACCGCTTGCGGGGGAGCTCCCGCGAAGCGGGGGCGATCGGCAATCGCCGCCCTCTTTAGTTTCGGGCTTGGCTAAGCCCCCGCCACCGCCCGGATCGCAGCCGTCAGCTTCGCCAGCTCCGCGTCGGTCACCACGAAGGGCGGGGTCAGGTAGATCAGGTTGAGCATCGGCCGGATCCAGACGCCCATCTCGGCAAAGCGGTGCGAGAGCTCGCCCACCGGCGCCGGCTTGTCGAACGCGACGACGCCGATCGCTCCCATCACCCGAATGTCGACCACGCCGGGCGCCGAGCGGCAGGGCTCCAGGCCGGTGCGCAGGCCGGCGGCGATGCGCGCCACCTCGGCGCGCCAGGCCCCGGACTCGAACAGGTCGAGCGAGGCGTTGGCCGCGGCGCAGGCCAGCGGATTGGCCATATAGGTCGGACCGTGCATCAGCGCCGCGCCGGGATCGTCCGACCAGAAGGCCTCGAACACCCGGGCGCTGGCGACCGCGGCCGACAGCGGCAACGTCCCGCCGGTCAGCGCCTTCGACAGGGTGACGATGTCGGGGACCACGCCCGCGCCGGCGCAGGCGAAGAGGTCGCCGGTGCGGCCGAAGCCGGTGAAGATCTCGTCGAAGATCAGCAACATGTCGTAGTCGTCGGCGGCCCGGCGCAGCCGCCGCAGCACCTCGTCATCGTGGAAGACCATGCCGCCGGCGCCCTGCACCCGGGGTTCGACGACGATGGCGGCGATCTCCTGGGCATTCTCCGCGAGGTAGGCGCGCAGGCCAGCCTCGGACGCTGCGTCGGTCGGCAGGGCGACGACGTGCTGGGCCGGCAGAACGCCGGCGAACAGGCTGTGCATCCCCTCTTCCGGATCGCAGATGGTCATGGTGGCGAGGGTGTCGCCATGATAGCCGCCGAGGAAGGACAGGAAGCGGGTGCGCCCGGCGACGCCGCGGTTGATCCAGTACTGCAGCGACATCTTCATGGCGATCTCGACCGAGACCGAGCCGGATTCGGCGAAGAAGACGTGGTCGAGATCCCCCGGCAGCAGCGCCGCCAGCCGGCTCGCCAGCCGGTAGGCCGGTTCGTGCGCCAGGCCGCCGAACATCACGTGCGGGGCTCGCTCGAGCTGGGCGGCCACGGCTTGGCGGATGTGCGGGTGGTTGTAGCCGTGGCAGGCGGTCCACCAGTTGGCGATGCCGTCGACCAGCTCGCGCCCGTCCTCGAGGATCAGCCGCGCCCCCTCGGTCCGCGCGACGGCGAGCGGCGCGGGCGCGGTCTTCATCTGGCAGTAGGGACGCCAGACGTGCGCGGCGCCTTCAACCAGCCAGTCGGGGGCGCCGGAGAAGGTCCCGGACGGGGGCGCGGACATCGACATGCTCCGTTCACGTTTCGGCAGCGGGTCTTTCGCATGGGCGCAAGGTCGGGCATAGCGCGCGTGTGACCGACACCCTCACCGCCTTCGCCCAGGGCAAGATCGACCGGCTTGCAGCGGCCAGCCTGCTGCGCACCCTGAAGCCCACCCGCCGCCTCGACGGCGTGCTCGTCGAGCGCGGCGGCCGCACGCTGGTCTCGTTTTCCTGCAACGACTACCTGGGCCTGTCGCACCATCCGGAGGTCAAGGCCGCCGCCGTTCGCGCCATCGAGTCCTACGGCGCCGGCGCCGGCGCCTCGCGGCTGATCAGCGGCGACCATCCGCTGTTTTCCGAGCTGGAGGCCCGGCTTGCGGCGCTGAAGGGGACCGAGGCCGCCTGCATCTTCGGCTCCGGCTATCTGGCCAACACCGGGCTGATCCCGACCTTCATCGGGCCCGGCGACCTGATCCTGGTCGACGAGCTGGCCCACGCCTGCATCTGGAGCGGGGCCAAGCTCTCGGGCGCGGAAGTGGTGACGTTCCGGCACAACGACGTCGCCGACCTGACGGCGAAGCTGGCCCAGGGACGCGCGGCGGCTGGCAAGGCGCTGGTCGCCACCGACGGCGTCTTCTCGATGGACGGCGACGTCGCGCCGCTCGACGAGATCAGCCGCGCCTGCCGCGCCCACGACGCCTGGCTGCTGGTCGACGACGCCCATGGGCTCGGTGTGGTCGGCGACGGCAGCGGCACGGCCAGGATGTTCCCCGGGGCCCGGGTCGACCTGCAGATGGGCACCCTGTCGAAGGCCATCGGCGGCTACGGGGCCTATGTCTGCGCGACAAAGCCGGTGATCGACTTCATCAAGACCCGAACCCGCACGGTGGTCTATTCAACCGGCCTGCCGCCGGCCAACGTCGCCGCGGCGATCGCCGCCCTCGACATCATCGCCCGCGAGCCGGAGCGGGTCGCCGGGCCCATCGCCCGCGCCCGCCGGTTCACCACCGCCCTCAATCTCCCGCCGGCCGAAAGCGCCGTGGTGCCGATCGTGCTGGGCGAGGCCGAGACCGCGCTGGCCGCCGCCCGCGACCTGGAGGCCAAGGGGCTGCTGGTCGTACCGATCCGCCCGCCGACGGTGCCGGCCGGCACCGCGCGCCTGCGGCTGGCCTTTTCCTCGGAGCATTCCGACGAACAGGTCGACCGGGTGATCGAGGCGGTTCGGCCGTGGCTGCCCCGCTGAACCCCCGCGCCATCTTCGTCGCCGGCGCCCATACCGACATCGGCAAGACCCATGTGGCCTGCGCGGTGATCCGCGTCGCCCGCGCCCGCGGCCTCGCCTGCGACGCCTTCAAGCCGGTGCTGAGCGGCTTCGACCCGGCCCGCTGGCGTGAAAGCGACGCCGGACGGCTGATCGAGGCGCTCGGCGGCGACCCCGCCGACCTCGACACCGTCTCGCCGCTGCGCTTCGCAGCCCCCCTCGCCCCGCCGCTCGCCGCCCGGCGGGAGGGGCGGCGGCTGCAGATGGGCGCCATACTCGAGCGCTGCCGCCAATGGCTCGCCGCCAGTCCCGCCGAGCTGAACCTGCTCGAAGGCGCCGGCGGGCTGATGTCGCCGATGGCCGAGGACGGGACGGCGCTGGACCTGCCGGAGCAGCTCGGGCTCTCTTCGATCCTGGTCGGCGGCGGCTATCTCGGCGCAGTCAGCCATGTCCTCACCGCGCTGGAGGTGATGCGGGCGCGCGATCTGCCGGTGCTCGCCGTCGTCGTCAGCGAGGACGCCGCCCCTGACGCCCCGGATCTCGCGGAGACCGCGGAGCTGGTGCGGACATTCGCCGGCGATGTACCGGTGGTGTCGGCGCGGCGCGGCGAGGAGCGTCCTTGGGCCGAGGCGTTGCTCAACCTGATCTAGCTAGGTCGATCGCCGACGCGCCGCAGGCTTTTGCCCCAAGGGCTGGTCGCGGCCGCTCCGTCTTCCTACCTTCACCACGCGACCAAGGGGGAAGCGTGCAGCCGATCATCACCATCGAAGGCCTGGCCAAGACCTATGCCGGCGGCTTCCAAGCGCTCAAGGGGGTCGACCTGGAAATTCGCCCGGGCGAAATCTTCGCGCTGCTGGGGCCGAACGGCGCCGGCAAGACCACCTTGATCGGCATCGTCTGCGGCCTGGTCCGGCCGACGGCGGGGCGGGTGATCGCCGACGGCCACGACATCCGCAAGGACTTCCGCGCCGCGCGCGAGAAGATCGGCCTGGTGCCGCAGGAGCTGGCCACCGACGCCTTCGAGAGCGTCTGGAACACGGTCTCCTTCTCCCGCGGCCTGTTCGGCAAGGCGCCCAATCCGGCCCACATCGAGAAGGTGCTGAAGGAGCTGTCGCTGTGGGACAAGAAGGACGCCCAGTTGCGCGCCCTTTCCGGCGGCATGAAGCGACGGGTGATGATCGCCAAGGCGCTGAGCCATGAGCCGCGGATCCTCTTCCTCGACGAGCCGACGGCCGGGGTCGACGTCGAGCTGCGCCGCGACATGTGGGAGATGGTGCGCAAGCTGCGCGAGAGCGGCGTCACCATCATCCTGACCACCCACTATATCGAGGAAGCCGAGGAGATGGCCGACCGCATCGGCGTCATTTCCCGGGGCGAGCTGATCCTGGTCGAGGAAAAGGCCGCCTTGATGCGCAAGCTCGGCAAGAAGCAGTTGAGCCTGCAGCTGCAGGAGCCGCTGCATGCGGTCCCCGCCGGCCTGGAGGCCTATCAGCTGGAGCTGGCAGGCGCCGGCGCCGAGCTCGTCTACACCTTCGACGCCCAGGCCGAGCACACCGGCATCGCCGAGCTGCTGCGCGAACTGTCGAAACGCGGGATCGACTTCAAGGACCTGCAGACCAGCCAGAGCTCGCTGGAAGAGATCTTCGTCAGCCTGGTCAGGAGCCGCGCATGAACCTCCACGCGATCGCGGCCATCTACCGGTTCGAGATGGCGCGGACCTTCCGCACCCTGGTGCAGTCGATCGCCGCTCCGGTCATCACCACCTCGCTCTATTTCATCGTCTTCGGCGCGGCGATCGGCCAGCGCATGGCCAGCGTCGACGGGGTCTCCTACGGCGCCTTCATCGTGCCCGGGCTGATCATGCTGTCGATCCTGACGGAGAGCATCTCCAACGGCTCGTTCGGCATCTACATGCCGAAGTTCGCCGGCACCATCTACGAGATGCTGTCGGCGCCGATCTCGACCGTGGAGATCCTCGCCGGCTATGTCGGCGCGGCGGCGACCAAGTCGGTGATGTTGGGGCTGATCATCCTGATCACCGCGCGGCTGTTCGTGCCGTTCCACATCGCTCATCCGGTCTGGATGGCGGCCTTCCTGCTGCTGACCTCGGTGACCTTCAGCCTGTTCGGCTTCATCATCGGCATCTGGGCGGACGGCTTCGAGAAGCTGTCGATCATCCCGATGCTGGTGATCACCCCGCTGACCTTCCTGGGCGGCAGCTTCTATTCGATCAAGATGCTGCCGGACATCTGGCAGAAAATCGCCCTGTTCAATCCGGTGGTCTATCTGATCAGCGGCTTCCGCTGGGCCTTCTTCGGGGTTTCCGACGTCGGCGTTGGGCTGAGCCTCGCGGCCACCGCCGGCTTCATGCTGGCCTGCGTCCTCGCCGTCGCCCGCATCTTTGCCACCGGCTGGAAACTGCGGAGCTAGCCCCGCGGCTTGCGCTTCAAGGCGACGTACAGCGCGCCTTCGCCGCCGTGCCGGCGGTGGGCCTCCGAAATGCCCGCGACGATCGCCGCCAGATGCGGCGCAGCCAGCCACTCCGGCGCCTGGCGGCGCAGGATCCCATCGCCCTGGACGCCCTTGCCGGTGATCACCAGCACCGAGCGGAAGCCTTCGTCCCAGGCCCGCCGCAAGAAGGCCTCCAGCACCGAGCGGGCGCGCGCCTGGTCGTAGCCGTGCAGGTCGAGCCGGGCGGCGATCGGATCGCGCTCGCGGGCGATGCGGTGGCGGCGGTTGGGCTCGATGCGCTCGAGCCCGTCGCGCGGCCGGGCTTGCTGCTGACGCGGCGGCGGCGGCGGCGGAATCCGCGCCGGAATCTCGGCGGAGGCCGCGTCCGGCGTCGGCGGCGGGATCGGGGTGGCGCGGCCGGGCATCGGATGCACGGTGCCGGCGACCAGGCTCCAGATCCTGAGCTCCTCGGGCTTCAGCGGGCGTTTCACGGCGCGTCGCCCTTCGGCAGCAGCCGATAGAGGCGAAGCCGGTGGCGCACGCGTCCGGCCTCCAGCCCGGCGGCAGGCCCCTGGCCGAGGTAGAGGTCGGCGCGCACCTGGCCCTGGATCGCTCCGCCGGTGTCGAGCGCCACCACCAGCCGCCGGTAGGCCGGGAAGGCTCCGGCGAGCAGCGGCGCCTCGGCGTCCAGCCAGAGCAGTTCGCCCATCGCATGCTGCGCCCGGTCCACGGCGACCGCGCGTCCGGCCGGCAGCGCGACGTTGGCCGCGCCCACCGGCGGGCGGCCGTCGTCGGGAGCCACGCGGAAGAAGGCGTAGCGCGGGTTGAGCTGCATCAGCGCCTGGGCTTCAGGCCCACGATGGCCGGCGAGCCAGGCATGGATCGCCTCCCCCGAGGTGTTGTCGCCCGCCAGCAGGCCGCGGTCGCGCATGGCGTTGGCGATGCCGACGAAGGGCCGCCCGTTGTTGGCCGCATAGAGCGCCTTCACCCGCTGGCCGTCCTCGAACACCAGCGCCCCGGAGCCCTGGATCTGCAGGAAGAAGAGGTCCTCGGGCCGCAGCCAGGCGAGCGGCGCCTCGGGCGTCGCCGCCTCGATGTTGGCGCGATCGGGATAGGGCAACAGCGGGCCGGAGCCCGGGTCGATCGCCGCGCCTGGGCGGCCGGCCTGGGCCGGGTCGAAGAGGCCGGCGTCGACGATCTTCAGATCGGCGGGCGGCCCGCGAAGCGGTGCGCTGAATTCGGCGTCGGGCGTGCGCCGCGCATCATAGGTCGGCGCGTAGTAGCCGGTGAGCACGCCCTCGCCCGGCAGTTCTTCCGCGACCAGCCGGGCTTCGAAGAAGTCGCGGGCGGCGGCCTCGTCGAGCGGGCCGAGCGCCCTGGCGGCTCGGCAGACGCCGGCGAGGCCGGCGTCCTTGGCGACATTGCAAGTCTCGCGAAAGGCGGCGAAGGCCTGAACATGGTCGTCGCCAGCCCAGCCCGGCAGCGCCGAAAGCGGCAGGATGCGCTCAGGCGGGACCGGTGCGGGCGCCGCGGGTTGCGGCGGAAACGGCGAGGGCCCCGGCGCGGGGCTCCTCGGAAAGGGGGTCGGCGGAGTGGTGGCGCAGGCGGCGAGGCTCAAGGCGGCGCACGCCGCCGCGACCAGGCGCTGCGTCACGGAACGTCAGGCCTCTGCGGCGTCGACGTGGATCAGCATCCAGTTGGGATCACGGCTCTTGAGATTGCGTTCGAAGGTCCACAGTTCCGCGGTGCGGCGGTCGTCGACCGCCTCTCCTTCCGGACCCTTCGAGCGGTTGCGGAATTCGGCCAGGAACCGGACAGTCAGCCGCGCCAAGTCGCCTGCGCCGCTCATCTCGGCCTTCTCGAGGTCGGCGCGCGGCGGATGCAGGAATTCGACGCTCTCCGTGCGGCCCTCGGTCTCGCGCCGGGCGATGGCGCTGTCGAAGCTGGCCATGACGTTGGGCGCGAGCAGGTTGCGCAAGGTCGGCCGGTCGCCCGCGGCGAAGGCCTTGACGATCATCTCATAGGCGCCCTTGGCCCCGGAGAGGAATTGGCCGATGTCGAAGCCCGGGTCACGGGCGCGGACCGCCGCCAGCCCGCTCAGGCTGACGCCTTCGTCGCCGATCTCCAGCGGGCGCTCCGCCGGCCGCACGACCGGACCGGCCGCCTCCGCCGCCGGCTGGTCCTCCGGCTGCCGGCCGACCCGCCGCCCCAGCACCGAATAGAGCTGGTAAAGCACGATGGCCGCCAAGCCGGCGAAGATGATCAGCTCGAGGAGTTGCAACGACGTCTCTTCGGGTCAAATGGGTTGGACCGCAATAGCCCTATATAGGACGTCGGAACGTCTGCGTCAGGGGCGACGTTGCATCGGTCCGGACACCATGTTAGCCCGCCGGCCCAACGGATGCGTAAACGCACGCGTCGCACCACGGACCTGTAGCGAAAAAATGACCGACTTCGACGCCGGCGCGGGCGCGCCTGACCTGGCTGCCGAGCCCCCCGGCATTCGCATCCTCGCCCAGTTCGTGCGCGACTTCTCGTTCGAGAACCCGCGGGCCCCCGATGCGCTGCGGGCCGGCGCGGCCCAGCCGCAGATCGATCTCGGCGTGGAAATGAACGCGCGCGGCCGCGACGACGGCCTGTTCGAGGTCGACCTCAAGCTGTCGGCCCGCGCCACGCGCGAGGACGGCCCGCTGTTCGTGGTCGAACTGCTCTACGGCGGCGTCTTCCAGATCACCGGCGTCGAGGCCGAGGACATCGAGCCGGTGCTGCTCATCGAGTGCCCGCGCTATCTCTTCCCCTTCGCGCGCCGGGTGATCGCCGACATCACGGCGGAAGGCGGCTATCCGCCCTTCCTGCTCGATCCGATCGACTTCGCCGGCGTCTATGCCGCGCGCAAGAACGAAGAAGGCCAGATCGGCCACGCCTAGGCGGGCTTCCCCCGTCATGGCCCGGACGAGCCGGGTCATGACGGATAGAAGGGTGAGGCGCTAATCCGCGTCCCTGATCCGCAGGATCGCCCTGCGGGCCGCGTCGCGATGGCGGGGCTTGAGGTTGCGGCCGACGACGCTGAGCAGGGCGGCGAACACCGCCGCATCGTCGGTGTAGCCGAGCATCGGGATGAAGTCGGGAACCGCGTCCGTCGGCAGGACGAAATAGGCCAGCGCCGCCAGCATCATCCCCTTGGCGGCGGACGGCGTCTCGTCGTCGCTGGCGCAGTACCAGACGGCCAGGGCGTCGGCGGCGAACGGAACCCGAGCCACCGCCTTGCGGATCTTCGGCCAGAAGCCGCGCGCCACCCGCTGCTCGTTCAGCCGCACCACCGCGGGCGCCAGCGCGCGCGACGGGTCGATCGGAGCGCGCGGATCAAACCCGGCGCCAAGGCCGGCGTCGTCCAGGTCGGGAGAGGCGTTCTCTGCAGCGCTCATCAGGCTTAAGTGTAGGTTTTTCCAGCAGATGATACCGGCAAGCGGCCGCCGCCGCTAGCGTCGGCGGCCGCTTGCGCCGGACGAGGCCATCAAGCCGCCGAGCACGCCGCGGATCAGCTGACGCCCGACCTGGCTGCCGAGGCTGCGCAGCATGGACTTGGCGAAGGCGTCGACCATGGCTTCGCCCTCGGACGGCCGCTGGCGCGCGGGGGGACGGGGCGGCGGGGCCGCCGGCGTGGCAGGCGTCGGCGCCGGGGCGGCCTTCTGCTCGGCCCGGGCCTTCAGCATCTCGAAGGCGGACTCGCGATCCTGCACCTGGTCGTAAAGGCCACGCACCGGGCTCGCCGCCGCCAGCTGGCGCCGTTCGTCCGGCGTGACCGGCCCGATCCGCGAATTCGGCGGCCGGACGCGGGTCTTCTCGACCATGGTCGGCGCGCCCTTCTCGTCCAGCACCGAGACCAGCGCCTCGCCGACGCCCAGGGCCTGGATCGCCTCGGCGGTGTCGAAGGCCGGATTGGCCCGGAAGCTGTCGGCCGCCGCCCGCAGCCCCTTCTGGTCGGCAGGCGTATAGGCGCGCAGGCCGTGCTGCACGCGGTTGCCGAGCTGGCCCAGCACCGTGTCCGGCACGTCGGCCGGGTTCTGGGTGATGAAATAGATCCCCACCCCCTTGGAGCGGATCAGGCGGATAACCTGCTCGACCTTGTCCAGCAGCGCCTTGGGGGCGTCGTTGAACAGCAGGTGCGCCTCGTCGAAGAAGAACACCAGCCGCGGCTTTTCCGGATCGCCGATCTCCGGCAGCTGTTCGAACAGCTCGCTCATCAGCCACAGCAGGAAGGTGGCGTAGAGCTGCGGCGCCCCGATCAGCCGCTCGCCCGCCAAAAGGCTGACGTAGCCACGGCCGGAGGCGTCGGTGCGCATCAGGTCGGAAAGGTCCAGCGCCGGTTCGCCGAACAGGTTGGCGCCGCCCTGGTTCTCCAGCACCAGCAGCTTGCGCTGCACCGCGCCCACCGTCGCCGGCGCGACGTTGCCATATCGACTGCTCAGGGACTTGGCGTTGTCGGCGGCATAGGCCAGGGCGGCCTGCAGGTCCTTGAGGTCCAGCAGCAGCAAGCCTTCCTCGTCGGCGGCGCGGAACACCACATTGAGCACGCCCTCCTGCACGTCGTTCAGCTCGAGCAGGCGCGACAGCAGCAGCGGTCCCATCTCCGAGACCGTCGCGCGGATCGGGTGTCCCTGCTGGCCGAACAGGTCCCAGAAGACCACCGGCGCCGCCGCCGGCTGCAACGTCAGGCCGAGCGCCTGGGCGCGGGCCTGCAGCTTCTCGTTCGGCTGGGCGGCCGCGGCGATCCCGGAGAGGTCGCCCTTCACGTCGGCGGCGAACACCGGGACGCCGGCTTCGGAGAAGCCCTGGGCCAGCACCTGCAAGGTGATGGTCTTGCCGGTGCCGGTCGCGCCCGCCACCAGGCCGTGGCGGTTCGCCCGATCGAGCCTGAGGCTCTGCGGATGGTCGGACACGCCGATCAGAACGCCGTCTTCCGTCACAGGCCGTCTCCCTTGGATCCGATCACGGCCGGCCGCGTCGCTGGAACTGGGCGGCCGCCCGCGCGCTCAAGCCATCCTCATCGGCGCGATTGACGCAAGCCCTCTCGCCGCGGACAGTCCCCCGCGCCGATCAAAAAAGGGCTCCATGGCCGCCGCTGTCCCGTCTTCCGCCGTCACCCGCAACGCCACCGTGCTCCTGGCCGTCATCGCCTCCGGCGCGACGCTCTACTGGCTGGCCGACATCCTGACGCCGCTGGCGCTGGCGATGTTCCTGGCGGTGATGATCGACGGCTTCGCCCGGGTCCTGGAGCACCGGCTTGCGGGAGTTTCGCGGCCCGCCGCCTTGCCGCTGGCGGTGGTGCTGTCCCTGGCCATCTTCGGCGGCAGCGCCTTCTTCATCGCCGAGAACGCCACCAGCTTCGCCGGCCAGCTGGTCAACTACACGCCCAAGCTCAACCGCCTGATCGGCCAGGCGGCCGGGGCCCTGGGGATCCATGCGCCCGTCAGCGTCAGCACCCTGGCCCAGCAGCTCGATCCCGGCAAATACATCGGCATCCTGGCCAGGGCGCTGCAGAACTTCACCTCGACCGCGGGGTTCGTACTCGTCTACGCCGCCTTCATCATGGCCTCGCGGCGCACCTTCGAGCGCAAGATGGTCTCGCTCTTCCGCACGCGCGAGGAGCGGCAGGAGGCGGTCGCGGCCTTCCTGCGCATCCGCGACGGCGTCGAGCAGTACCTCTGGGTCCAGACGGTGACCGGCCTGATGATCGCCGTCGCTTCGTTCGTCGCCATGCTGGCGGTCGGCCTGAACGACGCCGCATTCTGGGCCTTCCTGATCTTCGTCATCGCCTACATCCCGGTGATCGGCGGCTTCATCGCGATCGTCGCGCCGCCGATCTTCGCCCTGCTGCAGTTCGACAGCCTGTGGCAGGCGATCACCCTCTTCGTCGTGCTGAACGCCATCGGGGTCATCGTCGGCAACGTCATCTATCCGCGAATGCAGGGCCGCAGCCTCAACATCGATCCCGTCGTGGTGCTGCTGGCCCTGGCCTTCTGGGGAGCGATCTGGGGAGTCGCGGGCGCTTTCCTGTCGACGCCTCTGACGGTCATGACCATGGTGATCCTGGCGCAGTTCGAGGGAACCCGCTGGATCGCCGTGCTGCTCTCAGCCAACGGCGACCCGCAGCACCTGCAGGAGGCCAAGCCGGGCGCGCCGCCCGACCAGCTGCATCGTCCGCGATCACAATAAGTTATGGCCAGTGGGGATCTTTTCGTTGTCCATCTGGAACCTATTTAAGGTGAGCCGCGCGCCCAACGGCCGCGACAGGTGCGTCCGTCCCCCGAGCCCTCGGACGCAGCGAGCCCCGAGCGAACCGCCGCCCCCCCACGGCGGGACCGCACGCCGCCGGACACTCTCCTCCGGCGGCGTCCTCGCCCGGACCGCGGAGGTGCGCCGGTGAGCAAATCTCGGCGCGCCTCATCCGCCACCACGGTTCCCGCCGCCTCCGCCGCCATGCGGTCGGCCATGGCGCGGACCATCGTCGAGTCCATCGGCGACAGCGCGCCGGCCCGCGCCTTTGCCGAGCAGGCCGCCGCGGACGTGATCGCCGACGAGCTGCCCGAGCTCACCACAGCTGGGCTGGCCGCCAACCTCGCCGACTTCTGGGGCTTCGGCGAACGCCGCCGCGGCCGCAAGCCGCTGGTGCGGATCGCTCCGGCCCTGGAGGCCGCCGAGCCCGGGCTCGACCGGCTGGAAATCATCCAGGACGACTGCCCCTTCCTGGTCGACAGCGTGATGGGCGAGATCGCCGACCAGGGACTGGCGGTGCGCGCAATGTTCCACCCGATCGTCGAGGTCCGCCGCGACCGCGCCGGGCTGCGCGCCGAGGCGGGCGCGCTGCGGCGGGAATCGATGATCCAGGTGATCCTCGCCCCGATCGGCCCCGACCGTGAAGCGGCGCTGAAGGCGGGTGTCGAGGCCACCCTGGCCGATGTCCACGCCGCCGTCGACGACTTCAAGCCCATGCTGGCCCTGATGCGCCGCACGCTCGAGGAACTGCGCGCGCGTCCCGGCAAGGCGACGCCGGAGGAGATCGCGTTCCTCAGCTGGCTGGAAGCCGAACAGTTCGTCTTCCTGGGCGCCCGGGTGTACGAGTTCCCCAAGCTTCCCGGCGGCGAGTATGCGCCGGAGGAGCCGCTCTACCAGGCGACCGACGGGCTGGGCATGCTGCGCGATCCGGAGCGCACCGTCCTGCGCCGCGCCAACGAGCCGGCGGTGCTGATGGGCGCCAGCAAGGACCGGATCTTCCGCGAGCCCGCCGTCACCGTCGCCAAGGCCAACGCCAAGAGCCGCGTCCACCGGCGCGGCTATCTCGATTACGTCGGGGTCAAGCGCTACGACGACGCGGGCCGGCCCTATGGCGAGGTTCGCTTCGTCGGCCTGTTCACCGCCGAGGCCTATGACGAACCGGCGACGTCGGTGCCGCTGCTGCGCGAGAAGGTCGCCCATGTGCTGGAGCGCGCCCACAGCGCCCCGGGCGGGCACAACGAGAAGCGGCTGAAGAACATCCTGGAGAACCATCCCCGCGACGAGCTCTTCCAGGTCGACGAGGACGAGCTGCTGACCCAGGCCCTGGGCATCTTGCACCTGTACGACCGGCCCCGCGTCGGCCTGTTCGAGCGCCGTGATCCGCTCGACCGCTTCGCCTCCGTGCTGCTTTACCTGCCGCGCGACCAATACGATTCGCGGCTTGAGCAGACTGCCGGCGCGATCCTGGCCAAGGCCTACGGCGGCCGGGTCTCGGCCGCCTATCCGACGGTGCTCGACGCGCCGATCGCCCGCGTGCACTACATCATCGGCTTCTCGCCGGGGGGACACGCCTGGCCCGAGTTGAAGGCGCTCGAAGTCGTCATCGCCGAAGCGGCGCGCAGCTGGCGCGACCGCTTCGAAGCCGCGGTGCGGACGGGGGCCATCGCGCCCGAGGCGGTGGCGGAGACCCTGGCGCGGTACCGCGACGCTTTTCCCCCCGGCTACCAGGACCGCTTCGACGCCGCCGAAGCGCTCGCCGACCTCGAGGTGATCGAGAGCCTCGGCGCGGCGCCGGTGCGTGCGCGCGCCTACCGCCTCCCGACCGACGGGGTCACCGCCTTCCGCTTCAAGCTCTATCGTCCCGGCGCGCCGGCGCCGCTCGCCGAGGTCCTGCCGATCCTGGAGAACATGGGCCTGAAGGCCATGGCCGAGGCCGGCTTCCCGATCAGCCCGGCCGACCAGCCGCCGGTCTGGGTGCACGACTTCGAGATCGAGGATCCACGTGGCGAACGCCTGGTCTTTTTGGAGATCAAACAGGCCTTCGAGGACGCCGTGGCCGCGGTCTGGACCGGCCAGACCGAGAGCGACGGCTTCAACCGGCTGGTGCTCGAACTGTCGATCCCCTGGCGCACGGCGGCCCTGGTCCGGGCGCTCGCCCGCTATCGCCAGCAATCCGGCCTCGATCCGATCCAGCGCGCCCAGGAGGAGGCCCTGGCGAACAATCCCGGCGTCGCCCGGCTGATCCTCGACCTCTTCCGCACCCTGTTCGATCCGGCGATCCGCGCCGATCTCGCCGCCCGCCGCGAGCAGGGCGCCGCGGTGATGACGGAGATCCTGGCGGCCCTGCAGCACGTGGACAGCCTCGACGAGGACCGCGTGCTGCGCCGGCTGGCCGCCCTGGTGCAGGCGATCCAACGAACTAACTACTACCAGCTCGACCCTGATGGCCGGCCGAAGCCCTACATCTCCTTCAAGGTGGCCAGCGGCGAACTGACCGACCTGCCCGCGCCCAAGCCGTTCCGCGAGATCTTCGTCTGGGGCGTCGACGTCGAGGGGGTGCACCTGCGCTTCGGCCCGGTCGCCCGCGGCGGCCTGCGCTGGAGCGACCGCCGCGACGACTTCCGCACCGAGGTGCTGGGGCTGGTGAAGGCGCAGCAGGTGAAGAACGCCGTGATCGTCCCGGTCGGCTCGAAGGGCGGCTTCTATCCCAAGCGGCTGCCGAAGGGCGGCGCGCCCGACGCGGTCCGCGCCGAGGCGGTGTCGGCCTACCAGACCTTCCTGCACGGCCTGCTCGACCTCACGGACAACCTCGCCCCGAGCGGCCGGGTGATCCACCCCGAGGGCGTCATCGTTCATGACGGCGACGATCCTTATCTGGTGGTCGCCGCCGACAAGGGGACCGCCAGCTTTTCCGACATCGCCAACGGCGTGGCCGAGGCCTACGGCTTCTGGCTGGGCGACGCCTTCGCCTCGGGCGGCTCGGCCGGCTACGACCACAAGGCGATGGGCATCACGGCCCGTGGCGCCTGGGAGGCGGTGAAGCGGCACTTCCGCGAGCTGGGCAAGGACATACAGGTCGAGCCGTTCACCGTCATCGGAGTGGGCGACATGTCGGGCGACGTGTTCGGCAACGGCATGCTGCTGTCGCAGCAGACCCGGCTGCTGGCTGCATTCGACCACCGCCACATCTTCCTCGACCCGGACCCGGATCCGGCGGCCAGCTTCGCCGAACGCGAGCGGATCTTCGCCCTGCCCCGCTCGTCCTGGGACGACTATGACCGCAAGGCGATCTCGCCTGGCGGCGGCGTCTACGCCCGCAGCCTGAAGTCGGTCCCGCTCTCCGCCAAGGTGCGCGCCGCGCTCGACATCAAGGCCGAGGAGCTAAGCCCGGGCGAGCTGATCACCGCCATCCTCAAGGCGCCCGCCGAGCTGCTCTACCTCGGCGGCATCGGCACCTATGTGAAGGCCAGCCGCGAGGCCAATGTCGAGGTCGGCGACAAGGCCAACGACGCGGTGCGCATCAACGCCCGCGACCTGCGCGTGAAAGTGGTCGGAGAAGGCGCCAACCTCGGCGTGACCCAGGCGGCGCGGGTCGAGTTCGCCATCGCCGGCGGGCGGATCGACACCGACGCCATCGACAACTCGGCCGGCGTGGACACCTCCGACCACGAGGTCAACATCAAGATCCTGACCGGCATGCTCGAGCGGTCGGACCAGTTGACGCGCAAGCGTCGCGACAGACTGCTGAGGTCGATGACCGAGGACGTCGCGTCGCACGTGCTGGCGCACAACTACAGCCAGACCCTGGCGCTCTCGCTGATGCAGCTGGACGCGCCGGGCGAGCTGGAGCCCTACGCCCAGTTCATTGCGCGGCTGGAGGCCGAGGGCCGGCTCGACCGGGCGGTCGAGGGCCTGCCCGGCCCGGCAGAGATGGCCGCCCGAGCCGAAGCCCGCCAGGGGCTGGCGCGGCCGGAGCTGGCGGTGCTGCTGGCCTATGGCAAGCTGGAGCTGAAGCGGGAAATGGCCGAGGGACTGGCGATCGACGATCCCTGGTTCGAGCGCCAGCTGCTGGGCTATTTCCCCAGGCCGCTGCGCAAATCCGGCGAGACGATCCGCCGGCATCGTCTGCGGCCGGACATCATCGCCACAGTCATCGCCAACGATGTGGTCGACCGCTGCGGCCCGACCTTTCCCTGGCGGCTGATGGGCGCCGCCAACTGCGACATCGGCGCCTTCGTCGCCGGCTACGAGGCGGCGAAGACGGTGCTGGACCTCTCGGCCCTGTGGGGCCAGGTCTCGGCGCTCGACGGCCGCGCTCCGGCGGCCGGGCAGATGGCGCTGTATCGGCAGCTGGCCTCGGCCCTGCGCGGCGCGACCTTCTGGCTGGCCCGGCGGGCGGCCCGTGACAAGGTCGGAGTCGAAGCCCTGGTGTCGCGCTATGGCGACGGCTTCCGCAGCCTCAGCGCCTTCGCCCTGGACGTCGCCTCGCCCGTCGAGCGCGAAGCGATCGAGGCGCGCGCCCGCACACTGGTCGAGGCCGGCGCTCCCGACGAGCTGGCCCGCGCCGCCTCGGTCCTGCAGGCGGTCAGCACCGCCGCCGATCTCATCGACCTGGCGCAGGGCGCCGACTGGCCGCTGCGCAGCGCCGCGCGGCTCTATCACGCCGTGGGTGAAGCCTTCGGCTTCGACCGGCTGCGGAGCGCTGCGGCCGGCTATGCCGTGGGCGACGGTTTCGAGCGGACGGCGTTGCGGCGGTTGATCGAGGAGCTGCTGGCCGAGCAGGCCAGCCTCGCCCGGACGGTGATGGCCAAGGCCGAGGCGCGAAAGTCGACCGAAGCCGCCGGCGCCCGCGCCGCCGTGGAAGCCTGGAGCGCGCCCCGCCGCGATCAGGTCGAAGCCGCCGGCCGCACGCTGGCCGAGATCGAGGCCGCCCCCGGGCCCTGGACCTTCGCCAAGCTCACCATCGCCAACGCCGCCCTGCGCGAACTGGCCCTGGCCGGCGAGACCCGGCGGCGGAAGTAGGGCGGAGCCAAAACGCCCCCTCCGTCTCGCTTCGCGAGCCACCTCCCCCGCGTTGCGGTGGAGGATCTGGGCCGTAGATGCTCCACCGCTTGCGGGGGAGCTGTCGCCCCGGATCCGGCCCTTGGCCGGTCCGCTCCGGGGTAAACTGGACTGAGTGGGCGTTCGGCGTTAGTGCCGGAACACCCGCACGCCGGTGAAGACCATGGCCAGGCCGCGTTCGTTGGCGGCTTCGATGACCTTCTCGTCGCCGATCGAGCCGCCAGGCTGGATCACCGCCGTGCAGCCGGCGTCGGCCGCCTGGATCAGGCCGTCCGGGAACGGGAAGAAGGCTTCGGAAGCGCAGGCGGAGCCGGTCAGGTCGAGGCCGAAGTCGGCGGCGCGCAGGGCGGCGATGCGGGCGGAATCCTTACGGTTCATCTGGCCTGCACCGATACCCAGCGTCTGGCCTGTCCGGGCGTAGACAATGGCGTTCGACTTCACGTGCTTGGCGACGGTGAAGGCGAACAGCATGTCGCGCACTTCCGCCTCGGTCGGCGCCCGCTCGGTCATCACCTTGAGGTCGGCCGCGGTCAGGCGGGCGGTATCGCGGCCCTGCACCAGGAAGCCGCCGGCCACCGAGCGGAAGGTGTCGCCGGGCGCAGCCGGGTCCGGCAGCCCGCCAGTCGTCAGTAGTCGGACGTTCTTCTTCTTGCGGAACAGGGCGACCGCATCCTCGTCGGCGTCGGGCGCGATCACCACCTCGGTGAAGGTTTCCAGCACCTTGGCGGCGGTGGCCGCGTCCAGGCGCGCATTCAGGGCGACGATGCCGCCGAAGGCGCTGACCGGGTCGCAGGCCAGCGCCCGCTCGTAGGCTTCCAGCAGCGAGCCGCCGGTCGCCAGGCCGCAGGGGTTGGCGTGCTTGATGATCGCGCAGGCCGGCGCCGCCGCCGGATCGAACTCGGCGATCAGCTCATAGGCCGCGTCGGTGTCGTTGATGTTGTTGTAGCTGAGCGCCTTGCCCTGCAGCTGCCGGGCGGTGGCGACGCCGATCCGCGGATTGGCGAAACGATAGAACGACGCCTTCTGGTGCGGATTCTCGCCGTACCGCATGGTCTGCACCAGCTCGCCGGCGAAGGCGCGGCGGCGCGGGGCCTCTTCGCCGAGCTCCTTGGCGAACCAGCTGGAGATGGCCGCGTCATAGGCCGCGGTGCGGGCATAGGCGCGGGCGGCCAGCTGCTTGCGCAGCTCCAGGCCCGTCGAGCCCTCGGCCTGCAGTTCGGCCAGAACCTCCTGAAGGTCGGCGATCTCGGTGCAGACGGCGACATAGCCGTGGTTCTTAGCCGCCGAGCGGATCATCGCCGGACCGCCGATGTCGATGTTCTCCACCGCGTTGGCGTAGTCGGCCCCCCCAGCGACGGTTTGCTCGAAGGGGTAGAGGTTGACGTAGACGAGATCGATCCCGCCGATCCCGTGCGCCTCCATCGCCGCCTTGTGCTCGGGCGCGTCGCGCACGCCGAGCAGGCCGCCATGCACCACCGGGTGCAGGGTCTTGACCCGCCCGTCCATCATTTCCGGGAAGCCGGTCAGCTCGGCGATGTCCTTCACCGGCAGGCCGGCGTCGGCGATCGCCTTGCGGGTGCCGCCGGTGGAGACCAGCTCGACGCCCATGGCGGCCAGCGCCTTGGCGGCGTCGACCAGGCCGGTCTTGTCGGAGACCGAGATCAGGGCGCGGCGGATCGGGGCGCGGTCGGGCGCGGCGGGAAAGTCGGGAGCGGCAGGCATGGCGTTCTCCTTGGCGGGTCCTTAAGGAAAATGCCCAGGCGAGCGGCGGTCGATACCTGCGCTCCCCGGTGGTCGCCCACCTTACATCGCCAGTCACGCAGGATGGGGGGACTTAAGGCTCGCTCACACCGGCGTCAACGCGCGCCGCGGCGGAGAGCTTCCAGCGGATCTTCGCACCCTCGGCGATGCGCGCCTGGCCGCGCAGGACGATCTGCTGCGAGCGGCGCGGCTGCCCCAGGCGGTAGTGCAGCGAGGGCTCCAGCACCACCTCGACGGCGTCGTTGCGCAGCCACCAGCCGCGCTCGTCGCCTTCCGGCTTCAGGAGCACGCTCTTGCGGTCGCGGGCGATCTGAGCCTGGACGTCCGGGTGCAGGTGGAAGCGCACCATGAAGGGCACGAAGCGCCGCCCGTTCGGCTTGGCCTGGCCGAGCGGCAGGAAGCTGTCCTCGCCGCGCAGCTCGTCGGCGTCGACGTCGATGTAGAGCCGCCGCGCGTGGCGCAACCCGAACCGCTCCACCCACCCGTCGTGCGCCGTCTCCAGCCAGAGCGCGCCGGCCGCCTCGTGGCGACGGGCCTCGACGCGCCGCACCGCGCCGGTGAGCCGCGGCCCCAGCACCTTGGCCGCAAAGCCGCGCAGCGGCTGGCCGCAGGCGGCGTCGCCGATCGAGGCGGTCGAGGCGGCGTCGACCAGCCGCATCGCCTGCGGCGCCTGGGCGTCGGGCGACCAGCCGCCGCCGACGATCAGCCGCCGCTGGCCCGCGAGCACCTCGATCGCCAGCGGCTGGGCGCAGGCGGTGACGCTCCAGGGCCCGGACGAGGACGGGGCCGCGTCGGCGAACACCTGCAGCGACCGGGCTTCCAGCCGATGATAGCCGTTGCGCGCCGCCGGAGCGGCTCGGTCGCCGGCGTCCTCCTGGGCGCGGGCGGCCGAGACATAGGCGCGCTCGCACTCCTCGCCGCCGTGGAAGGCGGCGAGCCGCCCGTCGGCCAGGGTCAGGAACCGCACCGCGCCGGAAAGCCGGTCGATCGCGCGAAGCAGCTCTTCCGGCGTCGAGAGCCCGCGCTGGGCCAGCGCGTCGTCGAGGGTCGAGAGGTCGAAATAGAGCTCGAGCGCCGCCTGCGGATTTCGCGAGGCGTGGCCGCCGTCGGGGGCGACCGTCGCCGGCAACGCACGGCGCAGCCGCGCCAGGCCCTGGCTCAGCAGCCGCTCGCCCGCCCGCCCGGAGAGGGCGGCGCCGGCGATCGCCGCCACCGTCGCGCGCTCGGCCCGGCGCGCCGGGCCGTCGTCGAACTGCAGCAGCCGGCGCGCCTGACGACAGAGGTCGAGGGCGATGCGCGCCGCCTCCGCGTCGGAGGCTCGGGCGCACAGGGGCCGCGCCGCACAGGCGAGATTATAGACCCGCCGCTCCAGCACTTCGGCGCTCCAGGCGAAGGCGTTCCAGCCGCCGAAGGTTCGCGACCACTCCAGCGTCAGCCGCAGTCCCTCGGTCGCGCCGTCCGGACCGGCGGCCAGAAGATCGCGCATCCAGCCGAACCGATGCAGGTTGACGGCGAACCGGCGGCTGGGGCTCGCCCGGTTCCAGGGATCGCCGCGCACCCCTGGCGCCAGGGTCTCGCCGCCGAGGACGAAGGCCCCGGCGAGGATCTGGCGGCCGGCGCTGAGGTTGACGGGACGCAGGTCGCGGGGCATCGCCGCCAGGCCCTCGGGCCGGCTGCGGGCGAGCAGCCACCGGTGTGGCGGCGTGCCGGCCCATTCGTGGCCCAGCCGACGGCGCACGGCGAACGCCGCTGCGACGAGGATATGGCGGCCGGGCAGTCGGTCGATGACTGAACCTTGCCCCGCCATCCCCGCGCTCTCAGCCGCCCCGCAGCGCGCGGATATTGTCGGCGTACTTGTCCGGCCCGCCGCGGAACACCGCGCTGCCGGCCACCAGGGCGGTCGCCCCGGCGGAGAGGCAGGCGGGCGCAGTCTGCGGCGTCACCCCGCCGTCGACCTCCAGGACGATCTCGCGGCCGCTGGCGTCGATCATCTTGCGCAGCCGCTCGACCTTGCGCAGCTGGGAGGAGATGAAGCTCTGTCCGCCGAAGCCTGGGTTGACCGACATCACCAGCACCAGGTCGAGGTCCTCGATGATCCACTCGATGGCCGAGGGGTCGGTCGAGGGATTGAAGACCACGCCGGCCTTGGCGCCGAGCTCGCGGATCCGCTTGACGGTGCGGTGCAGGTGCGGCCCGGACTCCGGATGGACGCTGAGGATGTCGGCGCCCGCCGCCACGAAGGCTTCGAGGTAGGGATCGACCGGCGCGATCATCAGGTGCACGTCGAAGGGGATCGACACGTGCGGCTTCAGCGCCTTCACCACGTCGGGACCGATGGTGATGTTCGGCACGAAGTGGCCATCCATCACATCGACATGCAGCCAGTCGGCGCCGGCGGCCGCGACCGCGCGGGCCTCCTCGCCCAGGCGTGAAAAATCAGACGCGAGGATGGAGGGCGCGATGATCGGCGACGCAGGCATGGTGACGGCATAAGCTGATGCGCGCCCGCCTGCCAGGGGTTGTCGCATGGAGGGTGTTCGCCCGGCGGCGAACGCATGGCGGCTGTTGGCGGGCAGGCGATCGGTTCACCCACGACTGTCATCCCGGAATCCGCGTAGCGGTTATCCGGGACCCATGCACACCGCAGAGCGAGATGTCGCGTGGCGTCGCCGCGTCCCCTCTTGCAACGCCATGTTCATGGGTCCCGGTGTTTTCGCTCCGCGAAAAACCGGGATGACCGTCGAGGAGTGGGTTTGCGCCGTTCGCAGTCTGCCATCCGCCTCCACTCTGGGCCGCCCGGGGAACCTCTCAGCCCCGCTTCAACCGCGCCGCATAGAAGCCGTCGAGACCGCCCGGCCGGTGGTGCGGCAGGATCCGCAGCGCGCCGTCGACGAGGCGGCTGGCCTCCGGCGCCCCACCCTCCCCCGGGGCGACCGGTTCGAGGGCGAACTCGGCATTGCGCCGCAGGAAGGCCGCGACCTGGGCCTCGCCCTCCTCCGGCTCCAGCGAGCAGACGCAGTAGACCAGCCGCCCGCCGGCCTTCACCCGGGTCGCAGCCGCATCGAGCAGCCGCGACTGCAGCGCAGCGAGACTGGCGACATCGCTCGGCTTGGCGGCCCAGAGCACGTCGGGATGGCGCCGGAAGGTGCCGGTGGCCGAACAGGGCGCGTCCAACAGCACGGCGTCGAAGCTGCGGCCATCCCGCCACGCCGCGCCATCGGCCGTGACGAGCTCGGCGGCCAGGCCGGTGCGGGCGAGATTGTCGGAGAGCCGGGTCAGCCGCGGGGCGGAGCGGTCGACGGCGGTCACCTGCGCCCCGGCGGCGGCGAGCTGCAGCGTCTTGCCCCCGGGCGCCGCGCAAAGGTCGAGCGCGCTCTGGCCGGGCTGGATGTCGAGCAGCCGGGCGGGAATGGCGGCGGCGGCGTCCTGCACCCACCAGCCGCCTTCGGCGAACCCGGGCCAGGTCGAGACGTCGCCGCGCCGGCCGGTGCGCACCGACCCGCCGGGCAGGGTCTCGCCCTCCAGCTCGGCGGCGAGCGTCCCGGCTTGGGCCGGATCCTTCAAAGACAGGTCGGTGGCGGGCTCCCCGGCGATCTGGGCGGCGATCTCGCGAGCGGCCTCGGGGCCGAAGGCCGCTCGCCAGCGGGCGTAGAGCCAGGGCGGCGCCAGCCGCTCAGGCTCGTCCAGTCGCGGCGGCTCGCGCGTGAGGGCGCGCAGGACCGCGTTCACCAACCCCTTGAAGGCCTGGCTCTGCTTGTTCGCCTGGGCGAGGTCGACGGAGCTGGAGACGGCCGCATGCGCCGGGGTTTCCAGGACGAACAGCTGGGCGACGCCGAGCCGCAGGATCTGCACCACCCGATCCGGCGGCGCCTTGCTGACCCGCGCCTGTAGCGCCCCATCGATCGGGCCGAGCCGGCGAAGCGTCGCCATGACCAGGGCGCGGGCGAAGGCGCGATCGCGCGGGGACAGCGCCGCCAGCGAGGGATGGTTCAGCCCCTCCTCCAGGCCTGCGCGCCGCGACAGGGCCGCGGTCAGCAGGTCGAGGGCGGCGGCGCGGGCCGGAAGGCCGGCGGCTTCTTGGGGTTCGGACTGGCTCACCCGCGCCCGCCTGCCCGCTCAGGACCGGCGGCGCAAGACCTTTACGCGTCATTCGCATGTTGCAAGTCGCCCGAGGCGCTGGCGTTCTCCGCCCGCTCGACCTAGATGGAACGGATGGACGACACTCCGCCCAACGCCGCGCCCGGCAAGGATCTGACCCCAGCCGCCCGCCGCGCGCTTGAAGAGGCGCAAGCCCGCCGCGAGGCCGAAGCCAGTGCGGCGGACGCCGCCGCCGCCGAACAGGGCGGCCCCCGCGGCCCGGAACCGACACGTTTCGGCGACTGGGAACGCAAAGGCATCGCCGTCGACTTCTGACGCCACGCGTCCGAACGGCTTCACCTTCCGTGTCCGATAACCGCCAGCCGGCCGGCGCTCGGGCGGCTATCTTGGCGCCATGATCCAGTTCGCCATTTTCGAGACCTCCCTCGGCTGGGCCGCGGTCGGCTGGACGCCGGCCGGCCTGGCCGCCGTGCGCCTGCCGCAGGCCCGGCGTGACAGCGTTCTCGCCGCCCTGAAGCGACGGTTGCCGGACGCCTGCGAGGCCGACCCGCCGCCATCGATTGCGGCCGTCATCGCCGATATCCGCCGGCTGCTGTCGGGCGGCAGGCCGGACTTCGCCGACGCTCCGCTCGATCTCGAAGGCACGCCCGACTTCAACGCCCGGGTCTATGCCGTAGCCCGCAGCATCCCGCCGGGCGAGACCCTCACCTACGGCGAAGTGGCCGAGCGACTCGGCGACAAGCGGCTGGCGCGCGAGGTCGGCCAGGCGCTCGGCCAGAATCCCTGGCCGATCGTGGTGCCATGTCATCGAGTGACCGCGGCCGGCGGCAAGCTCGGCGGTTTCTCCGCCCCCGGCGGCGCAGCGACCAAGCTCAGACTGCTGGCGATCGAAGGCGCCCCCGCGGCGGCCCAGGGCGACCTGTTCGGGTAGCCGTAAGGATCTGCGCCCTAGGTTCGCGTCAGCCGGCGGCAGATCTCGTCGAGCTGTTCGAGGCTGGCGTAGCGGATCTTCAGCTCGCCGGCGCCGCCGTGATCGGCGATGTCGACGGTCATGCCGAGCGCATCCTCGAGATCGGCCTCCAAGGCGGCGGTGTCGGCGTCCTTGGCCGGTCGCCGCGGCCCCGACGCCTTCTTGGGACCGGCCGCCTTGGTGCGGACCAGGGCCTCGGTGTCGCGCACCGACAGGCCGCGGGAGACCACCTGCTCGGCGACGATCTCCTGGTCGTCGCTAGCCAGGATGGCGCGCGCATGGCCGGCCGAGAGGCGGCCGTGGAGCACATGCTCCTGCACCGGCTGCGGCAACTGCAGCAGACGCAGGGTGTTGGCCACGTGGCTGCGGCTCTTGCCGACCGCCTTGGCCGCCTGCTCCTGGGTGTAGCTCATCCGGCCCATCAGGTTGTCGTAGGCGCGCGCCTCCTCCATGGCGTTGAGGTCTTCGCGCTGGACGTTCTCGACGATGGCGATCTCGTAGGCGCGGTCATCGCCGAGGTCGCGGACCAGAGCGGGGATGACGGTGATCCCGGCCCGCTGGGCCGCACGCCAGCGCCGTTCGCCGGCGACGATCTCGAACTCACCCGCGCGGCCGGGCGACGGTCGCACGAGGATCGGCTGCAGCACGCCGGAGTTGCGGATCGACTCCTCGAGTTCGCCGAGCTCCTCCTCGGAGAAGTGCTGCCGCGGCTGGTCCGGATTGCGGTGGATCAGCTCGATCGGAAGCTCGCGCGCGCCTTCCAGCCCCGGGCTCCGGGCCGCCGGACGCGCCTCCGCCGCCACGGCTTCATCCTCGGCTTCGCCCAGCAAGGCCGACAGGCCCCGGCCGAGGCCCCTGCGGGTCTCCAATGCCGCCATCGTCATCTCCTCAGGCCGCGCCGGCCGCAAGTTCCTGGCGTCGCGCGCGCTCGCGCAGCACCACTTCTCGGGCGAGCTTCAGATAGGCCTGGCTCCCCGCACATTTCAGGTCATAGACGAGCGCCGGCTTGCCGAACGACGGCGCCTCGGACACCCGCACGTTTCGCGGGATCACCGTCTGGTAGACCGTCTCGCCGAAATGGCCGCGCACGTCGCGCGACACCTGTTCCGACAGGCTGTTGCGGCGATCGTACATGGTCAGCACGACGCCCTGGATCTCCAGCTTCGGATTGAGGCTGCCGCGCACCAGGTCGATGGTCCGCATCAGCTGCGACAGGCCTTCCAGGGCGAAGAACTCGCACTGCAGCGGCACCAGCACGGCGTCCGCCGCGGCCATGGCGTTGACGGTCAGCAGGTTCAGCGACGGTGGGCAGTCGATCAGCACATAGGTGTGGTCGCGCGCCAGCCGCACCGGCTCGAGCGCATCGCGCAGCTTGAACGAACGGCGGGCCTGCTGGCCGATCTCCAGCTCCACACCGGAGAGGTCCGGGTCGGCCGGCACCAGGCCGAGGCCCGGCAGGTCGGTCGGCACGATCGCGTCACTGATCGGCTTCTCGCCCATCAGGACGTCGTAGAGGGTGTTCTTGCGCAAGGCCCGGCCGACGCCAAGGCCGGTGGAGGCGTTGCCCTGCGGATCGGAGTCAATCAGCAGCACCTTTTCGCCGACCGCGGCCAGGGCCGTGCCGAGGTTGATGGCGGTGGTGGTCTTGCCCACCCCGCCCTTCTGGTTGGCGATCACCAGCACGCGCAGCGGCCGGTCAGACTTTTCGGGCACGACCCAGTCTCCTTACGCGCACGATCTGGCCTCGGGCATCGCTGAGAGACGGTAGCGTATCCGCCTCGAACTCCCAAGATTTAGCCGCCTCGTCCAATTCCGCCGCTACATCTTGTCCCTTGAGGAACAGTCCGAGCGCACCCGCTGCGAGATAGGGCCGCGCATACCCCAGCAGGCGGCCGAGCGGGGCGCAAGCGCGCGCGGTGACGATGTCCACAGCTAGCTGCAGGTTTTCCGCACGCTCGTTATGGACGGTCGCCGGCAGGCCCAGCTCGCCCACCACCTCGGAGAGGAACCGGCAGCGCTTGGCCATGCTCTCGACCAGGTGGACGTGAAAGCCCGGACGGCCCTTGCCGAGGATCGCCAGCACCAGGCCCGGCAGTCCGGCGCCCGCACCGAGGTCGGCCCAGGCCAGGGCCTCGGCCGGAGCGAGCTGTAGCAGCTGGGCGGAATCCCAGGCGTGGCGGTTCCAGAAGACCTCCAGGGTCGCCGGACCGACCAGGTTCATCTTCTCGTTCCACTCGCCAAGCAGGCGGCGAAAACGGTTCAGGTCGTCGATCTCCGCCGGCGCGGCGCCGCTCGCTCGCGCGAAGCTCTCCGCGTCGGTGACCTCCATGCCGGGGCGGGCCTCAGGCGGCGCGACGGCGAACATGGGCCAGCAGGGCGGTCAACGCGCCGGGCGTCACCCCTTCGATCCGCGCCGCCTGGCCCAACGTCAACGGGCGCACCGCAGCGAGCTTCTCGCGCACCTCGTTGGAGAGGCCGCCGACGCCGGCGTAGTCGAGGTCCGCCGGAAGGCGCAGATCCTCGTCGCGGCGGAAGGCCGCGGCGTCGGCCGCCTGGCGGTCGAGATAGCCGGCATAGGAGGCGTCGATCTCCAGTTGCTCCCGCACCGCCGGCGACCAGGCCTGGGCCTGGGGCCAGATCTTCGCCAGGTCGTCGAAGCCGATGGTGGGATAGGCGAGGAGCTGGAGCAGGTCGCGTCGCTGGCCGTCGGCCTTCACCGGCAATCCGGCGCGCGCCGCCTCCGCCGGCGTTAGGGTCAGCGCCCTCGCCTCGCCCCGCGCCCGGGCGAGCTCGGCCGCCTTGACGACGAAGGCGGCGGCCCGCACCGACCCGACCACCCCGAGTTCGACGCCGCGGGCGGTGAGCCGCTGGTCGGCGTTGTCGGCGCGCAGGGTCAGGCGGAACTCTGCCCGGCTGGTGAACATCCGATAGGGCTCAGTGACCCCGCGGGTCACGAGGTCGTCGATCAGCACGCCGATATAGGCCTGGTCGCGGGCGAACTGGCAGGGCTCGGCCCCAGAAGCGGCGCGCGCGGCGTTGAGCCCGGCGACCAGGCCTTGCGCCCCAGCCTCCTCGTAGCCCGTGGTGCCGTTGATCTGGCCAGCGAGATAGAGCCCGGGCAGCGCCTTCACCTCCAGCGTCGGAAACAGCTCCCGCGGATCGACATAGTCGTATTCGATCGCATAGCCGTGTCGTCTCACCCGCACCTCCTCAAGGCCCGGGATGGTGCGCAGAAAGAGATCCTGGGTTTCGGCCGAGACCGACGTCGAGACGCCGTTCGGATAGACGGTGTCATCGTCTAGGCCTTCCGGCTCCAGGAAGATCTGATGGCTGGTCTTGTCGGCGAAACGGACGACCTTGTCCTCGATCGAGGGACAGTAGCGCGGGCCCTTCCCCGTCAGCCGGCCGCCATAGACCGCCGACTCCGTCAGTCGCTCGGCGATGATCCTGTGGGTTTCGGCGGTGGTGTAGGTGATGCCGCACTCGATTTGCCGGGTGGTGATGGCCGGCGTCAGGAACGAGAACGGGACGGGGTCCTCGTCCGCCCCCTGCATTTCCAGCCGGTCCCAGGCGATCGTGCTTCCGTCCAGCCGCGCCGGCGTGCCGGTCTTCAGCCGGCCCATCCGGAGGCCGAGCGAATAGAGTCGGTCCGACAGGCCGACCGCCGGGGCGTCGCCGACCCGGCCGGCCGGGATCCGCTCCTCGCCGCGGTGGATCACGCCCTTGAGGAAGGTTCCCGTAGTCAACACCACGCGGCCAGCGGCATAGGTCTCGCCCGAGCCCCCGACCACGCCCGCGACCCGACCGTCGCGAAGGATGAGGTCCTCGACGGCCTCGGCGCGAAGGGTGAGGTTGGGCGTGGCCGCCAGCTCGGCCTGCATGGCCTGGCGATAGAGCTTCCGGTCGATCTGCGAGCGGGGCCCGCGCACGGCGGCGCCCTTTGACCGGTTAAGCAGCCGAAACTGAATCCCAGCCTGGTCGGCCAGCCGGCCCATCAGCCCGTCGAGGGCGTCGATCTCCCGCACCAGATGGCCTTTGCCCAGGCCACCGATCGCAGGATTGCAGCTCATCTCGCCGAGCGTCTCGATCTTGTGGGTCAGCAGAAGGGTGCGCGCGCCGACGCGCGCCGACGCCGCGGCAGCCTCGCAGCCGGCGTGTCCGCCCCCGATGATGATCACGTCCCAGCTCAAAAGACGCCCCGGCTCCAAGCACAGACGCCCCCGCGGGGCGGGGGCGAGGCCAGGCTATATAGCGGATCGCCGGCAGGAATTCACCTGGGGAGACGCCTTGTTTCACGTGAAACTTTGGCCCCGCCCGGCGCCTGAACTTCGGCCAGCTCTGCTTTAGTGGGCGCAGCTTTGTTTCACGTGAAACACGGGCTGTGGATAACTACTCTGTTTCACGTGAAACAGCGTTATATCGAGTTCCTCGCGAGACCAGCGCATAGCAGATATGACCAAGTAAAACCGCCGGAACTACTTGCCGATGCAAAAGCTCGAGAAAATCTTACCGAGCACCTCTTCGGGGTCAATCCGTCCGGTGATCCGGTCGAGCGCCCGACTGGCGAGGCGAACGTCCTCCGCCGCCAGTTCCAGCGCCTCGGTCTGACCCGCCGCCTGCCTGAGCCGCGTGGCCGCCTCCTCCAGCAGCGCCTTGTGGCGCAACCGGGTGGCCGCCGGAGGGTCCGCCCCCGACAGGCTTACGACGACCCGCTCGGTCAAGGTCTGCTCCAGCCAGGCGACATCGTTGGGGCTGCGGGCCGAGAATGGCGCACCCGGCACGTCCCCCCTCGCCTCCCCGATATCGCGCTTGGTCAGCAGCGTCAGGTCCCCCGGCCGCAGGCTATCCGGCCGGGCCGGCGCGAGCGGCGAGGTTCCATCCACCAGCCAGATCCGCAGGTCGGCCGTCTCCGCCCAGGCCGCCGCGCGCCGCACGCCTTCGGCCTCGACCTCGTCGGTGGTGTCACGCAGGCCGGCGGTGTCAGCGACGATCGCCTTGTAACCGCCCAGCTCGAGGGGCGCCTCGATGATGTCGCGGGTCGTACCGGGAATGGCCGTGACGATGGCCGCGTCGCGCTTGGCCAGGACGTTGAGCAAGGTGCTCTTACCGGCGTTCGGCGCGCCGATCAGGGCGATCCGATAGCCCTCGCGGATCCGCTCGCCGCGGGAGACGTCGGCTGCGGCGGCCTCCAACTCGCCGGCCAGGCGGGCCAGGATCGGCTGGGCCCGCGCAGCGACATCCTGCGGCAACTCCTCGTCGGCGAAGTCCACGGCGGCTTCGAGCATCGCCAGCGCCTCCGTCAGCGCCTCCCGCCAACGCGCCTGTACGCCGGAGAGCCGGCCATCGAGTTGGGCCAGCGCCTGCCGGCGCTGCGCCTGGGTCTCGGCGTCGATCAGGTCCGCCACCCCCTCGGCCTGGGTCAGGTCGAGCTTGCCGTTCTCGAACGCGCGGCGGGTGAACTCGCCCGGCTCGGCCAGGCGCAGGCCCGTCGCGGCGAGCGCCTCGACCAGGGCGGCGACCACGGCCCCGCCGCCGTGTATATGCAGCTCGGCGGCGTCCTCGCCGGTGTAGCTGGCCGGCGCGGGAAACCAGAGCACGACGCCTTGGTCGATCTCCGTCCCATCGGGCGTGTACAGCCGGCGCACGCTTGCGCGCCGCGGCGGCGGCAAGCCGCCGGCGATGATTCTGAGCGCGGCGGCGGTCCTCGGCCCGGTCAGCCGCACCACCGCGATCGCCGCCCGGCCGGAGGCGGTGGCGGGCGCGAAGATGCTGTCGCTCATTTCTTGGTGGCGGCGCTTATCCCGGCTTCCATCAGCTTACGGAACTGTTCCTGGGCGCCGACGCCATAGGCCATCCAGTTCTTCACCAGCTCCTCCGGCGCGAGCATCGCCATATTGCTGTCGATCTGCTTTTTCATCTCGCCGACAAGATGGTCGTTCAGCACGCTCACGTCAGGAAGGCCCAGGAACCGGCGGGCTTCTTCCGGCGTACAGTCGATTTCCACGTTCATCTTCATGGGCAAGTGCTCCTCTACATTCCTTATGGCCGCCCGGGGGGCCGCCGCGCTAGTAGCTTAAGGGCCATTTGGAACGGGAGATCCCCATGGGCGAGCAAACAACCATCACGACCCCGGACGGCGCTTTCACGGCCTATGTCGCGCGCCCGGCGAACGCGCCCGGCGGCGCCGTGGTGGTGATCCAGGAAATCTTCGGTGTGAACCAGGTGATGCGCGACATTACCGACGGGCTGGCGGCGCAGGGTTTCCTCGCCGTCTGCCCGGATCTCTTCTGGCGCATCGAGCCTGGCATCCAGCTGACCGACCAAAGCGAGGCCGACTGGCAGCGCGCCTTCGCCCTGTTCAACGCCTTCGACGTCGATACCGGCATCAAGGACATCGCCGCGACCATCGCCGCGGTGCGTAGCGACCCCGGCTGCAACGGCAAGGTCGGCGCGGTCGGCTTCTGCCTCGGCGGCCTTCTGGCCTTCCTGACCGCCACCCGCACCGACGTCGACGCCGCGGTGGCCTACTACGGCGTCGGCATCGACAGCCGCCTGGCCGAGGCCGCCACCCTCGACCGGCCGGTTCTGATGCACATTGCCGAAGAGGATCAGTTCGTGCCGAAGGAGGCCCAGGCGCAGATCATCGGGGCGCTGGAAGAGCACGCCTTCGTCGAGATCCACACCTATCCCGGTCGTGACCACGCCTTCGCGCGGATCGGCGGCCAGCACTATGACGCCCTCGCGGCCAAACTCGCCGGCGAGCGCACCCTGGCCTTCCTCCAGAGGTATCTCGGCTGATGCGCGCCATTCGTTTCGACAGGACCGGCGGACCCGACGTCCTGCAGCTGCACGACGTGCCGACGCCGCAGCCCGGGCCGGGCCAGATCCTGATCCGGCACGAGGCGATCGGCGTCAACTTCATCGACACCTATCACCGCAGCGGCCTCTACCCCCTGCCCCTGCCCTCCGGGCTGGGACAGGAAGGAGCCGGCGTGGTGGCGGCGCTCGGAGATGGCGTCACCCGCTTCCAGGTCGGCGACAAGGCGGCCTATGCCCTGGCCGGCGCCGACGCCTACGCCGATTACAAGGCGGTGGCGGCGGACCGGGCCGTGCGCCTGCCCGAAGGGATCGACGTCCGGACCGCAGCCGCGGTTCTGCTGAAGGGCATGACCGCCGAATTCCTGCTCCGCCGCGCCTATCCCTTGCAAGCTGGCCAGGCCGTGCTGATCCACGCCGCCGCCGGCGGCGTCGGTCAGATCCTTACCCAATGGGCCAAGGCGATCGGCGCTCAGGTCGTCGCCACGGCGGGAAGCGTGGCGAAGGCGGAGATCGCCCGCAGCCTCGGCGCCGACCATGTCATCCTCTACCGCAGCGAGGACGTCGCGGCGGAAGTGCGGCGGGTAACCGGCGGCGCAGGCGTCGCGGTCGCCTATGACTCTGTGGGCAAGGACACCTTTGACGGCACCCTGGCCAGCCTGGCGCCGCGCGGTCTGTTCGTCAGTTTCGGCAATGCTTCCGGCTCGCCGCCATCGATCGAGGCCCAGCGCCTGTCGCGTTCAGGGTCGCTGTTCTTCACCCGGCCAACGCTCACCGACTACATCGCCACCACCGAGGAGCTGGACGCCAGCGCGGCGGCGGTTTTCGAGCGTGTGCTGTCAGGCGAGATCCGCGTCGACATCGGCCAGACCTTTCCGCTGGACCAGGCCGCCAAGGCCCATGAAGCGCTGGAAGGCCGTCGCACCACCGGCGCTACCCTGCTCATCCCTGAGTAGTGTCGCACCCGCGGTAAGGCCGGCGCGCCAGTAGTGTTTCACGTGAAACACCCTGGCCTGACCGACCGGTGTTCTCCACTAGAACGGGTGCTGGTCATGCCGCACGAAGACCGAGGCGGACGCCCCGGCCTTCGTCGCATTGACAGACATCAGCCGGCGAAAGCAGCCGCTCCCGCGATACCGCGACATCGTTCGTGTTCAGCCACAGCTCCGCCGCCCAGGCGAAACAGCGCTGCGGAACCGACTGGCGTCAGGTGTTCATCGACTGGAAGAAATCGTCGTTGCTCTTCGACTGGCGCAGCTTGTCGAGCAGGAACTCGATCGCATCCTGCGCGCCCATCGGGTTGAGGATCCGGCGCAGAATATAGGTCTTCTGCAGCTGTTCCTTCGGGGTGATCAGCTCTTCCTTCCGAGTGCCGGACTTCAGGACGTCGATCGCCGGGAAGATCCGCTTGTCGGCGACCTTTCGATCAAGGACCAGCTCGGAGTTGCCGGTGCCCTTGAACTCTTCGAAGATGACCTCGTCCATCCGGCTGCCGGTGTCGATCAGGGCGGTGGCGATGATCGTCAGCGAGCCGCCCTCCTCGACGTTTCGCGCGGCGCCGAAGAAGCGCTTCGGCCGCTGCAGGGCGTTCGCGTCGACGCCGCCGGTCAGCACCTTGCCGGATGACGGCACCACGGTGTTGTAGGCGCGGCCGAGGCGGGTCACCGAGTCCAGCAGGATGACGACGTCGCGCTTGTGCTCGACCAGGCGCTTGGCCTTCTCGATCACCATTTCCGCGACCTGCACGTGGCGCGTCGCCGGCTCGTCGAAGGTCGAGGAGACGACCTCGCCCTTCACCGTGCGTTGCATGTCGGTGACTTCTTCCGGGCGCTCGTCGATCAGCAGGACGATGAGGTAGCACTCCGGGTGGTTCCGCTCGATCGACTTGGCGATGTTCTGCAGCATCACCGTCTTGCCGACCCGCGGCGGGGCGACGATCAGGCAGCGCTGACCCTTGCCGAGCGGCGCAACGATGTCGATCACCCGGCCCGAGCGGTCCTTCAGCGTCGGGTCTTCAATCTCCATGCGCAGACGCTCGTCCGGATAGAGCGGCGTCAAGTTGTCGAACAGCACCTTGTGGCGGACGTTCTCCGGCGCCTCGAAGTTGATCTGGTCAACCTTGACCAGGGCGAAGTAACGCTCGCCCTCACGCGGCGCACGGACCACGCCATCGACAGTGTCGCCGGTGCGCAGGCCGAACTTCCGGATCTGCGACGGGCTGACATAGATGTCGTCGGGACCCGGGAGATAGTTGGCTTCCGGCGAGCGCAGGAAGCCGAAGCCATCCTGGACCACTTCCAGCGTGCCCGAGCCGGAGATCTCCACGCCTTCTTCGGCGAGGGTCTTCAGGATCGCGAACATCATGTCCTGCTTGCGCATGGAGTTCGCGTTCTCGATCTCCAGAGTCTCGGCGAAGGCCAGCAGGTCGGCGGGCGACTTGTCCTTCAGCTCCTGCAGGCTCATGCGGGTGAGCCCCATGGCCGCGATGGCGGTGGAGACTTCCGAAGGTTCCTCGGCGGCGTCGGACGCGCCGCTGGCGTCGTCTGCTGCGGGCTGGGCCGCGCCGGCCTCCGGCTCCAGGACCTCGGAAATGGTGGTGATATCGTCTTGCATTGGATCTGACTCGTTGGAGGCGGCGCGCGGACGGACTCCGCGCGCGGCCTCGAAAAACTAGGGAGCGCGTTCAGCGCTGATGTGGTCGTCTCTTTGGGAGCCGGCCTGCCTGAGCCCTGGGCGCGGGCGGCCGGAATAAGGGCGGGGCGCGCCGAGCGGTTCGCCGACGCGTGGACCGATCGGAACCACAGGCGAGGAGCGGCGTCAAGCGCCGCCAGGCGAACGAGGCTACTTCCCGAATTCCGTCGTCACGGCGAGGACCATGGCGATCGCCGCCAGAAAGGGCAGCTCGTTGGTCATCCGCCAGAATGTGTTGGAGCGCCGATTGCGGCCCTCGGCGAAGGCCTTGCGGGCCAGGGCGAGATAGTGATGCCAACCGCTCAGCAACAGCACCCCGGCAAGTTTCACCACCATCCAGGCTTGGCCCAGAAAACCCCACCCGCGGACATGGCCGTCGACCCAGATCAGGCAAAAGCCGAACAGCAGGGCCAGGACGAACGCCGGGTTCATGATGATCCGCAGCAGCTTGGCCTCCATGATGCGGAACGTCAGATCCATCTCGGAGCCCACGACGGCCTTGGCGTGATAGGCGTAGAGTCGCGGCAGATAGAGCAGGCCGGCCATCCAGGCGATCACCGCCAGGATGTGCAGGCCGCGCAACAGGTCATAGTGCGCGATTAGCCAATCGGTCACGGCCGCTCTCCCCGATGGCAGGCGCATTTGGCGATGCCGGCCGGACACAGCCAGGCGCCATGTGGTCCTGCGCCCCCGGGTCGGCTCAGCGCGACCAGCGCAGCCTGGGCGAGGTCCTCGATGAAGGCCGCACGTACGCCCGGGGTCGGCGCCCGCAGGTAGGGCCGGCAGCCGACCTCATGCGCCAGCCGGGCGTAGTCGTGATCCAGCTCGACCAGCGTCTCGACATGTTCGGAAACAAAGGCCAGGGGCGCGATCAGCACTCCCTTACCCTCCGTCCCGGCCCGGCGGATCTCGTCCTCGGTGGCCGGCGCCAGCCACTTCAGGGGCCCGACACGGCTTTGATAACAGACCCGCCAGTCAGCGAATTCCGGCAGGCGCGCCGCGATGCGCGCCGCGGTCGCCTCGACCTGGACCTGGTAGGGGTCGCCGGCGTCGATCACCTTCTGCGGCAGGCCGTGCGCCGAGAACAGCAGGCGCAGGTTGTTCGGCGAAGCGGCGCTCTCCCACAGCAGCCGGATCGCCTGCACATGCGCCTCCACCAGGCCGTCGGCGGTCGGATAACAGCAGACGGTGCGGCCGCGCCCTGGACCCTTGTAGGCCGCCTGCCAGTCCTTCAGCGACGAGGCGCTGGTGGTCGTCGAATACTGCGGATAAAGCGGCAGTAGCACGATCTCGTCCGGCGCGAAGCTGGCCACCTCCCGCGCGGTCTCGACGGCGAACGGCTTCCAGTAGCGCATGGTGATGAACACCCGGGCATCGATATCGGGGGCGAGGCGCTTCAATTCCGCCTCCAGCGCCTCAGCCTGGGCCTGGGTCTCCGGCAGCAGCGGCGAGGCTCCGCCCATCAGGTCGTAGTTGACCTGGGCCGCGGTCGCCCGCCGCTTGGCGATCAAGGCCGCCAGTGGGTGACGGACGATGGCTGGCAGACCGATGATCGCCGGGTCGCGGAACAGGTTCTCCAGGAACGGCCTGACCGCCGCCGGACCGTCCGGCCCGCCGAGGTTGAATAGCACGACGGCAAGCTTCACGACCGGGCCTGCGCGGGCTTGCCGGTCACGCGTTCGACGACGCGCGCGATGTGCGCGATCGGCGTGTCCGGCAGAACGCCGTGGCCGAGATTGAAGATGTAGGCGCCCTGCCCCCACTGCTCGAGCAACTGCTCGACCCTGGCGTCCAGAGCCTTCCCGCCCTGGCGCAGCAGCAGATTGTCGAGCGCGCCCTGGATGGTCTTGCCCTGGGCCTGCAGGCGTCGACCGAGCGCAGCCGGCGCCTGGGTGTCCAGCGCGACGCCTTCCACCGGCACGGCTTCGGCATAGGCTTCCACCAGCGCGCCGGCCCCGCGCGGAAACCCGATGAAGGGGACCGTGACCCCAGCGGCGCGGACCCTGTCGACGATGGCCGCGTGCGGGGCGACGACCACCCGCTCGAAGACGTCTTCCGCCAGACCCTCGGCCCAGCTCTCGAACAGCTTCAGCGCCTGGGCGCCGCTCCTCGCCTGCATGATCAGGTAGCGCGCAGTCGACTCGACTAGAACCTCCAGCAAGGCGTCCAGCTTCTGAGGTTCGGCATAGGCGAAGGCGCGCGCCGCCTCTCGCTCCGAGCCGCGGCCTTCGATCATATAGGTGGCGACCGTCCAGGGCGCCCCCGCAAAGCCGATCAGCGCCCGGTCCGGCTCGAGCTCGGCGCGCACCCGCTGCAAGGTCTCACCGATGTCCGCCAACCTGCCGGTGGAGGCCTCGACCTGCCCGGCCAAGGCCTCGATCGGTGGCAGCGGCGCGAGCCGGGGTCCCTCCCCAGCCTCGAACCAGACGTCCTGGCCCAGAGCCCGCGGGATCAGCAGGATGTCGGCGAAGACGATGGCGGCGTCGAACGCAAAGCGCCGCATCGGCTGCAGGGTGGCCTCCGCAGCCATTTCCGGATGATGGCAGAAGGCGATGAAGTCCGGGGCCTTGGCGCGCAGCGCCCGGTACTCCGGCAAGGATCGTCCCGCCTGCCGCATGAACCAGACCGGCGGCCGATCCAGGGTCTCCCCAGCCAGAGCGCGCAACAGGCGAGGCGTCATTTGATCAGGTGCAGGCGTCATCGACCCGCTTAGATCGCTTTACGGTCGATCGCTCAAGCCTGGGGGTCGGATCCGTTCGCATGCCTGTCTCTCTTCAATCCTTAGGAATTTTAGATGGATTGCGGAAGGAAGTCGTAGGGCCTGTCGAGGGCGTGGATAACTGTGACGGTCCTGCGACACCGTGGCCCTTCTCCCCAGCTTATCAACCCGGCGACCGGCGGCCTTTCCCGTCCCTGTGAATTGCGGGGACGCGGACCAACCCCTTTTCCGGCTTAAGGATTTGTTAAGAATGTGAGGGAGAAGGCCGGCCCTACCGGCGGTCATACCGGCCTGTCGATGGTCCGGGTTCGGATATCACCCGTCGGTCGGCCCGAGTGTATTAACGAGCCGTAAACGGAGCAAACCATCCAGCTGATTCACCGACCTCCGGAATCGCGCGCCAAAGCACGGCGCCTATCCCCAACGGGGCTGGCGTTCGCTAAGAGGGATTCACAGAATCTGTCCCCAGGCATTTTTACGAGGGGCCCAAGACCTTGCCCAACTTCGCCCCTGCCCGACTGGCCACCTATTTCCACGTTCACCTGGTCTCCGATTCCACCGGAGAGACCCTGAACGCGATGGCGCGCGCCGTGTGCGCCCGCTTCGATCACGTGCTGCCGATCGAGCACATCTACGCCCTTGTCCGGTCCCAGCGGCAGCTCGACCGAGCGCTCGGCGACATCGAGGAGGCGCCCGGGATCGTCATCCACACCATCGTCGACGAAACCCTGCGCCAGGCGCTCGAGGAAGGCTGCCGTCGTCTCGACATGCCCTGCATCCCGGCGCTCGATCCGCTGGTCTCCGCCGTGTCGCGCTATCTCGGCGCATCGACGACCACGCGGGTCGGCGCGCACCTGCGGCTGGACAATGACTATTTCAACCGGATGGACGCGCTGAACTATGCCATCGGCCACGACGACGGCCAGGGCGGGCAGGATCTCGACCAGGCCGACGTGGTGCTGGTCGGCGTCTCGCGCACCTCCAAGACGCCGACCTCGATCTATCTGGCCCATCGCGGCGTACGCGCCGCCAATGTGCCGCTGGTTCCCGGTCGGCCGATCCCGGACAACCTTCTGCAGTTGAAAAACGCCCTGGTGGTCGGCCTGACGATCTCGCCGGACCGATTGCTGCAGATTCGCCGCAACCGGCTGCTGTCGCTGCACGAGAACCGGGAGTCGTCCTATATCGACACCGACATCGTCCGCGACGAGATCATCCAGGCGCGTCGCCTCTATGAGCGCCACGGCTGGCCGACCATCGACGTCACTCGGCGCTCGGTTGAAGAGACCGCCGCGGCGATCCTCAACCTGCTGCATGGCGGGCACGGGCAGGTGGAGGTTCTCGGTTGAGCCAGCCCTTGATCCTGGCCTCGAAGAGTACGGCGCGTCGCGCGGTGCTGGAGGGCGCAGGGGCGCCCTTCGAAATCGCGGTCTCCGGCGTTGATGAAGAGGCGGTGAAGATAGCTTGCCTGGCTAGGGGCGCGGGACCGCGGGAGATCGCCGAGGTGCTCGCCGAGCAGAAGGCGGTGCGGGTCTCCGAGGCCCGGCCTGGCCTCGTCATTGGGGCCGACCAGACCCTGGAGCTGGACGGCGGCCTCTATGACAAGGTGGACGGCTTCGCCGAGGCTCGTGAACGGCTGAAGCTGTTGCGCGGCAAGTCGCACCAGTTGCATTCGGCGGTCGTGGTGGCCAAGGCTGGCGCGGCGATCTGGCGCGAGACGGTCAGCGCCGCGCTGACCATGCGGGACTTCAGCGACGACTTCCTGGAAGCCTATCTCGCCCATGAGGGCGATGCGGCGCTGGGCTCGGTCGGCTGCTACCGGCTCGAAGGCATGGGGGCTCAGCTGTTCGCCCGCATCGAGGGGGACTATTTCACCATCCTCGGTCTGCCGCTGATGGGCCTTCTGGAGCTTCTCCGCCAACATCAGGTGCTGTCCACATGAGCCGCAAGATCACCGGAGCGACCATGGTGGCCGGGGTCGCCGGGGCGCCCGTCCGCCATTCCCTCTCGCCGATCATTCACAACGCCTGGATCGAGGCGGCCGGCATAGACGCCGTCTATGTACCTTTCGGTCCTTGCGGCGATGACTTCACCCGCTTCGCCGAGGGCCTTCGCGGCGGCGTGATTCGCGGCTTGAACGTCACCCTGCCCTTCAAGGAAGCCGCCCTCGGCGTCTCCGACGACGTCAGCGAACGCGCCGAGCGGGCGGGCGCCGTCAATCTGCTGGTGTTCGAACCCGACGGGCGGATCACCGGCGACAATGTCGACGGCCTGGGCCTGCTGAGCGCCTTCGCGGACCGCGTCCCGGAGTTCGATCCCAAGGCAGGGCCGGTGGTGATCGTCGGCGCGGGCGGCGCGGCGCGTGGCGCAGCCGCCGCCTTCGTCATCGCCGGCGCGCCCGAGGTCCGCATCATCAACCGCACCGTGGCCAAGGCGGAGATGGTCGCCGGCGCGCTCGGCAGGTCGGTGCGCGCCTATGGACTGGACGCCGCAGCCGCCGCCTTCGAGGACGCCGCGGCGGTGATCAACGCCACCTCAGCCGTCCTCGTCGACGAGATGCCGGACCTGCCGCTGGAAGCCACCCCCGCCGGCGCGGTCGTCATGGACATGACCTATAAGCCGCTGGAGACGCCCTTCCTGGCCAGGGCCCGGGCCTTGCAGCGACGCACCATCGACGGACTGGAAATGTTGATCCGCCAGGCCGCGCCCTCGTTCGAAGCCTTCTTCGACAGGGTCGCCCCGCCCGAGGTTGACGCCCGTGCCCTCTGCCTCGAGGCGCTCGGGGGCGCGGCATGATCATCCTGGGCCTGACCGGCTCGATCGGCATGGGCAAGTCGACGACGGCGGCCATGTTCCGCGAGGCCGGGGCGCCGGTCTTCGACGCCGACGCCGAGGTGCACGCCTGTTACGCCAAGGGCGGGGCCTGCGTCGAACCGCTCGGCGCGGCGTTTCCGGGCGTGGTCAAGGACGGCGCGATCGACCGTGAGGCGCTGCGCCAAGCCGTGCTTGGCAAGCCCGAGCAGATGCAGCGGCTGAACGGCATCGTCCACCCGATCGTCGGGTCCTTGCGCACCCACTTCTTCCAGGACGCCGAGGCCCGCGGCGCGGACCTTGTGGTGCTCGACATCCCGTTGCTGTTCGAAGGGCGCGGCGAGCGCAGCATGGATGCGGTCGCCGTGGTCACTGCCCCACCGGAGGTTCAGCGGGCGCGGGTGCTCGAGCGCGAGGGCATGACCCCCGAGCGGCTTGACGCCATCCTCGCCGCGCAGATGCCGGACGCGGAGAAGCGTGCGCGCGCCGATTTCGTCATCGACACCGGCCAGGGCCTGGACCCCGTGCGCCGACAGGTCGCCGAGATCATCGCCATCATGCGTGATCCACAGCGCAGGCCGAAACGCGACAGAGCGACGGCTTGATCGAAGCCCGCGAAGCGGGCGAAGACTGAGCCATGGCGCGTGAGATCGTTCTCGATACGGAAACCACCGGCTTCGAGCCACACCTCGGCCACCGGCTGGTCGAACTGGCCTGTCTGGAAATCGAGGATTTCATTCCGACGGGTCGCAGCTTCCACACCTATGTCGACCCTTGCCGGGACATGCCGGTCGAGGCCGAGCGGGTGCACGGCCTCTCGGCCGACTTCCTGCGCGGCAAACCTCGCTTCGAAGATCCCGAGGTGGTCGACGCCTTCCTCGAATTCGTCGGCGATGCGCCGATCGTTGCGCACAACGCCGGGTTCGACCGCGCCTTTGTCAACTGGGAGCTCAGCGTCATCCACAGGGCGCCGTTGCCCGAGCCGCGGTGGGTCGACACCCTCGCGCTCGCCAAGCAGCGCTTCCCCGGCATGCACAACTCCCTCGACGCCTTGTGCAAACGCTTCAAGATCTCGCTCTCCGAACGCGACAAGCACGGCGCCCTGATCGACGCCAAGCTGCTGGCCGGCGTCTATCTCGAACTGAAGGGCGGGCGCGAGCGCCGACTGGAGCTGACCTCGTCGGCGTCGGTCCTGGCCGTCGCCGCCGCCAAGCAGAATGACTACGGCCCGCGCCCTCGCCCACTGGCGCCCCGCTCGACCGAGATCGAACGCGACCTGCACGCGGCCTTCATTCGCGACGTGGTGAAGAGCGACGAGCTCTGGAAGAAGCACGGCCTCTGAATCACGATCGTGCCGGGGCGTAACCGCCCGGCCTTGCGGACGCCTCAGACGCGGCTCACGTTGCGCCCATGTGCATCTTCGCCGTCGCCGCCCTGGCGGCCGTTCTAACAGGCTCCGCGCTTGCGGCGCCGCCGCCCGAGGCGGCGAGCCTGCCGCCCAAAACGGTGGCGCCGTTGACGGTGACGCCCCGGACCGACCCGCCGACCCTCGCCAGTTCCTTCCCGGCCGCCGGCCAGGTAATCGCCGCCGGCGTCCTCGTCCTGCACATCACCTTCGACCAGAAGATGGAGGAGAGCGGCTTTTCCTTGGCGGCCGCGCCCGGCGGCGAGATGCCCCAGTGCCTGGCGACGCCGCGGCTTCTGAAGGACGAGAAGACCTTCGTGCTACTCTGCACCACCGCGCCCAGCCGCCACTATGTGCTGGCCTTCAACGCCGCGCCGCGCGGCGGCTTCGCCAACATCGCCGGTACGCGCGCCGCGCCGGCCCTGCTCGCCTTTTCCACCAGCCCCGAGATGGGCGCGGTCGATCTCGAGGACGCGCTGAAGACCGCAAACCTCACCGCGGAGGATGTTCCGATCGCCACCCAGCCCTGAGGGATTGCAACGCGTTCGAGTTGTCCGGCTTGCAGCCGCGGGATGCTGCCGGCGACCTGACTCTTCCGGGCGGCTCTGGGAGCAGGCTCCAGATCACCGCCGTCCAGATCGCGATTCCGCAGAGAATATAGGCGACGCGGCCGGGTTGGGGTCTGGCCATGCGCCAGAAGCTCGACCCTTGGTGACGGAGGCGCAATCGACTATTCAGGCGCCGGATGTGAGGTGAAGTCACATGCGCCGCGCCCTGCCCTCGCTGACCGGGCTTCGAGCCTTCGAGGCTTTCGCCCGCGCCCGCTCGATGACCGCCGCGGCGGCCGAGCTGAATATTACTCATGGCGCCGTCAGCCGGCAGGTTCGGGCGTTGCAGACTCGGCTGGGGGCGCGGCTGGTGGTCGGGCCGCGCCATGACCTCCAGCTCACCGACGCGGGCCGACAGCTGGCGGCAGCCCTGAGCCTGGCGTTCGACCAGATTTGCGCCGCCCTTCCGGGCGCAGAGAACGAACGCGTGCTGGTGGTGTCGTGCCTCGGCACCCTGGCGATGAAATGGCTCATCCCGCGCCTGCCGGCGTTTCTCGACCGCCACCCGGGCCTGCGCGTCCGCATCGTCGAAAGCCACGCGCCGGTCGATTTCAGCCAGGGCGGCGTGCAGGCGGCCATCCGGATTCTCGACCAGCGTCCGCCTGAGGGCGTCGCAGCGACGCCCTTCATGGTGCACCAGCGTGGGCCAGTGTTGTCGCCCGACCGCTGGCGCGCCTGCGGCGGCGTGGCGACCGCATTGCTGGGGCTGCCGCGGCTGCACAGCGAGACGTTCCGCCCGGCCTGGTCCGAGTGGGCGAGACGCGCCGGCGTGGACCTGCCGCCGTCGGTGGAAGACCGCGAGTTCGAGCACAATTCCTACATGCTGGAAGCCGCTGCGGCCGGTCTGGGCGTGGCGGTGGCCCCCTGGGCGTTTGCGGCGTCCGATATCGAAGCGGGACGCCTGGTCGCGCCATTCGGTTTCCAGCCGGTGGAAGGGCGCTTCGCGCTGCTTCGCCCCTCCCGGGTGCGAAATGAGGCGGTCGACGTCTTCGCTGACTGGCTGCGCGAGATCGGGGCGGACAGCCCGCCCGCGCCGCCGCCGCGAGAGGTTTCGACGCCCGATTTGGTCTAGGCGGATCGCTCGCCTATATTCGCCGCTCTCGAATAAGGAATTGCAGTCCCTTGGGCGTGACCCTCGACCTTTCGCGTGCGCCGCAGGCGCTGTCCGACCCGGCGCTCGTCAACCTCTCGGGGCTCAGCCGCGCCGAGCTGGCCCAGTCGCTGATCGACGCCGGCGTTGTGCGCCCCGAGAAGGCGAAGATGCGCGCCACCCAGCTGTGGCGCTGGATCCACCACTACGGCGTGACCGATTTCGCGGCGATGACCGATGTGGCGAAGGAGACCCGCGCGGCGCTCGCCGAGGCCTTCACCCTCGCCCGGCCCGAGGTGGTCGAGCGCCAGCTCAGCCGCGACGGCACCCGCAAGTGGCTGATCCGCATGGCGCCGGGGATCGAGGTGGAGACGGTCTATATTCCCGACGTCGGCCGCGCCGGCGCTCTCTGCGTCTCCAGCCAGGTCGGCTGCACGCTCAACTGCACCTTCTGCCACACGGGCACCCAGGCCCTGGTGCGCAACCTGACGACGGCGGAGATCGTCGCCCAGGTGCAGGTCGCCCGCGACGACCTCGGCGAATGGCCCTCGCCGAAGGAGGACCGTCGGCTTTCGAACATCGTCTTCATGGGCATGGGCGAGCCGCTCTACAATCTCGACAACGTCGCCCAGGCCATCGACATCATCGCCGACAACGAGGGCATCGCCATCTCGCGGCGGCGGATCACCGTCTCGACCTCGGGCGTCGTGCCGGAGCTCTCGGCGCTCGGCGAGAAGACCCAGGCGATGCTGGCGATCTCGTTGCACGCCACCCACGACGAGCTGCGCGACACCCTGGTGCCGCTGAACAGGAAATACCCGATTGAAGAGCTGATGGCGGCGATCCGCGCCTATCCGGGCCTGTCGAACGCCAGGCGGGTGACCTTCGAATACGTCATGTTGAAGGGCGTCAACGACAGCCCGGCCGAAGCCAAGGCTCTGGTCAAGCTGCTGAAAGGCGTCCCGGCGAAGATCAACCTGATCCCGTTCAACCCCTGGCCCGGCAGCGATTATCAGTGCTCGGACTGGAAGACGATCGAGGCCTTCGCCGCGGTGCTCAACCGCGCCGGCTATGCCTCGCCGATCCGCACCCCGCGCGGCCGCGACATCCTAGCCGCCTGCGGCCAGCTGAAGAGCGAGAGCGAGAAGATGCGGGCCAGCGAACGTCGCCGCCTCGCCGCCGGCTAGGGCGAGCTGCGCCATGAACGGCCTTCGTGTTAAGAGCGCGCAAGGCCTTCCGCCTGCTCCAAGGGTCCTCAATGTCGACATCGCCTGAGGTTCAGGCCTTCGCCAGCGGCTTCCCGGTCACCCTGCTGCACGTCGCTGTCAGCGTCGCCATGCTGCTGGCGGCCGCCGCCGTCTACATCGTGCTGACGCCGCACAAGGAGATCAGTCTGGTGCGGCAGGGCAATGTCGCCGCCGCCGTGGATCTGGCGGGGGTGCTGGTCGGCCTGGCCATACCGCTGGCCTATTCGCTCAAGGGCTCGACCAGCCTGGTCGACGTGGCGCTGTGGGGGGTGGCCATCGTGGCGGTCCAGCTGCTGGTGTTCCGGCTTGTCGACCTGGTGCTGCATGACTTGCCCCGGCGGATCAAGGACGGCGAGATGGCCGCCGCGGCCCTGTTGCTCGGGGCCAAGTTGGCGACCGCCATGATCGTCGCCGCCGCCGTCGCCACCTGAGCGGGAAGGGTGGCGCAGATGTCCTTCCCGCGCCCGCCCGACTGGCTGATCTATGCCGCGGTGGTGGGCGCGCTGTTGTTCGCCGCCGTCAGCCGGCGCGAGCACGCCGATGCGCCGCCGGCGCCGCCGGTGCGGGTGGCCGAGGGCGCGCTGCTCGGCCCGTCCTCGCCGTTCGACCCGTCGATGACGGTTGACGTGCCGGAGCGATCGGGCCCCTCGACCGGCACCGCCTTCTCGGTGGCCTCCTCGGGGGTGTGGATCACCGCGCGGCACGTCATCGACGGATGCCGGCAAGCCGCCGTGGTGGTCGGCGAGGGCAGGGGGGTCGTCGCGAGCGCCCATATCGACCCGCGTGGCGAGGCGGCCTTGCTCAACACCGAGGGCGGCTCACCGGCGCTGCCGCTTGACCTGGCCGCCCCGCTGCACGAGGGCGAGATCGCCTTCCAGCCCGGGTTCCCGCAAGGCCAGCCGGGCGAGACCGCCTCGCGGCTGCTGGGGCGGGAGAACCTGGTGGTGCGCGGTCGCGGCGCGCGCACCGAGCCGGTGCTCGTCTGGGCGGAGATCGGCCGCACCGACCGGCTGAAGGGCAGCCTCGGTGGTCTCTCCGGCGCGCCCACCCTCGACGCCCAGGGCCGCGTGCTCGGGGTGACCATCGCCGAGGCGCCGCGGCGCGGGCGGATCTACACCACCACGCCGGAGACGGTGCGGCGGCTTATCGAGGAGAGCCGCACCACCTTGCCGGCGGTGGCGACTTCCGGCGAGACGATCACGCCGGGAACGTATGGCAAGGTCGCCGACAGCCTGCGCCGCGACCTGCGGGTCGCCGAAGTGGTCTGCCTGACCTAGGCCGTCGCGGGCGCTACATCCCGACGACTGCGGCGGTGCTGGATGCGCGCCAGCAGCAGGAACAGCAGGATCGGCGGGACGGCCGTCAGGCCGGTGCCGATCCAGGCGATCTGGTAGGCGCCGATCAGGCCGTGGGCGGGGGTCAGGCCGTCGACGAATGCGCCCGAAAAACCCTTCAGGAACTTGCCGAGGAAGGCGTAGGTCGAAGACAGCAGCGCATATTGCGTGGCCGTGTAGCCCAGGCTGGTCAGGCTCGACATGTAGGCGACCAGGGCGACCCCAGCGAAGGCCTGGGCGAAGTTGTCCAACGCCATCACCGCCGTGAACACCACCGGGTCATGCGCCACGCCCAGCACGGCGAACGCCGCCGTCCCCAGGCCCTGCAGCACCGAGCCCAGCATGAGGGTCGGGAAGAGCCCGAAGCGCACGGCGCACAGGCCGGACAGCGCGATGCCGGCGAAGGCGCCGGGCAGGCCGGTCGCCGCACGGACCACCGCCACGGCGTCTTTGCTGAAGCCGAGGTCGTGATAGTAGGGGTTGTACATCGGCCCCATCAGAAAGTCGGGCAGCCGGTAGGCGGCGATCGCCGCCAGCATCAGCAGGCCGAGCGCCTTGTGCTTGCCGAAAAACTCGATGAACGGCCCGACGACGGCGTCGAAGAAGCCTCTCGGGGTCCACAGGGGCGCCTTGGCGTGCATCACGGCGTCGGCGCGGGCCGGCTCGAAGGCGACCAGGCTGGCGCAGAGCCCGACGCCCATCAGCAGCGCCATGGCGACATAGGACGGCGACCAGCCGAAGCGCGCGGCGGCGGCGATGATCGCGGCGTCGGCCACCAAGATGGCGATGCGGTAACCGAGCTGCGCGGCCGAGGAGAGCAAGCCCATCTCGTCGGAATCGTCGGAGGCCTCGATGCGCCAGGCGTCGATGACGATGTCCTGGGTGGCGGAGGCGAAGGCGACCACCAGGGCGAAGGCGCCCAGCGTGGTCAGCCCGCCCGCAGGGCCGATCATCCCCATCGCCACCAGGCCGAGGGCGATCATCAACTGCGAGAACATCATCCAGCCGCGTCGACGGCCAAAACGGCCGAGCAGCGGCACGTCAACCCGGTCGACGATCGGCGCCCAGAAAGGCTTCAGCACATAGGCGAGCCCGACCCAGGAGATGAAGCCGATCAGCTTCAGGCTGGCGCCCTCGTCCCGCAGCCAGTAGCCGAGGGTATTCTGAGTCAGCAGGAACGGCAGTCCGGACGCAAAGCCGAGCGCCAGGGTGACGGCGACCTTCGGACGGCGCAGCTCGGCCAGCACCTCGCCGGTCGAGCGTTTGTGGCGCGGCGCGGCGGAAGCGGCCTTCACGTCGGCGGTCATGGCGGACTCTCGTCGGAGCGCGCCCCCCGCGCCCTGGTCAGCCGACCTTGGCGCGCGCCGGCTTCCGCGTCCAGCCGGCCGCGGTCCACCGCGACAGCACGGCGCGCAGGGTATCCTGCTGCAGCGGCTTGACCAGGAAATCGTCCATGCCGGCGGCCAGGCAGGCGGCGCGGTCGTCGTCGAACACGTTGGCGGTGAGCGCGATGATCGGCGTGCCGACGCCCTCCGCCCGCAGCCGGCGGGCGGTCTCCTCGCCGGACAGGCCGGGCATGCGCATGTCCATCAGGATGATGTCGTAGGCGCCGACCTTGACGGCGGCGAGGGCTTCTTCGCCGGCGCGGGCGTGGTCGACCTCGCAACCCTCGCGGGTCAACAGGGCGCGGGCCAGCAGGGCGTTCACCGGATTGTCCTCGACCAATAGCACCCGCGCGCCCGGGGCGGCGGCCGGGGCGATGCGCTCGTCCTCGGCGGCTTCCGCGGTCTCGGTCTGACCGGCCCCGGCGGCGACCAGCACCCGTTCCGCCAGGGAACCGCGGCGCAGCGGCTTGATCAGATAGCCGCAGATACCGGCTTGGCGGTAGGCCGGCAGCCGCTCGCGCTCGCGGCTGGTGAGCAGGACGATGGTCCGGCGTTGCGGCAACGCCAGCGCGTCCTCACCGGCGCTGAGGGCGTGGTCCAGCAGCAGCACGTCGTCGGGGCCGGTCTGCGCCGCCAGCGCCTCGACGCTTTCGGCGGTGACGGCGTGGGCGCCGCAGGCGTGGATCTGCCGGCGCGCGGCCTCCCGCACGATCGGATTGGGCGAAGCGATTCCCACGGTGCGGCCGGCGAGCGGGGCGGCTTCTTCTGGCCGCCGGTCCATCCGCTCGAAAGCCGCTTCGAACCAGAAGAGCGCGCCGCCGTGGGACCCCGGCTCGACGCCGACTTCGCCGTTCATGGCGTGGGCGAGGCGCCTGGCGATCGCCAGCCCGAGGCCGGCGCCGCCCAGCTCGGCGTGCGAGGCCTTGGCCTGGGCGAAGGCCTCGAAGATCCGTTCGCGATCGACGGCGGAGACGCCGGGCCCGGTGTCCTCGACGATGAATCGCAGCCGCCCGTGCTGCTGCTCGACGATGTGCGCCAGTACCCCGCCGGCCTCGGTGAACTTCACGGCGTTGCCGGCGAAGTTGAGCAGGATCTGGCGGATGCGGCCCTCGTCGGCGCGAATCCGGCCCAGACCGGCCGGGGCGGCCCAGCCGACTTCCAGGCCCTTCTCGCCGGCGCGCGGCGACAGCAGTTCGCACACCGAGCGGAGCATTTCCTCGACGTCGACAGGGGCCGTCTGCAACTCGATCTTGCTGGCGCCGAGCTTGGCGAAATCCAGCAGGTCGTTGACCAGGGCCAGCAGGTGCTGGCCGCTCTCCCGCAGGGCGACGGCGTAGTCGCGCTGCTCGGCGCTGAGTTGGGTCCCTTCCAGCAGGCGCGCCATGCCGAGCACCCCATTCAGCGGGGTGCGCAGCTCATGACTCAACGTGGCGAGCTGGTCGGCTGTGATGTTGGCGCGTGTGGGACGTCGATCGGAAAGCGGCCGGGCGGGTCTTCGCATGAGCCCACCCTTAGGCGGAGCGCGCTTAACACGAGGTCAAACGTGGGCGCTGGAACCGTGGCTGAGACGCGCCAGCTCTTCGGCGACCACCAGCAGGGCGTTGCGCCCGCGGGCGTCCGGAATGGCGTTGAAGGCCCGCAGTCTCCAGGGCTGCGGGCCGGCTGAGCGCCGACAACAAGTCTCTTTCGCCGTCCTGGGGGGCTTCTTCGGCCGCCAGCCAGCCGATGCTGACGCCCAGGGCGGCTGCGGCCGCGGCCAGCGTAGAGGCCGCGACGCGATTGGCCCCGCGCTCGTATTTCTGCACCTGCTGGAAGGACACGCCGAGCTTTGACGCGAGCTCGGACTGGCTGAGGCCGAGCTGACGGCGTCGTGCCCGCAGACGCGCGCCGATCTTTTGCTCGAAGGCAGCCGCTCTCGCGGCGTCCCTGGACATCATCGCGGGTCCCTTGTGGACAAGGGCGCCAATATGATAGCCGAAATCGACCTGAGGCGGTGCGCAAAGTAGACGAAAACCGCTGGTCGCGCTTTACTACGGTCAGATGCCAGTGCGCCCGATCATAGCCGTAGATCCGGTGGAGCTGCTCACACCGCGTGAGCGGGAATGTCTGCGGCTCGTCGACGAGCATCTCAGCTCCAAGGAGATCGCCCGGAAGCTCGGGATGTCCAAGACTTCGGTCGACACCTATTGCGACCGCGCGCGCCGCAAGCTCGGCGTCGGCGACCGCTACGAAGCCGCCCGTCTGCTACGCCATCAGGACGGCCAGCCTGTCCCGATCGGATCAGGACAGGACGCGATCAGGACAGACAGCGACGACGGTTCCAGGCCCCATGTCTCCACCAGCAGGGAGACACCAGATGGGCGAGTGGCGTCACAACTTCGAGGAGCGCGCAGTGATTGGGCGGGCCCTCCGACTGAAGCGGGAGATCGACGCGTTCGAAGCCCGCTGGCCGAATTCGGAGCGTCGGGAGGAAGTGATCCCAAGCTTTTCCTGGGAGCAGCTCGAGCGGCAGCTCGTCGATCTCGCGGCGACGCCAGCCCAGGCCTCGATGGCCCGTCACCTGGTCTCCGCGACCCGGAAGCTGGCGCCTTTCAAGCCCTCCGAAATGGTCTTGCGGGAAATCCTCTGCATGACCTGGGTCTTGCTGGACGAGAACTTCCGACCGGATCCCGAGGCCGGTTCGCCCGAAATGATCTAGGGCCGGTCGCCAGGCTTGGAACCATCGTGGGTATCGCCATCGTCACGGCTCTCGCCTTCGGGGCGATGCTCGCGGGGCTCCATGCGCTGCAAGAGTTAGCGCGTAGTTTAGTCTAGTCCTGAACTAACCCCAAAACCTGACAACTTTTCACTTGGCGTGCGGAGTCCGCTCCGCGCGAGGGAGATACTCATGCTCAAAGAACGCCGCCTGGCCGCCGAACAAATCGCCGCCGCCCTGTGGGACGCGGAGAGCGCCGTGGACCTCGCCCTGACCAAGGCCGCGACCTTTACCGGGTCGATGCCGCTGCTGCGCCGGCAGGCCGGCGCCTCGGCCCTGATCGGCCAGCAGGCCATGGAGCGGGCCACCCAGGCGATGGTCGCGCTCTCCGACGCCCGCCGCGCCCTGGTGGAAGCCCACAAGGAGCTGACGATCGCCAAGGAGCAGGTCGGCCTGGGCGCCGTGACCATGGACGACGTCGGCACCGGCAAGCCGCCGATCCACATCGAGACCGCCGTGCGCGCCCGCGGTCGCTCGCTGCGCGCCGTTTCCGCGGCCTGACCCCCGCAAAGTTGTGATCTAGAGTGGGCCCCTCGACATTAGCCGAGGGGCCCTTTGTTTTGACGATCGCTCTGCCGGCCTGGCTCGGGCCCGCCATCCTGTTCCTGGTCTGCACCGGCGCCGTCCTGAAGGGCGGGTTGGAAGAACGGCTGACCGCGGTCGCCCTGCTCAGCAATGTCGCCGCGACAGTCGCGATGCGGGACCGCTCATGGCCGCACCTGCAGTGGGCCGGGTTCAGCGTCGATGTACTGCTGCTGCTCGTGCTGGTCGTCATCGCGCTGAGGAGCCCGAAGTTCTGGCCGCTGGCCGCAGCGAGCTTCCAGCTGCTGGCGGTGGTGACCCACGTGGCCAAGATCGTCGATCCGGAGCTCCAGCAGTGGGCCTACATCACCGCCATCGTGATCTGGACGTACCTATTGATGTTCGCCCTCGGCGTCGGGGTCTGGAATTGCTGGCAGGCCGACCGCTACCGGACCGGGGTCACGCGCGCGACCCCGGGCGCGGTCGAGACGCGACGATAGATCAGGGCTTCGGCGACATGCACACGACGGACGGCGTCGGCGTCCTCCAGGTCGGCGATGGTGCGCGCCAGCCGCAGCGTGCGCGTCCAGCCCCGCGCGGTCAGCCCGCCGGCTTCCGCGGCTTGCGTCAGCAGGGCGCGGGCGGCGATGTCGAGCGCGCAGATCTTTTCCAGCCAGTCGCCGTCGGCCTGCGCGTTGAGCGGGCTCGCGCCCGCGTCGCCGGCGGCGGCGCGTTCGGTCTGGCGCGCGCGGGCCCGCACGACCCGGGCGGCCGCTTGCGCCGTGCCTTCGGCCGGCAGCGGCAGGGCGAGATCGGCGGCGGTCACCGGCGGCACCTCCACCTGCAGGTCGATCCGGTCCATCAGCGGGCCTGAGATCCGTCCCTGGTAGTCGGTCTGGCAGCGCGGCGCCCGCCCGCAGGCGCCGCGGCCGGGTCCGCCCAGCCCGCAGCGGCAGGGATTCATCGCCGCGACCAGCTGGACGCGCGCGGGATAGCGCACATGGGCGTTGGCGCGGGCGACCACCACCTCGCCGGTCTCGAGCGGCTGTCGCAGAGAATCCAGGGCCTGGGTCCCGAACTCCGGCAGCTCGTCGAGAAACAGCACGCCATTGTGCGCCAGGCTGACCTCGCCCGGCTTGGCCTTCAGCCCGCCGCCGGTCAGCGCCGCCATGCTCGCCGAGTGGTGCGGGCTGCGGAAGGGCCGCGCGCGGCGCAGCTCGCCCTTGGCGATGAGGCCGGCCATCGAATGCACCATGGACGTTTCCAGCAACTCCTCCGCTGTCAGCGGCGGCAACAGGCCCGGCAGCCGCTGGGCCATCATCGACTTGCCGGAGCCGGGCGGGCCGATGAACAGCAGGTTGTGGCCGCCGGCGGCGGCGATCTCCAGCGAGCGCTTGGCGTTCTCCTGGCCCTTGACGTCGCGTAGGTCGGCCGCGCGATCCCCGTCGAGGATCTCGCCGGGCTTCGGCGGCGACAACGCCTGCACCCCTCGGAAGTGGTTCACCAGGGCGATCAGCGACGGCGCGCCGAGGATCCGGGTCTCGCCGGCCCAGGCGGCTTCCGGCCCGCAGGCCTGAGGGCAGATCAGGCCGAGCCCCATGCCGCCGACCGCGACCGCCGCGGGCAGGGCGCCGGCCACCGGCATGATGCGGCCGTCGAGCGACAGCTCGCCGAGCGCCGCCCAGCCCTCGAGCGCGTCCGGCGGAACGATCCCCATCGCGGCCATCACCGCCAGCGCGATCGGCAGGTCGTAGTGGCTGCCGACTTTCGGCAGGTCGGCGGGCGCCAGGTTGGCGATGATCCGCTTGCCGGGCCAGGCCAAGCCCAGGCCGGTGAAGGCCGCGCGCACCCGCTCCCGGCTTTCCGCCACCGCCTTGTCGCCCAGGCCGACGAGGATGAAGGCGGATTCGCCGCGGGTGAATTGCACCTCCACGTCGACGCGCACCGCGTCCACGCCCTGGAAGGCCACCGTCACTACGCGCGCCGCCATTGGTTCCCCGCCGAGTGTCAAATTTTATCCACAGACGTGGAAAAGGCCCAGGACAGGAACGAAATTAGAACAGATGGGGAAAGTTGCAAGCTGAAGCTTGCTCGGCGGATCAGCGGCCGGCGCGGATCGCTTCGAGACGTTCCCACAGGACCGCGGCGGCGTCGATGCCGGTGAAACGCTTCAGCGCCACCGCTCCGGTCGGGGAGGTGACGTTGATCTCGGTGAGGTAGTCGCCGATCACGTCGATGCCGACGAACAGCAGGCCGCGACGCTTCAGCTCCGGACCGATGGCCGCGCAGATTTCCAGGTCGCGGGCGGACATCTCCACCGGCTCGGGCTTGCCGCCGACCGCCATGTTGGAGCGGATCTGGCCCGTCTCGGGCACCCGGTTGATGGCGCCCACCGCCTCGCCGTCGACCAGCAGGATGCGCTTGTCGCCACGGGTCACCGCCGGCAGGAACTTCTGCAGGATCACCGGTTCGCGGCCGATCTCGGCGTGCAGCTCCAGCATGGCGTCGAGGTTGGGGTCGTCCGATAGCAGGCGGGTGACGCCCGAGCCGCCACGGCCGTTCAGCGGCTTCAGCACCAGATCGCCGTGCCGGGCGCGGAAGTCGTAGATCTGCTCGCGGTCGGTGGTGATCAGGGTCGGCGGCTGCAGGCCGGGGAATTTGGTGACGAACAGCTTTTCCGGCGCGTTGCGCACCTCGACGGGATCGTTCACCACCAAGGTCTTCGGGTGCGCCGCCTCGAGCACGAAGGTGGTGTCGATGTAGTGCATGTCGAACGGGGGATCCTGGCGCAGCAGCACCACGTCGAATTCCGTCAACTCGGTACGGCGGTAGGACCCCAGGGCCGCATGCTCGCCGTTCACGCGCTGGACCTCGACGTCGCGGCCGCGGGCGAAGGCGCGACCGTCTTCCAGCGCCAGGGTGTCGGTGGTGTAGACGAACAGGCTGTGGCCGCGCGCCTGGGCCTGCTCCATCATCAGAAAGGTCGTGTCGGCCTCGATGTTGATCCGCTCGATGGGATCCATCTGCACGGCGACCTTCAGAGACATGGCGAACTCCCGACAGCCAGAGCTAGCCAAATAGGGCTCAGCTCGCCACGGCGCCAGCTAGTTCAAGCGCAGGCGGACGCGTTCGCGCTGGGCGCGCGCCGCCAGGGCGGCCCCGCCGTCCAGGGTGGTGGCGCGGGCCAGGGCCTCCAGCGCGCCGGCCAGGGCGCCTTGGCCCTCGCGGGCGGCGGCGACGTCGAGCCAGGGTCGATGGTCATTCGGATCGAGCAGGGCGCGACGGAGAGCGGCGTGTTCGGCGCGGGGGAAGTCGCGCATCGCCGAGGCGCGGGCGAAGATGGTGTTCTGCAGCCGGATCAGCACGGCGCGATCGCTCACCGGCGTCATCAGCCGGTCCAGCCGGTCCGCGACATTGGGCGTCAGCCCGGCGTGCAGCGCCCGGCGGGTCAGCTCCGAAGGCAGCACCACCCGGCCCTCGCTGAACGGATCCAGCGCCAGCGGGCCTTCCTCGGTCTCGATGCGCAGCAGGAAATGGCCGGGGAAATCGACCCCCTGCAGGGTCAGGCTGCAGCGGCGCGCCACGTGCAGGTAGAAGACGCCCAGGCTGACCGCCAGGCCCTTGCGGCGGACGGACACCGAGATGATGTCGGCGTTTTCCGGGTCTTCGTGGGTCAGCAGGTCGCCCGACAGGTTGAGGTCGCCGGCCATGGTCTCGGCCAGCGCCTCCTCGGCGCTTTCGCGTACCAGCCGCTGGGTCAGACGCTCGACGCCGGCCGCGCCGAGATCGCGCGCGGTCTGCGGATCGCGCGTGGGGTCCTCGTGAATCGCGCAGGCGATCGCCGCCTCGAGCAGGGGAAACTCCCCGTCCTTGGCGCTCCCGGCCTCCAGCAGGAATTCCTCGGCTTCTTCTCGCGTCATCCCGATCAGGCGCCCTTCCAAGCGTCGGGAATATGCATAGGAAGCTGTCCGGGCGCGAGAGCCATGAGGTCGAGGCGAACCGCCGCACCCGCCAGGCCCGGTCGCTTTGCGGCGATCGCCAGCCCCGCGCGGCGCAGCCGCTCGCGCTGCTCCACGCCCACCGCCTCGAGCGCGGCGAGCCGATCGGCCCGGCGCTTGACCTCCACCACCGCCAAGATCCGACCCCGGACGGCCAGGAGGTCGATCTCCGCCTGCGGGGTCTTCAGCCGGAAGCCGAGGATCCGGTAGCCCTTGGCCATCAGCCAGAGCGCCGCCAGGACCTCGCCCCGCCGGCCGGACCGCCGCGCCGCCGCGCCGCGGATCGCGCGGGCCGTCTTCATCCGGCGTCTCTCGGCGCGGCGTCCTTGAGGGCGAGGGCGCGCTTGTAGAGCTCGCGCCGGGAGAGCCCCAGCGCCTTGGCTACCTCGGCGGCGGCCTCCGCTGGCCTCAGCCGGGTCAGGGCGTCGGCGAGCGCGGCGTCGGCGTCGGCGGCGGTCGCTTCCTGCTCGCGGCCCGGGCCGACCAGGACGACGATCTCGCCCTTGGGCGCGGCGAACTGCGGGTCGGCCGCCAGCTGGCTCAGCGGGCCGCGCACGACGGTCTCGTAGAGCTTGGTCAGCTCGCGGCAGACCACCGCCTCGCGATCGCCCAGCACCGCGGCCATGTCGGCCAGGCTGTCGGCGAGCCGCGAGCCGCCCTCGAAAAACACCAGGGTGGCGCGGATCCCGGCCAGCTCCGCGAGAAATGTCCGCCGGGCCGCGCTTCTGGGGGGCGGAAAGCCGGCGAACAGGAATCGGTCGGTCGGCAGGCCGGCGACCGACAGGCCGGCGAGCAAGGCCGAGGCGCCCGGGATCGGATAGATGCGGTGGCCGGCTTCCGCCACCTCCCGCACCAGCCGGTAGCCTGGGTCGGAGACCAGCGGCGTGCCGGCGTCGGAGATCAGCGCCACGCGCCCGCCCTGGGCGAGGGTCGCCATCACCTTCGGCCGGGCCCGCTCGGCGGCGTGCTCGTCGTAGCGTTCGAGCTTCTTCGACAAGCCGAACGCCGAGAGCAGCTTGCCGCTGACCCGGGTGTCCTCGGCCAGCACGAGGTCGCAGGCCCCGAGCACGTCCAGGGCGCGCAGGGTGATGTCGCGCAGATTGCCGATCGGGGTGGCCACCACATAGAGGCCGGGCGCCAGCGGGGCGTCATCGAGGACCGGCGAGGGGAGGGGGCGTGCCATCGGCGCACGCTTCGCCGCTGCCGCGGCCGATGGCAAGTCTCCGCGCTCGGCAGGCTGCGCCGGCGAGCTCAGGTGAGCAGATCCGCGGTCAGGCGATCGAGCACCAGTCGCCCGGCGGGCGTGGCGCGCAGACGCTCGGGATCGTCGGCCAGCAGGCCGAGGTCGATCAAGTTGGCGGTCTTCTCGGGTGAAAGGTCCAGCGCCCTCAACTCGGCATGCGGAACGCCGTCTTCGATCCGCAGGCCGCTCAACACCCGCTCCTCGGCCGCCGCCAGGGCGCTCAGCGGTTCCAGCTCGGGAAAGCCGGTCCCCTGCGCGGCGACGCGGGCGAGGTAGTCGGCCGGCCGGCCCTCGCCGACCGTGGCGTGCCGCACGCCGTCGCGGGTGATCCGGCCGTGCGCGCCAGGGCCGGCCCCGACATAGTCCTGGCCGCGCCAGTAGACGAGGTTGTGGCGCGAGCGCGCCGCCTCGCCGCGGGCGTGGTTGGAGACCTCGTAGGCGGTGAAGCCCCGCGCCTCCAGGGTCGCCTGGGTGGTCTCGTAGAGGACGGCGCCCAGCTCCGGGTCGGCGGGGGCGAAGCGGCCGCGCCGCACCGCGCGGTCAAAGGCGGTGCCGGTCTCGATGGTCAGCTGGTAGGGCGACAGGTGCTCGGCGCCGAGATCCACCGCGCGGCGCAGCTCCTCGGCCCAGGCCAGCGGCGTCTGGCCCGGGCGGGCGTAGATCAGGTCGAGCGACAGGCGCGGAAAGTCCCGGCCGGCGGCCTGGGCGGCGCGCAGCCCCGTCGCGGCGTCATGGTTGCGGCCGAGGAAGGCCAGGGCGTCGTCATCCATCGCCTGCAATCCCAGCGACAGCCGGGTGACGCCGGCGGCGGCGAAGGCCGCGAACCGCCCCGCCTCGGCGTCCGTCGGGTTGGCCTCGAGGCTGACCTCGAGGTCGCCCGCCGGCGTCCACAGCCGGCGCGCGGCGGCGACGATCTCCGCCGCCCAGGTCGGCTCCATCAGCGAGGGCGTGCCGCCGCCGAAGAACACCGAGACCAGGGTGCGGGGCCCGGTGATCTCCGCCTGGGCCTGCAGGTCGGCGAGAATGGCGCGCGCCAGCGCGGCCGGTTCGTCGGGCCGGCGCACCCGGAAGACGTTGAAGTCGCAGTAGGGGCAGATGCGCGCGCAGTAGGGCCAGTGCACATAGACGCCGAGCGGCGGGGGGGCGGGGTCAGTCATGGCGCGCCGCGGCGGTCGCGCCGCAAACGGTGGAGAGCGGGGTCACCACAGCGCCGCCTTCAGCTTGGCGAACGCGCGGGCGCGGTGGCTGATGGCGTCCTTGGCCGCCGGATCCATCTCGCCGAAGGTGAGGCTGGAGCCCTCGGGGATGAAGATCGGATCGTAGCCGAAGCCTCGCTCACCGCGTGGCGGAAACGTCAGGGCGCCGTCGATCCGGCCCTCCACCACCACCGCCGCGCCGCTCGGCCAGGCCAGCGCCAGGGCGCAGGTGAACCAGGCGGAGCGGTCGCCGCTGTCGGTCTCGTCGAGCCGCTGCTCGACCTTGCGCATGGCTTCGTAGAAGTCCCGCCCTGGCCCCGCCCAGCGCGCCGAATAGACCCCCGGCGCGCCATCCAGAGCGGCCACCGACAGGCCGGAGTCGTCGGCCAGCGCCGGGGTTGCGCTGGCGTCGGCCGCCGCCCGCGCCTTCAGCAGCGCATTGCCGACAAAGCTTGCCTCGGTCTCCTCGGGCTCGGGCAGGCCGAGGTCGCCGGCGGTTATCAGCTCGAAGCGGTTCTCCAGGATCTCGGCGAGCTCGCGCGCCTTGCCGGAGTTGTGTGTCGCCACCACCAGTTTCGCACCGGCCGCCAGCGTCAGGGCCATCGATCGTCTCCGTTTCGTCCGGCTTGCCGGCGGACCATAACCCTAAAGCCATTGGCGGCATTACCAAAGTTTCATATTGTTAATCGATATTCACTTGATCGAAAATCGATGCGGCCATATCGATTTGCGGCATGGAAGCGCTGTTGCTTCACCTCAACCCGCTGCCCCGCAGCACATCCAAGGAGGCTCCCATGCCCACCAACCTGACCAAGATTTTCGACCGCGTCGCCCTTGGCTTCTTCACGGCGCTCGCCATGGTTCCCGTCCTGACGGTCGCCGCCGGCGGCCTGATCCACTAGTCTGCCCTCGGGTCGGTCAGAGCCGCCCGGCTTCGGCTGGGCGCGCCTGGAGGGGGCGACATGCGCGCATTGGGTCCGGGATCGGTTTCGAGCTTCCTGAAGATCATCCTCGACGTGGTCTACGTGGCCCTGGTCGCGGGGGTCGCCGGAGCCGCCCTCCTGGCCCTCGCGGCCCTGCTGTTCGCCTTCAATCCCTCGCTGCTCGCCAATGTGAAGATCTCCGGCGGGACGGATTTCACGGCGCACGCTCCGCTGGTGGTCGGCGGGCTGCTGGCGGCCAGCTTCTACATGGCCAATGTGCTGGTGATCATTGGCGCGCTGCGGCGAATCTTCGCCACCCTGACCGCCGGCGACCCCTTCCATCCGGACAACGTCAACCGGCTGAGGGTGATCGGGCTGATGCTTGCGGTGCTCGAACTCGGGCGCTACGCGATCTGGGGGATCAGCGCCTGGCTGCCCTCGGTGCGCGACGTGCGCCCGACCTTCAGCCTGACGGCGTGGTTCTCGGTGCTGGTGGTGTTCGTCCTGGCGGAAGTGTTCCGCGAGGGCGCGCGCCTGCGCCGCGAGGCCGAGCTGACCATCTAGAGCCCTGGACCGCCCCTGCTCCATGCCCATCCGCGTAAACCTGGACCGGATCCTCATCGACCGCCGGATGTCGCTGACCGAGCTTGCCGACCGGGTCGGCGTCACCATCGCCAACCTCTCGATCCTGAAGACCGGCAAGGCCCGCGCCGTACGCTTCTCGACCCTGTCGGCCCTCTGCCGCGAGCTCGACTGCCAGCCGGGGGACCTGCTGGTCTACGAGCCCGGGCCGGCGGAAGAACCGGACGAGGAGGCGTAACGCCTCTGGTCTGCCGCTCGCCCCGCTTTCGCGGGGATGACCGGAGGGGGAAGGGCTTCCTCAGCCGCCCACCGCAGCCTTCTGCGCCACGCACAGCTCGCGGATCCCCTTGCGGGCCAGCGCGAACAGGGCTTCGAACTCGCCTTCGCTGAAGCCGCGCTTCTCGCCGGTGGCCTGGATCTCGACGATGTCGCCCTTGCCCGTCAGCACGAAGTTCGAATCGGCTTCGGCGTTGGAGTCCTCCTCGTAGTCGAGGTCCAGCACTGGGGTTCCGGAGAAGACTCCGCAGCTGATCGCGGCCACCTGGTCGAGCATCGGGTCGGCGGTGATCAGGCCTTCGTCCAGCAGGTAGCGGGTGGCGATCCGCAGCGCCACCCAGGCGCCGGTGATGGCCGCCGTGCGGGTGCCGCCGTCGGCCTGGATCACGTCGCAGTCGAGGGTGATCTGGCGTTCCCCCAGCGCCTTCAGGTCGACGACCGCGCGCAGCGAGCGGCCGATCAGGCGCTGGATCTCCTGGGTGCGGCCGGATTGCTTGCCCTGCGCGGCCTCGCGGCGGCCGCGGGTGTGGGTCGCGCGCGGCAGCATGCCGTATTCGGCGGTGACCCAGCCTTGGCCGCGGCCCCGCAGGAAGGGCGGCACGCTCTCTTCCAGGCTCGCCGTCACCAGCACCTTGGTGTGGCCGAAGCTGGCCAGGCACGAGCCTTCCGCGTAGCGGTTGACGCCGGTCTCCAGGGTGACGGGCCGGAGCGCGTCGGCCAGACGTTCGGAAGGGCGCATGCGGGAACTCCTCGGGATTATGACGCGTCTTGCAAGCTGGAAGGCCGCGCTTATCCTAGATCAGACCGGTCCAGTCCATGGGCGCACACAGACGGACGACTGAAGCGCACGTGACCACGCCCATCTTTGCCCGCGGGCCCTCGTTGGCCGAGCTCGACGAACGGGCCCGGGACATCTTTCGCCGCATCGTCGAAAGCTATCTCGACACCGGCGAGCCGGTCGGCTCGCGCACCCTGTCGAAGAGCGGGCTGTCGCTGTCGCCCGCCTCGATCCGCAACACCATGCAGGATCTGACCCAGCTCGGCTTGCTGGGCGCCCCGCACGTCAGCGCCGGCCGGCTGCCGACGCACGCCGGGCTGCGGCTGTTCGTCGACGGCCTCTTGGAAGTCGGCGACGTCGCCGAGGAAGAGCGGCGCTCGATCGACGCCCGGCTTCGCGCCCACGGCCGCAATTTCGAGGACGCGATGAACGAGGCCAGCGCCATCCTCTCCGGCCTCGCCGGCGGCGCGGCGATGGTGGTCACCCCGACCCGCGACGCCGGGGTCAAGCACGTGGAGTTCGTCGCGCTGGGCGCCGAGCGCACCCTGGCGATCATGGTCTTCGAGGACGGCACGGTGGAGAACCGGCTGATCCGCCTGCCGGCCGGGGTGACGCCCTCGGCGCTGCAGGAGGCCTCCAACTTCCTCAACTCCCGCCTGCGCGGCCGCACCTTGGTGGAGGCCCGCGTCGACCTGCGCACGGAACTGGACGGCGCCCGCCGCGAACTCGACGCCACCGCCGCGCGCCTGGTCGAGGACGGGATGGCGGCCTGGAGCGGCGGCGACGCCGAGGATCGCGCCCTGATCGTCCGCGGCCGCGCCAATCTCCTGGAGTCCGCCGAGGCGGTCGAGGACCTGGAGCGAGTCCGTTCGCTATTTGAGGATCTCGAGCAGAAGGAGCAGCTGATTCAGCTGCTCGACGGGGTCCGTGACGGCGAGGGCGTGCGCATATTCATCGGCGCGGAGACCCGTCTCTTCTCGCTTTCGGGTTCCGCCGTGATCGCGGCGCCCTATATGACGGGCTCACAGCGGGTGTTGGGTGCGATCGGCGTGATCGGCCCGGCCCGCCTAAACTACGCCCGGATCATTCCGCTGGTGGACTACACCGCCCGCGTGCTTGGCCAGGTGCTGAACGCTTAAACTCGCGAGCCAGGTAAGACATGTCCGAAGACCAGACGCCCGCGCCGGAAACCGAGGCGACGACCCAAGACGCCGTTGACGGCGACGCCTTCGAGGCGCTGCGCGCCGAGACCGCGGCGCTGAAGGAGCAGGTGCTCCGCTATGCGGCCGAAGCCGACAACACCCGCCGGCGGGCCGAGCGCGAAGCCAACGACGCCCGCGCCTACGCCATCCAGAAGTTCGCCCGCGACCTGCTGGGCGCCGCCGACAACCTGGCGCGCGCACTGGCCGCCCAGCCGGCCGACGCCGGCGACACCGCGGTGAAGAACTTCGTTGTCGGCGTCGAGATGACCGAGAAGGAGCTGCAGGGCGCCTTCGAGCGCAATGGGCTGAAGAAGATCGACCCCGCCCGCGGCGAGAAGTTCGATCCGCACAAGCACCAGGCGATGATGGAGCAGCCGGGCAGCGACGTCGCCGCCGGCGGCGTCATCCAGGTGCTGCAGCCCGGCTACGAGCTGCTCGGCCGGCTGGTGCGCCCGGCCATGGTGGTGGTCGCCGCCAAGGGCGCTGGCGCGGCGGCGGACGCCGGCGGCTCCAACCCCTACGCCGCCAACGACGAACCGCAGGACGGCGGCTCGGTCGACACCCGAGCGTAAGCGAACGCCCCCTCCGTCTCGCTTCGCGAGCCACCTCCCCCGCGTTGCGGTGGAGGATCTGGGTTGTAGATGCTCCCCCGCCTGTGGGGGAGCTGTCGCGAAGCGACTGAGGGGGCGTTCGGCGTCGGTCCGTTCAGGCGTCCTGCGAACTCCTGAGCTTCGCCCTCTTCCCCCACTTGCGATTTTAGCTAATGTCGCAAGTCCCCTCCAGTCGGGGGGCGCCGGGCGCATGAGTTGCGTCGGCGCGTGCGCGAGCGGGACCAGGGCATGAAGCTGACGATCGAACGGGCGGCGCTGTTGAAGGCGCTCGGGCATGTGCAGAGCGCCGTCGAGCGCCGGAACACCATTCCGATCCTGTCGAACGTGCTGCTGTCGGCCGAGCGTGACCGCCTGACCTTCTCCGCGACCGACCTCGACCTGGAGATCATCGACCAGGCCTTCGCCCAGGTCGACCAGCCGGGCCAGATCACCGCGCCGGCCCACACCCTCTATGAAATCGTCCGTAAGCTGCCCGACGGCGCCGACGTCTCCCTGACCTTCAACGGCGAGGATCCGCGGCTGACGATCCAGGCCGGCCGCTCGCGCTTCAGCCTGCCGGTGCTGCCGGCCGGCGACTTCCCGGTAATGTCCTCCGAAGGGCTGGCGAGCCGTATGTCGGTCGACGTCAACGACCTGATCCGGCTGATCGACAAGACCCGTTTCGCCATCTCGGCGGAGGAGACCCGCTACTACCTGAACGGCCTCTACCTTCACACCGTCAGCGAAGACGGGGGGCTGAAGTTGCGCGCCGTCGCCACCGACGGCAGCCGTCTGGCGCTTGCCGAGATGCCGGCGCCGGAGGGCGCGGCCGGGACGCCCGGGGTGATCGTTCCGCGCAAGACCATCGGCGAGGCGCGGCGGCTGCTCGACGACGCCGGCGAGACCGTCGAGCTGGCGCTGAGCCCGCAGAAGGTGCGGATCGACCTCAACGGGGCGGCGCTCACCTCCAAGGTGATCGACGGCAACTTCCCCGACTACAGCCGGGTGATCCCCAAGGACAACAACCGCATCGTCCGCGTCGACGCCAAGCTGTTCGCCCAGGCCGTCGACCGGGTCGCCACCATCTCCGCGGAAAAGAGCCGCTCGGTGCGTATGGCGATCGAGAGCGGCCGGGTGGTGCTGACCGTGCGCAACATGGAAGCCGGCCAGGCGGTCGAGGAGCTGGAGATCGACTACGACGGCGACGCCTTCGAGCTGTCGTTCAACGCCCGCTACCTGATGGACATCACCGACCAGATCTCCGGCGGACACGCCGAGCTGCGCTTCGGCGGCCCGAACGATCCGGCCCTGGTGCTGGATCCGGCCGACGTCGATGTGCAGTACATCCTGATGCCCCTGCGCGTGTAGCGCGGGCCGGCCCAGGTTCCACGGGATTCTTGGGCTTGCCGCAAGCCAATCCTAACGTCTGTCATGGCATGTCAGGTCGAAGGGCCGTCGGCGCGGCCCGTCGGAGACCTGCCCCTTGTTCGACAACCTGAGCATCTCGCGCAAGCTCTCGGGCGCCTTTGCCGGCCTGATCCTCATTCTCGTCGGCGCCAACGGCCTGGTCATGCAGCAGCTGCAGGCCATCCACTCGGCGGTCGACCAGACCGCCCGCTCCAGCGAACGCGCTGATGAGCTGGACGATGTCCAGCTCGGGATGCTGGAGATGCAGAACGCCTTGCGCGGCTTCGCCATCGCCGGCGAGCCGGCGTTCCTGAAGACCTATCGCGATAGCTCGGCCAAGCTCGATCAGTCGCTCGAGAGCTTCCGCAGCCGCTCTAAGGATCCCGCCCAGGTCCAGCGCGCAGCGGACCTCAAAAGCGAGTTCGATGCCTGGCGCGCGACCTACGGCGAGCCGGTCATCGCCCTCGCCCAGGATCCCGCCACCAAGCCCCAAGCCTTCGACATGCTCGGCCGCAAGTCGCTCGGCAAGTTGCGCGCGGGCCTCAAGGACCTCAACGAAGCCCAGGACCGCATCCAGGCGGCCAACGCCGTCGCCCAGCGGGCCGCCAGCCGCACCGCGACGATCGTGATGGTCGGCGCCGGACTTGCGGCGATCGCCTTCGCCGTGCTGATGGCCGGCCTTCTGTCGCGGGCGGTGGCCGCGCCGATCACCGGGATGACCACGGTAATGCGCAAGCTCGCCCAGGGCGACCATGAGGTCACGCCGCCCGGCGTCGGCCGCGGCGACGAGATCGGCGCGATGGCCGCGGCCGTCCAGAGCTTCCGCGAGGCCGCGATCGACAAGCTGCGCCTCGAAGACGAGGGCGCCGCCCAGCGCCGACAGAGCGAGACCGAGCGAGCCCGCATCGCAGCCGCCGAGGCTCAGGCCGCCCGCGAGCAGGCCGAGGTGGTCAAGGCGGTGGGCCTGGGCCTGGAGAAGTTGTCGGCCGGCGAGCTGACCTTCCGCATCGCGACTGCGTTTCCGGCCGACTACGAGAAGCTGCGGCGCGACTTCAACGGCGCGATCGGCCAGCTGCAGGACACGCTGAAGGTCATCAACGCCGCCAGCAGCGGCGTTCGGGCGAGCACCAGCGAGATCAGCGCCGCCTCCGAGGACCTGTCACGCCGCACCGAACGCCAGGCCGCCAGCCTGGAGGAGACCGCCGCGGCGCTGGAAGAGATCACCGTCACCGTCGGCCGCACGGCGGAGGGTGCGCGCAACGCCGACCGCATCGTCACCACCGCCCGCGCCGACGCCGAGGTCTCCGGTGAGATCGTCCGCCAGGCCGTCGCGGCGATGGGCGGCATCGAGCGCTCGGCCGGCGAGATCGGCCAGATCATCGGGGTGATCGACGAGATCGCTTTCCAGACCAACCTGCTGGCGCTGAACGCCGGGGTCGAGGCGGCCCGGGCCGGCGACGCCGGCAAGGGCTTTGCGGTCGTCGCCTCGGAAGTGCGGGCGCTGGCCCAGCGCTCGGCGGACGCGGCCAAGGAGATCAAGACCTTGATCAACACCTCCAGTGAGCAGGTCGGCAAGGGGGTCGACCTGGTGGCGCGGACGGGGGACGCCCTGCAGCGGATCGTCGCCCAGGTCGGCGATATCGCCGGCGTGATCGGAGAGATCGCCGCCTCGACGCAGGAGCAGTCGAATGGGCTTCAGCAGGTCAATGTGGCGGTCAACGAAATGGACCAGATGACCCAGCGCAACGCCGCCATGGTCGAGGAGTCCGCCGCCGCCACCCAGCAACTGGCCGGCAAGAGCGAGGAGCTGGTGCGCATGGTCGGCCGCTTCCGCATCGACGAGGCGGGGGGCCACGTGCGGGCGAGCGCGGCGCGGGCGGCCTGAGTCAAGCCTCCACAGTCCTCAGCATGGAAGACGCCTCCCCTTTGGGGCGGCATCTGCCTCTCTCAGTGGCCGTGCGGGCCTTCGTAGACCCCCGGGGCCAGCCGTTCGTCCTCGACCCCTTCGCCGGCGTCCTTGGCCAGCACGAAGCGGCGGTCGCAGTAGGGGCATTCGACAAAGGCGGCCTCGCCCATTTCCAACCAGACTCGTGGGTGCCCCAGGGCGCCGCCGACGCCGTCACAGGCGACCCGACCGGAGCGGACGGCGATGGTTTCCGGCGCCGGCAGGTCGGGCGTCAGCGCCGGACGCGCCGGCATCGGCTCGGGTTGGATCTGGGCTGCGACGCCCTGGTTGCGAACTCGGCGAGCCATCCGGCGCCCCTCTGATATCGCGCGCCTGCTTGGCGCGGGCGCGATGCGCGCCTAGGTATGCGACCCTGGCTTTCCCCGTCAATCGAGACGCGGCGCAAACGAGGCCTCAACCGTTCGATGACCCTTCCCGACTACGCCATCGAGGCCCGCGGCCTGGTGAAGACCTATCCGGCGACCAAGACCACGCCGGAGATGCGCGCCCTGCGTGGCGTCGACCTGGCGATCCCCCGCGGCTCGATCTTCGGCCTGCTGGGGCCCAACGGCGCCGGCAAGTCGACCTTTATCAACATCCTTTCGGGCCTCTGCGAGAAGACGTCGGGCCAGGTGCTGATCTGGGGTCGTGACATCGACGAGCGCCCGCGCGACGCCCGCGCCGCCATCGGCGTGGTGCCCCAGGAGATCGCCGTCGATCCGTTCTTCACCCCGCGCGAGGCGCTGGAGGTGGCGGCCGGCATGTACGCGGTCCCGCCGAAGGAGCGCCGCACGCTGGAGCTGCTCGCCGCGCTTGGCCTGGCCGACAAGGCCAACGCCTATGTCCGCCAGCTGTCCGGCGGAATGAAGCGCCGAGTGATGGTGGCCAAGGCCATGGTGCACAATCCGCCGGTGCTGATCCTCGACGAGCCGACCGCCGGCGTCGACGTCGAGCTGCGCCGCCAGCTCTGGGCCTACGTGCTGGAGCTGAACCGCAAGGGGGTGACCATCGTGCTCACCACCCACTACCTGGAAGAGGCCCAGGAGCTCTGCGACCAGATCGCCATCATCAACCGCGGCCAGGTCGTGGCCTGCGAGCCGACGACCACCCTGCTGCGGCGGATGGACAGCCGCCACGTGCTGGTCACGCCGGAAGAGCCGGTGACCCGGGCGCCCACCCTGCCGGGTTTCGAGACCCGGCTGACCAAGGCCGGCGGCTTCTCGGTCGGCTACCGCACCGGCCAGTCCAGCGTCGAACAGGTGCTGGCGGCGATCCGCGCGGCCGGCCTGCACATCAAGGACATTTCCACCGAGGACCCGGACCTGGAGGATGTGTTCGTCGCCCTGACCTCGACGGCGCCCGAGGCGGCCTAGGACTTCAGCCCAGCAGCCGCCGGATGTCGTCCCAGCGGTAGGTGACTTCCCACACGGCCGCCCCGCCGGGGCCCGCCTCCTGCCGCGGCGCGTCGGCGCGGCCGCCGAGCTTTTCATAGAAGCCGCGGGCGCCGGCATTGTCGGCCAGCACCGAGATCACCAGCGCCTGCGCGCCATTGGCCGCCAGCGCCCGCACGGCGTCGGTGAGCAGCCGCCGGCCGACGCCGCGGCCCTGCGCCGCGCGCAGCAGATAGAGGGTGGCGATTTCCGCTTCGCCGGCGATCCCGGAGCGCGCCGGCCCGCCGGCGGCGTAGCCGAAGACGCCGTAGGGGTTGACTGCGGCGAGCGTCACGTCGTGCGGCTGCGGGTGCGTCAGCTCGCGCCGGAAGCGGCGGGTGTAGTTGGCCTCCGACATCCGCGCCAGGAAGGCGTCGGGCAGCAGGCCGCGATAGGTCTCGCGCCAGGCGGTGACGTGCACGTGGGCCAAGGCTTCGGCGTCGGCGGGGCCGGCCGGCAGGACCACGTAGGAAAAGGACGCCCCGGGTGATTGCGACATCTATCCACAGCTTGGCGCCGGCGAGCCTTTGTTCAAGGGGCAGACGCGAGTCGCCCTTAACGATAGCTTCACTCTTCCCATGAATGCGCCCACGCCCCCCGCCGACGCCCAATCTCCCGGCGTCACCGCCGCTGCTGGCGCCTCGCCGGTGATGACGCAGTTCTTCGACGCCAAGGCTCGTCAGCCCGACGCCCTGGTGTTCTTCCGCATGGGCGATTTCTACGAGCTGTTCTTCGAGGACGCCGAGAAGGCGGCCGCGGCGCTCGGCATCACGCTGACCGCCCGCGGCCAGCACGGCGGCGAGCCGATCCCCATGGCCGGGGTTCCTGCCCACGCCATGGAGGCCTATCTCGCCAAGCTGATCCGCGCCGGCTTCAAGGTCGCGGTCTGCGAGCAGATGGAGGATCCGGCCGAGGCCCGGAAACGCGGCTCCAAGTCGGTGGTGCGGCGCGACGTGGTGCGGGTGGTGACCCCCGGAACCCTCACCGAAGACGGCCTGCTCGACGCCCGGGGCGCTAATCGGCTGGCCGCCATCGCCGTGCGCGCCGGCGCCGCGGCCGTGGCCAGCGTCGAGCTTTCCACCGGCGAGGTGGAATGCCTGGCCACCAGCATCGCCGGCCTCGCCTCGGCGCTCGCGGCGCTCGGGCCGTCGGAAGTGTTGGTCCCCGATCGGCTGTTCTCCGACGAGGCGGTGAACACCGCACTGAAGTCCGCCGGCGGCTTCGTCCAGCCGCTGCCGCAGGCGCTCGCCGAGCCGTCCGCCTCGGAGGCGCGGTTGAAACGCCTCTATGGCGTCGATACCCTCGACGGCTTCGGAACCCTGAGCGGAGCCGAGATCGCCGCGCTCGGCCTGATCGCCGCCCACCTGGAGACCACCCAGGCCGGCAAGCTGCCGGCGCTGTCGGCGCCCCGCCGGGCCGGTGAGGCCGACGTCATGGCCATCGACCCGGCGACCCGCGCCAGCCTGGAGATCGAGAAGTCGACCTCCGGCGCGCGCGACGGCTCGCTGCTGGCGGCCATCGACCGCACCGTCACCGCTCCGGGCGCCCGGCTCCTGGCGGCGCGGCTGGCGCGCCCGCTGCTCGACCCGGCGGCGATCGACGCCAGGCTCGACGGGGTGGCGTGGTTCTGCGAACACCGGGCCCAGCGCCAGCGGCTGCGCGAGCAGTTGAAGGGCCTCGGCGACATGGCCCGAGCGCTCTCGCGCCTGGCGCTTGGCCGCGGCGGGCCGCGGGACCTCGGGACCCTGCGCGACGGCCTCTGCGCCGCCGACGGCATCCTCGGCCTGTTCGCCCAGACCCACGATCCTTTGGTGGAGCCGCCGGCGGAGATCGCCGGGGCCTTAGGCGCCCTTCACCTCGACCTGCATCCGGAGCTGCTGGCCTTCCGCGACCTGCTGGCGCGCGGCCTGGGTACGGAGCTTGCGGCCCTGACCCGCGACGGCGGCTTCGTCGCCGAGGGCGTGCGGCCCGAGCTCGACCAGGCGCGCAGCCTGCGCGACGACAGCCGCCGGGTGATCGCCCAGCTGGAGGCGCGCCTGGCCCAGGAGAGCGGCGTCGCCCTGAAGATCCGCCACAACGCGGTGCTCGGCTATTTCGTCGAGGCCACCGCCAAGGCGGCCGAGCCGCTGTTGGCGCCACCGCTGAACGCGACCTTCATCCACCGCCAGACCCTCGCCAACCAGGTGCGCTTCACCACCGTCGAGCTCGCCGAGCTGGACGCCAGGATCGCCCAGGCCGCCGAGCGGGCGCTGGCGATCGAGGTCGAGACCTTCGAGGCCTGGCGCGTCGCCGCCGTCGAGGTCGCCGCGTCCATCCAGGCCGCCGCCGCCGCCGCCGCGCGGCTGGATGTGGCCGCCGGCCTGGCCGAATGGGCCGACGACGTCGGGGCGGTGCGGCCCGTGGTCGATCGCTCCACCGCTTTCGAAGCCGAACAGGCGCGTCACCCGGTGGTCGAGGCCGCCGTCCGCCGCGCCGGCGAGGCCTTCACCCCCAACGACTGCCGGCTCGATGGCGCCGGCGCCGGCGGCGCCCGGCTGGCGATCGTCACCGGCCCCAACATGGCCGGCAAGTCGACCTTTTTGCGCCAGAACGCGCTCTTGGCGGTGCTCGCCCAGGCCGGCTGTTTCGTCCCGGCCAAGAGCCTGCGGCTCGGCGTCGTCGACCGGCTGTTCAGCCGGGTCGGCGCCGGCGACGACCTGGCGCGCGGCCGCTCGACCTTCATGCTGGAGATGGTCGAGACCGCCGCCATCCTGACCCAGGCGACCCCGCGTTCGCTGGTCATCCTCGACGAGATCGGTCGCGGCACGGCCACCTACGACGGCCTGGCCATCGCCTGGGCCTGCGCCGAGGCGCTGCACGAGACCAACCGCTGCCGCGCCCTCTTCGCGACCCACTACCATGAGCTGGCGGTGCTGGAGGACCGGCTGGCCTTCGCCGCCAACCTCAGCCTCCGGGCGAAGGAGTGGAATGGCGACCTGATCTTCCTGCATGAAGCGGGGCCCGGTCCGGCCGACCGCTCCTACGGCGTGCAAGTCGCCAAGCTGGCGGGTGTGCCTCCGGCGGTGGTCGCCCGCGCCAAGTCGGTGCTGGAACGGCTCGAACGCGAGGCCGGCGCCCCGGCCCACCTGGAAGACCTGCCGCTGTTCGCCGCGGCCGCCGTCGCCGAAACCCAGGCGTCCGGCCCCAGCCTGGTCGAGGAAGCGCTACGGACCCTCGACCTTGATGGCATGAGCCCGCGCGAGGCGATGGATGCGCTCTATCGACTGAAGGGGATGATGGGCTGACGCCGTCTAAGGCGGCGTCGCGCCGTAGGGCTTGGTGATGATCTCCAGAAAGTGGCCCGAGGGGTCGTCGAAATAGACGCCGCGGCCGCCGTAATGGGTGTTGATCCGGCCGGGCTGTTGCTTGAACGGGTCGGCCCAGTAGGTCAGGCCGCGCGCCTTCACCCGCCCGAAGATTTCGTCGAACTCGCCGTCGGAGACCAGGAAGGCGTAGTGCTGCGGGGTGATGGGTCGCGTGTCGGCGACGTAGTCGAGGCTCACGCCGTTGGCGGTGCGCACCACCAGGAAGGGACCGAAGGGCTCGGGCTCGGCCAGGCCGAAGACGTCGCTCATGAACCGGGCCGAGGCTTCGCGGTCCGCCGCATGCACGATGGTGTGGTTGAGTTCGACGCTCATGGGAGCCTCGCGCTGTCCGGGGTTGGAGAGGCTATGATAATCCAGGTCCGCAGCCGGCGCCTCTCGGTGAAGGCCTCGCAACGGTCGACGCCTTCACCCATTCCGAACGGATGATGTGACAGGCTGGCTGCGACCTCGTATCCGGACATCACGCGAGACCCTGCGTTCGCCCGCCAATAGGCCTATATCCATCCCATGCCGCCGCGCCTTCGCCCCACCCGTTTGGAATACGTCGTCGACGGTGTAAAGCTGCGCAGCCAGCTGACCGCCGCCGCGCTGGAGAACCTGCGCAGCGAGCAGGACCAGCGAAAGGCGGCGCTGGAGGTTCTGAAGGCCGCCCTGTTCCGCGGCCGGATGATCGCCAAGGAGCGGCTGGAAAACGGCGCCAGCGGCATCGAGACGGCGCGCCTGCTCTCGGGCGTCACCGACGAGGTGATCACCGCCCTCTATGACTTCGTGACCGTCCACGTCTATCGCGCCCGCAATCCGAGCGAGGGCGAGCGGCTGGCGGTGATGGCGGTGGGCGGCTACGGGCGCGAGACCCTGGCGCCCTTCTCCGACATCGATCTGCTGTTCGTGCGGCCCTACAAGCAGACCCCCCACGCCGAAAGCGTGATCGAATACATACTCTACGCCCTGTGGGACCTCGGATTCAAAGTCGGCCACGCCTCGCGCACCGTCGACGAGTGCATCCGGCTCTCCCGCGAGGACTTCACGATCCGCACCACGATCCTCGAGGCGCGCCGGCTGACCGGCGACGAGGGGCTGGCCAACGAACTGCTGCGCCGTTTCCAGAGTGAGGTGGTGAGGGGCACCGGCGCCGAGTTCGTCGCCGCCAAGCTCAAGGAGCGCGACGAGCGCCACGCCCGCGCCGGCTCCAGCCGCTACATGGTGGAGCCCAACCTCAAGGAGGGCAAGGGCGCCCTCAGGGACCTCAACACGCTGTTCTGGATCGCCCAGTACCTGCATCCGGGCCAGGCCATCGAGAAGGTGATGCAGCTCGAGATGTTCGAGCGTCGCGAGGTGCGCGCCTTCATCCGCGCCTTCGACTTCCTGTTCGCGGTGCGCTGCCACCTGCATTTCACCACCGGCCGGCCCGAGGAGCGGCTGACCTTCGACCTGCAGCCGGAGATCGCCCGACGCATGGGCTATGGCGATCGCGGCGACGCCCCGGCGGTCGAGCGCTTCATGCGCCGCTACTTCCTGGTCGCCAAGGAGGTCGGCACGCTGACCCGCGTGTTCGCCGCCAAGCTGGAAGCCGAGCAGGTGAAGAGCGCGCCGAAGGGCATTTCGCGGCTGCTGTCGAACCGCAAGCCGCCCAAGGCCAAGCCGCTGGACGAGCCGGGCTTCCACGAATTCGGCGGGCGGCTGAACGTCGACGGTCCCGAGACCTTCGAACGCGACCCGCTGAACCTGCTGCGGCTGTTCCGCATCGCCGACCGCCACAACCTCGACCTGCACCCGGACGCCTTCACCCTGGCCACCCGGGCCGCGCCGCAGATCACCTCGGCGGTGCGCCGCGACCGGCAGGCGGCGAAGATCTTCCTCGACATCCTGGCGCACGGACGCGACCCGCAGCGGACGCTCGGGCTGATGAACGAGACCGGCGTGCTCGGCCGCTTCATCCCCGAGTGGGGCCGCATCGTCGCCCAGATGCAGTTCAACATGTACCACTCCTACACGGTGGACGAGCACACCCTGCGGGCCGTGGGAGCCATCGCGGAGATCGCCGCCGGTCGCCTGGCCAACGATCACCCCCTGGCCGTGCAGATCATGCCGCTGATCGACGACCGCGACGCACTGTTCCTGGCCATGCTGCTGCACGACACGGGCAAGGGCGGAGTGGGCGGCCAGGAGAGGGCCGGCGCGCGGGCTGCGCGCCAGGCCTGCGAGCGGCTGGGGCTGGAGCGTTCGAAGATCGAAATGGTCGCCTGGCTGGTCGAGCACCACCTGGTGATGAGCGACACCGCCCAGAAGCGCGACATCTCCGATCCGCGCACCGTCGTCGACTTCGCCCGCATCGTGCAGACGCCGGAGCGGCTGCGCCTGCTGCTGGTGCTGACCGTGGCGGACATCCGCGCCGTCGGCCCCGGCGTCTGGAACGGCTGGAAGGGCCAGTTGATGCGCGAGCTCTATATGGCGACCGAGGCGATCTTCCGCGGCGGCCGCGGCTCGGACGCGGCCGCCGCGATCAAGCGCCACTACGAAAACGCCGCCTATGACGCCCGTGTCCAGGTGGCCAAGGCCGATCCCTCGGCCGAGCCCTGGGCGGACTCCATGGAGGACGCCTATCTGAGCGCCTTCAGCGCCCAGGAGGTCGCCGCCCACGCCCGCCTCTCCCGGCGCGCGGACGACTCCGGGGGCGCCGCCGCCGAGGGTCGGGTGCTGGGCGACCGCAATGCCTCCGAAGTGGTGGTCGCCGCGGGGGACCGGCCGCGGCTGTTCGCCGATCTCGCCGCCGCGGTGACGGCGGCCGGCGCCAACGTCCTTGGCGCACGGGTATTCACGTCCCGCAGCGGCCGGGCGCTCGACGTCTTCTACGTGCAGGACGTCACCGGCCAACCGTTCGGCGGCGAGGCCCCGAAGGCGCTGGAGCGGCTCGCCCGCACCCTGGAGGCTGCCGCTCGCGGCGAGCCGATCGCCCAGGAGACCCGCCGCACCCCGGATCTCGGCCGGGCCGCCGCCTTCGCCATCACGCCGACGGTGATGCTCGACAACGACGCCTCGGAGACCTCGACGGTGGTGGAGGCCTCGGGCCGCGACCGGCCGGGGCTTCTCGCCGATCTCGCCCGGACGATCTCCGACGCCGACCTTTCGATCCTCTCGGCGCACATCGACAGCTATGGCGAGCGCGCCGTGGACGCCTTCTACGTGGTGGATCCGGACGGCCGGAAGGTGACCGATGCGCGCCGCAAGAGCAGCCTGAAGACTGCGCTCGAAGCCGTCGTCGTCGACGAGGGCGAAATGCAGGGCAGACGCGCCAATTTGCAGCGCGCGCGCGCCAGCGTCGCACGCTAATCTGCCGGCTCGCCCCCATCAGGACCGCTTCGTGACCGAGACGCCGCTGACCGCGACCAAGCCTGCCCCGCGCCCGACGCCCGCCAAGCCGGGAAAAGGGGCCGGCGGGCTGATCCGTTCGTCGATGGTCTACTCGGCCTTCACCCTGATCAGCCGGGTCATGGGCTTCGCCCGCGACCTGGCGGTCAGCTATTACATGGGCGCCAGCGCGACCTTCGCCGCCGACGCCTTCAACACCGCCTTCTCCTTCCCCAACCTGTTCCGTCGGATCTTCGCCGAAGGGGCTTTCGCCGCGGCCTTCGTCCCGGCCTATTCGCGCTCGCTGGAGAAGGACGGGGAGCACGTCGCCGACGAGCTGGCCGCCGACGCCATGGCGACGCTGGCGGCCGCCACCATCGGCCTCACCGTCGTCGCCGAACTGACCATGCCCTGGCTGATGCACCTGATCAGGCCGGGCTTCGCCGCCAATCCGGAAAAATTCCATCTGGCGGTGGTGCTGACGATGATCACCATGCCCTACCTGCCGTGCATGGCGATCTATGCGCACCTGTCGGGCGTGCTGAACGCGCGCAACCGCTTCGTGCTCTCGGCCGCCGCGCCGATCCTGCTGAACATCTGGACCCTGGTCACCGTGCTGCCGACGCACACGCCGAGCCAGGCGGCGATCTGGGCTTCGATCGGCGTGCTGCTGGCCGGCGTCAGCCAGGCAGGCCTGCTGGCCTGGGGCTGCAAGCGCTCCGGCGCCCACGTCGGCTTGCGCTGGCCGCGGCTGACGCCCGAGATCAAGCAGCTGATCATGCTGGCGATCCCCGGCGCCATCGCCGCCAGCGCGACCCAGATTAATATCTTCGTCTCCGGCATGCTGGTCAGCGGGGTCAACGGCGCGGCCTCGTGGCTGGCCTATTGCGACCGTCTCTATCAGCTGCCGCAAGGGCTGGTGGGGGTGGCGATCGGCGTCGCCCTGCTGCCCAGGCTGTCCCGCGCCTTCCAGGCCGACGACCACGCGGGCGCCCGCTCGGCGATGGACGAGGCGATCACCTTTGCGATGGCGCTGACTCTACCGGCCGCCGCAGCGCTGGTCGCCATTCCCTACTTCCTGGTGGATTCGCTTTACACCCGCGGCGCCTTCACCGTCGCCGACGCGCACCATACCTCGGCCGCCCTGCTGAACTACGGCTGGGGCGTGCCGGCCTTCGTGCTCGCCCAGCTGTTCAGCCGCGCCTTTTTCGCCCGGCAGGACACCAAGACGCCGATGCGCTACGGCCTGGTCGCTGTGGCGGTGAACGTCGCGCTCGGCGTGAGCCTGTTCCACCTGGTCGGCGTGGCCGGCATCGCTGCGGCCACCGCCGCGGCCTGGTGGCTGAATGTGTTGATGATGGCGGTGACCCTGCACCGCCGGGGCGACTACCGGCCGAGCCCGCGGGCCGTGTCGAAGCTGTTGCGCATCCTCGCGGCCAGCGTCGCCCTGGGGACCTTGCTGGGCCTCGTCTCGCATTTTCGGGGGCCGATCGAAGCCGTGCTCGGCCACGCCAGCCTGGGGCCGATCGGCGGCAAGGAGCTGGCCGTGGCGCTGACCGCGGCGCTGGCGGCGGGCGCCTATCCCGTGCTGCTGTTCGCCTCCGGCGGGCTCACCCTGACCGAAGCCAGGACGGCGCTTCGCCGGCGCAAGGGCGCGCCGCCGGAAGGCCCGGCGGACTTGCCGTAGGCGGGCCCAAGGCTTAAGGGGCGGCCATGGCTTATCCCGGACCCCACGGCTGGCGATGGCGCTGAGGCGGCTGTCCCCCTAGCGCCGCTGCGCGGCCGCGCGTCCCTCTTTTCTCCGAGCCCTGAAGCCAACCATGACCGACCAAACCCCGGCGCCCTACGCGGGCCCCCAACGCGTGCTCTCCGGCGTCCAGCCGACCGGCGACCTCCACCTCGGCAACTATCTCGGCGCCTTGGTGAAGTTCGCTCGCATGCAGCACGAAATCGAGACCTTCATCTTTGTCGCCGACTTCCACGCCATCACCGAATGGCAGGAGCCGGCGAAGCTTAAAGCCCAGGTCCGGGAGATCGCCGCCGCCTATCTGGCCACCGGCCTCGATCCGAAGATCGCGACCATCTTCGCCCAGTCCGCCGTCCCCGCGCACGCCGAGCTCGCCTGGATTTTCAACTGCGTCGCCAGGCTCGGCTGGCTCGACCGCATGACCCAGTTCAAGGACAAGGCCGGCAAGAACAAGGAGCGCAAGAGCGTCGGGCTCTACACCTATCCGGTGCTGCAGGCCGCCGACATCCTGATCTACAAGGCGACCCACGTACCGGTCGGCGAGGACCAGAAGCAGCACCTCGAGCTGACCCGCGACATCGCCCAGAAGTTCAACAACGACTTCGCCGCGCCGGGATTCTTCCCGCTGCCGGAGCCGGTCACCCAAGGGCCGGGCGCGCGGATCATGAGTCTGCGCGACGGTTCGGCCAAGATGAGCAAGTCGGACCCATCGGACTATTCGCGCATCAACCTGACCGACGACGCCGACGCCATCGCCCAGAAGGTCCGCAAGGCCCGCACCGACGCCGAGCCGCTGCCGGAGACCGCCGAGGGGCTGGAGGGCCGGGCCGAGGCCAAGAACCTGGTCGGCGTCTATGCGGCGCTGGCGGGCGTGAGCGAACAGCAGGTGCTGGCGGATTTCGCCGGCCAGGGATTCGGCGCCTTCAAGCCGAAGCTCGCCGACCTTGCCGTCGAGAAGCTGGCGCCGATCGGGGCCGAGATGCGCCGCCTGCTCGGCGATCCGGCCGAGATCGACCGTGTTCTCGCCGCCGGCGCCGAGCGCGCCAATGCCGTCGCCGCCCCGACCATGTCGGAGGTCCGCAAGCTGGTCGGCTTCTGGGCGGGCTGACGGTCGGCGGCTCAGGCCGGCTGGTCGTCGCCCGCCCGCCGCCACAGTTCCCGGGGGATCAGCCCCCCGCGACCACGCCGGCTTGCGCAGGCGGCGCCGACGGGCCACATCTGGCGCATGTTTATCCAGACCGAAGCCACGCCCAATCCCGAGGTGTTGAAGTTCCTGCCCGGCCGTGAGGTGATGGGCGAGGGCGCGCGCGACGTGCGCGACGCAGCCGAGGCCAAGGCCTCGCCGCTGGCGGCCGAGATCTTCGCGGTCGACGGCGTCCGGCGGGTCTACTTCGGGCCCGACTTCCTGACCGTCGAAAAGGCCGGCGACGCCGATTGGGCGCATCTGAAGGCGCCGATCCTGGCGGCGATCATGGACCATTTCAGCTCCGGCGCGCCGCTGTTCGCCGGCGGTGGCGAGGCAGAGGCCGCGAGCGGCCACGCCGAAGGCGAGTACGAAGGCGAGACCGCGCAGATCGTCGCCGAGATCAAGGACCTGCTCGACACCCGCATCCGGCCGGCGGTGGCCCAGGATGGCGGCGATATCCTGTTCGACCGCTTCGATCCGGCGACCGGCGTCGTCTGGCTCAACATGCGCGGCGCCTGCTCGGGCTGCCCCTCCTCGACCGCGACGCTGAAGTCGGGGGTCGAGAACATGCTCAAACACTATGTGCCCGAGGTGACCGGGGTCGAGCAGACGCTCTAGCCAGGCCGCCTGATGATCATCCTCGGCCTGGACACCTGCCTGAGCGCCTGTTCCGTCGCGGTCAGCGACGGCGCGCGCGTGCTGGCCTGGCGGTCCGAGGAGATGGCGCGCGGCCATCAGGAGCGCCTGGCGCCGATGGCCCGGCGGGTCATGGCCGAGGCGGGACTGGCGTTTGCCGACCTCGAGCGGGTCGGCGTCACCGTCGGCCCAGGCTCCTTCACCGGCCTGCGCGTCGGCCTGGCCTTCGCCAAGGGACTGGCCTCGGCGCTGGGGATCCCGCTGGTCGGGGTCGGCGCCCTGGAGGCGCTGGCCGGCGAAGCCGGGGGCGGCCTGGTGTTCGCCGCGGTCGATGCACGGCGCGACCAGGTCTATCTGCAGGGCTTCGAGGACGGCCGGCCGTTGATGGCGCCCGACGCGCTGGAGCTCGGGACCGCGGCCGCCCGCCTGGCCGAGATCGCCGCCGGCCGCCCGCTGACGCTGGTGGGCTCGGGCGCCCCGTTGCTGGCGGATTTCGTCCCGGCCGCGCGGGTGCTGACGCCCGCCGGCGCCGACGCGCGGCAGGTCGCCCGCCTCGCCGCCGCGCGGGCGCCGGCCCCGGCGCGCCCGCTCTATCTGCGCGCGCCGGACGCCAGATTGCCGGCGTGAGCGGACGGCCGGCATGAACCTGACCTGGACGACCCCGGCCGACGCCCCGGCCATGGCCGCGGTGCACGCCCAGGCCTTCGCGGCGCCGTGGGACGCCGCGGCCTTCGTCGATCTGATGGACGCGGGCGGCGTGTTCGGCCTGCTGGCCGGCGTCGATCCGGCGCTGGGCGTCATCCTCTGCCGGGTGGCGGCGGGCGAGATGGAAGTCCTGACCATCGGCGTCACGCCGGCCGCGCGGCAGCAGGGCGTCGCCCGGGCGTTGATGACCGCAGCCCTCGGCGCGGCCCGCCAGTCCGGCGCCGAGGCGGCGTTCCTGGAGGTGGCGGAGGACAATGCGCCGGCCGCCGCCCTCTACGCGGGCCTGGGCTTTCGGCGGGCAGGCGTGCGGCGTGGCTATTACGACCGCGGCGTGGAGGGCCGGGCCGATGCGCTCGTGATGCGTCTCGACCTGCTGCGCGCTTAGACCTATTTTCCCTGCATGACATTGGAGCTCAGCCCCGTGCCCGACCGCATCGAAAATCTCTGCATCGAAAAGGGCATGCGAATGACCGAGCAGCGCCGGGTGATCGCCCGGGTGCTGTCGGAGGCTGAGGACCATCCCGACGTCGAGGAGCTGCACCGCCGCGCCCACACGGTCGATCCGCACATCTCCATCGCCACCGTCTACCGGACCGTGCGCCTGCTCGAAGAGAGCGGCATCATCACCCGCCACGATTTCCGCGACGGCCGTTCGCGCTACGAAGAGCTGCGCGAGTCGCATCACGATCACCTGATCGACCTGAAGAGCGGCAAGGTCGTCGAGTTCGTCGACAAGGAGATCGAGCAGCTGCAGGAGGCCATCGCCAAACGGCTCGGCTACCGGCTGATCGAGCACCGCCTGGAGCTCTACGCGGTGCCGCTGGAGGAGTAGAGCTCTCGCCCGCGCGACGCTGGGGACGAGAGATGCAAGGCCGCGGAACTTGCACCGCAATCCTTGCGCCCCCATAACGCCGCCATGTCCGGTACCGCGCCGTTGAAGCGCCTCTATATCAAGACCTACGGCTGTCAGATGAACGTCTATGACAGCGAGCGGATGGCCGACATGCTGGCGCCGCTGGGCTACGGCGTGGCCGAGGCGCCCGAAGGCGCCGACCTGGTGGTGCTCAACACCTGCCATATCCGTGAGAAGGCCACGGAAAAAGTCTATTCCGAACTCGGCCAGCTCAAGCTGATGAAGCAGGCGAGACAGGCCGAGGGCCGGGCGATGACCATCGCCGTCGCCGGCTGTGTCGCCCAGGCGGAGGGCGAGGAGATCCTGCGTCGCCAGCCCGCCGTCGACCTGGTGGTCGGGCCGCAATCCTATCATCAGCTGCCGGAGCTGATCGCCCGCGCCCACCGCGCGCGCGGCGAGCGGCTGGCGGCCGACTTCGCCCCGGAGGAGAAGTTCGACGCGCTCACCGCCGAGCGGCGGCCGACCGGCGTCTCGGCCTTCCTGACCGTGCAGGAGGGCTGCGACAAGTTCTGCACCTTCTGCGTGGTGCCCTACACCCGCGGCGGCGAGTGGTCGCGCCCGGCCGGCGACGTCGAGGCCGAAGCCCGGACCCTGGCCGCCAAGGGCGTGCGCGAGGTCACCCTCCTCGGCCAGAACGTCAACGCCTATGACGGGGAGGGCGGCCTGGCCGGCCTGGTCCGCCGGCTGGCGAAGATCCCGGGCCTTGACCGCATCCGCTACACCACCAGCCACCCGCGAGACATGGACGAGGCGCTGATCGCCGCCCATGGCGAGGTCGAGGCGTTGATGCCCTATCTGCACCTGCCGGTGCAGTCGGGCTCGGACCGGGTGCTGAAGGCGATGAACCGCGCCCACACCGCCGAAAGCTATCTGCGGCTGATCGAGAAGATCCGCGGCGTGCGTCCCGACATCGCCATCTCCGGCGACTTCATCGTCGGTTTCCCCGGAGAAACCGACGCCGAGTTCGAGGCCACCCTGCAGCTTGTGGGCGACATCGGCTACGCCGGCGCCTTCTCGTTCAAATACTCCCGCCGGCCGGGCACGCCCGCCGCCGCCCTGCCGGGCCAGGTGGCCGAGGCGGTCAAGGACGAGCGGCTGGCCCGGCTGAACGCCCTGCTCGAAACCCAGCAGTCGGCGTTCAACGCCCGCCAGGTCGGGCGCGTGCTGCCGGTGCTTTTCGAAAAGCCGGGCCGCCACCCAGGTCAAATCATCGGCCGCAGTCCCTATCTTCAGTCGGTGCATGTGACGGCGCCGGATCGACTGATCGGCGAGATCGTTCCCGTGCGTATCGCAAGCGCGGCCAGGAACAGCCTGGCTGGGATCCTGGATTTGGAGACGGTTTGAGCCGGGCGCCTGATTTCCTGCCGATGTCCGACGCCGCGGTTCGCGCGGTGGCGGGCGCCAACAGCCGCCACGCGGCGCTGATCGAGGACGCGTTCGGCGTCCTGGTCGAGACCCCCGGGGGCGGCGTCTCCGTCAGCGGCGACACCCGCGCTCGCAACCAGGCGAAGAAGGCGGTCCAGGCGATCGCCGACCGCGCCGACCAGGGGCTGGAGATCGGCGAGGCCGACGTCCGGGTCGCCATCGGCAATGCGCGCTCCGGCCACACCGGGCCCGGGGCGCTGCCGGTCGGCCGCCGCGGCCAGGTCGCGCCGAAGACCGCCACCCAGGCGGAATACCTCCAGGCGCTGGCGACCGACGACCTGGTGTTCGGCCTGGGCCCCGCCGGCACCGGCAAGACCTTCCTGGCCGTCGCCCATGGGGCGGGCCTGCTGCTCCGCGGCGAGGTCGACCGGCTGATCGTCTCGCGCCCGGCGGTCGAGGCCGGCGAGCGGCTGGGTTTCCTGCCCGGCGATCTGACCGAGAAGGTCGATCCCTATATGGCGCCGGTATGGGAGGCGCTGACCGACATCCTCGGCGCCGAACAGCTGCGCCGCCGGCGTGAGAAGGGCGAGATCGAGGTCGCGCCGATCGCCTTCTTGCGCGGTCGGACCCTGGCGCACGCCTTCGTCATCGTCGACGAGGCGCAGAACGCCTCCCGCGCGCAAATGAAGATGGTGCTGACCCGCATCGGCGAGGGCTCGCGGATGGCGGTCACCGGCGATCCTACGCAGATCGACCTGCCGAACCCGGCCGACTCCGGCCTCGCCCACGCCGTCAGCCTGCTGGAAGGGCTGAAGAGCATCGGCGTGACCCGCTTTACCGCCGAGGACGTGGTCCGTCACCCGCTGGTCGAGCGCATCGTGCGCGCCTACGATGCCGACGCGGCCAAGCGCGGGCGCACCGTTTGATCGAGGTCGAGATCGAGGTCGTCGACTGGACGGCGGCGCTGCCGGACGCCGAGGCCCTGGTCGTCCAAGCTGCCGAAGCGGCGCTTGGCGCCGTGCAAGATGCGCCGCCGGGCGGGAACGTCGTGGTCCTGCTCACCGACGACACGACGGTGCGCGACCTCAACCACCGCTTCCGCGGCAAGGACGCCGCGACCAATGTCCTGTCCTTCCCGGCGCCGCCGAATCCGGAGGAACTGCTGGGCGATGTGGCCCTGGCGTTCGGAGTCTGCGCCCGCGAGGCGGCCGAACAGAGCAAGCCGCTGAGCCGCCATTTGCAGCATCTGGTGGCGCATGGCGTCCTGCACCTTTTAGGATACGACCACATGAGCGATGATGAGGCCGAGCTGATGGAAGGCCTCGAACGCGTCGTCCTGGCCGGGATAGGGGTGCCGGACCCCTACCAGGCGGGCGGAAGGGACCATGACTGACCCCGACCCCTCAAGTAGCGCCGACCCCCGGACCAAGAGCCGCGGGGTCATGGCTATCTTCAACATCTTCCGTAAAAGCCACGGGGAGCATGACGGCGCTCCCGAGGAGCACGACACCGCCGCGACCGGCGAGCTCGTCAACCATGCGCGGGAGTTCCAGGAGCTTCGCGTCGACGACGTGATGACGCCCAGGGCCGATATCGTCGCCATCGAGCAAAGCAGCAGCTTCGCCGAGGTCGTCGCGCGCTTCGTCGAGGCCGAGCATTCGCGGATGCCGGTCTACCAGGAGACGCTCGACGAACCGGTGGGGCTGGTCCACGTCAAGGACGTCTTCAAGCTGCTCGCCCGCAAGACCGGCGGACCGGCAAGCGGCGACCAGATCCTGCAGGACGGCCGGCGCATTCTTCGCAAGCTGCTGTTCGTGCCGGGTTCGATGCCCGCGTCCGAGCTTCTGGGCCTGATGCGCGCGCGCCGCACCCACATGGCGCTGGTGATCGACGAGTTTGGCGGCACCGATGGGCTGGTGACGCTCGAAGACCTGCTGGAATGCCTGGTCGGCGAGATCGCCGACGAGCACGATGTCGACGACGACCAGGGGTTCGCCGCGATCGCCGAGGACGCCATGGGCTGGATCGCCGACGGCCGTGCGCCGCTGGAGGACCTGGAGGCGGCGATGGGCGAGGGGGTGGACCTTGCCCCGCCCGACCTCGACGAGGAGATCGACACCGTCGCCGGTCTGGTCAATGCGCTGGCCGGCCGGGTGCCGCAGCGTGGCGAGGAGATCGAGCATCCCGGCGGTTTCGCCATCGAGGTGCTGGCCGCCGACCCCCGCCGGGTGCGGCGCGTGCGCGTGCGCCGCTCAGCCGAACCGGCCGCCGGCCCGGCAGCCTGAGACCCGCCGCGTGAGGCGTGACAGGGCGTGGGCGGTGCGCGGCGGGGCGCTGCTGGCGGGCCTGGCCGCCGGCCTCGCCCATCCGCCGTTCGGCCTGCCGCCGGGCCTGCTGGGCTATGCCCTGATGCTGCGGATGCTGGAGACGCCCGGCCCCCGGCCGCTGCGCCAGGCCTTCTTCCGCGGCTGGCTCTCCGGTCTCGGCTATTTCGCCGTCGGGGTCTGGTGGATCGTCGAGCCCTTCATGGTCGACGCCAAGACGCAAGGTTGGATGGCGCCCTTCGCCCTGGTCCTGCTGGCCGGCGGTCTGGCGCTGTTCTGGGGCGCGGCCGCGCTCGCCTACCGGGCGCTGAAGCTCCGCGGGCTCGGCCGGGTGCTGGCCTTCGCCGGCTGTCTCGCCGCGGCCGAGTGGCTGCGCGGACATCTGCTGACCGGATTTCCCTGGGACCTGCCCGGCGAGAGCTGGCAGGCGGGCTCGGCGCCGTCGCAACTGGCCGCGGTTGTGGGCGTCTACGGCCTGAGCTGGATCACGCTGGCGCTCGCCGGCGCCCCGGCGGTGCTGTTGGACGCCCGGTCCCGCGCCGCCCGCGCCGTGGCCCTGGGCGTGGCGCTGGCCGCCCTCGCCGGCCTCTACGGATTCGGCTTCGCCCGCCTCGCCGGCGCTGCGCCGACGCCGGCAACCGCGCCGCGGCTGCGCATCGTGCAGGCCGACATCGATCAGAAGCAGAAGTGGCGGCCGGAGAACCTCGACCAGATCTTCGCCACCTACCTCGACCTCTCGCGTCGCCCGGGACCGGCGCCTCCCGACATCGTCGTCTGGCCGGAGGGGGCGCTGCCGGCGGTGATCGACGACCTGCTGGCGCCCGGCCGCCCCTATGGGCCGGCGCTGTCGGCCAGCCTCAGGCCCGGCGAGACGCTGCTGATGGGGGCCAACCGCGCCGAGGTCGGCCCAACGGGGCAGCCGCGCTACTTCAACAGCCTGGTGGCCTTCCGCCGCGAGGCCGCGGGCCTGCGGGTGAGCGGGGTCTACGACAAGCACCGGCTGGTGCCCTTCGGCGAATACATGCCGCTGGCCGATCTCGCCACCCGCGTCGGCTTCCGCAGCCTGGTGCACATGCCCGACGACTTCACTCCCGGCCCGCCGTCGCGGCCGCTGGTCGCCGCCGGCCTGCCGCCGGTGCAGCCGTTGATCTGCTACGAGGCGCTGTTTCCCGGCCTGGTGCGAGAGGGCGCCGCGCGCGCCGGCGTGCGCCCGGCCTGGATCCTCAACGTCTCCAACGACGCCTGGTTCGGCGCGACCAGCGGTCCGCTGCAGCACCTGAACCTGGCCAGCTACCGGGCCATCGAGCAAGGCCTGCCGATGGTCCGCGCCACCCCGACCGGGGTCTCGGCGGTGATCGACGCCTATGGACGGGTCCTGCCCGGCGCCCGCCTCGGACTAGGGGCGTTCGGCGTGATCGACGCCCGCCTGCCGCCGGCCCTGGCCCCGCCGCCCTATGTACGATGGAACGACGGCGTCTTCGCCCTGATGCTTCTCGTTTCCGGCGGAGTCGCGTTCGCAGACCGTGTTCGGCGAGCATGAGTTCTTGACGTGGGCCGCCGGTGATGTCTCAACCTTAACAGAGCGTTGTCATCTCGGGGTCCTATGAATAAGGCCGCAGACTTCGACCCCGGTCCGAATCCGATCGACCGGCACGTCGGTTTACGCATCAGGTTGCGACGCAAGGAGCTGGGGATCAGCCAGGAGCGGCTCGCCGACTCCATTGGGCTGACGTTCCAGCAGGTGCAGAAATATGAGCGCGCCGCCAATCGGGTGAGCGCCTCCAAACTGTGGGACGTCGCGCGCGCCCTGGAGACCAGCATCAGCTATTTCTACGAAGGCCTTTCGGCCGACGGCGCGGGCAACGGCTCGCACGGCGGGTCGCTCGAAGACTTCCTGCTCAGCGCCGAGGGAATGGAGCTCGCCCGCTATTTCCCGCAGATCCCCAAGCCGGGCGTTCGCCGCCAGCTGCTCGATCTGGTGCGTATCATGGCCGCGGAGTCGGAGGACGGTTAACCGCTGACGCTTGGCGGGACATAAAGATTTCTTTATAGGCTCTTCGACGTATTGGTCGGCGGCCGTTTGAGCGGCGCCCCTAGTCCCGGAGCCTGAGCGTGAGCCGTTCCAGCTACATCTTCACCAGCGAGAGCGTGTCCGAGGGTCACCCCGACAAGGTGGCCGACCGCATCTCCGACACCGTCGTCGACGCCTTCCTGGGCGTGGAGCCGGAAGCGCGGGTCGCCTGCGAGACGCTGGTGACCACCAACCGCATCGTGCTGGCGGGTGAAGTCCGCGCCGGCCGGCCGGGCGCCTCCAAGTCCGAGAACAAGGCGCTGACGAAGGAGATCGTCAACGGCCTCGAGTCCAAGGTTCGCCAGGCGATCAAGGATATCGGCTACGAGCAGAAGGGCTTCCACTGGTCCAAGGCCAAGTTCGCCTGCCACCTGCACGAACAGTCCGCCCACATCGCTCAGGGCGTCGACGCCAGCGACAACAAGGACGAGGGGGCGGGCGACCAGGGCATCATGTTCGGCTACGCCTGCGACGAGACGCCGGAGCTGATGCCGGCGACCCTGCAGTATAGCCACAACATCCTGCGCAGGCTGGCCGAGGTCCGTCATTCCGGCGAGTGCGCGCCGCTCGAGCCCGACGCCAAGAGCCAGGTCACCCTGCGCTATGAGGATGGCAAGCCGGTCGAGGTGCTGCAGATCGTCGTCTCCCACCAGCACCAGAAGCGTATCGGCCTGCACAGCGCCACGCCCAAGCGGCTGGAGGAGTTGATCCGACCCTATGTCGAGAGCGTCTTCCCCGACGGCCTGCTCACCAAGAAGACCAAGTGGCACGTCAATCCGACTGGCCGTTTCGAGATCGGCGGGCCCGATGGCGACGCCGGCCTGACCGGCCGCAAGATCATCGTCGACACCTATGGCGGGGCGGCCCCGCACGGCGGCGGCGCCTTCTCGGGCAAGGATCCCACCAAGGTCGATCGCTCGGCGGCCTACGCCTGCCGCTACCTGGCCAAGAACGTGGTCGCCGCGGGCCTGGCCAAGAAATGCACCATCCAGATCAGCTATGCGATCGGCGTCGCCAAGCCGCTGTCCTTCTACGTCGACCTGCACGACACCGGCGAGATCGACCCGACCAAGCTTGAGCAGGCGCTGCCGGAGATGATCGGCGGCGCGACCCCGCGGGCGATCCGCGAGCACCTCGGCCTCAACCGGGCGATCTACGCCCGCACCTCGGCTTACGGCCACTTCGGCCGCCAGCCCGACAACCAGGGCGGCTTCTCCTGGGAGCGGACCGACCTCTCCGACAAGCTGCGCGCCCTGGCCTGAGGTCGGGCGGACGTTCGCGCTGAAGGCTTGTTAAGTCCGGCGGGGTAAGGCTGGCGGGAGCATGGTCTCGCTCGCGCCTCCGCTGGACGCCCGCCCCGCCGCGCCTCCCAAGGTGGCCCCGACGGCTGCGTCCGTCGCGACGCCGCTGGCGGCGCTGCTGGTCTTCGTCGTCGTGCTGCTGGCGCCTCAGGTGCTGAACGACGGCGACACCTTCTGGCACCTGGCGTCCGGCCAGTGGATGCTGGACCACGGCCGGGTGCTGCGCTCCGACGTCTTCTCCTACACCGCCGCCGGCCGGCCGTGGATCGCCCACGAATGGCTGTCGGAGGTGCTGATGGCGCTGGCCTTCCGCGCCGGCGGCTGGAGCGGCGTCGTCACCCTGGCCGCAAGCGCCGCCGGCGGCGCCGCGGCCTTGCTGGCGCACAGGCTGAGCCGGTCGCTGCCGCCGCTGTCGCTGACCTGCGTCCTGACCCTGGTCTTCGGCTGCATGGCGCCCAGCCTGCTGGTCCGGCCGCATCTTCTCGCCCTGCCGCTGCTCGCCGGCTGGACTCTGCTGCTGCTGCGGGCGCGCGACGCCCAGCGCGCGCCCTCCTTGGGCGCAGCCGCCCTGATGGTTCCCTGGGCCAACCTGCACGGCGGCTTCGTGCTTGGCCTGGCGCTGATCGGACCGTTCGCGCTTGAAGCGGTGGTCGCGGCGCCCGGCCGGCGCGTCGCGACGACCCGCGCATGGGCCGTCTTCGGCCTGGCCAGCCTGGCGGCGGCCCTGCTCACGCCGTTCGGCGTCTCCGGCCTGACCTACCCGTTCAAGATCCTGACGATGAGCAGCCTGCCGGGCATCACCGAGTGGCGACCGGCCGACTTCAGCCGCCCGGGACCCCTCGAGGCGGCGCTGCTGGCGGGACTGTTCGTCATGCTGCAGCGGGGCGTCAGGATCCCGCCGATCCGCCTCGCCCTGCTGCTTGCGTTGCTGCACCTCGGCCTGCAGCACAGCCGGCATCAGATCGTGCTGGCGGTGATCGGCGCGCTGTTGCTGGCCGAGCCGCTGGGGGCGGCGCTCACCGGGTCCAGCCCCGCCGCGACGCCCCGACGCAAGCGCTTCGCGCGGGTCCTCGGCGCCGGTTGCGGCCTGGCGGCGGCGGTGTTGGCCGGCGTGCGGCTCACCCATCCGATCGTCCGCGCCGACGGCCCGCAGGCGCCGGTCACCGCGCTGCAGCACGTCCCCGCCGCCCTCGCCGCCCGGCCGGTGCTCAACGACTATGGCTTCGGCGGTTATCTGCTCTGGCGCGGCGTGCGCAGCTTCATCGATGGACGCTCCGACATGTTCGGCGACGCCTTCACCCAGGCCTATTTCAAGGCCGAGCAGCCGGATCCGGTGGCGCTGGAGACGCTGCTAGCCCGCTGGAAGGTGAGCTGGACCCTGCTGGCGGCCGATGATCCGGTGGTCGGCGTCATGGACCGCAAGCCGGGCTGGCGACGGCTCTACGCCGACCGCTACGCCGTCGTGCACGTGCGCGATGGCGCCCTCTAGAGTTCCGGATCTGAAGTTCGCCAGCTTATCGGTCACCTGCCGGAGCGAACTGCGCCCCGGCCGCCGTCGCCCAGGCCGCCGGCCTGCACGTCAGCCGCGTCGACGGATCGCCGCTGGCCTACGACAACGCCGATCCCGACCTGCTGATCGCGCCCAAGCACATCGCCCCGCGTGTGCTTGAGCTGATGAAAGACCCTCGAGCTCGCCGCCGGCTGACGCCGCCGGCGCCGAACGCGTGGGCGCGCCCTGCCGTTTTTCCAGGCGCCCGATCCCCACCGTGCATCCGGGTTTTGGCCGTCGCCTGTCCGCGGCCCTCCTTGCGACCGGAGCATGCATCGAGTCCCGCTTTCACCCCCCGCTCCGCATGTACAACGGACGAACAGCGCCGCTGCCCCGAGACAGATTGCAACTTCAACGCGTGGTTCGTTTGCGTCATTTGATCAGCGCCAACCTTCGATTGATGAAGGCTTTTTTGGGGCAAATCCAATGAAGCCGCGCGGCCATCAAGGTTAAGTTGGCATAAATTTACACCAATGAGGCGCAACCCGCGCTCTGCGCCGATCTACATCGAAGAACACAACCATGAGTGATCCGCGGGTGTTTAGACAGGAAGGAAAATGCGCGGGTGCTCCGCGTTTTTCCGAAGTCGTGGGGCGGCCATTGCGCGCGTGACCTTTCACCGCACGCATCTTCACTCAATTTAATTGTGCCCCATGCACTGTAGAGCTATCTCCCGGCTGCAAATGGAGCGCTGTTCCGTGAACGACATTCGCAATCTGATGGACCACCTCCAGGCCGACCTCGAGTACAAGGAGTTCGAGGTCGCGGCGCCCGCGCAGGCCGGCTCCTGGGCTGTGCTCGACAGGATCAGCCGCGCCGCGGCGTCGCTCGCCGCCAACGCCGAGCCGCCGCTCGCCGCCATTTCCGGCGCCTCCTCGATGTCGCGTTCGCCCGCCGTATCCGCTTCAGCTCCGCGCGTTGCGCCGCCGGCCGCCGCGCCAGTCGCCGTCATCCCCGCCGCCGCCGCGGTCGTGGCCCAGGCTCGGGCGCCGGCGAGCCGTGGTTCGCTGCTGGGGCGTTACGCAACCGCCGACACCGCGGAGGTGGCCGACGCGGGCGAAGGGCTGGGATTGCCGCTTGCGGACGTCTTCGCCAGGCTCGCGCGCGCGAGGTCGCCAAGATGCCGCTCGTAGTCATCTCCTCGCCGAAGGGCGGAGCTGGCAAGACGACGCTCACCGCCAATCTCGCCGTGGGCATGCGTCAGCGCGGCTGGCGCGTCACCGTCGTCGATTTCGACAGCCAGAACGCCCTGCGTTTCCACCTCGCGCCGGAAGCCGGCGAGCGCGACGGCCTGGCGCGCGCCACCTTCGAGGGGCGGCCATGGCGCACGACGCTGGCCGCCTGCCGCGTCGGCGTCGAGATGGTTCCGTTCGGCCCCAGCACGATGGCTGCGCGCCTGCACCTGGACGAGGCCTTGACCTCCACCCGCCTGCGCGCGGAGTTCGCCGACCTGGAGCGCGGTCCTGCCGACCTGGTGCTGGTCGACACTGCGCCCGGCGAGGGCGTGCTGCAGGAGCGGCTGGACGAGCTGGCCGACGTCGGCCTGGCGGTGTTTCTGACCGACGGCGGCTCGATCGCGCTTCTGCCGAACTACCGCAACGGCGCCTTCCTGCGCCCGCCGCTGCCGGGCGAACCGCCGCGGTTCGGAGTGCTCAATCAGGTCGACAGACGCCGGCGGCTCAGTCGAGATATCGCCGAGTTCGTCGAGGCGCGGGCCAGCGACCGGTTTCTCGGCTCGGTGCGATATGACGAAGCCGTCGCAGAAGCGGCGGCGAGCGGCTTCACCGCCTTGGAAGCCGAGACTGAAGACGTCGGCGCCGTGTCTGACGTGAAACGTCTGGCGGCAAGTCTCGACCAGCTGGTTCGGGAAGTCTGCGCGGCCTGAACGCCGCGTCCGGGGGGAGCGTGAGATGCTGCAGGATGGCGGGTCGCAGAGCGAAGTGCGACCTATGGTTGAGCAGTTTGCGGCAGGCGTCATGCTGGGCGTGGGCGCGATCGCCCTGGTGCTGTCGATCACCGTGCCGATGAGCCTGACGGAACAGGTCGCCTTCGGCCTTGGCGCCTTCCTCCTGGCGATCCTGCTGCACCGCATCGACCCCTCGAAGCGGACCACCATCGCCATCGCCATACTCTCGACGGCGATCACCAGCCGCTATGTCTACTGGCGGATCACCGCGACGATGCGGTTCGACAGCCCGCTGTCGCTGCTGCTGGGCGTGGGCCTGCTGATGGCCGAGATCTACGCCTGGCTGATTCTCGCCCTCGGCTACGTCCAGTGCGCCTGGCCGCTGCGGCGGCCGGTGCGGCCGATCCGCGGGGATCCGGCCGAGTGGCCGATCGTCGACGTCTATATCCCGAGCTACAACGAGCCGCTCGACATCGTGCAGGACACGGTGCTGGCGGCGATGTCGATCGACTATCCGGAAGACCGCTTCCGGGTGTTCCTGCTCGACGACGGGCGACGTCCGGAGTTCGCCGAATTCGCGCGCAATGCGGGGTGCGAATACATCGCCCGCACCGAGAACACCCACGCCAAGGCGGGTAATCTCAACAACGCGCTGCGGCAGACCGACGGCGAGCTGGTCGTGGTCTTCGACGCCGACCACGTGGCCACCCGGGCCTTCCTGCAGATGACCATCGGCTGGTTCACCGCCGATCCCAGGCTCGCGATGATCCAGACGCCGCACTACTTCTACTCGCCGGATCCGGTGCAGCGGAACGTCACCGCGGTGCGCGACATCCAGGGCGAGGGCTCGCTGTTCTATGGCGTCGTCCAGGAGGGCAACGATTTCTGGAACGCCGCCTTCTTCTGCGGCTCCTGCGCGGTGATCCGCCGTGCGGCCCTGAACGAAGTCGGCGGCTTTGCGGTCGAGACCGTCACCGAGGACGCCCACACCGCGCTCAAGCTGCAGCGGCGGGGCTGGAACACGGCCTATCTCAATGTGCGGCTGTCGGCGGGCCTGGCGACCGAGCGGCTGGCCCTGCATATCGGCCAGCGCGCGCGCTGGGCACGCGGGATGACCCAGATCCTGCGGCTCGACAACCCGCTGTTCGGGCCGGGGCTGAAGCCGCTGCAGCGGCTCTGCTACCTCAACGCCCTGCTGCACTTCCAATTTCCGCTGCCGCGGGTGGTTTTCCTGACCTCGCCGCTCTGCTACCTGCTGCTTGGCCAGAGCATCATCCACGCCTCGCCGCTGATGATCGTCGCCTTCGCCGGGCCGCACCTGCTGTTGGCCAACCTCGGCAACGCCCGGGTCCAGGGCAAGTACGGCCGTTCGATCTGGAACGAGGTCTACGAGACCATCCTGGCCTTCCACCTGGTCAAGCCGGCGCTGCTGCCGCTGTTCAATCCGCGCGCCGGCAAGTTCAACGTGACCGACAAGGGCGGCACCGTGGAGCGGGCCTACTTCGACTGGCGATCGCTGCGGCCGCACCTGGTCGTCGCCGCCCTGCTGGTCGGCGCCGTCTTCGTCGCCGCCGCCAAGCTCGCCCTGCATCAGGCCGACGCCGACACCACCGTGCTCAACATCTTCTGGTCCGTCTATAACGTCATGATTTTGCTTACCACCATCGTCGTCGGGCGCGAGAACCGGCAGGTGCGGGTCAACCTGCGCGCAGAGGCCAAGCTGCCGGCGACCCTCTATTTCGACGACGGCCACATCGCCCGCGGCGTCACCCGCGACGTCTCCATGGGCGGGGTGGCGGTGATCAGCCCCAGGGCGCAGAGCTGGGCCGGACGCAACGTCAGCCACATCGAGCTGGAGGCGGGCGGCCAGCCGTTCCTGTTCCCGAGCTCGACCCTGCGGGTGGACGGCGACGTCATGTCGCTGCGCTTCGGCCAGCTGACGCTGGAGAACCGCCGTTGGCTCGTGCGGGTGGTGTTTGGGCGCGCCGACGCCTGGCCGGATCCGGAAAGCGGCCCGACCCTTTCAGTCACCAAGGCCTTCCGCGACCTGCTGAACGCCAGCCTGTCGCTGCTGCGGCCTGTCGATCGGGTCGGCAAGCCGCTGCGCCGCCCGCGCAGCCGGTCAGAGGCGCCCAAGGCGCGCAAGTCGCGCAAGCCCGGCGACGACGCCGGCCGTCGCGCCGCCGCGGCGATCGCCCTGGCGTGCCTCGCCGCGACCCTGCGGCCGGTCCCCGCCACGGCGGCGGTCGCCCCGGCCGCTTCGGCGCCCGCCGCTCCGGCCACGGCGCCTGCGGACAGCGCGACGCGCGACGTCTCGCTGTCGATGAAGACGCTGGGGGTCGAGCGGCCGATCCAGCTGCTGGGCGTCAACGGCGAAGCCGGCATCCCCTACAATGTGCGCCCCGATGAAGTGGTCACCCGGGCCAGCCTGACGCTGAACTTCGCCTATTCGCCGGACCTGCTGCCCGACCTCAGCCACCTGGTGATCCTGCTGAACAACGAGGTGGTGGGGACCGTCGACCTGATGCGCGACGGCGCCGGCGGGGTCTCGCTGACGGTGCCGATCGACCCGGCGCTGTTCGCCAGCCGCAACCAGCTGAATTTCCGCCTGATCGCCCACTACACCAAGGACTGCGAGGATCCGCTGCATTCGGCGCTGTGGGCCAATGTCAGCAACACCCGCACGACGCTGAACCTGACGCTGCAGCGGCTGGACACCGGCTACGACCTGGCCCGGTTGCCGGCGCCCTTCCTCGACCTCACCTCGCCCTCGGCCCTGTCGCTGCCGTTCGTCTTCCTGGAGAGACCCAGCAACGGGATGCTGCAGGCCGCCGGCGCGGTCGCCGGCTATTTCGGGATGAACGCCAGCTATCGCGGGTTCAACTTCCCGGTGGCCTTCAACGACCTGCCGACCACCGATGCGGTGGTGCTGGCGCACAGCGGAGTGGGGCCGCTGGGCGCGGCCCTGCCGCCGCTGGATGGCCCGACGGTCGCCTTGATTCCCAATCCGAAGAACCGCTTCGCCACCCTGCTGGTGATCGCCGGCCGCAACGACGAGGAACTGCTCGCCGCCGCGCGGTCGCTGGCTTCGTCGTCCACCGCCTTTTCCGGCGCCCGGGTGGCGGTGACGCCGGTGACGCTTCGCGCGCGCAAGCCGTACGACGCCGTGCGCTGGGCCACGCCCGGCGGCTCCACCCGCCTCGGCGACTTCGTGCGTCCGGAGCTGCTGGAAGGGCAAGGGCTACGGCCAGGCCTGCTGACTGCCGCCTTCCGCACGCCGCCGGACCTGTTCTTCTGGCCGGCGCGCGGACCGACGCTCAAGCTCGGCTACCGCTATCCGAGCGGCGAGTGGCTGGACTACAAGATGTCCCGCCTCGACGTCCTGCTGAACGGCAAATACCTCAACACCTTCCCGCTCACCGCCCCGACCCTGGGCGAAAAGGCGCGCGACCTGATGGGCGGGGCGGCGACCAGCCGGGTCGGCCGCGTCGAGCTGCCGGCCTACAACCTCTTCGGCGCCGATCAGCTGCAGTTCTACTACGACCTGCGGATGGCCAAGAAGGGCCGCTGCGAGGGCGAGGTCCCCGGCAATATCCGCACCGGGGTGGACGCCGATTCCAGGCTCGACCTGGCCAGCGCCCACCACTTCGCGCGCATGCCGGACCTCGCCTTCTTCACCAGCGCGGGCTTCCCCTACACCCGGATGGCCGACCAGGCGGACACCACCGTGCTGCTGGCCCCGAACCCCGGCGCCCAGGAGGTGGAGACCTATCTCGAGCTGATGGGCCGGTTCGCCGACGCCACTGGCGTCCCCGGCGTGCGGGTCACCGTCGCCCGCGCCGGCGACCAGGTCGCCCTGACGCGCAAGGACGTCGTGGTGATCGGCCCGGCGTCGCTGATGCAGGTGATGCCGGGGCTGTTCAAGGGCGCGCCGATCCAGGCCGCCGGAAATGCGATCCGTGTCCGCGCGGGCCGCGTGCTCGACCGGCTGTTCCACATCTGGGGCTCCAACGTCGACCCGACGCCGGTCAGCCAGATGAACGAGCTGTTGGTCAACGGCAGCGACTTCATGGGCCTGATGAGCTGGCGCTCGCCGGTCGACCGCAGCCGGGTGGTCACCGCCGTGCTGTCCGGGTCCCCGCAGCGGCTGCCGGCGCTGATGGAGCGGATGGAGGATCCGAAGGCCAACTACGCGATCCAGGGCGACTTGTCGGTGCTCTCCGGCGCCGGCTTCACGAGCCTGCGGGTCGACAACGGCTTCTGGACCGGCGACCTGCCGCCGCACCTGCGGCTGATGTGGTGGCTGAGCCGCAATCCGCTGTCGCTCGCGCTGGCTGCGCTGGGCGCCAGCCTGATCCTCGCCACGGGCGCCTACGCCATGCTCAAGCGCCATGAGCGCCGCCGCCTGCGCGAGCTCGGAGAAGACGATGCTGCGTAATTCCGTCTCGCTCCTGGCGCTGATGTGGGCCGGCGTCGCGGTCGCCCAGGGCGCTGCGCCGATCGTGCGGCTGCCGCAGGCGGGGAGCGCCGTGCAGGCGCAGACCCCGTCCTCCGGCCCGGCCCGGATCAAGGTCGAGGCCGCCGGCGCGGCCGCCGGTTCGCCCACCGCCGTGCTGCTCCGCCAGGCCGAAGGCTGGCGCAAGCGCGGCCGCAACGATCTCGTGCGCGAGGCGCTGGACCGCGCCCGGCGCGCCGGGCCGAACGATCCCGAGGTGCTCTACCACGTCGCCCTCTACGCCGCCCAGGACGGCCAGGCGGGCGTCGCCTCGGAGTACCTTGAGCGTCTGCGCGGCGCGGTCGGCCCGAAGGACCGGCGGGTCGTCGAGGTCGCCAACCTGCTCGCCGGCGGGGCCGCGACCCCGCCGCCGCCGCCCGCAGTCGCGCCGCGTCGGGAGGAAGTTCCGGCCGACCAGCCGATCGCCACCCGCGCCGCGCAGGCGCCGGCCCGGCCGGTCGACCCGTCCGGCGCCGCCCGCGCCGCTGGCTTCGTCGCCTTCAACGCCGGCGACCTCGCTACGGCGGAGCGGCGCTTCCAGGAGGCGCTGCGGCAGCGGGCTTCCGACACCGACGCCAGCGGCGGGCTGGGCCTGGTGCGGTTGCGCCAGGAACGCTTCGCCGACGCCGCCAGTCTGCTCGGTCGCGCCGCCCGCGCGTCCGGCGGCGAGAGGTGGCGCGAGGCGCTGCAGAGCGCGCAATTCTTCGCCGGCCTCCAGTCGGCGCGCGCCGACCTCGCCGCCGGCCGCCTTGACCAGGCGGCGACGACCGCGCGGACCTTGGCGCACAGTGGCGCCAAAAACGTGGTCGAGGCCTCGATGGTGCTGGCCGAGGTCCTGACCGCCCAGGCCCGCTACGCCGAGGCCGCCGACGCCTACCGCGAGGTGCTCGCGCAGGATCCGCAGCGGCTGGACGCGCGCGCCGGCCTCGCCGAAGCGCTCGGCCGCACCGGCCAGGTCGACGAAGCCGCCCGCATGGCCTCGACCTTGCCGCGGACTGCGGAAGGCGCCGCCCAGCGCGGCCGGATCGAGCGCGCGCGGGCCGAGGCGCTGCAGGCCCGCGGCGACGCCTTCGGAGCCGGCGCGGCGCTGGCCGCCTCCGTCACGGCGGACCCGGCCAATCCCTGGAGCCGCTATCAGTACGCCCGCTTCCTGGTCGGCCAGGGCCAGGCGCAACAGGCGGCCCAGGTGGCGACGCCGCTGTTCACCGCCGAAGCCCCCGACATCGACACCCTGCAGGCCGCCGCGCTCTATGCGGAGTTCGCCGGCCGCCCGGATCAGGCCCTGGCCATTCTCGGCCGCATCCCGGAGGGCGCGCGCAACGAGGCCGTGCGCGACCTCGCCCAGCGTCTCGACGTCCAGGCGGTGATCGAGCGCGCCAAGGCCCAGCAGCGCAACGGCGACGCCGTGCAGGCGGTGGCGATGCTGCGCGACTACGTGGCGCAGAACACCCTGCCGTTCGCCGCCCGCAGCCGCGCCGCCGGCGCGCTGTTCGAGCTTGGCGACAGCTACCAGGCCGGCGCGCTGGCCCTGGCGGCGGCGCACGATCCCCTGCCCGAGGGCGTGCGCCCCGGCGACGCCGCCGGCTTCATCGACGTGCTGGGCGCGACCGGCCAGGACGAGCCCGCCGCGACCTTGCTCAACGGCCTGGCCCAGACAGCGCAAACCGCCGAGGACCAGGCGAGCTGGCGGCAGATCTACGCCGGCTACAGCGTGCGCACGGCCGACCGGCTGCGCCAGTCCGGCGACTTCGCGCGCGCCTTCGACACCCTGTCGGCGGCCTTCACCGTGGCGCCGCGCAACACCGACCTGCTGGCGGCGCTCGGCCGGCTCTACCAGGCGGGCAATCTCCCGGACAAGGCGGCCCAGGTCTATGACGCCCTGCTGCAGCAGAAGCCGTCGGATCCCGCCATCCTGCTCGACGCGGCGCGCGCGGCGAGCAGCGCCCACGACCTGAACCGGGCGGCGAGCCTGGTGAAGATGGCCATTGAACTGAAGCCCACCGACCCTGAGCTGTTCTACGAGCTCGGCCGTATCGAGCAGGCGCGCGGCCACGAGCGTGACGCCCTGCGCGCCCTGCGCCGCGCCGAAGCCCTGCTCCAGGGCCCTTCGACGACGATCGGCGGCGGCCTCGCGGGCGCCGGCGGTCCGCTGGGCCCCAATCCCTTCGCCGGCCAGTCGCCGCCCGTCGGCGCGAACATCTTCGCCAGCCCGGCGAGCCCGGCGTGGCCTGGGGCCGCGCCATCCGCCGGGTCCGCCTACGGCATGCCGGCCAACAGCAATCCGGCCGCCTTCCCGGCTGCCCTGCAGGCCGCGCCCCAGACGTTGGGCCAGGCGTCGGGCCCGATGTTCGGCGCGCCGGCCAGGCCAGCCGCCTTCGCGCCCGCGCCCGCTGCGGCGCCGGCCTACCCGCTGGCCGCGCCCGCTGCGGCGCTGCCCGGCTGGGTCCAGCCTCCGCCGCGGCGCGGCGCCAAGGGCGCCGTCGATCCGACGGCCCCGCTGGGGACCCGCGTGCACGGCGAGATCGCCACCCTGCAGGAGGACGCCGCGTCCCGCCTCGAGGGACAGGTCCATGCCCGCATCCGCAGCGGTGAACAGGGGGCCAGCCGGCTGGCCGAGGTGTCGGCGCGCACCACCGTCGCCGGTACGCCGTTCGGCCGCGGCCGCCTGGGCCTGGTGATCGAGCCGGTGTGGCTCAATTCCGGCACGCCGACCGGTTCGGCGGCCCAGCAGAGCGGCGCCAACGAGTTGCTCGGCGTGCCCGCTGAAAACTTCCCGGTCCAGAAGTCCCGCTCGGCCACCGGCGCGGCGATCTCGGCCACCTATGACGGCTCGGTGGTGCACGCCGACGCCGGGACGACGCCGCTCGGCTTCTCCAAGACCCGTGTGAACGCCGGGCTTTCCCTGACCCCCAAGGTCGGGCCGGTGGTCATCCGCGCCAACGTCGCCCAGCGCCCGGTCACCGACAGCGTGCTCTCCTACGCCGGCGAGACCGACCCGGTGACCGGAACCAAGATGGGGGCGGTGATGCGCCGGCAGGCCGGACTGGGCCTCGCCACCGACTTCGGCCGCGCCGGGGTCTACGCCGACGCCTACGCCAAGCGCTACACGGGCGCGCACGTCGTCGCCAATGCGGCCTACGAGCTGAACGCCGGGGGCTATCTGCGCGCCTATGACGACGGCGAGACGCAGCTGCAGGTGGGGGTGAACGTCAATCTGCAGCACTTCCAGCGGAATCTGCGGTTCTTCAGCCTCGGCCACGGCGGCTATTTCAGCCCGCAATCCTATATGGCCGCGTCCCTGCCGTTGACCTTCACCTACAAGGGCGACCGCTGGCGCTTCAGCGGCTCCGTCGCGCCCGGGCTGCAGTCCTATTCCGAGGACGCCGCCAGGGTCTTCCCGAAGGACCAGGCGCTGCAGGACCGGTTGGCCAGCCTGACGATCGTCAACCCCAACGTCGTGGTCAATTTCCCCGGCGGCAGCCGCACCGGCTTCGGCATCGCCGGCCACGGCCAGAGCGAATACCATCTCGACACCCGCACCTTCGCCGGCGTCGAGGCCTCGTTCGACAATTTCGGGCCCTATTCGGAATATGTCTTCAACATCTATCTGCGCCAGCTGCTGAGCGCGCAGTAACAGCGAGTCGCCATGCAACACTCCCCGCGGGAGGCGCTTCCCGACGTCGACGAGAGCGACGCCCTCTACATGCGCGAACGCCTGTTCAGTCGGCAATGGCGGCCGTTCATGTGCAGCCTGATGACCGAGCTGTTCAGCAACTTCGAGGTCGAAGAGGCCTGCGGCTTCCTGCGCCAGATCGGCGGCCGGCTCGCGGCGGAGACGCCGCTGCCGAAGCTGGGCACGCTCGAAGAGCTGGAAACCGGCGTCAACGAGGCCCTGTCGGCGATGAACTGGGGCTACATCCGCCTGTCCCTGGTCGGCGCCGAGATCGAGATCGTGCACCGCGCCTATCCGGATATCGGCGCCGCGCAGCCGGCCCGTCAGGCCTGGCGGGCCGGCTTCGGCGCCATTCTCGAGGGGCTCTACACCACCTGGCTGCAGATGCAGGGCGGGCGCCACGACATGCGGGCCCGAACGCGGCCGGAGGCGTCCGAAACCCTGGCCGTGACGCTGCGATTTGGTCTCTAGGCGCGCCTTCACCGCCGGCGTGCTGGCGCTGACCGCGCCCGGCCTGGCCCCCGCCGCGCCGGTTCGCCGCGCGGCGGCGATCGACTGGGCAGGATTTCGCCGTCGCTTCGTGCGGGACGACGGCCGGCTGGTCGACACCGGCAACGGCGGCATCAGCCATTCCGAAGGCCAGGGCACGACGCTGCTGCTCGCCGCAGCCGCCGGCGACGCCGAGAGCTTCGCGCGCACCTGGCGCTGGACCGAGGCCAATCTGCGCCGACCGGAGGATGGGCTGTTTTCCTGGCGGTTCGAGCCGCCGCAGGGGGTCACCGACCGCAACAACGCCGCCGACGGCGATCTGCTGATTGGCTGGGGCCTGCTGCAGGGCGCCCGACGGTGGAGCGACAGGGGCTATCTCGCCGCCGCCCGGGACGTCGCCGCGGCGGTGCGCAAGCATCTGGTGATCCGCCGCGCCGGGCGGCTGGTGCTGTTGCCGGGCCTCGAGGGCTTCCGCGGCGACGATGGCTCGCTGACGGCCAATCCCAGCTACCTGGTGCTGCCGGCCTTCCGGGCGTTCGAACGGGCCGGTTTCGCAGGCCACTGGGACGAGGTCCGCGACCAGAGCGTCCGCTTCCTGCGCGACGCGCGGTTCGGCCCCTACGACCTGCCGATCGACTGGGTGCGGATCGACCCAGCAGGCGCCATCTGGGCCGACTCCACGCGTCCGGCCCGGTTCGGCTTCGACGCCATCCGCGTGCCGCTTTATCTGAAGTGGGCCGGCTATGGGGCCGAGCCGGCGGTCCGCGCTGCGGCGCGCTGGTGGCAGGCTCCGCGGCCGAACGGCGCTGCTCCGCCCGCCTGGCTGGACGTAACCACCGGCCTCGCGGCCGACTATCCCGCCTCCGCCGGCGCCTTGGCCGTCGCCAGCCTTGTCCTCGGCGCACGGCCGCCGCCGGCCGCCGCCACGACCGACTACTACGCCGCCGCCCTGTGGAACCTGGCCGCCCTGGCCGCCGCCGAGAGCTGAGCGGCCGCGCCGGCCGGAGGGCGTCTTCCGCCAAGTCGTTGAAAAGGATGGTGCCGCTTACAGGACTCGAACCTGTGACCCCCTCATTACGAATGAGGTGCTCTACCAGCTGAGCTAAAGCGGCATGCCGTCCGGAAGGACGCTGGTGATCCTGTCTTTCCCGAGCCGCGGCGCCGAATCTGCACCCGGCCGGGGCGAAGGAGGCCGCTATTTAGCGGGTCTTCCCGCGCTCGCCAAGCGTCGGCGTCGTCGCGCCTCACGGCTCCTTGTCGATCAGCTGCAGCAGCGCGGCTTCGAGCGGGTAGGGCGGGGCCAGCTTGGCGGCCAGCTTGATCCGGGCGAGCGGCTGCAGCACCGCCTTGGAGAGCCCCAGGGCCCGCAGCTGCGGGGCGGGCTGGGCGCGCAGCAGCGGCGCAAGGGCCCGGGTCGCCCGCGGCGAATGCAGCAGCACCGCGTCGGCGCGCAGCAGCGGCTTGAGGTCCGCCTCGCTCAGCTTCACCGGCCGGGTCTCATAGAGCACCAGTCGGCGGGACTCGACCCCGTGGCCCGCCAGCGCGCCGGTCAGGTCGCCAGCCAGCTCGGCGGCGCCGGCATGCAGCACCGCCCCTTTCAGCTCGCCACGTCGGGCGGCGATCCCCTGGGCCAGGGCGGCGACGTCGCCGTCGGTCGAGAGCACCGATCGGAAGCCCGCCTGGCGCGCGGCCTGGGCGGTGGCGGCGCCGACGGCGAACACCTTCAACGTCCGGGCGCCGCTGCGCTCGGCGAAGGCCCGCACGCCGTTGGCCGAGGTGAAGGCCAGGGCGCACACGCCGTCGAGCTCGATCTCCACCTCGTCGAGGACATGCACGGCGAGCAGCGGGGCGACCAGCGCCTCATGCCCCATCGCCCGCACCCGTTCGGCGGTGGCGCCCGCGGCGGGCTGCGCGCGGGTGATCCAGATCTTCTTCCGTCGGCCTGCCATCGAGGGTGAGTAGAAGTGGGATCCCTAAGGTTTGAAGATCAATCGAAGACTGCCGGGCCTTAACCCTGCCGGCGCCGCGTAGGGCGCAGGACTCGGGGCCTCAGTGGCCGATCGCGTCGCCCGCCGCCGCCTTCACGGCATGGCCCAGCGACAGCCCGAGGTCGTGGGCGGAGGCTTCCGGGTCGACGAACTGGCCGACTTCTGCGTCGCCAGTGTGGCGGAAGCGCTGGCGACCGTCGGACGACAGGGCCTCGACGACGAGCTTCAGCACGCCGTCCTCCAGCCAGGCGTGCGCGCCCACCGCGGTCTTGCACGAGGCCTCCAGCGCGGTCAGCGCCCCGCGCTCGGCCGCGACAGTGACGATGGTCGCCTCGTGCCGCAGCGCGCGCACCCAGGGCAGGTCGCGGTTGGTCTCCAGGGTCTCGATGGCCAGGGCGCCCTGGCCGGGGGCCGGCGGGCATTCGACCGGGTCGATCAGGCTGGTCGGCAGGTGATCCAGCCCCAGCCGCCGCAGGCCGGCGTAGGCCAAGAGGATGGCGTCGACCTCGCCGGCCTGCAGCTTGGCGATGCGGGTGTCGACGTTGCCGCGCAGCAGGTCGACCTCGAGGTCCGGCCGACGGTGCAGCGACTGCGCCTGGCGACGCAGGCTGGCGGTGCCGAGCCGGGCGCCGTGCGCCAGATCCTGAAGTCGCGTCGGCCCGCGGCTGAGGAAGGCGTCGCGCGGATCCTCGCGCTCGGGAACCGCGGCGATGCACAGGCCCGGCGGCAGTTGCGCGGGCATGTCCTTCATCGAATGCACCGCGCAGTCGATCCGGCCGTCGAGCAGCGCCTCCTCGATCTCCTTGGTGAAAAGCCCCTTGCCGCCGATGTCCTGCAGCCGGCGGTCCTGCACCCGGTCGCCGGTGGTGGTGATGATCACCAGCGGGCAGGCGGCCTCGGCCTCTTCCGGCGGGACGCCGAGGGCGGCGGCGATACGGCGCTGCATCTGGCCGGACTGGGCGCGCGACAGCTTCGAGCCGCGGGCGCCGATCCGGACGAGCGGTTGCGTGGGCACGGCGGGCGGTCTACCTCGAACGCGGACGACTGAAGGCCTGCTACAGGAGCAGGCCGTCCCCGGCAACCGATGAGCCCCGCGCCAGCTTCTCAGACACCGCTGCAGATCGTGCTCGGCCTGGAGACCAGTTGCGACGAAACCGCCGCGGCGGTGGTGCGCCTGGGTCCGAATGGCGCGATCGAGGTGCTCTCCTCGGTGGTCGCCAGCCAGATCGCCGCGCACGCGCCCTATGGCGGGGTGGTGCCGGAAATCGCCGCCCGCGCCCATGTCGAGATCATCGACCAGATCGCCGCGGCGGCCCTGTCGCAGGCGGGCGTCGGCTACGACGGGCTGACCGGAGTGGCGGCGACGGCCGGCCCGGGTCTGGTCGGCGGGGTGATGGTCGGCCTCTCCTTCGGCAAGGCGGTGGCGCTGGCCCGCGACCTGCCGCTGATCGCCGTCAATCACCTGGAGGGCCATGCGGTCTCCGCCCGCCTGGCGGCCGACGTCGCCTATCCCTTCCTGCTGCTGCTGGTCTCCGGCGGACATTGCCAGCTGCTGTCTGTCGAAGGCGTCGGCGCCTGCCGCCGGCTGGGCTCGACCATCGACGATGCGGCGGGCGAGGCGTTCGACAAGATCGCCAAGACACTCGGCCTGCCCTATCCCGGCGGCCCTGCGTTGGAAAAGCTGGCGCAGGGCGGCGATGCGGAGCGCTTCGCCCTGCCGCGCATGTTGCTCGGCCGCAAGGACTGCGACTTCTCCTTCTCCGGCCTGAAGACCGCCGCCGCCAGGCTGGCCGAGGGCTTGACCGCCGCGAACGATCGCCGCGATCTCGCCGCCAGCGTCCAGGCCGCCATCGCCCGCCAGCTCGCCGAGCGCAGCGAGCGCGCCATGGCCGCCTACGCCCAGGCCCAGGATGGCCGCGGCCTGCGCTTCGTGGTGGCCGGCGGGGTGGCCGCCAACAAGGGGGTGCGCGCCATCCTGGAAGCCGCCGCGGCCAGGCGCGGCTTCAGCTTCACCGCGCCGCCGCTGGCCTACTGCACCGACAACGCCGCGATGATCGCGCTCGCCGGCGCCGAACGGCTGGCGCTCGGCCAGTCGCATCCGCTGGACGCCGCCGCCCGGCCGCGCTGGCCGCTGGACGAGGCCGCGGCGCTCGCCCATCCCACCCATCAGCCGGGCCGCAAGGGAGCCAAGGCATGAAGCGCGCAGGAGTGATCGGCGGCGGCGCCTGGGGCACCGCCCTGGCCCAGGTCTGCGCCCGCGCCGGCCTGGAGACCGTGCTCTGGGCGCGCGAGCGCGAGGTGGTCGACGGCGTCAACGCCGATCACGAGAACGCCGCCTTCCTGCCGGGCGTCGCCCTGGACCCGGTGATCCGCGCGACCAGCGATTTCGTCGACCTGGCGCGCAGCGACCTGGTGCTGGCTGTCCCCCCGGCCCAGCATCTGCGCTCGGCCCTGCAAGGTATGGCCGGCCACATCGTTGCGGGATTGCCGGTCATACTTTGCGCCAAGGGCATCGAGCAGGGCTCGCTGAAGTTGATGACGGAGGTGCTGGCCGAAACCGCGCCGGCGGCGACGCCGGCCGTGCTCTCCGGGCCCAGCTTCGCCGCCGAAGTGGCCCGCGGGCTGCCGACGGCGGTGACGCTCGCCTGTCCCGACGAGGCGCTCGGTCGGCGGCTGGCGGAGGCCATCGCCACTCCGGCCTTCCGCCCCTACTTGGCTGCGGACATGATCGGCGCGGAGGCGGGCGGGGCGGTCAAGAACGTGCTGGCCATCGCCTGCGGGATCGTGGAAGGGCGCGGCCTGGGCCGCAGCGCCCACGCCGCCCTGATCACCCGCGGCTTCGCCGAGATGACCCGGCTGGCCGTGGCCCTGGGCGCCCAGGCGGAGACGCTCGCCGGCCTCTGCGGCCTGGGCGACCTGGTGCTCACCTGCTCCAGCCCGCAGTCGCGCAACATGAGCGTCGGGTTGGCGCTGGGCCGTGGCGAAAGCCTCGACCAGGCCCTGGCCGGGAAGCTTTCGGTGGCCGAAGGCGTCGCCTCGGCCCCGGCGGTGCGCGAGCTCGCCGCCCGGCGCGGCGTGGACATGCCGATCTGCCAGGTCGTCGCCGCCATCCTGGCCGGCGAGGTCGCGGTCGACGCAGCGATCGACGGCCTGCTGTCACGGCCGCTGCGCGACGAACGCTAGGAGCCGCAATGCCGCACTTTGTCCTGACCTGCATCGACAAGCCCGACGCGCTCGAACGGCGCCTTGGAGCGCGCGAGGCGCATCTCGCCCATGTCCGCACGTCTGGCGTGGTCAAGCTCGCCGGCCCCTTCCTGGACGCGGCGGGCGGCATGGTGGGCTCGCTGCTGATCCTCGACGTCCCTGACCTCGCCGCCGCCCAGGCGTTCAGCGCCGCCGACCCCTATGTGGCCGCCGACGTCTTCCAGAGCGTCGACATCCGGCCGATCAAGCTGACCATTGGCAGCCTCTGAGGCGGCCCGGCCGGAGCCGGGCCTGAGGCTCTGCGCCCTGGCGGAGATCCCCGACCCGGGGGCCAAGGGGTTTCGGTTTCGCCACGGCGACGCGCTGTTCGCCGGGGTGGTCGTGCGCCGCGGCGCGCTGCTCGCCGGCTATGTGGATCGCTGTCCGCACGCCGGCTGGCCGCTGGCGGCGTTCGACGACTGGTTCCTGACCCGCAACGGCGATCATATCCTTTGTTCGGGCCATGGCGCCCTGTTCGACCTGTCAAATGGCGCCTGCGTCGTCGGGCCCTGCCTCGGGGAACGGCTGAGCCCCTGGCCGATCGCGCTTCGCGGCGCAGACGTGTTCACCGCCTGAGCATCACCCGCTTCTCTCGGGGCGCCCCGGCGGCGAACGGGCGCGGTTAAGGATGCCTTAAAATCAGGACTCGCTTTTTGTCACATTGATCAATTATTGGGGCGCTTCCTGGAACGGCGACTGGGCCAGCGAGTGCTTCGAATCCTGCGAAACCATCTGACGAGACACCACGCCGTGCATCTCGCCGGCGCGCAACTGAGCCTCGTCGCGATGCTTTGCGTCGGCTTCGCGATCGCCTCCGGCAGCGCCCTGCCGGCCTACGCCCACCTTGAGAGCGATCGCGCGGCCAAGACCTCCGCGGCCATCAGGGTCGCGGTGGTCGCGCCGACCTCGGCCGCGAACGGCGCCCAGGCCGGTGAAGCCCAGTCCGCGGACGCAGGCGTGATCCGGCTGCAGGACCTGTCGCCGGATGCAGCGCGCCTGTGGAACGCCTCCAATCCGATCTCCAAGTCGCCCAATCCGGCCGCCAAGCCGTTCAACCTGGTGGCCGAGGGCATGCTGGACGAGGCGCGCGCCACCGACTGCATGACCGCCGCCATCTATTACGAGGCTGGCTACGAGAGCACAGACGGCCAGCGGGCGGTGGCCCAGGTGGTGCTCAACCGGCTGCGCAATCCGCTGTTCCCGAAGACCGTCTGCGGCGTCGTGTTCCAGGGCTCGGACCGGCCGACCGGCTGCCAGTTCACCTTCACCTGCGATGGGGCGCTGGCGCGCAAGCCGGCCGATCAGGCCTGGGAGCGGGCGCGCAAGGTCGCCGTCGCCGCCCTGCATGGCTACGTGATGAAGAAGGTCGGCAACGCCACCCACTACCATGCCGAATATGTCGCCCCCTACTGGAGCCCGAGCCTGGTGAAGGTCGCGGTGGTGGGCCAGCACATCTTCTATCGCTGGACTGGCGGCCTTGGCCGCCCGCCCGCCTTCGGCGGTCGCTACGCGGGCGGCGAGATGACCGGGCTGCAGATCGCCACCCTCGACAACCTCTCCCACGGCTCGGCCCAGACGGCGATGAACGCCCAGGCGGTCACGAGCGCTGCGGCGGCGAGCGCGCCCCAGCAAGTCGCCGTCGCCGTCGTCGTCGAAGCCGCGCCCACCCCGGTCCCGGCCGCTGCGGCGAACGGGGCCGCCCAGATCGTCGACGCCAGCGCCGTGGTGAAGGATCCCCCGACGCTGCTAAATCCGGAAGAGCTCGACTGGCAGGGCCTGCCCCGCAAGAGGCTGGGCCCCCCGCGCATCCCGCGGCCCACCAGTCACGGCTATTAGCCGCCCGCGCCTTCGCCGGCGGGGGGCTCGGACGCGAAGCCCGCGAGGTCTTCGATCAGCGCCGCGGCGGCGGCGGCCACCAGCTCGCCGCCTTTTTCCGGCGAGGCCTGGGCCGGATCGGACCCCATCCGGCCGTCGGCATAGCGGGCCCGGAAGTCCAGCGCCTCACGGATCGGCCCGGTCGGCGCGATCTGCGGGGCGTAGTTCGCCGCCTTGATGGCGTCGGGATAGGCCCACTGGGTGATGGCGATCTCCGACGGCGTGGCGTGGCTGCCGTGGCCGGTGGGGAACTGGCGGCTGGCGATCCGCATCACCCCCTTCAGGTCCCACCAGTTCTGCAGCTTGCAGGCGAAGCCGCGCGGCCGGCCGGCATAGCTGGCCTCGGCGTAGAGCTCGGAGAAGGCGGCCTCGATGGTGGCGACGTTGCCGCCGTGGCCGTTGAGGAAATACAGCTTCTCGAAGCCATGCGCCGCCAGGCTGCGGCACCAGTCGCCGATCGCCGCCATGAAGGTCGAGGGCCGCAGCGCGATGGTTCCGGGAAACCCCAGATGATGCTGGGCCATGCCGATGTTGAAGGTCGGCGCGACCAGGATGTCGGCGGTCTTTTGCGCCTCGTTGGCGACGATCTCCGGGCACATCCAGTCGGTGCCCAAAAGGCCGGTCGGACCGTGCTGCTCGTTGGAGCCGATCGGAATCACCACGGTCTTCGACCGCGCCAGATAGGTTTCGATCTCCATCCAGGTGGATTTGTGCAGCAACATTGCGCCGTCCCGTCGTTCAGGATCCCCGCATAGTCCCTTCGGCCGGCCGCGATAAGGCTTAATCGGCGTCGCCTCGGCCGCCGCCGGCCGGGACGAACGCCGCTGCGACAAACTGTCCGCCGTCGCCTTCCCCACCCGCCGTCTACTGCTGAACGTGGGGGTAGCGCCGCGGTATGGCCGCGGATCTGCTGGGCGCACGACTGTGGAAGGCGCCAGCGATGCGCGGGTCACGGCAAGAAATCTTGCGGAAACCTAACCTGGAATGGACTATTCTTGCAATAATCTTAGGTATAACCGGGCATAATCCTTGGAAGAATTCATAGTATTACGAGTAAATGCAGGAGACATACCCACCCAACCCACGGTCGTTGCTGCGTTCGATGCACGCATTAAGCAACAATTTATACGTTTATCGGAGTTGTATTCACCACAACCCCAGAACGGGGCGAGGGGGCTATGAATACAGCAAAGAGCAGACTGTTTAACGCAGGGCCGAATCTGGCCTGCGCCGCGCTAGCGGCCGCCGTCGCCTTCGGGCCCGGCCTGGCGCATGCAGATCCCGCGAAAGACCTTCAGGTCGCCGGGCGCGCGCTGACCTTCCTGGAGAATGGTCCGACAGGCCATGCCGTCCTGGGCGTGGTCTTCGATCCCGCAAAGCCGGCCTCCGTCGCCGAAAAGAATGCGGTCATGGCCGCGCTCGGCGGCGGCTATGCCGCCGGCGCGGTGACCCTGGTGGGCCGGCCGGTGGAAGCCGACGAGGTCGCCGGCGCCGCCGGCGTCAACGCGCTCTACGTGACGGGCGGCGTGAACTATGCCGCGGTCGGCGCGGTCGCCAAGGCCCGCAAACTGGTCACCATCGGCTCGTCCCCGGCCTGCGTCGGCTCCGGGGCCTGCGTGATGGGGGTCACCACCGACCCGAAGGTCGAGATCACCGTGAACCGGGCGGCCGCCGCCGCCGTGGGAGCCGCCTTCAAGGCCGCCTTCCGCATGATGATCAAAGAAATCTGAGCGGGGGCCCAGACATGAACAAGACTCTTCTGCTGGCCGCCGCGGCCGCCAGCCTGGCGCTCGTCGCCGCCACCGGGGCCCAGGCCCAGTCCATCGACTACGGCTCGCTCGAACAGATGTTCAACGAACCGGTGACCACCAGCGCGACCGGCTCGCCGCAGCGCGCCAGCCAGGCGCCGGTGGACATGGACATCATCACCGCGGCGGACATCGAGCGGTCGGGCGCCACCGATCTGCCGACCATCCTGTCGCGCGTCCCGGGCCTCGACATCCTGCCCTGGAGCGCGGGCGCGGCCGACATGGGCGTGCGCGGCTACGACACCACCTCTACTCCGCGCCTGCTGGTGCTGGTCAACGGCCGTCAGGTCTATCTCGACTTCTACGGCTACACCGCCTGGTCGACCCTCCCGGTCCGCCTGGAAGAGATTCGCCAGATTGAGGTGGTCAAGGGACCGAACGCGGCGCTGTTCGGCTTCAACGCCGTCTCCGGCGTCATCAACATCATCACCTACAATCCGAAGTACGACAGCAAGAGCTTCGTCACGGCCCGTGTCGGCGCCCACGACTACAAGGAGGCCTCCGCCGGCGGCGCCTTCAAGTTCGGCGACCGCTTCGCCGGCCGCGTGACCGGCGGGGTCTCGAAGCAGGACGAGTTCAAGAACAACCTCCCTCAGACCCTCGACTCCGTCTCCCGGGCGACGGTCAGTCTCGACACGGTCAGCCAGCTGACCGACAAGCTCGAGCTGCGCGTCGAAGGCGGCTGGGCGCACAGTTTCGAGAATCCCGCCGGACCCGGCTTTGGCTACCTCGGCAGCAAGTATGTCACCTCGGACTTGAAGGGCACGCTGAACTGGGACACCAAGGTCGGGGCCCTGCAGGCTTCGGCCTACCAGAATCGCGTGAGCGCAAAGTTCAACGGCTCCAAGATCGATAACAAGATCGAAGTCGCCAGCGTGCAGGATCTGTTCAAGATCGGCGCCGACCACACCTTCCGGGTCTCGGCCGAGTACCGCAAGACCGACATGCCGGTCGACGGCGACCGCGCGAAGGTCGCCTACGACGTAAAGTCGGTGGCAGGCATGTGGAACTGGCAAGCCCTGCCGAAAGTCGCCTTCACTGCCGCGGCCCGCTACGACGACTTGAAGCTGCAGCGCACCGGCGGTTTCCCCGCGGGCGTGAGCGACCTGGCGGTGAACAGCCGCTGGGACCGTCGGATCACCCTCCCCAGCTACAACGCCGGCGTCGTCTGGGCCGCTACGGACATGGACACGCTGCGGGCGACCTACGCGCGCGGCGCGCAGATCCCCTCGCTGACCGGACTGGGCGCTCTTTTCGTCGTCGGCCCGGGGATGATCTACGGCGGCAGCCCGACGCTGGAGCCGACGATCGTCACCAACTACGGCGTGTCCTATGACCGCGCACTGCCGCAGATCGGCGGTAGCGCCAGCGTCCGGCTCTTCTACCAGAAGTCCAAGGACATCATCGGACAGCCTGACTTCAACCACCCGGACGTTGCGCTGCCGTCCCTCACCGCCTTCACCTACGCGAACGTCTCCAATTCCGACCTGCGCGGCGTCGAGGCGGTCATCAAGGGCGCCTACAAGAGCGGCGTCCGTTGGACGGCGAACTATGCCTACACCGACGTGAAGGACGGTCCGAAGGCCGGCTACACGTCCGCCACCCTCATCAACAAGTCGGCGGCCTTCGCCCTGAACACGCCGAAGCACCGCGCCAACCTGAATGTCGGCTGGGACAATGCACAATGGAGCATCGACGGCTTTGCTCGCTACCAGAGCAAGTTCGAGATGAACGAAGTCGGCGTCAGCCGCGGTGCTCTGCAGCAGGTCGACAGCTACGGCACGCTGGCCGCTCGGGTGGCCCGCAAATTCGACCAAGGGTTCACGGTTGCAGTGAGCGGTCAGGGCCTGACCAAAAGCCGTCAGCGCCAGACCTCGGGCATCGAAGCCGACCGCCGCGTCTTCCTGACGCTCAGCAAGACCTGGTGATCTGACACCGGCCCCGCTTCGCGGCGGGGCCGCACCTTTTCTGGGAGAGAGACATGAAATCGCTCCGCTTCGCCGACCTCTCGCTCGTGGTGAAGATGGCGCTCGCGCCGGCTTTCGCCGTAATCGTCCTCGCTGCAGTCTCCGCCGGCGGCTTCTACACCCAGCAGCTGCAGGGCAAGGCGCTCGACCAGGTGGTGGAGCACGACATGAGCACGAGCCTCCAGCTCGCGGCCATCTCGAAGCGCATCACCGCCGCGCATCTGCAGATCTACCAGCTGCTGACCGCCCAGGCGCAGAACCCGGCTGCCGGCGCCGCAGGCTCCGCCGAGAAGGTGCAGGCGCTGCTAGGCGAGGTCGACGCCATCAAGGCCGACCTCACCAAGCTGAAGCCGGGGATTCCCGCCGACCAGCAGGCGACCTTCGCCAAGGTGCTGAAGGACCTGGCGGACTACCGCGGCGGCATCGAGGTCGTGGGCTCGATGCTGGGCGTGGATTTCAATACCGCCGCCTCCTTCGTCGCCCCGTTCGAACAGCAATACAGCCGGATGACGGACAATCTCGAGGGCGCCGTAAAGGCCGTGCAGGCTTCGGCGGAGACCAGCGCGGCCAAGAGCGCGGCGAACGCCAAGATGATCGGCGAGGGCGTGCTGGGCGGCTCGGTGCTCACCCTGCTGGCCGTCGTCGGCCTGTCGGTGGCCAGCATCCTCGGCACCAAGCGCGGCATCAACGACATCGCCGGCGCCACCGAGACCCTGGCGGCGGGCGACCACAGCGTCGACACCGACAAGCTCGCGCGCAAGGACGAACTGGGCGCCATTGTCCGCGGCCTGGCCGTCTTCAAGGAGAACCAGCAGCGGATGGCGGCTATGCGCCGCGAGCAGGAGGAGGCGCAGGTGCGCGAGGCATCCATGCGCGAGCAGGTCGAACGCGATCGCGCCAAGGCCGAGGAAGAGCAGTCCTCGGTGGTCCGCGCCCTTGCCGACGGCCTGTCGCGGCTGAGCCAGGGCGACCTGACCCACCGCGTCAAGGAGGCCTTCAGCCCCGAGTACGAACAGCTCCGCGCCGATTTCAACGCCGCGGTCGAGAAGCTGCAGCAGGCCATGCAGGTCATCGCCTCCAACACCTCGCAGATCGGTTCCAGCGCCGACGAGATCGCCGGCGCGTCCGACGACCTGTCGCGCCGCACCGAGCAGCAGGCGGCCAGCCTCGAACAGACCGCCGCCGCGCTCGACCAGATCACCGCGACCGTCAAGAAGTCGGCCGAAGGCGCCCAGAACGCCCGCTCCGCCGTGCAGACGACGAAGGCCAGCGCCGCCACCGGTGGCCAGGTCGTCCGCGAGGCGGTGCAAGCCATGGGCGAGATCGAGAAGTCGGCCGGCCAGATCAGCCAGATCATCGGCGTGATCGACGAGATCGCCTTCCAGACCAACCTGCTGGCCCTAAACGCCGGGGTCGAAGCGGCCCGGGCGGGCGAGGCCGGCAAGGGCTTCGCGGTCGTCGCCTCCGAAGTGCGGGCGCTCGCCCAACGCTCGGCGGACGCGGCCAAGGAGATCAAGGCGCTGATCTCGGCCTCCAGCCAGCAGGTCGGCCAGGGCGTCGACCTGGTCGGCAAGACCGGCGAGGCGCTGCAGCAGATGGTTTCCCAGGTCGAGCAGATCGACCTGCTGGTTTCGGAGATCGCCTCCTCGGCCCAGGAACAGGCGACCGGCCTCGCCGAGGTCAACACCGCCGTCAACCAGATGGACCAGACCACGCAGCAGAACGCCGCCATGGTCGAGCAGTCGACCGCGGCGACCCATTCGCTGCGCGGCGAGGCCAACGAGCTGCGCCGCCTGATCGGCGAGTTCAGGGTCGGCGAGACCTCCGCGGGCTCGCGCCTGGCCCCGGCGTCCCAGGCCTCGCGCCCGGCGGCTTCCGAGCCGCGGCGGATGACCCAGCGCCTGCAGAAGGCCTACAGCGGCGGCGGCGCGACGGCGGCGGCGGCGTCCGAATGGGAAGAATTCTAAGAGCTTCCTCCCGAAGAAACGACCCGACTTGCGCGCGCCTGGTTTCGATCAGGCGCGCGCTTTCATGCCTGGCTAACTCTTCTCTGGTTCCGGCGGCACGTCGACGGAGAAGCCCGCCGGCGCCATGCCGACCAGCCGCCAGCCGGCCGTGCGCTTGGCGAAGACCAGCAGGCAGGCCTGGGCCGGCGTCTGGTCGTGAACGCAGACGGCGTTCTTGCCGATCGGCTTCAGCAGGGCCGCGGTCTGCGCCTTGCTGGGGGCGGCGACGAGCGGCGCGCCTGAGCCGGCGGCGACCAGCTGGAAGGCGTTGGGCGTGATCATCCTGTCGAGCGCGGCGTCCGAAGCGCCGCCCTCGACCGACAAGGTGCTGGCCTGGGCGACGCGCAGCAGTTGCTGGCGCAGGTCGGCGCGCACGGCGGCGCGGTCGATCACCGCCTCGAACCCCTTGGGGTCCTGTGACCAGACCGCCGTCAGCAGCGCTTGGGCCGCCCCGGTCTCCGGGCGCGCCTCCGGCTTGCGCGCGCACCCCTGGGCGCTCACCGCCAAGACGGCGAGCGCTGCGACCCAATGCTTTCGAACCATCAGCGGGACCATGGCGAGACCGGTCGGCCATCGCAAGCTGAGCCGTAGGCCGGAGTTGCGCGGATCGCCGCAGGACCGCTATTCGTCCCCAGATTTTCCAAGGCTGAGCGAAGAAAGGGCGTCGAGTGTCCGAAGGCGAAGCCGAGACGACGAGGGGCGCGGCCGCGCGCGCCTATGATGCTGCCCGACCGCTGTTTTCGCTGCACGTGCCGAAGACCGCCGGGACCAGCTTCCGCAGCGATCTGGAGGCCTGGTTCGGCCGCGAGCGCATGGCCTTCCACTATCGCGGCGACCAGGGCGAGCCGCCGCCGCGCGCCAGCCTCCGGCCGGGGCTCTGCGTGCACGGCCACTTCAACCGGCTGCGCGGCATCGGCGTGCGGCAGTACTATCCACAGGCCGACCAGTTTGTCGTGCTGCTGCGCGATCCGTTCGACCGTTTCGTCTCGACCTGGCGCTATCTGCATTTCCAGGTGCGGAGCGGGGTGTCCGCGCCGGAGTTCGCCGACCGCCCCGACCTGGAGACCTGGCTCGACCGCCGGCGCGCCGCAGAGCTGCCGGAGGATCCCTTCTCGTTCCTGGCGCAACTTGCCGATCCCGCCGACCCGAACGATCCTGCAGGCGTCTTCGGGCCGCAGTACTTGGCCGTCGGCGTGACCGAGCGCTACGCCCAATCGGTGGAGCTGTTCGCCGCCGTCCTCGGGCGCACGGCGCCGGCGAAGATCACCCGGCTGAACGGCGCCGGCGAGCCGCACCGGGCCGGCGATCCGGCGGAGGAGCGGCCGGATCTGCGGCGGATCTACCAGCGCGCCTTCCCGCTGGAGTACGCGGTCTATGCCGCGGCGGTGGCGCGGCTGGAGGCCGGACGCCGTTCGCTCGGCCTCTAGCTTGCTACATGCGATTGCGCCGCAGCGTCCAATTCGCATAGTGGCCCTGGCAGATTGCGGAGGCGGCGATGAGCGACGAGGTGTTCCCGGTCCCGGCGGAGTGGGCGAAGCGGGCCCTGATCGACGCCGAGGGGTATGAGGCGGCGGTCCGGCGTGTCGAAACCGACCCGGACGGCTTCTGGGGCGACCTCGGCCGGAGGCTCGACTGGTCGAAGCCCTTCACCCAGGTCAAGGACGTCTCCTTCCACCGCGACGACTTCCGCATCCGCTGGTTCGCCGACGGCGAGCTTAACGTCTCGGTCAACTGCATCGACCGCCACCTGCCGCAGCGCCAGGACGAGATCGCCTTCATCTGGGAGAGCGACGACCCGGAGATGCATTCCACCGTCACCTACGGACGGCTGCACTCCGAAGTCTGCCGCATGGCCAATGTGCTGAAGGCCAAGGGCGTCAAGAAGGGCGACCGGGTCACCATCTACCTGCCGATGATCCCGCAGGCCGCTTTCGCCATGCTGGCCTGCGCGCGGATCGGAGCGGTCCACTCGGTGGTGTTCGGCGGCTTCTCGCCCGACAGCATCGCCGGACGAATCCAGGACTGCGACTCCAAGCTCGTGATCACCGCCGACGAAGGCCTGCGCGGCGGCAAGGTCGTGCCGCTGAAGCGCAATGTCGACGAGGCGCTCAAGGACTGCCCGGGGGTGACCGACGTCATCGTCGTGCGCCGCACCCAGGCGGACGTGCCGATGACCGCGGGCCGCGACGTCTTCTATTCGGATCTCAAGGCGACGGTCAGCGACCAGTGCGATCCTGAGCCGATGAATGCGGAAGACCCGCTGTTCATCCTCTACACCTCGGGCTCGACCGGCAAGCCGAAGGGCGTGCTGCACACCACCGGCGGCTATCTCGCCTGGGCGGCCTACACCCACGAGGCGGTGTTCGACTATCGGCCCGGCGAGGTCTTCTGGTGCACCGCCGACGTCGGCTGGGTGACCGGCCATTCCTATGTGGTCTACGGCCCGCTGGCGAACGGCGCCACCAGCCTGATCTTCGAGGGCGTGCCGAACTATCCGACGTCGTCGCGATTCTGGGACGTCTGCGACAAGCACCAGGTGGAGATCTTCTACACCGCTCCGACCGCCATCCGCTCGCTGATGCGCGAGGGAGAGGAGCCGGTAAAGCGCACCTCGCGCAAGTCGATCCGCCTGCTGGGCTCGGTCGGCGAGCCGATCAATCCCGAAGCCTGGCTGTGGTTCCACCGCGTCGTCGGCGAAGAGCGCTGCCCGATCGTCGACACCTGGTGGCAGACGGAGACCGGCGCCTGCCTGATGAGCCCGCTGCCGGGCGCGACGCCGATGAAGCCGGGCTCCTGCGCCAAGCCGCTGCCCGGCGTGAAGCCGCAGCTGGTCGACGCCGACGGCAAGGTGCTGGAGGGCGCCGTCAGCGGCAACCTCTGCATCACCGACAGCTGGCCGGGGCAGATGCGCACGGTCTACGGCGACCACGAGCGCTTCATCACCACCTACTTCACCACCTATCCCGGCAAGTACTTCACCAGCGACGGCGCGCGTCGCGACGAGGACGGCTACTATTGGATCACCGGCCGGGTGGACGACGTGATCAACGTCTCCGGTCACCGGCTCGGCACCGCCGAGATCGAGAGCGCCCTGGTCGCCCACGCTTCGGTCGCCGAGGCCGCCGTCGTCGGCTATCCGCACGCGGTGAAGGGGCAGGGGATCTACTGCTACGTGACGCTCAACGCCGACGTCACGCCCAGCGACATCCTGCAGGCCGAGCTGAAGGGCTGGGTGCGCCGCGAAATCGGCCCGTTCGCCGCTCCCGACGTGGTGCAGTTCGCGCCCGGCCTGCCGAAGACGCGCTCGGGCAAGATCATGCGTCGCATCCTGCGCAAGATCGCCGAGGACGACATCAGCAACCTCGGCGACACCTCCACGCTCGCCGATCCCGTGGTGGTGGACGACCTCGTCAAGAACCGCGTCAAAGCCTGAGCGTGTCCGTCGAGCTTCCCGCCGCGCTGCGCGCGGCGATCGCGCGGGAGCTCGAGGGCGTGTCGCGCAAGGGGCTGGCCGCGCGCGCCGCGCGCACCTCGGCCGCCTACCGCGCCGGCAACAGCTCGGCCGGGGTGATCCGCGAGGCCGACGACGCCCTGGCCTACGCGCTGGCGCGGCTGCCGGCCACCTACGCCGCCTGCGCGCGCGTGTTCGAAGAGGCCGCGGTCCGGACGCCGGGCTTCGCGCCGCGGCGGCTGCTCGACGCCGGCGCCGGCCCGGCGGCGGCCAGTTGGGCGGCGCTTGAGACCTGGCCGGACCTCGCCGCTCTGAGCTGGCTCGACGCCAGCCCGCAGTTCCTGGAAATCGCCGCGCGTCTGGCCGCGGACGGGCCAGGGCCGTTGCGCGCCGCCGAGCGCCGCCGCGGCGACCTGACCGGCGGTGGGGCCGAGTGGCCGCGGGCCGACCTGGTGGCCTGCAGCTACGCCTTGGCGGAGATCGCGCCGGATCGGCAGGCGGCGGTGGTCGCCGGCCTCTGGGCCGCCTGCGACGGCCTGCTGGCCCTGGTCGAGCCCGGCACGCCGGCCGGCTTCGCCCGCCTGCGGACGGCGCGCGTGGCGCTGATCGCCGCCGGCGCGGAGATCCTGGCGCCCTGCCCTCACGCCGGGCCCTGCCCGCTGGTCGGCGAGGACTGGTGCCACTTCGCCGTCCGCCTGCCGCGCAGCCGCGACCACCGTATCGCCAAGGGCGCCGAGGTCCCCTACGAAGACGAGCCCTACGCCTATCTGCTGGCCGCCCGGCCGGGCCTGGGCGAGGCCGCGCCAGCTCGGGTCCTGGCTCCGCCGCGCGGCGGCAAACCGGGCGTCGACCTCAAGCTCTGCACGCCTGGAGGACTGGAGACCCGCTTCGTCGCCCGGCGCGACAAGGCCGCTCATGCCGTGGCGCGGCGGTTGGGCTGGGGCGACCCGGCGGAGGCGTAAGACGCCCTACGCCTGGATCAGTGCGCGTCGTCCCAGTTCGCGGCGGCGCGGGCTTCGACCTCCAGCGGGACGGTGAGGGCGACCGCGGGGTCCGCCGCGCTCTCCATGATCCGCTTGGCGACGCCGATCACCGCCTCGGCCTCGGCTTCCGGCGCCTCGAACACCAGTTCGTCGTGCACCTGCAGCAGCATCTTCGCACTCAACCCCTCGGCCTTCAGCGCGCCCGGCATCCGGATCATCGCCCGGCGGATGACGTCGGCCGCCGCGCCCTGGATCGGGGCGTTGATCGCCGCCCGGTCGCCGAAGGCCCTTTCGGCCGCCGATTTCGAATTCGCCGCCGGGATATTGATCCGCCGGCCGAAGATGGTGGTGACCCGGCCGGTGGCGCGGACCTCCTGCTTCATGCGGTCCATGTAGACGCGGATGCCGGGGAAGCGTTCGAAATAGGTCTTGATATAGGCCCCCGCCTCGTCCTGCGGGATGCCCAGCTGGTTGGCCAGGCCGAACGCCGAAATGCCGTAGACGATGCCGAAGTTGATCGCCTTGGCGCGTCGGCGGACCTCAGAGGGCATGCCCTCGACCGGCACGCCGAACATCTCCGACGCCGTCATGGCGTGGATGTCCAAGCCCTCCTGAAAAGCCCGCTTCAGTTGCGGGATGTCGCCGATGTGGGCCAGCAGCCTGAGCTCGATCTGGCTGTAGTCGGCGCTGATCAGCACATGGCCCGGCGCGGCGATGAAGGCGCGGCGGATCTTGCGGCCTTCTTCCGTGCGGATCGGGATGTTCTGCAGGTTCGGATCCGACGAGGCCAGCCGGCCGGTCGTCGCCGCAGCCAACGAGAAGGATGTGTGCACCCGGCCGCTGTCCGGCGAGATCGCCGCGGTCAGCGCGTCGGTGTAGGTCCCCTTCAGCTTCGACAGCTGGCGCCAGTCGAGCAGGGTTCTCGGCAGTTCGTGGCCCTGGGCCGCCAGGTCCTCCAGCATCGAGGCGTCGGTCGACATGGCGCCGGTGGCGGTCATCCTGCCCGAGGCCAGCCCCATCTCCTTGAACAGCACCTCGCCGATCTGCTTCGGCGAGCCCAGGTTGAACGGCCGCCCCGCCAGCCGGTGGGCCTCGGCCTCCAGCTCGCCCATCCGCACGCCGAAATCGTTGGAGAGGATCCGCAGCTTTTCCGGATCGACCTTGACCCCGGCCAGCTCCATCTCGACCAGGACGTTCGGCAGCGGCCGCTCCAGGGTCTCGTAGACGGTCAGCAGGCCTTCGTGCGCCAGCCGCGGGCGCAGGTGCTCGTAGAGCCTGAGCGTCACGTCGGCGTCCTCGGCGGCGTAGCAGGTCGCCTCGTTCAGCCCGACGTGCTTGAAGCTCTTCTGCGCCTTGCCGGCGCCGGCGACGGTCTTGAAGCTGATCGGCTCATGCCCGAGCCAGCGCTTGGAGAGCTCGTCCATGCCGTGGCTCTTGTGCAGCCCCGCCTCCAGCACGAAACTGATCAGCATGGTGTCCTCGATGGGGGCCACCGCGATTCCGTAGCGGGAGAGCACCGCCAGGTCATATTTGGCGTTCTGCGCCACCTTCAGGACCGAGGGATCCTCGAACAGCAGCTTCAGCCGCGACAGCGCCGCCTCTAGCGGGATCTGCGCCAGGTCCTGCGGCGCCTCGAGCTGCAGGCCGTCCGACTCGCAATGGTTCACCGGGATGTAGCAGGCCTCGCCCGGCGCGATCGCCAGCGAGACCCCGCAGAGCTCCGCGCTGGTCGCCGAAAGCGCATCGGTCTCGGTGTCGAAGGCGATGACGCCTTTCGCCCGCGCCCGGGCGATCCAGGCGTCCAGCGTTTCGACGTCGCGGACACAGCTGTAGGCGTTGACGTCGATGGCGCCATGCTGCGGGGCCTGCGGGGCTTTCGCCTCAGGCTGCGGCGTCGCCGCGCCGGGCCCCTTGCCGTAGGCCTCGACCCGCCGGGCCAGGGTGCGGAACTCCATCCGCTCCAGAAAGCCGGCCAGCACCTCGGCCTGGGGCGGCTCCACCGCCAGTTTGTCGACCGGGGTCGGCAGCGGCGTGTCGCAGTCGAGCTTGACCAGTTCGCGCGACAGCCGGATCTGGTCGGCGTAGGCGATCAGGGTCTCACGGCGCTTCTGCTGCTTGATCTCGTGGGCGCGCGACAAGAGCGTGTCGAGGTCGCCGTACTCCAGGATCAGGGCCGAGGCGGTCTTCACTCCGATCCCCGGCGCGCCCGGCACATTGTCCACCGAGTCGCCGCACAGCGCCTGGACGTCGACCACCTTGTCCGGGGGCACGCCGAACTTCTCGACCACCTGGTCGTGGCCGATGCGCAGGTTCTTCATGGTGTCGAGCATCGCCACCTGCGGGCCGACCAGCTGCATCAGGTCCTTGTCGGAGGAGACGATCACCACTTCGCCGCCGAGGTCGCGGACCTTGCAGGCGTAGGCGGCGATCAGGTCGTCGGCCTCATAGCCCGGAAGTTCAAGGCATGGGACGCCGAACGCCTTCGTCGCCTCGCGCACCAGCGGGAACTGCGGAACCAGGTCCTCGGGCGGCGGCGGCCGGTGGGCCTTGTACTCGGCATAGAGGGCGTTGCGGAAGGTCCGCTCGGAATGGTCGAACACCACCGCCAGGTGGGTCGGCGCGTCCTCCTGCGCCCGCATGTCGACCAGGAGCTTCCACAACATGTTGCAGAAGCCGGCGACCGCGCCCACCGGCAGGCCGTCGGTCTTGCGGGTCAGCGGCGGCAGCGCGTGGAAGGCGCGGAAAATGAACCCCGAGCCGTCGACCAGGTATAGACGGACCCGCGGCCCGTCCTGGGTCGGTTCGCGGGGGATTTCGTCGAGAGTCTGCGGGGCGGCTTCGAGGGTGTCGCTCATGGCTGGGGAAGATAGGCGCGCGGAGGCGCGAGGTCATCTGCGACGAGAGGCTCGCAGGCGACTCATTCTCCGCGCCAGGGGGGAAAACAGCGCATGATATTGTACCCGGATGAAATTGACGCCGCCGTCGTTCCGTGTGAAAACTGGGGGATGACCGATGCGGCCCCGAGATGGACGCTCTTCGCCGGCGAGCAGCGCCTCGCTCAGGGCGGCCCCACAGAGATCGCGCTGGCGGCGCTGAGCGCCCTGCAGGCGGATCACGAGGGGCCGGTGCTGGCGTTCGACGACCTGACCGGCCGCGTGGTCGATCTCGACCTGCGCGGCTCGGCCTCGGACGTCGCCGCCCGCTATACGCCGCAGGTCCCGCCGCGGCCGCGCGGCCGGCCCAAGCTCGGCGTGGTGGCGCGCGAGATCACGCTTCTGCCGCGGCACTGGGAATGGCTGAACGCCCAGCCCGGCGGCGCCTCGGTGGCGCTGCGCAAGCTGGTCGAACAGGCGCGCCGCGCCGGCGACGGCGTGGCCGACCGCAAGGTCCGCCACGAGGCGGCCTACCGGTTCATGGCGTCGATGGCCGGCGACCTGCGGGGTTACGAGGAGGCGATCCGCGCCCTGTTCGCCGACGACCGTCCCGGCTTCGAGGTGCAGGTGACCGAGTGGCCGCGCGACGTCGCCGCACACGCCCGTCGTCTCGCCTGGGGCGGTTGACGCCTCGTTCCGGCGATGGAACGCCAGCCAGCCGTCTCCATTCCTCCTCAAGGAGGTATCGCGACATGGCGAAGAAGCTCAAGGTTCCCAAGAGAATCGCTGGGGTGAAGGTGCCCAGACACCTTCGCTGGGCGATCCGCGACCTGGCCAAGACCCAGAACGGCAAGACTGTGCTCACCGAAGCCCTGGTCGCTGCGGCCGGCCTGCTGGCGGCGCACGAAGCCCAGCCGGGCTCCCGCACCCGGCAGATGGTCAACCGGCAGGCGCCGCGGGCCAAGGCGAAGGCGAAGTCGATGGTCGGTCGGGCCGCAGGCTGGGCCGCGAGCGCCGGCGCCTTCCAGGAGGCGACCCGCGCATTCACCGATTCGCTGAACCGCCGTTCGGCGGAAGCCGCCGGCCGCGAGGTCGAAACGCCGCCCATCTCCCAGCACTGACGAACCTGTTGTCCTGCGTCCCGGCGCGACGCAGCTGACGCCTACCGCCGCTTCCGCTTCTCCTTCTGCACGGCCTCGTCGAGCGCCTGGAGGAAGCGGGAGCGGTCGTTGCGGTCGAAGGGCTTGGGGCCGCCGGTAATCTCGCCGGTGGAGCGCAACTGCTCCATCAGCGCCCGCTGGGCGATGGCGCTGCCGATGGAGTCCGGGGTGAAAGGCCGCCCGCTGGGGGTGATCGCCGCGCCGCCGGCCTGCAGCACCCGTTCGGCCAGGGGGATGTCGTTGGTCACCGCGATGTCGCCGGGCCGGGTCCGCTCGGCGATCCAGTCGTCGGCGACGTCCGGGCCGGCGTCGACCACCACCTGCTCGATCATCGGCGAGCGGGGGACCATCATGAAACTGTTGGAGACCACGAAGGTCTTCAGACCGTAGCGGGCGGCGACCTTGTAGACCTCGTCCTTCACCGGACAGGCGTCGGCGTCGACGAAAATGCGGATCGGCGGAGCGGTCATCTCCCCTGATAGTCCTGTCCCGCAAACTCGCGAAAGCCTGTATGACCGCGGGCGTGACGCTTGCGGCCTTCACCCGCCTGACCCTGACCGACTTCCGTTCTTACGCGCGGACGGAGCTTGCCCTGAGCGGCGCGGCCGTCTTCCTGGTCGGGCCGAACGGGGCGGGCAAGACCAACCTCCTGGAGGCGGTGAGCCTGTTCACCCCCGGCCGCGGGCTGCGCGGCGCCAGCCTGGCCGAGGTCGGCCGCCGGCTGCCCGGCGAGGCGACCGGGCGGGCCTGGGCGGTGGCCGCGGAGCTGACGTCCGACGGCGAGCCCCTGCGCCTGGGCACCGGCGTCGAGCAGCCAGGGGCCTCGCGCCGGATCGTGCGGCTGGAAGGCGAGACCGTCCCGCCGGGGCGGCTGGCCGAGCACGTGCGCCAGGTCTGGCTGACGCCGGCCCAGGACCGCCTTTTCCTGGAGGGCGCCAGCGAGCGCCGCCGCTTCTTCGACCGGCTGGTGTTCGCCGCCACGCCGCGCCACGCCGCCCACGCCAGCGCCTATGAGAAGGCGATGCGCGAGCGCATGCGGCTGCTGGCGGACGGGCCGGCTGACCCCGCCTGGCTGGATTCGCTGGAGGCGCGGCTGGCCGAGGCCGGCGCCCTGATGGCCGAAGCCCGCGCCCGCACCCTGGTCGTCCTGCAGGCCGAGATCGACAGCCGCGGCGAGCGGCCCTTCCCCCCGGCCAGGCTCGGCCTCACGGGTCCCTGGGAGCAGATGGCGATCGACGGCGCGGCGATCGCCGAGATCGAACAGCGGCTGGCGGCGGCCCTGGCTGCCGGGCGCGAGCGCGACGCCGGCGCCGGACGCGCCCTGACCGGGCCGCACCGCGGCGACCTCGCCGTGGCGCATGCCGAGAAGGACCGGCCCGCCGCCGAATGCTCCACCGGCGAGCAGAAGGCGCTGATCCTCAACCTGGTGCTCGCCCAGGCCGCACGCCTGGCCCGCGCCGAGGGCCAGCCTTCACCCATCCTGCTGCTCGACGAGGTCGCCGCCCACCTCGACCGCCGCCGCCGCGCCGCCCTGTTCGACGAGATCGAGGCCCTGCGCCTGCAGGCCTTCCTCACCGGCACGGACGACCACCTCTTCGAAGACCTCGTCGGCCGCGCCCAGGGGGTGCGGGTGGATGCGGCGGGGCTGCGCGATCTGAGTTGAAGTGCCGTGACCACGGCGGACCGGACGCGTCTCAGTGCGCCGGCGGCGACAGCCCAGCGTCACAGGGGCGGTCTTTGCAGTAGATGGCCCGTGCGTCCGCCCGGACGTCTCGGTCGAGAGTCATGGCGACATCGCGCATCACGCCCCAGACTTGCGGCTGCTTGGCTGCCAATACCCGACCTGCGGTGCGTTCAAAATCGATCGCCGCCCGGAGCTGGTCGAGGGAGAACACTGCGCCGTAGGTCTGTGCATATTGCTCGCGCGAGTCGACCAGCACTTGATCGCTGAGGCTCAGCACCATTGCGACCGCCGCCTTGTAGACGGCGGGGTCCGCGCCAGGGGGTGGCTCGCCGTCCAGATCTGCGAAGCTGCGACGCTCGGCCAGGCGCGCTTCCGCCAAGGGCGAGCCCGCCTCCACGTACTCGCGCCCCAGGACGAGCGCGGCCGGCGATTTGGCGGCGGGCGCGGTGAATGGCTCGTCCAACTCGTCGGCTGGCAAACCGATCGTCAGTGCGACCGTCTCGCCGGCCGCCCCCTGTGACATCAACACGGGGGCTAGCCGGAATCGCGGCGCAAGGCCCGAGGCCGCGGCCCCCCAGCCGAGGCCGGCGGGCGATTCGGAGACGACGACGCAGTCGGACAGCCCGCCGTCGGCCGTTGCGAGGCAGCGCAGGCGTGCGGCTACGGGCGAGGCGATGTACCCTAAGATCGCCGGCCTCGCCTGCTCCGCCTCCTGCCGAGTCGGGCCCTGAACGAAGGTCGGCAGTTCGATCTCTGCGTGGCTATCCGCCAGCGCGACCTTGGCGGGGTCGCAGTCGTGGGAAGCGCAGTAGGTTCGTCGGACCAGCACTCGAAGCCGGCGTTGCGCGTCTCGATTGATCATCTCCTTCACCGCCTCCACGTCCGCGTTGGGCCTCGCCGGCGCCGACAATGGGGACGCCAGAAACCGGGCGGCCGGCTCGAGCTCGGCCGCGGTGTAGCTAGAGCCGAGAACCAGGACGGCGTACTTTCGAGCGTCGTCGACGTGCGCCGCCGCAGCCTTGCGGAGCGCAGCGCCGGCCGCCGCTCGGGTGTCGAGCGGCGTCGCCTCGTCATCGAGCAGCTCGATGCGGTTTGCCTGATCCTCGAAGTCTTTCGACATGCCGTCGCCACTCAAGCCGAAGAGGTCCAGCAGGCGTCCGGCGATCTCGAGCGCGCGAGGGTCGGCGTCCTTGGCCGATGGGAGCGGCCCGATGGCGGGAGCCGCGGGTAGGCGGAATGTGATGGGGATCGTGATCCGACCGCCTCCAACCGGATGTCCGGCGACGGTCATGGGCCGCATTTGGAACAAGGACGACATCGACACCGCCGCCTTGCCAAATCCGAGGCCCAACGGAGCCTCCGAGGTCGTCTCGCAGAGCTTCAGCTGGCCATCCGAACTCACCCTGCAGGTGATCGACGCACGGCCTTGCAGCCCCAGCGCCTCGGCGACCTTGGGATAGGCCTCTTCCAGGTCCTCGCCCCTAGGGCGCTGAAGCCAATCCGGCTGCGTCACCAGCTTCGGCTCGGCGGCCGCGCCTGACCCCGCAACGAGGACGCCTGCGGCCACGACCGTGCAAAATGTCCGCCTCATCCAGCCCCTGCCCACGACACCACCCCAAGCTGCACAGTGCAGGGCTCGGCGGCAAGCTCTCGCGCCGCAACTTCTTGGCGACTGCGGCAAAGCCGGGCGCCTGCCCGGGCGGAGGCAGACATCGGAAACGGGCTATCGCGCCCTGGCCGACCAGGGTCACGGCCGCCGCCCGGTGTCGCCGGCGGCGGATTTCGCCCCTCGCCGCATGCTGGTCATGGCGCGCGCGAGGCTCGGCGGCCCGGCTTCGCATGGCGGCTGCGCGGCCCTTCGTCCCGGCGTCCAAAAAGGTGCAGAATCAGTAGCCATTTCCTATATAGAACTGTCTTTAGACACACGCGTACGCGCGCCCGCGCGGGAGGCGCAGCAGGATCGCCGACGGGGCTTTCGGGCCCCGGAATTTATGCGGCGACCCCGAACCGGACGAAGCATGAGCGAAGAGATCGAGACCAACGGCCCCGCATCCAACGGCCAGGCCGAATACGGGGCGGAATCCATCAAGGTGCTGAAGGGCCTCGATGCGGTCCGCAAGCGGCCTGGCATGTACATCGGCGACACCGACGACGGCTCGGGCCTGCACCACATGGTCTATGAGGTGGTCGACAACGCCATCGACGAGACGCTCGCCGGCTGGGCCAGCCGGGTCGAGGTGATCCTCAACGCCGACGGCTCCTGCACGGTGACCGACGACGGCCGCGGCATCCCCACCGACATCCACGAGGGCGAAGGCGTCTCGGCGGCCGAGGTCATCATGACCCAGCTGCACGCCGGCGGGAAATTCGACCAGAACTCCTACAAGGTCTCCGGCGGCCTGCACGGCGTCGGCGTCTCGGTGGTCAACGCCCTCTCCGACTGGCTGAAGCTGAAGATCTACCGCGGCGGCCTGGCCTACGAGATGGAGTTCCGCAGGGGCGACCCCGTCTCGCCCCTGGTGGTCACCGGCAAGGCGCCCTTCCGCGAGAACGGTGAGTTCCTCTCCGGGACCGAAGTCACCTTCCTGCCCTCGGCCGAGACCTTCCGGCTCATCGAATTCGATCGCAAGACGCTGGAGCATCGCCTGCGCGAGCTGGCCTTCCTGAACTCCGGCGTGACCATCTGGCTGAAGGACCTGCGCGAGGCCGAGCCGTTCGAGGAGGTCATGCACTACGAGGGCGGCATCGAGGCCTTCGTGCGCCACCTCGACAAGGCCAAGACCCCGCTGCTCAAGGCCCCGATCGTGATCCGCGGCCGGCGCGAGAGCGTCGAGGTGGATCTGTCGCTCTGGTGGAACGACGGCTACCACGAGAACGTCCTCTGCTTCACCAACAACATCCCCCAGCGTGACGGCGGCACCCACCTGGCGGCCTTCCGCTCGGCGTTGACGCGGATCATCACCGGCTATGCCGACAGCTCCGGGGCGGCGAAGCGCGAGAAGGTCTCGGTCTCCGGCGAGGACGCCCGCGAAGGCCTGACCTGCGTGCTCTCCGTCAAGGTGCCGGACCCGAAGTTCTCCTCGCAGACCAAGGACAAGCTGGTGTCCTCGGAGGTGCGGCCGGCCGTCGAGGGCCTGGTCAGCGACGGCCTGGCGACCTGGTTCGAGGAACATCCGAACGAAGCCCGCACCATCGTCATGAAGATCACCGAGGCGGCGGCGGCGCGCGAGGCCGCGCGCAAGGCCCGCGAGCTGACGCGCCGCAAGTCGGCGCTGGAAATCAGCTCCTTGCCCGGCAAGCTCGCCGACTGCTCGGAGAAGGATCCGTCGAAGTCGGAGATCTTCCTCGTCGAGGGCGATTCCGCCGGCGGTTCGGCGAAGCAGGCGCGCAATCGCGAGAACCAGGCGATCCTGCCGCTGCGCGGCAAGATCCTCAACGTCGAGCGCGCCCGGTTCGACAAGATGCTGGGCTCCGACCAGATCGGCACCCTGATCACCGCCCTGGGCGCCGGCATCGGCCGCGAGGACTTCGACATCGAGAAGATCCGCTACCACAAGATCGTGGTGATGACGGACGCCGACGTCGACGGCGCGCACATCCGCACCCTGCTGCTGACCTTCTTCTACCGGCAGATGCCGGAGGTGATCGAGCGCGGCTACCTCTACATCGCGCAACCTCCGCTCTATAAGGCCGCCAAGGGCAAGTCGATCCGCTACCTGAAGGACGACGCCGAGCTGGAGACCTACCTGATCGACGAGGGCGTCGACGGCGCCCACCTCGATCTCGCCTCCGGCGAGCGGCTGACCGGCCAGGACCTGCTGGCCCTGGTGCAGACCGCCCGCGGGGCCAAGGCCAACGTCGAGCGGCTGGCCGCCCGCGCGCCGGCCTTCGCCATCGAGCAGGCGGCGCTGGCCGGCCTGCTGACCGAAGGCGGCGACCTGGCCGCGGCGGCGAAGCGCCTCGACCTCTACGCCGAGGAGGGCGACGGCGCCTGGGCCGGCGAGCAGGCGGCCGGCGGCGGCTACGCCTTCAGCCGCATCAAGCGCGGCGTCTCCGAGCGGCTGGTGCTCGACGAACTGCTGCTGCACGCCGCCGACGCGCGGCGCCTGGCGGAGCGCTCGAAGGAGCTGGCGGAGGTCTTCTCTGCGCCGGCCACCTACACGCGCAAGGATAGGCCGACGACGGTCCGCGGCCCGATCGATCTGGTCAATGCCGTGATGGACAATGGCCGCAAGGGCCTTGCGGTCCAGCGCTACAAGGGCCTTGGCGAGATGAACGCCGAGCAGCTGTGGGAGACCACGCTCGACGCCAATGTCCGCACCCTGCTGCAGGTCAAGGTCAGCCACGCCGACGACGCCGACGACATGTTCACCCGCCTGATGGGCGACCTGGTGGAGCCGCGCCGCGAGTTCATCCAGGAAAACGCCCTCGACGCCGAGGTCGACGTCTGAGGTTGGCGCAGCCGATCCAGGCGGTCGGCCGGCGGCCCAAAGGCGAAGGCGGCGGCCTTAGCGGCGCCGCCACGCCTGCCAGCGATCAGCTCGGCCAGCGGTCGAAATAGGCCGGGTGGCCGGTCGCGGTCACCAGGCCGTAGACCATCGCCAGGGCCAGGATCACCACCAGCGCGATGATCAGCAGGTCGATGCCGCCTTCGATCCGGTTCATCGTGCGGTAGGCCGGGCGATGATGGTGCGGGTGCTCGTCGACGGTGGTCGCGTGCGCACGCCGGCCGAAGTGCGGCATGGTGATGTGGGGGATGTGCAGGTCGGGGGTTTTCACAGCCCTACTCCCTTCTGGGGCGGGCGCCCCGGAGGCAGGCGCCCGGTGCCTCTCGACATTACGACTGAATTCATCGCTTGGCGAGTTGGCGCGCGCCTTGCCACGACGACAGGGGGTTCGGAATCTGCCGAAGCGGTCTACCCAGGGAGGGCGGCTAGGCGCAGCCAAGGGAGGCCCGGATGAGCGTCGTTGCAGCCTATGTCTATGGTGACGGAAAGCGGCTGCGCGCGATCGACCTCGCCATCCCCGCCAGTCTCGAGCTGAAACATGGCGAATTCGCCTGGATCGGCCTGTTCGAGCCCTCCGAAGACGAGCTGCGCATCCTGCAGGACCGGTTTCGGCTGCATCCGCTGGCGGTCGAGGACGCGCTCAAGTCCGATCAGATGCCGAAGCTCGATGTCTACGGCGACCAGTTGTTCGTCGTCGCCCGCACGGCGCACCTGGAGGGCGAGGAGATCGGCTACGGCGAAACCGACATCTTCGTCGGCCCCCACCACCTGATCACCGTGCGCCACGGTTCGGCGCGCGCCCATCTCGAGCTGCGCCAACATCTGGAGGCCGCGCCCAGCCACCTGAAACACGGTGTCGACTACATCCTTCACGCCGTGCTGGATTTCATCGTGGACGGCTATTTCCCGATCGTCGAGGCGATCGAAGAAGAGGTGCTGGCGATGGAGCGTCACGCCCTCGACGCCTTCCTGAGCCGCGACGAGATCACCCACCTGTTCAATCTTCGGCGCGAACTGATGCGCTTCCGCCGCATCCTCGGCCCGATGGAGGAGGTGGCCAACCGCCTCGAGCACCATGACCAGCCCTGCATCGACCGGGAGGTGCGTCCCTACTTTCGCGATGTCGGCGACCACGTCAGGCGCGCCGCCTCGCTGGTGGAGGGACTTCGCGACGTGCTGGCGTCGGTGTTCGAAGTGGCGAACCTGCTGGAACAGCAGCGGCAGAGCGACATCACCCGCCGGCTCGCCGCCTGGGCCGCGATCCTGGCGGTGCCGACGGCGATCGCCGGGATCTACGGGATGAACTTCCAATTCATGCCCGAACTGCACTGGCGCTACGGCTACTTCGCCGCCGTCCTGGTGATCGTGGCGGTCTGCGGCTTTCTCTACTCGCGCTTCCGGCGATCCCGCTGGCTCTGACGTCGCAGCCTCGAAGGGAACAATACGCCTGTTGTTGGGAAATGGGCCGCCATCAGACGGGCCGCCGCGACTGATAGGCCAATAAATACGCACATTATAGCGAGACGGCGGCGGCACGGCGAAGCCGGCATCTGAGGGGCTGCATTCGCCGTCGAGGCTTCAGCTTGCGCGGCGGGTCCACAGCTCCAGGCTCTTCTCGCGACCGATCAGGGCCAGGCCGGAGGCGATGGATTCCAACTCGGCGCCAGCCTCGATGCGCTCGGCGGGGAACCTGCGATGGAAGATGCGCCGCACCGCCGGGGTCAGCGACGATCCGCCGGTGAGGAAGACGCGGTCGATCCCCTCGGCGCCCAGGCCGGTGTCGGCCAGGGCCGCGTCGACCGCCTGTTCGATCAGCCCGAGCTCAGGCGCGATCCAGCCTTCGAACTCTGCGCGCGCGACCTGGCGGGCGATGCAGATCGAGCCGGCGTCGAAGCGGAACTCGGCGGTCTCCTGCGCGGAGAGCGCGATCTTCAACGTCGAGATGGCGCGGTAGAGGTGGTAGCCGAGGTTCTCGTCGAGGATCTCGATCAGCCGGCCGATCTTCTCCGGCTCGACGGCCTCGCGTTCCAGGGCGCGGATCTCGCGCATGTCGCGGCTGGCGCGCATCAGCGCCAGCTGGTCCCAGCGGGCGAAGGCGGCGTAGTAGCGGCTGGGCACCGGCAGGATCTTGCCGAAGCTCTCGTAGGACGACCCCTTGCCCAGCGACGGCGAGACCAGGTTGTCGATGATCCGGTAGTCGAAGGCGTCTCCGGCCACGCCGACGCCCGAGCGACCCAGCGGCTGGGCGCTGATCAAGCCCGCCTTCCGCTCAAACCTTATGACCGAGAAGTCGGAGGTGCCGCCGCCGAAGTCGCCGACCAGGACCGTGGCGTCCTCCTGCAGCTCGCGGGCGAAGAAGAAGGCTGCGCCGACGGGCTCGTAGGCGTAGCGGATCTCCTCGAAACCCAGCCGGCGGAAGGCGGCCTCGTAACGCTCCAGCGCCAGGGCCTCGCTGGCCGAGGCGCCGGCGAACACCACCGGCCGGCCGACGATGATCCGCCTGGGCGCCGGCAGCCGCCCGCCGGCGTGGTCGCGCACCTTCAGCAGGAAGGCCGACAGCAGGTCTTCGAACCTGTAGCGACGGCCGAGCACCTGGGTTTCGCTGAAGCTCTGGGAGGCGGCGAAGGTCTTGAACGACTGGATGAAGCGGACCTCGTGCGGGTCCTCGGCATAGGCCTCGATCGCCCACGGCCCGGCGCTGATCGTCCGCTCGCTCGGCCGCTCCGGCGGCGCCTGGAACCCGAGCGCCGAGCGGAAGGCGGTGAGCTCGCCGGTCGGCGCGGCGAGCCGCACCAGCTGGGCCGGCCCGTCGGGGCCGGCCAGGGCCAGGACGGTGTTGGTCGTGCCGAAGTCGATGCCAAGGCTGAGTTCGGCGGACATTCCGGGTTCCCTGACGGCGCGGCCCAACGCCCCCTCAGTCGCTGCGCGACAGCTCCCCCGTTTCACGGTGGAGCATCTTGGCCCAGATCCTCCACCGCAACGCGGGGGAGGTGGCTCGCGCAGCGTGACGGCGGGGGCGTTTACGGTCGCTACGCCTCCACCACAGCGCCGTCGCCGTCGTGCGCGCAGACGGTGGCCATCTGCAGGATCTTCGAGACCGAGGCCGACAGCGGGCAGATCTGCACCGGCTTGGAAAGCCCGAGCAGCAGCGGCCCGATGACCGTCGCCCCGCCCAGCGCCTGGATCAGCTGGGTGGAAATTGCGGCCGAGTGGATCGCCGGCATGATCAGGACGTTGGCCGGCCCTGACAGGCGCATGAAGGGATAGTTGACCCGCGTCTCGGGGATCAGCGCCAGCTCCGGCGGCATCTCGCCTTCGTATTCGAAGTCGACCTCCATGTCGTCGAGCAGGGCGACGGCTTCGCGCACCCGCTCGGAGCGCTCGCCCATCGGGTTGCCGAACGACGAATAGCTCATGAAGGCGACCCGCGGCGTGTAGCCGAGGTTGCGCACCGCGCGCGCCGCTTCCAGGGCGATCTCGACCAGTTCCTCGGCGTCGGGCAGCTCGGTGACGTTGGCGTCGGCGATGAACAGGGTGCGCCCCTTGGCCAGCACCACGCTCATTCCCATCACCCGGCCGTCGGGCGCCGGGTCGATGACCTGCAGCACCTCGTTCAGCACCTGGTCGAAGGCGCGGGTGACGCCCGTCACCATGCCGTCGGCGTGGCCGGCGGCGACCATGGAGGCGGCGAAGGCGTTGCGGTCCTGGTTGATCAGCCGCTGCACGTCGCGCTTGAGATAGCCCTCGCGCTGCAGCCGCTCGTAGAGGCTTTCGACGAAGGCCTCGTTCCAATGCGACAGGCGCGCATTGATGATCTCCAGCTTGACCTCAGCCGGGTCGAGGCCGACCAGCCGCATGTTGCCGTGGACCAGCTCTTCACGGCCGACCAGGACCGCGTCGCCCAGGCCGCTCGACTGGAAGGCGTAGGCGGCGCGGATCACGCTGGGCTCCTCGCCCTCGGCGAAGACGATCTTCTTCTTCGGAGCCGCCTGCACCGCGCCCTGCAGCTTCTGCAGGAAGGCGGCGCTGGGATCGAGCCGCTGGGCCAGCGAGGCGCGATAGGCGTCCATGTCCTCGATCGGCTTGCGGGCCACCCCGGTGTCCATCGCCGCCTGGGCGACGAACGGCGGGATGTAGGAGATCAGCCGCGGGTCGAACGGGCTCGGGATGATGTATTCGGGGCCGAACTTCAGCTGGGCGCCGTGATAGGCGGCGGCCACTTCGTCGGGCACGTCCTCGCGGGCCAGCTGCGCCAGGGCGTTGGCGCAGGCGACCTTCATCTCCATGTTCACCCGCCGGGCGCGCACGTCGAGCGCGCCGCGGAAGATGTAGGGGAAGCCCAGGACGTTGTTGACCTGGTTCGGATAGTCGCTGCGGCCAGTGGCGACGATGGCGTCCGGGCGGACGGCGTAGACTTCTTCCGGGGTGATCTCCGGGTCCGGGTTGGCCATGGCGAAGATGATCGGCTTGGCCGCCATCGACTTCACCATCTCCTGGGTCAGCGCACCCTTCACCGACAGGCCGATGAAGACGTCGGCGCCCTGCATGGCCTCGGTCAGCGTGCGGGTGTCGGTCTCGATGGCGTGGGCGCTCTTCCACTGGTTCATGTCGTTGGCGCGGCCGCGATAGATGACTCCCTTGGAGTCGCAGGCGATCACGTTGCTCGGGGTCACGCCCATCGCCTTGATCAGGTCGAGGGTGGCGATGCCCGCCGCGCCCGCGCCGTTCAGCACCACCTTGATCTGGGAGATGTCGCGGCCGGTGATCTCGCAGGCGTTGATCAGGCCGGCGGCGGAGATGATCGCCGTGCCGTGCTGGTCGTCGTGGAACACCGGGATGTCGAGCAGCTCCTGCAGCTCGGTCTCGATGCGGAAGCACTCGGGGCTCTTGATGTCCTCGAGATTGATGCCGCCGAAGGTGACGCCGATGTTCTTGACGACGGTGATGATCTCGTCGGGATCGGTGGCCGAGACCTCGATGTCGATGGCGTCGACGTCGGCGAAGCGCTTGAAGAGGACGCCCTTGCCTTCCATCACCGGCTTGGAGGCCAGGGCCCCAAGGTTGCCGAGGCCGAGGATCGCGGTGCCATTGGAGATCACCGCCACCAGGTTGCCCTTGGAGGTGTAGTCGTAGACCGCCTCCGGATCCTCGGCGATCTTCAGCACCGGCACCGCCACGCCCGGCGAATAGGCCAGGCTGAGGTCGCGCTGGGTGGACATCGGCTTGGTGGCGGCGATGGCGATCTTCCCGGGCGTCGGGTAGCGGTGGAAGCTGAGGGCTTCTTCGTCGGTGAAGGTGCGCTTTTCGGCGTCGCTCATGAGGCGGCGTTCCTTGAGACGATGCGGCGATGAGAGCGCGGAACCTATAGAGCGTAGCCCGCTAGAACAACCTTCACTTAATCTCGCCGGACATTCATCGCCCCAAAGGTGGCGTGGAAGGTGTCGGATCCTTGACCCGGGGCCGCCCGCGCGAGAGTAACGACCCCGTTTCGCCGTGTGACTGATGAATTCGACGAGCCCCGGAGGGGCTCTCGGGGAGGCCCGCTTGACTGAGCCGCTGAAGATCGCCGTCGCCGGCGCCCTGGGCCGGATGGGCCGCGCGGTGGCCGCCGTCGTCCAGGCCGATCCCGCGTTGCAGCTCGCCGCCCGCTTCGACCGGCCGGGCGCCAGCGGTCCCGATCTGATCGACCAGGCCGCCGCCCTGGCCTGCGCCGACGTGGTCATCGACTTCACCACCGGCGCGGCCTCGACGGCCCTGGCCGAAGCCTGCGCGGCGCGCGGCGGTCCGGCGCTGGTGATCGGCTCCACGGGCTTCGAGCCCGCCGAGCTCGCGCGCCTGGCGGCGGCGGCGGGCAAGGTGGCGATCCTGCGCGCCGGCAACTTCTCGCTCGGCGTCAACATGCTGATGGGCTTGGTCGAGCAGGCGGCGCGCGCCCTGCCGGCCGACTACGACATCGAGATTTTCGAAGCCCACCACCGTCGCAAGATCGACGCCCCCTCCGGCACCGCCCTGATGCTCGGCGAGGCGGCCGCGCGCGGCCGCGGGGTCGAGCTGGCCGCGGTCGCCCGCCACGCGCGCGAGGGGATCACCGGCGCCCGGCCGGAGGGCGAGATCGGGTTTTCGGTGATGCGCGCCGGCGGCGTGATCGGCGAGCACAGCGTGGTGTTCGGCGCCGACGAGGAGATCCTGACGCTCACCCACTCCGCCATCGACCGCGGCCTCTTCGCCAAGGGCGCCGTCGCCGCCGCCCGCTGGCTCGCCGGCCGCCCGGCGGGGGAATACGACATGCGAGATGTGCTGGGCTTCCGCTGACCCGGATGCTCCAGCCTGGCGGGAGCTGTGCTTGTTCAGCCGTGCCCCGTCGAGCCGAACCCGCCGGCGCCGCGCGCGGTCTCTTCAAGGCTGTCGACCTCGCGCCAGCCGGCCTGGATCACCGGGGCGACCACCAGCTGGGCGATGCGGTCGCCGCGACGGATCGCGAAATCCGCCTCGCCGAGGTTGATCAGGATGACCTTCACCTCGCCGCGATAGTCGGCGTCGATGGTGCCGGGCGTGTTCAGGCAGGTGACGCCGGCCTTCAGCGCCAGGCCTGAGCGCGGCCTGACCTGGCCTTCGAACCCCGCCGGCAGGGCGAAGGCGAGGCCGGTCGGGACCGCATGCCGGGCGCCCGGCCTGAGAATGAAGGGCTCGTGCTCCGGGACGGCGGCGCGCAGGTCCATGCCGGCGGCCTGGGCGGTCTCGTAGGCGGGCAGGGGCAGGCCTTCGCCGTGCGCCAGGCGCTGGATCGGGATGATCGGGGTCACGTAAGCTCCTCGGCGATCCGTTCGGCGAGTTTGCGGGCGACGGCGCCCTTGGACAGCCGGTCCCAGCGCTCGACGCCCTGGCGGCTGACGATGGCCACGGTGTTGTCGTCGCCGCCCATCACCCCGGGCAGGCTGACGTCGTTGGCGACGATCCAGTCGCAGCCCTTCTTCTGCAGCTTGGCCACGGCGTGGTCCTCGACGTCGTGGGTCTCGGCCGCGAACCCGACCACCAGCTTCGGCCGCCGCTTCGACGACGACAGGGTCGCCAGGATGTCGGGGTTTTCGACCAGGGCGATCGGCGGCGGGCCGTCGTCGCCCTTCTTGAGCTTCCGCGCCCCCTGCGCCTGCGGGCGCCAGTCGGCGACGGCGGCGACGCAGACGGCGACATCGGCCGGCAGGGCGGCTTCGCAGGCCTGCAGCATCTCCAGCGCGGTCTCGACATCGACGCGCCGGACGCCCGGCGGGGTCGGCTGGGCGACGGGGCCGGCGACCAGGGTCACCTCGGCGCCCAGGGCGGCGAGCGCGCCGGCGATGGCGAAGCCCTGCTTGCCCGACGAGCGGTTGGTGATCACCCGCACCGGATCGATCGGCTCGGCGGTGGGGCCCGCGGTGACGATGGCGCGCCGGCCAGCCAGGGGGCGAATGGCGTCGAGCGCCAGGGCCGCTTCGATGGCGCCCAGGATGGCGGCCGGCTCGGCCATGCGGCCCTCGCCGAATTCGCCGCAGGCCATCGGCCCTTCGTCCGGTCCGACGAACAGCACGCCATCGGCCTTGAGGATCTCCAGGTTCCGCCGCGTCGCCGGATGCTCCCACATGCGCACGTTCATCGCCGGCGCCATCAGCACCGGCTTGTCGGTGGCCAGCAGGGTGGTGCTGGCGAGGTCGTTCGCCAGGCCCGCGGCGGCCTTCGCCATCAGGTCGGCGCTGGCCGGCGCCACCACCACCAGGTCGGCCGAGCGCGACAGCTCGATATGGCCCATCTCCGCCTCGTCGGTCAGCGAGAAGAGGTCGCCATAGACCTTGTCCTCGGCCAGGGCCGACAGCGACAGCGGGGTGACGAACTGGGCGCCGGCGGGGGTCAGCACCGGGCGTACGGCCAAGCCTGACTTGCGCGCCAGCCGGACCAGTTCCAGCGCCTTGTAGGCGGCGATGCCGCCGCCGACGATCAGCAGAATCCGCTTTTCGGCCAAAGCCCGCCCCTCGAACGCTCGCAGCCTGCAGCCTTAAGCCAAGAGCGGTCCCGCGACAAACGGCGGCGCGACCCGGACGCGAAGGGACTCGACTCGGGAGCATTTTTCTGTTCATTCTTTGTTCCAGCTTGACCTTGAGGGAAATGACGATGGCTGGGAACAGAAGGGCGCTGCCGTGGATGGCGGCGGCGGCCGTGGCGGCTCTGCTGGCGGCTTGCGACAACGGCCCGTCGGCGGTGGCCGGCAAACAGGCGGCGGGGTCGCAGATGGCTTCCGCAGAGGCGCCGGCCGCGCCCGGCGACGCCGCCAGGCTCGACCACCGCAAGGATCCGGTGAAGCTGGTCGACGGCAAGCCGGTGTGGGCCGCCAGCCGCCGCTATTCGGCCGAGGAGAGCGCCCAGCACGCCTACGACCGCAACGGCGACAGCTTCGGCGCGGCGAGCCTGGACGACTACGTCCGCAAGGCCCACGCCTTCGTCGAGCATCCGCCCAAGGGCGTCGAGACCCTGACGCGGGCCAATGGCGACATGCTCTTCTACGACGCCAGGGCCAATATCTTCGCCGTCGCCGACAAGGCCGGCGCGCCACGCACCATGTTCAAGCCGGACGACGGGGCGGCCTATTGGCAGGAACAGAAAGCCCGCCAGGCCAGGGCGCAGACCGCACGGGCGGAGAAGCGCACCCATCGCGCAAGCGACGACGAGGCTTAGCGGGGCCCGTCTGCGCCCACACGCCGCATACCTATGGTTAAGGTTCCGACCATACCCTCGGTATGGCTGGGTCAGACCGGGGGGCGTGATGATCGTGGTAATCTGGTGCTTGGGTGTCGTCGTGCTCGCCTTGGCGCTGCTGCGCCAGGGTCCCGCCTTGGCGAGCAGCACCGCCCCCGAGCGGCCCTACCCGGTCCAACCGTTGAGGGATGACGCGCCGCAGGCCGCGCCGTGGGTGGCGCGGAGCGGGACGGGGGCGGGGTGGCGGACCGGCGCCGCCTTGCTGGCCCTGGCGCTGGCCGCCGACGTCTCGGCGGCCGGCCAGACCTGGGCCAGGCCGGTGGAGCTGCAAGCCGCCGCGCCGGCGCAGGCCTGGGACTCGCCGGGGCTCGGCGGCTACGACCTTACGTCCGAGCGCCTGAACGCCGCCACCCGGCTGGCCGCCGACGATCGCGACCTCATCGGCTACGCGCCGAGTGGCTGGATGACCCCGCCCGTAGCCGACGGCTGGTTCGTCTAGCGCCCAAACGCAGAACACCTCCCTTTCGGGAGGCGCTGTCGCTGCAATTTCCGTCAAGAGAAATTGGAGCGGGCGAAGAGATTCGAACTCTCGACCCCAACCTTGGCAAGGTTGTGCTCTACCACTGAGCTACGCCCGCGCGTCTCGAAGTCCCGTCCGCTGTGCGGCCCCGAATTTCGAGAGGCCGGCTTATGGCAGAGGGTCTGGCGGTTGGCAAGCGCCTCAGCCGCGGAATTTCGGCGACTTCAGCCGGCGCTTGTTCACATGGCCTTCGGGGGCCGGGGCGACCTCCTCGGGGAACTCGCCCTTGAAGTAATAGCGCTGCCAGGCCTCCTTGGTCGCCTCGGGGTCCTGGCGGAAGATCTTCTGGTTGAACTCGCTGCGGTGCTTCTCCCAGACGTCATACTGGTGGCGCAGCTCGGCGTCGGAATCCATCCGCCGGATCACCGGCTGGATCTCGTGCAGCGGGTGGTCTTGCAGCAGGGTGATGAAGCAGAACGGCTCGCCCTTTTCGAAGCGCACCTTGCCCGGCCGGGTGAAGACCCAGTTCATCGTAAAGGGGAAGGGCAGCCAGTCGGTCTCGACGACGCCGGCCAGCGGCTGAATGCCGTCCTTGATCTGGTTGGGCGGACCCATCACCCACATCGACCAGCCCGGCGGCGTGCGGAACAGGTAGCCGGGGTGGAAGGTCACCACGCCATGGCTGAAGTGGCTGGTGGCGAAGCGGTGGAAGTCCGGGTTTGGGTGGTCGGGGCGCAGGGTGATGTCCTGCTGGTGCGTCCCGCCGTTCCATTCGGCGGTGAAGCTCACCGGACAGAGCAGCTCCCAGCCGGAGGTGTTGGCCATGCTGAGCGGCAGACAGCGGTAGGGGTGGCGCTCGGCGAAGCGGTCCATCCAGGCCCGCTGCGGCCGGCCCGGCGCCAGTTCCGGCGGCCGTTCGGTAGTGGGATAGCACTCGAGTTCCATGGCGCTCTCGACGTCTCGTGGGGTCGTCGACCTCTAGGCGCCGGCAGGGGTGGCGTCCAGCGCCGTCTAGGCGACCCCGCAAGGCGCGGAAAACCCGGAAGGGGATTTGTCCACGAAATACACGAAATACACGAAAGCGGCGGCCCTCGGGGGGCAGAGATGGACCGGCCCGTGGCCGGTCGATCGCGTGGCGCCGCGGCTCGGGCCGCTCCGCTCTTTTCGTGTATTTCGTGTATTTCGTGGACGAGAAACCGACCCACGGCGCCTGAACGGGCGCGCCGAACCAGGCTAAGACCTCGCCCATGAAGACCCAAGCCGACCTGCTGGCCTTCCTCGCCGAGATCGGGGTCGCCGCCGTCACCCACGAGCATCCCGCCGTCTTCCGGGTCGGCGAGGGCGAGGAGATCAAGGCGGGGATCGCCGGCGCCCACACCAAGAACCTGTTCCTGAAGGACGCCAAGGACCAGCTGTGGCTGATCTCCGCCGAGGACCGCAGCGTCATCGACCTCAAGCGCCTGCCGCCGGTGATCGGCGCCGCGCGGCTGTCGTTCGGCAACGCGGCGCTGATGCAGGAGGCCCTGGGCGTCACGCCCGGCTCGGTCACCGCCTTCGCCCTGATCAACGACGCCGCGCGCCGGGTGCGCTTCGTGCTCGACCGGGCGCTCGCCGAGGCGGCGGTGGTGAACTTCCACCCCTTGACCAATACGGCGACCAGCAGCGTCGACCAGGCCGGCCTGCGGCGTTTCCTGCGGGCGCTCGGCGTCGAGCCGATGATCGTCGACTTCCAGACGCTGACGCGGGTCGAAACCGCCGAGGCGCGTTGAACCGCGGCCAAGGTGCGACCATCTTGGCGAACGGACGTTTCAGAGCAGACGAGTTGAGGGCGGAGAGATGACCCTGATCGGCGAGACCACCGGCAAGCCAGCCGGCGACATCATCAAGGATGCGACCGACGCCAGCTTCATGGCCGATGTCATCGAGGCCAGCCGTGTGCAGCCGGTGATCGTCGACTTCTGGGCGCCCTGGTGCGGCCCGTGCAAACAGCTGGGTCCGGCGCTGGAACGCGTCGTCACCGCCGCCAAGGGCGCGGTGAAGCTGGTGAAGGTCGACATCGACAAGAACCCGTCCTTCGCCGGCCAGCTGCGCGTCCAGTCGATCCCGGCCGTCTTCGCCTTCGTGGGCGGCCAGCCGGTGGACGGCTTCATGGGCGCGGTGCCGGAGAGCCAGCTCAAGACCTTCGTCGATCGCCTGGCCAAGCAAGGGGGCGGCGGGGCCGACGACGGGCTGGAAGAGGCGCTGGCGATGGCCCGCGAGACGCTCGAGCTCGGCGACCTGGGCGGCGCGGCCCAGGCCTACGCCCAGGTGCTGCAGCACGACCCCGAGAACGTGAAGGCGCTGGGCGGACTGGCGCGGGTCTATATGGCCGGCGGCGAGGCGGACCGGGCGCGCGAGATCCTGCAGATGGCGCCCGCCGGCGCCAAGGACCCCGACCTCGACAGCGTCCGCGCCGCCTTGGCGCTGGCCGCCGACGCGCCGGCGGACGTCCGCGAATTCCAGGACCGGCTGGAGCGCGACCCGGGCGACCTGGAGGCTCGCTTCGAGCTCGCCAAGGCGCTGGCCGCGCACGGCCGGCTCGAGGAGGGCATGGACCATCTGCTGGCGATCATCCAGGCCGACCGCGAATGGAACGACCAGGCCGCGCGCAAGCAGCTGCTGGTGGTCTTCGAGGCGGCCGGCCAGATGTCCGACCTCGCCAAGCAGGGACGGCGGCGCCTGTCCGCGATACTGTTCAGCTAGACCAGCAGGGGGAGCCCATGGCGGCCATCAGACGGATCGCGGAGCTGCCACAGGTGATCCCGGTGTTTCCGCTCGACGGCGCCCTGCTGCTGCCGGGCGGCGAGCTGCCGCTACAGATCTTCGAGCCGCGCTACCTGAACATGGTCGACGACGTGATGGGCGGCGACCGGGTGATCGGCATGATCCAGACGCTGTCGGGCGGCGATCGCGAACGGCCACGGCTGGCGGCGGTCGGTTGCGCCGGACGCATCACCAGTTTCGCCGAGACCTCCGACGGCCGCTATTTGATCACCCTCACCGGCCTCTGCCGCTTCGAGCCCGGCGAGGAGCTGGCCATGCGGCTGCCCTATCGCCAGGTGCGCGCCGACTATGCGGCGTTCGAGGCGGACCTGTCGGAGGACGAGAAGGCGCCGGCGCCGGCCGAGGCCCGCGACCGCTTCGCCCATGCGCTGAAGCGCTACTTGAACCGCCGCGAACTCGACATCGACTGGGAGACCGCCAGCGCCGCGCCGCTGGAAGCCCTGGTCAACAGCCTGGCCATGGGCCTGCCGTTCGATCCGCAGGAGAAGCAGGCGCTGCTGCAGGCCCCCGACCTCGCCGGACGGTTCGACGTGCTGACCACGCTGCTGGAGATCGACTCGGTCGACGATGGCGATGACGAGAACCATTCGCTGCAGTAAGGGGTGATCCCATGAGCGAATCCGCCGTCTTCGAGGTCGACGTCGACCCGCGCCTCCTGGAAATCCTGGTCTGCCCGGTGACCCGCGGCCAGCTCGAGTTCGACCGCGCCAAGGGCGAACTGATCAGCCGAAGCGCCCGGTTGGCCTATCCGATCCGCGACGGCGTGCCGATCATGCTGCCGGACGAGGCGCGGGAGCTGGCCGAGGGGGAGTGAGCGCAGGGGTCCCGACTATGGCGCGGTGCGGATGCGGCAGGGCCGGATCGCGCTCTGGACCGTCGTCGGCCTCTCCATCCTGATCGTCGCGGGCCTTTTCGGGGCGAACTTTTTCTATTCGCGCCGGGACCCAGTCGACCGGCGACGGTCGTGGTGCGCAATGGCCAGCCGAGCTGCGTCCTGGCGTCGAAATTCACCCTCAAGGGCGAGGCGGAGTAGGCGGCGACGCCGAACGCCCCCTCAGTCCGCTGCGCGGACAGCTCCCCCGTTTCACGGTGGAGCATCTTCGGCCCAGATCCTCCACCGCGCAGCGGGGGAGGTGGATCGCGCGAAGCGCGAGACGGAGGGGGCGTTTACAGCGCCTCGCCTTTCAGCAGCCGCGGCAGGTCGCCGACGGCGCCGCCGGCTTCCTGCATGAAGAAGCGGCGGGCCGGGCCGATTTGATTGACGGCGGCCATGCCGAGGCCGCGGCCGAGCCTGAGCAGCGGGTTGTCGTTGGAGAACAGCCGCACGAAGGCGTCCATGCCGGCCGAGAGGGTGACGGTGTCGAACCGCCGCCAGGCGGCGTAGCGGGCCAGCACCGCCTCCGAGCCGATGTCTTCGCCGAGCCGGGCGGCGTCGACGATAGTCTGCGCCAGGGCCGCGGCGCCCTTCAGGCCGAGGTTGAGGCCCTGGCCGGCGATCGGGTGCACCCCGTGCGCGGCGTCGCCGAGCAGGGCCACCCGCGAGCCGCAGAGCCGTTCGGCGAGCTGCAGGCCGAGCGGGTAGGTGAACACCGGCCCCTGGACCTCGGCCATCCCCAGGTGCGGTCCGATGCGGCGTTGCAGGTGGGCGTGAAAGACCTCCGGGCGGGCGGCCTTCAGGGCGGCGCCGCGGCGGTCGCTCTCGGTCCACACCAGGCTGGCGCGCTGCTCGGTCAGCGGCAGGATGGCGAAGGGGCCGGACGGCAGGAAGTATTCATGAGCCACCCCGCCGTGCGGCCGCTCCAGCTTGACGGTGGCGACGACGCCGGTCTGGCGATAGTCCCAGCCGAGTGCGCCGATCGCGGCCGCCTCGCGGATCACCGAGCCGCGGCCCTCGGCGCCCACCACCAGCGGCGCGCTCAGGATGCGGCCGTCGGCCAGGGTGACGCGCGCCGCGCGCGGTCCGAAGCTGGCGGCGGTCACCCGCGCCGGGGCGAGGATCGCCACGCCGGCGTCCTCCAGCGCCTGGGCCAGGCCGGCGCGGGTGCGGCGGTTCTCCAGCATGTAGCCGAGCGGCTCGCCGTCGCAGCGGTCGGCGATCTCGGCGGCGTCGAAGTGCAGGAAGAACGGTCCGGGCCCGCGGGCCAGCGGGCCGGGGGCGCGGCCGTCAGTGACCAGGATCTGCTCGATACGCTCGGCGTAGGGCTCCAGCAGCGGGGCCAGCCCGAGCGACCGCCACTGGCGGAAGGCGGCGTAGGCGATCGCCGAGGAGCGGCCGTCGAAGCTGGGCGCCAGCTGGGCGCTGAACACCACCGGGTCGATCAGCAGCGGCCGCAGCCCGGCCTGGGCCAACGCCAGCGCCAGCGTCGCCCCGGCCATGCCGGCGCCTGCGATGATCACGTCGGCGTCGAAGGTGTCCATATCATCCACCGCCGAGCGGGGTTTATTCCGCCCCGTCGTCCGAGAAGCCCATGATGTGGAAGCCGGCGTCGACGTGGATCACCTCGCCGGTGGTCGATTGGCCAAGGTCGGAGAGCAGCCACAGGGCGCAGCCGGCGACGCCTTCCATCGAGGTGTCCTCCTTCATCGCCGACAGCGAGCGGCCCTTGGCCAGCATGCCGCGGCCGCCTTGGATGCCGGCCAGCGACAGGGTGCGCATGGCGCCCGGCGACACCGCGTTGACCCGGATGCCCTTGGGCCCCAGGTCGCGGGCGGCGTAGCGGGTGGCGCTCTCCAGCGCGGCCTTGGCCACGCCCATGGTGTTGTAGTTCGGGATCGCCCGCTCGGAGCCCATGTAGGTCAGGGTGATGATCGAGCCGCCGTCCGGCATCAGCTCGGCCGCGCGCCGCGAGCAGTCGACGAAGCTGAAGGCCGAGATGTTCATGGCCCGCAGGAAGCCCTCGCGGGTGGTGTTCTCGACGAACGAGCCCTTCAGCTCGTCCTTGTTGGCGAAGGCGATGGCGTGGACGAAGAAGTCGATGGTCCCGAAAGCCTGCTTCACCGTGGCGAAGGCGGCGTCCATCGAGGCGTCGTCGGTGACGTCGACCGGCGCCAGGGTCGTGACCCCGATGCTCTGCGCCAGCGGCTCGACCCGCCGCTCCATGCCGGGCAGGTGCAGGAAGGCCATCTCCGCGCCCTGGGCGGCCAGTTGCGAGGCGATGCCCCAGGCGATCGACTGGTGGTTGGCGACCCCGGTCACCACGCCCCGCTTGCCCTTCATCAGCTCGCCCTTGGGCATCTGGTAGTCGTCGGCCACGGGGTTTCTCCCTGGAATCTCGTGTTTGATCGTGGGCGGGTTGTGGACGATCAGTCCTCAAGTGTCATCCCGGTTTCGCGAAGCGAAAACCGGGACCCATGAACACGGCGCAGCCAGGCTGCCTGGAAATTTTCCGGTGTTCATGGGTCCCGGATCTTGGGCGCTGCGCGCCTTGTCCGGGATGACAGTTTTAAATGCGGCTCATCACCAGGCAGCCGTTGGTGCCGCCGAAGCCGAAGCTGTTGGACATCACCGTGGTCAGCTCGCGGTCGGCGCGCTGGCGCAGGATCGGCAGGTCGGCGAAGGCCGGGTCGAGGTTTTCGATGTTCGCGCTCTCGGCGGCGAAGCCGTTGTTCATCATCAGCAGGCAGTAGATCGCCTCCTGCGCGCCGGCCGCGCCCAGGCTGTGGCCGGTCAGCGACTTGGTCGAGGAGATCAGCGGCGGGCTGTCGCCGAACACCTGGCGAACCGCCTCCATCTCCTTGGAATCGCCCACAGGGGTCGAGGTGCCGTGCGGGTTCAGGTAGTCGACGGCGCGGTTGCCCGCCTGCTCCAGCGCCAGCCGCATGCAGCGCGCCGCGCCTTCGCCGGAGGGGGCGACCATGTCGTAGCCGTCGGAGTTGGCGGCGTAGCCGACGATCTCGCCGTAGATCTTGGCCCCGCGGGCCCGGGCGCGCTCCAGCTCCTCCAGCACGACGACGCCGCCGCCGCCGGCGATGACGAAGCCATCGCGGTCGCGATCATAGGCGCGGCTGGCGACGCTTGGCCGGTCGTTGAAGTTGGAGCTCATCGCGCCCATGGCGTCGAACAGGTTCGACAGCGTCCAGTCGAGCTCCTCGCAGCCGCCGGCGAAGACCACGTCCTGCTTGCCCATGGCGATCTGCTCGAAGCCGGCGCCGATGCAGTGGGCCGAGGTCGCGCAGGCCGAGGAGATGGAGAAGTTCAGGCCGCGGATCTTGAACCAGGTCGCCAGCGTGGCCGAGGGGCCGGAGTTCATCGCCTTCGGCACGGCGAAGGGGCCGATCCGCTTGGGGCCCTTGGCGCGGGTGGTCTCGGCGGCTTCGACGATGGTGCGGGTCGAGGGGCCGCCGGCGCCGACGATCAGGCCGGTACGCTCGTTGGAGACCTCGTTTTCCTCCAGGCCGGAATCGCGAATCGCCTGCTCCATGGCGATGTGGGCAAAGGCGGTGCCCTGGGCCAGGAAGCGGGCCGCGCGACGGTCGACCAGGGATTCCCAGTCGATCTGCGGGGGGGCGTGGACCTGGCAGCGGAAGCCGAGCTCGGCATATTCGGGGGCGGCGACCACGCCGCTGCTGGCCTCGCGCAGCGAGCCCAGGACCTGGTCGGCGGTGACGCCGATGGACGAGACGATGCCGATTCCGGTGACGACGACGCGGCGCATGCTCTCTCCCGTTCTCCCTCGGCGGTTCAGCGTTGATAGAGTCCGACGCGGAGGTCTTCCGCCCAATAGATAGGGTTGCCGTCGGCTTCGAGAACACCATCACCGATGCCCATGACGAGGCGGCGGTTGATAACCCGCTTCATATCGATCTTGTAGGTCACCTTCTTGATGTCCGGGGTGACCTCGCCGCCGAACTTGACGCTGCCGCAGCCGAGCGCGCGGCCGCGCCCCTTGCCGCCGATCCAGCCGAGATAGAATCCCACCAGCTGCCACAGGGCGTCGAGACCCAGGCTGCCCGGCATCACCGGGTCGCCGATGAAGTGGCAGTCGAAGAACCAGAGGCCGGGATCGATGTCGAACTCCGCCTCGATGTAGCCCTTGCCGTGCCGGCCGCCGTCTTCGTTGATCACCGTCAGGCGATCGAACAACAACATCGGCGGAGCGGGCAGCTGGGCGTTGCCCGGCCCGTACATCTCGCCCCGGGCGCAGGTCAGGAGGTCTTCCTTGGTGAAGCTCGACGGGCGGGCTTCGGTGGCGTCGACGATGCTCATATGGACGGGCTCGATCAGAATGAGCGTCAGGCCCTAACATGAGCCGCCCGACAGGCTCAATGTTCGCCTGTCGTCGCGCGCGCCTCGCCGGGCCGGCATTGGACGGCCTCGGAGGTGCCCCAGAGCTCGCCGGCGCGCACCCAGCCGGCCACGTCGTCGGCCTTCACCCGGCACCAGTCCTTCTCGCAGCGGACCACCGAGGCGAGCGCCCGCGGGTTGAGATAGGCGCTCACCCGCGAGACGTCCTTCGGCCGCCGGCGGAGCGGCGTGGCGGTCGCCTGCATGTTGATCGCCGTGCGGCGGCCGTCGGTGGTGCGCTTGTGCACCCAGACCAGCTCGCCCTGCGGATCGCAGACCCGGCGCCATTCGGCGGTCTCGGCCACCACCTGCAGGGGCAGGCCGCGAACCTGGTAGACCCACAGCAGGCGATGGTCGTCGCCCGGCCCCGCGCGGGCGTTCACCTTGCCAAACTTCAGCGAGACATAGCGCGGCACCGGCAGGCCCGAGGGCGTCGGCCGGTCGGTCGCGTCGGCGGCCGCCGCTGCGCCCGCGACAAGAGCCGCTCCCAGCGTCGCCGCGGTAAGCAACAGCCGCATCATGCTCGCCATACGCTCCGCCTCGCCTTGGCCGACCCCGGCCGCTTTGCTAGAGGTGCTCATAGAGCTCGACTGCGCCGGCGAAGCGGCGCGCCCCTAGGTCCCCTTTTCAGTTCGCACATGGCCGCCCGCAAGCCGAAAGTCATCGTCACGCGCAAACTGCCGGACCCGGTGGAAACCCGGATGCGGGAGCTTTTCGACACCGAGCTCAATCTGACGGACCAGCCGATGGACCGTCAGGCGCTCGAGGCCGCCGTCGCCCGCGCCGACGTCCTTGCCCCGACCATCACCGACGAAGTCGACGCGGCCCTGCTGGCCAAGGCCGGCCCACGGCTGAAGCTGATCGCCAACTTCGGCGCCGGCGTCGATCACATCGACGTCACCGCCGCCACCGAGCGCGGGATCACAGTCACCAACACGCCTGGCGTCCTCACCGAGGACACCGCCGACCTGACGATGGCGCTTATCATGGCCACGGCGCGCCGCATCGTGGAGGGGGCCAACGTCACCCAGGCCGGCGAATTCCGCGGCTGGTCGCCGACCTGGATGCTGGGGCGGCGGATCACCGGCAAGCGGCTGGGCATCATCGGCATGGGTCGGATCGGGCAGGCGGTCGCCCGCCGCGCCAAGGCCTTTGGCCTGCAGATCCACTACCACAACCGCAAGCCGGTCTCGGTGCGCATCGCCGAGGAGCTGGAGGCCACCTACTGGGAAAGCCTCGACCAGATGCTGGCGCGGATGGACATCATCTCGGTCCACTCGCCGCACACCCCGGCGACCTACCACCTTTTGTCTGCCCGCCGGCTGAAGCTGCTGCAGCCGCACGCCATCGTCGTCAACACCGCCCGCGGCGAGATCATCGACGAGAATGCGCTGGCCGACCTTCTCGCGTCCGGCGCGATCGCCGGCGTGGGGCTGGACGTCTTCGAGTTCGAGCCGGCGATCAATCCGAAGCTGCTCAAGCTGCCCAACGCCGTGTTGCTGCCGCATATGGGCTCGGCGACCCTCGAGGCCCGAATCGACATGGGCGAGAAGGTGATCATCAACATCCGCACCTGGATGGACGGTCACCGGCCGCCTGACCGGGTCATCCCGGCGATGCTGTAGAGGGCGCGGCTCCAGTCTCCGGAGCCGGGATCGGAGCGGGCCGGCCGCGGCCGCCCCGTGCGCCGAGCCAGGCGCGGGCGGGCTCGTCGTAGACCTTCAGGGCGAGCCAGGCGACCAGCGGCAGGGCGGCGGCCAGGCCGGCGCCGACGGCGAGCTCGACCGCCGGATCCACCTGCCGGGTCCAGACCCAGCCGGCGTAGAGCCGCACCAGCGGATAATGGACGATGTACAGCGGATAGGAGATCGCCCCGGCCAGCCGGCAGAGCCGGGCGACCGCGCCGCGGGCCTCGCCGGCGGCGCCCAGGGCGATCACCAGCGGGAAGACGCCGATCACCAGGGCGGCCTCCAGCAGGCCGTTGGCCTTGATGCGGCCGCCGCCGGCCAGGTGCGGCGCGAAGAAGGCGGCGAGCAGCGCCAGCGACAGGGCGATCCAGCCGCCGAGCCAGGCCGGGCGCGGGCGCAGAGCGAGGCCGCAGCGCTGGATCAGCAGGCCGGCGAAGAAGGGGAAGGCGGTGCGCACCGGGGCGAACCACAGCGTGTCCCAGCTCCAGCCCAGGTGCAGCGTCCCGCGGCTGGCGGACATCGCCAGAAGGGCCATGGCGGAGACGGCGACCAGCGCGGTGAGCACGGCGCGGCTGAAATTGCGGCCGACCAGGGCGTAGACGATGTTGGCGAGGTACTCCTGGCCGAGCGACCAGGCCGGGCCGTTCAGCGAGAAGGTGAAGCCATCGCGGCCAGGAAGGCTGGGCGCCGGCAGCAGCAGCAGGCCCAGGGCGAGATCGGCGGCCAGCAGCAGGACCGGGGCCGGCGGCTGGTCCAGCCATCGGGTCCCGGCGACATAGGCGCAGAGACCCGCCGCCATGCCCAGCCCCACCAGCGGATGCAGCCGCCGCAGCCGCTGGCCGAAGAACTGGCGCAGGCTCATCTGCGGCCAACGGTCGTCGTAGGCGTGGCCGATGACGAAGCCGGACAGCATGTAGAAGAAGTCGACGGCCAGATAGCCGTGGTGCAGCGGATTGCCCGCCGCCGTCGGCCGGAAGACTTCGCAGAGGTGCAGCGCGACGACGGCCAGGGCGGCGGTGCCGCGCAGGCCATCCAGCACTTCGTAGCGTGTCTTCATGCTTATCCGGCCAACGGCTGCGCTGCGACGCGCCGAGGGCTCAAATGCGCGGCCCGGCGGTTTGTGGCGCCGGGCGGCCATCTTTTTCCGGGCTACTCCGGTTTGACGCGGATCAGGCAGAAGCCGTCCCAGCCCTTGGCGCCGACGGTCTGCACCGCGGTGGCGGCGACCCGCGGCTCGGCGGCGACCATCTCGTTCATGCGCCGCACGCCCAGGGCGTTGGCGTCGTTCCCGGGCTGCAGCACCTTGCCGGCGCGCACTACATTGTCCGCCACGATGACCGCGCCCGGCCGGGCGAGCTTCAGCGACCAGAGGAAATAGTCCGGGTAGCTGCTCTTGTCGGCGTCGATGAAGATGAAGTCGAACGGCCCTTGCAGACCGGGCAGGGTGTCGAGGGCGGCGCCGACCTTCACCTCGACCTGTTCGGCGAAACCGGCGCGAGCCAGGTTGCGGCGCGCGACCTCGGCGTGGTTCGGCGCGTATTCCAGGGTGACCAGCCGCCCGCCGGCCGGCAGGGCGCGGGCGAGCCAGATGGTCGAATAGCCGCCGAGCGTGCCGATCTCTAGGATCCGCCGCGCCCCGGCCATCTGCGCCAGCAGCATCAGCAGCTTGCCCTGGTTGGGCGCGACATTGATCGCCGGCAGGCCGGCCGCGGCGCTGTCGGCGAGCGCGGCGTCGAGAACCGAATCGGCGGTCAAAAGGGTGTCGACGATATAGTCGTCGACCTGGTTCCAGGCCTCCTGGCTCATGCGTCTTTCCTTTCTTTAGGCGGGGCGTCCGCAGACCGGACAATCCGGGTCGGCGCCGATCCGCACGGTGCGGGTCTCGGCGGCCAGCGCGTCGTAGATCATCAAACGGCCGACCAGCGGCTCGCCCGCAGCGACGATCAGCTTCACCGCCTCCAGGGCCATCATCGAGCCGATCACCCCGGCCAGGGCGCCAACCACCCCCACCGCCACGCAAGTCTCCGCGTCCGGCGGGATCTCCGGCACCAGGCACTGGTAGCAGGGCTGGCCCTGGAACACCCCGACCTGGCCGGTCCAGCGGCCGATCGCCCCGGAGACCAGGGTCTTGCCATGCCGCACGCAGGCGGCGTTGACGCACATGCGGGTGGCGAAGTCGTCGGTGCCGTCGAGCACCAGGTCGACCCCGGAGATAAGCTCGTCGGCGGTGGCGTCGTCGAAGGGCCCTTCGAAGCCGGCGACGAAGATGTGCGGGTTGAGGCCGGCCAGCCGGTCGGCCGCGGCCTCAGCCTTCGCCTGGCCGACGTCGTCTTCGTCATAGATGATCTGGCGCTGCAGGTTGGAGCGGTCGACCACGTCGGGATCGGCCAGCAGCAGCGTGCCGACACCCGCCGCGGCGAGATAGAGCGCGGCCGGCGAGCCCAGGCCGCCGGCCCCGACGATCAGCACGCTGGCGGCCTTCAGCTTCTGCTGCCCGGGGCCGCCGACTTCGCGCAGCACCAGATGCCGGGCGTAGCGCTCGACCTCTTCATCGGTGAAACTCATGTGCGAACGCCTGCCTCGCCTTGACCTCGCCACACGCCCTGGCCACATGCCCGGCCATGGGCCAAGCCTCCACGACCTCTCCAGCCGCCAGTTTCCCAGATTGGCATGGGACCACCATTCTCGCCGTCCGCAAGGGCGGATCGACCGTCATCGCCGGCGACGGCCAAGTCTCCATGGGCCAGACCATCGTCAAGGGCAACGCCCGCAAGGTCCGCAGGCTGGCCGGCGGCCGGGTGGTGGCGGGCTTCGCCGGGGCCACCGCCGATGCCTTCACCTTGATCGAGCGGCTGGAGGCCAAGCTCGAACAATACCCCGAACAGCTGGCCCGGGCCTGCGTCGACCTCGCCAAGGACTGGCGCACCGACCGCTACCTGCGCCGGCTCGAGGCCATGCTGATCGTCGCCGACACCTCGACCATCCTGACCGTGACCGGCGTCGGCGACGTGCTGGAGCCGGAGAGCGGGGTGGCCGCCATCGGATCGGGCGGCAACTTCGCCCTCGCGGCGGCCAAGGCGCTGATCGATACCGACCTCGACGCCGAGGCGATCGCCCGCAAGGCGATGCGGATCGCCGCGGAGATCTGCGTCTACACCAATGGCGAGCTCACCGTTGAGGCGCTGTAGAGCCGTGGCCGAACGCCCCCTCCGTCTCGCTGCGCGAGCCGCCTCCCCAGACGAACTGATCCCATGACCGAATTTTCCCCCCGCGAGATCGTCTCCGAGCTCGACCGCTACGTGGTCGGTCATCAGGAGGCCAAGCGCGCCGTCGCCGTGGCGCTGCGCAACCGCTGGCGCCGCCGGCGCACGCCCGCCGACCTGCAGGACGAGATCACGCCGAAGAACATCCTGATGATCGGCCCCACCGGCGTCGGCAAGACCGAGATCGCCCGCCGGCTCGCCCGGCTGGCCCAGGCGCCCTTCCTCAAGGTCGAGGCCACCAAATTCACCGAGGTCGGCTATGTCGGCCGCGACGTCGACCAGATCGTCCGCGACCTGGTGGAGAGCGCGATCGGCATGGTGCGTGAGAAGCGCCGCGCCGGCGTCCGCGCCCGCGCCGAGGCCGCCGCCGAGGAACGCATCCTCGACGCCATGACCGGCCCGGGCTCGGTGGCCGCCCGCGAGTCCTTCCGCAAGAAGCTGCGCGCCGGCGAGCTGGACGACAAGGAGGTCGAGCTGCAGGTGGCCGACGCCAGTCCCGCCTTCCCGGCCTTCGACATCCCCGGGCAGCCGGGCGGCCAGCTGGGGGTGATGAATCTCTCAGACATGTTCGGCAAGGCCTTCGGCGGCCGCACCCGGACCCACAAGACCACGGTCGCCGGCGCCTGGGCGCCGCTGATCGCCGAGGAGAGCGACAAGCTGCTCGACCAGGACGCTCTGACCCAGGAGGCGCTCGAGCTCGCCGAAAACCACGGCATCGTCTTCCTCGACGAGATCGACAAGGTGGCCAGCCGCGCCGAACGCGCCGGCGCCGACGTCAGCCGCGAAGGCGTGCAGCGTGACCTGCTGCCGCTGATCGAGGGGACGACGGTCTCGACCAAGTACGGGCCGGTGAAGACCGACCACATCCTGTTCATCGCCTCGGGCGCCTTTCACGTCGCCAAGCCCTCGGACCTCCTGCCCGAGCTGCAGGGCCGGCTGCCGATCCGGGTGGAGCTGAAGGCGCTGAGCCGCGACGACTTCCGCCGCATCCTCACCGAGCCCGAGGCCAATCTGATCCGCCAGCACCAGGCGCTGCTGGCCACCGAGGGCGTGACGCTGAGTTTCACGGAAGCGGCGATCGACGCCCTGGCCGACGCCGCGGTGACGGTGAACGGCCTGGTCGAGAACATCGGCGCGCGCCGGCTGCAGACGGTGCTGGAGAAGGTGCTGGAGGAGATCAGCTTCACCGCCGGCGACCGCTCCGGCGAGAGCCTCACCGTCGACGCCGACTATGTCCGCACGCGGGTCGGCGAACTGGCCCAGAACGCCGACCTGTCGCGGTTCATTTTGTAAACGATCCCCGTTCCCGCTTCGCGCGCCAGATCGCGCGCTCGAGGGCCTTGGCGAAGTCGGCGCGTTCGCGCGGGCTGAGCGCGGCGGCGACCTCGGCCTCGCGGCCGGAGAGGGCGAGCTTCAACGCCACCGTCCGCTCCTCCTCCTTCTCGACCCGCACGCGGGTGAAGGCGGTGGGCGATTCCCAGACCAGCCGGGTCCATTTCGGGGTCTCGTGGGTGACCCGCACCTCCTCGGCGGAGACCTGCACCCGCTCGATCCGCTGGGCGGCGCTGAAGCTGACCAGGAAGGCGACCGCCACCGCCAGCACGTCGAAGCCGAGAAAGATCGGCACGAAGGTCGCGCCCATCGCCAGAAACACCGCGGCTGAGATGCAGTTGGCCAGCGTGACGATGGCGATGAGGATGATGAAGCCCCGCTCCGACAGCGAACGGTTCGGCCGGATCTCCGCGTCCATGTAGAGGGGCGTAGCCATGCAAGGTAGAGGATAATCCCAGGTGCGAAATCGCTCCAGCTTTGGCGTTCGGCGCGGACAGGTGACAACCGCGCGGCGCCGCGGCATCTTCCGCCGCCCATGGCCAAGCCCGCCGTCAAGTCCCGCGCCCAGCCGCGCGTCAGCCCCGCCGAGCGCGCGCGGATCGCCGAGCTGTTCGAGCGGTTCGAGAGCCAGGAGAGCGATCCGCGGACCGAGCTCGACTACGGCAGCCCCTACACCCTGGTGGTCGCCGTCGCGCTGTCGGCCCAGGCGACCGACGTCGCGGTGAACAAGGCCACCGCCAGGCTGTTCGCCGTCGCCGACACGCCGCAGAAGATGCTGGCGCTGGGGGAGGAGGGGCTGAAGCCCTACATCTCCTCGATCGGCCTCTTCAACACCAAGGCCAAGAACGTCATCGCCCTCTCGCGCATCCTGACCGAACAGTATGGCGGCGAGGTTCCGCTGGACCGCGAGAAGCTGCAGGGCCTGCCGGGCGTCGGCCGCAAGACCGCTTCGGTGGTGCTGAACGAGCTGCGCATCGAGCCGGCGATCGCCGTCGACACCCACGTCTTCCGGGTCTCGCACCGGCTGGGCCTGGCCGACGGCAAGACGCCGGACCAGGTCGAGGCCCAGCTGATGGCGATCGTGCCGCAGCCCTACCTGACCCGGGCGCATCACTGGCTGATCCTGCACGGCCGCTACGTCTGCGTGGCCCGGCGGCCGAAGTGCGAGGAGTGCCCGGTCGCCGATCTCTGTCCCTCGCGCCACCTGTTCGTGGGCGAGCGGTGAGCGCGATCTCGCGGCTGCCGCTCAACGCGCTGCGCACCTTCGAGGCCGCCGCCCGCCACCAGAGCTTCCTGAAGGCCGCCGACGAGCTGGCGGTGACGCCGGGCGCCGTCAGCCGGCAGATCAAGGCGTTGGAGACCGAGCTGGGCCTGCGGCTGTTCGAGCGCTTCAACCGCGCGGTCCGGCTCACCGCCGCCGGCGAGCGGTTGGCGGAGGGAGTGCGCCAGGGGCTCGGCGTGCTGCAGGCGGCCGTCGGCGAGGCGCAGGGCGCGCGCGCCGGCCCGCTGGCGGTCAGCGTCATGCACTCGCTCGCCGCCCGCTGGCTGGTGCCGCGGCTGCACGACTTCCAGCAGCGCTATCCGGACATCCAGGTGATGATCGCCGCCTCGGACCTGGCGGCGGACCTGGTGCGCGACCGCATCGACATCGCCATCCGCTATACGGTGGAGCCGCCGCCGGGCCTGGCCGCCACCCGGCTGATCGCCACGCGGATGTTCCCGGTCTGCAGTCCGAAGCTGCTGCAGGTCCAGCCGCTGAACGCGCCGCGCGACCTCGCCAAGGCGCACACCCTGCTGCTGTCGGACGTCTACATCACCCCGACGGAGGCGACCTGGCGCCATTGGCTGGAAGCCGCCGGCGCGCCGGAGGTCGACACCAGCCAGGGGCTGCAGTTCAGCAACACCTATCTGGCGATCGAGGCGGCGCTGGCCGGCCGCGGGGTGGCGCTGGCCCAGGAGGCGATGGTGGTGGACGAACTGGCGGCCGGGCGGTTGGTGCGGTTGTTCGACGTCGCCGTGTCAGGCCCTCACAGCCACTGGATCGTCACCCTGCCGGAGAAGGCCGAGCTTCCGGCGATCCGCCGTTTCCGCGGCTGGCTGATCGAGCAGGCGAAGCGGGACGGGCTGCATCCTGGGTGACTTGAAGTCACCTGAACGCCGTTCTTCTCCTTTGTCAGCCAAGCTCGGCAGGCGCATTCAGCTGCTCGGAACGCAACTGGAGGCGCGTCATGACCTGTTTAGCCGTCGAAACCGAATTCAGCCCGTCTCGGACCGACACCTGGACCCTGGTCCGCACGAGCGTCTTCTGGGGCTTCATCCTGCTGGTGATCGCCTCGCCGGCGGCGCTGGGCGCCCTGATCCTCGCCAACGGCTGAGCTGTCGCGTTGCCCCGCTGGGGCTTTCCCTGTAAGTCGCGAGCGCGATTTCCCCGGAAAGCCCAACCATGACAGACCTCTACGACGTCGCCGCGATCGGCAACGCCATCGTCGACGTGATCGCGCCGGCGGAGGACGCATTCCTCGAGGCCAATGGCCTCGCCAAGGGCGGCATGATGCTGGTCGACGCCGTCCAGTCGCAGGCGCTCTACGACAAGATGGCCGCCGGGGTGGAGACCTCCGGCGGCTCGGCGGCCAACACGGTGGCGGGCCTGGCCAGCTTCGGCGGCAAGGGCGCCTTCCTCGGCAAGGTCGCCGACGACCAGCTGGGCCGCGTCTTCGCCCATGACATGCGGGCGATCGGCGCGCGGTTCGAGAACGCGCCCCTGGTCGGCGGACCGGCGACGGCCGCCTGCATGATCAACGTCACGCCCGACGGCCAGCGCACCATGTGCACCTATCTGGGCGCCTCGACCGCCTTCACCGAGGCCGACGTCGAGGCGGCGGTCATCGAAGGGGCGAAGATCGTCTATCTCGAAGGCTATCTGTTCGACGCCGAGGCGGCGCGCCGCGCCTTCGCCAAGGCGGCGGGGCTGGCCCGCGCCTCCGGGCGGATGCTGGCCCTGACGCTGTCGGACGGCTTCGTCGTCGAGCGCCATCGCGAGGCGCTGCTGGGCTTCATCGAGACCCAGGTGGACCTGCTGTTCGCCAACGAGGTCGAGGCGCCGGCGCTGTTTCAGACCAGCAGTTTCGATGAGGCCGCCACGGCCCTGCGCGAGCGCGTCAAGCTGGCGGCGGTGACGCGCGGCGACAAGGGTTCGGTGATCATATCGCAGGGCGAGCGACTCTCGGTCGCGGCGGAGCCTGTTGAGAAAGTCGTGGACACGACTGGCGCGGGCGACCAATACGCAGCCGGATTCATGTTCGGCCTGTCGCGGGGCCGGCCGCTGCAGGCGTGCGGCCGGCTGGCTTCGGCGGCGGCCGCCGAGGTGATCTCGCACTATGGGCCGCGCCCGCAGGTCTCCCTCAAGGATCTCGCGGCCGCCAAGGGGTACTGATCATGGGCCGCCAGGCGGAGGTCGTCCGCAACACCAAGGAGACGCAGATCCGCGTGCGTGTGGATCTCGACGGAACCGGCGCGTCGACGGTCTCGACCGGCATCGGCTTCTACGATCACATGCTGGAGAGCTTCGCCCGGCACGGCGGGATCGACGTCGAGATCGAGACCAAGGGCGACCTGCACATCGACATGCACCACACGGTGGAGGACACCGGGATCGTGCTCGGCCAGGCGATCGCCAAGGCGCTCGACGGCTTCAAGGGCATCCGCCGCTTCGGCCACGCCTATATCCCGATGGACGAGACCCTGACGCGCTGCGCGCTCGACCTCTCCAACCGCCCCTATCTGATCTGGCGGGTGAATTTCGCGCGGCCCAAGGTCGGCGAGATGGACACCGAGCTGTTCAAGGAGTTCCACCACGCCTTCGCCATGAACCTGGGCGCCTGCGTGCACCTGGAGACGCTCTACGGCGAGAACTCGCACCACATCGCCGAAAGCGGTTTCAAGGCGCTGGCCCGGGCGCTGCGCCAGGCGGTGGAGCTGGACCCCAAGACCCAGGGCCTGGCGCCCTCGACCAAGGGCGTGCTCTAGGGGCCCATGCAGAACGTCGCCCTGATCAACTACGGGTCGGGCAACCTTCGCTCCGCCGAAAAGGCGCTGGTGAAGGCGGCCGACGGACGCGCGCGCATCCTCGTCACCGACGATCCGGCGACGGTGGCGGCCGCCGATCGCCTGGTGCTGCCCGGCGTCGGCGCCTTCGCCGCCTGCATGGCGGCGCTGCAGGCGCGTCCGGGCCTGGTCGGAGCCATGACCGAAGCCGTGCAGGGCAGGGGCGCGCCCTTTCTCGGCGTCTGTGTCGGCATGCAGCTCCTGGCCACCCGCGGCCTGGAGTTCGGCGAGACCGCCGGCCTCGACTGGATCCAGGGCGAGGTGCGCAAGCTCGAGACGAACGATGCGTCCGCCAAGGTCCCGCACATGGGCTGGAACACGCTCGCCGGCGTCTCCGACCTGCCGGCGCTGGCCGACCTAAAAGACGGCCGGGCGGTGTATTTCACCCACTCCTTCGCCATATGGCCAAGGGACGAGGCGGACGTCGCCGCCTGGGTCGAGCACGGCGGCCGCTTCCCCGCGGCCGTGGCGCGCGGCAACGTCGCCGGCGTGCAGTTCCACCCCGAAAAGTCGCAAGACGCCGGGCTTTCCCTGTTGGCGCGCTTCCTGGAGTGGCGACCTTGATTTTGTACCCCGCCATCGACCTGAAGAATGGCCAGTGCGTCCGCGTGATCCGCGGCGACCTGGATCAGGCGACGGTCTTCAATTCCGATCCCGCCGCCCAGGCCCGCGCCTGGGCCGCCGCCGGCTTCCACTGGATTCATGTGGTGGACCTCAACGGCGCCGTCGAGGGCAAGGCAGCCAACGTCCCGGCGGTAGAGGCGATCCTCAGCGCGACCTCGACGCCGGTGCAGCTGGGCGGCGGCATCCGCAGCCTGGCCGACATCGAGCGTTGGGTCGAGGCCGGGGTCAGCCGGGTGATCCTCGGCACCGTCGCCGTGCGCGAGCCGCAGGTGGTCCGTGAAGCCGCCAGGCTCTGGCCCGAGCAGATCGCCGTCAGCGTCGACGTCCGCGCCGGCAAGGTGGCGGTGCAGGGCTGGACCGAGGACTCCGACCTCGACGCCATCACCGTCTCCAAGCGGTTCGAGGATGTCGGCGTCGGCGCGCTGATCATCACCGACATCGACCGCGACGGCACCACCATGGGCTTCAACGTCGACGCCTTCGGGGCCATCGCCGACGTCGTGGCGATCCCGGTGATCGCCGCCGGGGGCCTGGCCAGCGTCCAGGACATCATCAATCTGAAAGCCCGCAAGGGCACGCCGATCGCCGGCGCCGTGCTTGGCCGTGCGCTCTACAACGGCGAGATCGTCCCGGCCGAAGCCCTCAAGGTCGCCGCCTGATGCGAAGGGGCCAGAATGCTCAAGGTTAGGGTCATTCCCTGCCTGGACGTGAAGGACGGCCGGGTGGTGAAGGGCGTGCAGTTCGTCTCGCTGCGCGACGCCGGCGACCCGGTTGAGCAGGCCAGGGCCTACGACGCCGCCGGCGCCGACGAGCTGATGTTCCTCGACATCACCGCCAGCCACGAGAACCGCGGCACGATCCTCGACGTCGTCGCCCGCACCGCCGACGTCTGCTTCATGCCGCTGTCGGTCGGCGGCGGCATCCGTACGGTGGAGGACGCGCGGCGCCTGCTGCTGGCGGGCGCCGACAAGATCTCGATCAACACCGCCGCGGTGGAGAACCGCGACCTGATCAGCGCCTGCGCCGACGCCTTCGGCAGCCAGGCGACGGTGGTGGCGATCGACGCCAAGCGCACCGAAGACGGCGGCTGGCGGGTGTTCACCTATGGCGGGCGCAAGGACACCGGCCTGAACGTCGTCGACTACGCCGCCGAGGTGGTGGCGCGCGGCGCCGGCGAGATCCTGCTGACCTCGATGGACCGCGACGGCGCCAAGATCGGCTACGACCTCGAGCTGCTGAAGTCGGTGACCTCCGCCGTCAAGGTGCCGGTGATCGCCTCGGGCGGCGCCGGCTGCGCCCAGCACATGGTCGATGCGGTGGTGCAGGGCGGGGCCGACGCGGTGCTGGCCGCCTCGATCTTCCACTTCGGCGAGGTCTCGATCGGCGAGGTCAAGTCGGCCATGGCCGACGCCGGCCTGCCGGTGCGCCAGACCGGGCGCGCGGCATGAGCCGTTTCGCCGAGGTGCTGGACCGGCTCGCCGCGACGATCGAGGCGCGCAAGGGCGCCGCCGCGCAGACCTCCTACACCGCCCAGCTGCTCGCCGACCCGGCGCGCGCCGCCAAGAAGCTCGGCGAGGAAGCGGTGGAGACCGTCATCGCCGCGGCCCAGGGCGACACGGCCGCGATCGCCGCGGAGAGCGCCGACCTGATCTACCACTGGCTGGTGGCGCTGGCCGCCTGCGGCGTCAGCCTGGACGAGGTGGCGGCGAAACTGGAGGCCCGCGAGGGAACTTCGGGTCTGGCCGAAAAGGCCGCGCGCCCGGGTTGAGGCGCCTGCCGCAATCCCCGAGCAGCAGATCGGCCTGCACGCGGATGCAGGTCGAGATTCCGCCGAGCTGAGCCGGCGAGCGGCTATTCGTCTTCCTGGAAGCGATCGGCGACCAGTGCGGCCAGGGCTTCGACGGCCTTGGCCGCCTCGGGGCCATCGGCCTCGATCTCGATGCAGCAGCCTGGGCCGGCCGCCAGCATCATCAGGCCCATGATCGAGCGGGCGTCGACGCTGGATCCGTCGCGGCTGACCCGGACCTCGGCGTCGAACTCCGTGGCCAGCTTGACGAATTTGGCCGAGGCGCGGGCGTGCAGTCCGCGCTTGTTGACGATCTCGACGGTGCGCGTGGCCGTTTCGCTCACTTTTCCCCGGCCAGCACGTAGGAGGCCACGGAGATGTACTTGCGGCCCGCCTCCTGCGCACAGGCGACCGCCTCTTCGAGGCTCTGGCGGGTGCGAACGCTGGCGAGCTTGATCAGCATCGGCAGGTTGAGGCCGGCGATCACCTCGGCCTTGGTCTGCTCCATCACCGAGATGGCCAGGTTGGAGGGGGTGCCGCCGAACATGTCGGTCAGCAGGATCACGCCGCCGCCGCTGTTCACCCGGTGGCAGGCGTTGAGAATGTCCTGCCGGCGGCGTTCCATGTCGTCTTCCGGGCCGATGCAGATCGCCTCGACGGCGGACTGCGGGCCGACCACGTGCTCCATGGCGAGAACGAACTCCTCGGCGAGCCGCCCGTGGGTCACGATCACGAGCCCGATCATGCCAATTCTCTCAAGGGGTTCCCCGACCGCAGCACGCCCGCATCGCGCCTCGCGAGCGGTGCTACATACGCCTCTGGCTGGCGAGGTAAAGAGCAGTGAGCACGCGACCCAGTTTCGCAGGGGCCGAGGCCTCGCCGTAGGGCAGGGTCAGGCCCGGCAGCTGCAGGCCCAGGCGTTCGACGGTTTTTGCCTCTGGCAGGCGCTCCGGCGTTCCCGGTTCGACCACCAGGGCGACCTCGCCGAAGGCTAGGGCGGCTTCCGCCACGACCCCTTGGCCGCGCACCTCCATCAGGCCGGCCAGCGGCGCCGGCGCCCGCCCGAACAGCCGGCCCGCGCAGGTCCACAGGATCACCCGGTCGTCGGCGACCAGCCGGAAGCCGTGATCGAGGGCGCGCAAGGCCAGGTCGCTCTTTCCGGCGCCGGAAGGGCCCTCGATCAGGGCGCCGCGCCAGCGGCCGTCGAGCCGCCGCGCGATCAGGCCCGCATGGACGATCATGGCCGCGCCTCGGGCAGGCTCAGGATGAACATGGCGCCGACCACCTGGCCGTCCGCGGCGACCCGATTGCGGGCCACCAGCGCGCCGCCGTGCGCTTCGGCGATCTGCCGGGCGATGGAGAGGCCGAGGCCGGAGTTGCCCCCGAACGCCGAGCCCTTGGGCCGCGAGGTGTAGAACCGCTGGAAGATGGTCTCCAGGTTTTCCGGCGGAATGCCCGGCCCGTTGTCGCTGACCGTCACCACCAGGCTGTCGCGGACCTGGGCGAGGGCGACCAGCACCTCCTCGCCGGGCGGGCTGAAGGAGCGGGCGTTGTCGATCAGGTTGCGGAAGATCTGGCCGAGCGGCACCTCGCGCCCACGCACGTTCAGGCGACCGGTGGCGACCGGGCGTTGGTAGCGCACGGTAGGCTCGCCGGCCCGCGTCCGCGCCTCATAGGTGCCGACGATGTCGCGGATCAGCCGGTCGAGCTCGATGATCTTCGGCTGGTCGCGCGACAGCTCGGCGTCGAGCCGCGAGGCGTTGGAAATGTCGGTCACCAGCCGGTCGAGCCGCTGCACGTCGTTCTTCAGGATCCCCAGCAGGCGGGTGCGCGCCGCCGGGTCGGTCACCAGGTCGAGTGTCTCGACCGCCGAGCGCAGCGAGGTGAGCGGGTTGCGGATCTCGTGGGCGACGTCGGCGGCGAAGCTTTCGATGGCGTCCATCCGCTCGGACAGCGAATGGGTCATCGCCTCCAGAGAGCGGGTGAGGTCGCCGAGCTCGTCGTCGCGCCCGGCCAGGTCGGGCAGGGAGATCGCCCGGGCGCCGGCCAGCCGCACCCGGTCGGCCGCCCGCGCCAGCCGCAGCACCGGCTGGGCGATCAGGCTGTTCAGCAGCAGCGACGAAATCAGCATCACGGTGATGGCGATCAGGATGAACGGGATCAGCGCCACCCGTTCGCGGGCGATGATCTCGTCGACGTCGCTGGCCTCGAGCGTCAGCACGCCGAGGATGGCGCGCACGTGCTGGATCGGGATCGACACCGAGACCACCCGCTGGCCGCCCTCGCCGTGGCGCATCTCCTTGACGTGCTGTCCGGCGAGCGCGGCGGTGATCTCCTTCTGCAGCGCCACCCGGGCCTCGGGCGGCGGCGGCTTGCGCGCGGGGCCGCCGAAATCGAGATCGAAGCCCTGCGACGCCCCGCGCGAGCGGGCCGGCGGCAGCTGGCGGGTCTCGACCCGGTCGGCCACCCAGTCGGAGTCGGCGATCAGTTTGCCGCTGGCATCGAACAGCCGCGCCCGCTGCGCCTTGGGGTTGGCGAGCAACTGCAGCACCCGGCCGGCGTAGTCGGGGTCCATCGCCGGCGACGGTTCGCCGACCGTGGCGGCCTGGTCGATGATGGTCGCCATCAGCTCGCCCTGGGTGGTCAGGCTGTCGATCCGTGCATTGACCAGGCCGCGCCGAAGTTCGTTCAGCACCAGGGCCCCGGCGATCAGGATCGCCAGGCCCAGCAGGTTAAGCGCGATAATCAGCCGACCGAGGCGGGAGCCCGGCAGCCAGCCGGAACGGCGGCGTGAGCGCCGCTTCCGTTCAGGTTTCGCGGTACCGGTAGCCGACGCCATAGAGGGTTTCGATCGCGTCAAACTCCGGATCCACGTCGCGGAACTTCTTGCGCATGCGCTTGATGTGGCTGTCGATGGTCCGGTCATCGACGTAGACCTGATCGTCGTAGGCGGCATCCATCAGATTGTCTCGGCTTTTCACGAAGCCCGGCCGCTGGGCCAGCGACTGCAGCAGCAGGAATTCGGTGACGGTCAGCTTCACCGGCTTGCCGTCCCACAGGCAGTCGTGGCGTGCCGGGTCCAGGGTCAGCTTGCCGCGCTTGATCGCCCGGCCGGCGGCTTCCGCCGCCGCCGCCGCGCTTGGCGAGGGCTCCTCGGTCTCGACGCCGGCGCGGCGCAGCACCGCCTTGACCCGTTCGATCAGCAGGCGCTGACTGAACGGCTTGTGGATGTAGTCGTCGGCGCCGAGGTTGAAGCCCAGGATCTCGTCGATCTCCTCGTCCTTGGACGTGAGGATGATGACCGGCAGGTCGGAGGTGCGGCGCAGCCGCCGCAACACCTCCATGCCGTCCATCCTGGGCATCTTCACATCCAGGATGGCGAGGTCGGGGGGCTCGCTCTCCAGCGCCGCAAGGCCGGCCGCGCCGTCGTAATAGGCCTTGACCGTATGGCCATGGCTTTCCAGCGCCAGGCTGACCGAGGCGACGATGTTCTCATCGTCGTCCACCAGGGTGATCTTAGCCATCGTGGGTCGATGTCTCCTGCGTACGTCGAGTGTCCCGTGCCTGACGTTCGTATCGCTTTTGAGGGCGGCGACGAACACACGTCAGGCATGACAAGGACACCAGCAAGCCGATGTTCCAGTGAGGTTTGCGAATTCGACGTTCGCGACCGAGCCTGTCCCGGCCCGCGAGCGAACGTCAAATCCACCTCGCTGAGCAAAGCTAGTCGTCGGCGGTTGTGGCCTCAATGGGGCGCCAGCTTATTGGGATCAACTCCGCCTTAAGGCTAATGGCGCCAAGTTTCCGGGGTGGGGAGCATAAATGGCTGGCGCGCGGGTACATTACGAGGTCTTCGGGCGACGGAAGCCCGGTGGCGGCTGGGTCCTCGAGATGGCGACCGAAGACCGGGCCGCGGCCTTGCGTATGGGCGAAAACCTGATCGCCAACGATGGTTTCGTCTCCGCCAAGGTCACCAAGGAGACCCTCGACGAGGAAACCCGCGAATTCGCCTCGGTTTCCATCCTTAATCTGGGCGCTCCGGAGATCGAGAAGAAAAAGGAGCCGCCGAAGCCGTTCGAGCCGCTCTGCGTGCAGCCGCACGATCTCTACACCCTGCATGCGCGCGAGCGCATCGGCCGGCTGCTGGAGGACTGGCTAGAGCGCAACCACGCCACCCCCTTCGAACTGTTGCACCGGCCGGAGTTGGTCGAGGCGCTGGAGGCGGGCGGCGGCGACCTGCAGCACGCGGTGCAGAAGATCTCGGTGCCGGAAGCCAGCGAGCGCGGCCTTTCGGTCCATGAGCTGATCCGCACCTACAACGGCCTGATCGAGCGGACGATCGCGCGCCTGATGCGCGACTGGCGCCGCGGCGCCCTGATCGACCTGTCCAAGGAAGGCTTCGCCGCCGCCGCCGAGCGGGCGCTCAAGGACGGCGATCCGAGCTATCTGCTGGGCTCCGGCGTCGCCGGCGCCATCGCCCCGGCGCGCACCTGGAGCGAAAAGGTCAGCCGCCTGCTCGACCTGGCCGACGCCGCTCCGGCGTCCGGCCCCGGTCGCACGCTGGCGCTGTCGGTGCTTGAACAGCCGCTGGCGGAGATCCTCGGGGTCAAGCCGGGCCTGGAAGACCTGATCGGCCGCGGGCTGGATCTCGGCGGGGAACTGGCCGCGCTTACCCGCCTGATCGCCGGCGACGCCGTCGAGATGCTGGTGAAGCACGACCCGAAGCTGGCCAACTACCTGCCGCCGCTGACCGGGGCGGCCGCGCGGCTGGGCCGCTGGCTGGCGGCGGAAGCCTTCGAGGAAGTCCGCACCGGCCTCGGCAAGCGCATCCTGCGCGAGCTCAACGGGCCGCGCCGCCTACGGCCGGACGATGCTGTGGCCGAGATCGACATCCTGCGCAGCCTGGCGATGTCGCTGACTGCTGCGGCCGGCCGGCTGCTGCCGCTGGACGATGTGCAGTCGGCCTTTTCCGCCCGCTCCAAGATGCTGGTGACCGGCGATTTCGTCGACGCCTACCTGGGCAAGGGAAGCACCGCCTACGAGGAGGCCAAGGCGCTGATCTGGCTGGCGGAAAACGTCATCGGGCCGGCCAACAAGCGGCACGCCAGCCGCTGGATCGCCGGGGTCGTCGGCGCCCTGAAGTTCGAGACCGAGACTCGTCATGGCGAGGAATCGGCGGGCGCGCGCCTGGGCAAGCTGGCGGTCCTGCAGCGGCAGGTCGGCCGCTGCGGACTGGCGCCCGAGGACTCCGCCACGGTCCAGGGCCGTCTCGGCGAACTGGGCGGCGTCGTCGAGGCCGAATCCAAGGTCACCGCGGCCCTGGCCCGGGCCAAGGCGCCGCCGCTGCATCGCCTCACGATCCTGCTGCGCCTCGCCGCCGGCGAGTCCGCCCCGCTCGGTCCGGCCGCCGATCGCGCCCGCAACGAAGCCCTGAAACTCGTCCGCCTGGCGGAAACCCGCGCGGCGATCGCCGCGGCGCCCGAACAGGTCGAGACCGTGCGCACCCTGCTGCAACAGGCCGGCCTCGCCGCCTAGCGAAGGCGCGGAGGTCGCGGCGCCCGCCCTCGGCGGACGCCCGTGCGGCGAGCACCCGGCCGTCGCCGATCCGCCACAGTGATGGAAAATGAGGCTGGTCGACTACGGTTTTGGTCGACATCAAGGTTTCGCCCTCAAATCGCCGAACCTCACCGTTGCGGTGGCGACAGGCTATCCTCCCCAGGCCTGCCGAGACGACGACGAGGGTCAATGTTCGATCAACATGAGCGCCGGCGCGCGCGCGCGCGCCGCAGCGGGACTGGCAATCTGCGCCTTGCTTTCTCCGCGCCGAAGATCCGCCGTGGCCGCCGTGCAGCGAGCGCGAAACCGGCCGCGCCGCGACCTGTCGTCAAGGCGGAGCCCGCCGCCAAGCCGCGCGCCCGCGCCTATCCGGCGTTTCGCTCCATGCCGCACCGCGCGCGACTGGCCATGCCGGAACAGCGGCTGGACGCGACGACGCCGGTCCGCGCCGGCCCGCTCGTCGCCAACCGCGGCCTCGCCGTCGGCCGCGCGCTGCTGATCCTCGGCGCCTGCGCCTTCGGCCTGCTCAATGGCGTGGCGCTGACCGAGGTGCTCGGGCGCGACGGGGCGCTGAACGGCTGGGAGCTGGCGGTCATCGTCCTCTCCAGCCTGCTGGGCGCCTGGCTCGCCTTCGGCTTCATCAGCGCCACGGCGGGCTTCCTGGTCGCCTTCGCGTCCGGCCGTCCGCGGCCCTGCGCGCCGATCAAGGGCAGCCGGAGCCGCACGGCGATCCTGCTGCCGGTCTATAACGAGGATCCCGGCCTGGTGCTCGCCGCGATCGAGGCCATGGCCGAAGACGTGCGCGACGTCGGTCTCGCCGAGCGCTGCGACTTCTTCGTCCTCAGCGACACGCGCGAGGCGGAGATCGCCCGGGCCGAGGCGACCGGCCTGCTGCGCGTCCGCGGCCGCATGCAGGACGGCCCGCGCCTGTTTTACCGCCGGCGCGAGCACAACACCGACCGCAAGGCCGGCAACATCGGCCAGTGGGTGGAAAGCTACGGCGGGGCCTACGACTACATGCTGGTGCTCGACGCCGACAGCCTGATGAGCGGCGAGACCGTCGCCGAGCTGATCGCGCAGATGGACGCCGATCCGGGCCTGGGCCTGCTGCAGACCGTCCCCACCATCGTCAACGCCGCGACGCCGTTCGCGCGGCTGCAGCAGTTCGCCAACCGGCTCTACGGCCCGATCTTCGCCCGGGGCCAGGAATGGTGGTCCGGGGCGGAGGGCAACTACTGGGGCCACAACGCCATCATCCGGACGCGGGCCTTCGCGTCCTGCGCGCGCCTGCCGCATCTCAGCGGGCCGCGGCCGTTCGGCGGCCACATCATGAGCCACGACTTCGTCGAGGCCGCCCTGCTGCGGCGCGGCGGCTGGGCGGTGCGCACGATGAGCAGCCTGCCGGGCAGCTATGAGGAATGCCCGCCGACCCTGCTCGACACCGCCGCGCGCGATCGCCGCTGGTGCCAGGGCAACCTGCAGCACATCCGCGTGCTGCCCGGCGCCGGCTTGCACTGGGTCAGCCGGTTGCATCTGCTGTGCGGCGTGCTGGCCTATGTCGCCCCGCTGCTGTGGCTGGCGCTCCTGGTCACCGGAGCCATGGTCTGGCCAGAGCAGAACGTCGCGGTCGGCAGCCGGCCCTACGCCTGCATCGTCGGCCTGTTCGCCATCTGCCTGGCGTTGCTTGCTTCGCCGAAGGTCATGGCCCTGGCCCTGGCCCTGCGTGACGGCGACACCCGGCGCGGCTTCGGCGGCGTCTCGCGTCTGGTGCTGGGCGTCGCCGCCGAAGTGGTCGGCTCGCTGCTGATGACGCCGGTGATGATGGTCATGCAGAGCGTGGCGGTGGTCGAGGTGCTGGTCGGCCGCGACAGCGGCTGGTCCGCCCAGCACCGCCAGGGCGTCGAGCTCAGCCGCCGCGAGGCGTGGCGCGCGCACGGCGGCCATGTCCTGCTGGGGCTGGTGGGCGCGGTGGGCGCCTTTTTCATCAGCCACGACGTGCTGTTGTGGACCAGCCCGGTGTTCCTCAGCCTGACCCTTTCGGCCCTGCTGTCGGTCCGCACCTCGCGCGCGCCGGTGCAAGCCGCGGGCTCGCGCGAGCGGCTGTTCCAGACCCCGGAGGACGCCGACCCGCCACCCGTGCTGCAGCGGGCGCGAGCCTTGCGCCGCGCCTACGCCGAGGAGGCCGAGATGCGCCGCAGGATCGACGCCCTGATGCGGGCGCCGGCGGCGATCTACGCGATCGGCCTCCAGGTGGCGTTTTCAGCGCCGCGGGTGCTCGCCGCCGCAGCCTGAGGCGGCGATAGCCGTCACGGGCTGGCCAGGTAGACCCAGGTCTCGGTAAGCGCCTCCGAGCCCCGGCGCAGATAGGCCCGCAGGTCGGTGTCGCCGGGTGGCAGGTCGATGTCGAACATCAGCCGCCAGGCGTCCTGGCCGACGACCGGATAGGCGACGGCGTCGAGCGGCGCGCCGCGGCTGGCGGTCACCACCGCTTCGGCGTCGCCGCGGCGGGTCAGGCCGCTGAGCCCGCCGCCGGCGAAGTCGATGACGAACTTGCGCCGGCCGGCGGGCCCCAGAATCCCCGGCCGCCCGCCCTGACCGAAGCGGGTCGCGACGACGCGGCCGACCCCCACGGGCGCCGGTTCCTGGTCGGTCCAGTGAAGCCGGTAGTCGAGGCCCAGGCGCGCGCCGCGGGCCGGAGCGCGGGCCGGGGTCCAGAAGGCGACGATGTTGTCGTCGGTCTCGCGGGTGGTGGGGATCTCCACCAGCTGCACCGAGCCGGCCCCCCAGTCGCCCAGCGGCTCGACCCACAGGCTCGGCCGCCGTTCGTAGAAGACCCCGTCGTCCTGGTAGTCGCCGAAGTTGCGGTCGCGCTGCATCAGGCCGAAGCCGCGCGGCGCGCGGTCCAGGAAGCTGGAGGTGGTCACCTGGGCAGGGTTGCGCAGCGGCCGCCACAGGCGTTCGCCGCTCCCGGACCAGATCGCCAGCCCATCGGAGTCGTGGATCTGCGGGCGCCAGTCGTCGGCCGGCGTGCGCTCGCTGCGGCCGTACCAGTACATGCTGGTCAGCGGCGCGACGCCGAGCCGGGCGACCGGCTTGCGAAAGCTGAGCTCGACGGTGATCCGCTGCTTCAACCCCGCCGGTCCGCGCTGGTGGGCGATGCGGTAGGCGCCGGCGACGCTGGGGCTGTCGAGCAGGGCGTAGACGGTGGGCCCGGTCCCGGCCGGATGCTCGATCCAGAAGCTGGTGAAGATCGGGAACTCTTCTGGGCCCGCAGCCGCGGTGTCGATCGCCAGGCCGCGCGCCGAAAGGCCATACTGGTTGAACGGATCGGCGGCCCGGAAGTAGCTGGCGCCGAGGAAGGCCGCCCAGTCGGTGGTGTCGTCGGCGTTCATCAGCCGAAAGCCGCCGAAGCCCGCCTGCTCGCCCAGCCGGCGCAGCGGCGAGTTCGCCGGCATTTGGTACAGCGAGGGCGAATAGAGCACCGGCCGCGCCTGTCCGCCCGCCACCAGATGTATGCGGACCGGCGTGCGCGCGCCGACGTTCATCGGAAAGAACCGCACGCCTTGGTCGCCGCGCCAGGGCGTCGCTTCGGGGCGATAGATCGCCTGGCCGAAGGCGTCGTAGTCGATCGCCTGCAGCAGCTCGGCCGGCGGGCCCGGCTGCGGCCGGTAGGGCCGCGCGGCCAGCGCCCGGGCCTGGCCCTTCAGCCGCTCGAACGAGAACGGCTCGGCGGCGCCCAGCGGCGCCTGGGCGGGCCAGCTCACCGCACCCTGCGCCTGCGCCTGGCCGGTGGCGGCGACAGCGAGCAGGGCGGCGAGGGTCGATCGGCGGTTCACGTCCACGAGCAGGTCTCCTGGCGGCGCAAGGTGGTGCGGCGCCGTCAGCTTGACGGGCGACGGCGCCCTTTTAACGCCCGCGGGAGCCACCTGGATCGCGGCTTGGAAATGTCTAGCCGACGATCGCCGCGGCGAGCGCCGTAGCGACCCGCGCCACATCGGCCTCGGTCATCGCCGGATAGAGCGGCAGCGACAGGCAGCGGGAATACCAGGCCTCCGCGCCCGGCAGCGCCAGCGCGCCATAGCGCGCGGCATAGTAGGGCTGGCGGTGGACCGGGATGTAGTGGACCTGACTGCCGACGCCGCGGGCGCGCAGGGCCTCGATCACCTGGGCGCGGTCGCGCCCGGCCGCCGCGAAGTCGATCAGCACCGTCATCAGGTGCGGGACCGGCCGGCTCCAGGCCGGCGAGGCGGCGATCTGCACCTGTGGCGCGAGGTCCGCCAGGGCCTCGCCATAGGCGTCGGCGAGCGCACGCCGGCGCGCGGCGAAGCGGTCGAGCTTGGCCAGCTGGGAGAGGCCGAGCGCGCAGAGCAGGTCGGGCAGGCGGTAGTTGAAGCCGATCTGCGGCATCTCGTAGGCCCACGGCGGGTCGCCTTGCGGGCGCACCATGCCGTGGCTGCGGAACCTGCGCAGGCGCTCGGCGAGATCCGGGTCGTTGGTCGTCACCATGCCGCCTTCGCCGGTGGCGATGGTCTTCACCGGGTGGAAGGAGAAGGTGGTCATCGCCGAATGTCGCCCGTCGCCCACCGTCTCGCGCTCGCCGCCGAACTCCGCGGTGGTGCCGAGCGCATGGGCGGCGTCCTCGACCAGCACCGCGCCAGCCCCGGCCGCTCGGACCGCCAGCCCCGGCAGGTCGGCGGCGTCGCCGCGCAGGTGCACCGGCAGCACGGCGCGCAGCTTCAGGCCCCCGAGCCGGCCCAGCGCCTCGCCCAGGGTCTGCGGCGTCATCAGCCCGCTCGCCGGGTCGACGTCGGCGAACACCACCTCGGCGCCGACGTAACGGGCGCAGTTGGCGGTGGCCAGGAAGGTGGTCGTCGGCGCGATTACCGCCTCGCCAGGCTGGACGCCCAGCGCCAGCATGGCCAGGTGCAGGGCGGCGGTGCCGTTGGCGCAGGCCACGGCGTGGCCGGCGCCGACCCGCTCGGCGAACGCCGCCTCGAAGCGCGCCACCGTCGGCCCGGTGGTCAGGAAATCCGCCCGCAGCGCCTCGGCGACCGCGGCGATGTCGTCTTCCTCGATGGTCTGCCGGCCGTAGGGGAGGAAGGGGTCGCTCATGCGTCAGTGGCCCGCCGCCGGGGCCCCGACCCGCCCTCGTCCAGCAGCGCCAGGAGCTCGGCGCCGGACAGCCATTGGTCGTTGCTGTCGGAGGCGTAGGAGAAGTTCTCGGCCAATCCCGGCGCCCCGAACGGCTGGCGGGTGTATTCGACGAAGGCCGGCTCGATGGCGTAGCGGTCGCCGAGGTCGACGGTGGTGCGCGCGTCGTCGGCCGAGATCATGATCTCGTGCAACTTTTCGCCCGGACGAATTCCGACGATCTTCTGGCTGGCGCCGGGGGCCATGGCCGTGGCGAGGTCGATCACCTTCATCGAGGGGATCTTCGGCACGAAGATCTCCCCGCCGCGCATCAGCGACAGCGACGACAGCACGAAGTCGACGCCCTCGGTCAGGGTGATCCAGAACCGGGTCATCCGCGCGTCGGTGATCGGCAGCTCCGTCGCCCCCTTGGCGAGCAGCCGCTGGAAGAACGGGGCCACAGAGCCGCGCGAGCCGACCACATTGCCGTAGCGCACGACCGAGAACCGCGTGCCGATGTCGCCGGACAGGTTGTTGGCGGCGACGAAAGTCTTGTCCGAGGCGAGCTTGGTGGCGCCGTAGAGGTTGATCGGATTGCAGGCCTTGTCGGTGGACAGCGCCACCACCTGCTTCACCCGGTTGGACAGGCAGGCCCAGACCACGTTCTCTGCGCCCAGCACATTGGTGTGGATGCATTCGGAGGGGTTGTATTCGGCGGCCGGCACCTGCTTCAGCGCGGCGGCATGGATGACGATGTCGACCCCGCGCATGGCCAGCGTCAGCCGCTCGCGGTCGCGCACGTCGCCGAGGAAGAAGCGCAGCGAGGCCATCCGGTCGGGAGGGAACCGTTCGGTCAGGTCGATCTGCATGTCGCTCTGCTTCAGCTCGTCGCGCGAGTAGATGATCAGCTTGCGCGGCCGGGATCGCTGCAGCACCGTCTCGATGAAGCGCCGGCCGAACGAGCCGGTGGCGCCGGTGACCAGGATGACCTTGCCGTCCAGGTCGAGGGTGGTCGGCGCAAATCGGCCCAAGGCGCGGCTCCGGAGGCTCAACGAATCGTCTGAGAGGGTCACTGTCGACCGCGCTCGTAAAGAGACCTCTAACCCTGATCGGGCAGTCTGCGCGCGATGAACCGCCGCCTGCTCCTGTCCTTCGCGATGCTTTGCGCCGCCCTCCCGGGCGCTGCGGCGGCGGGCGAGGAAAAGCGCAAGACCGGCGGCGAGAGCTATCTGCCGATCAACGCCATCACGGCCTACACCACCCGTCCGGGCGACCGGCGCGGCGTGCTAAGCGTGGAGTGCGGCATCGATATCCCCGACGAGGCCTTGCGGGAACGCGCCAACCTGCTGCTGCCGAGGCTGCGGGCCGCCTTCGTCCAGGTGGTGCAGATCTACGCGGGCGGCCTTCCCGGCGGCATGGCCCCCAATCCCGACTTCCTTGCCCGCAACCTGCAGCGCTCGACCGACCTGGTGCTGGGCCGCCCGGGTGCGCGGGTGCTGATGGGGTCGATCATCGTCAACTGAGGACCGTCGCCGCTATTTCGGAAAGGTCAGGGTCGCTTCCAGCCCGGCCGGGTCGAACGCCAGGGTCGCGCGCCCGCCGAGCCCATGGGAGGTCTCGCGCTCGATCAGGGTGAGGCCGAAGCCGCGCGCAGCCGGCTCGCTCGTCGGCGGCCCGCCGCGTTCGACCCAGCGCAACTCGATCTCTTGGCCGGAGGCGGTGGGGCGGACCTGCCAGCCGACCTCGACGCGGCCCTCGGGCGTGCTGAGCGCGCCGTACTTGTTGGCGTTGGTCGCCAGTTCGTGGACCACCATGCCCAGCGACAGCGCCTGTTTGGGCTTCAGGCGGACGTCCGGACCATGGATCTTCACGCGCTCAGGTCCGAACGGTTCGAGATGCGGCCGGACAAGCTCCGCGACCGACGCCTCGACCCAGTGCTCGCGCGACAGCAGCTCGTAGGAACGGGCCATGGCGTGCAGGCGGTCGAGAAAGCGATCCTTGAAGCCCTGGGCGTCCTCAGTGGTCCGATAGGTCTGTTCGGCGACGCCCATCACCACCATCAGCATGTTCTTCACGCGGTGGTTCAACTCGTCGATCAGCACCTTCTGGTGGGCTTCGGCATTGGTCAGCGAGGTGATGTCGACCAGCGTCAGGACGACGCCGACGATCTTCTGGGTGACGTCCAGGTAGGGGGACCAGCCGCAGCAGGAAGTGGGTGGCGCCGCCGTCGTGATCGAGCGTGCGCTCCACCGTCTTGCCGGTCTGGAAGACGGTGAGGACGTCCTCCGTCAGGTTCGGCATTTCGACCCGGCTGACCAGGTCCGTCAGCGGCCGGCCGCGGTCGCTGGGCAGGATGTTGAACACCTGGGAGATCGCCGGGGTGAAGCTGCGGATGATCAGCTTCTCGTCCAGGAAGACGGTGGCGACGCGGCTGCTTTCGAACAGGTTGGTGAGGTCGCTGTTGGCGCGATCGAGCTGTTCGACCTTGCCATGCAGCTCGCCGTTGACGGTGTGCAGCTCCTCGTTCAGCGACTGCAGCTCCTCCTTCGAGGCCTCCAGCTCTTCGTTGGTCGACTGCAGCTCTTCGTTGACCGAGACCAGCTCTTCGTTGGAGGACTTCAGCTCCTCCAGTGCGGTCTCATATTCCTCGATCAGCGACTGCAGCCGCTCGCGGGTCTCGCGCAGCTCGCGCTCGAGGTGGAGCGCGACTGCGTCCGGTTGACCGACGATGCCGGCGGCGTCCTCTCGACGGAGCAGGGGGCCGACGTCGGCGAACACCACCAGGAACATGCGGTCTTCGCCGCCCTCGCCGATCGGCTCGACCGTCAGGTTGAGCCGCTGCACGCGGTCGTCGTCGGTTTCGACGACGACGCCTTCCCGGATCGCCCGGCGGTCGGTCTCGATGGCTTCGCGCAGGAGCGTCCGCAGCTCCAGGTGCAGGCCCTTGCGGGCCATGGAGAGCAGTTGCCGGGTCGGGGCGCCGGGGGTGGCCTCGAGGTATTTGCCCGTCCGACTGGAATAGATGACGACGTCGCCGTCGCGGTTCACCACCACATGGGGCGGCGTATAGCGGTCCAGCACGTGGGCCTCGACGGTCTGGCGCAGGGCCATGCCCCGCAGCCCCCGCTGGGCCTTGCCGGCCAAGGGCGTGAAGGGCGCCGGGCGCAACCCGTTCACCACCATCGGCACGCGCAGGCTGGCGGCGACGTCGTCACGGGCGCGGAACACCCGGTTCTTCTTGTTGACGGGCGAGAACAGGTCCGAGAACTGCGAGACGTTCTCGGAGGTGCCGAGGAACAGGTAGCCGCCCGGACGCAACGCGTAATGGAACGTCGGAATCACCTGGTTCTGCACGTCCGGGCCGAAATAGATCAGCAGGTTGCGGCAGGAGATCAGGTCGAGCCTGGAGAACGGCGGATCGCGGATCACACTGTGCGGCGAGAACACGCACAGGTCGCGCACGTCCCTGGTCAACAGGTAGCTGCCGTCCTCGTGGGTGAAGAACCGCTTCAGCCGCGCCTCGGACACGCTGTCGAGCAGGGCGGCTGGATAGCGCCCGGTGCGCGCCACCGCCAGCGCCGGCTCGTCGATGTCGGTGGCGAAGATCTGCACGCGTGGCACCGCCGTCAGGGTGTCCATGTGCTCGCGCATCAGGATGGCGACCGAGAAGACTTCCTCGCCGGTGGCGCAGCCGGGCACCCAGACCCGCACTGCGTCCTCCGCGCCGCGGCCAGCGAACAGCTTGGGAATGACCTCGGTCCCCAACGCCTCGAAGGCCTCGGCGTCGCGGAAGAAGTTGGTCACGTTGATCAGCAGGTCGCGGAACAGCGCGCCGACCTCCTTCGGGTCCTGGCGCAGCCGTTCGATGTAGCGGTCCAGCCGGTCGAGCTGGTTCACCTGCATGCGCCGCTGCACCCGCCGCAGGAAGGTCTTCTCCTTGTAGCCGGAGAAGTCGTGGCCGATCTGGTTGCGCAGGATGGCGCAGATCTCCTGGCGCGCCAGCTTCACGTCGCGCTCGTCCTCGACGCGGCCCGCCGTGTCGACCCTGTCGCCGAAGTCGCCGATCTCGGCGAGCCCGGACGCATAGTCCGCCAGCCGCGGGCCCATCTCCTGGACCGGGATGGCGAGGTCGACGACGCCGCTGGCGATGGCGATCTCGGGCATGTCGGGGTGCTGCGGCGGATGGCCGTTGGCGACCTGCGCCAGCGTCAGCCCGCCGCGCTCCTTGATCGCCTTCAACCCCAGCGTCCCGTCGCCGTCGCTGCCCGACAGCACCACGCCGACCGCGTACTGGCCCTGGTCGCGCGCCAGGGCGCTGAAGAAGACGTCGATCGGCCGGCGTTCGCGGCGGGTGATCGAAGGCTTGCTGACCTTCAGCCGGCCTTCGGAGATGTCCAGCACGGCGTCAGTCGGCAAGACGTGGATTTCGTTCGGCGAAATCCTCGCGCCATCCTCGGCGATGCGGACCGGCAGGCTGGTGCAGCGCCCGATGATCTCCGGCAGCAGGCTGCGCCGATCCGGGGCCAGGTGGGTCGCGACGACGAAGCCGCAGCCGGGGCTCGTCGGCATTTCGCGGAAGAGGGCTTCCAGCGCCTCCACGCCGCCGGCCGACGCTCCGACGCCGACGATGGGGAATGGAGCGCCGCGCCGGCTCATCCCTTCCTGCTCCTCCCGCTTCAGTGGCGTCCTCGAATCTTTCATATCTCCGACCTGGCGGCGGCGATCAGGCAAAAATGCACGCCGCGAAAATCAGACTTGGCCCTTCAGCAGGGCGCGGGTCTGCGTCAGGGTGGCATGGGCCTCGGCGATGGTGGCCGCGAGCTCGGCTTGCAGGGCGTGGCTGCGCCGCATGGTCTCGGCGAGCCGGGTCTGCAGCGCATCCCGGGCTATGCTGCGCGGACGGACTGGGGTGGCCAACAGGTCGCTGAACGCCAGCTCCAGCACCTGTCGGTGGGCTTCGTCACAGACCTCGTACCGATAGCCGGACGGCGCCGGGCCGCGCCGCACGGCGTCGGCGCAGATCTCCATCGCCGACTGGCGGGCCTCGAGATAGGCTGCTTCCGCGCTCGCACAGTCGCTGCCGATCTCGTCCCATTCACAGCCTGCCGGCGTCGCCAGGTGGAAATAGAAGCGGGGCATCAGCATCTCCAAGGCGCCGCCGAGAATATCACAAAAGGGGGCCGGAATGATCCGCTTCCCGACGGGCTTCTATCGCGGGCTTTTCGTCATTGCGCGCCCAGCGCGGCGGCCGCGTCGTCCATGAAGGCGGCGAGCTCGAGGTCCAGCCCGGTCACCCCGCCGGCGTCGTGGGTGGTCAACACCACCTCCACGCGATTGTAGACGTTCGACCATTCCGGATGATGGTCGAGCTTCTCGGCCATCAGGGCGACCCGGCTCATGAAGCCGAAGGCGGCGTTGAAATCACCGAAGCGGTAGGTGCGGCGGATGGCGTCGCGCCCCTCGACCGCCTGCCAGCCGGCCAGCCTCTGCAGGGCGGCCGCCGCGCCGATCTTCGCCGGCCGGCTCACGCGGCGCGCTCCGGCCGCTTCGCCGCGCCGTCCAGGATCACCACCTCGGTCGCCATCGCCGCTCCTGCGCCCCTCGGCGCCGAGGCTAGATACAGACTGCGGCAGGTGCAAGCGCCGGCCGGTCTGCTATTCAGGCGACCGACCAGGGGCCCGACGTGAGAATCCAGATCTTGAGCTTGCGACCGGATCGCCTGCCAGCTTCCTTGCGCCTCGCCGGATATGGCGTCGCCGTGGCGGTGCTGCTCTACCTGACCCAGGCGCCGGTCACCGACCTGCCGCCCGAGACCCTATGGGACAAGGCCGAGCACGCGCTGGCCTGGCTGGTGCTGACGGCGATCGGCCTGGCCTTCTGGCCGCGACGGCCGGCCCGGGTGGCGGGCTTCGCCTTCCTGTTCGGCGCCCTGGTCGAGGTGCTGCAGTCGACGCTGCCGTTCGGCCGCGACGGCGACGCGCGCGACCTGCTCGCCGACAGCGTGGGAATCGTCGTCGCCGTGGCCGTTTGGGCCGCCCTGCGGCGGCTGGCCGCCCCGACCTTGCGCCGGGCGAAGAGCCGCGCCTGACGCGAGGATCTCAGGCGGCGTTGGCCAGGCCCTCGGGCATGACGTGGTCGAGCGAGAGCAGGGTGACGATGCCCTGTTCGGTGGTCATCACCCCGGCGACGAAGTCGCGCACGCGGTCGCCGACGTTCGGCGGCTCCTGCAGCATGTTCTCGGCCACCATCAGGATGTCGCACACCGCGTCGACCAGCAGGCCGACCTGGTTGTCGCCGATCTGCGCCACCATCACCACCGAGGAGGCCACCACGGCGGTGACGCCTATGCCCAGCAGCGAGCCCAGGTCGATCACCGGCAGGATCGAGCCGCGCAGGTTGATCATCCCCAGCACGTGCGGCGGGGCGTGCGGCAGCGGCGTGGAGGCGGTCCAGCCGCGGATCTCGCGGACCTGCATGATGTCGATGGCGTAAAGGTGCTCGCCGATCGAGACGCAGATCAGCTCCGCACCGACCGCCGGCAGCTTGTGTGACCCTGACATCGCCGCTTCCCCAGCCGCGGCCGCCTCCGCCGGATGGCCGAGGGACGCTCGCGAGCCGGATCACTCTTGCCGCGATCCGGTAAAACGGCCCTTAAGACGCTGAAATCTAAAACACCCCGAGCGCCAGGCCGGCGGCCAGCGCCTGGCCGAGTTCGGCGCAGGGCGCGAGCTGCTCGGCTGTCAGGGCCTTCTGCGCCAGGATCGTCTCCGGAGTCTGGGCGTGGGTGCAGACGATGATCGGCGCGGCCACCGCCCGCAGCCGCCAGCCGGTGGCGATCCGCGCGATCTGCCGCGCGGCGCCCGTCCCGTCGCTGCCGGCGCAGATCATCGCCGCATAGGGCCGGCCCTGCAGCTGGTCGAGCACGCGATAGTAGCTGCGGTCGAAGAAGGCCTTCATCTCGCCGGAGAGGGCCGCGAGGTTTTCCGGTCCGGCGAAGATGTAGCCGTCCGCGGCGAGCAGATCTTCCGGCCCCGCCGCCTCGGCCGGCAACCGGCGAGTGCATATGGCGGCTTCCCGGCCGGCGCCGGCCGCCGCGGCTTCGGCCATCTGCCGCGCGCCACCGGTGCGTGAGTGCCAGACGATCAGCAGGGACTTCATCGACTTAGCTTAGCCGCAAGCACGGGTCATGCGCCACCCGCCGGCGTGCACAGGACGCGGGCGCCGCGCCTCAGGGACGACCATATGGCGAGCAGTTCGTTCGTGGCGGGGCGAAAACTAGCAAATGATGGCGCGCATTCGGCCCGGCTCGCACCCACCTGAAAAAAACAGGGAGGTTCTGCCATGGATAAAGTCCGGGAATATCGGGACCATGCGCGCCAGTGCGAGCTGATGCTCGAGAAGGCCGAGGATCCGCGGGTGCGCCAGAGGCTCCGACGCGAGCGCCAGGAGTGGCTGGAGCTGGCGGCCAGCCGCGAGGCGCTGCTGCGCGGCGAACGCTGGGCCGGCGAACGCGCGCTGGACGAGGAGATGACGCTCACCTCGCTGCGGGCGTTCGAAGCGGGGCGGCGCGCGTCGGGCCCGACCTAGCCGGGTCGGCGGCAGAGGGGGCGTCGCAAAGGTGAGCATCCGAAGCCGCGCTGCCGGGCTAGGGTGGCGGCGGTGGCCGACATGCTCGAGACAGTGACCTTCATCCGCCGCGCCCAGCGGGCCTGGTTCGCTCGCATACGGCCCTACCTGCTCGACGCGAATCTCAACGTCGGGAGCGGCCACGGCTTCTTCTCCGAGGCCGCCCGGCAGGCCGGAATTGCGATGACGGTGCTTCCCGGGGGCGAATGGGGTCATCCTCTGTAAGCGCCACCGTGGCGCGGGATGATATGGGCCGCGGAGGCTGAAGGCAGCTTCGCCATTACCGACAATCTGCGTTTCGATGGCAACGTCACCAAGCTCAACGGCAACTTCACCGATTCCTACCTTGCGCTCGATCCATCCTTGGCGGCCGCGCCGGACTGGTTTGGGAGCCAGTCCGGCGACTTTCTTGCGAGCGCCTCGGCGCCATCAACTCGTGATTCAAGGCGGGCCTCGCCAAGGGCTGCTTGAACTGCGGGCGGGCTAGCTAGCTAGACCTCGGCTAGCGCCGCCTGTCGCGCCGGCAGATCAGCTTCAGCGGGCCGCGTAAGGTAGGCCGTAAGCAGCTCACGGGCGTGTTGGAAGCGGGCTTTGCGCCAATCTGAGCGAGTGAGGTCCGTGCCGAGCAAGGCCGACAACGAATATGCGTTGGCCAAATGGCCCTCAAGCTTGTTTGCGCCAGCTCGCGGGCGGAGCGCCGCGCGCGCGGCGGAAGGCGCGGGTGAAGGCGGCTTCCGAGCCGTAGCCGATCTCGTAGGCGATCTGGGACACGGACCGGCTGGAGTTGCGGAGCATCTGGCAGGCGAGCTGCATGCGCCAACTCGCCAGGTAGCGCATCGGCGGCTCGCCCACGAGGGCGGTGAAGCGGTCGGCGAAGGCTGAGCGCGACATGTTCACCGCCCCAGCGAGGTCCTCGGTCGTCCAGGCTTCATCGACCCGGGCGTGGAGCAGCGACAGGGCGCGGCTGATCACCGGATCGCGCAGTCCCGCCAGCCAGCCCACCGCATCGTCCGGCAAGGCCGACAGGTGCCGGCGAAGGGTCTCCACGAACAGGAGTTCGGACACCTTCGCAACCACGGTGGCGGTGCCTGCGTCGCCGTTCGCCAGGGTGCGGGCCGCATAGGTCAGCGTGCCGGCGATCCAGTCGCCCCCCGGCAGGTTGGTCACGTCGACCACTATCGCCGGTGGCAGACTGGAGAGGAGGGGAGCGAGTTGTTCGTTGCCGCCCATGAAGCCGCAGACCATGCGGGTGAGGTCGCCGCCGCCGCCGAAGGTCGCCTGCGAAACCCCGAAGGCGTCCGGGGGGCGGACCACCTCAGCCGCGGGCAGCGGCGTGACCGGCGCGCCGCCGCTCAGGATGTGCATCTCGTTGCGCGGCAGCATCACGGCCTGGCCCGCGGCGACGCGGGTGACCGGCTGGCCGTCCATCTGCAGGTCGAAGCCGCCCTCAAGCACGTAGTGGAACCCGACCACTCGCTGCGGCTGGACCATGAAGGGCCGGCACAGCTCGGGATGCACCTGGCCGACGGCCCACGGCTCGGTCATCTCGGCCTCCAGGTAGAGGCCACCGGTCAGTCCCACCACCCGCAGGATGTCGGAAAGTGCGTCCATCGCGGCGAAGCCTCCTTTGGCGGGGCGGTCAAGATCGGCGGCGGCTCGATCATTCAGCCAGCCGGCCCGGAGGTCTACACCCTTCCCGGCGCCGCCGACCGATGTTCACCGAACTCTGCGCGTCGCAGGCAAACGAGGAAAACACCATGGAACTTTATGTCATCCGCCGCCCCAGCGCCTGGGCTGACCTCCAGGAACTGGAAGCGTCGGGCGCCAAGTCGGCGCGTATTGGCGACACCGAGATGTCGGACCGCGTCCGCTGGATCCGCAGCTACGTCGTCAAGGAGCAGGACGGCCGCATCGGCACGGTCTGCATCTACCAGGCGCGCGATGTGGACTCGATCCGCGAGCACGCCGCCCGCGTAGGCATGCCGGCCGAGAACATCGTGCCAGTGGTCGACACGGTGATCGTCCGCGCCGACCCCGTCGGCGACGTCGTCGCCGCTTGAACTGCGCCAGAGCCAGGGCCGGCGAACGCCGCGCCCTGGCCAGCGGAGGCCGATATGACGCTCAATCCTCTCTTCGAACGCGCGCTCGAACACGCCAGCCGCTACCGCGCGATGCTGGCCGACCGCTCGCCCTGGCCGGCGCTGACCGGCCCCGCGCTCCACGCCAGGTTCGACGGGCCGACGCCCGAGCGCGGCCGCGACGGCCTGGCGGTCATCGACGACCTGGTCGCCGCCGCCGAGCCGGGCCTTTCCGGCGCAGCCGGGTCGCGCTTCTTCGGCTGGGTGATCGGCGCGTCGAACCCAGTCGGCGTCGCCGCAGACATGCTCACCAGCGCCTGGGGCCAGAACGCCGGCAACCACGCCTGCTCGCCCGCCGCGGCGGTGGCCGAGCAGGTCGCCGGTCGTTGGCTGGTGGATATGCTGCGCCTGCCGGCCGAGAGTTCGGTCGGCTTCGTCACCGGCGCCACCATGGCCAGCTTCACGTGCCTGGCCGCCGCCCGCAACGCCGTGTTGGGTCGGGTCGGATGGGATGTCGAGGCGCTGGGCCTGAGCGCCGCGCCGCCGGTGCGCATCCTGCTGGGCGAGGACGCCCACGCCACGATCGTGTGCGCCCTGCGCTATCTCGGCTTCGGATCCCAGGCGACGCGGATCCCCACCGACCGACAGGGCGGGATGGACGAGGCCGCTCTCGCGCAGGCCCTGGCGGCCGGAACGGGCCCGGCGATCGTCATCGCCCAGGCCGGACAGATGAACACCGGGGCGTTCGATCCCTTCGCCGCCATCGTGCGGACGTGCCGCGAGCACGGCGCCTGGCTGCATGTCGATGGCGCGTTCGGCCTGTGGGCCCGCGTCGCGCCTGAGCTCGACGCCCTCACCGACGGGGTCGAGGGGGCCGACTCCTGGGCGGTCGACGGGCACAAGTGGCTGCAACTCCCCTACGACAGCGGCTTCGCCATCGTCCGCGAGGCCGCCGTCCACCGCCAGGCGATGTCGATCGTCGCCAGCTACCTGCCGACCGAAGGCGAGGGCGCCTGCGATCCCGCCCAACGCGTGCCGGAGCTGTCGCGCCGGGCGCGGGGCTTCGCAGCCTGGGCCCTGTTGCGCTCCCTTGGGCGCAGCGGCGTCGCCGACCTGGTGCGGAGCCATTGCGCCCTGGCCCGGCGCGCCGCCGCCAACCTGGCGGGGGAGCCCGGCGTCGCTGTCCTGAACGACGTGGTCCTGAACCAGGTGATCGTCGGCTTCGGCGAAGGGCCGCCCGCGGCGAGGGACGCCGCGACCGCCGCGGTGATCACCCGTCTGCATGACGATGCGGCCTGCCTGGCGGCCGGCGCAGAGTGGCGCGGACGCCGGGTTCTTCGGCTGTCGGTCATCTCCGGACCGCTCGCCGAGGCCGACATCGATCGGCTGACCGACGCCGTCCTCCACGCCTGGCGCCAGGTCCGCGCCGACCTCAATCCCACGCTCATGATCGGAGCAGCTCAATGAAGTACGCATCCATCCTGGACACCATCGGCCGGACGCCGGTCGTGGAGTTCTCGCGGCTCGCTCCCGAGGGACGACGCCTGTTTGGCAAGGTCGAAGCCTTCAACCCGATGGGATCGGTCAAGGATCGGCTCTCCCTGGCGGCGATCGAGCGGGCCGAACGCTGCGGCCGGCTGCGGCCCGGGCAGACGGTGGTGGAGGCCACCAGCGGCAATACCGGCATCGGCCTGGCCATGGTCTGCGCGGCCAAGGGCTATCCGCTGGTGATCGTCATGGCCGAGAGCTTCAGCGTCGAGCGGCGGCGGCTGATGCGCTTCCTCGGGGCCAAGGTCGTGCTCACGCCCGCATCCCTGAAGGGCACCGGCATGTATCTGAAGGCCATGGAGCTTGCCGAGGCGAACGGGTGGTTCCTGGTGGGCCAGTTCGAAAACCAGGCCAACGCCGACGTGCACACCGAGACCGCCGGCCCGGAGATCCTTGAGGACTTCAAGGGCGAGCGACTGGACTACTGGGTGACCTCGTTCGGCACCGGCGGCACGCTCAAGGGCGTGGCCAGGGCGCTGCGGCGGTCCAGGCCCGAGACCAAGATCGTCGTCGTCGAAGCCGACAACGCCCGGCTGCTCGGCGGCGGCGTCGCCCAGCCTCCGCAGGTCGGACCGGCCCCCGCCAGCCACCCGCTGTTCCAGCCGCACCCCATCCAGGGCACGACTCCGGACTTTATCTCCAAGCTGACGGCCGAGGCCGTCGCCGAGGGGCTGATCGACATCATCGTGCCAGTCAACGGTGGGGACGCCATGACCATGTCCCGGCGATTGGCGACGAGCGAAGGCGTGTTCGCCGGCGTGTCGTCAGGCGCGGCGCTGGTCGGCGGGCTGACCATTGCGGCGCAGGCTGACCCGGGCTCCAGCATCCTCTGCATGCTGCCGGACACCGGCGAGCGCTATCTGTCGACCCCGCTGTTCGCCGATGTCCCGGCGGACATGACCGACGAGGAGCTCACCATCTCGCGGTCGACGCCGTCGGCGCGGTTCGATGGCGGCGGGTCGGCTGCGCCCGCCGCGGTCCCCTCGGCGACGGGGGGCGCAGCCGACCCGGACGCCGAGCGCCGGCTGGCGGGGGTCATCGGCGAGGCGCCCGTCGTGGTGTTTGCGCTCGAGTGGTGCGAGTTCTGCTGGTCGGTGCGCAGGTTCTTCGACGCGCTTGAAATTTCCTACCGGGTCGTGGCGTTGGACTCTCTGGCGCTACAGACCGACGACATGGGCTTGAGGCTGCGGCGCGCGCTGACGCGAAAGACCGGGATACCCACGATCCCGCAGGTGTTCATCGGCGGCGAGTTCATTGGTGGATGCACCGACGTCTTCGACGGCTATTCAGAGGGCCGTCTTGAGCCCCTGCTGGCTGCGGCTCAGGTCGCGGTGCGCCCTAGGCCCCGCCTGGCGCCGCAAGAGCTATTGCCAGCTTGGCTACATCCCAGGGTTCCTGCGTGACGTGATCGTGGCGCGCCAGGGCGGAGTGAACACTCCGCCCGCCATCGGCCCTTGCTGGCTGCGCCGCGAGAAGCGCGGTGACGCTGGAGGTCCGCTTTCGGGAACTAGGCTAAGCTTTGCCGAGGCAGGGGCGACCCTGACTTTCCCGGGCCTTGGGAAGACCCGTTCCGGGAGCATCGCTGGAACCTAGGCCAGTCTCGAGGAAACTGAGGCCTGCCTTGTTTGTACACGTTGGTCGCGCCTGAGCCGCCCAGAGCATAGCCCGGGGCGGCTCGCGGCAGCGGCTTAGCAAAGGGCGCTAAGCGCATTTCCAATTCGCTCGAACTGTTCGCCGTCGATCAGGTCGGTCAGCACGGCTTGAAAGCGCGGATGTGAGGCGCCGGAGAAAATATACTGCCACCGGTAGGCCTTCAGAAGTTGGGCTACGAGGTCGGCGCGTTCCGCAGTCCCGATGGGGCGGCCGCAGATGGTGGTGAAATATCCCGCGTCGGCGTTGGCCTGGGCTTGAAGGATGCCGTCGACCGCACAGACGAGGGCGATGAAATCATCTACCCCGCGATCGCGATCCTGATCGGCGAGGGCCGCGTCATGCCGGGTCAACTCCAGCTCATCCAGCACGACGTGCTGGCACTCGTCTTTCCAGTGGAACAGGAACACGTCCTTGAAGAGATCGGACAGGCTTTCGTCGGGCCCGATGCTCTCCCGATAGTGGTTCTGCACGAAGAGTTCGATGTGCAGGGTGAGCAGCAGGACCGACCAGGTCGATTTGCTTAGGACGGCGGCGGCGACCTGGTCGGCATCGACGTCGAACACATAGCCGGCCGGCATCTTGGCGCCGATCATCGCCTCGATGCGACGGAAGAGGGCCTGGTGCTTCAGTTCTTCCTCGCTAAACCGCACGAGGGCCTCCAGCGCGTTCTGGTCGCCCAGCCAGTGGTCGCGGCCGATTTCCAGCAGCTTTGCGGTGATGAACCGCTCCACCAGGCCGAAGATGCAGGCGTAGGTGCGGCCCTGAATCTGGCTGACCAGGCGCTTTTCGGCCGGAGACAGGGAGGCGAAAGCGTCGATCATCGACAGGCCATCGGGCAGGAACTTCTTCGACAGATCGAAAGTCCGTCCGCGGATCACGTCGGCCTCGATGTCCCAGCGGACGGTCTTCGAGGCGCCGACGGCGCGTTGGTACTGCTCGGTATTGGGAAACTTCACGTGAGCGTTCATGACTGCGTCCTCAGGTCGGGGTTGAATTGACGCCGACCTTGTAGGCACGGGGACCACCGGACCGAATGACCGGCCCACCGGAAGACTTGACCGATGCTCCAGACGACGGGTGTATCGAGGGATGGACGCGCTTTCTGACGTGCTGCGGGTCGTCGAACTCACCGGCGGGGTGTTCGTCGAGGGCGAATTCACCGCGCCCTGGTGGATCGCCGGCAAGATCGCGCCCGAGGTCTGCCGTCCGTTCATGGTGCAGCCGGCGCACGTGGTGATGTTTCATTACGTGGTCGAGGGTTCGCTGCAGCTGCGCATCGGCGACGGCCTGACCCGCCCTGTGGTCGCTGGACAGGCGATCATGCTGCCGCACAACGATCTGCACGAGTTCGGCGACACCGTGGCCGGATCGGCGGTGAGCGTCGCCCAGCTGGTCCAGCAGCCCGGCGGCGCCCTGGGGATCCCACGGGTGGTTCACGGTGGCGGCGGGGCGCGGACCCGGCTGGTGTGCGGCTTCCTGGGCGGGAATGAGCAGCTGCATCCGCTGCTGACGCACCTGCCGCCGGTGATGATGGTGGACGTGTCCGACCTGCCGGGCGGCGGCTGGATCGGCAGCACCTTCACCTACGCCGCCCAGACCCTGGCCACCGGCCAGCCGGGGGCGGCCAGCGTGCTGGCGAAGCTGTCGGAGGTGCTGTTTGTGGAGACTCTGCGACAGCATTTGGCGCGGCTGCCGGCGGAGGAGGTCGGCTGGCTGGCTGGCCTGCGCGATCCTGCCGTCGGCCGGGCGCTATCGCTGCTTCATGCGCAGGTAGCCGAGCCCTGGACCGCCGACGCCCTGGCGCGGGAGGTGAACATGTCCCGCTCAGCCTTCGCCGACCGGTTCTCCACCCTCGTGGGCCAACCGCCCATGCGATACCTGACGCTGTGGCGGATGCAGCTCGCACGTCATGCTCTCGGCCATACCCACAAGTCCGTGGCGCAGCTGGCTTTCGACGTGGGTTATGAGTCAGAGGCGGCCTTCAGCCGCGCTTTCCGACGTGAGAATGGATGCCCGCCGGCCAGCTGGCGCAAGCAGATGAGCTCCCATTGAGGCGCGCATGGCTCGGCGGGGATGACGACGGTGTTGCGCTGCCGCGGCGCTGAAGGCCCGAATTCAGCAGCGACGCCAGAGTCCGCTAATGGCGCTCGCCGGTCGTTCGCGGAGCCGGCGTCTCGCGAGATTTCTTAGCGCCGATAGACGGTGTTGACCGGGTTGTGGGCCCGGGGTGGGCGGGCGACGAAAAGGCGACAGCCAAGCTGCTCGCGGGGCGGTCGGTTGGCCGCGACTTCGATTTTTTCTGCGACCACGCCCGAACCATCACCCATCACGTTGGGTGGCCCCGTGGTTGCAGTATGGTTGCAGTGTCGCAGTCAGCTACCCCCGGGCCGCCCAGGCGACCTGATCAGGGTCTTGAAATTATTGAAGAAGCTGGCGCACCCGACACGATTCGAACGTGTGACCTTTGCCTTCGGAGGGCAACGCTCTATCCAGCTGAGCTACGGGTGCGTTTGCAGCGGAAGGCTCCTCTAGCCGAAAGCCGGGGCCATCGCAAACCTGCAGTGCGCCTCAGGCGCCGGTGACGTCTTCCCAGAAGCGTTTGGCCTTGCCGAGGAAGCTGGCCGACTTCGGGTGCTGCTGCTCGCTGCAGATGTCGGCGAACTCCGCCAGCAGCTCCTTTTGCCGGGCGCTCAGGCCGGTCGGGGTCTCGACGAACAGCTCGACCACCAGGTCGCCGCGCTCGCGGCTGCGCAGGCTGGGCATGCCGCGGCCCTTCAGGCGCACGGTGCGGCCGGTCTGCGCGCCCTCGGGGACGCGGACCTTCAGCTTGTTGGCGCCGTCGCAGTTGGCGCCGCCGAGCAGGCAGGGGGCGTCGATCTCGCCGCCGAGCGCGGCGATCGCCATCGGCACCGGCACGGTGCAAAGCAGGTCGAGCCCGTCTCTTTCGAAGAGCTCGTGCGGCTTGACCGACAGGAAGATGTAGAGGTCGCCGCGCGGGCCGCCCCGCGAGCCGGCGTCGCCTTCGCCGGCCAGCCGGATGCGGGCGCCGTCGTCGACGCCGGCGGGGATGCGCACCGAGAGCACCCGCTCCTTGCGCAGCATGCCCTGGCCGTGACATTCGCCGCAGGGATCCATGATCATCTGGCCCGAGCCGCCGCAACGCGGGCAGGCGCGCTCGATCGAGAAGAAGCCCTGGGTGGCCCGCACCCGCCCGGCGCCGCCGCAGGTGGAGCAGGTGGTGGGGCTGGTGCCCGGCTTGGCCCCGGAGCCCTCGCAGGCCTCGCAGGTCATCGCCGCCGGCACGGTGATCTCGACGTCGGCGCTGGCGTAGGCCTGCTCGAGGCTGATCTCCAGGTCGTAGCGCAGGTCCTGGCCGCGGGCCGGGCCGGAGCGCTGGCGCTGGCGGCCGCCGCCGAACATGTCGCCGAAGACGTCGCCGAACACCTCGTTGAAGATGTCGCCGACGTCGTGGAACTGGCCGCCGCCGCCGCCGCCCATGCCGTTGACGCCCTGATGGCCGAAGCGGTCGTAGGCCGCCCGCTTCTGGCCGTCGGAGAGGATCGAATAGGCCTCGTTGATTTCCTTGAAACGGCCGGCCGCGTCTTCGCAGCCGCCGTTGCGGTCGGGATGGTGCTCCATCGCCAGTTTGCGATAGGCGGCCTTCAGGGCCGCGTCGTCACACCCGCGGGTGACGCCCAGGATCTCGTAATAGTCCCGCATAGACCGTCAGGCGCTCAACATCATGCAGTGGAGGTGGGATCACTCCCGCCCGGCTGCAAGGCTTTTGGCCGAGCCGGGCGGGAGCTGCTTCCGCGGAAGCGGCGGCGACGTTCCCCATGGACGATCTTGTGGCAGCGGCGCCGCAGGATCGCCATGGGGCGCGTTGTCACGCCGACTTCTTCTCGTCGCCGTCGACTTCCTCGAACTCGGCGTCGACCACGTCGTCGCCGGCGTGCGCCTGGGCGTCGGCGGCGCCGTCGGTCCCCTGGCTGCTCTGGGCGTTGTACATGGCCTCGCCGAGCTTCATCGAAGCCTGGATCAGCGTCTGGGTCTTGGCGGCGATGACCTCGGCGTCGCCGCCGTCGATCACCCCCTTCAGGTCGTCCAGCGCACTCTGGATCGCGTCGCGGTCCGGGGCGCCGACCTTGTCGCCGTGCTCGGCGAGCGCCTTTTCGGTCGAGTGGATGACCGCGTCGGCCTGGTTCTTGGCCTCGACGGCCGCCTTGCGCTTCTCGTCGTCGGCCTTGTTGGACTCGGCTTCCCGGACCATGGCGTCGATGTCCGCGTCGGAGAGGCCGCCGTTGGCCTGGATGCGGATCGACTGCTCCTTGGCGGTGGCCTTGTCGCGGGCGGTGACGTGGACGATGCCGTTGGCGTCGATGTCGAAGGTGACCTCGATCTGCGGCACGCCGCGCGGCGCCGGCGGGATGCCCACCAGGTCGAACTGGCCGAGCATCTTGTTGTCCTGCGCCATCGGGCGTTCGCCCTGGAACACCCGGATCGTCACCGCCGACTGGCTGTCGTCGGCGGTCGAGAAGGTCTGGCTGCGCTTGGTCGGGATCGTCGTGTTGCGCTCGATCAGCGGGGTGAAGACGCCGCCCAAGGTCTCGATGCCGAGCGTCAGCGGCGTCACGTCGAGCAGCAGCACGTCCTTGACGTCGCCCTGCAGGACGCCGGCCTGCACCGCGGCCCCCAGGGCCACGACCTCGTCCGGGTTGACGCCGGTGTGCGGCTCGCGGCCGAAGAACGCCTTCACGGTCTCCACGACCTTCGGCATGCGGGTCATGCCGCCGACCAGGATCACTTCCTCGATGTCGGACTTCTTCAGGCCGGCGTCCTTCAGCGCCTGCTCGCAGGGACCGACGGTCTTGGCGACCAGGTCCTCGACGAGAGCTTCCAGCTTGGCGCGGGAGAGCTTGACGTTGAGGTGCAGCGGGCCCGAGGCGTTCATCGAGATGAACGGCAGGTTGACCTCGTACTGGGTGGTGAAGGAGAGCTCCTTCTTGGCCTTTTCCGCCTCTTCCTTGAGGCGCTGCAGCGCGAGCTTGTCCTTGCGCAGGTCGACGCCCTGCTCCTTCTTGAACTCGTCGGCCAGGTAGTCGACGAGCCGCAGGTCGAAGTCCTCGCCGCCCAGGAAGGTGTCGCCGTTGGTCGACTTCACTTCGAAGACGCCGTCGCCGATCTCGAGGATGGAGATGTCGAAGGTGCCGCCGCCGAGGTCGTAGACGGCGATCTTCTTGCCTTCGTTCTTCTCCAGGCCATAGGCCAGCGCCGCCGCCGTCGGCTCGTTGATGATCCGCAGGACCTCGAGGCCGGCGATCTTGCCAGCGTCCTTGGTCGCTTGGCGCTGGGCGTCGTTGAAGTAGGCCGGGACGGTGATGACCGCCTTCTCGACCTTCTCGCCGAGGTGCTGCTCGGCGGCTTCCTTCATCTTCTGCAGGATGAAGGCGGAGATCTGCTGGGGCGAATAGTCCTTGCCGTGGGCGCGCACCCAGGCGTCGCCGTTCGGCCCCTTGACGATCTCGTAGGGCACCATGCCCTTGTCCTTCTCGACCAGCGGATCGTTGAACTGCCGGCCGATCAGACGCTTGATCGCGAAGAAGGTGTTGCTGGGGTTGGTGACGGCCTGGCGGCGGGCCGGCTGGCCGACCACGCGCTCACCGTCTTCCAGGAAGCCGACCACGGAGGGCGTGGTCCGCGCGCCCTCGGCGTTCTCGATCACCTTCGGCTGTTTGCCGTCCATGATGGCGACGCACGAGTTGGTCGTGCCGAGGTCGATGCCGATAATCTTGCTCATAGAGAGTCTTTCTCGCTCCTTGTTGGCGGACGCCGCGGGGAAGCCTTCGATCGAAGCGCCTTCGTGAGTGCGGACGTCCCCGGTTCGATTAAGTCTCGGCTGGCGCTGAGAACTCGTCCTCGGCGCCAGCGTCGCAGCGGATATGGGAAAAATCGGACGCCCTGCAAGGGCGAAAGTCCCCAATCATGACAAGGACATTCGTTCAAGATTGCCGCCAGGCCAAGCTGGCGCGCGCATAGAGGGCCGGCGGGTGCGGCGCCGCGCCGCCGCGCGAGGCCATGAAGGCGTGCTCCACCACCATCGCCTGCTGCTCGATGTTCAGGCCTCCGAAATCCGGATCGGCGGTCAGGTCATAGGCGTAGGCGCGTGCGGAATCGCCGGCCTTCAGCTTGGCGAGCAGCAGCCGCACGCCGTTCTGCGCCTGCCACACGTGGGTGAGCTCGTGGACGAAGACCGCCTGCAGCCAAAGCGGGGCGGCGCCGAAATCCTCCGGCAGCTGGGCGGCGGGCCAGACCATCAGCCGCGCGGCGGGCACGAAGGCGCGGCGCCACAGCGGCACGCCCAGCAGCCGCAGCCGCGACAGGTCGAGGCCGGCGCCGAACATCTCGCAAGCGAGCGTGCGCTCGGCGGCGGTCAGAGGGCGAAGGCGGAACGGGCGGACGGCCATGGCGTCTTCGAAACGCGCAAGGGCGCCGGCGGGCGCCGCGCGCGTTTTGACCGCGTTGCGACGCCGGCGCAGGATCAGGCGCCCATCATCCGAGGGAGGTTCTCGCGTGGTCACTCTCACCCGTCCGGACGGTAACTGGGTCGGCGACCTGGACATCTCGCGCCGGCGCCTCGCGCTCGCCGTGGCCGGCGGCTATGCGGTGGCGGCCTTTTCGGCGGAGGCCGAGCCGATCCACACCGGCGACCAGGGCCTGGTCGCCGGCGCGGTGGAGATCGCCGCCGCCGATCGCAAGATCCCCGGCTATCTCGCCCGCCCAGCGGCCAAGGGACGTCACCCGACGGTGCTGGTCTATTCCGAGGTGTTCGGCGTCCACGAGTGGGTCAAGGACATCTGTCGCCGGCTCGCCCACGCCGGCTATGTGGCGCTGGCCCCGGACTTCTTCGTGCGCCACGGCGATCCCTCGAAGCTCAGCGACTTCGACCAGATCCGCAAGATCGTCGCCCAGGCGAGCGACGCGCAGGTCGCCTCGGACACTGCGGCGGCGCTGAAGTTCCTAAAGGCTGAGGCTTACGTCGATCCCGCCAAGCTCGGCGTCGTCGGCTTCTGCTGGGGCGGCGGCAAGGCGTGGCTGGCCGCCGAGCGGTTCGCCGAGTTCAAGGCCGCCGTCGCCTGGTACGGTCCGCTGAAAGCAAATCCGCTCGCGCCGGGCGCGGTCGCGCCGTTGCAGCTGGTCAAGGACCTGCACGCTCCGGTGCTCGGGCTCTACGGCGGCAAGGACCAGGGCATCCCGGCGGCGGACATCGCGGAGATGCGGGCGGCGCTGAAGGCCAACCGCAAGGCCGGCTCCCAGATCGTCGTCTACCCGAAGGCGCAGCACGGCTTCCTCGCCGACTACCGCCCCAGCTACGACCCCGCCGCCAGCCAGGACGGCTGGAAGCGCATGCTGGCCTTCTTCGCGGCGCATGGCGTGACGTGAGAGCGCTCCTCCTGAAGGGGAGGATCTGCTTAATGCGGCGGTTCGTCCGCGGCGGGCGGGCCGCCGAGGGTCTGGTCGACGTTCGGGCGGGCCACGGGCGGGATCGGCCTGAGCAGCGGCGGGGGGGCGGTGTTGCCGAGCGCGGCCTCGTCGTCGTCGTCGCTGTTGCCGGCGTCGGCTTCGGCCTGGGCCTTCTTGGCCTCCTCGTCGGCCTTGGCCTTGGCCAGCTCCTCCGGCGTGGGCTGCGGCGGGCCTTCGATGCGCTCGTCGCCCAGCGGGGTGGCGTCGGCGGCGTCGATCGCCGCCGCCGAACCGGCGGGGCCGCCGAGCTTTTCGCCCGGCAGGTGCGCGCCGCGCTGCGGGGCGTTGACGACTCCCAAGGCGAACGAGATGGCGGCCGCCAGGCCGATCAGGCTGGCGACGATCTGCAAGACGCGGTGCGGCATGGTCCATTGCATGGCGGCGGACCCTAATGCGGCGGGCCGGCGAGCGGAAGCGGCATCCGGCCGCGGTGGTTCGGCGGGCAAAGTAAACGCCTCTTAACCGTCTTGCGGCAAACAGGGGCGTCGGCGGCAAATGGAGCGGCTTCGCATGGCGCGCGTGGCGCGAAAGACCGGGCTGGACCTCGTCTGGCACATCCTCGCGCTCGCCTGGGCGCATCCCAGCGTCGCGCGGCTGCGCGGCGGGGCCACGGCCGCATTCGGCGTCGCGCTGGCGGTGGCCTTCGCCACCTATAACGCTGCCGATCCCAGCCTGAACGCCGCCTCCAGCCTGGTCGCCGCGAATGCGCTCGGCGGTCCCGGCGCCGTGCTGGCCGACCTCGGGGTGCAGTCGCTGGGCCTCGCCGCCGGCGTCGCCGCCCTGATGCTGGTGGTGCTCGGCCTATCCCGCGCCGCCGCCGCCGACCCGGACGCCTGCCGCCTGCACCTGCGCCTGCGCGCTGCAGCCGGCCTGGGCGGGGTGATCGCGCTGGCCGGCATGCTCGCCGCCCCAAGCCCGCCGGCGGCCTGGCCGCTGGCCCGCGGCCTGGGCGGCTTTTGGGGCGATGCGGTGCTGCACGCGCTGGCGCCGGTCTTCGCCTTCGCCCACCTGCCGGCGCCGGCCGTCCTCGCCGCGCTGTTCCTCGCCCCGTTCGCGGCGCTCGGCGTCGGCTTCGGCCTGGGCCTGTCGCGCGCCGAGCTGCGTGGTTTCGCCGACTGGACCCTGCAGCGCCTGCGGTCCAAGCCGCAGGTCGCGCCGCCGCCGGAAAACTCCGCCCGCGCCGCCCGTGTCGCCAAGCGCAAGCAGGCCGAGACCGTCGCCGAGGCGCCGGACGCCGCCGCCGAGCCCCTCGCGCCCGCGGTCGAACGCGGGGGGGGCGAGCGCGGGGGGGCCGATCGCGAGGGGGCGGGGCCGAAGCTGAAGGTCAAGCCGCCCAAGTCGCCGCCGAAAGAGAGCTCGCGCGAGCAGCGCGAGGCCCAGGCGACGTTCGAGTTCGCCAAGCCGGCGTCGGGTTTCGTGCTTCCCGAGCTCGGCATGCTGGCCAAGCCGAAGCCGCGCGCGGCGGCCTTCGACGAAGGGGCGCTGCGCCAGAACGCCCGGCTGCTGGAGAATGTGCTGGCCGAGTTCGGCGTCCGCGGCCAGGTCGACCAGATCCGCCCGGGCCCCGTCGTCACCCTTTACGAGCTGGCGCCCGCCGCCGGCGTGAAGTCGGCCCGGGTGGTGGCGCTGTCCGACGACATCGCCCGCTCGATGAGCGTCGCCGCCTGCCGCGTCTCGGTGGTGCAGGGCCGTAACGCCATCGGCATCGAGCTGCCGAACCAGAGCCGCGAGACCGTCTATCTGCGCGACCTGCTGGCCTCGCCCGAGTACGAGCGCGGCAGCCAGGTGCTGCCGATGGCGCTCGGCGAGACGATCGGCGGCGAGAGCTACATCGCCGACCTCGCCAAGATGCCCCACCTGCTGATCGCCGGCACCACCGGCTCGGGCAAGTCGGTGGGCGTCAACGCGATGATCCTGTCGATCCTCTACCGCCTGCCGCCGGAGCAGTGCCGGATGATCATGATCGACCCGAAGATGCTGGAGCTTTCCGTCTACGACGGCATCCCGCACCTGCTGGCGCCGGTGGTCACCGACCCGAAGAAGGCGATCGTCGCCCTGAAGTGGGCGGTGCGCGAGATGGAGGACCGCTACCGGCGGATGTCGAAGATCGGCGTGCGCAACATCGCCTCCTACAACGAACGCGCAAAGGAGGCGGCGGACAAGGGCGAGCACTTTGAGCGAACGGTGCAGACCGGGTTCGACGACGCCGGCCGGCCGGTCTACGAGAGCGAGAAGATCGAGCCGGAGGCGATGCCCTATCTCGTCGTCATCATCGACGAGGTGGCCGACCTGATGATGGTCGCCGGCAAGGACATCGAAGGCGCCGTCCAGCGGCTGGCGCAGATGGCGCGCGCCGCCGGCATCCACGTGATCATGGCCACCCAGCGGCCGTCCGTCGACGTCATCACCGGCACCATCAAGGCCAACTTCCCGACCCGGATCTCCTTCCAGGTCACTTCCAAGATCGACAGCCGCACCATCCTCGGCGAGCAGGGGGCCGAGCAGCTGCTGGGCCAGGGCGACATGCTCTACATGGCCGGCGGCGGCCGGGTGACCCGCCTGCACGGCCCCTTCGTCTCCGACGGCGAGGTCGAGGCGGTGGCCAAGTTCCTGCGCGAGCAGGGCCAGCCGCAGTACCTGGAGGAAGTCACTGCCGGCGGCGACGAAGACGGCGAGGCCGGCGATCTCGGCCTGGGCGGCGACGGCGAGAGCAACGACCTCTATGACCGCGCGGTCGCCGTGGTCACCCGCGACGGCAAGGCCTCGACCAGCTACATCCAGCGTCGCCTGCAGATCGGCTACAACCGCGCCGCCTCGCTGATCGAGCGGATGGAGCAGGAGGGCGTGGTCGGCCCCGCCAACCACGCCGGCAAGCGCGAGATCCTGGTCAGCGCCGCTCCGTGATCAGTCGTAGCTGAGCTTCGGAACGAAGGCGTCGCCGCGGCCCCGGGGCGACAGGTCGAGCACGCCCCAGAGTGGCCAAATCAGGTCGACATGGCGGGGACCCTGGCCGGGATCGGCGGGCGTGAAGGCCAGTTCCGTGGCCCAGACATGGCGGATCTCGCCGTGGCCGCGCTGGAAGACGTTCAGGATCGGTCGCTGGCGGCCTTGTGGGTCTTCGGCGTGATAGTCGCGGTGGAAGCTGGTTCCGGCCGAAGACAACAGCCGGGTGTCGCGCCAGCCGCGCTCGCGCGCGTGGTCGACGAACCGGGGCAGGGGGGAGCGCGCCACCACGGCGATCGCCGCCTGCTGGCGGATGTGTTTCATCTCGCCGTCCAGGGCGTCGATGATCGAGGTGCACGCCGGGCAGGCTCGCTCCATGTCCGGACCGAGCATGAAGCCGTAGAGCAGCAGCACATCGTGGCCGCCAAACAGCTCCGACAACTTCACAGGGCCGGCTTCGCCGTCGAACGCATAGTCCTGCGGGACCAGGCCGCCGGGCGGCAGCGCCCGGCGTTGGGCGGCCACGGTCTCGATCTGGCGGCGGAGCGCGATCTCAGCTTCGAGCAGCCGGTCGCGGGCCGCCCGGTATTGCGGGCTTTCTCCGGGGAAGCGGATTGCGTGGAGCGTGCGTGGCGCCGTGTCGGTCATGGTCCAGGCCTCCTCTGTTCGGAACCCTCGCCGGCAGCGGCCTTACGCCGGCCGGGCCCCGGTGGTCGGGCGGGCGACGCCGCTGAAGGGCTCCGGGAGGGTGCGGCCGGTCTCCAGGAAGGTCTTCAGGTTCGACAGCACCGCGGGCCAACCTTGGGAAATGTCGCGCAGGCCCTCTTCGGTCAGCTCGGTGTGGCTGACGGTCAGTCGCACCTTCTCGCCCAGGAGCTCGATCTCGTAGGTCACTCGTGAGCGGCGGCTGGGATCGTCCGCCTTCGACGCCGGCGACCAGCTGGTGACCAGCCGGCGCGGCGGATCGGCTTCCAGCACCTCGCCGACGACGTCGGGGTCCTGGCCCTTGAAGCCATGGGTCCAGCGCGAGCCCACCTTCCAGTCGGAAACGTTGGAACGTTCCCAGTAGCGGGCGGTCAGCTCGGCGTCGGTGAGCGCCGCCCAGACCTTCTCCGGGGTGCTGGCGATGTAGGTCACATAGACGAACTGCGGCTTATCCATCGTGGTCTCCTTCCAGGCGTTGTTTCAGCGCGGCCAGGGCGTCGAGCCGCGGCCGTTCGAACTTAGCGATCCACCGCGCCTGCACCGCATGGATGGGCACGGGGTTGAGGTAGTGCAGCTTCTCGCGCCCGCGCCGCACGGTGGTCACCAGGTTGGCGGCCTCGAGCACGGCGAGGTGCTGGCTGACGGCCTGGCGGGTCATCGCCAGACCCTCGGTCAGCGCGCCCAGGGTCTGGCCCGGGGTCGCGTGCAGGGAGTCCAGCAGGCGCCGCCGGCTGGCGTCGGCCAGCGCCTTGAAGACCAGGTCGGTTTCGTCGCTCACCCCGCCAATATGCAAGTAAATACTTGCATGTCAAGCGGCCTCCAGGTGTCTGGCGGCGCGGTGGCCGGCCGGAACGGGCGCCAAGCTTGGGCGTTGCAGGACCCGTCGCGATCCAGCCCTATTGGCGCCCAGGGTTTCGGCTATAGCCGTGGCCCAAGATGGAGTTTCCGATGTCCACCACGCGCCGCAGCCTGATCCTGGCGCTCGCCGCCGGCGCAGCGGCCGGCCCCGCCCTGGCGCAGGGCGGCCTCAGCCCCGCCGACCAGGCGCTGATCGCGCGGGCCACGGCTTATCTGGAGGGGCTGACCCAGGCCAAGGCCCGGTTCGTCCAGACCGATGGGCGTGGCCAGACGAGCCAGGGCACGGTCTGGCTAAAACGCCCGGGCAAGGCGCGCTTCGCCTACGATCCGCCCTCCGGCCTGCTGGTGGTCTCCGACGGCGGCACAGTCTCAGTGGCCGACAGCCGGCTGAAGACATTCGACAAATATCCGCTGATGGCGACGCCGCTGTCGCTGTTCCTGGCCAAGACCATCCGCTTCGACCGTGGGGTGCAGGTGACCGGCGTCAGCCGTGCGGCCGACGGCTTCACCATTTCCGCGCGCGACGGCCGGAAGCAGACCGCCGGGCAGATCGCCCTGACCTTCAAGGACCCGCCGCTGAGCCTGGTCGGCTGGACGGTCACCGACGCCCAACGGCGGACCACCCAGGTGCAACTGATCGGCCTGGCGGCGGTCTCCGGCCTCGATCCTGATCTCTTCCAGCTGAAGGACCCGCGACCGGTCGGCGTCGGCCGCGGCAAGATGTGATCTAAATAGCACTATCAAGTGAGAAATAGGTTCCATCTTGACTTTCTGGGCGCCTGTGACCACTATACATCATCTCGCCGGCGCGCTTTGCGACGGCGGGCCGAGCCGGAACCTATCCCCTCCCGGCGGCGGCATGAGAGACGACCTAGACGCCCGGGCTTCTCCAGTGCCCGGGCGTTCTTTTTTCGCCAGGTCGCGGCCGGCTTGGCGAGCGGGCGGCATCGGCCTAAGTGAGCGCCATGCGGCTTCGCCTTTGCACCTGGAACATCAACTCCGTCCGTCTGCGCCATGAGCAGGTCGCCCGCTTCGTCGCCGAACAGGCCCCGGACGTGCTCTGCCTCCAGGAGATCAAGTGCCGCGAGGGCGAGTTCCCGCGCCAGGCCTTCGTCGAGATGGGGCTGCCGCACCTGAAGATCTCCGGCCAGAAGGGCTGGCACGGGGTGGCCATCGCGTCGCGCCTGCCGCTCGGCGACGCCCCGCCGCTGCAGGCCTGCCGCGAGGGCCACGCGCGTTGCGTCGGCGCGATGGTCGAAGGGGTCGAGATCCACAACTTCTATGTGCCGGCCGGCGGCGACGTGCCCGACCGCGCCGAAAATCCGAAGTTCGACCACAAGCTGAATTTCTACGAGACGCTCACCGCCGAGTTTGCGCGGCGCGATCCGGCCGCGCCGCTGGCCATCGTCGGCGACCTCAATGTCGCGCCGAGCGAATTCGACGTCTGGAACCATCGCTACATGTCGAAGATCGTCAGCCATACGCCGGTTGAAATCGAGGCCTTCGGCCGGATGGTCGACGCGCTCGGCTTCATCGACCTGCCGCGCTCGGCTGCGCCGGAGCCCGAGAAGCTGGCCTCCTGGTGGAGCTACCGCGCCGCCGACTTCCGCAAGTCCAACCGCGGTCTCAGGCTCGACCACATCCTGGTCACGCCTGGCCTGCGCGACGCCGCCTTTCGCCTTGGCGCGGCCGCCAGCCGTATTCACGACGACGTCCGAGAATGGGAACGCCCCAGCGACCACGCCCCCGTCAGCGCGGATCTGGTGCTGTAATCCGGATTCGGCGGCTACTGCAGCCCGATACGATGCAATCCGGCCTCAAGCGCGTCCTGGCATTCGGCCATCATCGAGGCGTCGAGCCAAGCCTCGGCGACGACCAGGCTCGTGGCCTTGATCTCGGGGTCCTGGATCAGGTCAGCGAGTTGGGAAATCTCTTTGGCCTTGGCCAGACACTCGGCGGCTGTACGCATTTGCCCGCTCCCTACGCTGTTCTCGATATGACGGAGCGCCGAAACACGGCGTCTGGCCTTATCAAATCATAGGCCGCGGCGCGGGCGGGGCTCGAGGCGAATGGGCGGGCGTCACGGCGCCAGGCGGTAGCCGCCGGCTTCGGTCAGCAGCAGCCGGGCGTTGGCCGGATCCGCCTCGATCTTCTGGCGCAGGCGGTAGACGTGGGTTTCCAGCGTGTGGGTGGTGACCCCGGCGTTGTAGCCCCAGACCTCGGCCAGAAGCTCCTCGCGGCTGACCGGCTTCTCGCCGGCGCGGTAGAGGTACTTCAGGATGTTGGTCTCCTTCTCGGTCAGCCGGATCTTCCGCTGCTGGGAATCCACCAGCACCTTGGCCGAGGGCCGGAATTCATAGGTCCCCAGCCGGAACACCGCGCCTTCGGAATGTTCGTGGCTGCGCAGCTGGGCGCGGATGCGGGCCAGCAGCACGGCGAACTTGTAGGGCTTGACGACGTAGTCGTTGGCGCCGGCGTCGAGGCCCTGGACGGTATCTTCGTCCGCGGCCGCGGCGGTCAGCATGATGATGGGCGCGGCGACCCCGCGGCGGCGCATCTGGCGGCAGGCGTCTCGCCCGTCCATGTCGGGAAGATCGACATCGAGCAGGATGAGGTCGGGCTTCTGCTCCACGGCCATCGTCACGCCGTCGCCGGCGGTGGATGTCTCGAGGATGGCGAAGCCTTCGGTTTCGAGCTGTTCTGCGACCGCGCCGCGCAGGTCCGCGTCATCGTCGACGATGAGGAGGGTCTTGCGTTGAGCCATGCCGTGAACCATGCACGAGATCGTGTGTTCGGCGCAAAAAGATTTGAGGAGCCGATTTGATCTTCGTCGCCACGGCCGACGGATGGCTGGACCTGGGCGGGACCAAGGTGCGCTGCGCGCTGGGCCCCAAAGGCGTGGTCGCCGCCGAGGCGAAGCGTGAGGGCGACGGGGCTTCGCCGGCCGGCGTCTGGCCGATCCGGCGGGTGCTCTATCGGCCGGATCGCGGAGCGCCGCCGAAAACCGCGCTGCCGGTCTCCCCGATCGCCGAGGACGACGGCTGGTGCGACGCGCCGGAGGATCCGGCCTACAATCGCCCCGTCAAGCTGCCGTATCCGGCGAGCGCCGAGCGGATGTGGCGCGACGATCATCTCTACGACCTGGTGGTGGTGCTCGGTCACAACGACGCGCCGCCGGCGCCGGGCCTGGGCTCAGCGATCTTCCTGCACCTGGCCAAGCGTGACTATACGCCCACCCAAGGTTGCATCGCGGTGGGCCGCGACGATCTGGCGGCGCTGCTCCGCGCCGCGGCGCCCGGCGATGCGGTGGAAATCCGGCCCTGAGATGGCCCCGTGGCGCTCGCGGAGGTAGACTGCGGCGGCTATCACCCTATGGTTGGTTGACCAACTTTCGTTTTGAGCAAATGATGTTTCAATAAGCAGTAGACCTGGACCTAAGTAGTCCCGGCGGTTGCTTACCGTTAACGCAAAGTCTTGGGGTGCAGGGCGGCGGAGCGGGCAGGGAGGCGCGCGATGAAAGCTGGCGGTGTGCTTGCCGCCGGCGCGAGATCTCCTATGCCCCTCCGTTCCGGGATGGGAGCTAAGGGATGGTCCAACTGAATACACGTCAACAAGGCGCCAGGTCTGGCCGTGGTCGCCGGCTTCACGACGCCACCTCGCAACAGCGGGTGCTGGCGGGCATGGGCGTGGAGGTCAGCCTTTCGGTGCTGCAGGCGCTGCCGTGCGGCGGCTGGCTGAAATTCGTGCCCGAGGACGCGCCCGTACGCGTCGCCAAGCTGATGCATCGCCGCTAGTGTGCCGGACCTGAAGTTCGCCAGCTTATGGGGCGCCCGCCGGAGCGAACTTCCGATCCGCCAAAGCCCACCAGAAACATGGACTTGCGCGTGTCCTGATCGATTCCGAAGCTCGCCCGAGCTCGCTACAATGCGCTGGCGAACTTCGGAATCGGGACACTAGCTGCGGGACCCGAAGACCGCCGCGCCGACCCGCACACTGGTGGCGCCGAACGCGACGGCGGTCTCGAAGTCGCCGCTCATGCCCATCGACAGCCGCGAGAGCCCGTTGCGTTCGGCGATCTTGCCGAGCAGGGCGAAGTGCGGGCCGGCGGGCTCGTCGATCGGCGGGATGCACATCAACCCTTCCGGCGCGAGGCCATAGACGTCGCGGCAGGCGGTGACGAAGGCGTCGGCCTGGCCGGGGATGACGCCGGCCTTCTGCGGCTCCTCGCCGGTGTTGACCTGGACGTACAGCCGGGGGCGGCGCCCCTGGCGCTGAACCTCCTCGGCCAGCGCCCGGGCGAGCTTGTCGCGGTCGAGGGTCTCGATCACGTCGAAGAAGCCGATCGCCTCGCGCGCCTTGTTGCTCTGCAGCGGGCCGATCAGGTGCAGGCTGAGACCCTCGGCCCGGCCCTCCCAGCGGCTCATCGCCTCCTGCACCCGGTTCTCGCCGAACACTCGCTGACCGGCGGCCAGCACCGGGGCGATGGCCTCCCAGGGCTGCTGCTTGGAGACCGCCACCAGGGTGACGGCCGCCGGATCGCGGCCGGCGGCTTGCGCGGCGCGGGCGATCCGGGTCACCACATCGTGGTAGGCCCTGGCCGAATCTGCGGCGGGATCGAGGGGAGGGGCGGCCATTTCGCGGTTCTGGACCTTGCAGCGGACGGCTCGGCTCTTAAAGCCCCCGCTTCCAGAGCGGAAGGGGGCGGGGCGGCCAGAGCGGCGTGGGGCGAGGGCGATGCCGCGGCTGCTGGTCTTCACCGATCCGCAGCGCACCCGCGACCTGGAGGCGCTGGCCGCCCGCCTGCCCTTCGGCGCAGCCCTGGTCTACCGCGCGTTCGGCGCCCCCGAGGCCGAGGCCGTGGGGCGGCGGCTGTTGCGTCAGGTCCGGGCGCGGGGCGGCAGGCTGCTGATCGGCGCCGACGCCGGCCTGGCGGCGCGGCTGGGCGCCGACGGCGTGCATCTGCCGGAGCGGTCCGCCGCGCGGGCGCGGGCGCTGAAGGCGCGGAGGCCAGGCTGGATCGTGACGGCCGCGGCGCATTCCCCGTGGGCGGCGCGCCAGGCGCGGGCCGCCGGCGTCGACGGCGTGGTGGTCTCGGCGGTGTTTCCGAGCCGCAGCGCCTCGGCCGGCGCGCCGATCGGAGCGCTCAGGCTGGCGCAGATCGTGCGCCTGGTCGACGTCCCGGTCTACGCCCTCGGCGGGGTGAACGACCGCACCGCCGGACGTCTGAAGAACATGCGGCTGGCTGGGCTGGCGGCGGTCGAGGGGGTCTGACGGGCCGGTTCTAGAAGGGGCGAGTTCTAGAAGGGGCGAGTTCTAGAACTTGAAAGAGGATTCCAGCCGCACGCGGGGCTGGCTTTCTTCCGAGCCGATCTTCCGCGGGCCCGAGCTCGGCTGTTCGTCGCGCAGGGCGACGGCGCCGCCCACCCGCAGCGAGGGCGTGATGTGGTAGTAGGCGCCGGCCTGTACGTCGTTCAGCGTCGAGGGCCGGACGTCCGACTGGTCCATGTTCAGGGTCACGCCCCAGCGGCCCTTGCGGGCGTCCCACTTGAGGGACTTCATGCCGGCGTTGGGGCCGGCGTTGGGAACCGAGGAGACGTCGCTGTGGACCGTCAGGTCCAGCCCCTTGGGGCTGTCCGCCGCCTGCGCAGCGCCAGCCGCCGCGCCGATCAGCGCGGTCGCGGCGATCAACAGGCTGATCCGACGTCCAGACATAGGAAACATATAACCCCTGCACCCCCCATTCGCATCCCGGCATGACCGTTTTGCGAATAGTCGAGGTCGATTAGAGACCAGCGCACGATCAGGTCAACCGACTCCGGCGCTGCAAGCTCTCGTCGGGGCGACTTCCTGCGCGGCTGTGGCGGAGGGGCCACGCGAATTCCTGTTTGGCGCCGCGGAGGGCGTTGTTATAGAGGGCGCGGCGCGGGGCGGCGCCGTGGCGCTGGATTAGGCGCGCGGAATTTACTTGGAGACGGATAGATATGCCGTTTGTGCGCGGAGTTTGGATGCGGCGCGTTTCGGCCGGCGCTGTAGCGCTGGCGCTTGCGGGCCTGGCCGGCTGCTCGCACGTTCCGCTGATCGGCCGCTCGAAGGCGCCGACGCCGGCGGCTTCCGCCACGGGCAGCCTCGGCGTCAACGGCTACCTCTGGCGCGCGACCCTCGACACCCTGGCGTTCATGCCGCTGGCCTCGGCCGATCCGTACGGCGGCACGGTGATCACCGACTGGTACACCAATCCGGAAAAGCCCGACGAGCGGTTCAAGTGCACCGTCTACATCCTGGATTCGCGCCTGCGCGCCGACGGCCTGAAGGTCTCGGTGTTCAAGCAGACCCGCGACGCCGGCGGGGCCTGGGTCGATTCGGCGACCGCCGCGCAGACCGAGACCGATATCGAAAACGCCATCCTGACGCGCGCGCGCCAGCTGCGACTTTCGAACGTCCGGGGCTGATCCCCGCGACGTTCGAACGTCGGCGCGGCTTTGTGCTATGGCCCGTTGACCGGAACCGCCACTCCAGTCCAAAGGCCGCCTGTCATGGCCCGCTACAATCCGAAAGAGACCGAACCCAAGTGGCGCGAGGCCTGGGCTGAGGCGGATTCGTTCCGCGCAGTCCCGGATCCCTCCCGGCCCAAATATTATGTGCTGGAGATGTTCCCGTATCCGTCGGGACGCCTGCACATGGGGCACGTGCGCAACTACTCGCTGGGCGACGTCATCGCCCGCTTCAAGCGCGCGCGGGGCTTCTCGGTGCTGCACCCGATGGGCTGGGACGCCTTTGGGCTGCCGGCCGAGAACGCCGCCATGGAGCGCGGCGTCGACCCCAAGGCCTGGACCTACGACAATATCGCCCGCATGCGCGAGGAGCTGAAGGAGCTCGGCCTGTCGATCGACTGGTCGCGCGAATTCGCCACCTGCGACGTGGCCTACTATGGCCAGCAGCAGGCCTGGTTCCTGGAGCTGTTCAAGCGCGGCCTGGTCTATCGCCGGGAAGCCACCGTCAACTGGGACCCGGTCGACCAGACCGTGCTGGCCAATGAGCAGGTGGTCGACGGCCGCGGCTGGCGCTCCGGCGCGGTGGTCGAGAAGCGCAAGCTGAACCAGTGGTTCCTGCGCATCACCGACTACGCCGACCAGCTGGTGGACGACCTGGCGACCCTCGAGCGCTGGCCGGAAAAGGTCCGGACCATGCAGGAGAACTGGATCGGCCGCTCCAAGGGCGCGCGGCTGCGGTTCCATTTCGCCGCGGCGTCGCCGCAGGGCTTCGACGCAGGCCTCGAGGTCTACACCACCCGTCCCGACACCCTGTTCGGGGCGAGCTTCGTCGGCATCGCCGCCGACCACCCGCTGGCCGAGCAGCTGGCCGCCGCCGATCCCAAGGTCGCCGCCTTCGTCGCCGAGTGCCGCAAGGGCGGCGCTTCGGAGGCGGAGATCGAGACCGCCGAGAAGATCGGCTACGACACCGGCCTGAGGGTGAGACACCCGTTCGACCCGGCCCGCGAACTGCCGGTCTGGATCGCCAACTTCATCCTGCTGGACTACGGGACCGGCGCGATCTTCGGCTGCCCGGCGCACGACCAGCGCGACCTCGACTTCGCCCGCAAATATGGCCTGTCGGTGACCCCGGTGGTGCTGCCGCCTGGCGAGGATCCCGCGACATTCCAGGTCGGCGACGAGGCCTATGTCGGGCCGGGGACCATCTACAACTCGGACTTCCTGGACGGCCTGCCGGTCGAGGCGGCGAAGGCCGCTGCGGTGGCGCGCATCGAGGCCCAGGGCGACGGCCAGGGCGCGACGGTGTTCCGCCTGCGCGATTGGGGCGTGGCCCGCCAGCGCGGCTGGGGGTGCCCGATCCCGGTGGTCCACTGCGAGACCGATGGGGTCGTGCCGCTGCCCCGCAGCGCCTTGCCGGTGGCGCTGCCCGAGGACCTGGAGTTCGGCAAGCCGGGCAATGCGCTCGACCGCCACCCGACCTGGAAGCACGCGAGCTGCCCGACCTGCGGCGGGCCGGCGCTGCGCGAGACCGACACGCTGGACACCTTCGTCGACAGCTCCTGGTACTTCGCCCGCTTCGCCAACCCCGACGCCGTCGATCCGATCGACCAGGCGGCGGCCGACTACTGGATGCCGGTCGACCAGTACATCGGCGGCATCGAACACGCCGTGCTGCACCTGCTGTACGCCCGCTTCGTCACCAAGGCGCTGGCCGACGAGGACATGCTCTCGGTGCGCGAGCCGTTCGCCGGCCTGTTCACCCAGGGCATGGTGACCCACGAGACCTACCGCCGGCAGAACGGCGAATGGGTCGAGCCGGGCGCGGTCGAGCTTGCCACCGAAGGCGCCACGCGCCGCGCGATCCTGGTCGACACCGGCGAGCCGCTGATCATCGGCGACGTCGAGAAGATGTCGAAGTCGAAGAAGAACACCGTCGCGCCCGGCGAGATCTTCGAGGTCTACGGCGTCGACGCCGCACGTCTGTTCGTGCTGTCCGACAGCCCGCCGGAGCGCGACACCCAATGGACCAGCGGCGGGGTGCAGGGCGCCTGGCGGTTCGTCAGCCGGGTCTGGGAAGAGTTCGACAGCCAGCCGGAGGCGCCCGGCGCGGGCGGTGAGGACGATGCGTCGGCGGCCCTGCGGCGGGCCACCCACAAGCTGGTGAAGCAGGTCACCGAGGCCATCGAGAGCTTCCGCTTCAACTCCGGCATCGCGCGGCTGTACGAATTCCTCAACCTGCTGAAGGCGAACCCGGCGCAGGGGGCCTCGCCGGCGCTGGCGGCGGCCCGGCGCGAGGCGCTGTCGGCCTTTGCCCGGCTGATCGCTCCGTTCGTCCCGCACCTGGCCGAAGAGTGCTGGGCGCGCATCGGCGGCGGCGGAATGGTCGTCGAGGCGGCCTGGCCGGAGTTCGATCCGGCGCTCACCGAGGACGCCGTCAAGGTGCTGCCGGTGCAGGTCAACGGCAAGCGCCGGGGCGAGATCGCCGCGCCAGCCGGCGCAGCGCCGGCCGAGGTCGAGAAGATCGTGCTTGACGATCCGGAGATCGCACGGCGCCTTGAGGGCCTGACGATCCGTAAGGTCATCGTGGTCAAGGACCGCATCGTCAATATCGTGGCGGCCTAATGCCGAGGACGCGGACAATTGGGGGCGTGGCTGTGCTGAGGCGGACCAAGGTTCTGGCGGCGGGGCTTTTGCTCTGCGCATCTGTCGTCTTGTCGGGCTGCGGCTTCACGCCGCTCTACGGCCAGCCGGGCGTGGTCTCGAACCTGGCGGCGGTGGACGTGGTGGTGCCCGAGGGCCGCACCGGTTTCCTGCTGCGCGAGCATCTGGACGACGCCTTCGCCCGCAACCGCGACGCCGCGCCGATCTACCGGATCAATCTGTCGATCGTCGAGAACCGCTATCCGCGTGGGGTGCGGATCGACAATGTCGCCACCCGCTACGAATACGTGCTGGTCGCCAGCTATGTGCTGAACACCCTTCCGTCGGGAGTCGAGGCCAAGAAGGGCAGCGTGCGGGTCGAGCTGACCTATGATTCAGCCGACCAGGCCTATTCCGCCATCGCCGCCCAGCAGGACGCCCAGGATCGCGCCGCCCAGGAGGCCGCCCGCCGGATCCAGCTGGAGCTGGCCGCCTGGCTCGCCGCGGGGGGCAAGGCGGCGTCCTGAGGCCGGGCGGGTGATTCTCTCGAAACGCCCCGACATCGAGCGCTTCCTGTCGCGGCCGGATCCGCAGGTCCGCGTCGCCCTGATCTACGGCCGAGACATGGGGGTGGTCCGCGACCGCGGCAATCAGCTGGCCGCCAAGATGGTGGACCGGCCCGACGACCCCTTCGACGTCGCCCAGCTGACCGACGGCGACCTCGGCGACGATCCCGCCCGGCTGGAGGGCGAGCTCGCGGCGCAGTCGCTGATGGGCGGCCGCCGGCTTGTGCGGCTGCGCTTCGGCGGCGAAAAGGCCAGCGCCGACAAGCTCGCCGCCGAGGCCCTGGTTCGCCACGCCGCGGGCGAGCTCAACCCTGACGCCTTCTTCCTTATCGAAGCGGGGGCCCTGGGGCGCGAGTCCGGGCTGCGCAAGGCGGCTGAAAAGGCCGCCGGCGCCGCCGTCATCCCCTGCTACGAGGACGAGCCCGGCGACGTGGCCCGGCTGGTGCGCGAGACCCTCGCGCGCGACAATGTCTCGCTCAACGCCGAGGCGCTGGCGCTGTTCGTCGCCCGCATGCCCAAGGAACGCGGCGTGGCCCGCCAGGAGATCGAGCGGCTGGCGCTGTTCCTCGGTCCGGGCAGCGGCATGACCGCGACCCCGGCCGATCTGGAGAGCTTCCTCGGCGTCGAGCCTGAGGCGTCGCTGGCCGATGCGGCGGCCGACGCCTTCGGCGGCCGGATCGCCGAGGCCCAGGCCGGAATCCGCCGCGCCCGTCAGGAGGGCGAGGCGGGGCCGGCGGCGGTGCGCGCCATCAGCCAGCATCTCGGCCGGCTGCGCCGGGTGCTCACGCTGCACAAGTCCGGCGCCGGCCTGCAGGAGGCGGCCAAGGCCGCGGGCGTCTTCTGGAAGCAGGAGCGGGAATTCCTGCGGCAGGCGCGCAGCTGGAACCTCGACGAGCTCGACCGGGTGCAGCCGGAGATCTTCGCCGCCGACCGCGCCTGCAAGAGCACCGGCTCGCCCGACCACCTGATCGCCGAACGCCTGGCCCTGACGATCGCCTCGCGCGCACGCCGTCTGGGGCTTTAGGCGGCCGGACCTTTCCCGCATTAAATAGCAACCACCATGCTGGGCGGACGCACTTAGTTCAGGAAGGGTCCCGGCGAGGACACTATGTATCGTCGAATGCGGTGATGGTTCGCGATAAATTCGCCCAGCGCTCTTAAACGAGCGTTTGCGAACTACCACGTTGCACGTGTAGATTGACCGAATCGGCTGGGTCGGGGGAGGAGACATTTTGCCGCCTCCCCACACAATTGATTCGGCGATGTGCGAGCGGTTTGTGAACGCCGCATCACGTACTTGCACAGTCAGCGCCGAGTCGGCACCCCCCGTGCATGAGCCGGCGTGGGATGCGTTGGCAAACTCCTTCGCATCGCTCAGTGCGGCGCTAGCTTGGGGATCGATCCTCCTGGCGCTTGTCGCAATTGTTGCGGCGATTGGCTGGGGATTTTTGGTTCGCCATTGGGCGGAGCGAGAAGCACGGGCCGAGGCGGCGGAGTGCGTGAAGAAGCTGATGGATAAGTGGTTGGTCGATGAGGCGCCACAAATCATCCGCAAACATGTGGAACTTTTGCAGAACGCCTCGCTCGGCGAGGATGGAGACGGCAAAGCGGCCGATGAGATGGGAAAGGAGGCAGGATGAACGCGTCAGTTAACCCGTTGAAGCTTGCCGAGAAATATTGGGGCGACATCCCGGTTCCTGTCTTCCGCATTCTTGAAGAATTGGGCCTTGGACCTGAAAGAGATTTTCTCGATGAGAATGTCTCTGGCTGGATTGAGCGTCGCCCGGACGGGTCCTATAGGGTCATGGTCAACGGAGCGCACGCTCCCGTCCGCCAGCGGTTTACCGCAGCCCACGAGCTTGCCCATTTTATCTATCACCGCGACTTGCTGGGCGCAGGGACCGGCGACACGCGGGCGTATCGTGCGGAAGGGACGCGATTCCCAAATGGCGCTATTCGTCCAGTCCATGAGCGCCAGGCCAACAGTTTCGCCGCCAATCTTCTTATGCCGCTGAAGTCGATCAACCTGTTGAAGTCACAGGGGATAACCTCTGTGGTCGAGCTGGCGGATCGCCTTGGCGTTTCCCAGGAAGCGATGCGGATCCGGCTGGGGCTTCCGCGCGTCTAGTCGTTAATCCTGACGGTAGACGCGCCAATTGCCACAAGGCACTGCAACAGGAATGCGGCGGTAAAGCCGCCCCGGTTGATCTTGTTGGTCCCTGACGCAAGTCGCCAGGGCGGAAGTCGACGGCGCCAACATCGCGGACCTTCTCGGCCGCCTGCGCCGCGCCGAGATCGGCACGCACCACCACATCGCTGGGCGCTCTGGCGGCCTACCGCAGGAAATGTCGTGGCGGGAAGACAACCGTCGGGTCGGCAACGGCGAGCAATTTTTTTGCGGCACGTCGGCGGCACTGGGCCAGGCGCGATTTCATGAGTCAAATGAATCACTTAGTAAAAGTTGCATAACGCTTTGATTCTGCTATCCTTTCGTCGATCCGCGAGAATGAGGTTCCATGCAGAATACATCTCATGCCGTGATGGCTCAGCGGATGGAACCCAAGGACAGCCCGGATGATTTCCCCACGCCCCCATGGGCAACGCGCGGGCTGATCGAACATATTTTGGACGACAAGGATGCCCTTGCGTCTCAGGTCTGCCTCGAACCCGCGTGCGGTGCGGGTCACATGGCAAAGGTGCTGAAAGAGTATTTCTCAGAAGTCCGAGCGGCTGACGCGTTCAGCTATGGATATGGGCCAGTGCGCGACTTTTTGACGTATCCATATGAAGCTAACGCTGTCGATTGGGTAATTACCAATCCTCCCTTCCGCTTAGCGGAAGAGTTTGTGCTCCGGGCGCTCCACGTCGCTCGGCAGGGTGTGGCGATCCTCGCACGGAGCGTCTTCCTTGAGAGTTCGGGGCGTTACAACGCAATCTTTCGCGACACTCCCCCAAGCAAGTTCGCTCAGTTCGTTGAGCGCGTGCCTATGGTCAGGGGGCGCCTAGACGAAAAGGCAAGCACGGCGACAGGCTATGCTTGGCTTGTATGGGAGAAAAACGCCAACCTTGCGCCACGCCTGATGTGGGTGCCGCCATGCAGGCGCGCACTTGAACGTAAAGGAGACTATGTTGCAGCGCGCCGTTAGGGCTCGTCCGTGTCGTAAGCTTTCGCGCCCGCTACTAGCGCCGCATAGGCGCCCGCAGAATCGCCCGTCGCCGTAAGGCGCTGAAATTTCTCGACTGCGTCCCGCAAGTGTCGACCTTTGATGCCTGGAGGCCCGCTTGGCGGAAGTTCGGCGGCGGGTGCGGGGTCCACGTTGCCATAGTCGCCATTTTCAGCGCTCTTGATACGGCCCTGATTCACGCCGAACCAAGCGGCGATGTCATGGCGGCGGTCATTTCTGGCAATCATTCCCAGAACAATTGGAATGTCATCAGGACCTAGTCTGTAGCCGCTTTTCCTTGCCACCATTCAGACGCCCCCCGGTTGTGCTGCCCGAGCCTGACTCATTTAAGGAGGGTTAGTCAAATTGACTTAGATGCCATCCTTGATGGCCGTCCAATCGATACCTGATGCTCGGGATGAGGCGCTGACCCGCAGCGCGATCAGCATCGCCGCTATACGGATACGGAGGATCGCCCGCGATCGCATCGTCGGTCTTGTGGCCCCGCGCCTCGCACCGGCCGTCTTATAGCTCGCTGGTGCTGATCGGGCTGTTGCGTCACGCAGCCCGCTCCGCACAAACCGGCGGATGCTGCGCTTCTTGGCACGCCCTCCTATCACGCCGCCAGGGCAGTCTGCAGCTGCGCCACCACCGCCGGCGCCGTTGCATCGGCCGCTTGCAGGGCGGCTTGCCGCTGTTCGGGACCGAAGGCGACGCCTTCCGCTCACAGGATGGTGACGTCGTCGATGCCGATGAAGCGGAAGACGGCCCGCAGATAGGGCTCGTGGAAGTCGTTCCCGGCTTGCGGCGTGTCCGGCGCATAGAGGCCGCCGCGGGCCGAGGCGATGATCACCTTCCTGCCGCCGGCGAGGCCTTCGGGTCCGGTCGCCGTGTAGTGAAAGGTCTTGCCCGCCACCATGATGCGGTCGATCCAGGCCTTCAGCTGCGAGGGAATGCTGAAGTTGTACATCGGCGCTCCGATGACAATGACGTCGGCGTCGAGGAATTCCTGAAGGATCTCGGCGCCCTCCGCGGCGCCGAGGTTCTGGCTGCCGAGGTGGGAGATGGTGTCGGCATCGAGGTCGCGCCGGACGACCTCCAGGTCAGGGATGGTGTCGCGGGCAGCCTGGACCACGGCGGCGGAGACCTGTCGACTGACAGAGCCTTCCGGTAATGCCGGCGTCGATGTGCAGCAGCTTCATCTTGTGTCTCCGAAAGGAGTTGAATGTCGGCAATGGAGCTAGCGACGAAACAATCTTGCCGGTAGAGCGCGTTGGAGGCGCAGCTGGGGGTCCGGCTGGTCGAGTGCTCCACCCGCCGCTTCAAGGTCACCAATGTCGGCGAGGAGGTTTATCGGCACGGCATTCTGCATCTCGTCTTCATCTCTCGCGCGGCCAGCTTCCCGGCGTGCGTGCGGTGATCGAGCTCCTGGCCCAGGTGCTTCACCTTCGCTCGGCAGCCTGGGACATAGCCGTCTAAGCCTTAGTGAAGATGGGCCGCATCCTGCGCTATGCGACGCGGCGCGAGCCGGCTAACACCTGGACATGGCCATTGGCGTCTTCGATTCCGGCGTGGGCGGGCTGACCGTCCATCATCGGCTGGTCGAGCGGTTTCCCACCGCCGACTTCGTCTATCTCGCCGACCAGGCGAACGCCCCCTACGGCGGCCGGCCTGGCGAGGAGATCGTCACCTTGACCCGCGCCGGCTGCGAGCGGCTGTTCGAGGCCGGCTGCGACCTGGTGGTGCTGGCCTGCAACACCGCCGCGGCGGTGGCGCTTCGACGGCTGCAGCAGACCTGGCTGCCCGGCTATCGCCGCGCGCTCGGCCGGCCGGTGAACGTGCTGGGCATCATCGTGCCGACCATCGAGGCGGCGACCGGGCTTCCCTGGGAGCACGAGGCCGAGCGGCGCGGCGACAAGGTCGAGAAGCTCGACGTGCTGGGGGTTTTCTGCACCCCCGCCACCGCCAACAGCCGGGTCTACGAGATCGAAATCGACAAGCGCCGGCAAGACGTCGCGGTCTTCTCCGAGCCGTGCCCGGAGCTGGCGCGCAAGATCGAGGCCGGCGCCGGCGCGGTCGAACTCGCCCAGGACGTCGAGGCGCACGTGCAGGCGCTCGCCAAGCGCATCGGCCGGGCGCCGGACCGGGCGATCCTCGGCTGCACCCACTACGAGATCGTCGCCGACATGTTCCGCGCCGCCCTGCCGCCGGGCACGCCGCTGATCCACCAGCCCGACGCCACCGCCGACGCGCTGGGCCGCTACCTGGAGCGCCATCCGGAGCTGGCGGCGGGAGGCGGCGGAACCCGGCGCTTCCTCACCACCGGCAAGCCGGGCGCCCAGCACAGCCTGGTCGAGACCTTCTGGGGCGCGCCGCTGACGTTCGAAGCCGCGTAAGATCGAGCCGAAAAAAGGAGCAGCCGATGGCCTGCTGGCTGGTGAAATCGGAACCCAACACCTACGCCTTCGCCGATCTGCAACGCGACGGCCGCACCGTCTGGGACGGCGTGCGCAACAACGCCGCCGCGCTGCACCTGAAGGCCATGAAGACCGGCGACGAAGTGCTCTACTACCACTCGCAGGAAGGCCTGGCGGTGGTCGGCGTCGCCAAGGTCGCCAAGGAGGCGTTCCCCGACGCCAGCGACCCTTCCGGCCGCTTCGTCGCCGTCGAGCTGACGCCGGTGCGGCCGCTGCCGCGCCCGGTCACCCTGGCCGAGATGAAGGCGCAGCCGGCGCTCGCCCGAATGGAAATGCTTCGCCAGTCGCGCCTGTCGGTCTCGCCGGTGCGTCCCGAGGAATGGGCGACCATCCTGCAGATGGCCGGGGAGGGCTGAGTGGCCAGTCGTTGGATTTTGCCCGAAGCCATAGAAGCCGCCTATACCTGACGGCATGCTTCCGACCCTGCGACAGCTCCAATACCTCAAGCTCCTCGCTGAACAGGGCAGCTTCGGCCGCGCAGCCGAGGCCGCTCACGTCACCCAGCCGACGCTGTCGGCCGGCATCCAGGAGCTGGAGCGCACGCTGGGCGCGCCGGTGGTCGACCGCGCCCGCTCCGGCGTCATCCTGACCGCCGTCGGCGAAGAGGCGCTGCGGCGGGCCACCGTCATCCTCAACGAGGCCGAGGAGCTGGTCGAGGCGGCCAAGAACGCCGGCCAGCCGCTCACCGGCCGCTTCCGCCTGGGGGTCATTCCGACCATCGCCCCCTTCCTGCTGCCGATGGCGCTGCCGCTGCTGCGCGAGCGCTTCCCCAGGCTGCGGCTGTTCCTGCGCGAGGACCTGACCCAGCGGCTGATCGCCTCGCTGAAGGCCGGCCAGCTCGACGCCGCCCTGATCGCCCTGCCCTATGACATGAGCGGACTGAACTGGGCGCACGTCAGCGACGATGAACTGTTCGCCGCCGTGCCCGCCGACAACCCCCTGGCCCTGCAGGACTCGGCCACGCCGGAAGCCCTCGAGCGCGAAGGGCTGATCCTGCTGGAGGACGGCCACTGCCTGCGCGAGCATGCGCTTGCCGCATGCGGGCTGAAACCCCCGAAGGCCGCCGACGAGGAGAGCTTCGCGGCCACCTCGCTGCCGACCCTCGTGCAGATGGTGGGCTCCGGCCTGGGCGTCACCTTCCTGCCGGCGATGGCGGTGGAGGCAGGCCTGGCGCGGGCCGCCCCCGTGGCGGTGCGCCGGATCGATGCGGCCCACCCCAGCCGCGAGATCGTGGTCGCCTGGCGCGCCGGCTCCAACCGCGGCGTCGAAGGCAAGCTGCTGGCCGAGACGCTGCGCTAGCTGAGGACGCGCAGGCCGGAAGGGCTGTTCGCCAGCGCGGCGTGCCTTCCGCGCCGTTCTCGCCTATATGTCCGCGGCCATGAGCCGTCCGTTTCTCAAGATGAACGGGCTCGGCAACGATTTCGTCGTCGTCGAGGCCCGCTCCGCCCCCTTCGCTCCCACGGCGGACGAAGTGCGCGCCATCGCCGACCGGGCGAAGGGCGTCGGCTGCGACCAGCTGATCGCCATCGAGCCGCCGGCTGCCGACGCCAACGGCGAAGGCGCCGACGCGCGGGTGCGCTTCTGGAACGCCGACGGCGAAGAGGTCGCCGCCTGCGGCAATGGCGCCCGCTGCGTCGGCTGGCTGTTGATGCAGTCCAGCGGCAAGGACCGGATCGTCATCGAGACCAAGGCCGGCCGGCTGATCGCCGAGCGCGCCGGCGAGCGGCTGGTCAGCGTCGACATGGGCGAGCCTGGCCTCGACTGGACGCAGATCCCGCTGGCCGAAGCCCACGACACCCGCGCGCTCGGCGTCAGCCTGCACCCGGCGCTGAGCCAGGCGCCGGGCTGCGTCTCGATGGGCAATCCGCACGTGGTCTTCTTCGTCCCCGACATCGAGACCGCGCCGGTGACCGAGGCGGGCCCGGCGATCGAGCGCCATCCGCTGTTTCCCGAGCGGGTCAACGTCGGCTTCGCGCAGGTGAAGGACCGTGGCCATATCCGCCTGCGGGTCTGGGAGCGCGGCGCCGGCCTGACGCGGGCCTGCGGCACCGGCGCCTGCGCGGCCCTGGTCGCCGCCGCCCGCCGCGACCTCACCGACCGCGCCGCCATCCTGGAGCTGGACGGCGGCGAGCTGTTCATCGAGTGGCGTGAAGACGGCCACGTGATCATGACCGGCCCGGCCGCCGTCGACTTCGCGGGCGAGCTGCCGTGAGCATCGTGACGACGCCGCGGGCCCCCTCCACCCCTTCGGGGTCCCCCTCCCCCAGAGGGGGAGGAGATTCGAGGCTGCGCCCCCTCTCCTCCCCCCTTGGGGGAGGGGGACCGCGAAGCGGTGGAGGGGGCGCTGAGCCGGGAGCATCCACCGTCGATGTCGTCACCTTCGGCTGCCGGCTGAACGCCTATGAGAGCGAGGTCATCCGCAAGCGCGCGGCCGAGGACGGGCTGGCCGATGCGGTGGTGTTCAACACCTGCGCGGTCACCGGCGAGGCGGTGCGCCAGGCCCGCCAGGCGATCCGCAAGGCCCGGCGCGAGCGTCCCGACGCCCGGCTGATCGTCACCGGCTGCGCCGCGCAGATCGACCCCGCGGCCTTCGCCGGCATGGCCGAGGTCGACCTGGTGCTCGGCAATGCCGAGAAGAGCCAGGCCGGCGCCTATGCGCCGCAACCGGACGCCGGCCGGGTGCGGGTCAACGACATCATGAGCGTGCGCGAGACCGCCGGCCACCTGATCGACGGGCTGAAAGACCGCGCCCGCGCCTATGTCGAGGTGCAGAACGGCTGCGACCACCGCTGCACCTTCTGCATCATCCCCTATGGCCGCGGGAACTCGCGCTCGGCGGCGGCCGGCGAGGTGGTCGAGCAGGTCAGGAGGCTCGCCGCCGAGGGTTACCGCGAGGTGGTGCTGACCGGGGTTGACGTCACCAGCTGGGGGGCCGACCTGCCGGGCCAGCCTACGCTCGGCCAGTTGGTCGCCCGGATCCTCAAGCTGGTCCCGGAGCTGCCGCGGCTTCGCCTGTCGTCGATCGACGCCGCCGAGATCGATCCGGACCTGCTGCGCTGCTTCGCCGAGGAGCCGCGGCTGATGCCCTACCTGCATCTGTCGCTGCAGGCCGGCGACGACATGATCCTCAAGCGGATGAAGCGCCGCCACAGCCGCGCCGACGCCCTGAACCTGGTCAGGGCGGTGCGCGCGGTCCGACCCGACACGGCCTTCGGCGCCGACCTGATCGCCGGGTTCCCCACCGAGACCGAGGCGATGTTCGAGAACACCCTGGCGCTGGTCGAGGCCGCCGACCTCGCCTTCCTGCACGTCTTCCCGTTCAGCCCGCGCCCCGGCACGCCGGCCGCCCGCATGCCGCAGCTGCCCAAGGCGGTGGTGAAGGACCGCGCCGCTCGGCTGCGCGCGGCCGGCGAGGCGGCGCTCGCGCGGCACCTCAGCCGACAGGCGGGCCGTACGCTCTGCGGACTGGTCGAGCGGACCGGCGTCGCCCGGGCGGAAGACTTCACCGAGATCGCCTTCGACGGCGACGGCGCGCCGGGCGAGATCCTGGCGCTGAGCGTCACCGGCCACGACGGCAAGCGCGCCCTGGCCCGACCTAAGGTTCTGGAGCCGGTGGAATGAGCTGGAGCGGCGGTTGCCAATGCGGCGCGGTGCGCTTCCGCATCGAGGGCGAGCTCGGGCGGCCGAGCGTCTGCCACTGCCGCATGTGCCAGAAGGCCTTCGCCGCCCCCTATGGCGCGCTCGTCACCGTGGCCCTGGACCAGCTGGTCTGGACCCGCGGCGCGCGCAGCCGGTTCCAGAGCTCCAACAAGGTCGCCCGCGGCTTCTGCAGCGCCTGCGGGACGCCGCTGACCTTCGAATGGGACGCGGCGAAGATCGACGTGGCGATCTGCGCCTTCGACCGGGCCGCCGAGCTGGCGCCCGCCGTCCAGCTACGCGCCGACCAGGCCCTGCCGTGGACGTCCGGCGTCAGCGATCTGCCGCAGGTCGCCGGCCCGGAGGTCGCGGCCCACGACGCCGGCATCGTCTCGCGCCAGCATCCGGACCACGACACGCCGGAGTGGCCGCGCGCCTGACCGCCGCTCGCCCCGAAGACGGCGACGTAATCGAGCACCGAAAGCGTCGCGGCGAGCCCGTCCATGCGGCCCAGCCCGGAAGCGCGCGTGACGCGACGCAAGGGGGCCGCTAGAAGGCCGTTCATGACCGAACCCAAACGCGGCTGGTTCCAGCGGCTCACGCAAGGGCTGTCGCGCTCGTCCAAGCAGATGGGCGAGCAGATCACCAGCGTCTTCACCGTCAAGTCGCCGCTCGACCAGGCGAAGCTGGACGAGCTGGAAGAGATGCTGATCGAGGCCGACCTCGGCCCGCACTCCGCCGCCCGCATCACGGAACGCTTCGCCGCCGAGAAGTTCGGCAAGAACGTCGACGAGCAGGAGATCAAGGAATCCCTGGCGCAGGCGATCGGCGATGAACTGTCGCGTCGCCAGGGCGACTTCGAGCCGCTCGCCGGCCCGCGGCCCTATGTGGTGCTGTTCATCGGGGTGAACGGCTCGGGCAAGACCACCACCCTCGGCAAGATCGCCGCCGACCTGACCGGCCGCGGGGCCAAGGTGCTGATCGCCGCCGGCGACACCTTCCGCGCCGCCGCCGTCGAGCAGCTGAAGGTCTGGGCCGACCGCGCCAGGGCCGACTTCATGTCGCGGCCGACCGGCTCCGACGCCGCCGGTCTCGCCTATGACGCGGTCGCCCGGGGCAAGGCCGAGGGCTACGACGTGGTGCTGATCGACACCGCCGGCCGGCTGCAGAACAAGCAGGGGCTGATGGACGAGCTCCTCAAGATCATCCGGGTGGTGAAGAAGCTGGATGCGGAGGCGCCGCACGAGACGCTGCTGGTGCTGGACGCCACCGTAGGCCGCAACGCGCTCGCCCAGGAGAACATCTTCGGCAACCAGATCGGCGTCTCCGGCATCGTCATGACCAAGCTCGACGGCACCGCCCGCGGCGGGGTGCTGGTGCCGGTCGCCCAGGCCTCGGATTCGCCGATCAAGCTGATCGGGGTGGGCGAGGGGATCGAGGACCTGCAGCCGTTCGACGCCCAGGCCTTCGCCCGCTCGCTGGTTGGCCTCGAGGAACCCGCCCAATGACCGGGCAGGGCCGCAAGTGGGTCACCTGGTTCGTCGACTATTTCGCCCTGGCCGCCTTCCTGATCGGCTATTTCGGGTCCGGCAAGAACCTCCAGCAGGCGACCTGGTGCCTGGTGGCGGGCTCGGCGGTGGCGCTCCTCGTCGGGTTCGTGGTGGAGCGCCGGCTGGCGCCGTTTCCCGCGCTGGCCGGCGGGGCGGCCCTGGTGTTCGGCGGCCTGACCCTGGTGTTCCACGATCCGCGCTTCCTGAAGATGAAGCCGACGGTGATGAACCTGATCTTCGCGGGCCTGATGTTCGGCGGCCTGATCCTGCGCAAACATCCGCTGAAGCTGCTGATCGGCGAGGCGTTCGAGATGCCGGACGAGGCCTGGCGCAAGCTCACCCTGCGCTACGGGCTGTTCTTCGCCGCGCTCGCCATCCTGAACGAGGTGGTCTGGCGCACCCAGAGCGACCAGACCTGGGTGCTGTTCCGCTTCCCCGGCCTGATGGCCGTCACGGTGCTGTTCAGCTTCACCCAGGCGCCCTTCCTGATGAAGTATATGAAAGGCGCCGACCTGCCTCCGCCGCCTCCGGAGTAGGCGCCCGCGAGACGACCTTCTGCGTCCGCAATATCGTCTGTCGTCAAACAGACGCATTGGTCCTCTACCTTCGCGGGTGTCATCACCGTACCGGGGCGCTGCATGGCCAAGACCAAGTCTGCGAAGAGCGCGTCCGCCCTCGAGCGTTCGCCCAGCCACCTGCTGCACAGGGCGGTGCAACTGGCGCTTGACGTCTACGCCGACGAGCTTGGCCCCGGCGCGATCACCCAACGCCAGTTCGCCGTTCTTGCGGCCGCCGCCGAGCATGACGGCGCGACCCAGACGGACCTGGTGCGCCTGACCGGAATCGACCGCTCGACCATGGCCGAGATGGCGGCGCGCCTGATCGCCAAAGGCCTGCTGGAGCGCCGCCGCTCGTCGTTGGACGCGCGGGCGAATGCGGTCAGCCTCAGCCCGGCCGGGCTTGCGGTGCTGGAAGAGGCCCGCCCGAAAATGGCCGCCGCCGACGCCCGGCTCCTGAAGCTGATTTCCGGCGGCGGTCGGCGGCAGGCCTTCGTCGGTCTGCTGCAGGACCTGATCGCCGGCGCCGAGGTCCAGGAGCGCAAGCGCGAGAAGGCCGCCGACAAGGCGCCGAAGACCGCACGCGTGGTCTCTGTCGAACCGCTGCTGAAGAAGAAAAAGAAGAAGCTTAAGAAGCAGGCGGCCTTAGAGGCTCGGGCTGGCTGACCAGGGCCTGTGACAGCTAGCGCTGGTTGCGCTTGGGGAAGCTCAGCGCCGAGCGGCGCAGGTAGGGCGAGCTCAGCCGCTCGTAGGAAGCCGGCGGAAGGCGGTTCAGCATATGCTCGAGCAGATCGCCGGGCTCAAGGGCGGGCGGCGGCTCGTCGTTGAACTCGCGCCAGAGGGCTTGAGCCTCGGATTCGATCCGCCTCTTGCGGGTGCTCATCAGAACCGCCTCTTCGGTCATGGGCAGGCAACTCTCGCAATGAGAACCCGTTCCGGTAAAACAAACATAAATTAGAAGCATTTAGGCGCCGCTTGCGCCGCAGTCAGACCCGGATGTCGAGGATCGAGCCCGGCCGCAACGGACGCGAAGGCGCCTCAGCCGGCGTCTTTTCCGTGCGATCGAGCGGCGCGGCGGCCCGGGTCGGGGCGGCCTGGGCGCTGGCCTGCGGCGGGACCGCTGCCGAGGCCTTGCCAAGGGCGATGTCGAAAAAGGCTCTCTGCGCGGCCACGCGTGCGGCGTCCGACGCCTTCGGCGTAACGTGCGCCTGGGAGACAGGCGTCGGGCTCGGGCGGATAGGGTTCACCGCAGGTCCCCGCGTCATGGTTAACCGGGCCTTACCGTCCGGCTGACACGGTTAACGAAAGCCTAACGCGCTCGCTCGGCGCCGAGACTTCGCGCGCGAGGCGCGCGCCGGCCCGTCGAAACCAGCTGAGCGATACCCTCAATTGGCGACGCTTGGGTGGAGGTGGTCGTCGCAAGGTGCGCTGGCCGGGTTTGTCGGTCCGGCCCCCAAACGAGAAAAGCATGCTCGAGCCTGTTCGCGACTATGGGAGACGGCACGGGGTCGTCGGCGCCCTGCTCCGTATCGCCGGCCGCCTGACAGGCAGCGCCATGCTGCTGATGGTGTTTCGTGTGCTGGTCGGCGACGCCGGCCTCTGCCCGCCGCTCCTGGATTTCGCCGAGGGCTGGAGCTTTCTCCGGCACGACGATCTCAACCGCTTCGCCAGCGCCGATCCCTCGCTCGACCTCGACAGCGCCTTTCTCGCCGAGGCCCTGGCGCGCGGCGACAGTTGCCTGGGCCTGGTTCTCAATGGCGTGCTCGCCGCCTACGCCTGGTATGCGCTGGGTCCGGTCCCGCTCGAGGGCGGGCTGATGGCGACGCCCCTGCCAGGCTATGTCTACATGTACAGGGCCTTCACTGCGCCGGCGTTTCGCGGACGCCGGCTCTATGGCGCAGGCGTCGCGGCGGGGATGCAGGCGTTCAAGGAGCAGCTGCCCGGATTCAAGGGGATCGTCAGTTGCGTCGAGTGGCACCACCACGCCTCGCTGAACGGGCTCGAGCGCATCGGTCTTAGGGCCGTCGGACGCCTCTTCGCGTTCGGAGGCCGTCGTCCGCGGCTGTCCTATGTCAGCTACGGCTGCCGCGGGGTCTTCGCCGCCCGGATCGAACGCGAGCGCCGCTGGGCGCCGGAGAGCCTGAAGCGCGTGGCCGGGTGAAGCTTGTCACCAAGATGGGATGCGCCGGGGCGGGTCGGCTTCGGCAAAGTCCTGCCGGCGCGGCGGCCGGCCTCCCTGGCCGCGGTTTCGGCGCGCAAGAGGAGCCGACCTAGTGTTCGACATCCGCCTGGAAAAGGCCTTCGATTTCGCCTCGGCCGAATACCAGGAGCTGTTCGCAATGTGCGGCGCCTCGGTCTTCCAGCATCCACTGTGGCTGGGCCCCCTGTATCGAGATCTGGCGCCGGCGGTGGGCGCGGAGCCGCTGGTAGTGGTGGCGCGGCGGCGCGCCGACCAGGGCCTGGCGATGGTCCTGCCCTTGACGCGCCGACGACGGCGCGGCCTGAGCTTCATCGAATTCGCCGACCTTTCGGTCAGCGATTACGCCGAGGCGGTCTGCGACCCTGAGACCTTCGAGCGCCTGGCCCAGGACCCGCGGACGCCGGCAAAGATCCGCGGCCTGCTGCAGCCGTTCGATGTCCTCCGCATAGGCAAGATCCGCGACGGGGGCCACCGGCTCGACCGGCTCTTCGCGGGCGCCCGCCGCGCACCGATGGCGATGAGCGCCCATGCGACGGGCCTGTTCGAACCCTTCGAGGACTGGCGCGCGGCGAGGATTCCGAAGTCCTACGGCCGGGAGCTGGGCAGGAACCGACGCCACATGGAGCGGCTGGGAGCCTTCAGGTTCGAGCTCTTGCATGAGCCGTCGGAGATCGAGACGCTCCTGCTCGACCTGCAGGCGTACCGCGGCCGCCGCTTTCCGGGGGATATCCTCGGGCAGCAGTGCTACTTCGACTTCTACCGGACCGTCGCCCTGACCGGCGCGCCGACGGGGTTTGCGCGCGCCTACCGGATGTCGCTCGACGGCGTCACGATCGGCGGCACCCTCGGCCTCAGCCACCGCCGGCGGTTCGTCGGGCTCATTCTCGGATTCGACGACGTCGAATATCGTCCGCGGTCGCTTGGCGCGCTGACGATCGAAGATGTCGCGCGCAACTGCATCGCCGAGCAGCACGAGGTCCTCGACCTCTCGATCGGCGACGAGCACTACAAGAAGCTGTTCAGCGCCGAGCCGACGGCGCTGTGGATGGTCACCGCCAGCGGGACGATGCTGGGCGCTGTGGCCGACAAGATCGCCGCGCACATCGCTCGGCCGCAGCCGGCGTCGGGAAAGTCCGAGCCGGCGAAGGCCGCGCCGGCGAGGGACGTCGCGCCGCTTGCCTGAGGCCGCGGCCCGGCGGTCCGGTCAACGCAGGCGTCTCGCCAGGTCCTCGACGTCGGCGGCCTCGAGCGGGCCGGTGTGCTTGTCGAGGATCACCCCGTCGCGGCCGACCAGATAGGTCTCGGGCACCCCAGTCACCCCAAACTCGACCCCGGCGCGGCCGTCGGCATCCGTCAGCCGCTCGGCGTAGGGATCGCCCAGCCGCGCCAGGAAGGCCTCGGTCTTCTCCGGCGAATCCTTGTAGGCGACGCCGACGATGCGCACGCCCCTGGCCTGCAGGGCGTTGAGCTGAGGCGCCTCGACTTCGCAGGGCGCGCACCAGGAGGCGAAGAAGTTGACCAGCACCGGGCCCTTGGCGGCGAGCTGGCGCAGCCGCACGGATTGTCCGTCCTCCAGCGTCGGCAGGGACAGGTCCGGCATCGGCCGGCCGACAAGGGCGCGCGGCTGGACCTGCGGGTCGTGGTGCAGGCCATAGACGCCGAACAGGGCGGCGAGCGCCGCCAGCACCACCAGGGGCGACAGGGCCAACCAGCGGGTCACGGGCGGCGCAGCCCCTCGGCCCGCCGCTTCCAATGCCGCGCGTGCCGCAGCGCGCCGGCGATCAGGCCGGCGAACACCAGGGCGGTGATCAGATAGGCCGGCCAGATGTAGGCGGCGTATTTCCCGAAATCGAGATCCGGCATCTGCATCTCAGGCCCTCGCCGCGCGCAGCGCCGCGGCCTCGGCGCGCCGCCGCCAGACCTCGCCGCGGATCCGCACCAGCCAGAGTGAGCCGAAGCCGGCCAGGTAGGCCAGGGTCATCAGGTAGAGCGGCGTCGCGAACACCGGGGCCAGCGCCCCGCGGGTGAACATCGACGAGCCCTGGTGCAGGGTGTTCCACCAGTAGACGCTGAAATGGACGATCGGCAGGTTGACCAGGCCGACCAGCGCCAGGATCGCCGCGGCCCGCGCCGCCTTGGCCTCGTCGTCGATCGAGGCGCGCAACGCCAGGTAGGCGATGTAGAAGAGGAACAGCACCAGCACCGAGGTCAGGCGCGCGTCCCACACCCACCAGGCGCCCCACATCGGCCGGCCCCACAGCGAGCCGGTGACCAGCGCCAGGAAGGTCAGGCCGGCGCCGAGGGGGGCGGCGGCCTGGGCGGCGGCGTCGGCCAGGACGTGGCGAAAGACCAGGGCCAGCAGGCTGGCGACGCCCAGGCAGACATAGACGAACATCGCCAGGATCGCCGCCGGCACGTGGATGAACATGATCCGCACCGTCGCGCCCTGCTGGTAGTCCTCGGGTGCGGCGAAGCCGAGCCAGAGGCCGACCGCGGCCAGGCCGACGGCGATCACGCCGAGCAGCGGGGCCGCCCAGCGCGAAAACGCCATGAAGCGCTCGGGATTGGCCAGGAAGGCAGGCGCCGGGATCATGCGGCCGGCTTAGCTCCCCGGCCTGCGGCCGGCAAGCCGCCCGGCGTCACGGCGCCGTCCCGCCGGCTCAGCCCTCCGACGACGGGCCGCCCGGCCCAGGCGCGCCACCATGGTCATGGCCGTGCATGCGGCCGGGACCGCCGTGCATGCCGCCGAAGCCGCCGAAGCCGCCGGGGCCATCGTGCAGGGCGTCGAAGGCGCGCTGCTGGGCCGGCGACAGCTGGGCGTAAAAGCGTTTCACCGCCTCCGCGCGCCGGGCGAACCGGGCCTGGCGCTCGCTCATCCGCGCCTGCATGCGGTCGAGCTTTTGCGGCGTGGTCAGGGTGCGCATCTCGTCGCGCTGCTGGCGCCGGCGCTCCATTTCGCCGGCGGGCGGCTTCATGGCGTCGATCAAGGCGCGCAGCGCCGGCTCCTGCTCGGGGCGAAGCTGCAGCACGGCGCGCAGCTTTTCGGCGTGCTGCTCGGCCATCTTCGCCGGGTCGGGACGGGGCCATTCCGGGCCGCGTGCGGCCGGCGCCGGACCGCTGGGCGGGGGCGCGGGCTGGGCGCCGCTGACGCCGGCCGCGGATAGGGCGAGCGCGCCCGCGAGCGCCAGGGTGGTGAGTTTCATCGAAGAGTCCTTGCTGGTTGTCCCTCTCACCAGCTTGCACGCCAGGCCCGGGCGGTTCCGGCGCTGTCGGAATATGACGATCTCGTCATGCCGCGTGGGGGAGTCGAACCCCTACGAGAGCGCGTTGCGGCAGGCCGCCGCCATCGCCAGCGGGCCCAGCGCGACGGCGGCGGCGGCGTAGGCGCCCAGCAGGGCGAAGCCGGCCCGCCACGGAAGGCCTGCGGCCAGGGCGTCGAGCGCGCCGCCGCCGAAGATCACCGGCGGCACGAACAGCGGCAGGACGATGACGGCGGTCAGCAGGCCGCCGCGGCGGGCGCCCAGGCTCAGCGCCGCGCCGATGCCGCCGACGAAGGCGAAGGCGAGCCCTCCCGCCAGGGCGCAGGCGAAGATCAACGGGGCCAGCTCGACCCTGGCTCCCAGGGCGAGCGCGGCGACCGGGGCGGCCAGCGCCAGCGGCGCGCCGGCGGCCAGCCACTGGCCGAGGCATTTGGCGGCGCAGGTCAGCTCCAGCGGAACCGGCGATAGCGCCAGCAGGTCGAGCGCGCCGTCTTCGTAGTCGCGCTCGAACAGCCGATCGAGCGAGAGCAGCGAGGCCAGCGCCAGCGCCACCCAGGCGACCCCGGCGGCGACCGCCGCCAGCCGCTGCGCCTCCGGCCCGATCGCCAGCGGCATCAGCGTCGCCACCCCCGCGTAGAAGCCGACGCTGACCAGCGGCCCGCCGCCCCGGCCCCAGGCCAGGGCGGTCTCGCGCGCGACCAGGGCGGAGAGCCGGCTCAAGGGCGGCCCCCGGCGCCCGAACGCCCCCTCAGTCGCTTCGCGGTGGAGCATCTTCGGCCCAGATCCTCCACCGCAACGCGGGGGAGGTGGCTCGCGCAGCGAGACGGAGGGGGCGTTCGGGCGCCGGCCGTGGTCACGACGCCAGCTCCAGGGTGCGCGACGCGACCGGCAGCGGGTCGTGCACCGCCGCCAGGATCAGGCCGCCGCCGTCGAGGTGGCGGCGCATGATCTCGCCGAAGCGGGCGCGCCAGGCGGCGTCGAGCGGGCTGAGCGGCTCGTCGAGCACCCACAGCGGCCGCGGCGCGGCGAGCAGCCGGGCCAGCGCCAGGCGCCGCCGCTGGCCGGCGGAGAGCCGGCGGATCTCCAGGTCGAGCAGCGGCTCCAGCGCCAGCGTCTCGGCCGCGGCCTGCGCCCAGGCGGCGTCGGCCCCGCTCCAGCGGCTCCAGAAGGCGAGCTCCTCGCGCGCCGTCCGCGCCGGTTTCAGCCCGTCCTGGTAGCCCTGGAAGTGCAGGCCCTCGGCGCGCGCTTGGGCCGGATCGGTCCCGCCGAAACCGATCTCGCCGGCCTCGAGGGCGACCAGGCCGGCGACCGCCCGCAGCAGGCTGGTCTTGCCGACCCCGTTCGGGCCGGTCAGCGCGCAGGCCTCGCCGGCCTGCAGCGTCAGCGAGACGCCGCCGAACAGGCGCCGGCCGCCGCGGCTGATGGCGATCTCCGAAAGGCCAAGCTGCCCGATCACGGCCAGTTCCCGCATTCGCCGGGACTATCCGCGGCGCGCGCATGGACGGGCGGGGAACGGAGGTCTATGAAGCGGCCGGCCGTAGTCGCCCTGGGGGGCGTACGCCGCGCGGGGACGGAACCTGTGTGTCCGCCTTCAAAAGCGCGCGATCCCCGAAGGCGTCTTTGAGCGGCTGGGAACAGAGAGAGGATCCCCCAATATGGCGTCTGCCGACAGCCTGAACACCCGCCGCGAGCTCGTGGTGGGCGACAAGACCTACGCTTACTACAGCCTTCGGGCGGCGGAGGAAGCTGGACTTTCGGGCGTCTCGCGCCTGCCGATCTCGATGAAGGTGCTGCTGGAGAACCTGCTGCGCAACGAGGACGGCGCCTCGGTGGGGCCCGACGACCTGAAGGCGATCGCCGCCTGGCTCGACAACAAGGGCTCGGTCGAACACGAGATCAGCTTCCGCCCGGCGCGGGTGCTGATGCAGGACTTCACCGGTGTGCCGGCGGTCGTCGACCTGGCCGCCATGCGCGACGCCATGGTGGCGCTTTCCGCCAACCCCGAGAAGATCAACCCGCTGAACCCGGTCGACCTGGTCATCGACCACTCGGTGATGGTCGACTACTTCGGCACCGCCAAGGCCGCCGGCGAGAACGTCGAGCGCGAGTACGAGCGCAACATGGAGCGCTACCGCTTCCTGCGCTGGGGCTCCTCGGCCTTCAACAACTTCCGCGTGGTGCCCCCGGGCACCGGGATCTGCCACCAGGTCAACCTCGAGTACCTCGCGCAGACCGTCTGGACGAACGCCGATGAAGGCCCGACCGTGGCCTATCCCGACACCGTCGTCGGCACGGACAGCCACACCACCATGATCAACGGCCTGGCGGTGCTGGGCTGGGGCGTCGGCGGCATCGAGGCGGAAGCCGCCATGCTCGGCCAGCCGATCCCGATGCTGATCCCGGAAGTCATCGGCTTCCGCCTGGATGGCCAGCTGCCGGAGGGCGCGACCGCCACCGACCTGGTGCTCACCGTCACCCAGATGCTGCGCAAGAAGGGCGTGGTCGGCAAGTTCGTCGAGTTCTACGGCTCCGGCCTCGCCAACCTGACGCTGGAAGACCAGGCCACCATCGCGAACATGGCGCCCGAGTACGGCGCCACCTGCGGCTTCTTCCCGGTCACCCGGGCCACCATCGACTACCTGACGGCCACCGGGCGCGAGCCCGACCGCGTCGCCCTGGTCGAGGCCTACGCCAAGGAACAGGGCCTGTGGCGCGAGCCGACCGACCCGGAAGCGGTGTTCACCGACACCCTCGAACTCGACCTCGGCTCGGTGCTGCCGTCGCTGGCCGGGCCGAAGCGTCCGCAGGACCGCGTGCTGCTCTCCGACGCCGCGGCGGAGTTCAAGTCCGCCCTGGCCGGCGACTTCGGCAAGGCCGACACCGCCACCGAGCGCTACCCCGTGGAAGGCGAGAGCTTCGACGTCGGCAACGGCGACGTGGTGATCGCCGCCATCACCTCCTGCACCAACACCTCCAACCCCAGCGTGCTGATCGCCGCCGGCCTGGTCGCCAAGAAGGCGGTGGAGAAAGGCCTGAGCGTAAAGCCGTGGGTGAAGACCTCGCTGGCCCCCGGCTCGCAGGTGGTCACCGACTATCTGAAGTCGGCCGGCCTGACCAAGTCGCTCGACGCGCTCGGCTTCAACCTGGTCGGCTACGGCTGCACCACCTGCATCGGCAATTCCGGGCCGTTGCCCGAGGCGATCTCGGACGCCGTGCAGAAGAACGACCTGGTGGCCGTCAGCGTGCTCTCCGGTAACCGCAACTTCGAAGGCCGGGTGAACCCGGACGTGCGGGCCAACTACCTCGCTTCGCCGCCGCTGGTGGTGGCTTACGCCCTGGCCGGCTCGATGCAGATCGACCTGGTCAACGAGCCGCTGGGCCAGGGCAAGGACGGCGAGCCGGTCTATCTGAAGGATATCTGGCCGACCACCGAGGAGGTCGCCGCCCTGCAGCGCAAGCACGTGACGAACAAGATGTTCGCCAGCCGCTACGCCGACGTCTTCAAGGGCGACAAGAACTGGCAGGGGATCAAGGTCGCCGGCGGCCAGACCTACGCCTGGGACACGGGCTCCACCTATGTGCAGAACCCGCCCTACTTCCGGGACATGCAGATGGAGCCGGCGGCGGTCACCGACATCGTCGAGGCCCGCGTGCTGGGCGTCTTCGGCGACTCGATCACCACCGACCACATCTCGCCGGCCGGCTCGATCAAGGCGACCTCGCCGGCGGGGGTCTATCTGCGCGACCACCAGGTGCCGACCTCGGAGTTCAACTCCTACGGCGCGCGCCGCGGCAACCACGAGATCATGATGCGGGGCACCTTCGCCAACATCCGCATCCGCAACAAGATCACCCCCGACATCGAAGGCGGGGTGACCAAGCACTTCCCCTCCGGCGACACCATGTCGATCTATGACGCCGCCATGCGCTACCAGGCCGAAGGCCGGCCGCTGGTGGTGTTCGCGGGCAAGGAGTACGGCACCGGCTCGTCGCGCGACTGGGCGGCCAAGGGCACCAAGCTGCTGGGCGTCCGCGCCGTCGTCGCCGAGAGCTTCGAGCGCATCCACCGCTCGAACCTGGTCGGCATGGGCGTGCTGCCGCTGCAGTTCACGCAAGAGGGGTGGCATAAGCTGGGCCTGACCGGCGAAGAGATCGTCACCATCCGCGGCCTGACCGAACTTGCGCCGCGCAAGCAGCTGATCGTCGAGATGTACCGTCCCACCGACGGCCGTATCGCCCGCTTCCCGGTCCGCTGCCGGATCGATACGCCGACCGAGCTTGAGTACTTCAAGAACGGCGGGGTGCTGAACTACGTCCTGCGCAACCTGGCGCGCCAGGCCTGATCGACAGCGAGGGGGCCGGCTCATGCGCGGGCCCCCCCGCTCTCACGCCTTCTTGTGATTTACACCGCGCGGAACTCCGCTTAAGCCTCGCCACGATGCGGAAGGGCGCGCTCTTCAGTCTTGTTCTGCTTGCCCTCCCGGCGGCCGCGGCGGCGAAGCCGCCGGTGGTGGTGGAGCTGTACACCGCCCAGGGGTGCGCCTCCTGCGGCGAGGCCAACGCCTACGCCGCCAAGTTGGCCGACCGCCCGGGCGTGCTGGTGCTGACCTTCCCCGTCGACTACTGGGACTATCTCGGCTGGTCCGACACCTTCGCCAAGCCGGAGTACGCCGAGCGGCAGAAGGCCTACGTCGCCAAGCTGGCCCTGCGCGAACCCTACACGCCGCAGGTGGTGGTCGGCGGCCGGGCGCAGGCTCCCGGGCTGAAGCCCGACCGGGTGGACAAGCTGGTCCACGACGCGCTCCGCACGCCCGGCGACCCGCCGCAGATCCGCTTCGTCGGCAGGCGGCGGGTCGACGTCGGGTCCGGCCGGAGCCTGCGCGGCGGCGTCGATGTCTGGCTGGTGCGCTACGATCCGCGCGAGCAGGACGTGGCGATCAAGAGCGGCGACAACCGCGGCCAGACGATGGTGCAGAAGAATGTGGTGCGCGAGATGACGCGCCTCGGCGGCTGGCGAGGGCGGGCCTCGGCCTACCGCCTGCCGGAGCCGACCGAGGATGGCCTGGAGACCGTCGTCATCCTGCAGGGGGCGCGCGGCGGCCGCGTGCTCGCCGTCGCCCGCGCCAAGAGCTGAAGTCCCGCACGAGCGGAGGGCGAAACGAAAAGAGCCCGCGCGGCTGGAGAGGTCCGCGCGGGCTCTGTCTCGATGGGATCATGTGTCGATCGACCAACCCGCAGGTCCAGGGGGGCTGGGGGGGCTGTTCAGGATCCGGGACCAACGTGTGTGGCCGACCGACGTCCAGCATAAGACACAGGGGATCAGGCGGGGAGGCGGCCGAAATAAGGTGGTTTCGGGGCGTGTCATTACGGTCACTTAATGCCGCTGGACAGGGGACGCGCGGCGGGCCTCGCCATCGCGGCGGGTTTCGGTTTAGGCTCGCCGTCGATGGCTTTCGATCCGTCCTACGCCGCGCCCGCGGGGGCCACCATCTTCTTCGAGCGGCGCGAACTGGCGCGGCTGTTCAGCCTTTACGGACGCATGGTGGCGGCGGGCGAATGGCGGGACTACGCCATCGACGGCCTGCGCGAGGCGGCGGTCTTCTCGGTGTTCCGCAGAGCCTCCGAACAGCCGCTCTACCGCATCGAAAAACGGCCGGCGCTGGCGCGGCGGCAGGGCGCCTGGGCGGTGATCGGCGAAGGCGGCCACATCCTGCGCCGCGGCCAGGAGTTGGAGCAGGTGCTGCGCTTTTTCGACAAGGGCCGGTTCCGGGTGGTGGACTGAGGCCGTCGCTGCTCCCCCGCACGCGGGGGAGCAGCGGTCCGCGACCGCGGCGCCAGCCCCAAACAAAAACCCCGGCGGTTTCCCGCCGGGGCTGATGTCCTGGATCCTGCTTACGTTTCTAGCGGCGGTTGCCGGTGAACTGCAGGAGGAATTGGAAGAGGTTGATGAAGTTCAGGTAGAGGTTCAGCGCGCCGTAGTTGGTCGCCACCGCCATCGAGGACTGGTCGCCGCCCAGCTGGTAGTAGGTCATCTTCAGGCGCTGGGTGTCGTAGGCGATCAGGCCGGCGAAGATCAGCACGCCCAGGGCGCTGATGATCATGCTGAAGCCGGGCGGATGCCAGAACAGGCCGACCAGCGAAGCCAGCACCAGGCCGAACAGGCCCATGATCAGGAAGCTGCCGAAGCCGGTCAGGTCCTTCTTGGTGGTGTAACCCACCAGGCTCAGCCCGCCGAACGCCGCGGCGGTGATCAGGAAGGTCAGCGCCACCGAGGAGCCGGTGTAGGCCAGCAGCCAGACGCCGAGGCCCGCGCCGATCCCGGCGACCACCGACCAGTAGATGGCGCCGGCTGCGCGGGGGCTGGGATTGCGGATGAACATCGCCCCGAGCAAGACCACTAGAGGCGCAAAGCGGACGATCGTCCCGAGCCCGGTGAAGCCGACCAGGCGACCCTCGGGGCTGACGACGTAGAGCAGCTGCTGGACAGGGGCGAAGTCGGCCGTCACCCAGGCCAGAACAGCCGAAAGAAGCAGGCCCAGCGCCATCTTGTTGTAGACGCCGAGCATGAAGCTGCGAAGTCCCGCGTCCACCGACATGTCGGCGCGATCGACGGGGATCGTGCGCGCGTAGCCGCGGTTGAAGTCGCTCATCTGAGGCAAAGCCCTTGGTTTGGCGTCCCTGTCGGACGCCCTCGAAATATCGTGTGGCCAGGGGCTCGAAGCAAGCCCCTACACATTAAGGGGAATTAACCTGAAGCTGGCGACGCCGCCCGGCGCGCGCCGCCACCCCGGCCTGAGGAAGGGGCCATGATCCGCCTGTTCGCCGCCATTCCCGTGCTCGACGAGATCGCCGCCGGCCTGGCGCTGCGGCAGGCCGGCCTCGACGGCGCGCGCTGGCGCACTGCCGCCCAGCTGCACCTGACGCTGCGGTTCTTCGGCGAGGTGCGGGAGGACGTCGCCCGCGACCTCGACGCCGAACTCGCCGCGGTCGCGGGCGCCCCCTTCGAGATCGTGCTGGAGGGAGTCGGGGCTTTCGGCGAAGCCGACGACCTCAACGCCGTCTGGGCCGGGGTGGCGGAGCAGCCGGAGCTGCGGCGGCTGGCCAAGGCCTGCGAGACGGCGGCGCGGCGCGCCGGGCTCAAGCCGGAAACCCGTCATTACCGGCCGCACGTCACCCTCGCCTACCTGCGCCATCCGGCGTCGGACAAGGTCGCCGCCTGGATCCAGGCCAACAACCTCCTGAAGTCGCCGCCGATCCGCGTCGACCGCTTCGGCCTCTATTCCAGCTTCCTCGGCGGCGAAGGCGCCCAGTACCGGCTGGAGGCGGAGTATCGCTTGTGAGCCGAGGATCAAGCCTCGACGGCGTAGTCCTTGAGCACCCCCAGGGGCACGATGGCCAAGGTCTCCTCGTGGGTCGCGTCCAGCACGAGCTGCGGCGCCGCGCCGGCGTCGAGGGCCTCCTTCCAGCGCGGGGCGCACAGGCACCAGCGGTCGCCGGGCTTCAGGCCGGGGAAGCCGTACTCGGGGTTCGGCGTCGATAGGTCGTTGCCGGCCGCCTTGGAGAAGGCGAGAAACTCGGCCGACATCACCGCGCAGACGGTGTGCATGCCGGTGTCCTCGTGGCTGGTCTCGCAGCAGCCGTTGCGGAAGAAGCCGGTCATCGGTGCGGTGGAGCAGGGCTTCAGCTCGCCGCCGAGGACGTTCTTCGCGCCAGCGTCAAATCGGGTGGTCATGGGCGCAGTCTAATCGCTAAGAGGGGGCGTCCGCCACGACTCGCTGGAGCGCACGCTCAGATGATCGCCAACCGTCCACGCCGCAGCGCCCTCTACATGCCGGCCTCCAACGCCCGCGCCATCGAGAAGGCCAAGACTCTGGCCTGCGACGTGGTCATCCTCGATCTGGAGGACGCGGTCGCCCCGGAAGCCAAGGTCGAGGCGCGGCAGCTGGCGGTCGAGGCGGTGCGCGCCGGCGGCTTCGGCGCGCGCGAGGTGGTGATCCGCGTCAACGGCCGCGACACGCCCTGGGGCGCCGCCGACCTCGGCGCGGCCGCCGCGTCGGGCGCCGACGCCGTGCTGGTCCCCAAGGTGGGCGCGCCGGAGGACCTCGCCCACTACGCCGCCGCCCTGCCGGAGCGGACCCGGCTGTGGGCGATGATCGAGACCTGCGCGGCGATCTTCCAGCTCGACGCCCTCGGCCGCGCGGCGGCGGCGGCGAACAACGAGGTCTGGATCGTCGGCGCCAACGACCTGGTGAAGGAGATGCGCTGCCGGGCGCGCGCCGACCGCGCGCCGCTGCTGCCGGCGCTGTCGCTGGCGGTGATGGCGGCGCACGCCAACGGGGTGGCCATCCTCGACGGGGTCTACAACGACATTCCCGATCTCGAGGGGCTGGCGCGCGAATGCGAGCAGGGTCTCGACCTTGGGATGGACGGCAAGAGCCTGATCCACCCCAGCCACCTGGAGGCCGCCAACGCCGCCTTCACCCCGGCCGACGCCGCCGTGGCCTGGGCGCGCACGGTGGTCGCCGCATTTGCGGCGCCCGAAAACGCTGGCCAGGGCGTTCTGAAGGTCGACGGCAAGATGGTGGAGCGGCTCCACCTAGCCGAGGCCGAGCGGCTGATCGCCATTTCGGAGGCGATCGCCGCGCAGCAAGGGTGAGGCGATGAGGCGAACTTGGGCGGGACTTGGGTTGACGCTGGCGCTGGCGGGCGGGCCCATCGCCCTGGCGCAGACGGCCCCGTCGTCGACGGTCATTCCCCCGCCGCCGGTGGTGAAGCCCGGCCCGCCCGGGCCGCATGTGGAGGATCCCGGCAGGCTGCCGGAGGCGCCGAAGACCGTGCCGGATCTCGCCTACGACGCCCGGGTCCTCTCGTCCGCCGCCTCGGCCGAGCAGTTTCAGGGGCCGCTCGACGGCGCCTGGACGCTGGCGGCCAAGCGGCGCGGCGACCTCTACGCCTTCGAGCTGACCGACAAGCGCAGCGAAGTCGAGGGCGCCTGGCGCGACCTGCGGGCGGCCGGCGAGCCGGCGGCCTCCGGCGTCATCGACCTGGTCCGGCGCGCCCCGCCCGGCCTGCTGATCCGCTTCACGCCCGCCGGCCAGCCGCCGGTGGCGGTGCAACTGCGGCCCGACGGCCGGGGCGAGCTCGAGCAGGGCGGCCGACGCCTGAAGGTGACGCTGCGGCGGTCCACACCCTGATCCGGTCTCCCCCGGGGGCGGTCAGACCCCAAGCGCCGTCCGCGCCGCGGCCGTCGCCGTCGCCAGCGCCTGCGGGGTGTAGGGCTCCGCGCGGCCCTGTCCCCAGACCGGCCCTGGCCAGGCGGCGTCGTCCGGCCGGCGGCCGACGATGTGGACATGCAGCTGCGGCGTGATGTTGCCGAGCTGGCCGACATTGAGCTTGGCGACCGGCCGGCCGAGCGCCGCGCCGACGGCGCGCACGGCCGCCCCGGCCGCCACGATCTCGTCCATCAACCGCACGCGCTGGTCGGGGGCGAGATGCTCCAGCTCGCGGGCCTCGGGCACCCGCGGCAACAGCACGACCCAGGCGTAGCGGGCGTCGGCCTGCAGCCGGGCGTGGCAGAGCGGCAGCTCGCCGAGGGCTTCGGAGGTCGCGGGGAAGGCGGGATCGAGATAAAACATGCTCGCTCACACCACGGTTGCGCCCGCCAGCCAAGCACCCGGGCGAATCACCCGCCTGCGGCATTGCGGCGTGGCCGCGTGTGAGCTAGGGACCCGCCGACCGCATCGGCGGCCATCCATTCAAGCTACTGGAGCAGCACCATGGCGACCAAGAGCCCGATCCGCGTGGCGGTCACCGGCGCCGCCGGCAATATCGGCTACGCCCTTCTCTTCCGTATCGCCTCGGGGGCCATGCTGGGCGCCGACCAGCCGGTGATCCTGCAGCTGCTCGAGATCCCGACCGAAGGCGCCCAGAAGGCGCTGAAGGGCGTGGCCATGGAGCTGGAGGACTGCGCCTTTCCGCTGCTGCAGGACATGGTGCTGACCGACGACGCCAATGTCGCCTTCAAGGACGTGAACTGGGCGCTGCTGGTCGGCTCCAAGCCGCGCGGCCCGGGCATGGAGCGCGCCGACCTCCTGAAGGACAACGGCAAGATCTTCATCGCCCAGGGCAAGGCGATCGATGCGGTGGCCGCCGACGACGCCCGCGTCGCGGTGGTCGGCAACCCCTGCAACACCAATGTGATGATCGCCGCCAGCCAGGCCAAGCGCTTGAGCCCCGACCGCTTCACCGCCATGGTGCGCCTCGACGAGAACCGCGGCCGCGCCCAGTTGGCGAAGAAGGCCGGCGTCTCGATCAACGACGTCAGCGAGCTGTTCATCTACGGCAACCACTCGCCGACCATGTTCGCCGACTTCACCCACGCCAAGATCGGCGGCAAGTCGGCCGCCGAGGTGATCGGCGACGAAGCCTGGCTGAAGAACGACTACCTGCCGACCGTCGGCAAGCGCGGCGCGGCGATCATCGAGGCCCGCGGCCAGAGCTCGGCGGCCTCGGCGGCCAACGCCCTGGTCGACCACGTCCGCGACCTCGTCACCCCCGGCGCCATCCACTCGGTGGCGGTCAATTCGGAAGGCCGCTACGGCTTCGCCGAAGGAGTCTGGGCCGGCATGCCGGTGAAGACCACGTCGGCGGGCGCGTACGAAGTCATCACCAGCTACGAGATGGACGATTTCGCCAAGAGCAAGATCGTCATCACCAACGACGAGCTGGTGGGCGAGCGCGACACCGTGAAGGACATGCTGGGCTGAGGCTCTCGCTGGACGCCCAGGCGTTGCCGGGGAGATATCCGCGAAACTGAGGAAAGGGCGCCCGCAGCCATGTGGGCGTCCTTTTTGCTATGCGCCCTATTCGCCGTCCGGAGCGTCGGCGGCGATCTGGTTCAGCTCCTGGATGCGCTGGTCGTAGACCTCGGCCACGGCGCGGCGGGAGTGGCGCGCGGCGTCCTCGCGGATCGCCACCCAGTCGCGCTGCTCCTGGCGCAGGTCGATGGGGTCGACGCCCGAGCGCATCGCCCGACTGTAGGCGCGCGCCAGCTGCCGGTCGGCGGTCGCCAGCTCGGCGTCGTCGCACACCATCTGTTCCGCGCCGGGCCGCGCGCCGGCGCAGTCGAAGCTGGCCTGTACCGGCGGGGCAGGGGACGACGTCGGGGCGGGGGCCGACGCGCGGGTGTCGGCCGTCGCGGCGACATCCTCGTCGGCGGCGGGCGGCTGCGGAGCCGGGGTCGGCTGAGGCGCCCGGGTCGGCGTCGGAACCACGGCCACGGCCGCCGCCGGCGCCTGGGCCTGCTGGCGCGCGGCGGCCGCCATCTCCGGCGGCAGGGTCTGCAGCCGGCCGGGCGCGCGGGGCGGTTGCTGCGGGCGCGGCGGCGGGTTTACGGCGATCGGCACGCCGGGGGAGCCGGTGGCGGCCGCGCTCGGCGGAACGGTGTTTGCGGGGGCTGTCGGCGGCGTCGAGGGCGACTTCGAGCCGATCAGCTCCGGCTTGGCCCAGAAGCCGAACAGCAGGCCGATCGCCAGGGCCGCGGCCACGCCGCCGATCAACAGCGGGCGCCGGGAGCGCCGGCGACGCGGTTCGGATGCGGCCTGGGGCGGCTCCCGCCGCTCGCCCGGACCGCCGGAAAAGCCATTGTAAGTGACCCCTGGCCAGGGGTCGCCGGTGCGGTCGATGGGCATGCGGCGAACCTCGCAAGGACGTCCCTCAGCCGACCTAATCCGCGGCCGTCGGCGCGGTTGCAACGGCCGAGCTTCAGTCGCCGTGCGCAGCTTCGCGCGTCTGGTCCTGCAGCTCTGCGATGCGGGCCAGGTAGATGTCGTGCACCGCCCAGGGCGCCTGGCGTGCGGCGTTGGCGCGGGCCGCCAGCCAGCGCTGCTGCTGCCGCTCCAGGCGCTCCGGCGAGACGCCGGCGGCCTGGGCCTGGCGGTAGGCGCGGCTGAGCTGGCGGTCGGCCGCGCCCAGCGCCGGATCGGCGCAGGTCAGTGCCGCGCCGGGATCGGCCGAGGCGCAGCGCGGCGCGGCCTTGGCGATCCGCGCCGGAGCCGCGGCGCGCGCGGCGCTGGCCTTGGCGCGCAGCAGCCGGGCCGTCTGATCCGCCCGGTGGGCTGCGGTGGCGCGTTCGGCCCTGGCCTGCGCCAGCTTGCGCTGTTTCACTTCGGCCGCCTGTTCATCAGCGAATCGGGTCCGCCGGGCCTGGGCAGCCCTCTGTTCCGCCAGCCGCCGGTCGTCAGCCTGTTTTTCGGCGAGCCGGCGTTGCGCCTTTTCGTGCGCCCGGATCTCGGCCGCTGCAGCGGCGCGCGCCATCTGCCGCCGCGCCGTGCGCTGAGGTTCCGCGGCGGGGCGGGTGTGCTCGGCCCGCCGGGCGCGCTCCGCGGCGTCGGCCCGGCGAACCGCCTCGGCCCTGGCGTGCGCCTCGGCCGCCTTGCGCGCGGCGAGATCGGCGGCTGCCGCAGCGGCGCTGGGCGGTGTCGGACGCAAGGGGCGCGGCGCTTCCGCCAGGCGTTGGGGCGTGACGGCATGCACCCGCACCAGACCCTGTGGCGGCGCGCCCGGGGCCAGTAGCTCGGACGGCGCAGGCGGTGCGGCTTGTACGGGGGCCGGCGCGGGTTGAGAGGGGGTGGCCGGCGTGGCGGCCGCGGCGCTCGTCGCCGGCGGATGATCGACGCGGATCTCGATCTGCCGCCGGACGGTCGGCGCGGGGCCGGCTGCGGCCCGGTGGCGGGGCGCCGGCTCGCGCCCGATGTCGGGCCGCGCCCATAGCCCCAGGCCTGCGCCGAGCACGCAGGCGCCGGCCACGCCGGCCAGCACCAGCACCGGTGAAACGCGGTGAGGCCGACTGACCAGCGGGTCGGCTGAAAGGCGCGGGCGGCGTTCGAACGGCATGACGGGTCCCGAAACTCAAGCGGTCCCTCGACGCGCGACGACTTCGGCCCGGCCACGCCCCTGGCCGAACTCGCCTTCGTCTCGCGCTCTCCCGCCGCAATTGAGGCACAATCTTGGCGCGGACGCCAGAGCGTCGCCTTAGGCAGATCGTCTCAGCCTTAGAGCCAGCCGCGGCTGCGCAGATCGCGGGCGAAGGTGCGGCTGACCGGCGCCTGGGCGCCGCCCTTCAGCCGCAGCAGGGCGCGGCCGTCGGCGCGCCGGGCCTCGACGATGGCGTCGCGCGCCACCCACCAGGAGCGGTGCACCTGGGCGCCCTCCAGCCCTTCGAGCTCCTGCAGGGCGTCGGAAAAGCGCATCAGGATCAGGTCCGCGCCGAGCGAGGTGTGCAGGCGCAGATAGTGGTCCTCCGCCTCCACCGCCCAGAGCTCGCCGCCGCGCAGCTTCGGCGGCAGCCGCTCGAGGAACTTCGGCGCGCCCGCCGGCGTCGGGGCGGCGGGGCTCGCCTGCCGCCGCCGCTGCAGCTGATAGGCGATCCAGAGGCAGAAGAAGGCGGAGCTCGCGGCCGAGGTCGGCAACATGTCGGGAATCTCGCCGAGCGGCGGCGGGTGGCGCACGACCATCTGCAGCGCGATCCAGACCACCGCGGCCATCGGCGCCGTCATCACCAGCGCCGCGGTCAAGCCCTGCAGCCACCAGCGCGCGGCGATCGCCGGATGCCGCCCCGTCAAGACGAAGACCGCCATGCCCATCAGGCTCGCGGTGACCGAGACCGCCACCATCTCGATCGTGCGCCGCCCCAGCGGCAGGGCCTGGCTGCCGTAGGCGCCGACGACGCCGAGAAAGACCCCGACGATCGCCCCGCCCAGGGCGGTGCGGCGCACCGCCGCCCAGCCCGGCCTGGCGGCTGGCGAAGCGCGAACGGCGGGTGGCGGCGCTTCACGAAGGCGCGGCGTCATTGCACGCATCGGCGCTGGCGCATCGCAAGCCGAACCCCCAGCCCTGGCCTCACCGCCGGCGAACGGTCGCGGCGGCCGACCAAGGAAATACGGGATGTCGTCGCTACCGCAAACCCCGCCGCGCCGCTGGGCGCGCCCTGTGCTGGTTCCTGCCCTGGCCATCGGCGCCGTCCTGGGCCTGGCGCTCGGGCCCGGCTGGCGATCGATCTTGGCGGCGGGCGAGATCAGCCGTCTTCATGCGCCCTCGGCAGAAGTGATCGCCGGCATCCCGCCGGCGATCACCGTCCACCTGGCCGCTGCCCTGGCGGCCTTGGCGCTGGGGGCGGCGCTGATGGTGATCCGCAAGGGCCGGGCCTTCCACCGGATCGCCGGCCGGGCCTGGGTCGGCCTGGTCGCGGTGGTCGCGGGCTCGTCGCTGTTCATCACCAGCCTGCACCCGGGCCGGTACTCGTTCCTGCATTTGTTCACCGGCTGGACGGCGATCGCCCTGCCGCTGGCGGTGTTCTGGGCCAAGCGGCATGAAGTCGCACGTCACCGGCGGATGATGATGGGCCTCTTCTACGGAGGCTTCGCCATAAACATCTTCATCGCCTTCATTCCAGGGCGGATCCTGTGGAGCCTGGTCTTCGGTTGAGCTAGTCAAGCTCAAGCTGGAGCCAACTTCCGTCATGTTCGGCGCGCAAGCCGTCACGGAAGATGTCCGAGCCTGAGGACTGATGCACGACCTGGTTTTTCACGATCCGACGGGCCGCCGCGCGCGCAAGATGCGGCTCTTCTGGGGCCTGCTGGTGGCCTTCGGCGCGTTGCTGGTCGCCGCCTTCTTCGCGACCCTGGCGGTGGCGCCGCGGATGCCGGACCTCTCCATGAAGGATCCGCGGGTGCTGCAGGCGCTGCACGCCGAAACCGCCCACAAGATCAAGGGGCGGCCGCAATGGACCAAGATCCCCCACCCGCGGACCGTCGCAGCCGGCGGCGTCGCCAAGCCGCTGTCGGTCGGCTTCTACGTCTCCTGGGACGAGACCTCGCGCGAGTCCTTGGCCGAGCACGTCAACCAGCTCGACGTGGTCTCGCCGCAGTGGGTGCAGCTGAACGGCGCGGGCGGCAAGCTCGACTTCACCTCAGATCCGGAGGCGCGCGCCATCATCGCCTCGGCGAAGACGCCGCCGTCCGTGCTGCCCGGCGTCTTCAACGCCAGAAATGGGGTCTGGAACGGAGCGGCCGCCGACGCCCTGCTGGCCGATCCGGCCGCCCAGCAGACGATGATCGCCACCCTGCTCGACCAGGCGCAGAAGCGCGGCTACGCCGGCTATGTCTTCGACCTGGAAAACCTCTCCCCGACGTCGGTCCAGCGCTACCCGGCCTTCCTGGCCAAGGTGCGCGCGGCGCTGCAGCCGACCGGCCGGGAAGTCTGGGTCACCGCGCCGTTCGACGAGGGCTGGCCGCTCAAGCGCCTGCAGGCCGCCGTCGATGCGGTGGTGCTGATGGCCTACGACGAGCATTACGGGACCGGCGATCCGGGCCCGGCCGCCGGCCAGGACTGGTTCGAGCGCTGGCTCGCCCAGGACATGGAGCAGCTGGATCCCGCGCGGGCGGTGATCGCGCTCGGCGCCTACGGCTACGACTGGACCTTGCCGCAGAAGGGCAAGCCGGGCTCCGCCGACGCGGTGACCTTCATCGAGGCGACCCAGACGGCGCACGATTCCGACGCCCAGCCGCAGATGGACGACGTCAGCCTCAACCCCAACTACGGCTACGTCGACGACGCCGGGCGCAAGCACGCCGTCTGGTACTTGGACGCCGCCACCCTGTTCAACCAGATGCGGGTCGCCGACGGCTTCCGGCCGATGGGCTATGCGCTCTGGCGGATGGGCGGCGAGGACCAGCTGGTCTGGAAGCTGATGCAGCACGCGTTCGGCCAGGCGACCACGGCGGGCCTCGACCAGCTGCAGCCCGGCCAGGATGTCGATTTCGACGGCTATGGCGAGGTGCTTCGGGTCGAGGACACGCCCAAGCCCGGTCACCGCAGGCTGGAGATCGATCCGGACACCGGCCTGATCTCCGGCGAGCTCTACGACCAGCTGCCGACCTCCTATGTGGTGCAGCGCTACGGCTGGCATCCCGGGTGGGTGGCGCTGACTTTCGACGACGGGCCGGACGGCCGTTGGACGCCGAAGATCCTCGACGTCCTGAAGGAGAAGCACGCGCCCGCGACCTTCTTCGTCATCGGCAAGAACATGTCGCGCGAGCCGGGGCTGGTGGCGCGCGAGGTTCGCGAAGGCCATGACGTCGGCGGCCACACCTGGACCCACCCGAACATCGGCGAGACGCCGATCGCCCAGACGGTGGTCGAGCTGAACGCCACCCAGCGGCTGTTCGAAACCATCACCGGCCGCTCGCAGCGGCTGTTCCGGCCGCCCTATTTCGGCGACGCCGAGCCCTCGACCCCGCGTGAGGTCGCCCCGCTGCTGGCCGCCCAGCAGCAGGGCTACCTGTCGGTCGGCCTGCGGATCGACCCCGACGACTGGAAGAAGCCGGACCCGGAGAACATCGTCAACACCACCATAGCCCGGCTGCAGGACACCGTCCGCCCCGGCCAGATCGTGTTGCTGCACGATTCCGGCGGCGACCGCAGCCGCACCGTCGCCGCCCTGCCGCGGCTGATCGATGAGATCCGCGCCCATGGCTACAAGCTGGTCACCGTCGCCCAGTTGGCCGGGATGACCGACGCCCAGGCCATGCCGCCGACCTCGCGCGGCTCGCTCGAGCTGATGCTGGACCGCCTGGGCTTCGGCTTCCTGCACAACGCCGAGGTGGTGCTGCAGGACCTGTTCATCGCCGCCATCGCGCTGGGTGTGTTCAGGCTGGTGTTCCTCGCCAGCCTCGCCTTCGTGCATCGGCTGAGGATCGACCGCCGCACGCCGCCGCGGCTCGACCCGGTGGCCGGGCCAACGGTCAGCGTGCTGATTCCCTGCTTCAACGAGGAAAAGGTGATCGTCGCCTCGGTGCGCCGGATCCTCGCCTCGGCCTGGCCGAACCTCGAGGTGATGGTGCTCGACGACGGCTCGTCGGACGGCACCTCCCAGGTCGTCGCCGAGGCCTTCGCCGGCGAGCCGCGCGTGCGGCTGCAGCGGTTCGACAACGGCGGCAAGGCCCGCGCGCTCAACCGCGGCCTGGTCGAGGCCAGGGGCGAGATCATCGTCGCCCTCGACGCCGACACCCTGTTCCCGCCCGACACCATCCCGGCGCTGGTGCGCTGGTTCGGCGATCCCGCCGTCGGCGCGGTGGCCGGCAACGCCATCGTCGGCAACCGCCGCAACCTGATCACCCGCTGGCAGGCGCTGGAATATGTCACCGCCCAGAACCTCGAGCGGCGCGCGCTTGCCGCGCTCGGCGCGGTGACCGTGGTGCCGGGCGCCGTGGGCGCCTGGCGCCGCAGCGCGCTGGAGGCGCTCGGCGGCTATCCGGCCGACACCCTGGCCGAGGACCAGGACCTGACGATCGCGGTGCAGCGCGCCGGCTGGACGGTGGAGTTCGACCCCGGGGCCCGCGCCTATACCGAGGCGCCGGAGACTGTCGCCGGGCTGCTGAAGCAGCGCTTCCGCTGGTCCTTCGGCACCCTGCAGTGCCTGTGGAAGCATCGCGCCGCCTTGTTCAATCCGGAGCGGCCGGTGCTCGGCTTCGTGGCGCTGCCGCAGATCTGGCTGTTCCAGATCTTCCTCACGGCGCTGGCGCCGCTGGTCGATCTGGCGATCGTCTGGAGCGCCGTGCAGGCGCTCTACAGCTGGACCTTCCACCCGATCGAGTGGTCGGCCGACGACTTCATGCGCCCGCTGTTCTACTGGGCGGCCTTCATCTTCCTGGACCTCTCGGCCGGGGCGCTGGGCATGGCGTTGGAGCGGCGCGCGCCGTGGGGCGACCTGGTCTGGATGCCGGTCCAGCGGTTCGGCTATCGGCAGCTGATGTATTACGTGGTCGTCAAGTCGATCGGCGCGGCGCTGCATGGGGTGCGGGTCGGCTGGGGCAAGCTCGAGCGGCGGGCGACGGCGGCGGTGGAAGGCGCCGGCTGAGCGGCGCCTTAGGACCGGGCAGGTCGGGCGCGGAGCCCATCGGGCGCCTGATTGCGCGGCGCCCTAAAGCCCCGCTTTCCGGACCTGAGTCGCTGCAACGCAGCATGACGATGCGGAGCGGGGCAAAAACCGCAGCCCACGCGGTTGCCAGCCTTATCCATGGCGCCTATAACGCGCGCCACTCGCCGACCGGGCGATGTCAATAGGCAAGCGCCAGCGCTCCCATGAACATTCACGAACATCAAGCCAAAGCCGTTCTCAAGGAGTTCGGCGTCGCCGTTCCGCGCGGCTATCCCGCCTTCTCTGTGGAAGACGCCGTCAAGGCCGCCGAACAGCTGGGCGGGCCAGTGTTCGTCGTCAAGTCGCAGATCCATGCGGGGGGGCGCGGCAAGGGTCGTTTTGAGGGGCTCGGGCCCGACGCCAAGGGTGGCGTTCGAGTCCTCAAGTCCGTCGAGGACGTGAAGGTCAGCGCCGCCGAGATGCTCGGCCGGGTGCTGGTCACCCACCAGACCGGGCCGGCCGGCAAGCAGGTGAACCGCCTCTACATCGAGGAAGGCGCCGCGATCGCCAAGGAATTCTACCTGTCGCTGCTGGTCGACCGCGAGACCAGCCGGGTCTCGGTCGTGGCCTCCACCGAAGGCGGCATGGATATCGAAGACGTCGCCCACGCGACGCCAGACAAGATCGTCAGCTTCACCATCGACCCGGCGACCGGCGTGTGGCCGCATCACGGCCAGGCGCTGGCCAAGGCGCTCGGCCTGACCGGCGAGCTGAAGAAGCAGGCCGCCACCCTGCTCGGCCAGCTCTACGAAGCCTTCCTGGCCAAGGACATGGCCATGCTGGAGATCAACCCGCTGATCGTCACCGCGGACGACCAGCTGCGGGTGCTCGACGCCAAGGTGTCGTTCGACGGCAACGCCCTCTACCGCCACCCGGACATCAAGGCGCTGCGCGACGAGAGCGAAGAGGACCCCAAGGAGATCGACGCCTCGAAGTACGACCTCTCCTACATCGCCCTCGACGGCACGATCGGCTGCATGGTCAACGGGGCCGGCCTGGCGATGGCCACCATGGACATCATCAAGCTCTACGGCGCCGAGCCGGCCAACTTCCTCGACGTAGGCGGCTCCGCCTCGCAGGAGAAGGTCACCGCGGCCTTCAAGATCATCATGGCCGACCCCAACGTGAAGGGCATCCTGGTCAACATCTTCGGCGGCATCGCCCGCTGCGACGTGCTGGCCCAGGGGGTGGTCGAGGCGGTCAAGGAGACGGGGCTGTCGGTTCCGCTGGTGGTCCGGCTGGAAGGCACCAACGCCCAGCTCGGCAAGGACATCATCAATCAGAGCGGCCTGAACGTCATCGCCGCCAACGACCTCTCCGATGGCGCGGAAAAGATCGTCAAGGCCGTGCAGGGGGCCGCCTAATGTCAGTTCTGATCGGTAAAGACACCCGGGTCATCTGCCAGGGCTTCACGGGCAAGCAGGGGACCTTCCACAGCGAGCAGGCGATCGCCTACGGAACCAAGATGGTCGGCGGCACCTCGCCGGGCAAATCGGGGACCAAGCACATCGGCCTGCCGGTGTTCGACACGGTGCAGGAAGCCGTCAACGAGACCGGCGCCGACGCCAGCGTCATCTACGTGCCGCCGCCGTTCGCCGCCGACGCCATCCTCGAGGCGATCGACGCCGAGGTCCCGCTGATCATCTGCATCACCGAGGGCATCCCGGTGGCCGACATGGTCAAGGTGAAGCGCTCGCTGTCCGGCTCGAAGTCGCGGCTGATCGGCCCGAACTGCCCCGGCGTGCTGACGCCGAACGAGTGCAAGATCGGCATCATGCCGGGGAATATCTTCAAGCGCGGCTCGGTGGGCGTTGTCTCGCGCTCGGGCACGCTTACCTATGAAGCCGTGTTCCAGACGTCGCAGGTCGGCCTGGGCCAGACCACGGCCGTGGGCATCGGCGGGGATCCGGTGAAGGGCACCGAATTCATCGACGTGCTGCAGATGTTCCTGGACGATCCGGAGACCGAGTCGATCATCATGATCGGCGAAATCGGCGGCTCGGCCGAAGAAGCCGCGGCGGAATTCATTAAAAATTCAGCCGTAAAGAAGCCTATGGTCGGCTTCATCGCGGGCCGTACGGCGCCTCCGGGCCGCCAGATGGGTCATGCGGGCGCGATCATCTCCGGCGGCAAGGGCGGGGCCGAGGACAAGATTGCGGCGATGGAGGCGGCGGGCATCCGCGTGTCTCCCTCGCCGGCGAAGCTGGGCGAAACCCTGCTCGAGGTGCTGAAAGGCGCCTGAGAAGGCAATTTAGCGTAAGGGCGGTCCGCGCCTCGGCTCCTTTCACCAGAAGCTCCGCGGCCGGACCCCGGAAGGCGGACGAAGATGGCGGACGACGCAGGTCTGATCAACGAGGTGCTGGCGGAGACCTCATTCCTCTACGGAGGCAATGCCGCCTTCGTCGAGGACCTCTACGCGAAATGGGCGGCCGATCCCAATTCGGTCGAGCCGTCCTGGCGGGCCTTCTTCGCGACCCTCGGTGATCGCGCCGAGGAGGTGACCCGCGCCGCCGTCGAGCCGGCCTGGACCCGCCCCAGCGTTCCCTTGCCGCGGCCCGATTGGCTTTCCGCACTGGACGGCCTGTGGCCGGCGGTGCAGGCCAAGGTCGGCGCCAAGATCGCCGAGCGCCAGCCCGAAGTCTCCGGCGACGCGGTGCGCGCCGCCACGCTCGACAGCCTGCGCGCGATCATGATGATCCGCGCCTATCGGATGCGCGGCCACCTGAAGGCCAACCTCGACCCGCTCGGCATCGCCACCACGCCCGGCGACGCCTCCGAGCTCGATCCCGCCACCTACGGCTTCTCGGAATCCGACTTCGACCGACCGATCTTCCTCGACTACGTGCTGGGGCTCGAGACCTCGACCCTGCGCGAGATCCTGGCGATCCTGCGCCGCACCTACTGCGGCAGCATCGGCGTGCAGTACATGCACATCTCCGATCCCAAGGAGAAGGCCTGGCTGCAGGAGCGGATCGAGGGCCGTGACAAGGAAATCACCTTCACCAAGGACGGCAAGGTCGCCATCCTCAAGAAGCTGATCGAGACCGAGGGTTTCGAACGCTTCCTGCACCGCCGCTTCCCCGGCACCAAGCGCTTCGGCCTGGACGGCGGCGAGTCCATGGTCCCGGCGCTGGAGCAGATCATCAAGCGCGGCGGCGCCATGGGGGTGAAGGACATCGTCATCGGCATGCCGCACCGCGGCCGCCTGAACGTCCTGGCCGCCGTCATGGGCAAGCCTTACCAGGTGATCTTCCACGAGTTCCAGGGCGGCTCGTCGCTGCCGTCCGACGTCGAAGGTTCCGGCGACGTCAAATACCACCTGGGCGCCTCGTCGGATCGCGAGTTCGACGGCAACAGCGTCCACCTGTCGCTCACCGCCAACCCCTCGCACCTCGAGATCGTCAATCCGGTGGTGATCGGCAAGGCGCGCGCCAAGCAGGCCTTCACCCTGCGCGAGACGCCGACCGCCGGGCGCGGCCATGTGCTGCCGCTGCTGATGCACGGCGACGCGGCCTTCGCCGGCCAGGGCGTGGTGGCCGAATGCTTCGCCCTGTCGGGCCTGAAGGGCTACGGCGTCGGCGGCACCATGCATTTCGTGGTGAACAACCAGATCGGGTTCACCACCAGCCCGAAGAACTCCCGCTCCTCGCCCTATCCGTCGGACGTGGCGCTGATGGTGGAAGCCCCGATCTTCCACGTGAACGGCGACGATCCGGAAGCCGTGGTCTACGCCGCCAAGGTCGCGACCGAATACCGGCAGCTGTTCGGCAAGGACGTGGTCATCGACATGTTCTGCTACCGCCGGTTCGGCCACAACGAGGGCGACGATCCGACGATGACGCAGCCCTTGATGTACCAGAAGATCAAGGGCCACCCCTCCGTGCGCGAGCTCTACGCCAACCGCCTGGTCGGCGAGGGCGTGGTGACGCAGGCCGAGGCCGACAGCTGGCTCGGCGAGTTCTCGACCTTCCTCGACCGCGAGTTCGACGCCGGCAAGGCCTACAAGGCCAACAAGGCCGACTGGCTCGACGGCAAATGGTCCGGCTTGACGCTGCCGGCCGGCGATGAGCGCTGGGTGACCGGCGTGCCGAAGGCCAAGCTGCTCGACCTCGGGCGCAAGATCACCTCCATCCCCGAGCGCATCGGCGTCCACAAGACCGTCGAGCGGGTGATCCATGCCCGCCGCGAGGCGATCGAAGCCGGCGAGGGCATCGACTGGGCGACCGGCGAGCACCTGGCCTTCGCCACCCTGCTCGACCAGGGCTACCCGGTCCGCCTGTCCGGCCAGGACAGCATTCGCGGCACCTTCACCCAGCGCCACTCGGGCATCGTCGACCAGAACAGCGAAGAGACCTATTTCCCGCTGCGCAACCTGGGTCCCGGCCAGGCCCACTTCGAGGTGCTCAACTCGGCGCTCTCGGAAGAGGCGGTGCTCGGCTTCGAGTACGGCTTCTCGCTGACCGATCCGAATACGCTGACCATGTGGGAAGCCCAGTTCGGCGACTTCGTGAACGGCGCCCAGGTGGTGATCGACCAGTTCATCTCGTCGGGCGAACGCAAGTGGCTGCGGATGAGCGGGCTGGTCATGCTGCTGCCGCACGGCTACGAGGGCCAGGGACCGGAGCACTCCTCCGCCCGCCTAGAGCGCTTCCTGCAGAGCTGCGCGGAAGACAACCTGCAGGTGGTCAACCCGACGACGCCGGCCAACTACTTCCACGTCCTGCGCCGCCAGGTGCTGCGCGAGTTCCGCAAGCCGCTGATCGTCATGACGCCGAAGAGCCTGCTGCGCCACAAGCGGGCGGTGTCGAACCTCGCCGACATGGCCGAGGGCTCGAGCTTCCATCGCGTGATGATCGACGGGGCCGAGGCCGGTTGCGACGTCGGCGGGGTCAAGCTGCGGCCCGACGCCGAGATCAAGCGGGTCGTGCTCTGTTCCGGAAAAGTCTATTTCGACCTGATCGAGCGGCGCGCCCAGACCGGCCGCGACGACGTCTACATCCTGCGCCTCGAGCAGTTCTATCCCTGGCCGCTGAAGTCGCTGTCCAACGAGCTGAAGCGGTTCAAGAGCGCCGAGCTGGTCTGGGTCCAGGAAGAGCCGAAGAACATGGGCGGCTGGACCTTCGTCGACCCGTGGCTGGAACTCACGCTGGAACGGCTGAACATCGCCGCCAAGCGCGCCCGCTACATCGGCCGCCCGGCCTCGGCCTCGACGGCCGCGGGCCTGATGAGCCGGCACCTCAAGGAGCTGGATGCTTTCCTCAAGGAAGCCTTCGCCTAAATCCGCCTACCCGAACAGACCGGCGCCAAGCCGCCCTCGACCGAGATCTCAAGGAGCCTCTTCCCCATGGCCGACATCATGACTCCTGCCCTGGGTGAGTCCGTCACCGAGGCCACCGTCGCACGGTGGACGAAGAAAGCCGGCGATGCGGTGAAGAAGGACGAGATCCTGGTGGAGCTGGAGACCGACAAGGTCAGCCTGGAGGTCGCCGCCCCGGCCGACGGCGTGCTGACCGAGATCGCCGCCGACGAAGGCGCCACGGTGACGCCGGGCGCCGTGCTCGGCCGCGTCAGCGAAGGCGGCGCGGCGGCGCCGGCCAAAGCGGCGCCGGCTGTCGCCGCGGCCAGCTCCAAGCCGATCCCGGTCCCGGCCGGCGAGTTGCAGCCGGAGCCCGCGCCCGGCAAGCCCGCGCCGACCTCAGCCCCTGTGCCCGACACCAGCGCCAAGATCCTTGCCCCGTCCGCCCAGCGGGTGGTCGCGGAGAACCGCCTCGACGCCGGGGCTATCGCCGGCACCGGGAAGGACGGCCGCATCACCAAGGGCGACGCGCTCGCCGCCCTGGAAGCCCGCAGCAGCGCCCCGGCTCCCGCGCCGGCGCCGGCGGCCGCGCGCTCGGTGCACGAGCGTGAAGAGCGGGTGCGGATGACCCGGCTGCGCCAGACGATCGCGCGCCGGCTGAAGGAAGCGCAGAACGCCGCGGCCATGCTGACCACCTTCAACGAGGTGGACATGAGCGCGGTGATGGCGCTGCGCAATCTGCACAAGGACGCCTTCGAGAAGCGCCACGCTGTCAAGCTGGGCTTCATGGGCTTCTTCGTGAAGGCGGTCGTCCACGCCCTCAAGCAGGTGCCCGAGGTCAATGCCGAGATCGACGGCCAGGACCTGATCTACAAGAACCACTATGACATCAGCGTCGCGGTGGGCACCGAGAAGGGCCTGGTCACCCCGGTGCTGCGCGACGCCGACATGCTGAGCCTCGCCGGCGTCGAGAAGGGGATCGGCGCGCTCGGCAAGAAGGCGCGTGACGGCCAGCTGGCGCTGGAAGACCTGCAGGGCGGCACCTTCACCATCTCCAACGGCGGGGTCTACGGCTCGCTGATGTCGACCCCGATCCTCAACGCGCCGCAGTCGGGCATCCTCGGCATGCACAAGATCCAGGACCGGCCGGTGGCGGTGAATGGCCAGGTGGTGATCCGGCCGATGATGTATCTGGCGCTCAGCTACGACCACCGCATCGTCGACGGCCAAGGCGCGGTGACCTTCCTGGTCCGCGTCAAGGAAGCCATCGAAGACCCGCAGCGGCTGCTGCTGGACATCTGATAGATCAAGATCCTCCCCCTCGGGGGAGGGGGCCCCCGCAGGGCCTCACCTGCTTCGCGGGCGCTCTTCCTGAGGGGGAGCGTCCGGCGGGGCGGCCGAGTGCATTGTCCCTGGTTCTCCGGCGCTCCTGGCGCCAAGCAAAAACTGGTTTGAGCACGAACCCATGGCTGACCCAATCTCCTACGACGTCGTCATCATCGGGGGCGGGCCCGGCGGCTACAACGCTGCGATCCGCGCCGGCCAGCTCGGCCTGAAGGCGGCGGTGGTCGAGAAGCGGGTGACGCTGGGCGGCACCTGCCTCAACGTCGGCTGCATGCCGTCCAAGGCGCTGCTGCACGCATCGGAGCTGTTTGCCGCGGCGAACCACGAATTCGCCCATCTGGGCATCGAGGTGACGCCGAAGCTGAACCTGCCGCAGATGATGAAGCAGAAGGCCGAGTCGGTGACCGCGCTGACCAAGGGCATCGAATTCCTGTTCAAGAAGAACAAGGTCGACTGGATCAAGGGCGCGGGCCGCATCGCCGGCGCCGGCAAGGTCGAGGTGGCCGCCGAGGATGGCCAGGTCACCACGCTCGCCGCCAAGAACATCGTCATCGCCACCGGCTCCGAGCCCGCCGGCCTGCCCGGCGTCGTCGTCGACCAGCAGCGTATCGTCGACTCCACCGGCGCGCTGTCGTTGCCGGAAGTACCAAAGAGCCTGGTCGTCATCGGCGCCGGCATCATCGGCCTGGAACTCGGCTCGGTGTGGCGCCGCTTGGGCGCCGAGGTGACCGTCGTCGAATTCCTCGACCGCATCTCGCCCGGCATGGACGCCGAGGTCGCCAAGGCCTTCCAGCGCGAGCTGACCAAGCAGGGCATGACGTTCAAGCTGGGCGCCAAGGTGACCGGGGCCAAGGCCTCCAAGACCGGCGTCAGCCTGACCATGGAGCCGGTGGCCGGCGGCGCGGCGGAGACGCTGCAGGCCGACTACGTGCTGCTGGCGATCGGCCGGCGGCCCTATACCGAAGGCCTGGGCCTCGAGACCGTCGGCATCACGCCGGACAAGCGCGGCTTCATCGACACCGATCACTGGCGCACCTCGGCGCCCGGCGTCTGGGCGATCGGCGACGTCACCCACGGGGTGATGCTGGCGCACAAGGCCGAGGAAGAGGCGGTCGCCTGCATCGAAACCCTGGCCGGCAAGGTCGGCCACGTGAACTATGGCGTCATTCCGAGCGTGGTCTACACGAGCCCCGAGGTCGCCTGGGTGGGCAAGACCGAGGAGGAGTTGAAGGCCGAAGGCCGCGCCTACAAGTCCGGCAAGTTCCCCTTCCTCGCCAACAGCCGCGCCAAGATCAATCACGAAACCGAGGGCTTCGTGAAGGTGCTGGCCGACGCGACCACCGACGAGGTGCTCGGCGTGCACATGATGGGGCCGTCGGTCAGCGAGATGGTCGGTGAATACTGCGTCGCCATGGAGTTCCGCGCCGCCTCCGAAGACGTCGCCCGCACCTGCCATCCGCACCCGACCCGCTCGGAGGCCCTGCGCCAGGCGGCCATGGGCGTCGAGGGCTGGACGATGCAGGCCTAGGGCCAGCACTTGGCGCAGGACCTGGAGATCCGGCGGGCGCGGCCTGAGGAACTCCCGGCCTGCGCCGACCTCTACCTGAAGGTGCTGACGGAGACCTTCACCTGGCTGCCGCCCGAGCGGCACAGCCGCGAGGAATTCCACCGCTCCGCGCGGGACGAGGAGATCTATGTGGCCGTCGAGAACGGCCGCATCCTCGGGCTGGCCGGCTTCTACCGGCCGATGAACTTCCTGCACTCGCTCTATGTGGATGACCGCGGGCGGGGGATCGGCCGGGCGCTGCTGGACCACGTCGCCAGGGTCGCCGGCGGCCCGATCTCGCTGAAGGTGCAGGAGGCCAACCGCCGGGCCCAGGCCTTCTACCTGCGCGAAGGCTTCGTCGTCGCCGAGCGCGGCCGCGACCGCGGCTCCGACGTCCGCTGGATCCGGCTGGTGCGCTAGACTGGACCCGCCTCCCGCAAAGTTAATTTGGCGATCGCGTGCGGCGGCGGCAAATTAGCCCCGCGAACGGAGGCCGACATGATCGCGCTTCTTCTGGCGGCCGGACTGGTCACGCCGATGACAAGCCCCTTGCTTCCCGCGCGCGCCTGCAACGCCGGCGTAATCCAGGCTTCGGGCGATCCGGTCCTGTTGATGCGGCCAAAGGACTGGGCCAGCGCCCGCCCCCGCAAGCTCGCCGACCTGCCGCCCGCCAAGGGCGAATACGCCGTCATGCGCCTGGTCGACGGCTGCATGGTCGCCGCCCCGGCTCGCTACAGCTTCAAGTCCAAGTAGGCGTCATCTGGGAAGCCGCGAAGCGGCTGTCCGGGCGGGTGTCGAACGCGGCTCAGGCCCGCGGATGCGCCTGGGCGTAGGCGGTGAGCAGGCGTTCGGCGTCGACGGCGGTGTAGCGCTGGGTGGTCGAGAGCGAGGCGTGGCCGAGCAGTTCCTGGATCGAGCGCAGGTCGGCGCCGGCGCCCAGAAGGTGGGTGGCGAAGGCGTGCCGCAGCGCATGCGGCGTGGCGCTGGCCGGCAGGCCCAGCCGGCCGCGCAGGCCCTGCACCGTCGCCTGCACGTGGCGCGGCGACAGCGCCCCGCCGCGCTTGGCGCGGAACAGGGCGGCGTCGGGGGCGAGGGCGAACGGCAGTTCGGCGAGATAGGCGTCGACCGCCGCACGCACCGCCGGCAGCACCGGGACGATGCGGGTCTTCGCCCCCTTGCCGGTGATCCGCAGCTCCTCGGCCAGCGGCGCGTCGCCGCGCTTCAGCGACAGCGCCTCGGAGATCCGCAGGCCGCAGCCGTAGAGCAGGGTCAGCACCGCCTGGTCGCGGGCGCTCTCCCACGTCTCGCGGTCGGGGTCGAGGGCCGGCTCGGCGATCAGGCCGCGGGCCTGGTCCTCGGTGACCGGCCGCGGCGCGCCCGGCTTCACCCGCGGGCCGCGGACCAGGGCGATGGCGGCGTTGGGGGCGTCGAGCCGCAGGTCGAGGAAGCGGTGGAAGGTGCGGATCGCCGACAGCGCCTGGGACAGCGAGCGGGGCGACAGCGGATGATCGCCGCCGCGCAGGTGGGCCAGCCAGGCGCGAACCTCGCCGGCGGTGACCTCGGCCAGGCTGCGCACGGTCATCGCCTCGGCGCGGTGGCGCTCCAGGAAGGCGATGTAGCGGCCCGCGGCGAATCCGTAGGCCTCCAGGGTGCGCGGCGAGGCTCGGCGCTCGTGGGCCAGGTGTTGCAGCCAGAGCGCCCGCGCCGCCTCTGCGCTCAGGGGGGCGGCGCTCACAGGAGCTGCCATCGCTCCGCCGTCCGCTCGACCACCCGCGCCAGGAAGGCGACGAGCTCCGAGCCCATGTCGGGGGCGAAGCCTTCGGGATCGGCCGAGCCGAAGGCCAGCAGGCCGCGGCGCGACGGCTCCCAGATCGCCATCCGCACCAGCGCCAGCGAGCGGATCTCGCCCTGGCGCGCGTCGAACAGGCCGAGCGCGGTCGGCAAGACGCCCATCCGCGCGAGGCCGTGGTCGCCGAGGATCATGTCCACCTGGCCCTCGACCAGCGGCCGCCAGCCGGCCGCCGCGGGCTCGCCCTCCAGCGCGATCACCCCGGCGGCGAGGCCGAAGCGGTGCCGCGCCAGATGATCGAGGCGGACGGCGAGATCGGCGTGGTCGCGCGCGTCCAGCAGGTCGACCACCGCGCCGTGGGTCTGGGCCTGGGCCGAGAAGTTGGCCCGGGCGATCTCTTCCAGCTGCTGGCGCTGCAGGGCCTCGCGCTGGTGCGCGGCGTGCACCCGGGCGAGCGCGGCCGGGCCGAAGTCGACGACGTTGCCGGCGGCCAGCTTGAGGCCGAGCTCATCCAGCAGGCCGTCGTCCTCGCGCAGGAATTGCGGATTGTCGGCGAGGAACCGCCGGACGGCCGCCGGCTCCAGCGGGGCTTCCTCGATTCCGCCTTGCGATCCGTCCATCCGCGCCCCCCGGCCTGTGCGTCAGAGAATCGACTGACCCGTCTTGGCCCAGTCGCTCATGAACTGTTCAAGACCCTTCTCGGTTAACGGGTGCTTGAAGAGGTCCTGAAACACCGACGGCGGGATGGTTGCGCAGTCGGCGCCGGCCATCGCCGCGGCCGTCACGTGCGCCGAGCTGCGGATCGAGGCGGCGAGGATTTCGGTGTCGTAGTCGTAGTTGTCGTAGATGGTCCGGATCTCGGTGATCAGGTCCATGCCGTCGGCGCCGTGGTCGTCCAGCCGGCCGATGAAGGGGCTGATGTAGCTGGCGCCCGCCTTGGCCGCGAGCAGGGCCTGGGCGGCGGAGAAGCAGAGGGTGACGTTGGTGGCGATGCCCTCCTGGGCGAACTCGCGGGTGGCGATCAGCCCGTCAAACGTCAGCGGCACCTTCACCACGACGTTGGGCGCGATGGCGGCGAGCTTGCGGCCTTCGTCCAGCATCCCCACCGTGTCCATGGCCGCGACCTCTGCGCTGACCGGGCCCTCGACGGCGGCGCAGATCTCGGCGATGACCTGCAGCATGGGGCGCCCGGACTTGGCGATCAGCGTGGGATTGGTGGTCACCCCGTCCACCAGGCCGGTGGCGACGAGGTCCTTCAGGATGTTGACGTCGGTGGTGTCGAGAAAAAGCTGCATCGATCCCGCTTCCGGTTACCTGCTGGCGCTTGTAGCGGCTGCCGGCGAAAGCGCAAAAGCCTCTCGATGAGCCGCATCGCGTCTGTTCTCTTACCAATGCCCTTGCCGGAGGCTTTCGACTACGCCGAACCGGAGGGCATGGACCTCAGCGTCGGCGACCAGGTCGCCGCGCCGCTGGGGCCACGGCTGCTGCGGGGCGTGGTGGTGGGCCTGCGCGAAGGCGCGGGCGGCAACCGGCCGCTGAAGCCGATCGACCGGCGCCTGGACGAGCCGCGGCTGCCCGCCAACACCCTGGAGTTCGTGCAGTGGGCGGCGCGCTACGCCGTCGACGCCCCAGGCCAGCCGCTGGCCATCGCCCTGCGCGGCGCCCGCGCGCCGAAGGCCCGGCCGGTCCGCGCGGTCCGGCCGACCGGCGCCGCCCCCGCCCGCCCGACGCCGGCCCGGACGCGGCTGCTGGACGCCGCCCACAGGCACGCGGGCGAGGGGCGGATGCTGCCCGCCGCAGAGCTGGCGCGCGCCGCCGGCGTCTCCGCGGGCGTAGTGAAGGGGCTGGTCGACGAGGGCGTGCTGGAGGTCGTCGAGATCGCCCCCCTCGCCCGTTGCGACGCGCCCGACCTGTCGCGTTCGGGGGCCCAGCTCAACCCCAGCCAGGCGGCCGCGGCGGCGCTGCTCGACGAGATGCTGGGCGAGGGCGGCTTCAACGTCGCCCTGCTCGACGGGGTGACCGGCTCGGGCAAGACCGAGGTCTATCTGGAGGCCGCCGCCCACGCCCTGGCCGCCGATCCCACCGCCCAGGTGTTGATCCTGCTGCCGGAGATCGCCCTGACCCAGGCGGTGATCGGCCGGGTCGCCGCTCGCTTCGCCGCCCAGCCCGGCGAGTGGCATTCCGACGTCGCCCCGCCGGCGCGGCGGCGGGTGTGGGAGACGGTGGCGGCGGGCCGCTGCCGTATCGTCGTCGGCGCGCGCTCGGCGCTGTTCCTGCCGTTCGCCAACCTCAAGCTGATCGTCGTCGACGAGGAGCACGACGGCTCGTTCAAGCAGGAGGAAGGCTTCATCTACCAGGCGCGCGACCTGGCGGTGGTGCGCGGCAAGATCGAGCAGGCGGCGGTGGTGCTGGCCTCGGCGACGCCGTCGCTGGAGACGCTGCGCAACGCCGAGACCGGCCGCTATCGCTGGCTGCGGCTCTCCGCCCGCCACGGGACCGCCCAGCTTCCGGAGATCGAGCTGGTCGACCTGCGCGAGACGCCGCCGGCGCGCGGCGGCTGGCTGTCGCCGCCGCTCGTGCAGGCGGTCGGCGAGACCCTGGCCCGGGGTGAGCAGACCCTGCTGTTCCTCAACCGCCGGGGCTATGCGCCGCTGGTGCTGTGCAAGGCCTGCGGCGAGCGGATGACCGCGCCGGACACCGACTCCTGGCTGGTCGAGCACCGCTATTCCGGGCGGCTGGTCTGCCACCTGACCGGCTTCTCCATGCCCAAGCCCGAGCGTTGCCCGCACTGCCAGGCGCAGGACAGCCTGGTCTCGATCGGCCCCGGCGTGGAGCGGGTCGAGGAGGAGGCGCGGCAGCTGTTCCCCCAGGCGCGGATCTCGGTCTTCTCCTCCGACACCATGTTCGACGCGCGCGAGGCGCGGCGGCTGGTCGAGGCCATGGCCGACGGCGAGATCGACATCCTGGTGGCCACCCAGGCGGCCGCCAAGGGCCACAACTTTCCCAAGCTGACCCTGGTGGGGGTGGTCGACGCCGACCTCGGCCTGCGAGGCGGCGACCTGCGGGCGGCCGAGCGCACCTTCCAGCTGCTGGCCCAGGCGACCGGGCGGGCCGGGCGCAAGGACCGGCCGGGCAAGGCGCTGCTGCAGACCTATGCGCCGGAGCACGCGGTGATGCAGGCGCTGAAGGCCCAGGACCGCGACGCCTTCGTCGCCGCCGAGATGCAGGAGCGCGAGTTCGCCAAGCTGCCGCCGTTCGGTCGGTTGGCGGCGGTGATCGCCTCCGGGCCCGACGCGTCCCAGCTCGAGGCCTTCATGCGCGACATGGCCCAGGCTGCGCCGAACGCCGAGGGGGTGGAGGTCTACGGCCCGGCCGACGCCCCCTTGGGCCTCGTGCGCGGCCGTCGCCGCAAGCGCTTCCTGGTGCGCGCCGACCGCGGAGTCGACCTGTCGGCCTACATGGCCACCTGGCGCGCCCGGGTGAAGCCGCCGGCGGCGATCCGCGTCGCCATCGACGTCGACCCGTACAGCTTCCTCTGAAGCCCTAGGCCGGCAGGTAGCTGATCTGCAGCGCGCTCAGGCTGTTGAGCTGCATCGGCGTGAACGCCTGCACCTGGGTGGTGGTCAGGGAGGCGATCTGGGTGGTCGTCAGCGACGGGATCTGGGTGGTCGTCAAGGCCGCGATATGGCTGGTCGTGAAGGCGTCCAGCACCGCCGTCGGCAGGGTGCGGATCTGGGTCACGGTCAGGCCGGCGATCTGGCTCGTCGTCAGCGGGGTGAGGTCCACCGCCGCCAGGGCGGCGAGCTGGGCGGTGGTCACCCCGGCGATCTGCGTCGGCGTCAGGGCGGCGACCTCGGTGGCCTTCAGGGCGCCGAAGAGGGTGGTGCTGAGCGCGCCGACCTGGGTCGGCTGCAGGGCGCCGATCTGGGTCAGCGTCAACCGGTCGAGGTCGCCGCCGGTCATGCTGCGCAGCTGCAGCGAGCTGAAGCCCTGCACCTGGGTGGTGGTCAGCGCCGAGACCTGCGCCGAGCTGAGCGCGACGAAGGCGGTGGTCGACAGCGCGCCGAGCTGGCCGGCGCCGAAGGCGCTCAGCTGGTCGGTGGTCAGGGCGGCGACGCTGGCGCTGGACAGCGCCGCGGCCTGGCTGTTCGACAGCGCATAGATCTGCAGCAGGTGCAGCTGGCCGACCTGGCTGGTGGTCAGGGCGCCGACCTGGGTAGTGGTCAGGGCGCCGACCTGGGCGCCGCTCAGTGCGGCGATCTCAGTCGTGCTCAGCGAGGTCAGGCCGGTGGTCGAGAGCGCCGCCACCTGGGCTGTCGTGAAGGCGAGGATCTGGGTGCTGGTGAACTCGGCCAGCTCGCTGGAGGTCAAGGCGTTGATCGTGCCGGTCGACAGGCCGCTGATCTGGGTGGTGGTCAGCGCCGCCATCTGGGTTGCGCTCAGCGCATCCAGCGCGGCGGCGCCGACGGCGGAGAGCTGGGTCGGGGTCAGCACCTGGAACTGGCTGGGGCTGAGCGCCGCCAGGGCCGAGGGCGTCAGCGCGCCGATGTGGCCGGCGGCGAGCGCGGCGATCTGGGCGACCGAGAACTCGGCCATGTCGGTCGTCTGCAGCCGGTGCGCCTGATAGGCCGAGAGTCCGGCGATCTGGGCGGTGGTCATCGCGCCGACCACCGTCGCGTCGAGCGACGAGAAGCCGTCCGCCGCCAGCGATCCGATCTGGCTCGGCTTCAGCGCCAGGATCTGGGTGCTGGAGAAGCGCGTCAGGTCGCTCGGGGTCAGGCCGGCCAGTTGGGCGGGCGAAAGGCCCTGGATCTGGCTGACGGTGAGCGCGCCGAGCTGGGTGTCGTCGAGGCTGGCGAGATTGGTCACCGACAGCGCGCCCAGCTGGGTCGGGCTGAGGGCCGCCACCTGGCTGGCGCTCAGCTTGGCGAAGTCGGAGGGCTGCATGCCGGCGATCTGGGTCGCGGAGACCCGGCCGAACTGGGTCGGCGTCAGGCCGCGGATGACCGAGGTGTCCAGGCTCCAGAGGTTGGTCGCCGAGAGCGCGGCGAAGTCGGCGGGCTCGAGCCCGAGGATCTGGGTGAGCGAAAGACCGGCGAAGGCGGCGGCGCCCAGCCCGGCCGCCTGGGTGGTGGTGAGCCCGACCAGCTGGGTGGAGCTCAGCAGCGCGATCTCGCTGGCGGAGAGCGCGCTCAGGCTGGAGGTGGCGAGCGCGCCGATCTGGCTGGCGCTCAGCGCCCGCACCTGGGTGTCGTTGAGCTGGCCGGCCTGGGTGGGGTTGAGCCAGCCGACCTGGGTGGTGGTGAGCGCGGCGATCTGGGTGGCGTTGAGCTCGCCGATGTCGGTGGTGGTCAGCGCGCCGACCTGGGCGCTGGTCAGGGCGCGGACCTGGGTGGCGCTCAGCGCCGCCATCTGGTCGCTGTTCAACGAGGACAGCCGCGAGGTGGTGAGGCCGGCAACCTGGGTCGCCGACAGCTGGCCGATCTGGGCCGTGCCGACGCGCCCGAACTGGGTTTCGTTCATGGCGCTCAGCTGCGCCCCGTTGAGCGCCAGCAACTGGTTGGAGCTGAACACCACCGCGTCGGGAATGTGCGGGATCTGCGTGACCGTGAAGCCCTTGACCTCGGTCGTCGTGAGACCGGTGGCCTGGGCGCTGGAGAGCGCGCCGATCTCGGTGAGCGTGAGGGCGGCGACCTGGCTCTGGGTCAGCTGTCCGATCTTGGTGCTGGACAGGTTCTGGAAGACGGTGAGGTCCAGGCCCGAGATCTGTGCGGCCGAGAGGTAGCTGATCGGCATGGCGCGTCCGGCGGGCGGCTTCCTGCAAGCCGCGCGGGCGCGCGACTCACCTGACGTCCGAGCCTAGGTTGCGTCGCGGTTCAGTTCAACGCGGCCGGCTCGGCGTCAGGCGTCGGATCGCCGGCTTCGCGCGCGGCGCGAGGCCATGTTGAGCCCCTCGACGAGCGCGGAGAAGGCCATGGCCACGTAGATGTAGCCCTTCGGCACATGCACGCCGAAGCCGTCGGCGATCAGGGTGGCGCCGATCATCAAGAGGAAGCCCAGCGCCAGCATGACCACGCTGGGGTTGGCGTTGATGAAGTTCGCCAGCGGATTGGCCGCCAGCAGCATCAGGCCCACGGCGACGACCACGGCGACGATCATGATCGGCAGGTGCTCGGTCATGCCGACCGCGGTCAGGATCGAATCGATCGAGAAGACGATGTCGAGCGCGAGGATCTGGACGATCGCTGCGCCGAACCCCAGCGTCCCGCGGCTCCGCTTGTCGAGGAATTCGTCGCCCTGGTGCGGATCGAGGCTGTGGCTGATCTCGGTGGTCGCCTTCCATACCAGGAACAGGCCGCCGGCCAGCAGGATCAGGTCGCGCCAGGAGAAGGCGAAGTCGACCAGCGCGTGGCCGTCCTCGCCCGCCGGCGCGGTGAACGGCAGGGTCAGGACCGGCTCCGTCAGGCCGACGATGAAGGCGAGCGTCGACAGCAGGGCGAGGCGCAACACCAGCGCCAGCGAGATGCCGATCAGCCGCGCCCGGCGCCGGTCGGCCTCGGGCAGCTTGTTGGAGAGGATCGAGACGAACACCAGGTTGTCGATCCCCAGCACCACCTCCATCACGATCAAGGTGATGAGGGCGGCCCACGCCGCCGGGCTGGCCGCCAGGGCGGCGAGATTTTCCATTCAGGGTCGGGCTCCTGCCGTCGGACCCTTAGAAGTTGGGTCGCTGAATCCGAACAAAAGATGGGCAAGTGGCTTTATCCACAGGTCGATGCGCCGGGCGCGGATTTGTTAAGGTGTGTGGCGCGGGCGCCACGATGATTTGGGCCAAATCGGCGAGCTCTTGTTTCGCATCATTACCGACGCCTGTGATCAAGACGTCGCTGGCGTGGGCGATTTAGAGTCGCGTATTCGGCCTGGCCGAATTCAGCAAAATTTCAGAGCCACCACGTCAGGATCGGAGCCATAGGCCAAGACCGCGGCTGCAGCCTCGCACCAAACCTTGAGAAATCTGGTCAGATTGTTCAATATATACAAGGTAACGGTCACGTGATTGCCGAATGATCGTCCCCGCCGTGCACAGGTTGCGGCGTAAACGCTCTTTTCACTCTATCGAGGTTAGGGTTATCCCTTCGGCTGTAGCGTCGGGGAGGCCCCCAAACATGCGGAAACGGACGCGGACCCTGTTGGGTTCTCTCGCCGTCGCGGCCATGCTGAGCCTGTTGCCGACCGCCGGCGCGGTCGCCGACACCTACTGGCAATGCGTTCCCTTCGCCCGCCTGATGTCCGGCATCCAGATCTTCGGCGACGCCTACACCTGGTGGAAGCAGGCCGTCGGCAAGTACGACACCGGCTACACGCCGCAAGCGGGCGCCGTCCTCTGCTTCAAGCCGACCGAGCGCATGCGGCTGGGTCACGTGGCGGTGGTCAGCCAGGTGCTGACCGACCGCATCGTCCAGATCACCCATGCCAACTGGTCGCCGATCGAAGGCTCCCGCGGCAAGATCGAGAAGGACGTCACCCTCGTCGACGTCTCGCCGCGCGGTGACTGGAGCGAAGTGAAGGTCTGGTACGACCCCAGCCGCGACCTCGGCGGGTCGACCTATCCGACCTATGGATTCATCTATCCCGACGCCCAGGCGCGACGCGTCGCCAGCTCGGGCCTGAACAGCGCCGAGAACACCGCCATCGCCATGGCCCAGACCGCCGCCACCCAGGTGGCGACCGCGGTGCGGCCGGGCGCCGGGCCGCTGCACATGCTGAGCCAGGTGGTCGACTCCACCGATCAGATCGGCGCGCTGATCGCCGCGGCGACCCGCGGCGACTCCAAGCCCGGACAGTAGCCCCGCGGCGAAACTCGGTCGGCGCGGGCCGTCCAATCCGACCCTGCGCAATCAAGGGTTGCGGCTCGGCCAAGAAAATCGCCCGGCGCACACGGTTCCTTAAACGCGTTTGCGGCAAGCTCGGCCGTCCATGACCAGCCTGCTGCAGCAACATCACACGCCCCTCGACGCGCTGTCGCTGCGCGAGGCGGTGGAGGCGCACCAGCGTTACCTCGCCGGCCGGGGCGGCGGGCGGCGCATGTCGCTGAACTATGCCGACCTGTCGAACTGCGACCTGGAGGGGGTCGACCTGCGCGAGGCGGACCTCGCCGGCGCCTGTTTCGTCGGGGCCCATCTTTCCGGCGCCAACCTGTCGCGGGCGATCCTGTTCGGGGCGGACCTGCGCGAGGCGGACATGCGCCGAATTTCGCTGAAACGCGCCGACCTGCGTGGGGCCTGCCTGCGCGGGGCGAACCTGGCCCTCGCTGAAATGGCCGGCTGCGACCTGCGCGAGGGCCGCATCGCCCTGCAGGACAAGCTCGACGGCCTGCGGGTGCTGCGCCACGAACACCGGCCGGGCGAGCTCAACTACGCCATCCTCGCCGGCGCCAACCTCTCCGGTGCGCACCTGAGCGGAACGATGGCCACGGCCAGCGATTTCACCGACGCCGTGCTGGCGGGGGCCCACCTGGCCGGCGCGCGGCTGATCGGCGCGGTGCTCGACGGCGCCGACCTGTCCGGCGCCGACCTCGGGGGGGCCGACCTCACGGGCGCCTCGATGCGGCGCGCGGTGCTTTCAGGGGTGAACCTGGAGCACGCCCGCCTCGATGAGGCCGACATGACCGATGTCCTGCGCGGTCCGCCGCCGCTGGTCTATGTCGACGAGCGGCCGCTGGACGACGTCCTTGCCGAGCACGAGGCCTACTGTGATTCCGACGGCTCGCGCGGCCAGGTGCTGAACCTGCCGGACGTCGACTTCCGGTCGCTCAGCAGCCTGCAGGGGCGCCGGCTGACGGCGCTGATCGCGCCGCGCGCGGTCTTCTTCGGTATGGATCTCCGGAAGGTGCAGTTGCAGGGCGCCGACCTGTCGGGCGGCGACTTCCGCGGCGCGGACCTTCGCGAGGCGGATCTTCGCGGCGCCAAGCTGGTGGACGCCCAGCTGGGCCGCGCCGACCTGCGCGGGGCGCAGCTGGGACCGCTGATGATCGCCGCGGGCCGCTATGTGCGCACCGACTTCACCCGCGCGACCTTCCGCGCCGCCGACCTGCGCGGCGCCAGCGCGGTGCGCGCCCGCTTTCTCGAATGCGACCTGGAGCACGCCCGCCTGGACGGCTGCAATCTGCAGCACGCCGAGCTGGAGGCCTGAGGCGGGGGCGCACGTGGCTTCCTTCTCCCACAAGGGGCGCAGGAAGCCACTGTCCAGCGGATAGGTGGGTGACGCTTCAGACCGGATAGCTGGGCTACAGGTTCTCGACCTCGCAGCCGATCTCCTGGCGCAGCCGGTCGGCGACGATTTCGCGGTGGCAATGGTGGACGTCGGCCTCGTAGCAGAGCAGGGCGGCCTTGCGGCGGCTGGCGATCTCGGCGGCCTTGGCCAGCTCCAGCTGGGCGGCGGGCTCGCGCAGGTGGTCCTCGTAGATGGCGTGCATCTCAGCGATGCGGCCGGCGCGCGCCGCCTCGCGGCCGGGCTTGGGCGTGCCGAGCTGGCGCAGATGCAGATAGTCGATCCCCTCCGCCTCCAGACTGGCGGCCAGCACGCGCTTGGAGAACCCGGCCCGGCGCGAGGCGGCCACCGCGCGGACATCGATCAGCACCTCCACGCCGGCGCGTTTCAGCCTGTCGATCAGCTGGTCCTGAGTGGCGCGCTCGTAGCCGATGGTGGCCAGGGTGGTCATGAGCTCTCTCCGCGCGGTTGAGCGATCGTCAGATCGTCAACCCCGGAACGCTCGCCGCGGCCCAGGGGATGAGCTCGGCCTCGGTCAAGGCGACGCTCCTGCGGGTCTCCAAATCGAAGATCGCGGCCACCGCCTCGGCCGCCGCCCAGGGCTGGCCGCTCGCCGGGTCGAGGATCCAGTGGATCATCCGGCGCACGCGCGGCTCCGCGCCGGAGAAGCCGGAGCGGATCTCGTAGCGGTCCCCCGCCCGCGGCCAGTCCAGGTAGACGAAGCGATATTCCAGCATCACCAGGCCGGAGTGGGTCGGCATGGGGGCGAACAGGTGGGCGAGCGAATTGGCGATCCGCGCCATCGCCAGCTCGGTGCGCATGCGGCCGAAGGAATCGCAGTCTTCGGTGCGGATCGCGCCCATGCCGATGCGCTTGAGGCCGAGCTCCACGGCGCGCGGCAGGCTGGCGCTCGAGGCGACCGGGCCCGGCGCGACGCCGCGCGGGGCGGCCTCGTCCGGCAGGTCGATCATCAGCCGCTGCGCCCGCGCGCGGGCCCACGATGGCCAGGGGAAGGCGCGGCCCTCACGGGTGGTGGCGTGGGCCACCAGCAGGTTGAAGCTGGCCGCCAGCTCGCCGTGGTGGTGACGCATAAGCAGCAGGACCCGCGCCTCGTCCTCGCCGATCTCCAGCAGGCCGGCCTCGATGTGCAGGCGGGCTCCCGGCTGGGCCTCGCGCAGGAAGCGGATGTGCTGCTCGCGCACGATCAGGGTGGCGTCGGCATGCGGCGCGAACGCCTGCGGCATGCCGAGTTCGGCGGCCAGGCCGACCAGCGCCTCCATGGCCCGGGCCACATAGAAGCCGACGTTGAGGTGACCCATGGAGTCGCACTCCCAGGCCGCCACGCCGCCGCGCCACACCTCTACCGCCTCGCCCAAGCTCCGCTCCCGGCCGCCAATTCGGCGGGACCTTAGGGCGGGCGATCGCCGAGGCCTAGAGGAAGCGGGAAGATGCGGGAGAGCGCCGAGGGCGATGGGGGCTTGCGTCCTACCGTCGCCCTTCGGCAGGGTCGCCGCCGGGGCCGAGCCGGCCTTCGTCGGAAGCGCCCGGAGAGCCGTCGCCGGCGCCCTGGCGCGGGGTCGGCGCATCGGCGGAAGGATCGAAGCTGCGGGATTCGCCCTGCACCGCATCGCTCTGGTCGACCGAGGGATAGCGTTCCGGCCCGCCATGATCCTTTGCGGCGTTCAGCGGCTGGGCGGCGTTCTCCTGGCGCCCGCCCGTCTGGATCTTGTCCTCGTCCGCCACCCCTTTCGAGGGCTGCTGGGCGCCTTCGCGTTCATCAGCCATGACCTGCTCCTTCGGCTCGCGTAGAGTTGCCGCGAGGGGAAAGCGCCGTCGGCCGGCCTGCGTTCCGCATCCGTAACCGGCGCGGCGCCGTATCCTCGGCATGGCCTGCGGGGTCGCGCCGCGGGGGAGGGCGAAGATGAAGACAAGGCAGCTGGTTCGCCGGCACTCGGGCGTCACCCGCCTGACCCACTGGATCAATGTGCTGGCGCTCAGCCTGTTGTTGATGAGCGGGCTGCAGATCTTCAACGCCCATCCGGCGCTCTACTGGGGCGCCAAGTCGGCCTTCGACCGGCCCTGGCTGTCGATCGGGGCTGCCGAGCGGGCCGGCCGCCCGGTGGGGGTGACCCAGCTGGCCGGCAAGCGCTTCGAGACCACCGGGGTCCTCGGCTGGTCGGGCAAGCCGGGCGCTGGCCGGTCGCAGGCGTTTCCGGCCTGGGCCACCGTCCCCAGCTGGCGCGACCTGGCGATCGGCCGGCGCTGGCATTTCTTCTTCGCCTGGCTGTTCGTCATCAACGGGCTGGTCTACCTGCTGTGGGGTCTGATCGGCGGCCACCTGCGCCGTGACCTGGCGCCCAGCCGGGCGCAGCTGTCGCCGCGGCACGTTTGGCACGAGATCGTCACCCACGCGCAGCTGAAGTTCCCCAAGGGCGAAGCGGCGCGTCGCTACAACGTGCTGCAAAAGCTGAGCTATCTGGCCGTCGTCCTGGTGCTGCTGCCGCTGATGGTCGCCACCGGCCTGACGATGTCGCCCGGGTTCGACGCCGCCGCGCCCTGGCTGCCGGAGCTGTTCGGCGGCCGCCAGTCGGCCCGTTCGATCCATTTCATCTGCGCCAGCCTGATCGTGCTCTTCGTCATCGTCCACCTGGTGATGGTGGTCGCCTCGGGGACCTGGAACAACATCCGCTCGATGATCACCGGCCGCTACGCCATCGAGGTCGAAGGAGAGACCGCATGAGCGCCCACCGCCGTGGCTGGCTGAAAGGCGCCGCCGCCAGCCTCGCCGGCCTCTGGCTGGCCGCCTGTGACCAGGTCAGCCGCAGCGCTCAGGGCCGGGACGTGCTGCTGCGCGCCGAGGGCCTGACCCGCCGCGCCCAGCGGCTGGTCCTCGACCGCAGGGCGCTGGCCCGGGAGTTCAGCCCCGCCGACGTCTCTCCGAACTTCCGCGCCAACGGCTCGATCAACCCCTCCGACGCCGACTATGTGGCGCACCGCGCCAATGGCTTCGCCGACTGGAAGCTGGTGATCGACGGGCTGGTCGAGCGGCCGCTGTCGCTCAGCCTGGCCGAGCTCCGGGCCCAGCCCGCCCGCACCCAGATCACCCGCCACGACTGCGTCGAGGGCTGGTCGGACATCGCCAAATGGACCGGCGCGCGGCTCGGTCCGCTGCTCGACAAGGCCGGCGTGAAGCGGGAGGCGCGCTATATCGTCTTCCATTGCGCCGACAGCCTGGGCGGCCAGCACGCGGACGGTTCCGGCCGCTATTACGAAAGCATCGACCTGGTCGACGCCTACCACCCGCAGACCCTCCTGGCCTATGCGATGAACGACCAGCCGCTGCCGCTGGCCCACGGCGCGCCGGTGCGCCTGCGGGTCGAGCGGCAGCTCGGCTACAAGCAGGCCAAGTACGTCATGCGCCTGGAGGCGGTGGCCGACTTCGCCCACCTGGGCGGCGGCAAGGGCGGCTTTTGGGAGGACCGTGGCTACGAATGGTACGCCGGCATCTGAGCGCGGGCGGAACGAAGGCGCCTCAGCTCAGCCGGCCGACCTCGACGTCGTATTCGGCGATCTCCGCCCGTTCGTAGAAGTTGCCGACGTGGAAGGGGCTGGTTTCCAGGAAGGCCTGGGCGCGGGCGAAGCTCTCGGTTTCGATCAGGGCCAGCAGCCCGATCGGATCCCCCTCCGCATTGCGCAGGTACCCGGCGTTGACGATCCGCAGGGAGGGTTGCGCCAGGTGGGCGTTGATCGCCGCTTCGAAGGCGGCGTCACGGGGCGGGACCGGCTGTTTGAGAAGACCGAGGATGGCGAAGATCACGGCGGCTCTCCCTGTTGCACCTGGCTCCAACGCGCGGCCCTGCCGCCCGTTCAGGCGCGGAAGCGGCGGACCCACTCCAGGAAGGCGTCGAGGTAGCGGCGCAGGTAGACGGCGGTCGCCTCGTCGGTCAGCACGCCCTCGGCGTCAAACTTCTCGTGGGCGCGGAACACCAGCAGCTCCGGCTGCGGCATGCAGTAGGAGTTGGTGAACTCGAAGGCCTGGCGCAGCTGGCTCTGGCCGCGGGCCGAGCCGGTCATCCCGGGCGAGGCGCCGATGATCCCGACCGGCTTGCGGGCCAGGGCCGCCGATTGCGGCGGCCGCGAGGCCCAGTCGACGGCGTTCTTCATCACGCCCGGGACCCCGTGGTTGTACTCCGGCGTCACCATCAGAACGCCGTCGGACGCCTGGATCGCCTGCTTGAAAGCCGCGACGCCCTGCGGGTCGCCCGCCGCCTCGACGTCGCCGTTGTAGAGCGGCACGGCGGCGAGGTCGAAGATCTCGATCGCGAGGCCCTCGGGCGCCTGGGCCTGGGCGGCGCGCAGCAGGCCGCGATTGAGCGAGGCGCGACGCAGGCTCCCGGCGACGCCCAGGACCTTGATGACCTCGTTCATGTGGCGAGTTCCTTTGTGGCTGCCGCGTGAGGCTGGGCGACCGGCGCGTGCGGGGCGGCTTTGGGGGCTTCCAGCCGGCTCAGATAGGCGTGCACCGCGGCGACGGCCTGGGCGCCTTCGCCGACCGCGGCGGCGACGCGTTTCACCGAGCCGGCGCGGATGTCGCCGATCGCGAACACCCCGGGCAGGCTGGTCTCGAGCGCATGCCCGGCCCCGATCGCCTCGCCCGTGGCGACGAAGCCCTTGGCCTCGAGCTCGACGCCGGAGCCGGCGAGCCAGTCGCTGTTCGGATCCGCGCCGATGAACAGGAACAGGTGGCGGATGTCCTCGCGGGTCTCGGCGCCGGTGCGCAGGTCGCGCAGGCCGATCGAGCGCAGCTGTCCCGCCTCGCCCTCCAGCGCGGCGACCTCCGTATGGGGCCTGAGCTCGATGTTCGGCGTCGCCGCGATCCGGTCGATGAGGTAGCGCGACATGCTGGCCGCCAGGCTGGGGCCGCGGATCACCAGGGTGACCTTGCCGACCTGGCTGGCGAGGTAGACCGCCGCCTGGCCGGCGGAATTGCCGCCGCCGACCAGGGCGACGTGCTGGCCGGCGCAGAGTCGGGCTTCCAGCGGCGAGGCCCAGTAGTGGACCGAGGCGGCCTCGTAGGGCGACAGGCTGTCGAGGTCGAGCCGGCGGTAGCGGGCCCCGGCGGCGATCACCACCGCGCGCGCCCGCACCTGCTCGGCGTTGGCCAGCGCGATCGCATAGCCGCCGGCCGGGTGTGCGGTGAGGCTGGCCGCCTCGTCCGGAATGGCGATCTCGGCGCCGAACTTGCGGGCCTGATTGTGTGCGCGGGCCATCAGCGCCACGCCGCTGATCCCGGTGGGAAAGCCGAGGTAGTTCTCGATCCGCGCCGAGGCGCCGGCCTGGCCGCCATAGGCGCGGCAGTCCAGCACCAGCACCGAGAGGCCCTCGGAGGCGGCGTAGACCGCCGCCGCCAGGCCCGCGGGCCCGGCGCCGACCACCGCCAGGTCGTAGATCCGGTGCGGGTCGATCGGGCCGACCAGCCCCAGGCAGCGGGCGAGCTCGGCCTCGCCCGGATTGCGCAGCAGCGAGCCGTCCGGACAGAGCACGATCGGCAGGTCGGCCGCCGGGATCTCGAAGCGCGCGACCAGGGCGGCCGCCTCGGGGTCGCGACAGGTGACCAGGCGCCGCCGCGGATGGCCGTTGCGCATCAGGAACCCTTCGATCCGGCGCGCATCGGGGTCGCCGTCGGGGGCCAGGATGATCGGCCCGCCGGAGCCACTCTCCAGCAGTCCGATCCGGCGCAGGATCAGGGCGCGCATGATCCGCTCGCCGAGCTCGGCCTCGGAGACCAGCACGGCGCGCAGCCGGTCCGGCGGGATCGCGATGGCCTCGACCGGCGTGACGGCGAGCCCGTCGACCAGCGACGGCCGGCCGGTCAGCTGGGCGAGCTCGCCCATGAAGCCGCCGGCCTCGTGCCGGACGATCCGGCGCGGCTCGCCGGCCTCGTGGGTCAGCACGTCGACCTCGCCCGAGAGCAGGACCAGCAGCCCGTGGTTGATTTCGCCGGCGGTGACGACGTGGTCGCCGGCGGCGAAGCTCCGCAGCGATCCGAAGGCGCGTAGCCGGTCGACCTCGGCGGAGCTGAGCACCGGGAAGGCCTGGTGGCCGCGGGTCTCTATGCTGGGCGACGACGTCGGCATGGGCGCTCTCCTCGCCGGCCCTCGGCGCGGATAGAGGGGCGGCAACGCGGTGTCGGAACCGGCGCGCGGCAGCCGGCGTCCGGGGATGCCTGAGCATGCACCCGCGCCGCGGCCGCGTCGAACCCCGGGCGGTGAAATTCAGGAATCGCGCCTCAGCGCTTCTTGCCGAGCTCGGTGGCGATGTCCTTGGTCAGCCGGCCGACCTTGCGGTGGGCGGCGGTGAGCTGGTCGCGGGTGACGCCCCAGCGCTTCATCCAGTATTCGACCGCTTTGCGCTCGGTGAGGTCGAGGCGCTCCTTGTCGATGAAGCCGCGCTTGTCCTTCAGTCCGGCCATCGGCGGCGACTTACCGCTTCATCCAGGGCTTGGAGACGCCGGCGGCCATGGCCGCCGACTGCTCGCGCTGGAACTTGCCGCCGCGCGGCGGCTTCGGCTTGGCGTCGATCGCCGCCTTCTTCAGGCGCAGCGCGCGCTGGATGGGGGTCTCGTCGCCCAGGTCTTTCGGGGCGGCGTCCTTTGGGGCAGCGTCCTTCGGGTCGTTCATGGCGGCACGGTAGCACGCTCGACGCAAACCCGTCGCGCTTTGCGCGCGCCCTCGCGGGCGAAGGCGAAGCTGCGCGTTCGTCCGTCACCTTCTCCCGCAAAGGGAGAAGGCGACGGGAAAGGAGAAAGCTAGGCCGCCTTGTCGAACAGCTTCGCCCAGCGGCGCTTCTCGCGGGTCTTCCAGGAGCCGCGGTGCCAGGCGTCGGAGGCGATCAGCGGAACCACGGTGGTGGCCTCGGCGAACACCATCTGTTCCCAGGTGACGTCGACCTTGCCCCAGGAGCAGGCCTCCTGCAGCGTCGAGGACGAGCAGGCGCCATCGCGGACATCGGCGACGGTGATCTGCACGGCGTACTTGTGCATATCGACTTCGTGGCCGAGGATTTCGGCGCAGACGACGGTGTCCTGGGCGAAGTTCTTCGGCACGCCGCCGCCGACCATGAACAGGCCGGTGGTGCCGGCGGCGATCTTGATGTCGGTCAGCTCGCGGAAATCGGCGATGGAGTCGATGGTCAGGTAGGGCTTGCCCGCCTTCATCCGCTCGACCTGGTGCTTCACCAGGCCGAAGCCGGCCGAGGAGTCGGTGAAGGCCGGGCAGAAGATCGGCACGCCTTCGCGGTAGGCGGTCTCGATCAGCGAGTTCGGCTTCCTGGCGTTGCCGGCGGCCAGCCACTTGCCGATTTCGTGGATGAACTCGCGGCTCGAATAGGGGCGCGGCTCCAGCGCATTGGTGATCTGGAAGATCGCCTCGTCGCAGGCCTGCAGCTCTTCCTCGTCGATATAGGTGTCGTAGATGCGGTCGATGTAGTTGGCGCGCAGGTCGCGGTCGTCGACCTTCTCGTCGGGCTTGGCCTGATAGTGCTTGAAGCCGAGGGCTTCGAAGAAGTCCATGTCGATGATCGAGGCGCCGGTGGAGACCACCACGTCGATCAGGCCGTACTGCAGCATGTCGCGATAGATGTGCATGCAGCCGCCGGCGCTGGTGGAGCCGGCCAGCGTCAGCCAGGTCGAGCAGCTCTGGTCTTCCAGCGCCATCGAGAAGATGTCGGCCGCACGCGCCGTGTCACGGCTGGTGAAGCTCATGTTGCGCATGGCGTCGATGACCGGCCGGGCGTCGTACTGGTCGATCGCCACGTGCTCGACGGTGCGTGAGAGCAGTTCGGCCTTGCGGTTGGATTTCTGAACAGGAGCGTTCATCGTCGGAAGTTCCCTTCTGAGGGTGATCGCCCGTCCAATAGGAAGGCCCGGTCGGGACGGAGCGACCGACCGGGCCTTTTAACTCGCAATCGTGACGCCTTTTAGCGCCGCGCCCTCAACGTCGGCGCCGCCGCTTGCCGGCCGCGCCCTTGGGTCGCGACAGACGAACCACCTTGCGGTCGTCCTCGCGCTGTTCCCGCGGCAGGCGGATGACCCGGCCGGCGAGCCCGTACATGGAGGCCATCGGCGCATCGTCAACCACGATCGTCTCGGCGTCGCCGAAGCCGTTGAAGCGGGTATTCATCGCCACGCCGTAGGCGCCCAGCATGCCGATCTCGATGTAGTCGCCCTCGCGGACGTCCTCCGGCAGCCAGAACGGGCCCGGCATGTGGTCCATGGAATCGCAGGTCGGACCGTAGAAGCGAAAGGGCTTCAGAGCGGTCTCCACCTCCTCCGCCTGGCCGTCTTCGCCGCGGTAGAGCTTGACCGGAAAGGGCCATTTGACGTGCGCCGCATCGAACAGGCTGCCGTAGCTGCCGTCGTTCAGATAGAGGGCGTCGCCCTTCTTCAGCTCGACCTTGGTCAGGATGGAGGAGGCTTCCGCCACCAGCGCCCGTCCCGGCTCGCACCACAGTTCGGTGTCCTCGTGCACCGACATCTCGGCGAAGCCGCGGTCGATGGAGTCGAGGTACTCGTCGAGGTCGGGCGGCGTCATGCCCGGATAGACCGAGGGGAAGCCGCCGCCGACGTCGACGACGTCGACCAGCACGCCGGCCCGCACGATGGCGCGGTTGGCCTGGGCCAGGGCGGCTTGGAAGGCCGTCGGCCGCATGCACTGGCTGCCGACGTGGAAGGACACCCCCATCCGGTCCTGGGTCGCACGACGCGCGGCGAGCAGCAGGGCGGGAGCGTCATGCAGGGCGACGCCGAACTTGCCGGAGAGCGAGTAGGACGCGCCCTCCGTCTGGACGCCCAGGCGGACGATCAGCGACAGGTCGTCGGCCCCGCCGGTCGCCTCGAGGATCTTCCGCAGCTCCTCGTGGGTGTCGAGCGAGAAGGTCCTCACGCCATGGTCGAAGTAGGCGGCCGCGATGGCGGCGCGGCTCTTCACCGGGTGCATGAAGGCCATGCGCGAGCCCGGGGCGTGTTGCGCCACCAGCTCGATCTCGGGAACGGAGGCGACATCGAACGACGTGACGCCATTCCGCGCCAGGGTCTCGATGACCCATGGCGAAGGGTTGGCCTTCACGGCGTAAAAAACGTCGCCCTTGAACTTGTCCTGGAACCAGCGCGCCGCTACGGCCACGGCGTCCGGTCGCGCAAGCGCGACAGGACGTTCCGGGGACCGCTCACGGACCAGGTCCAGGGGCGTATGGTACCTGTGCACCTCACGCAACCCCCAACGGATTGTTGAACCCAGACCGGCGTTAGCAGCGCTTTTTAGGACATCGGGTCCGCCGGAAGCAGCGCAAATAGGGTCTATTGCCCTGCATGTAAAGCGATCATCTCAAGGCAATTGCCGCCCGTAATTGCGGCGGACCGCCGTGCGGGGCGTCGAGCGCCTGGGACAGGGGCCAGGCTGGACCGTTCGCGCCGCCGCATGGCATGAACAATCCAAGCTTTGGCGCGGCGGCTTTCGGGCGAGGCCGCGCGTTCGCCAGGGGGGCTGGTCCGACATGCCTGACGCCGTCCTGTCGGTCTCCGGGGTCTCGAAGACCTTTGGCCGCCGGCGCGCGCTGGAGGCGGTCTCCGTCTCCCTCTCGCGCGGCGAGATGGTCGCCCTCATCGGTCCCTCGGGGTCGGGGAAGTCCACCTTGCTGCGGGCGATCAGCGGGCTGCTCGCCCTGGATCCCGACGACGGCCGCATCGAGGCCTTCGGCCAAGCGGTGCAGGCGCGCGGCCGCATCAGCCGGCAGGTGCGCGCCGTCCGCACCCGCATCGGGGTGATCTTCCAGCAGTTCAACCTGATCGACCGGCTCAGCCTGTTCACCAATGTGGCGCTGGGGGCGCTCGGGCGCATCGAGGCCTGGCGCGGCCTGACCGGGTTGTGGCCGTCCCCCGTGCGCACGGCGGCGATGGCGGCGCTGCAGCGGGTCGGCGTCGCCGACCATGCCGGGCAGCGCGCCGGGGCGCTGTCGGGCGGACAGCAGCAGCGCGCGGCCATCGCCCGGGCCCTGGTGCAGCAGGCCGAAATCCTGCTGGCCGACGAGCCGGTCGCCTCGCTGGATCCGGTCTCCGCCCGCCGCGTGCTGGAGCTGCTGCGCGGCCTCAATCGGACGGATGGCCTCACCGTCCTGGTCACCCTGCACCAGGTGGACTACGCCATGCGCTATTGCGATCGCGTGGTGGCGCTGAAGGCCGGACGGCTGGTGTACGATGGGCCGCCGGGGGCCTTGAGCCGCGAGCGCCTCGTCGAGATCTATGGTCCGGAGTTCGAGGACGTGTTCTGGGAAGGAGCGCCGAAATGATCCGCCGCCGTCTGCTCGCCGGGCTTGCGGCCGCGCTGGCGCTGGCCGGCTGCAGCCAGAAGGAACAGCCGACCGGCGCGCATCCGAAGGAACTGACCTTCTCGATCCTTTCGGCCGAGACGCAGTCGTCGATGCAGCCGCTGTGGACGCCGCTGCTCGATGACCTTTCGAAGAGCGTCGGCGTGCCGGTGAAGCCCTATTTCGCCAGCAACTACACCTCGCTGGTGGAGGCCATGCGCTTCGGCCAAGTGCAGGCGGGCTGGTTCTCGGCGCGCCCGGCGCTGGAGGCGGTCAACCGCGCCGACGCCGAGGTGCTGGGACGGGTGGTCGACGCCGGCGGCGACGCCACCTACCGCTCGGTGCTGATCGCCCGCAAGGGACGGGGCATCAAGCTCGACGACGTGCTGAAGTGCAACCGCAAGTACAGTTTCGGCATCGGCGACGCGGAATCCACCTCCGGCACCCTGGCGCCGATGACCTACCTCTTCACGCCCGGCGGGATCGAGCCGGCGAAGTGTTTCAAGGCGGTGCGCGCGGCGAACCACCAGGCCAACTTCTTCGCCGTCGCCAACGGCGTCGTCGACGTCGCCACCAACAACTCCGTGGGCGTGCTGTTCGCCCACCGCGAAAACCCGACGCTGGCCGACAAGGTCGAGGTCATCTGGACGTCGCCGCCGCTGCCGGAGTCTTCGATCCTGGTGCGCAAGGACCTGGATCCGGCGCTGAAGGAGAAGATGCGGCAGTTTTTCATCACCTACGGGACCGGAAGCGGCCCGGAGGCCGACCGCCAGCGCGAGGTGCTGAAGAAGCTGGCCTATGGCGGCTTCCGGCCGGCCGACGACGGCTATCTCGATCCGATCCGCGAGATGGTGGCCGGCCAGGCGCTGGCCGACGCCCGCAAGTCCGGCGACAAGGCGAAGGTCGCCGCGGCCCAGGCCGACTTCGACGAGGTGCGGGCCGCCGCCGCCCAGCGCCGCGCCGCCAACCCCGACGTCTGATGAGCTTGGCCGAGCCCGCCGGGTCCGCGGGCCAGCAGGCCGGCGGCGTCCCGCCTCCGCCGCGCCGCAGCCTGGCCGAGCGCGCCCCGGACCTGCTGGTGTGGGGCGGGGTGCTCGCCCTCCTGCTGGTCAGCCTGCGGCCGGTGGAGATGGGCCACCTGCGGCTGATGTTCGCCAATTCCGACAACATGCGCGAATTCGCCCGCGACTTCCTGCATCCGGACTTCACCGACTGGCGGATCTACGTCGCCCAGATGTGGCTGACGGTGCAGATCGCGCTGTGGGGCACGGCGCTGGCGATCCTGATCGCCGTACCGTTCGGCCTCGGCTGCGCGCGCAACGTCTCGCCGCTTTGGCTGCAGCAGCCGCTGCGGCTGCTGATGAACCTGCTGCGGTCGATCCCCGACCTGCTGGTCGGCCTGGTGTTCATCGTCGCGGTGGGGCTGGGCCCGTTCAGCGGCGTCATGGCGCTGGCGCTGAACACCGGCGGGGTTCTGGCCAAGCTGTTCTCCGAGGCGGTGGAGGCGATCGACCGCGGGCCGGTGGACGGCATCCGGGCGACCGGGGCCAACCGTCTGCAGGAGGTGGTCTGGGGCGTCATCCCGCAGGTCGCGCCGCACTGGACCTCGTTCGCCCTCTACCGCTTCGAGTCGAACGCCCGGTCCGCCACCGTGCTGGGCCTGATCGGCGCCGGCGGCATCGGCCAGCTGCTGTTCGAGACGCTCAACGCCTTCCAGTACAAGCAGCTTTCGGCGATGGTGGTGGTGATTGTCGTCGCCGTTTCCCTGATCGACCTGCTCTCGCAGGCGATGCGCAGCCGGTTGATGTAGCCGCAGCCCTGGCGGCGGTTGCGCCAGAGTTCCGCTGGAACGGGCCATAGACCGCGCCGAGGGCGACGCCGCGGCTCCAATGGGCGCGCCAGAGCCGTTCGAAAGCCGCCGCCTCGGGCCGCGCGCGGGGCGCCAGGGTCAGGCTGCCGGCCAGGCCGATGGCCAGCAGTTTCAGCCGTCGCCGCAGCAGCGGCTCTTCGAGGCCGGCATAGCGGATCGCCCAGCCGCGGCCGTGGCGGACGGCGCGCTTGAGCATGAAATCGAGCTCCGTCTGGAAGCTCCGGACCATGTGGTCGACGCGCGCACGGCGTACGCCGCGCGCGACGATCCCGCACTCCTGGGCCAGCGACATCAGCAGGGTGTCTTCGCCCATCGGGAAGTGGGCGCGGCGCCCGTCGGCGAAAGTGGGTCCGAGCACCGTGCCCACCGCCTCCAGCAGCGTCAGGTGCTCGCGCCGAAGCATGAAGTTCGGTCCGAAGATCTGCATGTCGGCGACGACGGACCCGTCGGCGATCTCGGTGTGAGCAAAGAGCTCGGCGCGGTGGCGGCGGCTGTGGTGGAACCAGGGGCTGACCGCCTCCATCGGCTTCGGCGCGATCGGTCCGCCGAACAGGCCGGCGTCGCCATGTCGATCGGCGGCCGTCTCGTAGGCGACCAGCCAGTCCGGGCAAGGCTCCACATCGTCGTCGGTAATGACAACGAGGTCGCCGGTCGCCGCGGCGGCGCCTTGGATGAGCGCCGGCATCTTGCCGGGCGTCTGGCAATGCAGGACCGTCAGCGGCAGGCGTCGGGCCGCCTGGCGCAGGATCTCGGCGGACGTGTCGGTGCTGGCGTTGTCGACGGCGACGATCCGCCAAGGCCGGCGCGGTGGCCGAAGCCGCTCCAGGGCGGCCATCATCGACGGCAGCGTCCGGGCCCCGTCGTGGGTGGCGAACAGCACGGTGATCCCGCGTTCGGGCCAGGTGCGCACATCGGCCTCCGCTCGGTCTGGCGAATGCGGTCAAGCTCGCCATGTTCAAGTCCGGCGGATCGCGAACGATCGCGATCTCGCCTTGCCGCCAGGCGGCATGCCCGGCCGGCGGAGTCGGCTTGGCAACTCAGCCAAAAGAAAGGCCGCCGCGGATGGTTCCGCGGCGGCCCTCAGATCGAGCGAAGTGCTGCCTAGAAGGTCAGCTGGCTGCGCAGCGCGATCGCATTGTACTTCTGGCCCGCCTGCAGGCCGGCCGAGTTCAGGCGATCGATCTCGACGTGCTGGTAGTCGAGCATGAAGCGGATGTCCGGGTTCAGGTACCAGTTCAGGCCGACGGTGGCGATCTTCTGCTCGCCGCCGCGAATGCCGCCGGCAGGCGTGGCCGCGCCGGTGGCGCCGTCATGCCAGTTGAGGTTGAGGTCGGAGTAGCGGGCCGCGACCTCGAGAGCGCCCCAGGTGCCGGCCGCCGGGTTGAAGTTGTAGGCCATCTTCGGCGCGTCGAAGCGGGCCTCGGTCGGGTTGTACGGGCGGTTTTCGCCGGTCAGCACCCAGACGCCCTGGACGTACCAGCCGTCGAAGCGCGGATCGCCGAGCGGGGTCGCCGTCGTGTTGCGGCGGTCGATGTTGTATTTGAAGTACTCGCCCTCGACGAGGAAGTTGCTGACCGTGAGGCCGGCTTCCGCGCCGTAGACCGAGACGTGGCGGGCGTCGATCGCGCCGGTGTCCACCAGGCGCGAGCCGTCGATCCGGAGCTCGGGGCGATCACGCAGCTGGACCGGATAGCGCGTTCCGGCGCCGCCGGTGGCGTCATTCGTATGGAAGACGTACTGGGCGTTCAGGCCGAAGTGGGCCTGCCAGTCGGTCGAGGCGAAGGGCGCCAGGGCGACACGGCCGATCCACGCCTGCTGCTCGCCGAACGGCTGCTGGGTGCCGACCACGGTCGTGGTCGAGCTGACCGAGTTGAAGGAGTTGATCGTGCTGACCGTGTTGCCGGTGACCGCGGTGGAGAAGAACCAGCGGGCGGCGAGGCCGGTGTCGCCTTCGCCGAGGATGCCGTTGGCGGCCACCTGCAGGGCGCTGCGGGAGTCGCCGGCGGCGACGTTGCGGGCCACTTCGGCCGGCGAGGCGCGTTCCATGAACGGCATCTGGCTGGTGGACACCGCCGCGGCCAGGCCGATGTTCGGCTCGAAGGCGCCGAGCTTGATGCGGACCGGCTTCAGGCCTGTGTACTGCGCCCAGGCTTCCTGGATGTGGCCGGCGTCTTCAGCGCCCGAGCCGCCGAATTCATAAATGAGGGCGTAGTCGAAGTCCTTGAACAGCTTGCCGTCGATGCCGAAGCGGGCGCGACGGAAGTTGGTGCCGTCGTTGAGGTCGCGCGCGGCGCCGGTGACCGTCGCCGGCAGGTTGTGCTTCTGCAGATAGGCGCCGGCGTCGAACATGACGATCGCGCGGATGTTGGCGGTGAAGCGGCCGTCGGCGGTGGCGAGCGCCGGCTTGCCGTTCGGCAGCGTCGGCGTGACCGTCGCGCCGGTCGGCGGGGCCTTCAGCGTGATGATGTCCGAGGCGGCGGCGTCCTGGGCCGACTTCATGTCGGCGAGCTGCTGGCCGAATGCGGCGAGCTGCTGCTGCATGGCGGTCAGCTGGTCGTTCTGGCCGTTCTGCGCGCGCATCTGCTCCATCTGCGCACGCATTTCATCGAGCTGTTGCTGCATCGCCTGCAGCTTGGCGTCACGCGAGGACGGCGCGGCCAGCGCGCCGGTGGCGACGGTCGACATCAACAGCGCGACTAAGGCGGCGCGCGCGACGCGCGATCGCGTCTTCGTGGAATGGTACATGATCTATCCCCCAGTTCTTAGGCGAGCACCTGGGACGGCCTCTTTGAAGGCTCGGCCCTCGTCGCCCCGCCGGGGTCTATCCGCCGCCCATGACGGCTCGCCGACAGTCCGATGACAGAACGATGACAAGCGCGACCGTGCGCCAGCCGGATCCGGCGCCGAAAATTCTCAGCCGGCGGAAGGTGTCACCAAACTGAGATGCAGGGTCGTTAAGCACCGCCCCGCGAGAGCGACATGGATGGGGCGCTCTTAAATCTGGAGAGAACCATGTTGAAGACCCTGGGGGCGGCCTTCGGCGCCGCGCTTCTCGTCGCTGGCGCCACGGTGGCGCAAGCTGCGACCATTTCGGGAGCCGGCGCGACCTTCCCGGCGCCCGTCTACGCGAAATGGGCCGAGACCTATAAGGCGCAGACCGGCAACTCGTTGAACTATCAAGCCATCGGCTCCGGCGGCGGGATCAAGCAGATCACCGCGGGCACCGTCGACTTCGGCGCCAGCGACAAGCCGATGAAGCCGGACGACCTGGCGACCAACGGCCTGGTGATGTTCCCGACCGTGGTCGGCGGCGTCGTGCCGGTCGTCAACCTCCCGGGTATCAAGTCGGGCCAGGTCAAGCTGACCGGTCCGATCCTGGCCGACATCTTCCGGGGCGTCATCAAGAAATGGAACGACCCGTACATCGCCAAGGCCAATCCGGGCCTGGCGCTGCCGGCCATGCCGATCACTGTGGTGCACCGCTCGGACGGTTCGGGCACCACCTTCCTGTTCACCAGCTATCTGTCGCTGAAGGCGGCCCACTGGGCGCAGATCGTCGGCGGCAATGACTCCGTCCAGTGGCCGACCGGCATCGGCGGCAAGGGCAACGACGGCGTCGCCGCCTTCGTGCGCCAGACCCCCGGCGCGATCGGCTATGTCGAATACGCCTACGCCAAGCAGAACGGCCTGACCTACACCCTGCTGCAGAACAAGGCCGGCAAGTTCGTGACCCCGGCCGCCGAGAACTTCGCCGCCGCCGCCGCCGGCGCCAAGTGGCAGTCGGCCCCCGGCTTCTACCTGCTGCTGCTCGACCAGCCCGCTCCGGAAGCCTGGCCGATCACCGGCGCGACCTTCATCCTGGTGCACGCCAAGCAGGAAAACCCGGCCAAGGGCGCCGAGGTGCTGAAGTTCTTCGACTGGGCCTATAAGAACGGCGACGCCGCCGCCGCCCAGCTCGACTACGTGCCGCTGCCGGCGAGCGTGAAGGACCTGATCCGCCGCTCCTGGAGCAAGGTGAAGGGGCCGGACAACAAGCCGGTCTACCGCTAAGACGGACCGCCCCCTCCCGTCCGCGGGAGGGGGCGTTTCAGGACGAGCATGTCGTAGAACTGTCGCATATCCCGAGTAGAGCGCGCCCATGTCCGACGCCGCCATCTCCAATGCGCTCGCGCGCCGGTCTCGGCCACGCGGGGCCTTCGTGGCGCAGATCTTCGAAGGCGTCTGCTTCGCCGCCGCCACCGCCCTGCTGGCTACGCTCGGCGGGCTGCTGATCTCGCTGTTCATCGGCGGCTGGCCCGCCTTCCGGCGCTTCGGCCTGTCGTTCTTCACCACCTCGACCTGGAACCCGGTCATCGACGTCTACGGCGCAGCCGGCCCGATCATCGGCACCCTGGTGACCGCGACGATCGCCCTGCTGCTCTCGCTGCCGATCGCCGGCGGGGTGGCCTTCTTCCTGACCGAGCTCTGCCCGGCCAGGCTGCGGCGGCCGATCGGCACCGCGGTCGAGCTGCTCGCCGGCATCCCGTCGATCGTCTACGGCATGTGGGGCCTGTTCGTCTTCGCTCCGCTGTTCGCGAAATATGTGCAGATGCCGCTGATGATGGCGGCGACGCCGGGTTCGCTGCTGGAAAAGCTGACCACCGGCGTGCCGAACGGCTCGGGGATCTTCTCGGCCTCGATCATCCTGGCCATCATGATCCTGCCCTTCATGGCCGCCACCCTGCGCGAGCTGCTGCAGACGGTGCCGGCCGCGGTGCGTGAAAGCGCCTACGGCCTGGGCGCGACCACGGCTGAGGTGGTGATGACCGTCACCCTGCCCTATGTCCGCGCCGGGGCCATCGGCGCGGTCATGCTGGGACTGGGCCGGGCGTTGGGCGAGACCATGGCGGTGACCTTCATCATCGGCAATTCCCACGGCATGCCGAGCTCGCTGTTCGACAGCGGCTCGACCATCGCCTCGACCATCGCCAACGAGTTCACCGAAGCCACCAGCCCGGTGCACACCGCCGCCCTGATCGCGCTCGGCTTCATCCTCTTCGTCATCACCTTCGCCGTGCTGGCGCTCGCCCGCCTGCTGCTTCGAAACGCGGAGCAGCGCCTGTGACCGCAACCCCCGCGCCCGGCAAGCCGCCGACCGTCAGCACGGCCCGCCTGCTGCGGCGGACGGCGGCGAACGTCGCCTTCAAGGTCTTCTGCATCACCGTGACGGTGGTGGCGCTGCTGGCGCTGGCCGCCATCCTCTGGTCGCTGTTGAGCCAGGGCCTGGGCGGACTGAACCTCGAGGTCTTCACCAAGTCGACGCCGGCGCCCGGCTCCGCCGGCGGCCTGGCCAACGCCATCACGGGCTCGATCCTGATGTGCCTGCTGGCGATGGTCCTCGCCAGCGTGGTGGGGGTGCTGGCCGGCACCTGGCTGGCCGAATACGCCGGCAAGAGCCGCTACGGCAGCGTCGTGCGCTTCCTCAACGACGTGCTGCTCTCGGCGCCCTCGATCCTCGTCGGCCTGTTCGTCTATGAGCTGCTGGTCGCCCCGTTCAAGGGCTTCTCCGGTTTCGCCGGCGCGGTCGCCCTGGCGCTGCTGGCCGTGCCGGTGATCACCCGGACGACGGAAGACACGCTGTCGCTGCAGCCCGCCACCCTGCGGGAGGCGGGCGTGGCGCTGGGCGCGCCGCTGTCCTTCATCATCCGCACGGTGCTCTGGCGCTCGGCGCAAAGCGGCATGCTGACCGGCGGCCTGCTGGCCTTCGCCCGCATCAGCGGCGAGACGGCGCCCCTGCTTTTCACCGCGCTGAACAACCAGTTCTTCTCGCTCGACCTGAGCCATGCGACGGCCAACCTGCCGGTCGTGATCTTCCAGTTCGCGCTCAGCGCCTACGATGACTGGCGCCGCCTCGCCTGGGCCGGCGCGCTCCTGATCGCTGCGGCGGTCCTGGGCGTGACGGTGCTGGCCCGGGCGATCGCCAAGGAGCCCCGACGTTCATGAACACGATGAAGGCCGAAAACCTGGATGTGAGCATCGCTCCGATCCAGGCCGACCAGGTGAAGATCGCGGTCAAGAACCTCGACTTCTACTACGACAAGACGCGGACCCTGAAGTCGGTCTCCGCCTCCTTCGCGCGCCACCGGGTGACGGCCCTGATCGGGCCCTCGGGCTGCGGCAAGTCCACCCTGCTGCGCACCCTCAACCGCATGTACGCCCTCTACCCGGGCCAGCGCGCCGAGGGCGAGATCCTGATGGACGGCGAGAACATCCTCGGCCCGAAGACGGACCTCGCCCGGCTGCGCTCGCGCATCGGCATGGTGTTCCAGAAGCCCACGCCGTTCCCGATGTCGATCTACGACAACGTGGCCTTCGGCGTGCGGCTCTACGAGAACCTCTCGCACGCGGACATGGACGCCCGGGTCGAGGAGGCGCTGCGCAAGGCGGCCCTTTGGGACGAGGTGAAGGACAAGCTCAGGACGTCGGGCCTCGGCCTCTCCGGCGGTCAGCAGCAGCGGCTCTGCGTGGCCCGCGGCGTGGCGGTCCGGCCCGAGGTGCTGCTGCTCGACGAGCCGACCTCGGCGCTGGATCCGATCTCCAGCGCCCGGTTGGAAGAAACGGTCAGCCAGCTGAAGGCCGACCACACCATCGTCATCGTCACCCACAACCTCGGCCAGGCCGCCCGCATCAGCGACTACACGGGCTTCATGTACCTCGGCGAGTTGGTCGAATACGGTCCGACGGACCAGGTCTTCACCCGCCCGGCGACCCCGCGCACCAGCGACTACATCACCGGCCGTTTCGGCTGAGTTTTCCTGCGGGTCATCCCGGTTTTCGCGCCGCGAAGAACCGTGACCCCTGGACGCCGCGCTAGGCTGCTTCCGGCCGGCGACGGCGGACCCGGGCGAGACGGCGCAGCCGGCGCCAGAAGCGGGTCTTTTCCGGCTCGGGGTAGGGTTGCAGGTTGCGCACGAAGTCCTCGGCGCAGGCGCGCCAGGAGAATTTCTCGGCGAAGGCGCGGACCGCCTTGCGGTCGAGCTTCAGGCACTCCAGGCAGGCTTCCCGCAGGCCTTCGGTGGCGCTGGCGGCGAGCACGCCGGCGTTGGAGTTGGGGATGATGTCGATCGGGCCCGGCGCCGGATAGGCGGCCACCGGCGTGCCGGAGGCCATCGCCTCCAGGATCACCAGGCCGAAGGTGTCGGTGAGCGAGGGGAAGACGAAGACGTCGGCGCAGTTGAAATGCGCCGAGAGCTCCGGCCCGCCCTTGGCGCCGCGGAACACCACCGCCGGGTACCTGGCCTTGAGCTCCTCGAGCTGCGGCCCGGGCCCCACCACCACCTTGGTTCCCGGCAGGTCGAGGCCGAGGAAGGCCTCGATGTTCTTCTCCACGGCGACGCGGCCGACATAGAGGAAGACCGGCCGCGCCAGGCCCTCGTAGACGTCCGGCTCGTCCTCGGCGCGCGGCCGGAAGACCTCGGTGTCGACGCCGCGCGACCAGGAGGAAATGTTGCGAAAGCCGTGCTGCGAAAGCTCGTCGCGCATGGTCGGCGTGGCCACCATCAGCCGGCCCGACGGCTTGTGGAACCAGCGCATGTAGGCGTAGCCCGCCGCCAGCGGCAGCGGCAGGCGCGCCGAAACATATTCCGGGAAGCGGGTGTGATAGCTGGTGGTGAAGGGCAGCTTCCATTCCACGCAGATGCGCCGCGCCGCCAGCCCGATCGGCCCCTCGGTGGCGATGTGGATGGCCTCCGGCTCGAAGGCCTTGAAGCGCTCCTGCACCGGCTCGTAGACGCCGATCGCCACCTTGATCTCGGCATAGGTCGGCAGCGGGAAGGTCTTGAACTGGTCGGGGCTGACAACCTCGACCTTGTGGCCCATGTCGCGCAGCTCCTTGGCCACCCGGGTGAGGGTGCGCACCACGCCGTTGACCTGGGGCTCCCAGGCGTCGGTGGCGAGCAGGATGCGCATCGGCCGCTGGCTGTCGCGCGTGGCCTTGATGCTCTCGCGGATGCGCGGCATCTGCGGCGCGGGCTTCGGCCGCTCGGGAGTCTGCACGAGCGCCTGGGCCTGGGCCTGCGCCTGGGCCTGCATCCAGGACCAGAAGGCGCCCAGCAGCGCCTCCTTGGTCGGGAAGTGGCGGTAGACGGTGCGCTCGCCGACGCCGGCGTCGCGGGCGATCTCGGCGAAGCTGACATCTTCCATCTCGCCGGCTTCGAGCTGGCGGGCGACGGCGCGAAGGATGTGTTCGCGGGTCTCCTGGCGCTGTCGGTCGCGCGCGTTGGGAGGCGGGGCCGAGGGAGGCGTCATGGCAGCGGCACTGTCAGCAATTCTCAGCCGGTGTCAATCAAGGCGGGCGCCTGCGAAGGCGGTCAGGCCGGCACCGGGTCCGTCTGCGCCTGGGGCAGGGCCTTGGCGCCGGCGATCGCCGACCAGGAGCGCAGCTTGGCCCACTCCAGAATCTCCAGTCGGCCGTCCATATGTTCGACGACGGCGGTGCAGCTTTCCACCCAGTCGCCGTCGTTGACGTAGGCGATGCCGCCGATGTCGCGCATCTCGGCCTTGTGGATGTGGCCGCAGATCACCCCGTCGACGCCGCGGCGGCGGGCTTCCTCGGCCACCGCCCCTTCGAAATTCTCGATGAACTGCAGGGCGTTTTTCACCCGGGTCTTCAGGAAGGCCGAGAAGCTCCAGTAGCCGAAGCCCAGCCGGCGTCCGAGCCGGTTGATCATCGTGTTGGCCGCCAGCACCGAGCGGTAGGCCCAGTCGCCGAGGAAGGCCAGCCAGCGGGCGTGCTGCACCACGCCGTCGAACTCGTCGCCGTGGGTGACCAGGAAGCGCCGCCCGTCGGCGGTCTCGTGGATCGCGTCGCGCGCCACCACGACCCCGCCGAAGTGGACGCCGCAGAAGTCGCGGATGCGGTCGTCGTGGTTGCCCGGAATGTAGATGACGTTGACGCCCTTGCGCGCCAGGCGAAGGATTTTCTGCACCACGTCGTTATGGCTCTGCGGCCAGAACCAGCCGCTCTTCATCTTCCAGCCGTCGATGATGTCGCCGACCAGATAGATGGAGTCGCATTCCAGATGACGGATGAAGTCGAGCAGGATTTCGGCCTGACAGCCGCGCGTGCCCAGATGAACGTCCGAGATGAACACACAGCGGTAGCGGCGGGTCGGAAGCTCGGTCACTTCGGCTCTCCAGGCGCCTCGTTTCCGTCCAGCGCCTAGGCCGATTGCATGTCTGTTTCGTGAAGTTGAACCGATGCTGGTGCAATCTGCGTTCGTCCTGCTAGAGGAGCCCCCGAATAAACCTCCCCGGTTTGCAATAACTTGGTCCCGATGGACGCTAGAACCAATCCCGCGAAGGCGACACCGAAGTCGCTTCGCACCCGCGCGCGCATCCTCGATGCGACGATGAACCTATTCGCCGAGGTGGGCTATCACGCCGCCACCAATGCGGTCATCGCCGAGGCGGCGAAGCTGACGCGCGGGGCCATGCTGTATCACTTCTCGACCCGCGAAGAGCTGGTCGAGGCGGCGGTGGCGCATATCGACCTGCAGCGCGCCCGGCTGCTGGAGCGCGCCGGCTCCGCTCCGGCTGCGCCCGGGGTCGACGCGGCCGAGCACGCCATCGACACCTACTGGGCCCTGCTGCACGAGACCCCGTTCGTCGCCTTCGCCGAGCTGGAAGCTGCGGCCCGCACCGATTCGATGCTGCGCGAAAAGCTGGCCAGCGCCCAGAGCGCCTTCGACCATGCCCAGGTCGGCGGCGACCGCTTCGGCGCCCTGGTGCAGGCCGGCCGAGACCCGCGCTTCCAGGCCAGCCGCGACCTGGGACGGTTCATGCTCGAAGGCCTCGCGCGCGGTGCGATGACCTACGAGGTCGAGGCCCGCCGCGAGCGCCTGCTGGCGATCGTCAAGCGCGCGGTGCGGATGCTCAACCGCAAGGGCGACATCCAGGACCTCTGGGGGGACTGAGCGGCTGGCGCCTGGGAGAGCCCAAAGGGGGCTTAAGCCGCCGTGCTCTCGAAGCCGGCGCGCAGGGCGGCTTCGTCGAGGTTGCGGCCGATCAGCACCATGCGGGAGTAGCGCTTCTCGGCCGGTTTCCATTCGCCCTGGAAATCGCCTTCGAGGATCATGTGCACCGCCTGGAACACCAGCCGGCGGTTCTCGCCGGCGATGTCCATGATGCCCTTGCCGCGCAGGATGTCGGGGCCCTGGGTCTGCAGCACATTGTTCAACCAGGCGGTGAAGCGATTGCCGTTCAGCGGCTTGTCGCTGGTCAGCGAGATCCCGCGGATGCCGGATTCGGCGACGTGGTCGAGGACGTGGCCATGATGGTCGTGATCATGGCGGTCGTGATCGTGTCCGCAGTGCTCGTCGTGCACGTGCTCGTGGTGGTCGTGGCCGCAGTGTTCGTCGTGCACATGGCCGGGTTCGCCGTGGCCGGGATTGAGGAAGTCCGGCTCCAGGCTGGTGATCCGCTCCAGGTCGAAGGAGTGGCGCCCGAGGATGGTCTCCAGCGGTACGTTGGAGCGCTGGGCGCGGTGGATCGGCGCCAGCGGATTGAGCGTGCGGATGGCGGCTTCGACGTCGGCGAGCTCGCCCGCGGTGACCAGGTCGGTCTTGTTGAGGATGATCTGGTCGGCGAAGGCGATCTGTTCGATGGCCTCCTTGGAATCCGCCAGGCGCAGCGGCAGGTGCTTGGCGTCGACCACGGCGGTGACGCTGTCGAGCTGGGTCTTGGCCCGCACCTCGTCGTCGACGAAGAAGGTCTGGGCCACCGGGCCGGGGTCGGCCAGGCCGGTGGTCTCGACGATGATGGCGTCGAACTTGCGCTCGCCCTTTGAAATTTGGCGCTTCATCAGGCCCGAGAGCACCCGGATCAGGTCGCCGCGCACCGTGCAGCAGACGCAGCCGTTGTTCATCTCGAAGACCTCTTCGTCGGCCCCGACGATCAGGTCGTTGTCGATGCCGACTTCGCCGAACTCGTTGACGATCACGGCGTAGCGCTTGCCGTGGTCTTCCGAGAGGATGCGGTTGAGCAGGGTGGTCTTGCCGGCGCCGAGATAGCCGGTGAGCACGGTGACGGGCGTCTTGTCGGTCATGCCGTCCCATGTAGGGCGGCCGGCGCGACTTATGAAGCGCCTTGTGTCGCCGGATGAGTGTTATAAAGTAACGTTCAGATGCTGACCGCCGCCCGCCCCGAACCGACCGCCCTCGCCGGAGCGCCGCTTGAGCTGGATGGCTTCCGCCGCGATCGCACCTATCTGGGCGCCGACCACGGCCGTAACGAGCGACGGACCTGGATCGTCGCGGCGATCTGCGGCGTCACCTGCGTCGCCCAGCTGGCCGGCGGGACGATGTTCCACTCCATGGCGCTGAGCGCCAGCGGGCTCCACATGGCCGCGCATGTGGCTGTGCTGCTGACCGCGGCCGGCGCCTATCGGCTGGCGCGGCGGCTGGCGGGCGATCGGCGCTTCGCCTTCGGCGCGGGCAAGGTCGGCTACCTGGCCGGGTTCGCCAACGCCGTGGTGCTGGCGATCACCGCCGTCACCATCGCGATCGAGAGCCTCCAGCGCCTGTTCGTCCCCGAGGCGGTCGACTACGCCGCGGCGATCCCGCTGGCGGCGGCCGGCCTCGCCGTCACCCTGGTCTGCGTCTGGCTGCTGCGTCCGACCGGCGCGGCCCATGCGCAGCACGATAAGGTCGGCGACGTCAACCTCTCGGCCGCCCACCTGCACCTGACCGCCGACGCCATCATCGGGGTTCTGACGATCGCCGGCCTCGCCGTCGGCCAGGCGCTGCGCTGGGGCTTCGCCGACCCGCTGCTGGGGCTGATCGGCGCGGCCCTGGTCGCCCGGTTCGCCTACACCCTGATCCGCCGCGCCGGCGCGGCGCTCTTGGACATCAATCCGTCGCCGGTTCTCACCCAGGAGATCCGCACCCGGCTGGAAGCCGCCGGGGCGCGCGTCCTCGACCTGCACCTGTGGCGGCTGGGGCCCGGACATCACGCCGCCGTGGCGGTGGTCGCCGCCGATCCGCCGGCGCCGGTCGAGGCCTACCGGGCGCGGCTGGAAGACATTCCCGGCCTGTCGCACCTGACCCTCGAAGTGCGCCGCGAGGGCGCAGCCGGCCACGTCCACTGACCGCGCCGCGAGGGCGTCGCGCGGCTCAGTTGGCCGAGGCGGCGCCGTACGCAGGTTGCGACTGGCTGAGCTGTGACGGGCCGACCGGGTGGTTGGAGGGCATTCCCTTCATCAGCGACAGGGTGATCGAACGGCCGGCCACGTCGCGGCCGGTCCACTGTACGCCCGGGTGGCTGCTCGCCGGCAGCGCCGTGCAGTAGCTCACCGGCAAGGTGGGCGGCTGGCTCTGGCGCAGGCAGACCTTGTCGCCCTTGATGCTCCAGCGCCCGGCGAGCGGCGCGTCGCGGCGCGACAGCCCGCTCCAGGTGCCGTCGGCGTGCAGCCATATCTTCTGCGAGGTGCCGTCCGGATAGGCGGAGATCACAGTGTTGCCGAAGGCCGCAGCGACGCTGGCCTCGCCCGCCTGGGCGCCCAGGCCCGCGAAGGCGACGACGCCGGCCGCGGCGACGCCTGCGGCGAGCCGGCCCGCGACGGGCGGCAGGGACGCGACCCAGGCGCGCCGGATGGAGTGCAGGGACAGCATGCCAGCGTTCAACGCATAACCTCGCAATCGGCGCCGCCCTCGCGGCCGTGTTGGACCAAGCCCCTTCTCACTCCCGACGCGGCGGGGCAAGAAGCAGCGTGCCGCAGGACAGGGATCAGTTCGCTATGCCCATGTCGTCAGCCGCAGAACCTCCTAGAGCGTTCCGGATGAACTGCAGCTGACGGATAGGTTAACGGAGACCAGCCAAGCCATGGACGACGCGATTTCACCCGAGGCCGAGCGCGCCGGCATGCTGGCGGCCCTGCACGCCATTACCGTGGGCGTGCTGTCGACCCTCAAGCGCAAGGGCCTCTTGACCTCCGAGGAGCTCGACCAGCTGTTCGAAGCCGGCCTGGTCACCTTCGAACGCGGCGAGCAGGACGAAACCCGCCAGGCCGCGCGGCTGACCCTGGAGATCCTGGCGCGCAGCCTCAGGGATTAGGGGGCGTTCGCCCCGATTCGACCGCCCTTGGCTGCGCTTCAGTGGCCGTGGCCCTTGCCATGGTCGCCGCCGCCGCCCTTCTCGCCGCCCTTCTCATGGCCGCCGCCTCCGCCGCCATGCGGACCGCCGCCGGGATGCTCCTTCCCCGGTTGAGCATGGCCCCGTCCGGGGGTCTGGTCCGGGCCGCGCCAGGCGGCCGGGCGGCCGTGGGTGTCGGCGGCGCGCGCGAAGGCCTGGCCGCCGTGGCCCTCAGGGCGGCCTTGCGGGCCGTGGCCGCCCTGCGGCCGGTCCTGATGGCGCAGCTGCGGCTGCTGCAGTCCTCGCCCGCCTTCCCCGGGCCGCCCGTCCTGCCGGGCCTGTCGCCAGCCATGGGCCTCGGGCTGCGGGGCGTGATCGGCGCGGCCCTGATGGCGGGGTTGCGCCTGTGGCGGCCCGGCGAAGGCGAACTGCCGTCCGTGTGGGGGCCGTCCGTGCTCCGGCGGGTTCCAGGCGCGCTGCTGCGCATCGTCTCGATCGGCGTGGTCGCGCGCCTCCCGCTCGCGTTCGGGCGGGTTGCGGTCCTTGTACCAGCCGAGATGACGGCCGTTGTCGTGGCGCAGGGCTTCGCCCCAGGCCGGCTGGGTCGAAACGGCGCGGAACCAGCGGTCCTGGCGGTCGACCAGCCGCGGCGCGCGTTCGCGCCAGACGGTCTCCTGCACCCGATAGCGCGGGCTGCGCCAATAGCTGCGGTTGAGGTCGTAGGCGCGGGTCCAATAGCGCGACGCCTGCGGCGCGTAGTCGTCGTAGCGGTCGCGAGCGATCAGGGCGCCGGCGGCGTCGAACAGCGCCAGCAGCACGCCGTTGTCGCCGTAGGCGTAGCCGTAGTCGGCGTCTTGCACGAAGTAGGGATAGGCCTCGCCGGGCTCATAGTAATAGTAGCGGTAGCCGTCATCGATCGGCTCGGCGAACATCATCCCCTCGTCCGCGGCGTCCCACACCCACGGCTGTTCGTCGCCATAGGCGAAGGCGTAGCTCGGCGGCCGCCGGCTGACCACCCGGCTGACGGCGTAGGCGCGCTGGGGATAGGCGTAGGCCTGGGACGGCGGCAGATAGGTCGCGGGCGCCGCTGGGCCGTAGGCCGGGTCGAGTGGACCCAGCGGCGGCGCGGCCGGGGGTGGCGGCCCGTTGCGGGCGAGCAGCGGGCGGTTGTCGATCTTGCAGCCGGCGAGCGCCAGGGCGATCGCGCTGGCGCCCAGCAGGGCGGCTGCGGCATGGGAGGTGCGGGTCATCTCGGTCTCTTCGAATGGCGCGCCGGTCGGGCGCAGGCGAGCCGCCGGCGCCCCCGTCAGCGCCGACGACGCCAAGCCAACGCAGGCGCTGCCATGGAAGTTGCGCGCAGGGCGTGGCCGGGGTGAACTTCCGCCCGGTCGCCGGCTTTAGGTCTGGAGGAGCCGAGTCAACGCGATGACCGATCCGACCTGCGCCAAGGCGAAGACGACGGGCCGGACTGCGCGCGCGCCGTCCGCCCGGCCTTGAGCGCCGCACGCCCGCATCGTCGCGGCTTCCTGCGCCGGCTGGCGGTGCTGGCCGCGGGCGCCGCGGGCTACCTGGTCGTGCGCCAGCAGCTGGTCTGGCCGACGCCACAGGTCCGTTTCCGCACCGGGTCCTGGAGCGGCTGGATGACGCTGCCGGGGGAGAGCGGACTGATCGCCTTGCCGGCGCGGATCGACGACACGACGGTGCTCGCCGTCGTCGATTCCGGGGCGCAGTATTCGGCGATCGACGCCGGCCTCGCCCAGCGCCTCGACCTGCCCTCGGCGACGCCGATTCCGATGGTCGCCTTCGGCGTCAGCGGGGGGCCCCGCATGACCCGGGCGGTCGCCCTCGACGTCGACCTGGGAGCTTTCGCGCTGACGGGACTGCGGGCCGCGACACTGGACCTGCAGCCGCTCACCAGCTTGACGCGGCAACCCTTTTCCTTGCTGCTGGGCCGCGATTTCCTGCGTGCGGTGGTGGTCGAGGCGGATCTTCCGCGCCGTCGCGTCGCGGTGTTCGCGCCGCGGGCCTGGACGCCGCCGCCGGGCGCGCGGCCGGTCAGCGTGCGGCCGCAGACCGGCGGGCTGATGGTCGCGATCCAGGTCGAACAGGCGCCGCCGGTCGAGGTGATGCTGGACACCGGCGCCACCGGGACCCTGGCGCTTTCCGAAGCGACGGCGCGCGCCGCCGGCCTGCTGGATGGGCGACCCTTGGGCCAAGGCCAGTCGGTGACGCTCGGCGGCGTCAGCCAGGACGGCATGGTCAGGGCCGAGCGCCTGGCCTTCGCCGGCCACATCCTCGACGACGTCGAGGTGCAGATCTACCAGCCGGCGGCCCACGCCCCGGTGCCGAATGGCCTGCTCGGCCTGGGCGTGCTGCAGCGCTTTCACCTGGCGCTGGACCTGCCGGGGACGCGGCTTTTCCTGATCGGTCCCGAGCAGCCGCCCCGGCTGCGCAGGCCGCGGCGGCCGACCCGCTTCTAAAGGTTCAACATCGCCAGGCCGCGCGCGTCGTAGCGGTCGCCCTCCACCGCGGTTTCCGGCACCGCGCGCTCGATCTCGGCCCGTTCGTCGGCCGAGAGATGGATTTCGGCGGCGCCAAGGTTCTCCTCGAGGCGGTGGATCTTGGTGGTGCCCGGGATCGGCGCGATGTCCTGGCCCTGATGCAGCAGCCAGGCAAGCGCGAGCTGGGCCGGGGTGCGCCCCTTGCCGTGGGCGATGGCGGTCAGGGTGTCGACCAGGCTGCGGTTCTTGTCGATGACGTCGGGCTGCCAGCGCGGCATGCTCCGGCGGAAGTCGTCCGGCGCAAGCTGGTCAAGGCTGTTGCCGGCGCCGGCCAGGAAGCCTCGGCCGAGCGGGCTGTACGGAACCAGGCCGACGCCCAGCTCGCGGCAGGTCGGCAGCACTGCCTGTTCGATGTCGCGCGACCACAGCGAATATTCGCTCTGCACGGCGCTGACCGGATGCACCTGGTGCGCCCGGCGGATCGTCTCGGCGCCCGCCTCGGAGAGGCCGAAGAAGCGCACCTTTCCGGCCTTGACCAGGTCGCCGACGGCCCCGGCGACATCCTCGATGGGGACCGCAGGGTCGACGCGGTGCTGATAGAGCAGATCGATGGTCTCCACGCCAAGCCGCTGCAGCGAGGCGTCGCAGACCTCGCGGATATGTTCAGGGCGGCTGTCGACGCCCCGTGGGCGGCGTTCCCCAGGCTCGATCTTGAAGCCGAACTTGGTGGCGATCACCACGCGGTCGCGCGCCGGCCGCAGAGCCTTGCCGACCAGCGCTTCGTTGGTGAAGGGGCCGTACATCTCGGCGGTGTCGAAGAAGGTTACGCCCAGCTCGACCCCCCGCTCGATCAGCTTGATCGCTGCAGCCTCCTCAAGGGAGGCGCCGTAGCCCACCGACAGCCCCATGCAGCCGAGCCCGATCGCCGAGACCTCCAGCCCCTGGGTTCCGAGTTTTCGGCTTTGCATGATCCGTCTCCTGCTTGCGGGCCCGCTGGATCTTGGAACGCGGCCGGCGGCTTTGCGACCCAGATTTCCTGCGCCCGCCCAGCGCGAAAGTCTTTCCGCGACGCCGTCGGAGGTTCTAGGGGAGGGAACATGATCCAGTCCTTCGACGCCTATGTCACCACGGCCCTGTTCGACCGCGCCGGCCGCGTCGCCTTCGCGCTGGGCGACGGAACGATCCGGTTCGAGGACGGCGCGATGGTCGAGGCCCACGACGGGGCCTCGCTGAGCGCCTGCCTGCATCCGACCGGCGAGGGCGTGCTTAGCAGTGGCGACGACGGCCGGCTGGTCTGGGCTCGGCCGGCGGGCGCGACCGAGCTGGCCAAGGTTCCGGGCCGCTGGCTGGACTGTGTGGCGGCGAGCGCGGAGTCCAAGCTGATCGCCTTTTCCGCCGGCCGCGACCTGCACCTCCTCGACGCCGCCGACCCGGCGTTTTCCCGCGTCTTCCAGCACGAGAAGTCGATCTCGGAGGTGGCCTTCGATCCCAAGGGCCGGCGGGTCGCGGCGGCCAGCTACGGCGGCGTCTGGCTGTGGTACGCCCGCATCGCCGACCAGAAGCCGGCGGTGCTGAAGTGGGCCGGCAGCCATGTGGCGATCGCCTGGAGCCCCGACGGGAAGTTTCTGATCTCCGGCATGCAGGAGAACGCCCTGCACGGCTGGCGCGTCGCCGACGAGAAGAACATGCGGATGGGCGGCTATCCGGCGAAGGTGAAGAGCCTGGTGTTCCTGGCCAAGGGCAATCTCATGGCCACCTCCGGCGCCAACGGCGTGGTGGTCTGGCCGTTCGCCGGCTCGACCGGACCGATGGGCAAGCAGGCGGCCGAGGTCGGCTTCGAAGAAAAGGCGCTGGCCACCCGCGTCGCCGGCATGCCGGGCGCCGGCTGGGTGACCTGGGGCCTGGACGATGGCCGGGTGCGCGCCTGCGACCTGGCCAGCCAGAAGGTGGTCGAGCTCAAGGCCGAGCGCGGCGCGCCGATCAGCGCGCTGGCGATGACGCCCGACGGCAAGCGCGTGGCCTGGGGCGACGAGGACGGCCAGGCCGGGGTCTCCGAGCTTTGACGGCGCGTTCACCAGTTCGCAACGGCTTCGGCCGGAGAAAGGCCCGCCCGCGACGCGCGTGACTCGCGGCTCGAGGTGAAGCGCGGTGGCCAAGCGAGCGAAGCCCAGACTGAGAGCCAAGCCGAAGGGCGCACGCGCCGCAGGTCTGCTGGGGCGGGCGTTTCGCCTGCTGCTGATCCTGATCCTGGTCTTCGGCCTGCTCGGGCCGGTGGCGGTGGTGACCCTTTATCGTTTCGTGCCGCCGCCGATGACCTTCCTGATGGTCCAGCGCCTGTTCGAAGGCCGCGGCTTCGACCGCCGCTGGGTTTCGCTGTCGCAGATCTCGCCGCGGCTGGTGGGTGCGGTGATCGCCTCGGAAGACTCCGGCTTCTGCCTGCATCACGGCTTCGACGTGGCCGCCATCGAGAAGGCGCTGAAGCACAACGCCGAAGACCCCAACCGCGTCCGCGGCGGCTCGACCATCAGCCAGCAGACGGCCAAGAACGTCTTCCTGTGGCCGCGCCGCGACTATGTGCGAAAGGGCTTCGAGGCCTACTTCACCGTGCTGATCGAGGTTATCTGGGGCAAGCCGCGGATCATGGAGGTTTATCTGAACTCCATCGAATGGGGCCCGGGCGTCTACGGCGCCGAGGCCGCCGCCCAGCGCAATTTCGGCGTCAGCGCCGACCGGCTGACTCCGGCCCAGGCCGCGCGCCTGGCGGTGATCGTGCCCAAGCCGCTGGCCTGGAAGGCCGACCGGCCCGGTCGCTATGTCCGCAAGCGTTCCGGGACCATCGCCGCCCGGGCCGGCGTGGTGCGCCGGCAGGGGTTGGCTGACTGCGTTTTCCGTTGACGGGGGGAAGGGTTCGTCGGCAAATCGGCCGAACGTAACATGGTACAGCCGCAGGATGGCTCCTATGCGCATTGGCGTACCCCGCGAGATCAAGCCGGATGAGTATCGCGTCGGCCTGCCGCCCACGGCGGTGCGGGAGTATGTGGTGCGCGGCCATGAGGTCTTCGTAGAGCACGGGGCCGGGGCCGGGGCCGGCTATCCCGACGAGGCCTACCAGCGGGCGGGCGCCGGCCTTCTCGCCACCGCGCCGGAGGTGTTCGCCGCGGCCGAACTGATCATCAAGGTCAAGGAGCCGCAGCCGGCCGAATGGGCCCGGCTGAGCGACCGGCACATCCTCTTCACCTACCTGCACCTGGCGCCCGACCCGGCCCAGGCCGAGGGGCTGCTCAGGTCCGGCTGCGCGGCGATCGCCTATGAGACGGTGACGGACGCGGCCGGCGGGCTGCCGCTGCTGGCGCCGATGTCGGAGGTTGCCGGTCGGATCGCCGTCTTCTCGGCCGGCGAGACGCTGCTGAAGCACAACGGCGGCATGGGCCTGTTGATCTCCGGCGTGCCCGGGGTGCCGCCGGCGCGGGTCTGCGTGCTCGGCGGCGGCGTGGTCGGCATGAACGCCGCCCGCATGGCCGCCGGCCTGGGCGCCGAGGTGGTGGTGGTCGAACGCTCGATCCCGCGCATGCGCGAGCTCGACAACATGTTCCAGGGCCGGATTCTCACCCGTTATTCGATCCTCGACGCGGTCGAGGAGGAGGTCCTGAAGGCCGACGTGGTGATCGGCGCCGTGCTGACCGCCGGGGCGGCGGCGCCCAAGCTGGTCCGGCGCGAGCACCTGTCGCGGATGAAGCCGGGCTCGGTGCTGGTCGACGTCTCGATCGACCAGGGCGGCTGTTTCGAGACCAGCCGGCCGACCACCCACCACGAGCCGACCTATGTGGTCGACCGGGTGGTGCACTACTGCGTCGCCAACATGCCGGGGGCCGCGCCGCGGACCTCCTCGGAGGCCCTGGTGCACGCCACCCTGCCGTTCGGCCTGCAACTGGCCGACCACGGGCTGGACGCCTTGAAGGCCAACCGCCATCTGGCCAAGGGGCTGAACGTGCTGAAGGGCGAGGTCACCCACCCGGCGGTCGCCGAGGCGCTCGGCAAGCCGTTCGCCGATCCCTACAGGGCGTGGGAGTAGTCTCCTTAAGCCGCCGCCCAGGCGGTCGGATCCAGCGCGGCCGGGTCGTCGATGGCCATTTCGTCCCAGTCGAGGTCGGGCGGCGGGCTGGAGGCGGCGGCGACGACGGCGCTCATCTCTGCGGCCGAGGCCACGCCCACCAGTACGCTGGAGGCTTCCGGGCGCGAGAGCGCGAATCCCAGCGCCGCCTGCAGCGGGTCGGACCGGCCCTCGGCGATCAGCCGGCGCGCGCGCGAGATGCGCCCGGCGGCGGCCTTCAGGTGATGCGGCGCGCGGTCCGGCGGCAGGAACAGCAGGCCGTTGAGAAAGATCGAGCGCAGCTGCACTTCGATGTCCATCTCGGTCAGGGTCGCCAGGGTGCCGTCGATCAGCAGGCGCTGGTCGAGCAGCGAGGCGGGGGCCTGGACCACGTCGGGCTTGAAGCGCCGGGCCAGGCCGACCGGGTCGTCCGAGGCATAGACCGAAACGCCGATCTTGCGGCACAGGCCGGCGTCCTTCAGCGCCCGCAGCCGGTCCCACAGCTTCGGTCCGGCGGGGCTGAGCAGGTCCGTGGCCGACGGCGCCAGCAGAGTGTCGCAGGCGTCCACGCCCAGCCGGCGCAGCTGGGCGCGCAGCTCGGCCTCGGCGTAGTCGGGCCCGCGGTCCGGGCGCACGGTGGTGATGGTGACGCGGAAGGGATTGGGCCGCGGCATGACGCGGCCGAGTGCGACCTCGGCGGATTCCGAATGCCGGCTGGCCTCGAAGACCTGCAGGCCAGAGCGCGCTGCGATCGCCAGGATGTCGCGCGCCTCGGCCTCGCGGGGCCGGCCGCGGGCTGTCGTCGGCTGATCGAGGCCGAACTGACCCGACCCGAGGCCGAGCTTTGTAAGAGGAGAAGTCATCTGATGGCGGGCTTGAGGCTTGAGCGTCCCTTGCGAGCGCGCATCTTGGCTTCCGATGCCTAAGAACCCGTATCCGAGACCTTGCTGGATGGTTAAAGGAGCATGGTGAGAGACCCCCTGCCCGAGTGGCCGACCTTCGGCTTGCCGGCCGACGTTCGGCCGGCCTTGCGGCAGGCGCGCGCCGCCGGACAGCCGCTGGCGCTGGCCACCCTGGTCGCCGTCGAAGGCGGCGGGCCGCGGCCCGTCGGGACCCAGATGGTTTTCGCCGAGCAGTTGGCGGCGGGCTATTTTTCGGGCGGCTGCGTGGAGTCCGACGTCGCCGATCACGCCTTCGCCTGCCTGGCCGACGGCGCGCCGCGCACCCTGGTCTATGGCGAGGGCAGCCCCTGGCCGGACATCCGCCTGCTCTGCGGCGCGCGGATCGAGATCTTCGTCGAGCGGGTGGCGCCGCAGGATCCGGCCCTGGCCGAGCTGCTCGCCGCCGACGCCGAGCGTCGTGCGGTCCAATGGGTCAGCGACGGCGTCGTGCGCGCCTGCGCCGCAGAACTCGAGCCCTGGCCGGAAGCCCGGGTCGAGCGGCGCTACGAACCGCGGCCGCGGCTGGTGGTGGTGGGCGCCGATCCGACGGCGCTGGCGATCGCCCAGCTGGGCGCCCAGGCGGAGTTCGAAACCACCCTGGTGCGGCCGAAAGGGCCGCAGACGCCGCCGCCGCTGCCGGGCGTCAGCTATCTGCGGGGCGAGCCCGCCGAGGCCTTCGCCGCCGTGGGCCTCGATCCCTGGACCTCGGTGGCCATCGCCACCCATGACAGCGAGACCGACCACGCCGCCTTGCTCGCCGCCCTGCCGTCGCCGGCGGCCTATGTCGGCCTGCTGGGGGCGCGTCGGCGGCTTGCCGAGCGGTTGGAGCGGCTGCGCGCCGCCGGCGTCGGCGACGCCGACATCGAGCGCCTGTCCGCCCCGATCGGCCTGGCCATCGGCGGCAAGGCGCCGTGGGAGGTCGCCGTCTCGGCGATCGGCGAGATCGTGGCCGAACGCTACGCGCGGGAGAGCGGCAGCACCTCGACGCGTTCGCCGGCCGCCGCCGCCGGCGCGTCCACGGCGCGGCGCAGCAGGGCGTCGGACACCGCGAAGACGGTGATCAGCGACGAGTCCTGATCGCCCAGCGGGCGCACGGTGACGGTTCCGTCCGCATAGGCCAACCGGGCGCGCATCCACTGCTCGCGGCCGCCGTTGGCGGCGAGGGCGGTCTCCAGCCGGGCCTGGATCATCCGCGGCTCGGGCTCGGCGCCTTGGTAGGCCGCAAGCATCGGCTTCAGAAACAGTTCGGCGCAGACGAAGGCCGAGGCCGGGTTTCCCGGCAGCCCGAGCATGCGGCGGCCGTCGCCGAGCACGCCGAAGAAGGTCGGCTTGCCGGGGCGCACCGCCACGCTCGCCACCTTCAGGTCCAGCCCGAGCTCGCCGGCGGCGGCGCGCACCAGGTCATGGTCGCCGACCGAAGCCCCGCCGAGGGTCACCACGAGGTCCGCCTCGGCGTCGCGCAGCGCCGCCACCGTCGCTTGCAGGTCGTCGCGCACCGGCCGCAACCGCACCGGGATCCCGCCCCAGGCCTCGATCATCGCCGCGAGCGCCGGGCTGCCGGAATTATAGATCTGGAAGGGGCCGGGTTGGGCGGGGGCCTCGACGATCTCCTCGCCGGTCGACAGCACCGCCACCCGCGGGCGGTGGTGGACCGAGAGCCCGGCCCGGCCGGCCGCGGCGGCCAGCGACAGTTTCCAGGCGTCGATGCGCTCGCCGCGCGCCAGCAGCCGCGCGCCGGCGGTGAAGTCGCCGCCGGCCGGCCGGATGTTGCCGCCGGGCCGGGCCGCCGGCGCCCGCACGACGTCGCCATCGCGCTCGGCGTCCTCCTGGATGATCACCGCGTCGCAATCGTCGGGGACCGCCGCTCCGGTGAAGATCCGCACCGCCTGGCCTGGCCCCACCGCTCCGTCGTAGCCGCGGCCGGCGGCGCTCTCGCCGACGATGGCCAGGCTGCCCGGGGTGTCGGCGAGGCGCACCGCCCAGCCGTCCATCGCCGAAGCGCGGAACGGCGGCTGGTCGCGGGTGGCGACGACGTCCTGCGCCAGCACGCGGCCGATGGCGTCCGCCAGCGCCACGGTCTCGGCCGGCAGGGCGGCGATCTCCGCCAGCATCCGCGCCCGGGCGTCTTCGACAGTGAGGAGTTTCATGCTCTTGATCCGTCCGAACTGCTCCGAGGCTTCGACGCCTCACGCTCCTTGGCGGCACGGCGCAGGCCTGGCGGCGCCGAGCGCCCCCTCACCCGCTACGCGGGAGCTCCCCCGCAAGCGGTGGAGCATCCAAGACCCAGATCCTCCACCGCAACGCGGGGGAGGTGGCTCGCGCAGCGAGACGGAGGGGGCGTTGCGGCCAGCCCAACCTACTCCGCTGTCCAGCGCCCCGACTTGCCGCCGGTCTTCTCCAGCAGCCGAACGGCCTCGATGACCATGCCCTTCTCGGCCGCCTTCAGCATGTCGTAGAGGGTCAGGCAGGCCACCGAGACGGCGGTCAGCGCCTCCATCTCGACGCCGGTGGGGCCGGTGGTTTTCACCCTGACGGATACCGCCAGCCCGCCGTCGCCCGGCTCGACCCGGACCTCGACCTTGGAGAGCGCCAGCGGGTGGCACATCGGGATCAGCTCGGCGGTCTTCTTCGCCGCCATGACGCCGGCGATCTCGGCCACAGCGCGGACGTCGCCCTTGCGGCCTTCGCCGGAAAGCGCCAGCTCGAGCGTCTCGGGCGACATGCGCACGAAGCCCTCGGCAAGAGCCTCGCGCACCGTGGCGGCCTTGTCGGAGACATCGACCATCCGCGCGCGGCCGGTCTCGTCGATGTGGGTCAGCCGGCTCACCTTTCCAGCAGCCGGGGCATCAACTCGACCATGTTGCAGGGGCCGTGGCGGCTGTCGAGCTGGGGGCCGATGACCTTGTCCCAGCCGTCCTTCACCGCCCCGTTCGACCCCGGAAGGCAGAAGACGAAGGCGCCCCCGATGATGCCGGCCAGCGCCCGCGACTGCAGGGTCGAGAGCCCGACCGACTGATAGCTGACCAGGTGGAAGACCACCGAGAAGCCGTCGATCTCCTTGTCGAACAGCGGCCGGATCGCCTCCGGCGTCACGTCGCGACCGGTGATGCCGGTGCCGCCGGTGGTGACGATGGCCTCCACGCCCTCGTCGATCCAGGCGCGCACATACATGCGGATGGCGTCGATCTCGTCGCGCACGATGGCCCGGCCGACCAGTTCGTGGCCGGCGTCCTGCACCCGGCCGACCAGCAGGTCGCCGGAGGTGTCGTTGGAGGCGTCTCGGCTGTCGGAGACCGTCAGCACCGCCACGCGCACGGATTTCCGCGGCCGGGTCTCGTCGATCTTGCCGCCGGGCGTCAGTGCGTTCATCGCAGGGCTCCTTTAGATTTTCGGTGGGCGTTTTAGCGCGATGCCGCCGCGGAAGCCTACTCCCAGCGGGCGACGTCGGCGTGATCTTGCGCGCGCGGCTCGACCCATCGCGCGCCGTCCGGTCCGTGCTCCTTTTTCCAGAAAGGAGCGCGGCTCTTTAGATAATCCATCAGGAAATCGCAGGCTTCGAACGCCTCGCGGCGATGGCTGGCGGCGGTGGCGACGAAGACGATCGGCTCCCCCGGCGCGATTTGGCCGACCCGGTGCAGGATCAGCATATCGGCGAGGTCGAAGCGCGTGCGGGCCTGTTCGGCGATCTTGTGGATCTCGGCCTCGGTGAAGCCGGGGTAGGCCTCGAGCTCCAGGAGGGTGGTGGCGCCGGCCTCCGCCCGGGCGAGGCCGGTGAAGCTGGCCACCGCGCCGACCTCCGCCCGGCCCCGGCAAAAGCCGGAGAGCAGGGCGCCGGGATCGAACGGCTGCTTCGTCAACTGGATCATGGGCTGAGCCGGATCATCCGCCGCTCATCGGCGGCAGGAAGGCCACCTCGGCGGCGGCGGAGAGCGTCGCGTCGCCGCGGACGATGGCCTGATCCAGCGCGACCTGGACGCCGGGCGCGGACAGCGCTTCTGCCAACGCCGGGTCGTCCGCGCCGAGCAGCCGGCGAAGCTCGGCCAGGCTGGTCGCGGCAAGCTCGCGCTCGCGCCAGCCGGCGAGGTCGCGTAGAGGTCCGAAGAGCAGCACCCGGGCCATGGCTCAGCCGCCGGTGGTCGACATGTGGCGCGACACCGCCGGCGCATCGCCGCGGGCGATCTTGAAATCGTGGCCCTTGGGCTTGGTCAGCACCCCGTCGCGGATCACCTCGACCAGCTCGGCGTCGGAGGCCCCGGCGCGCAACGCCGCCCGCAGGTCGGTGGCGTCCTCCTGCCCAAGGCAGGTGTGCAGGACGCCGGTGCAGGTCAGCCGCACCCGGTTGCAGGCCTCGCAGAAATTGTGGCTGAGCGGGGTGATGAAGCCCAGCCGGCCGCCGGTCTGCTCGACCCGCACATAGCGCGCCGGCCCGCCGGTCGAGAGCGGCAGGTCGGTCAGGGTCCAGAAGCTCTCCAGCTCGCGGCGCACGGTCGCCAGCGACAGGTACTGGTCGGTGCGGTCGGCCTCGATCTCGCCCATCGGCATGGTTTCGATCAGGGTGATGTCGAGGCCCTGGCGGTGCGCCCAGCCGATCAGCTCGGGAATCTCGCCGGCGTTGTCATGCGCCAGCGCCACGGCGTTGACCTTGACCCGCAGGCCCGCCGCCTGGGCCGCCTCGATCCCGGCCAGCACCTTGGCGACGTCGCCGCCGCGGGTCAGCCGCCGGAAGAGGTCGGGCTTGAGGCTGTCGAGCGAGACGTTGATTCGCTTCACCCCGGCCTGGGCCAGCTCGCCCGCGAACTCCGCGAGCCGCGTGCCGTTGGTGGTGAGGGTGATCTCGTCCAGCGCCCCGCTGGCCAGATGGCGCCCCAGTGAGCGAATCAGGCCCATCAGCCCCTTGCGCACCAGCGGTTCGCCGCCGGTGATCCTGAGCTTGCGCGCGCCCAGGCCAACGAAGGCGGTGGCGACGCGGTCCAGCTCTTCCAGCGTCAAGAGCTCGGCCTTCGGCAGGAAGGTCATCTGCTCGGCCATGCAATAGACGCAGCGCAGGTCGCAGCGATCGGTGACCGACAGGCGCAGGTAGCTCACCTTGCGACCAAATCCGTCAATGAGCGGAGCCGGGGCTTGCACAGGGCTGGCGTCGTAGGGCGACATCATCGCCTAATATAGAGATGAAGCCGCGATGACGACAGGGGCCAGACCAACTGGTGACTGCGACCAGCCGATCCTGGAGGCGGTGGTGCTGGCGGCGGGCGCGGGGCGGCGTTTCGGCGGCGGCAAGCTGACGGCGCGTTTCGCCGGCGGCGTGCTGCTGGACGGCGCGCTGGTCGCGGCCTTCGCCGCGCCGGTGCGCACCGTGACCCTGGTGACGGGGGCGGATGCCGCCGCGGTCGAGGCGGCGGCGCGGGCGTTCGCCGCCGGCGCTGGCCAGCCGGAGCGTCTGCGGATCGTCCACGCCGCTGACCACGCCGAAGGCATGGCCGCGTCCCTGCGGGCCGGGATCGCCAGCCTGCCGCTCGACGCCGAGGGGGTCTTCGTCTTCCTGGGCGACATGCCGCGGATTCCCCACGAGGTGCTGGCGCCGCTCGCCCTGCGGATCGCCCAGGGCCATGTCGCAGCCGCGCCGGTGTTCGAAGGCCGCCGCGGGCATCCGGCGATCTTCGCGCGGCCGCTGTTTCCCGACCTCGTGGCGCTCAGCGGCGACCAGGGCGCCCGCAAGGTGCTGGACCGGGTGGGGCCAGCCCGGGTGGACGCGCCGGATGACGGGGTGCTGTTCGATGTGGATGAGTTCGCCGACCTCGAACGAAATTCGCCTGGGCCCCCGCGTTCGCGGGGGTGACCGGGATGGTCGCCGCGGTGGCCCTTGGCGGCCGCACGCACTAAGGCTTGGGACGCGCTAGATTCCGAGGTCGCCGTGGACGCTTTTCCCGCCTTCTTTCCGCTCGCCGGCCGGATCCTGGTGATCGCCGGAGCGGGCGCCGCCGCCGCCGCCAAGGTCAGGCTGTTCGACGGCTCGCCCGCTCGGCTGAAGCGGCTGGAGGGCTCGGCCGCGCTCGATCCGCAGAGCTATGTCGGGGCGGCGCTGGCCTTCGTCGCCAGCGACGACGATGACTTCGCCGCCGCCGCCGCCGGCGCGGCGCGGGCGGCGCATGTGCCGGTCAACGTCGTCGACCGGCCGCAGCTCTGCGACTTCACCACGCCTGCGGTGATCGACCGCGGCGAGGTGGTGGCGGCGATCGGCACCGGCGGCGCCTCGCCGATGCTGGCCACGCTGCTGCGGCAGGACATCGAGGCCCGGGTGCCGGAAGGGGCGGGCCGCGTTGCGGCCCTGTTCCGCAGCCTGCAGGACGAGATCCGCGCGGCCCTGCCGGACACCGGCCGTCGACGCGCCTTCCTGCGCGCGGCGCTGACCGGGCCGGCGGCCGAGGCGGCGATGGCCGGCGACATGCCGCGAGCCGCCCGCCTGCTTCGCGAGGCCCTGGCCACCGACCGGCCGCTGGCGGGAGCCGTGCAGTTCGTCGACGGACGTGGCCCGGTGGATCTGCTCACCCTGCGCGCCGCCCGGGCGCTGGCTGCCGCCGACGTGCTGATCGCCGATGCGGGCGCGGACGGCGAGGTGCTGGCCCTGGCGCGGCGCGACGCCGAGCGCCTCGGCCCGATGGGCGTGGAAGCGCTCGCCGCCCTGGCCGCGGGCGGCCGCCGCGTGGTCCGCCTGATCGTCGGCGTCGCCTGGCGCCATGAGCTCGCCGCCCTCGACGCCGCCGGGGTGCTGACCGAGGTGCTGCCGATCGCCAGCTGAACGAGGCGCGTTCAGAAATGCAGCGGCCGGCCGCGGGTCTCGGGCATGAAGAGGGCGCAGGCCAGCACCGACAGGGCGGTGAAGGCGATCGGGAACCACAGGCCGGCATAGATGTCGCCGACCGCCGCGACGATGGCGAAGGCGCTGAACGGAACAAAGCCGCCGATCCAGCCGGTGCCGATGTGATAGGGCAGCGACATGGCCGTGTAGCGCACCCGCGTCGGGAACAGCTCGACGAGGGCGGCGGCCATCGGGCCGTATAGGGCGGTGGCGGCGACCACGAAGACGAACAGCACGCCGAAGGCTCCGAAGAGGTTCATCCGCGCCGGATCGGCCTTGGCCGGATAGCCGGCGTGGGCGAGCGCAGCCTTGATCCGCGCCTCGACGCCGGACTTGGCCGCCTTGGCGTCGGACTTGGCGAGCCCGCGGGCGTCGACCGACTGCACCACCTGGTCGCCGATCCGGACCTCGGCCAGGGCGCCGGAGGCCGCCGCCTGGTTGCGGTAGGAGACGCCGGCGTTGGCCAGCGCGCTCTTGGCGATGTCGCAGGCCGACAGGAAGCTCTTCCTGCCGATCGGGTCGAACTGCACCGCACAGTCGCTCGGCGGGGCGACCACCACCACCGGCGTGCGGGCGACCGCTTCGGCCAGCGCCGGGTTGAGGGTCTGGGCCAGCAGGTGGAAGCCAGGAAAATAGGCGACCAGCATCAGCGTCATGCCGGCCAGCATCACCGGCTTGCGCCCGACGCGGTCGGACAGGGCGCCAAACACCACATAGCCGACAGCGCTGACCGTGGTGGCGGCCACCATCAGCAGGTTGATGGTCTCCGGCGCGACCTTGAGGAATTTCTCCAGGAAGGTCTGGACGTAGAAGAAGGCCGTGTACCAGACCGCGCCTTGCGCGCACATCACGCCGAAGAAGGCGATCAGCACCAGCCTGAGATTGGGCCAGCGGCCGAAGGCCTCGCTGTAGGGAGCCTTGCAGACCTCGCCCTCGGCCTTCATCTGCGCGAAGGCCGGGCTTTCCGAGAGTTTCAGGCGCATGAAGATCGAGACCGCCAGCAGGCCGGCAGAGAACAGGAAGGGAATCCGCCAGCCCCAGGCGTCGAACGCCGTGGGGCCGAAGGCGCGACCCACCAGGATGCGGGTGGCGAGGATCACCATCAGGGCGGCGAAGAGGCCGAAGGCGGCGGAGCTCTGCACCCAGCTGGTCGAGCGGCCGCGCGCACCGTCGGGGGCGTGTTCGGCGACATAGATGGCCGCCCCGCCGTATTCGCCGCCCAGCGCGAAACCCTGGATGATGCGCATCAGGACCAGCAGCACGGGCGAGGCGAGGCCGGCCGTCGCATAGCTGGGCAGCAGGCCGATGGCGACGGTCGCGCCGCCCATCAGGATCACGGTGACCAGGAAGGCGCCCTTGCGCCCGGTCTGGTCGCCGATCCGGCCGAACACCAGCGCGCCCAGAGGCCGGAAGGCGAAGCCGGCGCCGAACAGCGCCAGCGCCGCGATATAGCCGGCGGCGTCCGGCAGGCCGGAGAAGAAGGTCTTGGAGATGACCTGAGCCAGGCTGCCGAAGACGAAGAAGTCGTACCATTCGAAGGCGGTGCCCGCCGCCGAGGCGGCCACGACCGTGCGCATCGACGGGCTGCTTACCTCGCGCGCGCCGTCTGCGGCGATCTCGGCCATCGGTGTCATCCTCCCCGTATCGCCGTGCTTTAGCACCGGCGCCCCGCCGGTAGAAGCGCAGGCGGAACCCTCGGCGGGCTCCGCTCGCTTAGCTTGGCGATGCGCTGGGCGGCCGCCTCGCGCGATGGCCTTTGCCCGGCTGTGCGCCGGCTCCGTGGAGAGACCCCGTGGTGAGACTGATGAACAAGACCGACGCGCTGCGCGAGCTTCGATCGGCGACCCAGGACCTGCCGGCCAGGGCCGCCTCCGCTCGCGCGGCCTTGAACCAGTGGCGCCGCCGGGCCCAGGACCTGAGCGTCCAGGCCCAGAGCCGCGCCCGCGGCGAGATCGACCGCCGGCGGGCGACCGCGGCGGCCACCTTGGAGGGCTTGGCCGGTGCGCTCCGGCCCGCCCACGGCGGCCGCGGGCGCCGCAAGAGCCTGGCGAGCGCCGCTGGTCCCGGCCTGGCGCTCACCGCCGCCCTGGGGATCGGCGTGGCCCTGGGCTTCCTGGTCAGTCGGCAGCTGAAGAAGCGCGCCGAGGAACGCGCCGCGGCCCAGCCGGCATCCGAGGCCGCCGCAACCCCGTCGCCCACCGCGATCGCCGCCCCGACCGCCACCAGCCTCGACCTCTGATCCCGGGTTGCGCAACCGCGGCGGGTCCCGACCGTTCTGCCGTCGCGGAGGTCGGCTCCGCCGAGGTTCCGCGCGATGTCCAGCCTGCTCGACCTTCTGAAGCCGGTCCTCTGGCTGGCGTTCGCCGCCTTGCTGGCCGGCTTGGCCAGCTACCTGGTGGTCGGCCGCATGCCCGCGCCCGCCAAGACCGAGGCCGATTACGCCCAGCTCTCCGCCCCGGCCGGCGGCGACTGGAATTTCCCAAAAGCATCTAGCGGCGGCCGCCGCGCAACGCGTCCGGGCGTTTTCCAAAAGCTCAAATCACGCCAAGGTCGCCGGCCATGAGTGAAGAACAGGCTGTCTCCATCGCGTCCGCGACCCCCGTCATCCGTCCAGCGGAGCTCGCCGCCTATCTGGCGGCGCGCATGTGCCACGACTTCATCAGTCCGGCGAGCGCGATCGTCTCCGGCCTGGACCTGCTGGAAGATCCCTCGGCCCAGGACATGCGCGAGGAGGCCATGGGCCTGATCGCCACCTCGGCGCGCAAGCTCACCGACCTGCTGCAGTTCTCGCGCGTGGCGTTCGGCGCCTCCGCCTCGGCCGAGACCTTCGACGTTCGTGAACTCGAAAAGCTGGCCCGCGGCGTATTCGGCCATATGCGCGCCGAGCTGGAGTGGCTGGTCGAGGTCCCCGCGGTCAACAAGCCGGCCGCCCGGGTGCTGCTGAACCTGGCGCAGATGGCCGGCGCGGCCCTGCCGACCGGCGGCACGGCCCGGGTCCGGGCGGTGCAGGAAGGCGCCTCGCTGGCGGTCGCCGCCGACGCCGGCGGCCCGCGCGCCAGGCTGCGGCCCGAGGTGCTGCGCGGCCTGCGGGGCGAGCCGCAAGGCGAGGGCCTTCACGGACATTGGGTGCAGGCCTACTACGTGAACCTGTTCCTCACCGACGCCGGTGGGCGCATCTTCGCCGACGTCAACGAAGAGCGGGTGATGTTCGCGGCGACCGTGCCGATCTAGCCTGCACGGCTCGTTAACCATCGCGCGCGACAAAGGCGGTGGGGAAGGGAGGCGTCGCGTGAAGACCTGCCTCGTCGTCGATGATAGCCGCGTGGTGCGCAAGGTCGCCCGCCGGCTGTTGGAAGATCTCGGATTCGCCGTGGCGGAGGCCGCCGACGGCTCGGAAGGCCTCGCCTGGTGCCGGGCGATGATGCCCGATCTCATCCTACTGGACCCGGCCATGCCGCTGATGAGCGGCATCGAGTTCATGCGCCGCCTGCGGCTCGAGCCGGGCGGCCGCGGGCCCAAGGTGATTTTCTGCGGGGCGGAGATCAATCTCGACCGCATCCGCGAGGCGCTGGACGCCGGTGCGGTCGAATACATCATCAAGCCGTTCGATGGAGACATCGTGGCCGAGAAGCTGGCGATGGCGGGGGTGACATGACGCCTGAGGACCGGGAATTCCTGGCGGAACTTTGCGCCGAACGGGCGGGCCTGAGGGTCGACCCGGAGAAGGCCTACCTGATCGAGAGCCGGCTGGCCCCCGTCGCGCGGCGCGAGGGCTTCGCCGCGGTGGCGGAACTGGTCAAGGCGCTCCGGGAAGCTCCGGACGAGCGGTTGGCGATGGTCTGCGTCGAGGCGATGGCGCCCAGCGAAACGGGCTTCTTCCGCGACCGGGCGGTCTTGGAGCACCTGTGGCGCAAGGTGGTCCCGGACCTGGCGCGTCGCCGGCCGGACGGCGTGGTGCGGATCTGGAGCGCCGGCTGCGCAACCGGCCAGGAAATCTACTCCTTCGCCATGCTGCAGGCCGAAGCGCCGGCCCCGGGCAAGGTCGAGCTGTTCGCCTCCGACCTCAGCGAGCGCCTGCTCGATCGGGCGCGGCTCGGTCTCTACACGAGCTTCGAGGTCCAGCGCGGGCTTTCGGCGCGTCGGCTGACGCGGCACTTCGAGAATCGCGACGACAACCTCCAGCTCGCCAAGCCGCTGCGCCAGCAGGTGCGCTGGCGACAGGTCAACCTGCTGGACGATCTGGCGGCGTTGGGCGCCTTCGATATCGTGCTGTGCCGCTACGTGCTGGGTGGGCTGACGCCGGCGGCGCGGGTGCGTGTCGCCGAGCGGCTGGCCGGGGCTGTCGCGGCCGACGGGGTTCTGGTGCTGGGCGCCGGCGAGGAGACCTCCGCGTCCAGCTTCATGCCGGATTCCGAGGTCCGCGGCGTCTTCCACCACACGCGCGACATCCGCGTGGCGGCCTGAACCGAGCCGAAGCCGAGTGCTCGCCGGTCCGCAGCCCCGCCGCCGCAAGGCGCGGGACGGGGCCGGGGCATGGCGGCGGCAGGACCTAGTGCTTGGCGTCCTCGGCCGTGTTGGTCACGGCCTTGCCCGCCGAGGAGACATCCTTGCCCGCGCCGGACATGGTGTTGCAGGCGGAGACCGCCATGCTGCAGGCGACGAGCGCCATAAGAACAATTTTGCGCATCGAATTCTCCCGAGGGTTTCGCGAATTGCGACCCCGGAAACAGACTATGCTGCAGCTTGGTTCCCCGGCGGGGGCCCGGAAAGTGCGGTTTCCGCCGAAGGCGTGGGAAACAGTAGCCGCGCGGTCACACCTCCGGCGGTGTTGCGCACCAGCTCCGCGCGGCCGCGCAGCTGACGGGCGAAGGCGGTCATCAGGGTGCGGCCGACGCCCGAGGCGGAGAGCTGGTCGTCCGCCGGCTTGCCGTCGTCGCTGATCTCCAGACGCGCCTCGTCGCCGTGGACGTGGAAGTTGACCGTCAGCACCCCGCCGCGCTGGGCGAAGGCGTGCTTCTGGGCGTTGGTGATCGCCTCGACGGCGAACAGCGCCAGCGGCGCCAGGCGGTCCGGGTCGATGACCAGGGCGTCGACCGAGAGCTCGGTGCGCACGCCTGGGCCGTGCAGCATCTCGCCGGCGATCAACTGGGCGGTGAGCTCTTCCAGGAAAGGCCGCAGGTCGACCCGCTTGAGGTCCGGTCCCTGGTAGAGGGCGCGGTAGATCAGGGCGAGCGCGGTGATCCGCTGGCGCGTGTCGGACATCGCCGCGCGGGCGGCGGGATCGGTCAGCGCCCGCTGCTGCATGTTCAGCAGCGAGGAGATCACCTGCAGATTGTTCTTCACCCGATGGTGGATTTCGCGCATCAGCGCGTCCTTCTGGGCCAGCGAGTCGCGCAGGGATGCGTCGCGGCCGACGATGCCCTCGGCCATGGCCTCCAGGGCCGCGGCCAGCTCGCGGATCTCCGGCGGCATCTGCTCGGCCTGGATCGGCCGCACGCTCAATCGCCCCTTGGCGTAGAGGGCGGCGATTCGCTGCAGATAGGCGATCCAGCGCACCACCACCCGTTCGGTCACCATCGAGACGGCGACCAGGGCGATGGTGAAAGTCAGCAGCGGGAAAAGGACGCCGGTGAGCGGGTTGAGCCGCGCCCAGGACAACAGGCCGGGCGCCCGCGCGGAGAGCACCACGAAGACGTCGTTGCGCACCACCGGCGCCGCCGAATAGACGCGCCGCTCGCCGTCCCGGCCGACCGCGTACCAGATCGCCGAGCCGGTGGCCTTGGTGCGGCCGCGCCAGCCCTCGGGCAGGTCGCCAAAGGCCTGGATGTTGGTGGCGTTGATCAGCCCGCCCTGGAAGTCCGCCAGCGCCACTTCCGAGTGGCTGGGGAGCGATGGGTCGTTGGCTGAGGGTTGCAGGGTGGAGAGCGCGATGACCGCCGCAAAGGCCCCGTCGAACTCCCCGGACCGCCCGTCCGCACGGACTGCGGCCAGGACGGCGGGCTCGCCCGGGTAAACCTGGCCGGTGTCGCGCACCACGACCAGCGGGTCGCCGCCCGCGAGCTTGCGGAACCATGGCCGCTCGGTGCGCCCGGGGTCGGGCGGCACGCCGCCGGCGGCGCAGGCCACCCGGCCGTTGCGGTCGAAGCGGATCAGGTTGGCGTACCCCGGGATCCGCTCGGTGACCTGGGCGAGCCGCTGGGCGCACTGGAAGCCTACCGAACCCGGCGCCAGCGTCTCCAGCAGGATGTCGGTGCTTTCGAGCCGGGCGCGGGCGGAGGCCGCGCTGCGCTGCGCGGCGGCCGCCAGGTTTTCCTTCAGGCTGGCGTCTTCGCGGTGAAAGGCGATCACCGACTGCAGGACGCCGAGCAGCAGGATCGGAAGCAGCGCCAGCGCCAGCGCCGCGGTAAGGCGAACCCGAATCGTGCTCAGCGAAGCCTTGGGCCTGCCGCTCATCTGCGCGCCGAAGTCCGTCCTCAACGGACGGTGCTTAGCCGTTCCGCGTCTGCGAGGATAGAGCGCATGGCGTCCCCGGCCGAAGCGCCGTCTCGGTCGTAGGCGCCCTCGTCGAGGATGACGTGCAGGGCGCGGCGCGCGCGGCTGACCCGGCTCTTCACCGTGCCGACGGCGCAGCCGCAGATCTCCGCCGCCTCTTCGTAGGCGAAGCCGCCGGCGCCGACCAGGATCAGCGCTTCGCGCTGTTCCGGCGGCAGCATCGCCAAGCCCTGACGCAGCTCGTCCAGCGCCACCGGGGCTTCCGGATCGTCGACCGCCACCAGGGTTCGCTCCGCCGCCTCCTGGTCAAGCTGGCTCTGCCGCCAGGATCGCCGCTTCTCGGAGTAGAATTGATTGCGCAGGATCATGAAGGTCCAGGCCTTCATGTTGGTGCCCATCTGGAAGCTGGCGCGTGCGTCCCAGGCCTTCATCATCGCGTCCTGCGCCAGGTCGTCGGCCGCCGCCGGGTCGCCGCAAAGGGTGCGGGCGAAGGCGCGCAGGTGCGGGATCAGCTGCACCAGCTCCCGCTTGAAGGCGTTATCGTCGGCGGGTTGCCGCGGCGCAGCCATGGTCGACGGCTTCTCGTCGCCGACCATCAGCCGTTCTCCGACGAACGGCTGTCGGCGCGGCGGAGAATTTCGAGGAATTCCTCCGGCACCTGCTCGTTCACAACCTCGTCAAACATCTGGCGCAACCGCACGCCGATCGCCTGCTGGCGCAGGCGCGCTTCGTCCATAGCCGCGGACGACCTGCGTCGCTCTTCTGAAGGCCGTTGTTCGATCATGTGCTCGGCGCTCCGCTGTCGCGGCGGCCGCCCCCTCTTTGGATCCTCGTCAGCGCTCAACGCTCGACTCCGCCACAGGTTCCCTAAACGTCGCGGACCAAGATGCCGAAAACACCTGGCTTCTGGAACCGGTTCCCGAGCGTGGCGTTTCTGAGCATGATGGGCCATCTCGGGGGCGGGCCCCCGGGATGACTGCTGCATTATCCCAAAACGGGAGGGGTACCCCTTGAGTCTTCTAGCCCGACTGGCGCCGCATCTGCCTTATGTGCGCCGCTACGCCCGCGCGTTGACCGGCGACCAGACCACCGGCGACCATTATGTGCGCGTCGCGCTCGAGGCGCTCGCCGCCGGTGAACGCGTACTCGAAGCCAACCTGACGCCGCGGGTCGCGCTCTATCACGTCTTTCACGCCATCTGGTGCACCTCGGGCGCCCGGCTGGAAGCCCCAGGCGATGACGAGCGCCTGGAAGGCGACGACACCACCCGCCGGCTGATGCGCATCGCCCCCCGCTCGCGCCAGGCCTTCCTGCTCACCGCGCTCGAGGGCTTCACCCCCACCGAGGCGGCGCAGATCCTCGGGGCCGATTTCAGCGAGGTCGAACGGCTGATCGCCGAGGCGCAGGCGGAGATCGACGCGGAATTGGCCACCGATGTGCTGATCATCGAGGATGAGCCGGTCATCGCCGCCGACATCGAAGCCCTGGTGAAGGAGCTCGGCCACGCGGTGCTCGATATCGCCGCCACCCGCAGCGAGGCGGTCGACGCGGTCAACCGCAAGACGCCGGGACTGGTCCTGGCCGACATCCAGCTGGCCGACGGCTCGTCGGGCATCGACGCGGTGAAGGATATCCTCTCCCGCTACGATGTGCCGGTGATCTTCATCACCGCCTTCCCCGAGCGCCTGCTGACCGGCGAGCGTCCGGAGCCGACGTTCCTGATCACCAAGCCGTTCCAGCCGGAGACGGTGAAGGCCGCCATCGGCCAGGCCCTGTTCTTCCACCCGCGCCGTGCGGACAAGCAGGCGGCCTGAGCTCGGCCGGAACGCCGCCGCAGCGCGGACGTTGAGAGAACGATGAGGGCGCCGCGCCTCGCGGCGCCCGTTTCGTTTCCGCACTCCGTTTCCCGGTCATTTCGAGGAGAGACCCTGATGCTTGGTTGGGCGATCATCTTCGCGCTGCTGGCGATCGTCGCCGGCTTCCTGGGCTTCTTCAGCCTGGCGGGCTTGGCGGCCTCGATCGCCAAGGTGCTGTTCGTGGTGTTCCTGGTGCTGCTGGTCGTCGGCTTCGTGATCCGCGCGATCCGCGGGCAGTCGGTGGTCTGACACACAGGCCCCGTGGCGCTTTCGTCCGGCGAGTCGCGACGCCTGCAAAAAACGGCCGCCTCTCGGCGGCCGTTCTGCGGTCAGGCGATAGAGGGCGTCAGGCCCGCCCGGGCCTTCGTGGTTACGGCGGGGTGGTCTCAGAGCGATTGGGCTGGTCCGGGTTGCCCTGGTTCTTTGGGGCCAACGGGCCGCCGGCCGTGTAGTTCTGGCGGGCGGCTTGGCCCGGGGGCGGGGCGTTGAAGGGCTGGACGTCGGCGCGCTCGGCGCCGTTGTTCGGCTCGACGCTGGCCAGCTGCGGGGCTTTCCACGTCCAGGCGGCGAAGAAGCCCAGCACCACCAGGAACAGGGCGACCAGCAGCACCCAGAGAACATTGCGGCCGAGCCGGCCCTGCCGTGCGCGGGTCACGCCGATCGTCGGGCGCGGGGTGGAGCGCGTGGTTGGCGCCATGGGGGGCTCCTTAGGAGAAATAGCTGAAGGGTCCGGTCTGCGGCTTGCCCAGCACTTCGGCGTGTCGTTCGCTCAGCGCTCCGACGGCGCCGCTGGCAAGCGCCAGCAGGAGGAGGCCGCAGACGGCCAGCAGCCGCCGGCGCGCGGCCTGCTGGCGCAGGCTCGGGCTCTTGACCAGGCCGACGTTTCGGGACGCGAACGCGCCAGGCATCGGTGAGGCTCTCCTGTGGGCGGGGGCGTCACGGCCCCTACAAATAACGTCCGCGGCGGCTGAGCTGTTCCCCGCCGCCTCGGCGGCGGGGACGCCGCCAGCCAAGGCGACTGAAAAAAAGCTGCAAAAAATCGCGCCGCCTCGGAACGGTCACAGGCTCGGCGTGTTGTATGCCCTGCGGAGGCGGCGACGCCCCCCCCGACTTGAGACTGGCGAATTCGCCAGTCTGCCGTCTCCGCACCCCTTTTCTCGATGATGCACACTGTGGCGGGTCCGAACGGCCCGCCTCTTTTATGTGCCGCCTGCAGCCATCTTCCGGCCGCAAGCTCAACGACGGACGTGCAGGGTGACGTCGACCCGTCGCCGCAGCGGCTTGGCCTGGCCGCCCGCGGTGACGGCGCCCGCCTGGCCGGCGGCGGCGATATGGAATTCCGCAGCCGGCAGGCCGGCGGCGGCGAGGGCATGCGAGACAGCTCCCGCGCGCCGCTGCGACAGCTCCAGGTTGGCCTGCGGCGCGCCGGCCGCATCGGCGAGGCCCAGCACCTCGATCGAGGTCAGCTTGCAGCGCCGCAGACCGGCGGCGGCGCTGTTGATCACCGCCTGGCCCTCCGGCGTCACCTCGGCCGACTCCGGTTCGAAGTAGATCTGCACCGCCTGGTCGACGCAGGTGCTGGGCGCGCGCACCAGGCGCGCGTGGGCGCCCTGGAGGGTGCTGCAGCCGCCGAGCGCGACCGTGGCGGCGAGGCCTGCAAGCGCGAGGGTCTTCATGTCCATCTCCCGAAGCTGCCGGACCTTGGAGGCGCCTGAAGCGCCCCGGTGAAACAACGGAAAGGGCGGCCGGAGATCCGGCCGCCCTCGCCACGCATCGTCATGCGCGTTCAGTACCGCGGCGCGCCGTCTTCCCAGTAATACCGGCCGCTGGCGGAGTCGTAGTAATAATAGCGGCCGGCGCGTTCGTCGTAATACTGCCGCCGGCCGGGCGCGTTGGAGCCGCAGCCGCCCTGGTCGTGGCAGCCCTTCGCCGCGCCCGCCGCCGCCCCGACGCCAGCGCCGATCAGCGCGCCCGTGGCGGCGTTGCCGCTGCCGACATTGTTGCCGATGACGGCGCCGGCGACCGCCCCGAGAGCGGCTCCGCCCAGGGCCGTGTTCGTCGTATGCGGGTCGTCAGCGCACGCCGTGACCAGCATGCCGGCGCCTGCGAGGGCGATCCATGGCCGCGAGATCGCAATCGGCCGGCATATCGAAAAGCGTTTGAGCATATAAGGGCTCTCCTGGTTCGTCCCCGCACCGTCAACGCCGGGATAGCTTCACAGTTCCCGGAACCCACTTGGAGGGCCCGCCGTTCAGCCGGCGAGCACGCCTCAGCGAAGGACCCTTCCAATGATCGGCGGACGCCTTGAAGACGACAAAGCGCCGGACGCCTTGGACAAGGCGGACCTGCGCGCAGCCTACGAGCGCGGGCGCAACGACGAGCGCGCCGCGCGCAAGCGCCATCCCCTGTTGATGACGGTGACCTTCCTGCTGGCCCTGGTGGGCGTCGTGCTGCTCGCCCTGGCGGCGGTGAACGGCTCCTTCGGACGCGCCGGCGGGGTGGTCGACAAGCAGCTCAACGTCGCCGCCGACCGCGCCGCGCCGATGGTCGACCAGGCGGCCAGCAACGCCGGCGACAGCCTGCGCGACGCCGGCCGCTCGGCCAAGGCGCAAGCCGACAAGGTCGGCTGAGCGGTTGAGCATCTCGCGGGCCGCGCCGGCCTTCAGGCGGGTCGAAGTCGTGGCCAATATCGCCTCCGGGGGCGTCGCGCCCGACGCGCCGGGGGAGATCGAGAAGATCTTCTCCGACTTCGGCGTCCGGGCGCACGTCTGCGCGCCTTCGACCGACGACCTCAGCAACTGCCTGCGCGCGGCCATTGACAGCGGGCCCGACCTGCTGGTGGTGCTGGCCGGCGACGGTACGGTGCGCACGGCCGCCGAACTCTGCGGACCGAAGGGCCCGGTGATCGCACCTCTGCCCGGCGGGACGATGAACATGCTGCCCAACGCCATCTATGGCCCGCGGCCGTGGCAGGATGCGCTGTCCGTCGCCCTCGCCGAGGGCGAGGAGCAGATGTTGGGCGGCGGCGAGGTCGACGGGCGCCACTTCCTGGTCGCCGCCATCCTCGGCTCGCCGGCGCTCTGGGCTCCGGCGCGGGAAGCGGCGCGTTACGGAAAGACGCGGCTGGCCCTGCTGCGCGCCCGGCGCGCGTTGCAACGCGCCTTCACTGGCCGGCTGCGCTACGGGTTGGACAACGGCCGGCGCGAAAAGGCGGTCGGGCTGACCTTCCTCTGCCCGCTGATCTCGCGGGCGCTGGACTCCGAAGAGCTGGCGCTGGAAGTCGCCAGTCTCGACCTGCAGGGGCTGCGTGACGTGGTCGGCCTGGGGTTCCATGCGCTGGCGGGGGATTGGCGCGACGCGCCCGCGGTGCACGCCACCCGCTGCCGGGCGGCCCGCATCTGGGCTGCGGAAAACATCCCCGCCGTTCTCGACGGCGAGGCGGTGCGGCTGAGCCGCAGCGCGAGCGTGACCTTCCGTCCGGACATCGTGCGGGTGCTCGGCCTGCCCAGGGCGCGGCGCGAGCCATGATCCGGCTGGCCCATCTGTCGGACCTGCACTTTGGCGGCGAGAACGCCGCCGCCGTCGCGGCGGCGCGCGACTACGTCAACGCCGGCGGCTTCGACCTGACGGTAATCTCCGGCGACCTGACCCGCTATGGCGAGGCGGCGGAGTTCGCCGCGGCGGCTGCCTGGCTCGAGGGGTTGCAGGGGGCGGCCCTGGTCACGCCCGGCAATCACGATGCGCCGTACTTCGCCGTCTTCCAGCGGCTGTTCACGCCGTTCCGCCGGTTCGCCGCGCGGATCGGAAGGGTGGACGCCCAGACCTGGCGGGCCCCGGGGCTGGCGGTCAGCGGCGTCAACACCGCCCGCGGCGCGCAACCGCGGCTCAACTGGTCGAAGGGCCAGATCGCGCGGCGTCAGGTCGAGGCGGTGATCGCCGGCTTCGCCTCGGTTCCTGCGGGTGATTTGCGGATCGTGGCCTGCCATCACCCGCTGGCCGAGATGATCGGCGGGCCGATGACGGCGCGGGTGTGGGGCGGGGAGGCTGCGGCGCGCGCCTTCGCCGAGGCCGGCGTCGACCTGGTGCTGTCGGGCCACATCCACGCGCCCTTCGTCTGGCCCTATCCGCACGCCGACGGCCGCACCTACGCGGTCGGCGCCGGCACCCTGTCGGTGCGCGAGCGCGGCGTCCCGCCGGGATTCAACCTGCTGGACATCGAAAGGGCGACGATACGCATCGCCGCCCTCGCCTGGACCGGTTCGCATTTCGAGCCGTTTCGGACCTGGTCGGTCGACCGGCGCTGACGCCCCGGGAAGGCGCCGGCGCCCAGCCGCCTGCCGGCCGCGCGGTGGTTACGGGACCCCGCGTCCGCGGACGAAGTGCATGACGATCGAGACCAGGAACAGAACCAGGAAGACATAGAAGAGGATCTTGGCGACGCCCATGGCCGCGCCGGCGATGGTGGTGAAACCAAGCACGGCGGCGATCAAGGCGACCACCAGAAAGGTCAGGGCCCAACCGAGCATTTGCCGTTCTCCATCGGCGCCCAAGGGCGCCTGCGCTGATGTCGCGGGCCTGCCGCCCGCTCGACATATCAACGTCCGCCAAGCGCGGCCGTTCCGCGGCGGGAACTACTCAAGGTTATTTGATGGTCAAGCTGGACTTGTCGCCTGCGCCTTAACGGGGCGGCGGTTCTAGCGGCGCCGCGCCCGCTCCTCGCGGCGGCCGGCGGCCCGGGCGCGATGGGTCATGGCGGCGGTGACCACCGCGCTGACGACGCTGGGGTTGCGCAGCAGGACGAGGCCGGCCGCCGCGGCGGCGCCGGCGGCGATCACCGGCCGCTCCCGCGCGAGCTCGATCAGCCGGCTGGTCAGGCTCTCGTCGTCGCGCTTGGACGGCTTAGGGCTCGCCTTGCGGAAGGCGACAAAGGCCAGGATTGCGGCGAGTACGGCCGCCAGGACGGCGACCCCGGCGGCGGCGCCGGCGGGGCCAATGTAGTCGCGCAGCAGCGCGTACAGCGCGAACGCCGCGGCGACCACGCAGACGGCCGCCGCCGCCGCCATGGCGGCGATGGCGGCGGTCAGGCTGAGCGCTTTCTTCAGGATCAACGGCGGCCGGAGGAGAGCAGCAGGCCGATGAGGACGCCGATGCCGAGCGCAGCGCCGGTGGCGGCGAGCGGACGTTCGCGCACCCGCTCGGTCACATATTGCTGGGCCTGCTCGACCTGTTGGCCGGCGGTGTCGGCATAGGTGCGCGACTGGGCGCGGATCTGCTCGAGGCCGTCCTGGACGGCCTGCTGGATCTTGCCGCGGGCTTCGGCGAAGACGCGCTGCGCCTCGGCCGTCAGTTGCTTGGTCTCGGCGCCAGTCGCCGCGGGGGTGGTGTCGTCAGCGTAGTCGGCGGCGTTCGCGGGCATGTCGATGTCTCCGAAGGGAAGGACCCCGGCAGCGAGCGGGGCGCGCTAGCCTCAACGAGGAACAGCATAGGCGAGTTCCGGCGTGATCGCAAAAGCAGAGCTTGGCCACGGTTGCGAAACGTCGCGACCGAAGGGGTGGTTCCTATCGCACCGACGTGGCCTTGCGCCTATGTTCTGCAATCGCAAGTGTGACAGGTGGACGACGCGTGGACGAAAAGCGGTTCGAACTGGCGCTGGAAGCGGCCGGCCTCGGCGAGTTCGAGTGGGATGCTGTTCGTGATCTGGTGCTGATCAGTCCGCGTGCGGCGGCGCTCACCGGCGTGCCGGCGGGCGTGCTGCCGGCCGACGGCGGCCGCGTATGGCGGCGCTTCGTCCATGGCGACGACGCTCCACGGTTGGAGACCGTCACCCCCGAACGGCTGTTAAAGGGCGAGCGCTTCCAGGTGGACTTTCGCCAGACTCGGCCGGACGACGGTCGGATCATCTGGCTGCGGGTGTCCGGCTCGCCGCAACTCGACGCCGAGGGGCGGTTGCTCGGCGTCACCGGCCTGATCGCCGACATCACCGATTTCAAGCTCGAGGAAGAGCAGCGCCACACCCTGATGGCCGAGATCGACCATCGGGTGAAAAACATGCTCGCCGCGGTGCAGGCGCTCGCCTTCCAGACCGCGAAACGGACGACCTCGCTCGACGCCTTCCTGCAGAATTTCTCCGGCCGGCTGAAAGCCCTCGGTTCAGCGAACGAGCTCTTGACGGCTGCGCGCTGGCGCGGGGCGGCGATCGACCATGTGGCCGCCGCCGAGCTCGGCGCGCTGGCGCCTGGCCAGACCAGCTGGGAAGGCCCGGAGCTGTTCCTGACGCCGCGGGCGACCAATGCGCTGTCGCTGGCGCTGCATGAGCTGGCGACCAATGCCGTGAAGTTCGGCGCCCTGTCGGATGAGAGCGGCCATGTCGACCTGAACTGGAAACGGTTCCCCAACGGCGGCTTCGAGCTGATCTGGAGCGAGAGCGGCGGGCCGACCGTCGTTGCGCCGGTGCGCCGCGGCTTCGGCGCCACCCTGCTGGAGCAGGTGACCGGCCGTGAGCTGAACGGCGAGGCGGTGGTGGAGTATCGTCCGTCGGGCGTGCGGGCGCGGCTGGTGGCCGGCGCCGCCGCTGTCGCGCCGCGGCCCGAATCGGTTCCCGAGGTTCCGACCGCAAGGGTGGTGGAGACCGTCGCCGCCGCGCGCTCGCCGCGCAGCCTGAAGGGCGCGCGGGTGCTGATCGTCGAGGACGCGGTGCTGCTGGCCCTCGAGCTGGAGACCGGCCTGGCCGAGGCCGGCGCCGAGATCGTCGGGCCGGCCTACGAGCTGGAGGAGGCGATGGCGCTGCTGGACCGGCCGATCGATGCGGCGGTGCTGGACGCTAACCTGAACGGCCGCTCGGTGACCCCGGTCGCCGAGGCGCTCGCCGCGCGCGGCGTTCCCTTCGTCTTCGCCACCGGCTACGGCGAGACCGGCGGGGCGCCGGGCGGGTTCGCGGCGCCGGTGATTCGCAAGCCCTACGACGTCACCCAGGTGGCCGCCGCGGTCGCCGACCTGCTCGCCGCCCGCTGAGCCGCGCCGCAGGACCGGCTGCGACAAAATCGCCGCGCGCAGTCGGTCCGCCGGGGCGCTTGCGCGCCGCCGCAGAGGGGGCGGCGGTCTATCGCCAAGGTTGCGCGCCTCTTGCGGGCTCGCCGAATAGGCGGTGAGACAAGGCGTCGCCTATGCCCTAGTAGAGCTGCACTATATGACGCTCGGCCAAGGAGATCTGCGGCGCGTTCGCAGAGGCCGGACCGGCGGCCAGGATCCTCGCCCGAGTCAAGCGAGTCCAACTTCTGCTTACGGTCCGCGGCATAGGTCGCGGACCGAATTCTTTTGGCGTCCTGTTGCGGGCTTCGATTGCCTTGGGGGTCTTCGAAAGCTTCGTAAGCGTTAAGGATGCTGGAACCAGTACCAGCGTTCAGTCTGTGTTGACTTATAGTGTGCGTACCGGATCTGGAGTTCGCATCGCCGGCAAAAGCCTGCTCAGGCGAGCTCCAGATCCATCCCCTAGATCACCCCGAGCTCCCGCAGCGCCGCGATTCGCTCGGCCGAACAGCCGGCGCGTTCCCGCAGCACCGCTTCGGTATGTTCGCCGAGCGCCGGACCGGCCCATCGCACCGCGCCCGGGGTGTCGCCGAGCTTTGGGAAAACGTTCTGCATTTTCACCCGGCCGAAAACCGGATGGTCGGTCTCGACGATGGCTTCGCGCGCGGCGAACTGCGGGTCCGCCAGCATCTCGGGCGCCCGGTAGAGGCGGCTCGCCGGGACCCCATGGGTGTCCATCAGCTGGAGGAGGTCGTCCAGAGCCTGGGGCCCGGTCCAGGCGGCGATCAGGGCGTCGAGCTCCTGCTGGTTGGCCCCGCGGCTCGGATGGTCGGCGTAGCGGGGGTCGGTCTTCAGCTCCGGCCGGCCCATGGCCTCGGCCAGGCGGGCGAAGACCCCGTCGCCGTTGGCCCCGATCAGGATCATCTGGCCGCCGGCGCAGGGGTAGACGTTGGAGGGCGCCAGGCCCGGCAGGATCGAGCCGGACCGCTCACGCATATAGCCGGTCAGGTCGTACTCGGTGACCAGGTTCTCCATCACCGCGAAGACGCTTTCATAGAGGGCGGCGTCGACCAACTGGCCGCGGCCGGTGCGCTCGCGCGCATGCACCGCCATCATCACCCCCAGGGCCGCGTGCAGGCCGGTCAGGCTGTCGCCGATGGAGATGCCGGCCCGCGACGGCGGCCGGTCAGGCTCGCCGGTGACCTCGCGAAGACCGCCCATGGCCTCGCCGATCAGGCCGAAGCCGGCGCGCTGGGAATAGGGCCCGGTCTGACCGAAGCCGGAGATCCGGGCCATGATCAGTCGCGGGTTGAGGGCGGAAAGGGCCGCATAGCCCAGGCCCCATTTCTCCAGCGCGCCCGGGCGGAAATTCTCGATGAGCACGTCGGCCTCGGCGATCAGGGCGCGAGCCAGCGCCTGGCCCTCGGGCATGCGCAGGTTCAGCGTCACCGACTGTTTGTTGCGGGCGATCACCGGCCACCAGGGCGACAGGCCCTGGGGCAGGGTGCGGCCCCACTTGCGCATCGGGTCGCCGGCGCGCGGGTCCTCGATCTTGATCACCTCCGCGCCGAAGTCGCCGAGGATCTGGCCACAGAACGGGCCGGCGATCAGGGAGCCCATTTCGACCACCTTGAGGTCGGCGAGCGGTCCGGCAGGCTGGGCGGCGGACGGGGTCTCGGACATCGGCTTCCTCGTAACGCGGGCTCGGCGTCGCGCGCGGCAGAGCCTGGCCCGGCGCGGCGGCTTGTCAACCGTGCGCGCCAGCCGCCTCAGGCCGCGCGGCGCCGGGCCGCGGGGCTTTCCGCGGTGTCGACCGGCTGCGGCTTCGGGGCCCGGATAGCGCCTGCATAGGGGTCGATGGCGGTCACGGCATCGCCAGGTCCGGCGAGAGCCAGTCGCCGAGCTGAGTCGGGCCGACATCTGCGATGGTTCTTGCAGCGCCCACGCGTTAATCCAGTGGCATGAGCCAGTTCCTGTTCGAACCCTCCGCCCGGCCCGTGGTCCCCGTCCAGGACGAGGCGGGGCTGTTTCCGGTGCGGCGGATCCTCTGCGTCGGACGCAACTACGCGGCGCACCGGCGCGAGATGGGCGGCGACGATCGCGACCCGCCCTTCTTCTTCGCCAAGCCGGCCGACGCGGTGGTTCCGCCGGGCGGCGAGGTCGCCTATCCGCCGGCCACCGGCAACCTGCACCACGAGATCGAGCTGGTGGCGGCGCTGGGCGCCGGCGGCGCCGACGTGCCGGTCGACAAGGCCCTCGACCTGGTGCTGGGCTATGCGGTCGGCGTCGACCTGACGCGGCGCGACCTGCAGGCGGCCGCCAAGGACAAGGGCCAGCCATGGGAAGCGGCCAAGGGCTTCGACGGCTCGGCGCCGGTCTCCGCCATCCGCCGCTGGAGCGGGGCGCCGCCGAGCGGCCGCATCTGGCTGAGCGTCAACGGCCAGGTCCGCCAGGACGCTACGGCGGGCGAGATGATCTGGAACATCGCCGAGGTCATCTCCCAGGCCTCGAAGCTGTGGCGGTTGCAGGCGGGCGACCTGATCTTCACCGGCACCCCGGAGGGCGTCGGCCCGATCGTCCCCGGCGACCAGGTCGAGGGCGAGGTCGAGGGCGTCGGCCGGCTCGCCTTCGGAGTGGCCTGACCGTGAGCCTGGTTCTGCACAGCTACTGGCGCGCCACCGCGCCCTACCGGGTGCGGATCGCCCTGAACCTCAAAGGCCTGGCCTTCGACTACGTCCCGGTGAACCTGCTGGCCGGCGACCAGCACGGCGAGGCCTACCGCGCCCTCAATCCGCAGGAGCTGACGCCGGCGCTGCAGACTGAGGACGGACGCCTGCTGACCCAGAGCCTGGCCATCCTCGAATGGCTGGAGGAGACCCATCCCGTCCCGCCGCTGCTGCCGGCCGACCCCTTCGACCGCGCGCGCGTCCGCGCCATGGCCGCGATCGTCGCCTGCGATATCCATCCGCTGAACAATCTGCGCATCCAGCAGCAGCTGACCCGGATGGGCCTCGACGCCGACGCCCGCAAGGTCTGGACCCAGCGCTGGATCAACGACGGCTTCACCGCCCTCGAGCCGATGGTCGTGGCCCATACCGCCGGCTTCGCCTTCGGCGCCGAGCCGACCCTGGCCGACTGCCTGCTGATCCCGCAGGTGTTCTCGGCCGAACAGTACAAGGTGGACCTGGCGCCCTATCCGGCGATCCGGGCGGTGGCCGCCCACTGCGCGACCCTTCCCGCCTTCCAGGCGGCGCATCCCAGGCGCCAGCCCGACGCGGTGGCGAAATAACCCTGCTGCGGCTTGCCCGGCGGCCCGCCCGGGCCTAAAGCGGCGCCATGCTTGACGACCTGAAGAACAACAACCGCGAGTGGGCGGCCCGCAAGATCGCGGCCGATCCCGGCTTCTTCAAACGGCTCGAAAACCAGCAGGCCCCCAAGTATCTGTGGATCGGCTGCTCGGACAGCCGGGTGCCGGCCAACGAGATCGTCGGCCTCGATCCGGGCGAGCTCTTCGTGCATCGCAACGTCGCCAACCTCGCTCCGCCGCAGGACGCCAACTACCTGTCGGTGCTGCAGTTCTCCGTCGAGGTGCTGAAGGTCGAGCACATCATGGTGGTCGGCCATTATGGCTGCGGCGGCGTCGCCGCGGCGGTGGACGGCCAGCGGCGCGGCCTGGTCGACCACTGGCTGCATCCGATCCGCGAAGTCTGCCACGACCACAAGCACGAGCTGGCGGCGATGGACACCGACCGCGCCCGTTGGGACCGGCTGGTCGAGCTGAACGTCATCCGCCAGGTCAAGAACGTGGCGCAGGACGTCTTCGTCCAGGACGCCTGGGCGAACGGTCAGAATCTTAAGGTGCACGGCTGGGTCTATTCGATCGCCGACGGCCTGGTGAACGACCTGAACGTCACCGTCGCCAGCCCGGACGACATCGACCGGATTCTGTAATCTGGCCTACGCCAGCTTGATCTCGCGCAACCGCTGCCGAAGGAAGGCGTCGGCGGTGATCGGCTGCGGGTAGCGGTCCGGATGCTCCGCATCGACGCAGGTCGCCAGGGTGCGGATCTCGTAGTCCGGATTGAAATGCAGGAAGAAGGGCGTCGAGTAGCGCGCATGGCCGCGTCGTTCGGGCGGCGGATTGACCACCCTGTGGGTCGTCGAGGGTAGGCGGTGGTTGGTCAACCGCTGCAACATGTCGCCGATGTTGACCACCAGGGCGCCCGCCGGCGGGTCGATCGGCAACCAGCGGCCGGCGTCCCCGCCTTGCGAACGGTCGAGCACCTCCAGCCCAGCCTCCTCCGCGCCCAGCAGCAGGGTGATGACGTTGATGTCCTCGTGCGCGCCGGCGCGGATATGCGGGCCGGCCTCGGCGACCGGCGGATAGTGCAAGAGCCGCAGCACCGAGTTGCCCGCCTCCACCGTCGGTGCGAAGAAGCGGCGTTCCAGCCCCAGCCAGACGGCGATCGCCTCCAGCACCTTCAACCCCATGGCGTCGAGTGCGCCATAGAGCCAGCCGATCGCGTCGTGGAAGCCGGGGACGTCGGCGTCGGGCCAGACGTTCTCGTCCATCATCGCGCGGAACCGATGCCCGGGCGGCAGGTCGCGGCCGACGTGCCAGAACTCCTTCAGGTCGTGGTGGGCGTGGCCCTTGGCGGTCTCCACGCCGAAGGGCGTGTAGCCCCGCTGGCCGGCCTCGCCGACCCGATAGCGAAGCTTGGCGTCCACCGGCAGGGCGAAGAAGGCGCGGGCGGCGGCCAGCGCCGCCTCGATCTTCGTCTGCGCCAGGCCGTGGTCGGAAATCACCGCGAAGCCGAAGCGGGCGAAGGAGCCGCCCAGCCGCTCGGCGAACCCGCCGAAGTCGCGGTCGACGTCGGCGAAGGAGACGGGATCCAAGGTGGCGGGGAGGGCTGGGGCCGGACTCATGCCGCTGTCCTACACCTGCTCCCGCCGCGCCTCCACCTGGCCTGGCGCAGCGGCCGCGTCCTCCTCCTCCTCGCGCAGGCGGGTCATCTCGGCGCGTAGCAGCTTCTCCATGGTCTCGCGGGAATCCCGGCTCGCCATGATGTAGCGCTCCTCCTCCCCGGCCAGCGGCGCCAGCTTCTCGAATAGCGCCTTGTCGTGCTCGCGGAAGACCACGGCCGACTTAAGGGCCTGCCGCTCCGGCACGCCCAGCTTGACCAGCGCCCGGCGCCCGAAGTTGAGCGCGCCTTCGAACGTCTCGCGCTCGACGACCGCCGCGCCCTCCCGCAGCAGTTCGTAGGCGTGGCGGCGGTCGTAGGCGCGGGCGAGGACCGTCAGGTTGGGGAAGACCTCGCGAGCTGTCTCGACCATCTCGACGGCCTTGTCGCGGTCGTCGATCGCCACCAGCAGCAGCTTGGCCTTGTCGGCGCCGGCGGCGCGCAGCAGGTCGATGCGGCTGGCGTCGCCATAATGCACCCGCCAGCCGAAGCGCCGTATGATCTCGATCTGCTCGATGCTGGATTCCAGCGTCACCACCTTGAAGTTGTGGGCGATCAGCAGGCGCGCGGCGATCTGGCCGAAGCGGCCGAAGCCGGCGACGATGACATCCGGATCGCGGTCGTCGAACGGCAGCTGCTCGGGCTCGTCGCGGTCCCGCACCCGGCTCAGCACCACCCGCTCGAACAGCACCAGCAGCAGCGGGCTGGCCGCCATGGAGACGGCGATCACCGCGGTGAACAGGCGCGACAGCTCCGGCGGCAGCACCTGGGCGCCGACCGCAAAGCCCAGCAGCACGAAGGCGAACTCGCCGCCCTGGGCCAGGGCCACGCCGATGGTGGCCGCGGTCTTCGCCGGGGTGCGGAACAGCCGCGCCGCGCCGTACATGGCCAGCACCTTCAGCGCGATCAGCCCCGCCATCAGCCCCGCCACCAGCAGCGGGCGCTGGGCGACCAGCTGCAGGTCGAGGGCGGCGCCCACGGTGATGAAGAAGAGGCCGAGCAGCAGGCCGCGGAAGGGCTCGATGTCGGTCTCCAGCTCGCGGCGGAATTCGCTTTCCGCCAGCACCACGCCGGCCAGGAAGGCGCCCAGCGCCGGCGACAGCCCCACCGCCTCCATCAGCGCCGCGACGGCGACCACCAGCAGCAGGGCCGAGGCGGTGAAGATCTCGCGCAGCCGGGCGGCGGCGATGTAGCGGAACAGCGGCTGGGTCAGGTAGCGGCCGCCGACGATCACGGCGGTGACGGCGCCGATGACGCAAAGCGCGCGAACCCAGGCCGGAAGGCTCGCCAGCAGGCCGCGATCGGCCGCCACGGCCCCGTGGCCGAGCAGCGGCAGCAGCGCGAACAGCGGGATGACCGAGAGGTCCTGGAACAGCAGCACGCCGAACGCCGCCTCGCCGACGGCGCCTTGCCGCAGGCCCTTTTCGTCGAGGCTCTGCAGCACGATCGCGGTCGAGGACATGGCCAGGATCAGGCCGGCCGCCAGCGCCGTGCGCCAGTCCAGCCCCAGCGCGGCTGCGGCCGCGGCCAGGAGCGCCGCGGTGCCCAGCATCTGCGCCGCGCCCAGGCCGAAGATCGCCGTCTTCATGCGCCAGAGCAGGGCCGGCCGCACCTCCAGCCCGATCAGGAACAGCAGGATCACCACGCCGAACTCGGCGAAGCTCATGACGTCTTCCGCCCGCCCGGTGAGGTTCAACAGGTGGGGGCCGACGACCACCCCGGCCAGCAGGTAGCCCAGCACCGAGCCGAGACCGAGCCGCTTGGCGAGCGGCACCGAAATGACCCCGGCCGCGAGGTAGACGAGCGCTTCGAACAGGACGCCGTTCATCGGAGCGGCTGCGGCTGCGGCTGAGGGGATGTGGACATGGCCGCAATGGATCGCGGCTTCACACGCCTTGCACGTGTTTTCTCGACTTTGCGGCGGCTGAAATTTTTTCTAAGGCCGCATCGGCGAGGGTCCCTGCATGCGAAGAGCTCCATCCGCAGCCTCGCCGGCGATGCGCGCGGGGCGGGCGCTCATGGCCGCCGCCGTCGGCGGCCTCTGCGCGCCGGGCCTCGCCCGCGCCGAGGACGCGGCGCGCGCGCCTGCCGTCGTGCTCGAGGTCCGCGACACCGCCGAGGGCTGGCGCAACCTGCAGGGCGGCGTCGCCGTCGGCGACTCGACCCTCAACAAGCTCCAGGCCAGCTTCAGGTTCGACGGCGCGGCGATCGGCTGGCGTGGCTTTTCGGCCTACGCCCAGGTGTTCAAGACCAACGCCCAGAGCCTGTCGGCCGGCCGCAGCGGCGACGTCCAGACCGCCAGCAACATCGAGGCCCCCGGCGTCGAGCGGCTGATGGAGCTGTGGGTGTCGCAGGCGTTCGGCGACCCGGACGCGGCCGGATCGCTGCTGGTGCGCGGCGGCGTCGTCGACCTCAACCGGACCTTCGACAGCATCGACCCGGCGGGCCTGTTCCTCAATTCGTCGCACGGCATCGGCCCGGACCTGTCGCACAGCGGCCCTTCCGGCCCGTCGATCTTCCCGGTCGGCGGCCTGGCCGCCCAGGCGGACTGGCGGCCCGCCGCCCGGCTGGCGCTGCACGGCGGGATCTTCGCCGAGCCCGATCCCCAGCGCCAGGACCGGTTCGTCGACGCCGCGCCGTCGCGCCGCTACGGCGCTGTCGGCATCGTCCAGGCCGACTTCGCGGTCACCCCCGAGGTCCAGGCTTCGCTCGGCGCCTGGCGCTACACCGCCGCCCAGGCGAGCCTCGCCGATCCCGGCCGGCGGCTGCGGCCGCGTCCCGGGGTCTACGGCTTCGTCCAGGGGCCGACCCGCCTGCCGGGCGCGCCGAACGGCTGGATCCGCATCGGCCTCGCCGACCGCCGGCTGCAGGACGTCGCCGGCTATCTCGGCGGCGGCCTGGTGTGGCAGGGGCTGCTGCCCGGCCGCCGCGCCGACTCCTTCGGCCTGGCGGTGGCGCACGCCGTCATCGGCGGCCCGGCCCGCGACGCCGGCGGCGGCCTGCCGGCGGCGGAGACCAGCTTCGAGGCGACCTACAGCCTGGCGCTCGGTCGCCGCATCCACCTGCAGCCGGACCTGCAGCACATCCGCCATCCGGCCGGCGCGCCCGGGCTGAGGAGCGCCACCCTGGTCGGCCTGCGGCTGTCCGTCGGAGCCCGGGTCTCCTCCGGCGAGTAGCCGGCCCCTGCATCCAACCGCGCTCGAAGGGCGTATCTTCGGGGCTGAAAGCCAGGAGCGCCCGCATGTCTTCCCGTCGCCTCGCCACCGTCGCCGCCGTCGCCCTCTTCGCCGCCCAGGCCGCGCCGGCCGCCGCGGCGCTTAAGACCGCGGTCTTCGCCGGCGGCTGTTTCTGGTCAGCCGAACACGACATCGAGCACACGCCCGGGGTGGCCAAGGTGGTGGTGGGCTACGCCGGGGGCGCCTCGCGCAATCCCACCTACGGCGATCACCAGGGCCATCTGGAATCCATCCAGGTCGCCTACGACCCGGCGAAGATCAGCTATCCGCAACTGGTCGACGCCTTCTTCCATCACATCGACCCCACCGACCCGAACGGCCAGATCTGCGACCAGGGCCCCTCCTATCGGACCGCGGTGTTCGCCGCCTCGCCCGAGGAGCGCGCCCAGGCCGAGGCCGTGAAGGCCAAGGTGGCCCAGGCGCTGCACAAGCCGGTGGCCACCCAGGTGCTGCCGGCGGCGACCTTCTGGCCGGCCGAAGCCTACCACCAGGACTACGCCCGCAAGAACCCGGTGAGCTACCAGGCCTACCGGATCGGTTGCGGCCGCGATGCGCGGTTGAGAGCGGTTTGGGCGCCTCGCCCAGGTCAGTAGCAATCCGCCGCCGGCGATCTCAGGTTGTAACAAAAGCGTCGTCGATACACGTCATTCGTGCGAGCCAAGAGCGATGGGAACGTGACGGCTCCTCCCAAATGAGCCGCTGCACGGGGCTCTTGGAGGGGTGCTAGATGACACGTATTCAACGGCTGGCGGCCGGCGTAGCGGCATGCGCGTTTAGCTACGCAGCCGGCACTGCCGCCTACGCGCAACAGACCACGGCAGGCATGCACGGCGTCGTCCGTGACGCCAGCGGCGCTCCGGTGGCCAACGCCACGGTGACGATCGTCTATGGGCCGGCGGACGCTCGTCGAGTGGCGCAGACCGACGCCGACGGCGAGTTCGACGCGCAGGGCCTGCGCGTGGGTGGCCCCTACAAGGTGACCGCCTCCAAGACCGGGCTGCGTGATCAGACGATCAGCGACCTCAGCCTCTCGGTTGGGGCCGTCGAGCGCCTCACCCTGACCATGGCTCCTGAGGGTGAGGTGTCGGAACTGGTGGTGACCGCGGCGCGGCAGGCCACGACTGTTGAACAGGGCAACGTAGGCTCCCGCACCACCCTGAACCGGGTGCAGATCGAATCGGCGGTGTCCGTGCGGCGCGACATCCGCGATCTCGCCCGTCGCGACCCGTTGACCCAACTCGACTTCGCCACCCGCGGCACCGGTCCGACCGGCGGCATCTACATCGCCGGCTCGCTGCCGCGCTCCAATCGCATCACCATCGACGGCGTCCGATCGTCCGACACCTACGGCCTCAACACCGGCGGCTTGTCGACCAACCGCGGCCCGGTTTCGTTCGAAGCCATCGAGCAGATCGCCGTCCAGGCGACGCCTAGCGATGTAGAGGACGGCGACTTCACGGGGGGCGCGGTGAACATCATCCTGCGGTCCGGCGGCAACAGGTTGCACGGCTCGGCTTTCGACCTGATCCGCAAGACGCGCTGGACGGGCGACGAGATCCCCATCGTCGGCTTCCCGGGTGGCGACGTCACCCAGCCGCCGCTGACCGGCTTCCGCCATATCAGCAACAAGGTCGACGAGAAGAACTACGGCTTCTTCCTGTCCGGTCCGATCTGGACCGATCACATCTTCTTCGCGGGCTCCTACGAGAAGTACAAGACCACCAGCCCGATCACCTTGGGCCCGTCGGACGGCGGCTTCGCCAACACCTACGCCAGGATCCCCGGAATCTCGACAGGGTCGACAGCAACCCTGGCCGACATCAACGCCGTGCTGGCGAACTGGACCCCCTATGCGGCGTCGAAGAACCTGACGCCGGGGTCGTTCCCCAACAGCGAGCCGCTGATCGACGAGAAATATTCTCTGAAGGTCGACTACGACATCACCGACGGCCAGCGACTCACCGGCACCTACCGCAAGGCGAAGAGTTCGGTGTGGAAGCCGAACACCAGCTCGAGCTTCATCAATCCCGACAGCGCCTGGTATGTCCAGAACGAGGTCGAGGACAACTACGCCCTGCAGCTTAACTCGCAGTGGACGTCCGCATTCTCGACGGAAGGCCGTATCACCTACCGCAAGTACACCCGCGGGCAGATCCCGCCGGAGGGTCAGGGCTTCTCGCAGATCCAGATCTGCCCTGACGCGACCTCGGTGGGCCTGCTCACCGGGTGCAGTTCCGGTGTGCCGGTCGTCCAGTTCGGGCCGGACCAATTCCGCCAGGCCAATGTGCTCGCCACCAAGGAGTGGACGGGCGAACTGATCGGTCGCTACCGGCTGAACAACCACCTGATCAAGGCCGGGTGGCAGTTCCGCGACATGGACATATACAACCTCTTCTTGCAGCAGGCGCACGGGGTCTACTTTTTCGACTCCATCGCCGATGTCGCCGCCGGCCGCGCCAATCGCCTCCAAGTGGCCAACTCGCTCACCGGCAATGCGCCGGACGCCGCGGCGACGCCAAAGTACCGCGTCGACAGTTTGCTGCTGCAGGACAGCTGGGACATCTCCCCGGAGCTGAGCGTCAACTATGGCCTGCGCTACGACCGCTATTCCTCCAGCAAGGCGCCGACGCTCAACCCCAACTTCGTCAACCGGTACGGCTTCTCGAACCAGAAGGACTACGACGGTCTTTCGATCCTGATGCCGCGGTTCAGTGCAAAGTACCGAACCGACCGGTTCGAGGTGGGCGGGGGCATCGGCCTGTTCTCCGGCGGCCTGCCGGACGTGTTCCTCGCCAATAGTTACGGGGCTACCACCGGCGCATTGACCAACGCTATCGATATCCAACGGCAGGCCGACGGCAGCTTTCGGGAGAACAACTCCGGCGTTACGCTCGACCCGGTCACGGGCGCGGCGATCCTCAACCTGAACAAGGCAGACGCCTCCTTCGTCAACAGCACCTCGCCACTGATCCAGTCGTTGATCACCGCCGACAGCGCGGCTCGGCGTAACGCCTTCACCAACTCGCTCGCGCCCAACTTCCGCATGCCGCAGGACTGGAAGGCCAACGTCTCCTTCCGGACCCATTGGAAGGACATCCAGTTTGGGATCGACGGGGTCTACAGCCGCAGCCGCGTCAACGTCGCCTTCCGCGATATTCGCGCCCGGCTGCTGACGGTAAATGGCGTGCAGCAGTACACGCCGGACGGACGCCTGCGCTATGACGGCCTGGTCATTCCGGGGGCGACGCCCGCGATCGTCAACGCGAGCCGCGCGGCCATGGGCTTGCCGGTGTCGTCCAATCCCGACCTGGCCAACCTCAGCCTCAACGGCGACATCCAGGTCTATAATCCGGGCGTCCAGAACTGGAACCGGACCATCGCCTTCTCGGCGTCCCGCGACTGGGACCTGCGCGACTGGGGCGACATCGACGTCTTCGCCGCCTACACCTTGCAGGACGGCCGCACCTACGGCGGCATCACCGAGTTCGCCACCACCGCCGGCGGCAACGCCGTTAGCGGCGCCTTCTATCCAGACCAATCGTTCGACTACGATCCCAACGCCGCGACCAAGGGCAAGTCCAACAACCTGATCCGCAAGGCGCTGAAGGTAAACGTCTCCTATAAGTTCGAGCCGAGGCCGGGCTGGATCTCCCGTGTCACTCTGTTTGGGGAGCACCACGACGGCCGTCCCTTCAGCCTGCTGATGGCCGATGTCTCCGGCACCAATCGGAACTCAACCTTCGGTGTCTCTCGCGACGACGCCCTGGTCTATGTGCCGAACCTGTCCAACCCCGATCCGACGAATCCGCTGAAGTTCACCACGGGCACGACCACGGTGTTTTTCGACAGCGCGGCCTCGCTCGCCAAGTTCACCGCCCTGGTGAACCAGTTCGGCTTGCCGCAGGGCAAGATCGTGCCGCGCGGCTTCGCCAAGAACCCCAGCGTCAGCCACTTCGACCTGCAGTTTGCCCAGACGGTCCCGTTGCCGATGGAGGGCCACTCGGTCCTGGTGACCCTCGACTTCGCCAATATCGGCAATCTGCTGAACAAGAAGTGGGGCACTGTGAAGGAGTACACGGGGGCCCGGGCCGGGGGCGTCATCGTCAACGCCCAGTGCGCCACCGCGACCGGCGCAGCGGTTGGACCGGCGAGCCCGGTTTGCGACGCCTACCGCTACAGCTACTCCACCAGCACCGCCAGCCCCAGCACCGTGGCGACACCGACGATCGATCCGGTCGCCAGCCTCTGGTCGGTGGAGCTGGGCCTGAAGTACCGGTTCTGACCGCAGGAACGTAACGGGCGGCCGCAGCTTCGCGGTCGCCGCGTCCTGCCGGCACGACCGCGTTCTTGACGTGAGGTCCCCCTGGGGCCATCTGCGCGCGCTTGGGTCGTCGAGGGTTCAATGAAGGTCATGGTTCCTGCCGAATGGGCGCCGCACCGCGCCATGTGGCTGGGGTTCCCCAGCCATGCGGAGCTGTGGGAGGACGACCTGCCCGCGGCGCAGCAGGAGGTGGCGGCGCTGGCGCGCGCGCTGGCCGGCCCTGGCGGCGAGCGGGTGCGGCTGCTGACCGGCACGCCCGAGGGCGAGGCCGACGCCCGGCGGCTGCTGGGCGAGGTGGCCGGGGTGGAGATCGTCCCCGGCGCGTTCGGCGACATCTGGCTGCGCGACACCGGCCCGATCTTCACCCACGGCGAAGCGGGGCTGCAGGCCCAGGGCTTCCGGTTCAACGGCTGGGGCGGCAAGTACCAGCTGGAGCACGACGACACCGTCGCCAGCCAGATCGCCACGGCGGCCGACGTCCCGCTGGCGCGTCACGACTTCATCCTTGAGGGCGGCGCCGTCGACCACGACGGCGAAGGCACGGTGCTGACCACCGGCCAGTGCGTGCTGAACCCGAACCGCAACCCCGGCTGGGACCAGGCCGTCGCCGAGGCCGCCTTCGCCGAGAGCCTCGGCGCGAAGAAGGTGCTGTGGCTGGGCGAGGGCCTGCTCAACGACCACACCGACGGCCACGTCGACAACCTCGCCCGCTTCGCCGCGCCGGGCGTCGTCACCTGTCCGGTCGCCTGGGGCCGCGGCGATCCCAACGCCGAGGCCTATGACGACGCGGCCCGGCGACTCGCCGGCATGAGCGACTCTGCCGGGCGCAAGCTGCAGGTGATGCGCATCCCCTCGCCGGGCTTCATCGAAGGTCCCGAAGGCGGGCCGATCCCGGCCTCGCACATGAATTTCCTGATCGCCAACCGGGCGGTGATCGTGCCGCTCTACGAAGATCGCCCCGGAGAGATGGCGCTCGAGGCGCTGAAGGCGATCTTCCCCGACCGCACGGTGATCGGCCTGCCGTCGCTGGCCATCCTCACCGGCGGCGGCTCCTTCCATTGCATCACCCAGCAGGAGCCCGCCTGATGCCGCGCAGCCTGACCGTCGCCGCCATCCAGACCTCGTATGGCGCGGACCTCGCGGCCAACATCGCCAAGACCGCCGGCTTCATCCGCGAGGCCGCCGCCAAGGGCGCCCAGGTGATCCTGCCGTCCGAGCTGTTCCAGGGCCCCTATTTCTGCGTCGCCCAGGAGGAGCGCTGGTTCGCCACCGCCCATCCGTGGCGCGAGCACCCCTGCGTCACCGCGCTCGCCCCGCTGGCCGCGGAACTGGGGGTGGTGCTGCCGATCTCGATCTACGAGCGCGAGGGGCCGCACTATTTCAACAGCCTGGTGATGGTCGACGCCGACGGCTCGTTGATGGGCGTCTACCGCAAGAGCCACATCCCCGATGGCCCCGGCTATATGGAGAAGTACTACTTCCGGCCGGGCGACACCGGCTTCAAGGTCTGGGACACCCGCTTCGGCCGGATCGGCGCCGGCATCTGCTGGGACCAGTGGTACCCGGAGGCGGCGCGGGCGATGACCCTGATGGGCGCCGAGGTGCTGCTCTATCCGACCGCCATCGGCTCGGAGCCGCATGACGCCAGCCTCGACACCGCCGCGCCTTGGCGCCGCGCCATGCAGGGCCATGCGGTCTCCAACGTCATCCCGGTGGTGGGGGCCAACCGCACCGGCTTCGAGCCCTGGCCCAACTATCCGAACGGCGGCCAGCAGTTCTACGGCTCGAGCTTCATCGCCGACCACCGCGGCGACCTGGTCGCCGCGCTCGGGCGTGAGGACGAAGGCGTGCTTTCGGCCGAATTCGACCTCGATTTTCTCGCCACCCACCGCGCCGCCTGGGGTTTCTTCCGCGACCGCCGCACCGACCTCTACGGCGCCCTGGCCCAGGGGCGGCCGACTTAGGTCGGGGCCCCCTCCACCCCTTCGGGGTCCCCCTCCCCCAAGGGGGGAGGAGAGGCGAGGTTGCGGCGTCCTTCTCCTCCCCCGCTGGGGGAGGGGGACCCCGAAGGGGTGGAGGGGGCTTGCGGCCCAGGTCCGCCACGAATTTGCCGCTGCAATCCCGATCCGTTAGAAGCGGACCACCTGCCGCGCCGGCCGCCCGGAAAAGCGCCGCGCTCCTGATCGAAGGCCTTTCATGACCACGACCCAGACCCCCGCCGGCGAGATCTCCGGCACCGTCCTCTTCTATTCCCGTCCGGAGCCGCTGAGCCCCGAACTGCACGGCAAGATGGGGGTCAGGCGCCTCGACGCCCCGTTCAAGTTCGCCAAGTCCGGCCACGCCATCCCGCTGACCGTGGGCGAGTTCCCGCTGGCCGCGGTGACCGGGCCGATCATCTTCGTCGGCGACGAGAAGCTGCCGCTGTCGGTGATGGGGCTGAACGCCGGCGACAACATGTTCCTGCGCCCGGACGGCCTGTTCGAGCCGGGCGTCTACATCCCGGCCTATGTGCGCCGCTATCCCTTCGTCTTCGCCAACGACGACACCAACCAGCAGATGGTGCTTTGCGTCGACCGCGACGCCGAATTCGTGGTGGAGGGCGGCGATCTGCCGTTCTTCGACGCCAAGGGCCAGCCCAGCGACTACACCAAGGCCTGCATGGAGTTCTGCAACAACTTCGAGCTCGAGCGTCAGCGCACCATGAGCTTCGTGGCGCTGCTCAAGGAACTCGATCTGTTCGAGCTGAAGACCGCGACCTTCACGCCGCCGACCCAGGAGGGCCAGCCCGCCGCCGAGCCGCAGAAGATCGCCGAATATTTCGGCGTCTCGGAAGAAAAGCTGAACCAGCTGCCGGTCGAACGCTTCATCGAGCTGCGCGACAACGGCGCCCTGGCGCAGATCTACGCCCACCTGCTGTCGCTGGTCGGCTGGGACCGGCTGATCTCGCTGGCCCTGGTCCGCGCCCAGCAGGCCCCGCAAGCGGCGAACGCCTAAGGCTCCGCGCCGAACGCCCCATCTTCGGCCCAGATCCTCCACCGCGCAGCGGGGGAGGTGTCGGCGAAGCCGACGGAGGGGGCGTTCAGCGCGCGAACACGCCGCGGGTCAGGCAGGAAAACACCAGCCGGCCGGCTTCGTCGAGCAGGTCGTGCTGGCAGATGACGATGCCCTTGCCTTCGCCGACGGGGTCCTTGGCCATGACCGTCATGCGTCCGCGCAGCAGTTCGCCGGCGGGCGGATTGCGCAGCCAGCGCAGGGCGTCGACGCCCAGCCGCTTGGTCTGCGGCCAGTCGGTATGGGCCACCGCGTCCAGCCGCGCCCACAGCGCGAAGACCATGGCGTCGGGCGCGCCGCGATCGACGGTCCAGCCGGGAGTGAAGGCGTCGACGAAGGTCTGCAGAGCTTCGGGTTGGACGGCGCAGGCGCCGAGGGATACGACTTGGCCGATCTCGATGTCGTCGAACGCAGCAGGCACTGGCGGGCGGCTCCTTTGGCGCGAAGAGATTCGCGAATGATGCGGCCGCGCCGCGCGCCAAGTCGAGCACCGCTTTGCGGAATTCGCCCCGGACGCGCATATAGGCTCGGAGCAGGGGCGCGCACGAGGACATGATGCGACTGTTGGCGGGCCTTTTCCTGGCCGTGACCCTGGCCGCCGCGACAGGCGCCGAGGCCGCGCCGGCGGGCTCCGGCCCGGTCAACACCGGCCACCTCACCGCCGAGCTGGTTTCGCAATCACAGGGGGTGGCCCCGGGGCAGACCGTCTGGCTGGCGGTCCGGCAGAAGATCCAGAAGGGCTGGCACACCTACTGGCGCAATCCGGGCGACGCCGGCGAGCCGATGAAGCTCGCCTGGACCCTGCCGGCCGGCTGGCGCGCGGGTGAGATCGTCTGGGCCGCCCCGCACCGGCTGCCGGTCGGGCCGTTGATGGACTACGGCTATGAGGGCGAGGTGCTGCTGCCGGTCGCGGTCACCGCGCCGGCGGGCGCCCAGCCGGGCGCGACGGCGCCGATCAAGCTGGCGGCCGCCTTCCTGGTCTGCGCCGAGACCTGCGTGCCGGAAGATGCGCTGCTGACGCTGGACCTGCCCGTGGTCGCCGGCCCGGCGCCGGCGAACGGCAAGGAGGCCAAGGCCATCAGCCGGGCGCTCGCCGAGGCGCCCCGGCCGGCCGGGGTGCAGGCGGTGTTCGAGCGCCGGGCGAGCGGCGTGGCGCTGGCGCTCACCGGTCCGGCGCTGAAGGGACTGGTAGGCCGCGACGCCTACTTCTATCCGTTCGCCTCGACCGTCATCGAACACGCCAAGCCGCAGGCGATCGAGCGCGGGCCCGACGGCCTGACCCTGACGCTGCCGCCCGGCTACGACTTCGCCCAGGCAAGGCCGCCGGCCCGCCTCGAGGGCGTGCTGGTCGCCGACGGAGCCGCCTATCAGGTCGCCGCCGCCCCGGGCGCGCCGCCGCCGGGCGCCGCCGGCCTGGGGCCGCCGCCGGCCAAGGCCGCCGGCGACGGTCTCAGCCTCGCGCCGGCCGCCGCCTTCGCCTTTCTCGGCGGGCTGATCCTCAACCTGATGCCCTGCGTCTTCCCGGTGCTGGCGATGAAGGCCGCCGCGCTCGCCGGCCACGCGGGGGAGCAGGCCGGGGCGCGTCGCCAGGGCCTGGCGTTCGGGGCCGGCGTCCTCCTCACCTTCCTGGGCCTCGCCGGGCTGCTGATCGCGCTGAAGGCCGCCGGCGCCGCGGTCGGCTGGGGCTTCCAGCTGCAGTCGCCGCCGGTGGTCGCCGGCCTCGCGCTGCTGATCCTGGCGGTGGCGCTCAACCTCTCCGGCCTGTTCGAGGTCGGGACCTCGCTGCAGGGCGCCGGCGCAGGACTGGCGACCCGCCGCGGCCTCGCCGGCTCCTTCTTCACCGGAGCCCTGTCGGTGGTGGTGGCGGCGCCCTGCACCGCGCCCTTCATGGGCCCGGCGCTGGGCTGGGCCCTGACCCAGTCGCCGGGGGTCGCCCTGAGCGTGTTCGCCGCCCTCGGCCTCGGCTTCGCCCTGCCGTTCGTGCTGGTCTCCTATGCGCCGGGCCTGATCTCGCGCCTGCCCCGGCCGGGGCCCTGGATGGACGTCTTCAAGAAGGCGCTGGCGTTTCCGATGTACGCCGCCGCGGCCTGGCTGGCCTGGGTGCTGACGGTGCAGGCCGGCGCGCCGGCGCTGGCGCGGCTGCTGGCCGCCGCGGTGGCGGTCGGGCTGGCCGCCTGGCTGGCCGGCGCGGCCCAGCGGCGTCATGCCGCCGGCAGCGGCGCGCGCCTGCTCGGCGCCGCGGCCGCCGCGATCGCGCTGGCGGCCGCGGGCGTCGCGGTGGTGGCGCCCTATGCCGCGGCGGGATCCGCGCCTGCGGACGCCGGACCGGAGTCGGCGGCCCTCGCCGAACAGCCCTACGCCCCGGCCAGGCTGGCCGAACTGCGGGCGCAAGGGACCCCGGTGTTCGTCAACTACACGGCCGCCTGGTGCGTCAGCTGCCAGGTCAACGACCGGATGGCCCTCTCCACGTCGCGGGTCGCCGAGGCCTTCCGCCGCGAAGGCGTGGCCTATTTGAAGGCCGACTGGACCCGGCGCGATCCGGTGATCGCCGCCGACCTGGCGCGATTCGGCCGCGCCGGGGTGCCGCTCTACCTGATCTATCCGGCCGGCCCGGGCGCGCCGGTTGTGCTGCCGTCCATCCTCACCGAGGGAACCGTGCTCAAAGCGCTGGCAGCAGCGCGTCCGGCTGGCGGGGCGCGGTCGGTGCAGGCGCGTAATGCTGTTGTCGCCGGGGCATGATCGTTTGCAGGGATGCGGCGTTAATCTGCGGTTCGTGAATCTGCGGTTCGTGGACGCCGACGCTCGCCGACGTTTCCATATCTCCAAGGGGCTAGCCGATTGTCTGAACTCGACGCTGCCTGGGCTGCGCTGAGCGCCGCCGCCGAGCGGGCCCGTGTCCGCCGCATCGCCACCCTGTTCGACGCCGAGCCGGGCCGCCTGGCGCGGCTGACGCTGGAGGCCGCGGGCCTGACCCTCGACCTCTCGAAACAGCCCTGGTCGCTGGCCGACCTGGCGGAGATGCTCGACCTGGCGCGCGCCGCCGGCGTCGAAGCCGCCCGCGGGCGGTTGCTGGCCGGCGAGGTGGTCAACCGTTCGGAAGGCCGCCCCGCCCTGCACGTGGCGCTGCGGGCGCCCCCGGGCGCCGGCCTGAAGGCCGCCGGCGTCGAGGTCTCAGGCGAGGTCGACGCCACCCGCGCGGCGATGAAGCGCTTCGCCGACGACGTGCGCTCCGGCGAGATCAAGGGGGCGACCGGCAAGCCGTTTCGCGCCATCCTGCATATCGGCATCGGCGGCTCGGACCTCGGTCCGCGGCTGATCTGGGAGGCGCTGAAGCCGCTGGCGCCCAAGATCGAGCTGCGCTTCGTCGCCAACGTCGACCCGGCCGAACTCGCCCAGGCGATCACCGGCCTCGATCCGGCCGAGACCCTGGTGGTGGTGGTCTCGAAGACCTTCACGACGCTGGAGACCCTGGCCAACGCCGAGGTGGCGCGCGCCTGGCTGCGCGCGGCCCTGGGGCCCGCCGCCGACAGCCATTTCGCCGCCGTCTCCGCCGCGCCCGACCGCGCCCAGGGCTTCGGCGTCGCGCCGGACCGGGTGTTCGCCTTCTGGGACTGGGTCGGCGGCCGCTATTCGCTGTGGTCGGCGGTGGGCCTGTCGTGCGCGACGGCGCTCGGCTTCGAGGCCTTCGAGGGGCTGCTCGCCGGCGCTCACGCCATGGACCGGCACTTCGCCGAAGCGCCGCTGGAGCGCAACGCCCCGGTGCTGCTGGCGCTGGCCCATGTCTTCAATCGCAACGGCCTGGACCGGCCGGTGCGCGCGGTGGTGCCCTACGCCCAGCGGCTGCGCCTGTTCGCCGCCTTCCTCCAGCAGCTGGAGATGGAATCCAACGGCAAGCGGGTCGACGCCGAGGGGCGGCCGCTGAGCCGCGCCACCGCCGCGGCGGTGTTCGGGGACGCCGGCACGAACGGCCAGCACGCCTTCTTCCAGCTCCTGCACCAGGGAACCGACATCATCCCCGTCGACATCGTCGCGGTGCGCGAGGGCTCGGAGGGTGATCTGGCGATGCAGCGCAAGCTGCTGGCCAACGCCGTCGCCCAGGCCGAGGCCCTGCTGGTCGGCCGCGGCGAAGCGGAGGTCCGTGCGGAGCTGGCGGCCAAGGGGCTGGACCCTGCCGAGATCGACACCTTGGCGCCGCAGCGCACCTTCCCAGGCGACCGGCCGTCGAGCTTCCTGCTGCTCGACCGCCTGGATCCCGGGCGGCTGGGCGCGCTGATCGCCCTCTATGAGCACAAGACCTTCGTCGAGGGCGTGCTCTGGGGCATCAACAGCTTCGACCAGTGGGGCGTCGAACTCGGCAAGACCCTGGCGACCCGCGTGCTCGGCGAACTGGAAGGCGACCCCGCGGGGACGCACGATCCGTCCACCGAGGCGCTGATCTCGCAGTTGAAGATCTAGAGGGGAGCCACGGAAGGCACGGACATCACGGAAGAGAAATTTGTCCACGAAGCACGAACGCGGGCGATTTCCATACGCGTGCAGGACCTGATTGACCGGCCAGAGGCCGGTCGTTCGAGTTCAACTTAGCCCGTCGAAAAGGCGCTCTCAGCTCGGCGTCTTTCGTGCATTCCGTGTCTTCCGTGGTTCCAGCCTTCCTTGTTCGTGTCGTTCGTGGACAGATCCTCTTCATCGGTCCCGCCGCCGCCCGACTCGCTTTCTTCACATCTCTCGGCTATAGGCCGCCCCGATGACCCTCGTCGCGCATCATCACGGCTCGCATCACCATCCGACCCTGGCGGGTTCGGCTTGGGATCGCGTGGCCTGACGCGACCTCCCCGAAGCCCCGCCAAAGCGGACGGGGCTCGGGGCTTCCGAATTCCCGTCCGTCGCCTCCGATCTGATCAGGATACGACGATGGACGACCTTGCTTTCCAGAGCCCGGCCCGGACCCCGGCCTTGAGCGCCGGCGATGCGTCGGCTAAGCGCGCGCGATGAGCACCGAGCCCGCCCGCCCCGAAGCCCGCAGCCCGCGCGGCTTCGTCGATCGCAGAGCCCGCGACCTGACCGCCGAACGCAGGATCCTGGCCGCTGTGTCCGAGGTTTACGAGCGCTACGGCTTCGAGCCGCTCGACACCGGGGCGTTCGAATACGCCGACGCGCTCGGCAAGTTCCTGCCCGACGCCGACCGGCCGAACGAGGGCGTCTTCGCCCTGCAGGACGACCCGGATGCCGACGGCAACGGTCTGTGGATGGCGCTGCGCTACGACCTGACCGCGCCGCTCGCCCGCTTCGCCGCCCAGAACTGGGAGACCCTGCCCAAGCCGTTCCGCCGCTACGCCTACGGGCCGGTCTGGCGCAACGAGAAGCCGGGGCCCGGCCGCTTCCGGGAATTCTGGCAATGCGACGCCGACACCGTGGGCTCCGCCCGGCCCGAAGCCGACGCCGAGATCATCGCCATGGCCGCCGAAGGTCTGGAGGCCGCCGGCCTGCCGGCCGGCGCCGCGGTGATCAAGATCAACAATCGCAAGCTGCTCGACGGCCTGTTCGACGCCCACGGGGTGGAAGACCCGCGCCAGCGGCTGACCGCGCTGCGCGCCATCGACAAGTTCGACCGGCTGGGATGGCCGGGCGTGCGCGATCTCCTGGGCGCCGGGCGGCTCGACGAGTCCGGCGACTACACCAAGGGCGCCGAGTTGAACGCCGACGCCACCGCGGCGATTCAGTCCTTCCTGGCCATCGAGAACGCGCCGGACCTCGGCCGCATCGAGGTCGTGCACGCGCTCGGGACCCTGAAGCTGGGCGCCAAGGGCGAGGAGGCGCTGAACGAGTTGGAGCTGATCGCCGCCGCCCTGGCCGGCATGAACGTGCCCGACGAGGTGGCGCGCATCGACACCACGGTGGTGCGCGGGCTGGAATACTATACCGGAACGGTCTTCGAGGCCGAGCTGCTACTCCAGACAACGGACGAGAAAGGCAGCGCCGTGCGCTTCGGCTCGATCGGCGGCGGCGGGCGCTACGACGACCTGGTGGCGCGGTTCACCGGGCAGCAGGTCCCGGCGACCGGCTTCTCGTTCGGCGTCTCGCGGCTGGCGAGCGCGCTGCGGGCGGCGGGGCGCGACATGGCCGGCGAGGCCCGCGGGCCGGTGGTGGTGATCGCCTTCGACCAGGCCCGGATGAGCGACTATTTCGAAGTCGCCGGCGAGCTGCGGGCCGCCGGCATCCCCGCCGAGGTCTATCTCGGCGCCTCGGGCCTGAAGGCGCAGATGAAGTACGCCGACCGCCGGCTCGCCCCGGCGGCGGTGATCATCGGCGACGACGAGCTGGCGGCCGGCGCCGCGACGGTGAAGGATCTCGACCGCGGCCGGGCGCTCTCGGCCGGGGTCACCGACAACGCCGCCTGGCGCGAGCAGCGGCCCGGCCAGGCGACCGTGCCGCGGAGTGAGCTCGTGGCGGCCATTCGCAGGATCCTGGACGTGCAGCCGTGAGGACCGAAGCCCCGATACTCGCCGAGGCGCTTGCCAAGATCCGCGAGCCGCTGCTGGCCGCCGGCGCCGCGCGCGTCGAGCCGCCGCTGCTGCAGCCCTTGTCGCTGATCCTCGACCTCGCCGGCGAAGCGATGCGCGCGCGGCTGTTCGTCGTCCAGGCCGAGGGCGGGGCAGAGGCCTGTCTGCGCCCCGACTTCACCGTCGCGGTCGCCCGCCAGCACGTCGACGACGGCGCGGCCGAGGGCCGCTACTACTATGAGGGCCCGGCCTTCCGCGCCTCGCAGGGCGCCGATCTGGCCGAGGAGTTCCTGCAGCTGGGCGTCGAGCGGTTCGATCCGGCGGGGGCGCCCACGGTCGAGGCCGACGCCGAGATCGCCGCCCTGGCCTGGAAGGCGGCGGCCGCCGGCGGCCGCGCCGACCTCTCGCTTTGGCTGGGCGACGTTGGCCTGTTCGCCAGCTTCATCGACAGCCTGTCGCTGCCGGCGGCGCTGGGCGGGCGACTGCAGCGCGTCGCCGGCCGGCCGCGGCTGCTGAACGCCGAGCTTGCGCGGGCGGGCGAGCCGGCCCAGCCGCCGGCGCGGGGACGCCTTGCGGGCCTGCTGGCGGGGCTCGGGCAGGCCGAGGCGGCGAGCCTGCTGGAGGAGGTCTGGTCGCTGGCCGGCGTCGAACCGGTCGGCGGGCGCGGCCCCGCCGAGATCGCCGCGCGGCTCGTGCGGCGCGCCGAGGCCGCCGACGCCCCGGCGCTGACGCAGGGGCAGGCGAGCGCCATCCGCGAGTTCATGGCGATTTCTGACCAGCCGGAGGCCGGGCTCCAGCGCGTGCGCGAGCTGGCGGGCAAGGGAGAGGCGCTGGACCGCGCGCTCGACGCCTGGTCCCGGCGGCTGGATCGGCTCGGCGCGCTGGCTCCCGGCGCGACGCTGGGCTTCGCCCCGGCGCTCGGCCACGCCTTCGACTATTATGACGGCCTGACCTTCGAGGTGCGTAGCGCAGCCCTCGGGCCCGAGCGGCCGGTGGCGGTCGGCGGCCGCTACGACGGGCTGCTGGTCAGGCTCGGCGGGGCGGCCGGCGCGCGGGCGGTGGGCTGCATGGTGCGCCCGGCGCGGGCCTTCACGGGAGGCGAGGCATGAGCGGCCCGCTGATCATCGCCGTTCCGTCCAAGGGACGGCTCAAGGAGCAGGTCGACGGCTGGCTGGCTGACTGCGGGATCCCGCTGCAGGTCAGCGGCGGCGCGCGCGGCTATGTGGCCGACATCAAGGGGCTGCCCGGGGTCCAGGTGCGGCTGCTCTCCGCCGGCGACATCGCCGAGGCGCTCGACAGCGGCGAGGTCCACCTGGGCGTCACCGGCGAGGACCTGCTGCGCGAGCGCGGGCCGGACGTGGATCGCCGGGTCATGCTGCTGCGCCCGCTGGGCTTCGGCCGCGCCGACCTGGTGGTCGCAGCGCCGAAAAGCTGGCTCGACGTCGACACCATGGCCGACCTGGAGGACGTGGCGCACGAGCATCTGGCGCGCACCGGCCGGCGCATGCGGGTGGCGACCAAATATCTCGTTCAGACTCGTACTTTTTTCGCCCGGCACGGCGTCGCGGACTATCGGATCACGGAATCCAGCGGGGCCACCGAAGGCGCGCCGGCCACTGGCGCGGCCGAGCTGGTGGTGGACATAACCACCACCGGGGCGACGCTGGCGGCCAATGGGCTGAAGGTGCTGGCCGACGGCCTGATCCTGAAGAGCCAGGCCCAGCTCGCCGCCAGTCTAACCGCCCCGTGGGACGAGCCCCGGCTCGCCGATGCGGAGCGGCTGTTGCGGGTGGTCGAGGCTCGCGCCAATGCACTGCGGAGCGCCACGCTGACCTGGCCGCCGGCGGCGGGCGATGCTCGTGAGGCCGCGGTCGTCGACGCGCTGGTGGCCGGCGGCGCCTCGCGCCGGCCGAACGGATTGCTGCTGGACGCGTCCGAGGTCGCCGCCGCCGCCGCCGCCCTGACTCAGGCAGGCCTGGGGCCGGTCACCGCGGCGCGCCCAGACTTCGTTTATGAGGTGGAGTCGCCATCATTTAATGCGTTACTGGCGAAAAAACTGACTTCTGCGCCAAAAATAACCATCCTGTGAACACAGAAAACGCGATTTTCTGACATCGAGCCGCGCGTCGGCGCTTGGGGGGCGTTGACACCCACCAAAATATACCGTTTCCTCCTCCTTGCGAGAGACATGAGGGCCAACAAGGCCGGAAGTCTCCGGCGTTTCGGGGAGGAAACGCCCTTTAAATCAGAGCGTAAGCTCGAAAGAGGCCCGCCGCTGACCCTCGCGGCGGGCCGATTTTTTGCCCCAGCATTTTTATGACTAAAGTGCCAAAAATGGTGGGGCGGCCTTTTTCCGCATACGCATGGTGTCGGCGCGAGCCGAGCAGAAGGCGTTCGAGGGAGTCGGAACTCGGAAAGGTGGTGGACCTTGCCGGCTTGCAGCCGATCGGTCTCACCGCGGTTTTGGCCTCGGGCGCAGCCGGGATGAGGTTCACCAGATTCGCGCGCGCTGCTCCGGCTGCACGTACATGGGGTCGCCCGGCTTGACGCCGAAGGCGGCGTAGAAGCTGTCGATGTTGCGAGTGGGTATGTCGACGCGGGCCTCCATGGGGGCGTGTACGTCGACCACCAGCAACTGGCGTGCCCGATCCTCTCGCAGCTTGCCGCGCCAGACCTGGGCCCAGCCCAGGAACACCCGCTGGTCGCCGGTCAGGCCGTCGACCATCGGCGCCGGCCTGTCGTTCAGCGAGGCGCGGTAGGCGTCGAGCGCCAGCAGCAGGCCCCCAAGGTCGGCGATGTTCTCGCCCATGGTCTGCCGGCCGTTCACATAGGCGCCGGGCAGCGCCTGGAAGGCCGAGTACTGCTTGCCGAGCACCTCGGCGCGGGCGTCGAACTTCGCCGCGTCCTCCGGTGTCCACCAGTCGGTCAGCCTGCCGTCGCCGTCGGACTTGCGGCCCTGGTCGTCGAACGCGTGGGTCAGCTCATGGCCGATCACTCCGCCGATGCCGCCATAGTTGACGGCGGGATCGCCTTCGGGATCGAAGAAGGGCGGCTGCAGGATGGCGGCGGGGAAGACGATCTCATTGCGGGTCGGCTGGTAGTAGGCGTTGACGGTCGGCGGCGTCATGTCCCACTCGCTGCGGTCGACGGGCTGGTCCAGCCGGTTGACCTGGCGGTTCCAGTCGAAGGCGACGGCGCGCTCGATATTGCCGTAGAGATCGCCGTCCTTGATCACCAGGGCCGAGTAGTCCCGCCACTTGTCGGGATAGCCGATCTTGACGTTCAGCTTGGCGAGCTTCTCGAGCGCCCGGGCCTTGGTCGCCGGGCTCATCCAGTCGAGCTTCTCGATCCGGCCCTTCATGGCCTGTCGGATGTTGGCGACCAGGGCCTCCATCTTGGCCTTGCTCTGCGGCGGGAAATATTCGCTGACGTAGAGCTTGCCGAGCGCCTCGCCCAGTTGGCTGTCGACCAGGCTTACGCCGCGCTTCCAGCGCGCCCGCTGCGCCGGCTGGCCCTGCAGGGTCTTCTCGCGGAACTCGAAGTGCGCCTGGGCGAAGGGGCTCGACAGATAGGGGGCGGCCTGGTCGGCGACGTTGAAGGCCTGCCAGGCCTTCAAGGTGTCGAGCGGGGTCTTGGCGAAGATGGCGGCGATCTTTGGGATCGCCGTGTTCTCCTGCAGCACGATGCGGTCGACCTTGCCGAGGCCGGCGCTCGTCAGGAAGGCGGTCCAGTCGAAGCCCGGGGCGAAACTCGCAAGCTCGGCGGTGGCGATCGGGTTGTAGGTCTTGTCGTCGTCGCGGCGATCTTCCAGCGTCCAGGAGGCCTCGGCGATCTCGGTCTCCATCGCAACGATCGCCTTGGCCGCGGCCGCCGGGTCGCTCCAGCCGGCCAGCGTCAGGATCTTGCCGACGTAGGTCTCGTACGCGGCCTTCTTGGCGGCGAACTCCGGCTTCAGATAATAGTCGCGGTTCGGAAGGCCGAGGCCGGCCTGGCCGAGATAGACGGCGTAGCGCATGGGGGCCTTGGCGTCGTCGCTGATCCCCGGGCCGAAGAAGCTGCCGCCGAAGCCGAGCTGCCCGCGGCCCATCAGCCGGGCGACGTCGCTCTTGTCGCGCACCGCGCGAACCTCGGCGAGGTCGCCCTGCAGCGGCTTGGCGCCCAGCCGCTCGAGCTTCGCCTCGTCCATGAAGCTGCGGTAGAGGCCGCCGACCTGGCCGCGTTCGCCGGTCGCCCGGCTGTCTGCCGCGGCGGTCTCCAGCACCGCGCGCATGCGGTTTTGGGAGAGCTCCTGCAGCAGGTCGAAGGCGCCGAATCGCGAGCGGTCCGGCGGGATCTGCAGACGCTCGACGTAGCCGCCGTTGGCGTATCTGAAGAAGTCCTGGCCCGGGGCGACGGTGGTGTCCCGGCCCGCCAGGTCGAAGCCCCAACTGCCCATCCGCGGGGCCTGGATCAAGGCGGCGCGGGCGTTCGCCGGGACCGAGGCGGCGGAGTCGGCCAGGGCCGGCGCGGCGGCGGCCAGAACGGCCGTCGCGGCGGCGGCAAGCCAGAGGGTCTTCATCGGAGCAGGTCTCTTCACTTCGGCTTTCGCCACCTTGACGCCCCGGGCCGGCGTCACACGTTACATTTTCGTCAGGATTGCAGCTGGCGGCCGGATCAATGCGGCCCGGACATGTGCATGTGGTCCATCGGCTCGGCCGCGCCGGTCCCGACGATGAAATCGACCTTCAACTGGGCGCCGCTGGCGAAGCGCAGGGTCGCCGGCAGGTGGTCGCCCGCGTGCAGCCCACGCTTCAGGCCGATCAGCATCAGGTGCCGCCCGCCCGGCGCAAAGGCGACCGCGCCGCCGGCCGGCAGTGGAACCTGCGGCTCGGCGGCCATTCTCATCACCCCGCCGGTCATGCTGGAGGCGTGCATCTCGACCTTCTGGGCCAGCGGGGTCTCGACGCCGACCAGGGCGTCGGCCTTGCCGTGGTTGACCAGCGTCAGATAGCCGGCCCCGGTTGTCCCGGCCGCCGCCGGGCGGCTCCAGGGCTGAACCGCTTCGACAGGGCCCGCCAAGGCGCTGGCGGGCAGGGCGGTTGCGACCAGCAGGGCGAGGACGGGAAGGGCGGCTTTCATGGGGCGAAGCTCCATCGGCAAGAGGGCGAATTTCGGGTGGCGGCGGCCAATTTTCGCGCCTGCCGCCGATCTCGTCTCTCAGGCCTCCGCTGTCCAGCGGCCATCGCTTCTTCCGATTGGCGACCTAAAGCCCCGCTGGCCGATCGGCGCCGGAAATGCGGCGGAAAAGCAACGCCCGCGCGAGTCGGCGCGGGAACAAAGCGCCGCCGTGGACGTTTGGTGGCCTGGATGAGGTCGAAAGGGGCGGCATGACTACAGCGGGAGCGTGTATTTTTGCGACTGAAGTTCGGCGGCAGACCCGCCGAACGTGTGCCATGCGCGCTGCGTCCTTCCGGCTACTTTACAAGAAAACACAAGTCTTTCGAACGTCTTCAGTGGAGGTCGCGGCCGCTCGCCGCAAGTTGTTCGAAAGCGCCAATAGCAAAATCATAAGCGCCGGCCGCAAGGCCTGTGCGTCGGATCGGTCGCGCGGGGAATCTTTCCTCGCTTGGCGGTTGATCGCCGAGAGGCTATTCACATAGCGTCCTGGTAGCGGTTCGTGTGAGTGGCGAACTTTGCGTCGCAGGTGTGGCTTCGGTGACACTTACGCGAACGAGCCGCCACGTTATAAGGATGCTGGGTCAATTGGCCGCAGCATTGAGGGCAAAAAGAGGGCTCTGAGAATGAAGTTCAAACTCCTGGCGGGCGCAGCCCTGGCAGCGGTGTTCGCCGCGTCCGGCGCAGCCGCGCAAGTCGGCTGGTACGGCGCCATCGACCTTGGCTATCACTGGCCTGACACCACCGAATTCGACACGACCGCGGGTCCCACCGTCAATATTCACACGCAGGACGACTGGGCTGCCTTCGCCCGTCTCGGGTATCAGGTGAGCGACCACTGGCGCGTCGAAGGCGAGCTCGGCTATCGCCCGGGCGACGTCGACTCGGCGATCACCCGCAACCCCTCGGCCACCACCTTCTCGGCGCTCTGCACGCCCAACGTGACCCGCACGGCGGCGGCTCCCAGCTGCGGCTCGCCGGACGGCGACGCCAAGACCTGGAGCCTGATGGCGAACGTCATCTACGACGTCCTGCCGGACTCGCCGATCAATCCGTTCCTCGGCGTCGGCGTCGGCGCGGCCCGCACCAAGCTGCGTATGACCGGCCAGGTCTCCAACGTCCCGGGCGTCATCTCGGCGACCAACCCGGCGTTCCAGAACATCGTGATCGACGACGACGACACTGCGTTCGCCTGGCAGGCGATCGCCGGTTTCGCGTGGAAGGCCACCGACCGTTTGAACGTCGACCTGACGTACCGCTATCTCGGCACGTCGGATCTGAACTTCAACTCGACCAACGCCGCCGCGGGCGGCGTCCAGCCGGGCGCCTTCCAGGGCAAGCTGCGCGATTCGTCGGTGACCCTCGGCGTGCGCTACTCGTTCGCGCCGCCGCCGCCGCCGCCGCCTCCCCCGCCGCCGCCGCCTCCCCCGCCGCCTCCGCCGCCCCCGCCGCCCCCGCCGCCGGCGCCGGCCTATGAGGCCAAGCAGTTCATCGTCTACTTCCCGTTTGATCAGTACATCCTGACGCCGGAAGCCCAGGCGGTGGTCACCGAAGCGGCCAACTACGCCAGCGGCGGCCACGCGACCCGCGTGGTGGTGGTCGGTCACACCGACACCTCGGGCTCGACCGCCTACAACTCCCGCCTGTCGGAACGCCGCGCCAAGGCGGTGGCCGACGCTCTGGTCGGCGCCGGCGTCGCCCAGACGGCGCTGTCGGTCGACTGGAAGGGCGAGACCCAACCGGCCGTCCAGACCGGCGACGGCGTGAAGGAACCGCTGAACCGTCGTTCGACGATCGACATCAACTTCTGATCTCGATCGCCGACGGTTCCGTCGGATGCGCTAGCGGAAGCCCGGCCGAAAGGCCGGGCTTCTTGCCTTTCCGGACATGACGCCGCGCCGCCGGACCGGGGCGGCCGGCGGCCGGCCTAACCTCCGCGATACAGTTTTCGGCGGACCGAGGCTTCCGCCCAGTGGTCCTCCTGCGCGCGCATCAGGCGCATGGCCGCGCGGATCGCACTTTGCGTCCCTTGCAGGTCGGGCTGTGGGCCCAGGCGCTCGCGCACCGCTTCGAGCCGGGCGGCGAGGACATCGCTGCGCTGCGCCTGCTCCCGCAGCGAGAGCGTGGCGTCCAGCGCCAGGCTCGCCGCGCCGATCGCCGGCACGATCGAACCGGCCATGAACACCACGCCGCCCAGCCAGTGCGGCGGCTCATGCTCCCAGGCCGCCATGGCCACGGCAGCGACGATATAGCTGGCCAGCACCGCTATCAGCGCCAGGAAGCTGAGGTTCTCGGCTGCATGCACCCGGTGCATGACCCGGCCGTTGATGGCCGCCTGGGCGCGATGATAGGCGATCTGGCCGGCGATCAGCTCGTCGATCGCCCAGCCTCCCCAGGCGCTCACCCGTGCGGCGTCGAAGCGGCCCTCCGGCAGACCGCAGCGCTTGCGCAGCTCGAGCGCCGGGCCGGCCGCGGCCCCGCGATGGCGGTCGCGCCCGGCGCTGACGCCGAAGGCCCAGGCGACACGCTGCAGGCGCAGGTCTTCGGCCACGCTGCGGGCCACGTTCCAGCGATGGGCCCGCTCGCGGCGGTCGGAGTCCCGCCAAAGCCCGAGCGCTATCAGCGCCAGCGCCAGTTCGGTGATCACGCAGGGCAGTTTGAGGTCGTGCCAGAGCGCCGGCGCCGAGCCGACGACAGCGGCGACGATGGCGATGAGCAGCAGGATCAGCTGCTGCGAGCGGTGGATCGCGCCCAACCGGCTTGCGGTCTCGTCGGCGTCGGCCTGCGCCCGGCTGAGGGCGGCGAATCCGCGCTGCGCGCCGAGGTCGGCCGGAGGCGGGACGGGCGCGTGGCGCCCTTGCGCGCCACCCAGCGTCCGGCGGAACATGGCGTAGGTGCGCCAGATCCGCGGCAGGCGTCGCGGGGGCGGGGCGGCGGCCTTGGCGAGCTCTGCGCTCGCCTCGGCGCCGATCTCGTCCAGGCGTCGCGCCAGGGTCTCGGCGGTCGCCGGGCAGACCAGCGGGGCGCGCTCCACGCGGAGCTGTTCCAGGAATTCCAGGAAGCCGAAGTCCTCGTCCAGCAACTCCGGCTCGATGAGGCGCAGCGCGCCGGCCTCGGTCTGCACCCAGAGGACCGGAATCCCGTGCTCCAGCGCCAGCCGCACGGCGTCCGCCGTGCCGCCGGCGCCGCGCGCCTGGTCGCCGGTCCAGGCGACGATCAGCAGGTCGGCCGCGCCGATCAGCCAACGGGTCTGGTCCAGGTGGGCGTTGCGGCCGGCCGCCTCGGTGGCCGCGCCGTCCAGCCAGGCCCCGGTGTCCATCAGCGCCTCGGCCCCCTCCGGCGGCGCCGAGTCGAGGTAGGGGAAGACCGCGTGCAGCGGCCCCAGGCCCTGGGCGCGCCAGGCCCGTGCGGCCAGCAGGTCGGCGCCGGGGGCGAGGCCGGTCAGCAGGCTGGTCTGGCGCACGCCGCTCTGCGCCAGCATCGCGAAGGCGTCACGAAGCCCGCGCGCCACGACGGCGGGATCACCCAGGTCCTCGGGCCTGTTGTGACCGGCGAACGCGACCTGGATGAAGCCCGGCGCCGAAGCCCTCTGTGCCTGCTGCGACAAGATCTCAGCCTGCCCCGATGCGTTTCAGGAACGCCGCCCGCTCGGCTTCATTCGCAATCCGCGCGGCCAGGCGAAGGCGCAGGTCCTGGCGGCTGGTGGCGCTCGCCGCCTCGCGGTCGACCAGCCGCGGCGAGATCGGCCCCAGGTGCAAGGTGAGCGCGCTGGCGATCTCCGCCAACTCGCCGGCGTCGAAGCGGTCGCCTTCGCCGGCCGGCGAGGCCGCGGCCGGCGCAGGGTCCGACGGGGCGGCGGCCATGAAACGGTCCCGCTCGCGCGGCGAGGTCAGGCTCTCGGCCAGGATCCGATAGAGTTCGGCCTCGCTCCGGGCGCGACCGGCGGCGGCGCGGACCAGGCGCGGCGCGATCGGCCCGATGAGCGTCGTCAGGTGCTGTTCGGCGGCGGCCAGCACGCCGTCGGGCCAGGCCGGGACGCCTGGCGGCGCTTCCGGGGGCGGCGGTCGGTCGGCAGGCGGGCCGGCTGGGCCGCCCTGGATGAACCGCAGGCAGCGCGCGACGCCCGCCTCAAGGTCGCGCGTCGCATCGATGAACTGCATCCGGGTCATCCGCAGCGGCACGGTGCAGGCTTCGATCAGGATCGGGATGACCTGCTTGCCGGACTCGATGGCGACGCTCACCTCGTCTGCGACGTTGTGCGAGGCGGCGGCCTTCGGCGACAGCACCACGATCATCCCCTCGCAGCCCCGCACCGCCGCCTCGACGGCGCGGTCCCAATGCTGGCTGGGGCTGATGTCGTACTGATCGACCCAGATCGGGACGCCTGCAGCGATCAGGCGGTCGGCGAGGCGTAGCGCCACCCCCTCGTCGGCCCGGGCGTAGCTCAGGAAGAAGGCTTTCATGACGGCGCTAGTCGAGCATCCGCAGCGCTTCTTCGAGGCTGCGGCGCATCCGGTTGAACGAGCGGGCCAGGCGCGCGATCTGGTCGGAGCCCTTGGGTTCGTATTCGGGCACGCCCGTGGCCCCCATGCTGATGGCCTCTGCGTTTCTGGCGATCCTGTCGATCGGCGCGATCACCACGGCGCCCAGCAGCAGGTTCATCAGCCATAGCAGCAGCCCGAAGATCGCGGCATAGGCGGCCAGGAAGACGTTCCTGGCCTTCGCCGCGCGCGCGCTGGGCACCGCCAGGGGCACCGTCACGATCTGGGCGCCGATGATCTCGTTGGGCCGCCAGCCGAACCCGTTCTGCGCGCCGTAGAGGGCGACCATCGACTTGGGCGCGGCGTCCGGGGTGCTGTGGCAGGCCAGGCAGGCGGGTTTGCTCACCAGCGGGCGGGCCATGTTCAACACCGGGCCCATGGCCGTGGCGCGGGTCAAGACGATCTCCTGCTTCTCCGGGTGGGCGCGGAAGTCGTTGATGAGGTCCGCTTCCCAGTCGGCCGCGCGGTCTTCAGGATTGGTCGGATTCAGCGCCGCCTCGCGATAGGTATAGTCGCTGAACTTCGCGTGCAGGACGTCGAAATTCTTCTTCGCCGCATAGGCCGACACCGCCTGCGGATGGAAGGTCGTCCGCATGTCGGCGGACAGCAGCGGGGCGATCTGCTCGGAGGTGTATTTCCGCGCGCCCGCCGCGCTCTCCATCATGATGCGGGAGCTCTGGACCACCTCCTCGCGGGCCATGCCGGCGAGGATCGGCGTGGCGACGGCGAAGAACAGCGAGACGCCCACCAACGCCACGATCAGCAGCATGATGTTGAACTTGGCCCGCAGACCCAAGATCGCCCCCAAGGCCCATAGTCCTGAAACAGTGGGAGCGTGATCACAGACGCGACGTCAACGCTCAAGGTGGACCCCGCCGGCTTTCGCCGGCTCCAGCCTAGAGAACAGCCAGATGCCTCGCGCCAAACCCGTTTTTCGCCTTCACGTCAGGATCAGCGCGCCGACGCAGCTGCAGCCGGGCAGGCGCGTTCTATGCCCTCGGGCGGCTATCGATTCGCCGACGACCCGCGACTCGGGGCGCCGCTCTCGCTATTGGTGCTGCTGCTTGGAACAGCGCTCATCGCCGCGGTGTGACCGCTATGGGGCTGACGCCCAAAATCTGTTCACAGTCTTGTGAAGCGCGACTGTCGGCGCCGGCGGTCAATCGCCATCTCCCGAGGGAGAAACCTCGCGCTTAAGGTCTCGTTAGCAAAAAAGGCTGGGGGCGGATGGTTCGCCTCATTGACGACTCCTTAGCCAACGTGTCCCCATATATGGGTCATGTGGGTGTTCGGCCCACAAGATGTAGGGGGACCAGGAGCTCTGGGCTATTCGAGCCGAAGCTTCTGATTGTAATGGGTTTTGCGACATGAGCACCAGCGAAGCGGCAAAGGTTGAGATCGCAGGCGGCCCCGAGCGGCGGGAGAAGCGCACCGAGCGACCGCAGCTGCAGCTGGTCCGCAAGGTCGAGGTCGACCGCAGCCGCGACGAGCTGCTGACCGATTTCGGCAAGACCACGCTGGAGGATCGTTATCTGCTGGCCGGCGAGTCCTATCAGGACATGTTCGCCCGGGTGGCCACCGCCTTCGCCGACGACGCCGAGCACGCCCAGCGGATCTACGACTACATCTCGCAACTGTGGTTCATGCCGGCGACGCCGGTGCTGTCGAACGGCGGCGCGGCCCGCGGCCTGCCGATCTCCTGCTTCCTCAACGCCGTGCCGGACAATCTGGAAGGCATCGTCAGCGTCTGGAACGAGAACGTGGCCCTGGCCTCCAACGGCGGCGGCATCGGCACCTACTGGGGCGGCGTCCGCTCGATCGGCGAGAAGGTGAAGGGCGCCGGCCAGACCAGCGGCATCATCCCCTTCATCCGGGTGATGGACTCGCTGACCCTGGCGATCAGCCAGGGCTCGTTGCGCCGCGGCTCGGCGGCGGTCTACCTCGACATCCACCATCCGGAGATCGAGGAATTCCTGGAGATCCGCAAGCCGTCCGGCGACTTCAACCGCAAGTCCCTGAACCTGCACCACGGCCTCTCGATCACCGACGAATTCATGGAAGCGGTCCGCGAGGGCGCCCTGTTCGGCCTGCGCAGCCCCAAGACCGGCGAGGTGATCCGCGAGGTCGACGCCCGCAGCCTCTGGCAGAAGATCCTCGAGATCCGCCTGCAGACCGGCGAGCCCTACCTGATCTTCGCCGACACGGTGAACCGGGCGATGCCGCAGCACCAGCGCGAGCTGGGCCTGTCGGTCCGCCAGTCGAACCTCTGCTCGGAGATCATGCTGCACACCGGCATGGATCACCTGGGCGAGGAGCGCACCGCGGTCTGCTGCCTGTCGTCGGTCAACGCCGAGAAGTTCCTGGAGTGGCGCGACCACCCGACCTTCATCGAGGACGTCATGCGCTTCCTCGACAATGTGCTGGAGGACTTCATCAGCCGCGCCCCGCCGGAGATGAAGCACGCCGTCTACGCCGCCCGGCGCGAGCGCTCGGTGGGCCTGGGCCTGATGGGCTTCCACTCGTTCCTGCAGGGCCAGAACGTGCCGTTCGAAAGCGCGCTCGCCAAGTCGTGGAACATGCGCCTGTTCAAGACCCTGCGCCGCGGCTGCGACGCCGCCTCGCGCAAGCTGGCGGCCGAGCGCGGTCCCTGCCCGGACGCCGCCGAGCGCGGCGTCATGGAGCGCTTCAGCCACAAGATCGCCATCGCGCCGACCGCCTCGATCTCGATCATCTGCGGCGGCACGAGCGCAGGCATCGAGCCGATCCCGGCGAACATCTACACCCACAAGACCCTGTCGGGCTCGTTCGCGGTGAAGAATCCCTATCTGGAGCGGGTGCTCGAGGAGAAGGGCCAGAACACGCCGGCGGTCTGGGACGGGATCCTGCAGAACGAGGGCTCGGTGCAGCACCTCGACTTCCTCAGCCAGGATGAGAAGGACGTCTACAAGACCGCCTTCGAGATCGACCAGCGCTGGGTCGTCGAGCTCGCCGCCGACCGCACCCCCGACGTCTGCCAGTCGCAGTCGGTCAACATCTTCCTGCCGGGCGACGTGAACAAATGGGACCTGCACATGTTGCACTGGATGGCGTGGGAGCGCGGCTGCAAGTCGCTCTACTACCTGCGCTCCAAGTCGGTGCAGCGGGCGTCGCACGCCGGCGGTGAAGGCGTCGTCCAGATGGAGACCCTCGAGGAAGGCAAGACCGACTACGAGGAATGCCTGGCCTGCCAGTAGGCGGCCGCCCCCTTCGGCAATCCCCCGCCGAACCCGTGAGCCGCCCTTTGCCCATCTGCGGGCGGGCACGGCCTTTGCTGCCCAGGGTTTGCGCCGATCCCAGCCTCCCGGCCCGCCTGGCGCGAGTCTTGCTGGAACTCTTTTGATATCGCGGTTTTAGATCCGGTATGAAAAGATAGTTTGTCCGCGCCTTGCTGTGGACCGGGAGACGGATATGCGGCGCTGGACTGGGCTGCACATCGTCGGGATTTGCGGGTTCGCCGCAGCGGGCGTCGCCCATGCGGCGGATCCGGCGCGCGGAGCGCTCTCGCTCGCGCCGCAGGATTCGCTCTCGGCGCTGTTCGCCCAAGCCACCCCCTCCGCCGACGCCGCCTACAACTGGCGGTCCACCCAAGTCCACCTGAGCCCGAAGGCCCGGTTGCGCGTCAGTGTCGCCGATCCGCTGACCGCCCGGGGCGGCGCGCCGCTGACCCGCGCCGCTGAGGCGCAGGCCTACGAGGTCAGTCTGGTGCGCGACTGGCCCGGCGCGGTGTCATTCGAGACGCGCAACTTCGGCGTCGATCTGTCGCCGCACGCGGCGGTGGGCGTCACGCCGCAAGGCGGCCTGGCCGAAGCCGGCGCCCGGGTGGAGCTTCGCCAGCGTAAGGACCGCGCGGTGCTCGAGGGATTGAACGCCATCGGCGTCGAGGACGGGACGCGGTTCGGCGACAAGGGCCGCTGGTACCTGTTCGCCGCCGCCAGCGGCCGCGCCGTCGGCCTCAACGTCCTGCGGGGCGAGACCGGCTGGGACCGCGCCGGCTGGACCACGGACCAGAGTTCGACCCTGGTCGGCGACGCCCAGGTCGGCGTCGGCTGGCGCCGCGGCGCCATGCAGACCTCGTTGGGCGTCCTCCATCGCGAGGTGAAGGCCGAGCATCACTATTGGGGCTACGAGTCCAAGCCCGACACCCTCGTCGCCTTCTCCTTCGCCGTTCGGCCGGAGCGGTAGGGCCTCGCGCGTTCACCTCGCGGCGAACGCCGCCTGAACCTCGCCGAGCACGCCGGACCAGTCGCCGGGCGTCATCTGGCGGAACAGCCGCATCGACGGATACCAGGGGCAGTCGTTGCGCCCTATGCCCCAGCGCCAGTCGCAGCCGGTCGCCGGCAGCATCAGCCACACCGGCTTGCCGAGCGCGCCCGCCAGATGGGCGACCGAGGTGTCGACCGAGATCACCAGGTCCAGGCCGGCGATGATCGCTGCGGTGTCCCAGAAATCGCGCGCGCTGGTCTCCTGCGGCGACAGGCAGACGGCGCCGGGCAAGGCCATCAGCGTCTCGGCCGCGTCCGGCGGCAGGGAGCGGTTGCGGTCGTTGACATGCTCCGGATTGCCCTGGGCTGCGACGCCCACGGTCAGGCCGGCGATCACCGTGGGCCGCGGCGGCGTCAGGAAGGGCGCGGGCGGCGGCGAGGCGAAGCGCTGCATGAAGACCACCGGCAGGCGGCTGGTGGGCGCCGCATAGTCCAGGCCCTCGATCGCCAGCGCCCCGGGCTGCAGGGCCAGGGCCTCCACGCCCAGCCCCTCGCGGACCAGGCGCACCAGCGCCGGATCGCAGACCCAGACCACCTGGGCGCCGGCGGCGCGCAGCAGCGGGACGAAGCGGGCGTACATGATCTGGTCGCCAAAGCCCTCTTCACCCCAGACGAGGACGTTCTTGCCGGCCAGTTCCTCGCCGGACCACAGCGGCGCGCCGAGGTCGGGCGCGGGCCGCGTCCCGCCGTCGGCGATCTCGCGCCAGGCGTCGTAGAGCCGAAAGCCCTCGGCCAGCCGGCCCTGGGCCAGGACCGCCAGGCCGAGCTCGGCGCGCAGCTGCGGGGCGCCTGGATCCAGCGCCAAGGCCTGGCGAAAGCCGGCCTCGGCTTTGGCCGGATCGCCGCGCTGCAGCTGCAGCCGGGCGAGATCTGCAAGAGAGGTCATGGGTCAGACCTAGGCTGACGACGTCTCTCGGGCAATCGCCTCCCGGGGGAGCATCTTCGGCCCAGATGCTCCACCGCGTAGCGGGGGCGACGGCTCCCGAAGCGAGACGGAGGGGGCGTTCGGCGCTAGCTTCGCCGCATGCGCCGCGCGCGACGACAGGCGGGATCGCTATCTGGAACGCAAGGGGATCCAGGTCGTGCGGATCGCCGCGAAGTCTGTGCTGGAGGACCCGCACGCGGTGGCGCATGGGGTGCGCGAGCTTGCCTCCGAGCGGATTGCGGAAAAGCCCTAAACGCCCCCTCAGTCGCTTCGCGACAGCTCCCCCGCAAGCGGTGGAGCATCTACGGCCCAGATCCTCCACCGCAAGGCGGGGGAGGTGGCGGCGAAGCCGACGGAGGGGGCGTTCGCGGCCTCGCCGACACCGCGGCCTCAGTCCAAGGCCTCCTCCTCCCAGCCGCCGAAGAAGGGGAACCTCTCGGCCCAGAAGGCGGCGAGCCGCGGTTCAGCGTCGACCGCCCGCACGATCGCCGCCAGCCCCGGCGCGGCGGCGTAGAAGGCGCGCCGGCGCGGTCCCCAGCGCGAGACCACCGTCACATAAAGGTCCAGCACCGAGATCTCGTCGCCGAGCAGGAAACGGCCGGCCGGCGCGATCCCGTCGTCCATCGTCGCCCAGGCCTGGCGGATGCGCGTGGCGGTGCGCTCCAGCAGCACCGGCTCGTGGGCCTTGTCCGCCGCCAGCCGATCGGGCTGGTCGCGGATCCAGTAGAGGGCGTAGATCTGCGCGGAGATGAAGCTCATCCAGCGCAGGAACCGCGGCCGAAGCGGCGAGGCGGCGTCGGGCGCGAGGTTCGCCTCGGGGTGGCGCTCGGCCAGGTGGATCAGGATGGCGGCGCTCTCCGTCATCAGCTCGCCGCCACCCGTTGGGTCCGGCAGCACCAGGGCGGGGACCTGGCGCATCGGGTTGACCGGGGCGAGCGCCGCGGCGTCGGCTTGGCTGTCGAACGGCGCCAGTTCGATCACCTCATAGGGCGCGCCGATCAGCGTCAGGGCCGCCTCGACCGCCGTCGAGCCCGATCCGCGGGCGCCGTAGACCACATAGCCAGCCATGCCTTGTCCCCAGGCTTGTTCACAAGATGTTGGGAGGAGGCGCCAAGTTGGCGCTAGATGTTGACCCGTCTGCTGCTAACCTCATCTTGTCGTTCTGCCGCCGAAGCGATTCCGTCCGAGGGAAGATGTCCGTGACCAAGCCCAAAACCCGCCAGCTGACCGGCCTGCTCACGCCCTCCTTCGCCTACAAGCCGTTCCGCTACCCGTGGGCCTACGACTTCTGGAAGAAGCAGCAGCAGGTCCACTGGATGCCCGAGGAGGTCCCGCTCGGCGAGGACCTGAAGGACTGGGCCACCAAGCTGAACGACCGAGAGCGCAATCTGCTCACCCAGATTTTCCGATTCTTCACCCAGTCGGACGTCGAGGTGAACGACAACTACATGGAGCGCTACAGCCGCGTCTTCAAACCGACCGAGGTGAAGATGATGCTGGCTTCGTTCTCCAACATGGAGACGATCCACATCGCCGCCTACGCCCTGCTGCTCGAGACCATCGGCATGCCCGAGGCCGAGTTCACCGCCTTCCTCGACTACCAGGCGATGCGGGACAAGCATGACTACATGCAGACCTTCGGCGTCGACACCGACGCCGACATCGCCCGCACCCTGGCGATGTTCGGCGGCTTCACCGAGGGGCTGCAGTTGTTCGCCAGCTTCGCCATGCTGATGAACTTCCCGCGCCACAACAAGATGAAGGGCATGGGCCAGATCGTCTCCTGGTCGGTGCGCGACGAGAGCCTGCACTGCGAGGGGATCGTCAAGCTCTACCACGCCTTCAACAAGGAGACCGGCGCGGTCACCAAGTCGGTGGCCGACGACATCGTCGACTGCTGCAAGACGGTGGTCGGGCTGGAGGACAAGTTCATCGACCTGGCCTTCGAGGCCGGCGAGATCCAGGGCATGACCCCCGACGACATCAAGAAGTACATCCGCTTCATCGCCGACTGGCGGCTGCGCCAGCTGGACCTGCCGGAAGTCTACGGCGCCAAGGAAAACCCGCTGCCGTGGCTGCAGGCCATGCTGTCGGGCGTCGAGCACGCCAACTTCTTCGAGGCCCGCTCCACCGAATACTCCAAGGCCGCCACCCGCGGCCAATGGCACGGCCAGGATGGCGTCTGGGCGGAGTTCGACCGCATGCTCTCCAAACGCTCGGAGACCAGCCTGCCGGCGGAGTGAGAGGTCGCGAGCTGTCCACACAAGCCAGTCCGGGGGCGCCAGCGGATTTGCCCGGTTGGCCCGGACGGGTTCGGCGAGCGCTACGTAGCGCTTCCCCGCCTTAAATCTCACGGCAGATGCGAGCCCTCCGGCTTCGGCAAGTCAAGGACGCGCCCGCCGGGCGCGCCGCGTCGCGGCGGCGGCGTTCGCCGCCGTCCTTGACTTGCCGAAGCCGGAGGGCATCCTCGCCGCCATGGGATCTATGGCTCCTTGTGTTCCGACCAACACCCGACCACGGCCCCATGCAGGGTTTGCAGTCGGCTTGCCTGCTTTGATGTTCTTGACATGTTCTTGACGTCAGGCGGCGATTATATACTTTGCAAACCCGACAAGCTGGGCTATAAGAATCCCATAAGGGATTCAACGCCATGTCCGTTCTCAGCCGCCCATACTTCCACGACGAGCAAGCCGCCTTCGACTTCGTTGAGGCGATCATATGGCCGCAAGGCCCGGTGTGTGCGCACTGCGGCTGCACGGACAAGATCACGGCCATCAAGCCGAACCCCGAGAAGCGCGTCCGCTACGGCCTCAAGAAGTGCCGTGACTGCAAGGGCCAGTTCACGGTCCGCATGGGCACGATCTTCGAGGAGTCCAAGCTGCCGATGACGAAGTGGCTGCAAGCCATCTTCCTCATGACCGCCGCCAAGAAGGGCGTCAGCGCCCACCAGCTCCACCGGACGCTAGAGGTCACCTACAAGACGGCCTGGTTCCTCGCGCACCGCATCCGCGAAGCCATGCGCTCTGGCGAGTTGGCCCCTTTCGGCCAAGGCGGCGGTGACGTGGAAGTGGATGAGACCTACTTCGCCCGCGACCGCCGCTTCTCCCATCGTGGCGGCAAGAGCATGAAGGGCGTCGTCAGCCTCGTGGACCGCTCCACCGGCCGCGTTCGCTCCATCGTGGTCGAGAACGTCACCAGCCGCACGGTCGGCAAGATCGTCGCCGAGAATATGGCCCAAGAGGCCCGGCTGATCACCGACTCGTCCAACGTCTACCTCCGCGTCGGCGGCACCTTCTCCGCCCATGTGAGCGTCAATCACTCCAAGGAGGAGTACGTCTCCAAGCTGGACCCGACCGTCCACACGAACACGGTCGAGGGCTTCTACTCCATCTTCAAGCGCGGCATGCGCGGCGTCTACCAGCACTGCGCCCCGAAGCACTTGCACCGCTACATGGCTGAGTTTGACTTCCGGTACAGCTACCGCGTCCGCAACGGCTTCGATGACAACGCCCGCGCCGTAAAAGCGCTTGAGGGTGTGGTCGGCAAGCGACTCACATACCGAGGGGGACCTAACGTCCGGCCCCAAGCCGCCCCCGTCTAAACGCCCGCGAGTTCGATCACGATGGCGAACCAAGAGGCGTAAAAGAGTCTGATTTCAACGAGATAGCTAGACGACATTAAGCGTCTGAGACTCTTGACTTTTTGTCCTTGTGAGCCCATAAGCAGCGTGCGGTTCTTGCTTGGTGATAAGCGCCCCCGGGCGCTTCGAATGATAGCCAAGATCGCCGATATGGCGGACCGCACCTTAATAAAAATGCACGGTTCCGTGCCGCCACAGCTCGTATTCGTAAGTCAACTTTGGGCGGATGATTTCAAGCGATCGTTCGTCGCCTCGCTCCCATTTCCGTTGTATCGCCCACGCGCAGTAATCGGCCGCCTGTAGGCAAGGATCGGCCAGCGCGGGGCGGAAATCGACCGCCCACATAACGTGCCGAGCGCTTTGGCCCACGACGTCCTTGATCGAAGACGTATAGGTCTGGCGTTCCTTCTTGGTGCCGATAGACGCCGCAGTGACAAGCAATCGGTCATCTCGTCTTAGCTGTGGCGCAAGTCCGTGCTTGAAATGGTAGTACCATGGGTATTTATAGAACCGCGCCTTACTCGCGCGGACCTGAGGTTGAGCCTTAGATTTCTCGCAGACGGTGGCTTGAAATGTAAAGTCGGACTGCGCCAAAACCTCGAATACACGGTCTCTAACTTGCTGTGCATCTGTCGTGGCGTGGAAGCAGTCTCCCAGCGGCGCACCGTCTCTCACAAGCTGGTGCCTAAGCTCCGTCAACCGATAGCCAAGCCCGACATCTGATGCTGCGACCGTACAGATGATAAAGTAGCGACTTACGTTGGGCTCGCGGTTGAACGTGAAGTCCCCCGCCTCGTCCGAGAACAGGTAATGATCCATGCCCGAGAACAAGCCAGACCAATCGCAGGTAGACAAGTTCCGTCAGCTCGCACGCGAACTGGAAGCGGACGAGGACGAGGAGCGGTTTGAAGACCAAGTCCGCCGCATCGCGACCAAAGGCCAACCCGGCGCGTGGCATGTGAAGCAACTGAAGGATGGAACCTGCGCGCCAAGCTTTGCGCCGCATGGTTTCGCTCCCGAATGGGAGGGGCCATCGTTCCAGACAGAAGCAGAGGCACGAGCTTGGATTGAGCGCGTCCGCGATCCTAAGTAGGCGTTTGAAGAGGCGGTGAAGCGGGTGGCGCGTCGGTCAGATGCGCCTAAGCCGCCCGAGCGAAGCGAATAGAGAGCCGCCGCCGCGCACGCGGCCACAGCCGCTCGATTTCGGCGCGGCTGACCATCAGGTGCTCATACACGGCTCGGCCGGTAGCGTTGTTGAGCGGTTCGGTGTGCGCGTCGCCCCTTAGGAGTGAAAACCATTCAATCTGGTTTGAGAGCCAGAAATCCGGCTCGATCAATTCGAATGGACCCTCGCGGCGACGCTGGCCCCAGATCCGCAACTCTTTGTCGTGCGACGCTTGCTCCAGCGCCCTGACGATAGGGGCCATCTCGGCACCGGAGATGGTGGCGTCATAGGTGGTGGTTCCCCAGTTCCGGCTAGCCGCATACCCGATAGCGGCGCTCACGGTCGTATTACGACGACCTAGCGGCCCCCATTTGTCGTGCGCCAAGAACATGGCTGATAGAGCGCCCAGGCTCAGGCAGACCGCAGCCACTCCCCCGAACAGGAGCGCGCCGCTCAGAACTGGCGGCAGGCCGGTCACTGTCAGATTCGTAATCACCGCCGAGCCGCCGAGGCCGACAGCCGCCCACAATCCGCCTTCGATAAGGCTCCGCTTCCCCATGCCCGGCTCATATCAGCCAAGCTCCAGTTTGCGAAGTATATAATCGCCCGTCAGGCCGGTATTTCCGAGTTCGGTGACAGGTTAACCTGTCACTTTCGGTTTCGGTCGGGGGGAGCCATGAGGTTTTGTGAGGTCGCCGAGTTCCTGACCGATCTGCCGGATGGCGCGGTCGAAGACCCGGACGGACCGGACTTCCTGGTTTGGCCGGGCCGTCCTGCGCTCGAAGCGATCGGGGAGATCCTTGGCGAGCTGGGCTGCGACCTCGAGCCGATCGAAAGCGCCGAATTCAAGGGGTGGGAGCTCAGCTTCCGCTATCGGGGACGATGGCTTTGGATGCGTGTCACGCGGATCGAGCGGCACGTGGCCGCGTTCGCCGACCGGAACCTCTGGCCCGGGATCATCGGCCGGGTACATCCGCACTACCTCGAACTTCTGAGCCGCCTGGGCGAGGCGTTGGCACGCGATCCGCGCTTCCACGAGGTGCAATGGTTCATCCTCGACGAATTCGAGCCGACCTTGACCGGCGATCCTGCCGCGGCCGACTGATCTGCTCAGGCGACCGTCCCCGAACTGAATCCCTTGCGCCCGCGTTTTCGGATTCTGGAACTCTTCTGGAGGCCGCCATGGCCACGCGTCCGACCTGGCAGGGCTATCTGCGTCTGAGCCTGGTGAGCTGTCCGGTGGCGCTCTACACGGCCACGGCCAGCACCTCCGAAGTGCGCTTCAACATGCTGCACGAGATTACCCACAACCGCATCAAGATGATCCCCACCGACCCGGAGACCGGGCCGGTCGACCGCTCGGAGATCGTCAAGGGCTATGAGATCGAGAAGGGCCGTTACGTCGTCGTCACCGAAGACGAGATCAAGAGCGTCCGGCTGGAGACCACCCGGACGCTGGACATCGAACGGTTCGTCGACGAGGGCGACATCGACCGGCTCTACTGGAACGACCCCTACTTCCTGGTCCCCGACGGCGACATGGCGGTCGAGGCCTTCAGCGTGATCCGCGAGGCGATGGTCAAGGCCGGCCAGGTGGCGCTGGGCCGGCTGGTCATGCACCAGCGCGAGCGGCTGATGGCGCTGGAGCCGCGCGGCCGCGGGATCCTCGCCTATTCGCTGCGCACCAAGCGCGAGGTGAAGAACCCCGACGAGCTGTTCGGAAGCATCCCCGAGATGAAGCCCAACCCCCAGATGGTCGACATCGCCACCCGCATCATCGAGCAGCAGGAGGGCCCCTTCGATCCCAGCCAGTTCAACGACCGATACGAGGACGCGCTGCGGGCGCTGATCAAGGAAAAGGAGAAGGGGGCGACGGTCACCGCCCCGGCCGAGCCCAAGGCGGCGGAGGTCATCGATCTCATGGAGGCGCTGCGCCGCAGCCTCGGCCAGACCGGCGGCGAACGCCGCAAGCCCGCCCGCGGCGGCGGCGCGCCGGCGAAGACGCCCGCGGCCAAGAAGCCGCCTGCCGCCAAGAAGCCGGCGGCGAAGAAGCGGGCTTAGTCGGCGAGCGCGGCTATTTCCGCTTCAGCTTGGCGATCGCGTCCGCCAGCGGCGTCTCGGCGTCACAATAGTCCGCCCAGGCCTTGGTCTTCTTCAGCAGGCCCGGCGTGGAGCGCAGGGTGAAGCGCTTCGGGTCGAGGCCGGGCTTCACCTCCTTCCAGGTCAGCGGGAAGGAGACCGGGGCGCCCGGCCGGGCGCGCGGCGACAGCGGGGCCACCGCCGTCGACATGCGGTCATTGCGCAGATAGTCGAGGAAGATCCGCCCGACCCGCTTGGCCTTGGCCATGTTGACCACGTAGCGGTCCGGCGCGTCGCGGGCGATCGCCAGGCAGACGTCCTGGGCGAAGGTCTTGGCGGTCGGCCAGTCCGTCGTCCCCTTGCCGTCGGAGAGCGGCGTGACGACGTGCAACCCCTTGCCGCCGGTGGTCTTGCAGAAGGCCGTCAGCCCCAGCGCCTCCAGCCGCGCCTTCACCTCCAGCGCGCCCTCGATCACCCGCTCGAACGGGATCGCCTCGTCCGGATCGAGGTCGAACACCAGCCGACCGGGGACCTCGGGCTGGAAGGGCTGGCAGTTCCAGGGGTGAAATTCGACGGCGGCGACCTGGGCCAGGGCGATCAGCGCCTCGATGCGGTCGACCTGCAGATAGGGCTTGTGGTCGCCGAACACCTGCACTTCGCTGATCAGCGCCGAGGAGCCCTTGGCGGCGTGGCGCTGGAAGAACCGTTGGTCGCCGAGGATGCCGTCCGGCGTGCGGATGATCGAACACGGCCGGCCCTTGAGATGCTGCATCATCCAGGGCCCGACGGTCTCCAGGTAGCGGGCGAGGTCCAGCTTGGTGGCCGGCGCGCCGTCGCCGGCGTCGGGCCAGAGCGCCTTGCCCGGATTGGAGATCACCACGCCGAGGACGAGGTTGTCGGCGGCGGGCTTCGCCTTCGCTGCGGGTGTCGGCTTGGGCCTGGCCGGGGCGGGCTCCGCCACCTCGGCCGTCGCCAGCGGCGCCGGGGTCTCGGCCACCACTTCGTCGGCTGGCTTGTCCTCGCGCAGGCCCTTGAAGGCGCCCTGGCGGACCATGCCGTCGCCGGTGAAGCCGGCGAACTCGATCTCGGCGACCAGCTCGGGCCTGGCCCAATGGACGTTCTCCAGCTTCTTCGGCGCGCCGGCGCCGGCGAATGGGCTGCTCGCGGATTCCAGCGGCTGCAGCCTCGGCAGCACGCGGGCCACCGTGTCGCGTCCAAAGCCCGTGCCGACCCGGCCGACATAGACCAGCTTGTCGCCCCTGTGGGCGCCCACCAGCAGCGAGCGCAGCTGGCCCGGCTCGCCGGTCCAGCCGCCGATCACCACCTCGTGGCCGGCGCGGCACTTGGTCTTCAGCCAGGTGTCGCTGCGGTCCGAGCGATAGGGGGCGTCCAGCCGCTTGGAGACGATGCCCTCCAGCGACATTCGACAGGCCGATTGCAGCACCGCGTCGCCGCCGGTCTCGAAATGGTCGACGAAGCGGATGCGCGGGCCGAGCTTCCGCCCGGCCTTGTCTATCAGCCTCTTCAGCCGCGCCTTGCGCTCGCGCAATGGCAGGCCGCGCAGGTCCTCGCCCTCGGCGAACAGCAGGTCGAAGGCGAAGAAGGCGAGGTCCGAGGTCTGGCCGTCGGAGAGCGCCGCCTGCAGGGCCGGGAAGTCCGGGGAGCCGTTGGCGTCGAGCGCGCAGGCTTCGCCGTCAATCAAGCAGTCCGGCAGGATCTCGGCGTCGCGGCCGATCTCCTTGAACTTCGCCGTCCAGTCGAGGCCGGCGCGGGTCTTTAGAGTCGCTGCGCCCTGCTCCACCCGCAGCTGCAGCCGGTAGCCGTCGAACTTGATCTCATGGGCCCAGCCGGATCCCTGCGGCGGCCGGTCCGCCGACTTGGCCAGCTGCGGCGGCACGAACCCCGGCAGGGCCGCGGACTTCTTCAGCTTCGGGGCGGGGGCGGCCTTCAACGGGGCCGGGGCCGGCGGCGGATCGTCCGCCCGGTTCGACTGCCAGACCGCCTTGGCCGAGGCGCGGCCGCGGCCGCCGGTCATGAACGGCTTGGGCCCCTTGCCCCTGCCGGCCGCGATCTCCTCCAGCGGCCGACCGGAAGCCACCGAGGTGGTCGCCGCCTCGGTCAGCCGCTCGCCATCGCCTTCCACCGCATAGGCGTCGTGGTGCTTGATCAGCAGCCAGTTGTCGGTCTTCTCGCGCTCCCGGCGTTTCATTCGTACCAGGACGAAGCCGCCTTTCAGGCGCTCGCCGTCGAGCACGAACTTGAAGTCGCCCCGACGCAGGCCCTCGCGCGGGTCGGTTCCCGGCTCCGGCGCCCAGTAGCCGCGGTCCCACAGCATCACCGTTCCCCCGCCGTACTGGCCCTTGGGAATCGTCCCCTCGAAGTCGCCGTAATCGAGCGGGTGGTCCTCGACCTCCACGGCCAGGCGCCGGTCGTGGGGGTCGAGCGAGGGGCCCTTGGTCACCGCCCAGGACTTGAACACCCCGTCCAGCTCCAGGCGCAGATCGTAGTGCAGCCGGCTGGCGGCGTGCTTCTGGATGACGAACCGCAGCCGGTTCGACGGCCGGGTCTTCTCCGCGCCGGCCGGCTCGGCGGTCTTCGAGAAGTCGCGCTTGGCGCGGTAGCGGGCGAGCTTCGGTTCGGCCATCCGGCGTCCTCAACTGGCCAGCGCGGTCGCCTGTGCGCCTGGCTCCGACAGGTCGGCGACGTAAGCGTCGCGCCACGCGGTGACGTCCTCGCGCTGGACGTTGTCGAACAGAGCGCGCCAGCGGCGGATTCGCTCCGGCAGCTCCATGGCCAGGGCCTGCTTCAGCGCCTCGGCCAGCTCCTCGGGGCTGTTCGGATTGACCAGCAGGGCCTCGGTCAACTGGCGCGCCGCCCCCGCGAAGCGCGACAGGATCAGCACGCCTGGATCGTCCGGGTCCTGCGAGGCGACGAACTCCTTGGCCACCAGGTTCATGCCGTCGCGCAGCGGGGTCACCAGGCCGACGCTGGCGGCGCGATAGATGCCGGCCAGCTCGTCGCGACGGTAGTTCTTGTTCACATAGCGGAAAGGCGCCCAGTCGATGTCGGCGAACTCGCCGTTGATCCGCCCCGACAGGGCGTCGAGCCGGGCGCGGATCTCCTGATAGGCCTCGACGCCTTCGCGGCTGACCGGGGCGATCTGCAACATCAGCACTTCGCGCCGGATGTCTGGATGACCCGCCAGCAGGCGTTCGAAACCCATGAACCGCTCTTCCAGCCCCTTGGAGTAGTCCAGCCGGTCGACGCCGACGATCAGCCGGCGGAAGACGGTGCAGGCGCTCATCAGGTCGTGCATCCGCCGCGCGCGCGGCGAGCGCACCAGCTTGGCGAAGTCGGCGGCGTCGATGCCGATCGGATAGGCCCCGACCTTGACCGTGCGGCCATAGGCCTTCCAGACGCCGTGGCCGGCCTGTTCGCCGTGGCCCTCGCTCAGCACATATTCCTCGAAGGCCTGCTGGAATTCGGCGGTCTGGAAGCCGACCAGGTCGTAGTCGAACATCGCCTGAACCAGCAGTTTGTGGCCGGGCAGGGTGGTGACCAACTGATGCGCCGGCCAGGGCACGTGCAGGAAGAAGCCCATCCGGTTTTTCACGCCCAGGCTGCGCAGCTCCCGGGCCAGCGGGATCAGGTGGTAGTCGTGGACCCAGATCAGGTCGCCGGGTTCGATCAGCGGCCGCAGGGTCTCGGCGAACCGGCGGTTCACCCGCTCGTAGCCCTCGCCATAGACCCTGTCGTAGGCCGCCAGGTCCGAGCGGTAGTGGAACAGCGGCCACAGGGTCTTGTTGGCGTAGCCGTTGTAGTATTCGTCGAGGTCGGCCTCCTCCAGGTCGATGGTGGCGACGGTCACCCCGTCGATCTTCTGCATCGCCAGCTGGCCGGTGAACTCCGGCGTCGTCTTGCCGCTCCAGCCGAACCACAGGCCGGAATATTCCCGAAGCGCCGCGGCCAGCGCCATCGCCAGGCCGCCGACGGTCTCCTCGCCCTTGCCGCTGGGCGGGTTGACGCGGTTGGAGACGACGATCAGCCGGCTCATCGGACGGCCCCGCGCCAGGCAAGGCGCAGCAGCGTCTGCACCGGTTCGACCTTGGCCCTCGCGAAACGCATCGAATGACATCGCCCCTGACAAGTTCTTCGGGAACGCGCGACACGGCCGGGTTGATCCCGCCATGGCGACGTCGCAGTCCTGCCTGCGGCACAGGTCGCGTTAACGGGCAGGCGTTAGGCTGCGCGTCCGAGGTCGTCGCACATCCCTCCGCCCGGGCTTGACGGCCGTTGCGCAATCCGCGCATCCCGGGCGCTCGTCCTCTCGAAAGAAGGCTTGCGGCATGAACGAGACCTGGCAGGCGGACGCCATCCTCCTCTTCGGCGCCACCGGCGATCTGGCGCGGCGGATGCTGCTGCCCTCGCTCTACTTCCTCGACGCCGACGGCTTCCTCCCCGACGGCTTCAAGGTGCTGTGCACCGCCAGGGCCCAGCTCAGCCGCGAGGAGTTCGTGACCCAGGTCCACGAGCTGCTGGCCGCCCGCTCCGAGGGCCTGGACGCCGAGGTCTGGAAGCGGTTCTCGGCGCGGATCGACTTCACCGCGGCCGACGCCACCACCGAGGCCGGCGCTCGCGAACTGGCGCCGATGCTCGAAGGCGTGCGCGCGCCGATGTTCTACTTCTCGCTGTCGCCCAGTCTCTACGGCCGGGTCTGCGTGGCGCTGGCCGCCGCCGGCCTCGCCCACGACCAGACCCGCATCGTGCTGGAAAAGCCGATCGGCCGCGACCTGGCGACGTCCGACGAGATCAATGTCGCGGTGGGCGCGGTGTTCGCCGAGAAGCGGATCTTCCGCATCGACCACTACCTCGGCAAGGAGACGGTGCAGAACCTGATCGCCCTGCGCTTCGCCAACACCCTGTTCGAGCCACTGTGGAACAACCTCACCATCGACCACGTGCAGATCACCGTGGCCGAGACCGAGGGGGTCGGCGAGCGCTGGCCCTACTACGACGAGTACGGCGCGCTGCGCGACATGCTGCAGAACCATATGCTGCAGCTGCTCTGCCTGGTGGCGATGGAGCCGCCGGCCGACATGGAGCCGAACTCGGTGCGCAACGAGAAGGTCAAGGTGCTGCGGTCCCTGCGCCGCTTCACCCGCGTCGACGCCCAGACCAACAGCATCCGCGGCCAGTACACCGCCGGCGTCGTCGGCGGCAAACAGGTCAAAAGCTACGAGGCCGAGCGCGGCCAGCCCAGCAACACCGAGACCTTCGTCGCCCTGCGCGCCGACATCGATAACTGGCGTTGGGCCGGGGTGCCCTTTTTCCTGCGCACCGGCAAACGGCTGCCGGAGCGGCGCACCCAGATCGCCATCCAGTTCAAGCCGGTGCCGCACTCGATCTTCGGCAGCCAGGCCAAGGACGACCTCGCCGCCAACAGGCTGGTCATCGACCTGCAGCCGGACGAGGACATCAAGCTCACCCTGATGAACAAGGCGCCCGGCGTCAGCGCCAAGGGGATGCGGCTGCAGTCGATGCCGCTGTCGCTGTCGCTGCTGCGCACCTACGAAGGCCCCGGCGCGCGCCGGCCGATCGCCTACGAACGCCTGCTGCTCGACGTCATCCGCGGCAACTCCACCCTGTTCGTCCGTAGAGACGAGGTCGAGGAGGCCTGGCGCTGGATCGACGGCGTCGCCGAAGCCTGGCGCGAGGCCAACCTGACCCCCAAGCCATATGGCGCCGGCAGCTGGGGTCCGGCGGGCGCCTTCGCCCTGATCGAGCGGGCAGGGCGGGCGTGGTCGGATTGAGGCCATGGAGCGCGGCGGTTAAGGCGCGGCTGGGGCCGCCGGGCGTCAGGGCGAGGCGGCTCGACGCTCGGGCGGGGGCGCCTGCCGAGCCTGTTCCCCGAACCGGCGGGTTGACCTGTCACCGAATTTCGCGCGGGATCGCGAGAAGCTCGTCCAGCTGTTCAAACGTCTCGCCCAGCCCACACGTGCTTCCAGACGCGATGGCGTCGTCGAGCGCTTTCTTCGAGGGATGGAGATCGTGCATGACGACCAGGGTCTCGCCGCCCCGGTCTTCGAAGGTCACGGTGGTGAGGGCCCCGTCTTCACCGCCTTCCTCGTTGGTCCAGACGAGACGGGCGCGCGGAGCCACGTCGATGTACCGGCCGAAGAACGCCATGGGGTCTTGCGAGGCGGGGTGAGCGAACACGAAACGGTAAGCGCCCCCCGAGCGGACATCGGCCTCGCAGGAAAGGAAGGACACGCCAAACGATTTGGGGGCCCACCAGCGCTGGAGAAGCTCGGGCTTGGTCCAGGCCTCGAACACCCTATCGGCCGGGGCGTCGAAGGTCCGCGTGACGACCAGCTCACGCTCGGACGTCCGTTCCACCGCCGTGGGGTTCTTCCGCGAAGTGGGAATGCTCATTTCTGTCGCGTCCATCGACTGCTTCCTTGCGCCTGAGTCCCGCCGCCTCATCGTAAGGCGAGGCCAACCGACCGTTCCGCCATCGCTGTCGCGCGGCTTCGACGGCCTTCGTTCCCAGGACGAACGATCCGAAGGCCGCACGACATTCGCGGCGACTTTTTTTGGAGGCCGCGGGGCGCGCCGCACGTCAGCTCACGGCGAGGCGGCCTGCGGCGCCATCCGCTGCGCGGCGGCGGCGGGGTGGTCCGGCGGATCCGGCCGCCGCCCTGGCGGCGAAACGAAGG